>Ga0160472_100123_pt1 | contig 122373 bp, 125 predicted proteins | sample HID1973M_E11MG_FD_108267 | JGI IMG/M metagenome (GOLD analysis project Ga0160472, IMG submission 108267) | Enriched mosquito-associated microbial communities from UW Madison campus, WI, USA - HID1973M_E11 MG | ecosystem: Host-associated > Arthropoda: Insects > Digestive system > Unclassified ... | reverse complement strand
CCGGATCGCTTCCTCGACCGCGATCTCGTCAAACGGGTTCATCGACATCTTGACGTTGGCAAGATCGACACCGGAACCGTCCGCCTTCACGCGGGCCTTCACGTTGTAGTCGATCACGCGTTTCACTGGCACGAGGACTTTCATCAGCCTCTCTCCCTTTTGTTGCGTCACCTGTTCGGGGGATTTGTTAGCGGGCTGGTCCGGGCAATAACAGGGAAAAAACGACGGGTTTGTGTCGTTACGCGAAGTAGCCCGGATGATGGCGCTATCGACTGGCGCCGGGAACCCAAAGGATGTCGTCGGTGCCGTTCGCATTGGCAACGCGACCTGCGACGAAGAGCCAGTCGGACAATCGGTTGAGATATTTGACGGCCTCGGGATTGGAGTCCTCGCTCGCGGCAAGGGCCACCGCGGCGCGTTCCGCGCGGCGGGCGACGGTGCGGCAGAGATGCAGATGCGCCGCAAGTGCCGACCCGCCCGGCAGGATGAAACTGCGCAGCGGCGCGAGGTCCGCGTTCATCCCGTCGATTTCGGCCTCGAGCCGCGCGACCTGCGATTCGATGATCCGAAGCACCGGATAGGGGGCGGTCGCATCCTCCTCCATCCGGGGGCGCGAGAGGTCCGCGCCAAGGTCGAAAAGGTCGTTCTGGATCACCGCGATCCGCTGGGCGATGCTGCCCTCGGCATGGAGCCGCGCCAGACCGAGCGTCGCGTTCAGCTCATCCACGGAGCCATAGGCTTCGACGCGGAGCGCGTGCTTGGGCACCCGCTCGCCATTCGAGAGCGCGGTTTCGCCCCGGTCGCCGGTGCGGGTATAAATGCGGTTCAGCACGACCATCAGTGACCTCTTGCCCAGAGATAGAGCAGGAATACGGCGACCGCGATGGCCTGGGCGATGATGCGCCAGCGCATCAGCCGGTTTCCGTTCCTGCGATTGAACTCTCCGCCCCGGGCAAAGCCGCCGATTCCGGTGGCGAGGATCACGACGACCGCGAGGCAGCAGATCGCCAGCAGGATGAGAAGCGGTTTGTCTTGCATGGTCCCTGCCTTTCGCGGGTGAAGCCTAGCTGCGGCGCGCGAACCAGTCCAGTGCGCGCGTCGAGAGCAGCCGCCGCCCGATGCCGGAGACATGGGTGGGCGTGGTGACGTAGTAGCGCGGGCGCGGGTTCGGGCTTTCCAGCGCCTGCGCGATCCGGGCGCTGACGGCCGAGGGCGGCAGTTCGAAGCGGTCCTTTTTCACCGAGGGCTGGTAGAGCCGTTTCAGCAGCACGCTGCGATATTGCTCGGCGCGCGGGCTCGCCTGCCAGTCGATCCAAGCCTCGAAATGCGGGATCGAGTTCAGGCGGATCTTGGTGCCGATCGGTCCCGGCTCGATCAGGACGAACCTGACCAAAGTATCTGCCATCTCGACCCGCAGCACGTCGGTCAGGCCCTCCAGCGCGAATTTCGTCGCGACATAGGCGCCGCGCCACGGAATGCCGACCAGCCCGAGGACCGAGCTGATGTTCACCACCCGCCCGCCATGCTGGCGGAAATGCGGCAGCAGATGGCGGGTCAGGTCGTGGGTGCCGAAGAGATTGGCCTCGAAGATCGAGCGCAGCGCGCCGCGCGGCAGGTCCTCGGCCGCGCCGGGAATGGCGAAGGCGGCGTTGTTGACCAGCGCGTCGATCCGTCCCAGCGACAGTGCCTCCTCGGCGGCGCGGGCGACGCTGTCCTCATCGGCGAGTTCGAGGTGGATGGCGTCGAAGCCCTCGGCGCGGCGGGCCTCCAGATCCTCGGGCTTGCGGCAGGTGGCGATGACGCGCCAGCCCCGCGCCTGCATGTGCCGCGCGGCATCGAGGCCGATGCCCGAGGAACAGCCGGTGATCAGAACGGTTTTCATGCGCCAGTCCCTTGTTGCCGGACGGTTCTGCGTCATGCGGGACGCTCGCGCAATACGCGCATTTACGGCTGGACCGGGGACGCGCGCAGGAATATTCAACCTGTCATGTCCGACGATCCGAACATCCCCGATCCGAATGCGGATCAGACCAGCTCCGAACCGCTTTCGCGCGCCATTGGCGAGCGTTACCTGACCTATGCGCTCAGCACGATCATGCACCGGGCGCTGCCCGACGCGCGCGACGGGTTGAAGCCGGTCCACCGCCGCATCCTTTACGCGATGCGCGAACTCAGGCTGTCGCCCTCGGGGGCGTTCCGGAAATCCGCCAAGATCACCGGCGACGTGATGGGGAACTATCACCCGCATGGCGATGCGGCGATCTATGACGCGATGGCGCGCCTCGCCCAGCCCTTCGCCATGCGCTATCCGCTGGTCGACGGGCAGGGGAATTTCGGCAATATCGACGGCGACAACCCCGCCGCCAGCCGCTATACTGAGGCCCGGCTGACCGCCACCGCCGAGGCCCTGATGGAGGGGCTGGCCGAGAACGCGGTCGATTTCCGCCCGAATTATGACGGCACGCTGGAAGAGCCCATCGTGCTGCCCGCCGCCTTCCCGAACCTGCTTTGCAATGGCGCCAGCGGCATCGCGGTCGGCATGGCCACGAACGTGCCGCCGCATAACCTGCATGAGGTGATCGACGCCTGCCTGCATCTGATCAAGTCGCCGGATGCGCGGGACGACACCTTGGTTTCGATCATGCCCGGCCCGGACTTTCCGACCGGCGGCGTGCTCGTTGAGTCCCGCGAGACCATCGCCGAGGCCTACCGGACCGGGCGCGGCAGCCTGCGCCTGCGGGCGCGCTGGTCGGTCGAGGATCTGGGCCGGGGCATCTGGCAGATCGTCGTGACCGAGATCCCCTATCAGGTACAGAAATCCAAGCTGATCGAGCGGCTGGCCGAGGTGATCCAGCTGAAGAAGGTGCCGATCCTTGCCGATGTCCGCGACGAATCGGCCGAGGACGTGCGCATCGTGCTGGAGCCGCGCGCCCGCACCGTCGATCCAGAGCAGCTGATGGCGGCGCTGTTCCGCGTCTCGGATCTGGAGATCCGCTTCGGCCTGAACATGAACGTGCTGATCGACGGGCGCGTGCCCAAGGTCTGCTCGCTCAAGGAAGTGCTGCGCGCCTTCCTCGACCATCGGCGCGATGTGCTGGTGCGGCGGGCGAACCACCGGCTGGAGAAGATCGCCGCCCGGCTCGAGGTGCTGGAGGGCTATATGGTCGCCTTCCTGAACCTCGACCGCGTGATCGAGATCATCCGCTATGAGGAAGACCCGAAATCGGTCCTGATGGCCGAGTTCAAGCTGTCCGAGGTTCAGGTCGAGGCGATCCTGAACATGCGCCTGCGCGCGCTGCGCAAGCTTGAGGAAATGGAGCTGCGGGCCGAGCATGGCCGGCTGACCGAGGAGCGCGAGGGGCTGGCCGCCATGCTGGCCGATGACGACGCGCAATGGGCGAAGATTGCCGAGGAGCTGCGCGAGACGCGCGGCAAGTTCGGCAAGTCCGCCCCCGGCGGCTTGCGCCGCACCGAAATCGGCGAAATGGGCGAGGTGGCCCCGATCGACATGGATTCGATGATCGAGCGCGAGCCGATCACCGTGATCCTGTCGAAGATGGGCTGGATCCGCGCGATGAAGGGGCACCAGCCCCTCGATGCCGAGGTCAAGTTCAAGGATGGCGACGGTCCGTTCATGGCGCTCCATGCCGAGACGACCGACAAGCTGATGGTTTTCGGCGCGAATGGCCGCTTCTACACCCTGCCGGCGAACAACCTGCCCGGCGGGCGCGGCATGGGCGAGCCGCTGCGGCTGATGATTGACCTGCCGAACGATGCGGGCGTGATCGACATGTTCCCGTGGCGGTCGGATGCGCGCTATCTGGTCGCCTCGAAGGCGGGTGACGGGTTCATCGTCACCGCCGCTGACATCCAGGCCCAGACCCGCAGCGGCAAGCAGGTGCTGAACGGCGACGCGCTGCTGTGCCGCAGGGTCAGCGGCGATCACGTCGCGACGGTGGGCGAGAACCGCAAGATGCTGGTCTTCCCGCTGGACGAGCTGCCGGAGATGGGCCGCGGCAAGGGCGTTCGCTTGCAGAAGTTCAAGGATGGCGGGCTGTCGGACGCGATCTGCCTCGCCTTGGCGGATGGTCTGCGCTGGCAGGAATCCGGTGGCCGCACCCGGACCGAGCCTGACCTGACCGAATGGTTGGGCAAGCGCGCGGGCGCAGGCTACATGGCGCCGCGCGGTTTCCCGCGCGACAACAAGTTCAACTGAAATGGCAACAAAGGCCCGGAGATTTTCCGGGCCTTTGTGACTAGCTGTCCGCCTTGGGTTTCAGGATGACCGTCGCCCCGTCCGGGGTGGTCGTGGTCGAGGCGGTCTGGTCGGACTTGGCCTTGCTGAACGGGCAAGCCGCAGCCGGCAAGGCGGCCACGGACAATACCAAAGCGGCGGCGGCGATGAGTTTCGTCATGTCGTCGTGCTCCTGTTGGACTGGCACGGCTGCCGGTGCAGGCGTGCTCGGCTCAGGGGTCAAGCGTCGCATGACGCGTCGATTCGCTCAAATACACTATCTAGCGATCACGCACCCTTTTGCGCCCGGTCAGCATCGGCCTGACCAGATCCTCGCGCTTCCAGAAGCGATAGAACAGAATCACCGCCACATGCAGCAGCACGAGGATGAGGACGAGGTTCGCCCCGAATTCGTGCCAGCCCACCGCCTTTGACCGCATGGAGGGGGCGACATAGCCCGCCAGCGGCCCGACATTGATATAGTCGTCCGGGTCCGAGATCAGCCCGCTGGTCACCTGCGCCGCAAGGATCGCCAGCATCGCGATCACCGACAGCGCGCCCAGCGGGTTATGACCCGGCCAATAGCTGGGTTCGCGCATCAACATGCCGCGCATATAGCCTGAAACCGCCCCCGGCCCGCGCAGGAATTGCGCGAAACGCGCCTCGGGCGGGCCGACAAAGCCCCAAACCAGCCTAAAGATCAGCAGGCCCGCGACGACATAGCCGCACCAGAAATGCAGCGTCATCTTGGCCGGGCCGAACTGGCCGAGGCACCAGCCGAGGATCACGAAAAACGCGAGGCTCCAGTGAAAGACCCGCAGGAGCGGATCCCAGACCACCGCCTCGCGCACCGGCCTCGGTCGGGGGTCGGTCCCGGCCATCAGCTCTTTTCGCGATAGGTGTCGTGGCAGGCCTTGCAGGCCGCGCCCAGCTTGCCGACGACCGGGCCGACCTTGTCCTGCCCGCCCTTGACCGCCTCGGAGGCGCCGGTCGCCGCTTCGACAAGGCCGCCGAACTTGGTCCTGAAGTCGTCCATGTTGTTCCAGATGTCGGGCTTGGCCGCGCTGTCCTCGGCCTCGTTCGAGGCGGTGCCCGCGATGAAAAGGCTGGGCAGGTCGTAATGGGTCAGCGCCTCGATATTCGCCCCGGCGCGACTGGCTGCGGCTTCGTCATAGGCGATGTCGCCCTTGGCCATTCCGGCCAGCGTCGCCATGTTGATCGCGAGCATGTTGTAGAAACCGTGCCGCGCCTCGATGGCCTGTTCGGTGGCTTCGTCGGCGCTTGCGCCGAGCGGATGGAACACGCAGAGGGCGGCGAAGGTGGCGGCGGTCAGGATCTGGCGCATCGACTGTCCTTTCGTGTGGCATTGGGCTGCACGGTGGTTCGCGATCAAAGAGTTGCATAAGGCGGGCCTTCTGCCAATCGCGCTCTGAATGCCGATTTCGTGATCAGCTCCGGGCCCGGATTTTTCCCGCATAAGGCGAAAAAATGCAGGTGATGCGCGTTTTTCCTTCAATCGCGGATCGTGGATGGCGCGCAAACAAGCAAACCCGATCCGGGCCTCGGCGTGAAATGAATTGCAGTTGAGTTATTCTGCGATGCGGCGCAACCTGAGATAGACGGGACCGCATATCCGTCACCCCGCGCCGCACGGGGTTCTTCATGGCAGTGCCGCCGTTCTTGCCGCGTCTCTCCTCCCTCCGCGTGGTGCAAGAACGGCGGCCTCTTTCTCCTCAGGCCGCGCGCTCCAGCAGATAGCTGTCCATGATCCAGCCATGCGCCTCGCGCGCCCCGGTGCGGTCGCGGATGATGCGCGGCCCGGCCTCGGCCAGCGTGCCGTGGCGTAGCATCTGCTGGGGCATGCCCAGATAGGCCCCCCACCAGATCGAAACGCCGGCGGGATCGAGGCCCTGGAACGCGCATTCGCCATCCAGCATCACCACCACCCGGTTTGTGCCCGCAGGCCAGCCGTGGTCGCGGATCTGGCGTCCGGTCGTGATCACGACGGGCGAGGCGAGTTCGTTCAGCGGAATGGCATGGGCCGCGCAAAGCGCCTGGATCGCGGTGATGCCGGGAATGACGCGCAGCCGCAGCGCAAGCCTTTGCGCCAGCCGCCGCGCGATGCGCAGGCTGCTGTCATAAAGCGCGGGATCGCCCCAGACCAGCAGCGCGGGACGGGTCGAGCGGTGGCGGCCAAGCGTCGCCTCCCATTCAGCGGCGATGGCGTCGTGCCATGCCTCGACCCCGACAAGATAGCCCTGTCCCGCGTCGCGTCGCGGCATGGGAAAGCGGGCAAGCTCCGGCGGGCTGACAAGGACGCGGCGGCACAGCGCCTCGCGCAGATCGGCAAGGTCGGCCTTGTCCCCGCCCTTTTCGGGGATGAGGATCAGGTCGGAATCCTGCATCGCGGCGATGGCGTCGCGCGTCAGATGGCCGGGGCTGCCGGTGCCGATGCCGATAAGGGTCAGGTCGATCATGGTCTTTCGCCGATAAGATGGAAGAAGCTGCCGGTCGCATTTCCCCGGCGCGAGCCGGTCTCTGACACGGAAGCGCCATTGGCGTCCACCACATCGGCAATTGGCGGGTCCGGCTGGGCGAGGATGGTGGCGTAATGGAACTCGTGCCCGGCCAGCGGCGCGGCATAGGCGCCGCAAAGCGGGGCAGAGGGCCGCGCCAGCCGATAGCCCAGATGCATCCGCCGCTGGGCATAGCTGGTCTCCAGCCCCAGAAGGCCCGCCATGCGGTGACGCTGGCCCTGCGCATCGACCAGCCCTTCGCCCATCGCCATATAGCCGCCGCATTCGCCATGGACGGGGCGGGTGCGGGCAAAGCGTTGCAATCCCGCGCGGAATCCCTCCGCCGCGGCAAGGCGGGCGGCGTGAAGCTCGGGGTAGCCGCCCGGCAGCCAGCAGGCCCCGGCGCTGTCATCCGGCGCTTCGTCCGCGAGGGGCGAGAAGGGCAGGATCGTCGCCCCCGCCGCGCGCCAGCCCGCGACAAGATGCGGATAGATGAAGGAAAAGGCGTCGTCCTGCGCCAGCGCGATCCTTTCGGCGGGGGGCGGAAGCGGGCGGAACGCCTCGGCCGCGATGCCGCCGGAGGCTGCGGCGACGATGCCGTCGAGATCGAGGTGCCGGGCCGCTGCCGCGCCCGCGCGCGCCAGCAGGTCATCCAGCGCGGCATGTTCCCGGGCCTGCACCAGACCCAGATGCCGCTCGGGCAACTCGATCGCGGCGGCACGGGGCAGGACGCCAAGGACCGGGATCGCGAGGCTATCGAGCGCGTGGCGGATCAGCGCCTCGTGCCGGGGCGAGGCGATGCGGTTCAGCACCACCCCCGCCAGCCGGACATCGGGCCGCATCTCGCGGAACCCCAGCGCGATGGCGGCGGCCGACTGGGCCTGTCCCTTGCAGTCGAGGACCAGCAGGACCGGCCAGCCGGTCAGCGCCGCGATATCAGCGCTGGAGCCGTTGCCTAAGCCCCCGGTCGCAGCCACGCCGTCGAAAAGCCCCATCGAGCCTTCGACCAGCGCAAGATCGGCGCTCTCCGCCCTGCCGGCAAGATGCGCGATCTGCGCCCGGTCCATCGCCCATGAATCGAGGTTGAAGGACTCGCGCCCCGCCGCCGCCGCGTGAAAGGCGGGGTCGATATAGTCCGGGCCGCTCTTGAACGGCTGGATGGCCATGCCCCTTGCCCTCAGCGCCGCGATCAGGCCCAGCGTCACCGTGGTCTTGCCGCTGCCCGAGGCGGGGGCGCTGACGACAAGCCCCCTCACTCGGGGAATCTCGGGCTGGCGCCGACCGGGCGGAAGCGGCGGTCGTAATCCCCGGCGTAAAGGCGGCTCTCGTCGAAATCCTCGGCGGCGATCGCCCGGCCGACAAGAATCAGCGCCGTGCGCTCGCCCGTCCCGATCGCGGGGTCGAGGGTGGCAAGCGTCGCGCGCAGGATGCGCTGGTCGGGCCAGCTTGCGCGAAAGACCACGGCGACGGGGCAATCCGGCCCGTAATGCGGCAGCAATTCGTCCTTCACACGCTCCAGCACATGCACCGAGAGGTGGATGGCCAGCGTCGCGCCGGTGGCGGCGAAACGGGCCAGCGCCTCGCCCTCGGGCATGGCCGAGGCGCGGCCGGAGGTGCGGGTCAGCACCACCGATTGCGCCACCCCCGGCAGCGTCAGTTCCGCCCCCAGCGCGGCGGCGGCGGCGGCGAAGGAGGGCACGCCGGGCGTCACGTCATAGGGGATCCCCAGCGCACGCAGCCGCCGGAGCTGCTCGCCCATCGCCGACCAGACCGAGAGGTCGCCGGAATGCAGCCGCGCCACGTCCTGTCCCACCGCATGGGCAGAGGCGATTTCGTCGATGATCCGGTCGAGGCTCAGGGATGCCGTGTTAACGATCCGCGCGCCGGGCGGGCAATGGGTCAGCAGCGCCTCGGGCACCAGCGAACCGGCATAGAGGCAGACCGGGCAAGCCGCGATCAGGTCGCGGCCGCGCAGCGTGATGAGGTCGGGGGCGCCCGGACCGGCGCCGATGAAATGAACCGTCATGCGGGTTCTCCTTCTGCGATGGCCGCGGTCGCCATGCCGTCGGCAGAGGTGACGCGCGCCACGATGATGCGTGCGCCGGGGCCGAGCGCGGCAAGCGCCGCCGCCTCGGCCAGCGAGCCGGTGCCGAAAAGCGCGGTGACGCGCGGGGAGGTCGTCGGCGTGGCGATGCCCCGGACCCGGACGGGCAGCAATGGTAGGCCACGGCTGTGGGCCAGTTCGCGCAGGGCCGCCGCGCCGGATTTTTCCTCGGCGGTGGCAAGCGCATCCGCCGGACCCGCGCGGTCCAGCGCAGAGGCCAGAGACTCGGGCGTTGCCGCGCCCCGAAAGCCGATGCCCGCGACCCTCACGGCCAGCTCCACTGCGTGACGGTGCGCGCCGGTGTCCAGCCGCGCCTGCCGCCTAGCGGGCCCACGTCCTCGATGCTGATGCGGGTCAGGCTGCCGCCGCGCTGGCCGTGGAGTTGGGCGAGCAGCGTCTCGGTCTCGAGCGTCACGGCATTGGCGACGATGCGCGCGGGGGGTAGCGCCTCGAACAGCGCCGGATCGGCCCCGCCGCCGACAAAGATCGCGTCGGGTGGGGGCAGGCCCGACAGCGTGCCGGGCGCCGTGCCCGCGACCACGCGCATCCGGTCGGGCAGGCCGAAGCTTTCGATATTCGCGGCAAGGTTCACGCGGCGATCCTCGCGCGGTTCGATGGCCTGGGCATGGCCGCCGTTCAGGCACCATTCGACGCTGACCGAACCCGATCCCGCGCCGATGTCCCACAGCATCTCGCCCGGACGCGGGGCCAGCGCCGAGAGCGTGAGGGCCCGGATGGCGCGGCGGGTGATCTGCCCGTCATGGGCGAAGGTGTCGTCGGGCAGGCCGAAGCCGCGCGGCAGCCCGGTTCCCGGCGGCAGTTCGGCCCCGTCCAGCGCCACGGCGACGGGGGCGCAGCAGGTCAGGTCGAACCCCTCCGGGCTGGTTCTGCGGATCCGTTCGCGCGGGCCGCCAAGGGCCTCCAGCACCACCATCCGCGCTTGTCCAAGGCCGTGGGCGACCAGCCATCCAGCCAGTTCCGAGGGCGCGCGAGCGTCGCGCATCAGGCAGATCGCGCGCGCGCCGCGCGCCATGACCGGACGCAACCGGCCCAAGGGCATGGCGTGCAGGCCAAGGCAGGCCGTGTCCTCGATCCGCCAGCCAAGGCGCGAGGCGGCAAGCGAGAAAGTCCCCGGCACCGGATAGGCCCGCCATTCCCCCGTGGCGAGCGCGGTGGCGAGGGGGCCGCCCGCCCCGTGCCAGAAGGGATCGCCCGAAACCAGCGCCGCGACACGGCGGCCGCGCAGCGCCATCAGCGGCTCGATGCTGAAGGGCACCGGCCAGCACCGCCCCTCGACCCCGGCCAGCGCGAGGTGGCGGGGCGCGCCGAAGACGATTTCGGCCCGGTCCAGCGCCTTGCGGCTTGCGGGCGAAAGGCCCGCAGGTCCATCCTCGCCAAGTCCGATGATCGACAACCAGGGTTCAGCCATGACGCGCATCCTTCTGCTGGGTGGGACGACCGAGGCCGGAAGCATGGCCCGCGCCTTGGCCGAGGCCGGACTCGACGCCGTCTATTCCTATGCCGGCCGCACCCGCAATCCGGTCGAACAGCCTTTGCCCACCCGCATCGGCGGTTTTGGCGGAGCGGAGGGGCTGGCGAAATTCCTGCAGGACGAGGCCGTGACCCATGTGATCGACGCGACCCATCCCTTTGCGGCGGGGATGAGTCGGAACGCGCTGGCCGCCACGGCGCGGGCCGGGGTGCCGCTGATCGCGCTGGAGCGGCCCGCATGGCGCGAGGCGCCCGGCGACCATTGGTTTCGCGCCGGTGATTTCGAGGCCGCCGCGGCATTGCTGCCGGGTGACGGGTCGGGCGCCTTCCTTGCCATCGGGCGGCAGAATGTCGGAGCGTTTCTGGGGATCGACCATGCGTGGCTGCTGCGCTTCGCCGAGGTCGCGTCCCATCCGCTGCCGGGGGCGACGCTGGTTGTCTCGCGCGGGCCGTTCACCGTTTCCGGCGATGTGGAGCTGATGCGCCGCCACGCCATCCGCCATCTGGTCGTGAAGAACTCGGGCGGGCGGGCCGCCGAGGCGAAGCTGATCGCGGCGCGTGAGCTGGGCATCCGCGTGATCATGGTCGAGCGGCCCGCCCTGCCGCCGCGCCACACCGCCGCCACGCCTTCCGAGGTCATGGACTGGCTTCATCGCGACACCGAGCGCGGCGTATAGACCCAGCGCCCGACCCGCCGCGTGGCGCTGTTGCCGAGGATCACCACCGTCCGCATGTCGGCCATTTCGGGGCGTGCCCCGGACAGTGGAACGGTCAGCAGGCTTTCCCCCACGGTCGAGACAGCGCGCGCGAAGGAGATCAGCCGTCCCTCGCCGCATTCCTCGCGCAGGATCTGCAACACGCGGGCAAACTGATGCGGCCGCGCGCGGGAGCGGGGATTGTAGAAGGCCATCGCGAAATCCGCCTGCGCCGCAAGGCGGAGGCGGTGTTCGATCAGCTCCCACGGTTTCAGATTGTCCGAGAGGTTGATCGCGCAGAAATCATGCCCGAGGGGGGCGCCAAGCCGGGCCGCCGCCGCCAGCATGGCGGTGATGCCCGGCAGAATGCGGATTTCGAAAGCGGGTTCCGGGCCATCCTCCAGTGCCTCGAAAAGCGCCGAGGCCATGGCAAAGACCCCCGGATCGCCCGAGGAGACGATGACGACCCGTGCGCCCTTTGCGGCCAGTCCAAGGGCATGGCGGGCGCGGTCAAGCTCGACCCGGTTGTCGGAGGCGTGGAGCGTCAGCCCCGGCCTTTCGCTCACCCGCGCGACATAGGGCGCGTAGCCCACGACATCCGTGGCCTCGGCCAAAGCCGCGCGCACCTCGGGCGTTACCAGATCCTCGGCCCCGGGTCCCAGGCCCGCGACGACCAGCCAGCCGCTCATTCCGCCGCCTCGGCTTCGGCCAGCGGGCGGCGGCCGCGACCGTGGACGAGGACGGTCGCGAAATAGGGGCAGGCGGCGGGATCGGCCTCGGCCAGAGGCAGGCGACGCTCGTTCGGCATGGTCCCGCGCTCGATCAGCCAGGCGTCGGCAAGACGACCGGCGGCGGCCAGCGCGCGGGTGATCTTGGGCAGGTTGCGGCCGGTCTTCATCACCACGATCGCATCGGCAGCCTGCATGTGACGTTGCAGGTCGGCCTCGGGCAGGGTGCCCATCAGCACGGTCATCGCATCATCGCCCCATGTCATCGGCTGGCCAACCGCGTTCCAGCAGCCGGTCATGCCGGGAATGCCGGGAATCACCTCGACCCCGACCAGCGGTTGCAGCCGGGCGTGCAGATGCATGAACGAGCCGTAGAAGAGCGGGTCCCCCTCGCAGAGGACGACGATGTCATCCGCCTGCGCCAGCGCCGCCAGCCTCTCGGTCCATTCGTCATAGAAGGCGGAAAGCAGGCGGTTGTATTCCGGGCTGTCGAAGGGGATTTCGGTCGTGACGGGATATTCCATCGCGTGTTCGACGACGCCGGGGGCGAGCAGATCGGCGACGATGCGCCGCGCCTGTCCGGGCCGGCCCTTCTTGCGGAAATAGGCGATCTGGCGCGCCCCGCGGATGGCGCGGTCGGCACGGACCGAGATCAGGTCGGGATCGCCGGGGCCGAGGCCCGCGCAGATGACCTTGCCCATGACTATTCCTTTCTGCTCGCCAGCGCGTTCAGCGCCGCGACGGTGATGGCCGAGCCGCCGAGCCGGCCGTGGACGGTCAGCGCCGGGACCGGCAGGTCCTGCATCAGCGCCGCCTTGGATTCGGCCGCGCCGACGAAGCCCACCGGACAGCCGATGATCGCCGCCGGGCGGGGGCAGGCCGGATCGGCCAGCATGTTCAGCAGATGAAACAGCGCGGTCGGCGCATTGCCGATCGCGACCACCGCGCCCGCGAGGTCATCGCGCCACAGTTCCAGCGCGGCGGCTGAGCGGGTGTTGCCCATCCGCGCCGCAAGTTCGGACACGCGCGGGTCGTTCAGTGTGCAGATCACGCGGTTCTGCGCCGGCAGGCGGGCGCGAGTGATCCCTTCGCTGACCATGCGCGCGTCGCAGAGAATGGGCGCCCCCGCCTCCAGCGCATGGCGCGCGGCCAGCGCCATGCCGGGCGAGAATTCGATATCGCGTTCCAGCCCGACAAGGCCTGCGGCATGGATCATGCGCACGACGACAGGCTCCTCGGCGGCGTCAAAGCGGGTCAGCTCGGCCTCGGCGCGAATGGTGGCGAAGGACTGGCGATAGATGCGCGCCCCGTCGGTCTCGTAGTGATGCATGATCGTGTCCTTGCCATGCGGGGTGGAGAGGGGCGGGGCGAGAGCCACCGCCAGCAGCCGCGCCGACAACCCGCGACGCTGCGGCGGATCGGCGGCGCGGCCGTCCCGGATCAGGTCGAAGCGGTTCGGCCCGGTCGCGACCACGGTGAGCGGCGCGGGCCCCGGATGCGCGCAACCTTTGGTGCAGCCGCTGAAATGCACCGCCCGGCCCGCGAGGCGGGGGGCAAGGCTGCGGGCGAGGTCGCGCATTCCGGCTTGCGCCTGCGGGCAGCGCGGCGCGCCGGTGCAGGCGTGAAGCCGCATCAGTGGATCGCCCGGTTCGGTGATCGCATCGGGCAGATCGGGCCGCGTTCTGCCCTCGATCAGCAGCATCCGCCAAGGGGTCAGGCGCAGCGGCGCGCGGAGGACGCCAAGCCGGGCCGCGCCGATCTGGCCAAAGGCGAAACCGACCAGCCAGCCCTGCGGCAGCAGGCCGGGATCCGGCCGCGTCGCGGCAGGGGCGGGCAGGCCACGCACCGCGCCTCGCGGGGGTTCCGGGCACTGGCGACAAAGCGCAAGCATCCGCCCACGCCCCTGCGCCGCCCCGCCTTGGCTGAGGAACCAGCGGGCGAGGTCGATTGCGGTTTTGGCCGCCGCGCCGGTATCGCAGGGCAGGAACCAGTCCGCGCCCTCGGGATGGATCCGCCAGCCTTCCGCTCCGGGGATCAGCCGGATATCGGCGGGCGCGTCGCCAAGGATGGGCGCGGGTTCGTCCACGGCGAAGCCGAACTTGCCCGGCAGCGGCGGCACATCCTCGGCCGTCAACCGCGCGGCCAGCTCCTCGGCGATCTGCCATGCGGGTCCGCCGGGCGGCGCGAAGGGCGACAGGATGACATTGCGCCGCGCCTCGGCCTCGGGCCGGAGGTCCAGCAGGTCATGCGCCGCGAGCATCTCCAGCGCGGCCCGGTGGCCCGTCTCGTCCAGCCCGCGCAGTTGCAGGTTGGCCCGTGCGGTCAGGTCGATCAGGCCATTCCCCCAGCGCGCGGAAAGATCCGCAAGCGCCGCGACCTGATCGGGCAGCAGCCGCCCGTTCCGGGGCCGCACCCGCAGCACCAGCCCGTCGCCCGCCTGCATGGGACGCAGTGCGCCCGGACACCAGCCCTTGACCAGATGGCTCATGGCAAATCCGCATGGACGGAGTTGCGGCGGCTGGTCCAGAGTCCCGCCTCCAGCAGCGCGGCGAACATGGACCGCATCGCGGCGAGGGCGGCGGGGTTCTCGCGCTCCATGAACTCGACCAGCTCGGGCCGGCCCAACGTCGCCTGATGATAGAGGTCGAAGTGATGGTCCGCCACCACGCCCGCCAGATTGGCGAAGGCCGCCATGTGCTCGAGGGTCGCCGCAATCTCGGACGCGCCGCGAAAACCGTGGGCGATCATGCCGTCCGCCCATGCCGGGTTCGCGGCGCGGGCGCGGGTGACGCGGGCGATCTCCTCGGTCAGGCTGCGGGCGCGCGGGGCACCGGGCCGCGTCGTGTCGAGGTGATAGAGCGCGGGCCGCGCATGCCCCAGACGCGCCATCGCGGCGGCAAAGCCCGCTTCATGCGCGGCATAGTCAGCGGCAAGCAGAAGGTCGGATTCCGGCAGGTCCTGCGCGTGGACGAAGGCATCCGCCTCAGCGAGGCGGGCGCGGATCGCCTCGGGCGCGTGACGGACCCTTCCGTCCTGACCGATGGCGTGGGACGAGGCGCGAAGCCACGCCTCGCCCGCAGCGGCGCGGGCCTCGGGCGTGAAGGTTTCGGCAAGCCCGGCCATCCCCAGCCCGTATTGACCCGGTTTCGGCCCGAAGACGCGGGGCGCGCGCGTGAGGTAGGGGTTCTCGCCCGCCCCCTCCTCGCGTTCGGCAAGGGCCGCCGCCCCGACCTCGAAAAGCTGGGCGAGGCCGGGAAAGACATCGCGGAAAAGGCCCGAGACCCGCAGCGTCACATCAATCCGGGGGCGGCCCAGTTCGGCGGGCGCGAGGATGTCGATCCCGGTGACGCGGCCCGACCCGGCATCCCAGCGCGGCGCGAGGCCCGCCAGATGCAGCGCCATGGCGAAATCCTCGCCCGCCGTCCGCATGGTCGCGCTGCCCCAGAGGTCGACGACAAGGCCCCTCGGCCAGTCGCCATGGTCCTGCAGGTGGCGGCGCAGCAGCTCCTCGGCCAGTCGGATACCCTCGGCATGGGCGGCGCGGGTCGGGACGGCGCGCGGATCGACGGCGAAAAGGTTCCGCCCGGTCGGCAGCACGTCCTGCCTGCCCCGCGCGGGCGAGCCGGAGGGGCCGGGTGCGACCCGCCGGCCCGAAATGGCGCGGTGAAGCCCCTCGATCTCCTGCGGGCCGCAAGCGCCGGTGCCATAGATGTGCAGCCCCTCGCCAAAGCGGCTGTCCTTGAGGTCGCAAAGGAAGCGGTCGATCAGCGGGATCGCCTCGGAAGGGGCGGCGTCGGCGCGCAGGCCCAGATCGGTTTCGACCCCGGCCGCGCGGGCCTCGTCGCGGATCGCGCCGATCAGACGGTTGCGGCGGCGCGGGTCGAGCCCGTCGGCGGTCGAATATTCGTCAAGCAGCCGTTCGAGTTCCGCCAGACGGGCGGGCAGGGCGGCCGCTGCAAGCGGCGGCGGCAGGTGGCCCAGCGTGACCGCGCCCAGACGGCGCTTGGCCTGCGCGGCCTCGCCGGGGTCGTTGACGATGAAGGGATAGATCACCGGCAGGTTGCCCGTCAGCGCCTCGGGCCAGCAGTCCTCGGACAGCGCGACCGACTTGCCGGGCAGCCATTCCAGCGTGCCATGCGCACCCATATGGACCAGCATGTCGGCCTGCCTGCGCAGCCATAGGTAGAAAGCGACATAGGCATGGCGCGGCACCCGGCTCAGGTCGTGGTAATCCTCGCTGCGGCTCTGGACCTCGCCCCGCTCGGGTTGCAGGGCGATCAGGTCGGCGCCGTGGCGCAGCGCGGCAAAGTGGAAGGCGCCCTCGGCGGCGGCCGGGTCATCCTCGGGCAGGCCCCATGCCGCGGCGAGGTCGGCCCGCAGGCGCGGCGGCAGATCCACCAGCGCGGCGCGATATTCGGCGATCGGCCATGCCAGCCGCTCGCCCATCAGCCGGTGGCCGAGGTCGTGATGCGGGATACCCAGAATTTCGCCGCAGGAGGCCAGCGCATCCAGCCCGACCGCATGCGCCAGCTGGTGCGGCTTGCCCGGATAGGTCGAAAGGACGATCGCCCGCCGCCCGCCCTGGCGCAGTGCGTGCCAGGCAGTGATCCGGGCCACCACCGCAGCTATGCGGCCGGGATCGGCGGCGTGGATCTGGCGCGAGAATTGCAGTTGCGGGTCGCGCGGCTCTGCCGCCTTGAAGCTGACGACGCCAAGGAAGATGCGGCCATCGACCTCGGGCAGCACCACATGCATGGCGAGGTCGGCGGCGGAGAGGCCCCTCTCCTCGGCCTGCCAGACCGGGCGGGCCGCCGTGGAGAGTGCGAGTTGAAAGACCGGGCAGTCGGCGCCATCGAACGGGGTCCGGCCCTGATCGTCCCGCGCCGAGAAGCCGGTCATGTTCACCACCGCCGCCAGCTCCGGCAGATGCGGTTGCAACCATTCCGCGAAGCCCTGCGCCTTCAGCGAGGGGGCAAAAACGCCGGTCGCGGCGAAACCCGCCTCGCGCAGCGCCCGGATGACGGCATCGACCGGGTCGAGATCGGCGGCGGTCAGATAGCTGCGATAGAAGCTGACCAGCACCGGCCGCTCCCCCGCGACGGGGTTTGTGATCACGCCCTCGTCCGGATCGTAGAAGCGCCATTGCGGCACCTGCGCCTCGCCATGGACCGGCGCGGCCGGCTGGCCCGCCGCTCGCGCGAGTTCGGCCAGCGCCATCCGCGCCGCGACCGCTCCCCCCGCCTCGCACAAAGCCCCGAGGCGGCGCAGCACCGGGACCGGCAGGGTCGAGAGCCGGTCGAGCGCCGGGTCCGCGCGCCCGTCGGCGGGCAGCAGAGCCAGCGCGATCCCCCGCCGCCGGGCAAGGTCCTGAAGCGTCGCGATGCCGTAAGGCCAATAGGCCTCGCCCCCGATCAGGCGGACCAGCACGGCGCGGGCATGGGCCAGCACGGTCTCGGCGTAAATGTCGACCGATACCGGATGGCGCAGCGCCGAGAGGTTCAGGAGGCGCAGCGACGGCAGCCCGCCCCCCGCCTGATGCCATCCCGCCGCAAAAGCGCCGAGGTCGCTGTCCGAATAGGACAGGACGACCAGATCGGCGGGGCTCTGGCCGGGATCCGTGGGGGCCTCGGTTTCCTCGAGCCCGTGGCTTTCGCGGAAGACGACGTGCATCGGTCAGGCGGCAAGGATGGCGCGGATCGCCGGTTCGTCGATATCGTCATGCTCGGCGATCACCACCAGACGCGAGCCACGCGGAGCCTCGCCCCAGGGCCGGTCGTATTGGTGGCGCACCCGCTCGCCCACGGCCTGCACCAGAAGGCGCATGGGCTTGCCGGCGACGGCGACATGGCCCTTGACCCGCAGGATGTTCCGCTCCCGCGCGAGGCGGCCGATGCGGGCGGCCAGATCCTCGGGATCGGTGATTTCGGGCAGGTCGATCACCACGGAATCGAAATCGTCATGCTCGTGATCATCCGCGCCGTCGTGATGGCTGGGGCGGGCGTCGAGGTCATCCTCGGCTGCGGCATTGAGGCCAAGGATGATGCGGGGGTCGATCGCCCCCTCGACCAGCGGCAGGATCGGCAGCTTGCGCGGCGCCTCGGCCTCGATCACGGCGCGGGCGGCGGCGACGCCCACCTCGCCCGCAAGATCGGCCTTGGAGAGCAGGACGATATCGGCGCAGGCGATCTGGTCCTCGAACACTTCCGAGAGGGGTGTCTCGTGGTCGAGGCTGTCATCGGCCTTGCGCTGCGCCTCCACTGCGGCCTCGTCCGGGGCGAAGCGCCCGGCGGCGACGGCCTCGGCATCGGCCAGCGCGATGACCCCGTCAACGGTGATGCGCGAGCGGATCGCGGGCCAGTCGAAAGCCTTCAGCAGCGGTTTCGGCAAGGCGAGGCCCGAGGTCTCGATCAGGATGTGGTCGGGCTTTTGCGGCATCGCCATCAGCCGCTCCAGCGTCGGGATGAAATCATCGGCCACGGTGCAGCAGATGCAGCCGTTCGACAGTTCAAGGATGTTCTCGGCCGGGCAGCTTTCATCGGCGCAGGACTTCAGGATCTCGCCATCAACGCCCATGGTGCCGAATTCATTGACCAGAACCGCCAGCCGCTTGCCCTGCGGGTTCTGCATCAGGTGGCGGATCAGTGTCGTCTTGCCGGCGCCCAGAAAGCCTGTGATCACGGTCACGGGGGTCTTGGTCAGGTCTGTCATCTTTCACCCAATCGGAGGAAGCCGCGCGATGCTGCGCTTGCGGAAGATTGCGACGCGCTCGCGCCAGGGCACGATGCCGTCGGTGGTGGCGGCATAGGCGGCCGCGCCTTCAAGGATGTCGGGAACGTCATCGACCTTCATCTGGCCGTAGACATAGCTCCACCGTCCCGGCCCGCTGAGCGCGATGGCCGCGCCGCTGGAACAGGCCGAGAGGCATTCGACGGGAACGACCCGGACGCCCTCGGGCGCCTCGTCCCGCGCCAGCGCCGCATGCAGGCGCGCGCCAGCGACCGGCTCTCCGTCGAGGACGGGTTGCCCGGCCCGGCAGGTGATGCAGACAAGCAGCGAAACGCCCATGCGCCCTTTCCATCCAAAAATGGCGGGCGCAAGGAAGCGGGCGTGGGAATGCGCCGCAAACCCTGGCAGGAACACCCCGTCCGCCGGTCAGTCACGGCGCAGGCAGGTCTCCCGGCTTGCGGATTCAGGCTTACGCCAACGGTCGGCCCACCTTCCCGGCCGTCTGGGCCAGTGGCATCGGGCGACCTTTCCGGTCACGGTCGCGGGGGCGGCTGCTTTCAGGCGTGAAGCCTGTCGCATTCCCTCTTAGCCTGCCATAAGGCAGGAACCAGCGCAGGCAAATCTCTGCGCCGGCGGCCCCGGCTTGTCAAGCAACGGAGTTTCGGATGCCCGATGACGCGAACGCCCTCCACGCCCAGAAAATGGCCCGGATCAAGGCCGCGCGCGACCGCATGATGGAGGATCGGAAGGGCGAAAAGGGGCTGGTGATCGTGCTGACCGGCAAGGGCAAGGGCAAGTCCTCCTCGGGCTTCGGGATGATCCTGCGCGCCATTGCCCATGACATGCCCTGCGCCGTGGTGCAGTTCATCAAGGGCGCCTGGGACACGGGCGAACGGCGGCTTCTAACCACGCATTTCGGCGATCTCTGCCAGTTTCACGCAATGGGCGAGGGCTTCACCTGGGAGACGCAGGACCGCGAGCGCGACATCGCCGCCGCGCAAGCGGGGTGGGAGAAGGCCAAGGAACTGATCCGCGATCCCGAGATCAGGATGGTCCTGCTGGACGAGATCAATATCGCCCTGCGCTATGACTATCTCGACGCTGGCGAGGTGCTGGATTTCCTGCGCGACGAGAAACCCCCGATGACCCATGTGGTGCTGACCGGCCGCAATGCCCCGGATGCGCTGATCGAGGCCGCCGATCTGGTCACCGGGATGGAGATGGTGAAGCACCCGTTCCGCTCCGGCATCAAGGCCCAGCCGGGGGTGGAGTTCTGATCCCTCACTCCGCCGCCGGGGGCCAGTCGAGATCGACCCAGACCAGCCGATGGGTCGAGGCGGTCAGCGCGACCTCGGCCATTTCGCCCGACGCGGGCCAGTAGACGCCCGAGCCGAGGACGCGCAGCCCCTTCGCGGGCAAGACGTAATCGACCCGCAGATTGCCGGGCGGGGCGTCGTCCGGCCAGTCGCCGGTGTCCAGCGCCGGATCGCCCTTCTGTCCGGCATTGATACCGTCCCGACCCGCGATCCTCCCGCCCTCGCTGCGGGGCAGGGGGTCTGTTACCCGGTCCATGATACGGGCCAGCGCCTCGGGCCTGCCATCGCCATCGGCGGGGTCGAGGTTCAGCTTGCCGGCAAGGACGAACGCCCCCTCGGGCAGATGGTCGCACCAGAAGGCCAGTTCGTCATGGTTGCGACGGCCGTTCCGGTCCTCCGGCCCGTCGAAAACCGGCGGAGAGGCGGACATGGCCAGCAGATGCAGCGGTTTGCCTTCGACCGTCAGCGCCGCGTCCCAATGCGCGACCGAGGAAAGGCGCTGGACCGCCGCGACCTCGGGCGGTGTCTCGGGCATCAGCGATCCGGGCAGGTCGCGCCACAGGGCCTCGCTGTGATCACGCACCGGCCCGATCGGGTGGCGGGACAGGATCGCCATCCCGGCCTGACCGGTGAAGCGGCCGAAACCTTGTCGATCCGCGGCCCGGCCCGACCGGCCGTCGCCGTCGAGGTCGAGCCCCGTCGGCATCCCGGCATTCGGCCGTGCCGCGAAGAGGTGGGGATAATCGCTGCCCGCTTGTGCCAGCCGGTCCCGAAAGGCGGCAAGGGCAAGGCCGTCATGGTCCCAGTCAAAGCCGGTGAGCAGCAGGATATCGGGCCGCGCCTCTGTGATCACACGGATCACGGCGTCGATCTGGGCGTCCTTGCGGCCAAGGTCGCGCAAAAGAAGCCCCGGCCCGTCGCGCGACAGGTCGGGGCTGAATGTGGCGATCCGCAGGGGCGCGGCCTCGGCCGATAGGGCAAGGGCGGCGGCCAGCGCCGCCCCGGCGATGATCTTCAGACCCAAGGACGGCTCTGGGCCATCTGCGCCTCGAAGGTGTCGATCGAGCCGGATTTCTCCATGGTCAGGCCGATGTCGTCGAGGCCGTTCAGCAGGCAATGCTTGCGGAACGGGTCGATCTCGAAGCCGAAGCTCTGCCCGTCCGAGGAGGTGACGGTCTGGTTTTCCAGATCGACGGTGATGCGGGCATTCGCGCCCTTGCGCGCGTCCTCCATCAGCGTGTCGACGGCTTCCTTCGGCATCACGATCGGCAGGATGCCGTTCTTGAAGCAGTTGTTGTAGAAGATGTCGGCGAAGCTCGTCGAGATCACGCAGCGGATGCCGAAATCCAGAAGCGCCCAGGGCGCATGTTCGCGCGAGGAACCGCAGCCGAAATTGTCGCCCGCGACGATGATCTGCGAGTCCCGGTAGGCGGGCTGGTTCAGGACGAAATCCGGCAGCTCGTTTCCGTCCGCGTCATAGCGCATCTCGTCAAAGAGGTTCTTGCCCAGACCCGAACGGTGGATCGTCTTCAGGAATTGCTTGGGGATGATCATGTCGGTGTCGATGTTGACCAGCGGCATCGGCGCCGCGATCCCGGTCAGCGTGGTGAACTTGTCCATTTGCTTCCTCGCAGAATTGACTGGCCGCGTGGGTGGCCGCTAGATTTTGGCGGTAACAATTTTTCACCGCCCGTGAGGTTTGTGTTCATGCTGGGGATATCCAGTCTTTCGTCATTACGCGACTGCATCTCCCGCGATTGGAGCCCCACGATCGGGGATCCCGAGATAACCGGCTGGCTGACGGTCCTCTCCTATCTTCTGTGCCTCGCGCTCGCGATCATGGTGCTGCGACGCCGGCCGGATGGCGCGGCGCGCGGACTCTGGGGCGCGATTGCGGCGATCATGGCCTTTCTCGCGGTCAACAAGCAGCTCGACCTGCAGACCGCGCTGACCGCGACGGGTCGCTGCCTTGCCCATATGCAGGGCTGGTACGACTATCGCTGGGCGGTGCAGATCATCTTCATCCTGACCCTGCTCATGGTGATCACGGGCGCCATGATGATCGCATTCCACACGCTGCGCGAACACCTGCGCTGGAACGGCCTTGCCCTTGTGGGGCTGGCCGTCCTTTGCGGATTCGTCATGGTGCGCGCGGTGGGCTTCCATCATTTCGACCGTCTCATCAGCATGGATTTCGCGAACATCGGTTTCAACTTCTGGTTCGAGAATGCCGGGCTGGTGCTGATTGACCTGAACGCCGTCCTCCTGCTGCGGCGGGGCAGCGCGCCCCGCCGTGCCGGAGTCAGACGGTCTCTGCCATGAATTCGCGCACGTCGGTCAGGTGCCCGCGGATACCCGCGGCGGCGGCCATGACCGGCGACATCAGATGCGTGCGACCGCCACGGCCCATGCGCCCCTCGAAGTTGCGGTTCGAGGTGGCGGCGCAGCGCTCGCCCGGCGCAAGCTGGTCGGGGTTCATGCCGAGGCACATCGAGCAGCCGGCCAGACGCCATTCGAAGCCGGCATCGGTGAAGATCTTGTCCAGACCTTCCTCTTCGGCCTGAAGCCGCACGAGGCCCGAGCCGGGGACGACCATGCCGCGCACGCCCTCGGCCAGCTTCTGGCCCTTCAGGATGCCGGCAGCGGCGCGCAGATCCTCGATCCGGCCGTTGGTGCAGGAACCGATGAAGACCGCGTCGATCCTGATCTGGTCCAGCGGCGTGCCCGGCTCAAGGCCCATATAGTCGAGGCTGCGGCGCGCGGCCTCGACCTTGCCGCCTTCGAAGTCCTCGGGGGCCGGAACCTTGTCGGTGATCGCCAGCACGTCCTCGGGCGAGGTGCCCCAGGTCACGACCGGGGCGATATCCTCGCCGCGGATGGTGATGACCTTGTCGAAATGCGCGCCCTCGTCGGTGAACAGAGTCTTCCACCAGGCGACTGCGGCTTCCCATGCGGCGCCCTTCGGCGCATGCGGGCGGCCCATGCAATAGTCGAAGGTCTTTTCGTCCGGCGCGATCAGGCCAGCGCGGGCGCCGCCCTCGATCGCCATGTTGCAGACGGTCATGCGGCCTTCCATCGACAGATCGCGAATGGCCGAGCCGCAATATTCGATGACATAACCGGTGCCGCCTGCGGTGCCGGTCTTGCCGATCACGGCCAGTGTGATGTCCTTGGCGGTCACGCCCGGCAGAAGCTTGCCGGTGATCTCGACCTTCATGTTCTTGGATTTTTTCTGGATCAGCGTCTGGGTGGCCAGAACGTGTTCGACCTCCGAGGTGCCGATGCCATGCGCGAGCGCGCCGAAGGCGCCATGCGTTGCGGTGTGGCTGTCGCCGCAAACCACGGTCATGCCGGGCAGGGTCCAGCCCTGCTCGGGGCCGACGATATGGACGATGCCCTGGCGCACATCCGTCACCGGATAGTAGTTCACGCCGAATTCGCGGGCGTTCCGGTCCAGCTCATTGACCTGAATGCGCGATTCCTCGTTGTCGATATGCGTCTCGCGGCCGGCGGTGGTGGGCACGTTGTGGTCGGGAACCGCGATGGTCTGGTCGGGACGGCGCACCTTGCGCCCGGTCATGCGCAGGCCTTCGAACGCCTGGGGCGAGGTCACTTCGTGGACCAGATGCCGGTCGATATAAAGCAGACAGGTCCCGTCCTCGGAACGGTCGACCACATGCGAGTCGAAGATCTTGTCATAGAGGGTGCGGGGCGCGCCCGCATTGGTGTTGCCGGTCATGGCTGTCTCTTTCCGAAAGAGTAGCTGGGGAATCGAAAGGATTGGCGCCGCGTCATGCGGCAGGGCGCGCGCACGCGCCAACCGCCGTCAAAGTCGCGCTGTGACGGAAAGGCTCTCGCCGTAGAACCGACCCGGCAGCCGAGCGCGGTCATGGATATCGAAATAGACGAATCCTTGCATGACGGCAGTATTACGATGCTTTGATGGGTCAGGCAATATCGGCGCACGCGGGTGTTAATTCCATCTTGCCCCCGTCGCCCTAAGCTGTCGGCCGTGACGATGGAGATCAGGGCAATGACGATTCGAATCCTTCTGCGCGCGCTGCCGCTGCTGCTGGTTGCGATCCTGGCCCTCGCCTCCTTCGTCGAGGACGGCCCGGACGAACGCCGCGCAGAGATCGCGCGGCTGGAGGCGCGCCGTCTGGCCCTGATCGCGGAAGGGGTCAACTGCCCGGAACTACGGGGAAATCAGCCGGCTTCTGCCTGCGGGACGGCGCGTCCCATAACAAATCCGGCCGCGGAACATTGAGAAGGCCGGATTCCATGATACATTATAGGGGCCCGGCGCCGGGGTTTTTCGGCGCGATGACTGGAGGATGAACCCCTGTCCACTACCGCTTCGCCGGCACCTGCGCCGGCTGCGCCCACCGCGGATTCGGAGCTGAGCAGCGATCAGCTACTGGACCGTATTCTTGCCTCACTCGATGACGACAAGGCTGAGGAGGTCGTGACGATCGACCTGCGCGGCCGTTCGGCCATGGCCGATCATATGGTGATCGCCTCGGGTCGCTCGTCGCGTCAGGTTGCGGCCATTGCCGAAAAGCTGGTCCAGCGTCTGAAGGAAGAGACCGGCCGCTCTGCCCGGATCGAGGGCAAGGACACCGGCGACTGGGTGCTGATCGATACCGATGACGTGATTGTCCATGTGTTCCGCCCGGAAGTGCGCGAATTCTATCAGCTTGAAAAGATGTGGATGCCGGCGGATGCGCTGCGTTCGGCCACGCTTGAGCGGATGCGCGCGGATCATGCGGCCGACGAGGCACGCCGGACGCCGAACTGAATCGGAACTGACGCATGCGGATGGTCATTGCCGCGGTCGGGCGGCTACGGCAGGGCCCCGAGGCGAAACTGATTGCCGACTATCTTGACCGCCACGCCAAGGCGGGTCGGGCCTTGGGCTTGCCCCCGGTCACGATCGCCGAGGTCGAGGACAAGCGTGGCGGCGGCATGGCGGCGGAAGCGCCGCTGCTGGAGCGCGCGATCCCCGAAGGGGCGGCGCTGATCATTCTGGACGAGCGCGGGCAGATGCTGACCTCGCCGGAATTCGCCCAGCGGATTGCGGCGTTTCGTGATCAGGCCCGCGACATCGCCTTTGTCATCGGTGGGGCGGACGGTATCGACCCCGCGTTGCGCGACCGCGCCGATCTTGCGATCAGCTTCGGGCGCATGGTCTGGCCGCATATGCTGGCGCGGGTGATGCTGACCGAACAGATCTACCGCGCCACCACGATCCTTGCGGGCAGCCCCTATCACCGGGTCTAGCCCCTCAGGGGCAGGGGATGACCCAGTTGTCGATGATCTCGACGGCCTCCTCGGCCGTTTCGACAAAGCTGATCAGGTCCAGATCCTCATGGCTGATCGTCCCGGCCTCGGCCAGCGCCTCCCAGTTGATGACCTGATGCCAGAACTCGGCCCCGAACAGGATGAAGGGCACGCGCCGCATCCTGCCGGTCTGGATCAGGGTCAGCGCCTCGAACATCTCGTCCATGGTGCCGAAGCCGCCGGGGAACACGGTCACGGCCTTGGCGCGCATCAGGAAATGCATCTTCCGGATCGCGAAATAGTGGAAGTTGAAGCACAGGTCCGGGGTCACGAATTCGTTGGGGGCCTGTTCATGCGGCAGCACGATCGAGAGGCCGATCGAGATGCCGCCCGCCTCATGTGCGCCCAGATTGCCGGCCTCCATCACGCCGGGGCCGCCGCCGGTGCAGATCACGTTCTCGGCGCCATAGCTTTCAAGGCTGCGCTCGGTCATCATCCGGGCAAAGCGGCGCGCCTCCTCGTAATAGCGTGAAAGATCTCCCAAAGTCGGCGTCCTGGCCGTCTCGCGCTGATCGGGCGAAGGGATGCGGGCGCCGCCGAACAGCACCACGGTCGAGCGGATGCCGCGCGCATCCATGATCATCTGCGGCTTCAGCAGTTCCAGTTGCAGCCGGACGGGGCGCAATTCGTCCCTGAGCAGAAACTCCTGATCGGTGAAGGCCAGTCGATAGGCGGGCGCGCGCGTCTGGGGCGTGTCGGGCACGCGGCGGGTGGCGACCGCGTCCTGCTGGCTGTCGCGGATGGGATGGCTGCGCTCGTCTTCTTCGATCATCGAAACCCTCTGGCGCGGGACTGGCGCGGATTGCGCGACCGCACCCCCCGATCTATAGCCCTTGCGTGACAGTTTCCACCCGAGTTCCAGCAACAGAGAGATCCCATGTCCAACGCTCAGCTTGAAGCCGCCATCGAATCCGCCTGGGAAGTTCGCGACCAGATCACCCCCGCGACCACCGGCGAGGCCCGCGACGCCGTCGAGGCGACGCTCGAGGCGCTGGACCGGGGCGAGCTGCGCGTGGCCGAAAAGACCGGCGCCGACTGGCATGTGAACCAATGGGCGAAAAAGGCCGTGCTGCTGGGCTTTCGCCTGAAGGACATGGAGGTCCATGCCGGTGGCCCGCAAAATGGCGGCTGGTGGGACAAGGTGGACAGCAAGTTCGCCGGCTGGGGCGAGAACCGCTGGCGCGAGGCGGGCTTCCGCGCCGTGCCGAATGCGGTCGTGCGCAAATCGGCCTATATCGCCAAGGGTGTGGTCCTGATGCCCAGCTTCGTGAACCTCGGCGCCTATGTCGACGAGGGCACGATGGTCGATACCTGGGCCACCGTCGGTTCCTGCGCCCAGATCGGCAAGAACGTCCACCTCTCGGGCGGCGTCGGCATCGGTGGCGTGCTGGAGCCGATGCAGGCCGGCCCGACCATCATCGAGGACAATTGCTTCATCGGCGCGCGCTCCGAGGTTGTCGAGGGCTGCATCGTGCGCGAGGGATCGGTCCTCGGCATGGGCGTCTTCATCGGAAAATCCACCAAGATCGTTGACCGCGAGACGGGCGAGGTGATGTATGGCGAGGTTCCGGCCGGTTCGGTCGTCGTCGCGGGCTCGCTGCCGTCGAAGAACGGCGTGAACCTCTATTGCGCGGTGATCGTCAAGCGCGTGGACGCGCAGACGCGCTCCAAGACCTCGATCAACGAGCTGCTGCGGGACTGAAGATTCCCCTCACTGCCGCGTGAACCTCAGTGGGGGTGTCTGCGTTGGGGCGCTGGACACCCTTTCTGAAGGAGAAGCGCATGGAAGGCTTGGGCTGGATCGCTGCCATCATCGTGGGCGGTATCGCGGGCTGGATCGCCAGCAACATCATGAAGGCGGATACCGGGATTTTGCTGAATGTCATCCTGGGCATCGTCGGCGCCGTGGTCGGTAATGCCATTCTGGGCATCCTGGGCCTGAACGCCCAGCCGGGCAGCTGGATCGCACAGGGTTTCGTCGGATTGATCGGCGCGGTGATCCTGATCTGGCTCTATCGAGCGGTCGCCAAGTAGAACATGAAAAAGGGGCGGTTTTTCCGCCCCTTTTTCATGCCGTGAACATGGCCAGCCGCGCCCCGGTGATGCGGATCAGTTCCGGCGGCGCGATCGAGAACAGGTGCCGCGGCGTGCCCGCTGCGGCCCAGACCCGGTCGAACTGGGTCAGCCGCGGGTCGATATAGGCGTCGATCGGCCGCAGATGGCCAAGCGGCGCGACGCCGCCGATGGCAAAGCCGGTCTCGAGGCGGATCTGCGCCGCATCGGCCTTGCCCAGTGGCTGGCCCGCGACCTGCGCGGCCTTTCCGGCATCCACCAGATTGCCGCCCGCGGTCAGGAACAGAACGACATGGCCGCTTTCCTCGCCGCGAAAGATGATGGACTTGGCGATCTGGTCGACATGGCAGCCGACGACCTCGGCAGCTCCGGCGGCGGTGCGGGCCCGGTCGTCGGTCTCGCGGATCTCGGTATCGGTTCCGGCGGCGTCCAGTGCGGCGCGCACGCGCGCAAGGCTCTTGCTCATTGTCCCCTCCATGCGTTTCGGGGATATAGGCGCAAATCCTGTCCAAGGGGAATGAACATGGTGCAACAGGTCTATACGCTTCTGGTCGAGGTCGGCCGCGCCGCGGATGACGGCCTGCCCGAGGATGCCACCGGCGCGGCGCTGGTCTGCTATGCCTCCGGCAAGGACGAGGACGAGGCGGTGCGCGAAACCGTGGCGATCCTGAAGCAGGCGGGCCTCTCGCCGATCGAGGTCACCGGCCACGGCACGATCGAGGAGCGGCTGGCCGAAGGGCATGAGATCCCCGGGGAGGAGCGCGCCCTGATGGACCGCGCGCTGGCCGAGAACGCCGTCATCGTCGCCCAGATGGAGCCGTTTTACGGTGATGAGGACTCCGAAGGCTGACGCGGGCCTATCCAGCCACCCGATGCTCGGCTAGACTGGTCACAACCAGAAAAAGAGCACGGGACGGGACAGGCAGATGAGATCAAGGCAATTGCGAATGGCGACCGCGGCCCTTCTGGTCTGCGCGCTGGCCGCCTGCGGCGTGTCGAGCCGCGCGCCCGGTGGCGGGGGCTATGGCGGCAATTTCGGCGGGCTGCCGACTGCGGGCGGGCAGGGGTCCGAGGCGGGTTTCCAGAACTGGGTGCAAAGCTTCCGGCCGCGCGCCATCTCGGCCGGGGTGTCGCCCGGCGTGTTCGACAGCGCGATGGCCGGGGCGCATTTCCAGCCCAGCATCGTCGCGCTTGACGGCCGGCAGAGCGAGTTCAGCAAGCCGGTCTGGGACTATCTGGACGGCGCCGTCGGCGGCAGCCGCATCGCGACCGGGCGGCAGATGTCGGCGCGCCACGCCAGCACCCTTTCCGCCATCGAGGCCCAATACGGCGTCCCGCGCGAGATCGTGCTGGCGATCTGGGGCATGGAGTCGAATTTCGGCGCGAACCGCGGCAGCACGCAGATCGTGCCCGCACTCGCGACGCTGGCCTATGATGGGCGGCGGGGCGAGTTCTTCGCGGGCGAACTGGTCGCGGCGCTGCGCATCATCCAGGCGGGCGATGTCGACAGCAGCCACATGGTCGGAAGCTGGGCGGGCGCGATGGGACATACCCAGTTCATGCCGTCCTCGTTCCTCGGCCACGCGGTCGATTTCAACGGCGACGGACGGCGCGACATCTGGTCGGACGATCCGACGGATTCGCTGGCCTCGACGGCGGCCTATCTGCGCCAGAACGGCTGGCGTCGCGGCGAAAGCTGGGGAACCGAGGTGATCCTGCCGCAGGGCTTCGACTTCAACCAGGTCGGCAAGTCGGTCACGAAATCCGGTGGCCAATGGTCGGCCATGGGCGTGCGGGCGGTGAACGGCCGGGCGGTGCCCTCGGGCTCGATCCTCGCGCCAGCGGGGGCACGCGGGCCGGCCTTCCTGATCACCGAGAATTTCCGCGCCATCCTGAAATACAACGCCTCGGACAGCTATGCCCTTGCGGTGGCCTATCTTGCCGATGGCATCGCGGGGCGGCCGGGCATTCAGGGCAGCTGGCCGCGCGGCGACCGGACGCTGTCAAACAGCGAAAAGGCCGAGATCCAGCGCCTGCTGATGGCGCGCGGTTTCGACACCGGCGGAGTTGATGGAAAACTGGGCAGCAAATCCGTCGACGCGGTCAAGGCATTCCAGCGTTCGCGCGGAATGGTGCCCGACGGCTATGCCGACAGCCGCCTTCTGGGCATATTGCGCGGCTGAATTGCCATCAACGCGTGTGGCGGGCCGTCTCGAAGGCCCGCCCTTTTTGCAAATTGCCGTCCGCTCGGATGGATTGCCTATGATTCAATCACATCAAGGGTGAATCCCGAACCAACCTGCCCGAAACTGCCCGCAAGCTTGGCAAAGTTCCTGCCTGCTGCCCTCATCGACGTGCCGCCAGACGGCATAATCAACGAGAGGGAAAACAGGGATGAGAGTTTACCGCAGCGCCGCCGTGGCGGCCCTGATTTCGGCGGGTCTTGTGGGCGGCGCCTGGGCGCAGGAGGACACGATCAAGATCGGCGTCCTGCACTCGCTGTCCGGCACCATGGCGATTTCCGAAACCACGCTGAAGGACACCGTCCTGATGATGGTGGACCAGCAGAACGCCAAGGGCGGCGTTCTGGGCAAGAAGATCGAGGCGGTCGTGGTCGATCCCGCCTCGGACTGGCCGCTTTTCGCCGAGAAGGCGCGTGAGCTGATTTCGGTCAATGGCGTGGACGCGATCTTCGGCTGCTGGACCAGCGTGAGCCGCAAGTCGGTCCTGCCGGTGATCGAGGAGCTGAACGGCCTGCTGTTCTATCCCGTCCAGTATGAGGGCGAGGAAAGCTCGAAGAACGTGATCTATACCGGCGCCGCGCCGAACCAGCAGGCGATCCCGGCGGTGGATTACATGGCCGATGAGCTGGGCGTCGAGAAATGGGCGCTGCTCGGCACCGACTATGTCTATCCGCGCACGACGAACAACATCCTTGATGCCTATCTGAAGGGCAAGGGCGTGGCCGAGGGTGACATCTTCGTCAACTACACGCCCTTCGGGCATTCGGACTGGTCGAAGATCGTGGCCGACGTGGTCGCGCTTGGCGCGGATGGCAAGAAGGTCGGCGTCGTCTCGACCATCAACGGCGACGCGAATATCGGGTTCTACAAGGAACTGGCTGCCGCCGGCGTCTCGGCCGACGACATTCCGGTCATGGCCTTCTCGGTCGGGGAGGAGGAACTGGCAGGCCTCGACACCGCGAACCTCGTCGGGCACCTCGCGGCCTGGAACTATTTCGAATCCGCCGACACGCCCGAGAACAAGGCCTTCATCGACGAGTGGCACAAGTTCACCAAGAACGACAAGCGCGTGACCAATGACCCGATGGAAGCCACGATGATCGGCTTCAACGCATGGGTCGCGGCGGTCGAGAAGGCCGGGACCACCGATACCGACCCGGTGCTGGAGGCGATCGTCGGCGTCGAGGTTCCGAACCTGACCGGCGGCACGGCCAAGGTCCTGCCGAACCACCACCTGACCAAGCCGGTCCTGATCGGCGAGATCCGCGCCGATGGCCAGTTCGACATCGTCAGCCAGACCGAGGAAGTCGCGGGCGACGCCTGGACCGATTTCCTGCCGGAAAGCGCCAAGCTCGATTCCGACTGGACCAAGAACAAATGCGGCATGTGGAACACCGAGACGAATAGCTGCGTGCAGCTCGGTTCGAACTACTGAAACGCCGCCGGGAAGGGCGGTGTGACTGCCGCCCTTTCCCCCGGAATCCGAGGCCTTCATGCGTCTTTTTCTGATTGTCCTGGCGTTCGCCGCCGCGTGTCTGCCGCTGGGTGCCGGGGCGCAAACGCCCGACCTCGCTGCGGTCATTACCCAGCATCGCGACCAGATCGAAAAACCCTCGCGCCAATCCGTAAGCCCGGTGGTCGAGGCGATCGCCGCAGCCGGCCCGCAGGGCGCGGCCTTGCTGCAAGCCTGGGGCGACCGGGAACTGGGCATCCGCAAAAGCGACGGGCTGCTGGTCATCACCGCGCCCGAGGGCGATGGATTGGCGCTGACCGATGCCGCAAGCGGTGCCAATCTTGGCGCTGTTGCCAAGGGTGATGTGACGCTGTTGCGCCCCAATTCCGGGGTGCGCGGGGTGATCATGGCAGCGCTGGCCGGGAATGCGCTTTCCGACCCTGACCCCGAACGCCGCGCCGAGGCGCTGGATTCGCTCTCCCGCCGTGCCGATGCCAGCCAGCTTCAATTGCTGCGCGAGGCGCTGGAGGATCCCGATCCCGCCCTTGCCGCCCGCAAGGCGCGGATCGAGCGGCTGCTGACCATCCAATACGACCCTGACCCCGCCGCGCGCGTCGCCGCGATCGAGGGCTTTGGCGGCGATACCGGGCTGGATTTCCGCGCCAGCCTGAACCCGATCCTCGCGACGAAGCGCGTCGCTCTGGAGGCGGTCCCGGCTGGGGCAAATATCGCCCGTGAACTGTCCGTGGGCGGAGAGATCAGCCGCGACGATGCCTATGCAATGCTGGTCGCCGAGGGCCTTGCCCCGGCGCGGCTGACGCCCGAGGCAATGCGCGCCACGCTGTCCCAACACATCGTCAATGCGGCGGTCGGCGGCGTGCCCGTCGCCGAACTTGGCAATCAGGAGGCGAGGGACCGCGCCTATGGCACGCTGGAAGGGCAGGGCCTCGTCCAGCCCGCCGCCAGCGAGGAGGAGGTCGATGCCGCGCTGGCGCGCCACCGGTTCCTCGACCTCTATTCCGAGCCGAATGCCGAAGTGACCGACGCCGCCCGCGCCGCGCTGCGCGGCACCGAGACGCGGATCGGGCTGATGCAGGCCGCCGACCTGTCGCTTGACGCGCTGTCGCTGGCCTCGATCTATTTCCTTGCCGCCATCGGCCTCGCCGTCACCTTCGGGGTGATGGGCGTCATCAACATGGCGCATGGCGAATTCATCATGATGGGCGCCTATACCGGCTATGTCGTCCAGCAATTCATCGCCGACCGCACCGTCTCGCTGATCGTGGCGCTGCCTCTGGCCTTTGTCGTCACCTTCGCGGCGGGCGTCGCGCTGGAGCGGCTGGTGATCCGCCACCTGTATAAACGCCCGCTGGAGACGCTGCTTGCCACATTCGGCGTCAGCATCGCACTGCAGCAACTCGCCAAGAACATCTTCGGCACGCAGGCGCGACCGCTGACCGCGCCCGGCTGGCTGGACGGGGCGCTGGTCATCAACGATGTCGTGTCGATCAGCTATATCCGCATCGCGATCTTCGTCCTCGCGCTGGTTTTCCTCGGCCTCTACCTCTTCATCATGAACCGCACCCGGCTGGGGCTGGAAGTCCGCGCCGTGACGCAGAACCCCGCAATGGCGGCCAGCATGGGGATCAGCCCGGACCGCATCAACATGCTGACCTTCGGCCTCGGCTCGGGCATCGCGGGGATCGCGGGCGTCGCGATCGGGCTTTTCGCCAAGGTCACGTCCGAGCTTGGCAGCGACTATATCGTGCAAAGCTTCATGACGGTCGTTGTCGGCGGCGTCGGGAATATCTGGGGGACGCTCGCGGGCGCGGCGCTGATCGGCTTCCTGCAAAAGGGGATCGAGTGGTTCAACCCGGCCAATACGCTGGCCGCGCAGACCTACATGATCCTTTTCATCATCATCTTCATCCAGTTCCGGCCACGCGGCATCATCGCCGCCAAGGGCCGCGCCGCGGGGGCCTGACATGCGCAAACCTCTTGTCCTGCGCCATCCTTCGATCCTCGTTTTCCTCGGCGTGCTGGCGGTCTTCACCGTCGCGGTCACGGTGCTGTCGGCGGGCTATGGCACCGGGGTCATCTCGACCAGCATGGTCAAGACGCTGGGCAAGACCCTGTGCCTTGCGCTGGCCGCCGTCGCGATGGACCTCGTCTGGGGCTATGCGGGCATCCTCAGCCTCGGCCAGATGGCGTTCTTCGCGCTTGGCGGCTACATGATCGGCATGTGGCTGATGGTCGCCCGGACCGAGGGGATCGTCGCCGGATCGCTCGCGAACCTGCCGATCCCGCCGACCGAGGCCGAGATTTCCGCCGCCGTCGCGACCCAGATCTTCGGTGTGGTGGGGGCGGACCGCTTCCCGGCGATCTGGGCCTTCTCCGGCTCGCTGCCTGCACAGCTTGCGTTGGTGGTGCTGGTGCCGGGCCTGCTGGCGCTGGTCTTCGGCTGGCTCGCCTTCCGCTCTCGCGTGAACGGGGTTTACCTCTCGATCCTGACGCAGGCGATGACGCTGGCCTTGGCGCTTTACCTGTTCCAGAACGATTCCGGCCTGCGCGGGAATAACGGCCTCTCGGGGCTGCAGAATATCCCCGGCCTTGACGGGGTGGGACAGGAGCGGCTGTCGGTCTGGTTCCTCTGGGCCTCGGCCGTGGCGCTGGGGCTGGGCTATCTGCTGATCAGTTGGGTCGCCTCGGGCAAATTCGGCAGCGTCACCCGCGCGATCCGCGATGACGAGGCGCGGGTGCGTTTCCTCGGCTATTCCGTCGAAAGCTACAAGCTGGTGGTCTTTGTCCTTGCCGCCGTGATCACCGCCATCGCGGGCGCGCTCTATTACCCGCAAGCCGGGATCATCAACCCGGCGGAACTGGCCCCCATCGCCTCGATCTACCTTGCCGTCTGGGTCGCGATCGGCGGGCGGGGACGGCTTTACGGCGCGGCGATCGGGGCGGTTTTCGTGTCGCTGCTGTCAAGCTGGTTCACTGGCGGCCGCGCGCCTGACCTGAACCTCGGCTTCTATACCATCCGCTGGGTCGACTGGTGGCAGGTGTTGCTGGGCCTCAGCTTCGTGCTGGTCACGCTGCTTGCCCCCAAGGGGATCGCGGGGCTTGTCGATCTGTTCGAGGGGTTGCGCCCGCCCAGACGGCGCGGCGCACCGCTTGGCCCCGACATGGGTGCCCTGCGCGAGAAGGAGGCCGTGGAATGAGCGCGCTGCTGGAGGTGCGCGGAATCTCGGTCAGCTTCGACGGGTTCCGGGCGATCAACAACCTTTCCTTCGAGATCGGCGAGCGTGAATTGCGCGCGATCATCGGCCCGAACGGTGCCGGAAAGACCACCTTCATGGACATCGTCACCGGCAAGACCCGCCCGAACGAGGGCGAGGTGCTGTGGGGCGAGGCCTCGAAAAGCCTGCTGAGGATGAGCGAATCGCAGATCGCGCAGGCCGGGATCGGCCGCAAGTTCCAGCGCCCGACCGTGTTCGAGGACCAGACCGTCGCCGAGAACCTGACCATGGCGCTGAGCGCGCCGCGCGGTCCCTTCAGCGTGCTGCGCTGGAAGCCGACGGCCGCCAGCGCCCTGCGGGTCAGCGAACTTGCCGCCGAAGTCGGGCTTTCCGACCAGCTTGCCCGCAAGTCGGGGGAACTGAGCCACGGCCAGAAGCAATGGCTGGAGATCGGGATGCTGCTGGCGCAGGATCCGCGCCTGCTGCTGGTCGATGAACCCGCCGCCGGGATGACGCTGGCCGAGCGCGAGCAGACCACGACCCTGCTGCGGCGGCTGGCCGAGAGACATGCCGTGGTGGTGGTCGAGCATGACATGGACTTCGTCCGCCGCCTCGGCTGCAAGGTGACGGTCCTGCATGAGGGGTCGGTCCTGGCCGAGGGCAGCCTCGACCATGTCACGGCAAATCCGCAGGTCATTGAAGTCTATCTGGGAAGGGGCTGAGGGATGTTTGAGGCACGCGACATCACCCTGCATTATGGCGGCAGCCAGATCCTCTACGGCGTCAACCTGATCGCCGAGCCGGGGCAGGTCACCTGCGTCATGGGCAATAACGGCGTCGGCAAGACCAGCCTGCTCAAGGTGCTGTCGGGCAGCCATCCGCGTTCGGGCGGGACGCTGCGCCTGAATGGCGAGGAGTTGGGCCGCGTCAACGCGCAGGCCATGGCGGCGCGCGGCGTGGGGTTCGTCCCGCAGGGGCGGATGATCTTTCCCCTGCTGACCGTGCGCGAGAACCTGGAAACCGGCTTCTCGGTCCTGCCGCGGGCCGAGCGGCGGATCCCCGACGAGATATTCGAGCATTTCCCGGTGCTGGCCGAGATGAGCCACCGTCGCGGCGGCGATCTTTCCGGCGGGCAGCAGCAGCAGCTTGCCATCGCGCGGGCGCTGATCATGCGGCCGCGCGTGTTGTTGCTCGACGAGCCGACCGAGGGGATCCAGCCCAATATCATCCAGCAGATCGGCCGGGTCATCAAAGGGCTGCGCGAGCGCGGCGACATGGCCATCGTGCTGGTCGAGCAGTTCTTCGACTTCGCCTATGATCTGGGCGACCGCTTCCTGATGCTGGAACGCGGCCGCGCGGTAATGGAGGGCGCGCGCGCCGAGATCCCGCGCGAGGCGCTGAAGGCGCGGCTTGCCGGGTTGGGCGCCGCCGCCTGAAATCTGCCGGAGTGCTTTCTGATTGTGATGCGGGGCTGCTATCCTGACCCCGCCCAATCAGGAGGGATGCGGATGAGCGAAGCTGAAAACGACCTGTTGCTGAAGCGGGTCCTGAACGCCCCGCGTCAGAAGATCTGGCGCTGCTGGAGCGAACCGGACCTGCTGAAGCAATGGTTCTGCCCGCGACCATGGTATGTCTCGGAGGTGTGGATGGAGCTGTGCGCGGGCGGCGCGTTCGTGACGGTCCTGAACGGACCCGACGGGGAAAGCTTCGAAAACAAGGGCGTCTTCCTCGAGATCGTGCCGGAGGAGGGGCTGGTCTTTACCGATGCCTTCGAGCCCGGATGGCGACCGGCGGGCAAGCCGTTCTTTGTCGGGCGGATCACCATGGCGGATGCGGGCGAGGGCCGGACGGATTATCAGGCCCTCGCCATGCATTGGACCGCCGAAGCGCGCGACGAGCATGAGGAGATGGGTTTTTACAGCGGTTGGGGCCTCGCCGCCGACCAGCTCGAAGCTCTTGCGCAGACGTTGTGAGGGTCAGTGCGACCCGGCCAGCTTCATCGTCAGGATCCCCGAGACGATCAGAAGCGCGGCAATGATGCGGGTCAGGCTGACGGCCTCGCCCAGAAAGGTGATGCCGAGGATGAAGGCCCCGACCGCGCCGATGCCGGTCCAGATCATGTAGGCGGTGCCGAGCGGCAGCGATTTCATCGCAAGGGCCAGCAATCCGAAACTGGCGATCATGGCCACGAGGGTGATGAGCGAGGGGCCGAGGAGGGTGAAACCCTCGGATTTCTTCATGGAATAGGCCCAGACGACTTCCAGAAGGCCTGCAACTACGAGGATAAGCCAAGGCATACCCGATCTCCGTTCAAAAATCGGGTCGTCCCGGTTCATGTCCCATGCGGGTGAGGTCGTCCTCGGGGGGATATGTGGGACAAGCGGGGCCGAATCGCAAGGGATGAAGCGCGGGCAGGGGGGGGTGGCGACCATAAGGGGTTGTCTGCCGGACAGACTTGCTTGCAGATTTCACCTGATGCCAACAGATGAGCGGAGGGGAAGGGCGATGTCACGGGAACAGGAAGTTCTGCGCCGTTCCATCTTCGTGACTTTCATCATCGCGGCCATCGGCGTCGGCTTCGGCGTGGTGTCCGGCTCGTCCTCGGTCATCTTCGACGGCATCTATTCCCTGACCGATGCCAGCATGACGTTGCTGACGCTGCTGGTCGCGCGGCTGATCGCGGCAGGGGGTGTCGGCCGGCATTCGAAGCTAACCGAACGCTTCAACATGGGCTTCTGGCATCTGGAGCCGATCGTGCTGGGGCTGAACGGCTCGATGCTGATGGGCGCTTCGATCTATGCGCTCATCACCTCGATCGGCAGCCTGCTCAGCGGCGGCCACGATCTGGAATTCGGCTGGGCCATTCTCTACGCCGCGATCGTGGTCGTGGCGGGCTGCGCCATGGCGAGTTATGGCCACCGCGCCAATCGCAGCATCGGCTCGAATTTTCTGGTGCTGGACGTCAAGGCCTGGATCATGGCCTCGGCGATGACCGGGGCGCTGCTGGTGGCGTTCGTCTTCGGCTGGCTGATCCAGGGCACCGGCCTCGAATGGATGTCGCCCTATATCGACCCGGTTGCGTTGATGGTGATCTCGACCGCGGTGATTCCGATCCCGTTCTCGACCGTCAGGCAGGCGCTGGCCGACATCCTGCTGGTGACGCCCCCGGACCTGCGCCAGCATGTCGACGAGATCGCCCTCCGTCAGGTCGAGAAATATGGTTTTCTCAGCCACCGGGCCTATGTGGCGCGGGTGGGGAGGGGTCGGCAGATCGAGATCTATTTCATCGTGCCCACCGGCGGTCCGCCGCGCCGGCTGGAGGAATGGGACCGCATCCGCGACGAGATCGGCGAGGAGATCGGCGGCGAAGGCCCGGATCGCTGGCTGACCATCGCCTTCACCACCGACCGGGGCTGGGCCGAATAGCGCTGTCGGTCAGGCCACCAGCTGCCTGAAGTCCCGGAACACCTGCTCATAGACCGCGCGCTTGAAGGGCACGATCCGCGCGACCAGATCCCCGGCCAGCATCCATTGCCAACGGTCGAACTCGGGATGCTTGGTCCGGATGTTCACATCGCTGTCCGCGCCGAGAAAGCGCAGCGCCAGCCATTTCTGCTGCTGGCCGCCATAGCGCCCCTTCCAGACCTTGCCGAGCAGTTCGGCCGGCAGGTCATAGGTCACCCAGTCGGGTGATTCGGCCAGCACATCGACCAGATCGGGGGTAATGCCGGTCTCCTCGGTCATCTCGCGCAGGGCGGCCTGATGCGGGGTCTCGCCCTCGTCGATGCCGCCTTGCGGCATCTGCCAGGCGCGCTCGCGGTCGTCGCCGGGATTGTCGATGCGCTGCCCGGCAAAGACCAACCCCTCGCGGTTGATCAGGACCACCCCCGCGCAGGGGCGATAGGGCAGGCCCGCGGGACCGAGGAGCTGCTCGGTCATTTCCGGTTCGCGCCCTCGTCGGTCGCATCCTCGCCGGTGACGGCGGGCTTGACGCTGTCGGGAACCGAACCCGCCTGGAAGTTGACCGCCGACAGCCCCTTGAGGATGTCGACCGCATAGGCAAGCTGGTAGTCATCCTCGCGCAGCTTTGCGGTGGCTTCGACCTGCTTGGCCTCCTCCTCGATCTGCTTGCGTTCCTCGTCGCTGATCGAATCGTTGTTCAGCGCGCCGCGCAGATCGGCTTCCGAGTTCAGGAACTTCGAATCGGTCTTGGGCTTGCTCGCGTCCTCTTCCTCGGCCGGTTTCGCGGCGGGCTGCTCGACGATGATGTCGGGCTGGATGCCCAGCGACTGGATCGAGCGGCCGGAGGGGGTGTAGTAGCGTGCGGTGGTCAGGCGGATGGCGCTGTCGCCGGTGACGGGCATCACGGTCTGGACCGAACCCTTGCCGAAGGACTTGGTGCCGACGACGATCGCGCGGCGGTGGTCCTGCAGGGCGCCGGTCACGATCTCGGACGCGCTGGCCGAGCCGCCGTTGATCAGGACGACCATCGGCTTGCCTCCGGCCAGATCGCCGGTCTTGGCGTTCCAGCGCTCGCTCTCCTCGGGCTTGCGGCCGCGGGTCGAGACGATCTCGCCCTTGTCGAGGAAGGCGTCGGACACCTCGATCGCCTGGTTCAGCAGGCCGCCGGGGTTATTGCGCAGGTCGAGGACGAAGCCCGTGACCTTGTCGATGCCGCCCGCGTCCTTGATCGCCTTTTCCATCTCGGATTTCAGCGTGTCCATGGTCTCGTCGTTGAAGGTCGAGACGCGCAGGACGATCGCATGACCCTCGATCCGGGTCTTCACCACGGTCAGCTTGATCGTGTCGCGCACGATGGTCAGGTCGAACGGCTCCTGCTCGCCCTCGCGCAGGATGGTGATCTTGATCTCGGACCCGACCGGGCCGCGCATCTTCTCGACCGCTTCGTCGAGATTGAGGCCCATCAGCGATTCGCCGTTCACATGGGTGATGAAGTCGCCCGCCTTGACGCCCGCCTCGGCGGCCGGGGTGTCGTCGATCGGCGAGATCACCTTGACGAGGCCGTCCTCCTGCCCGACCTCGATCCCGAGGCCGCCGAAGCTGCCGCGGGTCTGGGTCTGCATGTCCTCGTAATCCCTGGCGGACAGGAACGAGCTGTGCGGGTCAAGCGAGGTCAGCATGCCGTTGATCGCGGCCTCGATCAGTTCCTTGTCGTCAACCTGCTCGACATAGTCGCTGCGGACGCGTTCGAACACGTTCCCGAACAGGTCGAGCTGCTCGTAGATCCCGGCGTTCTTGCCGGTCTCCTGCGCGACGAGAGGCCCGGCGAACTGGGTGGCGACCATGGTGCCGGCAATGGTGCCGATCGCTCCGGCCAGAAGATAATGTTTCATTCCGATGTTCCGTCCTGCCCGGTTGTGTTGTGGCTTGTCGCGCCCATGATGGGATTCATCACGAACCACTCGGCCGGGTCCAGTGTTTCCTTGCTTTTTCGCAGTTCAACATACAGTGTTTCGCTTTGTCCGCCGTCGCTGCCAAGCGCCGCGTTGGCCACGAACTCGGCCCCGAACTCCTGCGCCGAGGGTTCGGTCCCGCCCATGAGCCCGACCGGATCGCCGGCGGCAAGGACGTCCCCCGTCTCTCCGAAGACCTGGGCGAGGCCCGCGAAGACCATCAGATAGCCGCGCGCCGGCTCGACGATCATGACATTGCCGTAATCGAGAAGCGGGCCGCGATAGCGGATGGTCGCAGCCCAGGGCGTCGTCACCAGCGCTGCGGGGCCGGTCGTGATCACAAGCCCCGGCCGCTCGACGCCGGCCGCGTCGGCCTCGTTGTAGCGGCGCAATACGGTGCCGAGGACCGGCAGCGGCAGGCTGCCCTGCGCGCCCTCGAAATCGGCCATCGGCGCGCCCACGTCCTGCTCCATCCCGACGATGCCCGAGGCGAAGGCGTCAAGCGTGTCGGCCGATTGCACGAGCGAGACCAGCTCCTCGGGATCCTCGCCGAAGCGCACCGGCAGGTCCGAGCGGTCGGTCACGGCGGAGGCGAGGAGGCGGCGCGCCTCCTGCACCTGACCCAGACCCTGCGCGAGGGTGTTCGCCGCATTGAGCTGCAGCGTGCGGACGGTGCGGATCTCGTCGAGTTGCTGGCGCATCTCCTCGGCCTCGGTCTGGAGGCCGGGGGCGACCGCGCTGAGGATCATCCCTGCCCGCGCCGAAGCTTCCGGCCCCGCCGGGTGCAGCAGCAGCATCGTCTCGGGCGAGCGCTGCATCGCGGTCATCACGCCGACGACGCGGCCCAGACGCTCGCGCCGGGCGTCGAACTCGGCCCGGATCTCCTGCTCGCGGATGCCGGCCCGGCGCAGCCCGTCGCGCAGTGCGCCAAGGCCCTGCTCATAGGCGCGGATCATCTGGGTCAGCGAGGCGACCTGATCGTCCTTGCTCAGCGCCTCGTCAAGCTGGCCGGTCGCGTCGCGCAGCATGTCGGCGGCCCGCGCCGCCTCCTCTGCGGCATCGTTCAGCGCCGCGCCCTGCTGGGCAGAGCTTGCCTGCTGGGCCGGCGCAACGCTGGCGACGCCGGCGGCCAGGACGGCGGGCAGGAGGAAGCGCAGCTTCATGTGCGGCCGATCAGCGACGTGCCGGTCATCTCGGGCGGCAGGTCGAGGTCCATGAGGTCGAGGACGGTCGGCGCGATATCGGCAAGCCGCCCGTCGCGCAGGACCGCCCCTTCGGGGGCGTGATAGACGATGACGGGAACCGGGTTCACGGTATGGGCGGTATGGGGACCGCCGGTCGTCGGGTCGATCATGGTCTCGCAATTGCCATGGTCGGCGATAACCACCGCCGCGCCGCCGGTCCGGTCGAGCGCGTCGAGCATCATGCCAAGGCCGCGGTCCACCGCCTCGCAGGCGCGGATGGCGGCGGGCAGGCTGCCGGTATGGCCGACCATGTCAGGATTGGCGAAGTTCACCACGATCAGATCATAGCGGGCCTCGATCGCCTCGACGAGCTTCGCGCTCACTTCGGCCGCCGCCATTTCCGGGGCGAGGTCATAGGTTGCGACCTTTGGGCTTGCCGGCATGAAGCGGTCCTCGCCCGGTTCGGGGGTTTCCTTGCCGCCGTTCAGGAAAAAGGTGACATGGGGGTATTTCTCGGTCTCGGCCAGACGGAACTGGCGCAGGCCCTTTTGCGCGACCCATGCGCCCAGCGTGTTGACCACCTGCCGCTTGGGATAGGCCGCCTCCATGAATGCGTCATGCCGGGTCGAGTAATCGACCATCCCGAGCAGCGCCGCCCAATTCGGCCGCGCGCCCGCGTCGAAGGCGCTGAACTCGGGATCGCCAAGGGCCGAGAGGATCTCGCGGGCCCGGTCGGCCCGGAAGTTGAGGCAGAAGAAGCCGTCGCCGTCCTTTGCGCCCTGATAGCCCGCAAGCACGGTCGGCTGGATGAATTCGTCGGTCTCACCCCGCAGATACGCGGCCTCGACGGCATGGGGAGCATCACTCGCCGCCTCGCCCTCGGCCCGGACGATCGCGGCATAGGCGCGGCTCACCCGTTCCCAGCGATTGTCGCGGTCCATGGCGTAGTAGCGGCCGATCACTGTGCCGATGCGGGTGCCGGCGGGCAGGTTGCCCTGCAATTCGGTGACAAAGCCCATGGCCGATTTCGGCGGCACGTCGCGGCCATCAGTAATGGCATGGATCACCACCGGCACGCCCTTCAGCGCAACCGCGCGGGCGGCGGCGATGACATGCTGGATATGGCCGTGAACGCCGCCATCCGACACCACGCCCATCAGATGCGCGGTGCCCCCCGTCGCGCGGAGCTTCGCGATGAAGTCGCCGAGGCCGGTATTCTCATAGAAGCTGCCATCCTCGATCGCGAGGTCGATCTGCCCCAGATCCATCGCCACCACGCGACCGGCGCCGATATTGGTGTGGCCAACCTCGGAGTTGCCCATCTGCCCCTTGGGCAGGCCCACATCGGGACCGTAGGTGACCAGCGTCGCATGCGGGCAATCGCGCATCAGCCTGTCGAAGCTGGGGGTCGAGGCCCGGTCCGGCGCGCTTTGTTCGGGTCGGGAGGAAATGCCCCATCCATCGAGGATGCAGAGGACGACGGGTCGGGGGTGGGTCATGCAGGCCTCATGCTCAGGTCGTGATGCTTCTACGACCATGCGGCGCGTGGGGCAAGTTCGGCGCAGGTTGCGCCCGCATTCGTGATTCCACAGCTCTATCGCGGGTGGAATCGCAGTATTGGGTATTTAAGAAACGGTGAAACACGGGGGGACGCGTCGCCACGCCCGGTTCGGGAATTTCATCGTTTTTCAAATACCCAACGCGACAGAAGAGGCCGGGCGATCCCGCCGCCGTTTCAGGCGCGGGCCTCGGCTGCGATTTGGGCCGCGGTCTTGCGACCCCGTTCCGTCGCCGATTTCAACTGGCCGCAGGCCGCCATGATGTCCTCGCCCCGCGGAGTGCGGATCGGGGAGGCGTAGCCTGCATTGTGGACGATGTCGGCGAAAGCCTGGATCCGGTCCCAGCTCGAGCGCTTGTAGGCGACGCCGGGCCATTCATTGAACGGGATCAGGTTGATCTTGGCCGGGATGCCGCGGATCAGTTTGACCAGCCGCCGCGCGTCCTCGTCGCTGTCGTTCACGCCGTCGAGCATCACATATTCAAAGGTGATGCGTTCGGAGTTCGAGAGCCGCGGATAGTCGCGCAGTGCGCCGAGCAGCGTTTGGATGTTCCATTTGCGGTTCACCGGGACCAGCTTGTCGCGTGTTTCGTCGGTGGTGGCGTGGAAGCTGACGGCGAGGAGGCAGCCGATCTCCTCGGCCGCCCGGGCGATCTCGGGGACGATGCCCGAGGTCGAGAGGGTGATGCGGCGGCGCGACAGGCTGATGCCTTCGCCATCCATCACCACTTTCATGGCGTCGCGGACATTGTCGAAATTGTAGAGCGGCTCGCCCATGCCCATCAGCACGACGTTCGAGACAAGGCGCGTCTCGTCCTTGGGCGCGCCCGGTTTCGGCCATTCGCCGAGGTCGTCGCGCGCGACCATCACCTGCCCCACGATCTCGGCCGCGGTCAGGTTGCGCACCAGTTTCTGCGTGCCGGTGTGACAGAAGGAGCAGGTCAGCGTGCAGCCGACCTGGCTGGAGATGCAGAGCGTGCCGCGGTTTTCCTCTGGGATGTAGACCGTCTCGACCTCATGTCCGCCGGCGATGCGCAGCAGGTATTTGCGGGTGCCGTCGGCGCTGACCTGGCGGGTCACGATCTCGGGGATGGTGATCTCGAACCGCTCGGCCAGGAAGGCGCGGTAATCCTTGGCGAGGTTGGTCATTTGCGCGAAGTCGCGCACGCCCCAGTGATAGACCCATTGCCAGATCTGGCCGACCCGCATCCGGGCCTGCTTCTCGGGGGTCCCGGCCTCGACCAGCGCGTCCTGAAGCTGGGAGCGAGTCAGGCCCACGATGTTCCTGAGCGCCGATTCCGGCAGCTTGCGCGGGATGGTCAAGACGTCTTGCGTGATCGGGGCGTTCATGGCTGGGCGGGGTCCGGGCGGCGATGGGGAAGGAAGCTATATAGGGTAAAGGCGGCAAAAAGAAAACAGGGGCGCAGGCCCCTGTTTGCCATATTCTCGTGGATTGTGCAGCCGGGCGGTTATTTGCAGCTGTCCTGGGCCTTGTTGGTCATCGCGGTGATGCCCGAGAGGCTGAACGTGTCCTTGGTCACGGTCCCGCGCGCCGAACGTCCGGTGATCACCGCTGTCGAGCCGCCGCGCAGCGCCGAGATCAGCTTTCCGTCATCCGAGGGGGAGCCGGTCCAGGCGCTTTCGCCTTCGGTGAACAGCTTGAAGACATTGCCGCCGATATTGACCTCGACCGCCGAATCCGGGGCGAAGGGGTAGCCGCCGGAGAACGACACCTCGCCCGACTGGCCGGGGCGATAGGCGATATAGAGGCGGATGTCGCCCCGGGTCACTTCGCGCGGACTGCCGTTCGCATCCGTGTTCTGCGTCGACTTGGGCGCCGAGACGGCCCAGCATTCCTTCGGGCTGGAGGCCGAAAACGCCGTCCAGTCGCCCTGATTGCCGATCACGTTCGTCGAATCCTGCGCGAAAACGGGCGCAGAAAGGGCGATTGCGAAAGCGGCGGCTGTCGCCGCCACGCGCGGGGCGGAATTCAACATGCTCTGGCCTCCTGCCATGGTCCGGTTTATCCGGACTTGTTGCCGATGTCGGTGGTGGATTCAACCATCCGCTTCAAGGATAATGCGAAAACCCGCGTGCGAAAAAGCCCCGATGAGGGAAAATCGCGTGATTGTCAGAGGAAAAACGTCTGTGGCTGCGGCAAACCTGATCGAATTGTGGCGTGGCGGCCTCCTGGAAAGCTGCCACCGAGGGCATGTTGTCATCGCCGACGCGAATGGCATCGTCGAAGCCTGGGGCGATCCCGGCGCGGTGATCTATCCGCGATCCTCGTGCAAGATGATCCAGGCGCTGCCTCTGGTCGAGAGCGGCGCGGCGGAGCGCGCGGGACTGGGGAGCGAGGAGCTGGCGCTGTCCTGCGCCAGCCATAACGGCGCAGGGATGCATGTCGAGCGGGTGGGGCGTTGGCTGGAGGGCATCGGCCTTTCCGAATCCGACCTGCGCTGCGGCAGCCACCTGCCGAACGATGGCGATGAGCGCAAGCGGCTGATCTGTTCGGACAGCGCGCCCTGCCAGCTTCACAACAACTGCTCGGGCAAGCATGCGGGCTTCCTGACCCTGAACAAGACGCTGGGCGGCGGGGCGGATTACGTCGCGATCGATCATCCGGTCCAGCGCGCCGTGCGCTCTGCCGTCGAGGAACTGACCGGCGCGCCGGCGGCGGGATGGGGGATCGACGGCTGCTCGGCCCCGAATTTCGCCTGCAGCGTCGAGGGGCTGGCGCGCGCCATGGCCCGCTTTGCCACGCCGGGAACGGGCGCGCGGGGCGAGGCGCAGCGCCGTCTGGTCGAGGCGATGATGGCCCATCCCGAACTGGTCGCGGGCGAGGGGCGGGCCTGCACCGAACTGATGCGCGCGATGAAGGGCGAGGTCGCCGTCAAGACCGGCGCCGAGGGCGTCTTCGTCGCCATCCTGCCGCGACGTCGCCTTGGCATCGCGCTGAAGATCATCGACGGCGCGACGCGCGGCGCCGAGGCCGCCATCACCGCGCTGATGGTCCATCTGGGGGTGCTGGAGGCATCCTCGCCGCTTGTCGGCCGCTACCTGAGCGGACCACAGGTGAACTGGCGCGGTCTTGTCACCGGAGAGTTGCGCCGCGCCGAAGGTTTTCCGCAATAGGGTGAGTTTCGGGCGAATCGGCGGGCGGGCCTTTTAGCGCAAGTCGTTGATTTTTGCCTGATCGCCGTGCAGGCTTCGCTGCCGGATTTCAGGCAGTGGCGGGGAAGCGCGCAGAACGCCCGGTGGCCTGTGTTGATTTCCGCCGATCTCCCTTTGCGGGTGCGGGCTGCGTCGCCGCACCGTCATGCCTGTGGCACAAGAGTCCCCGAGTCTGACGAGTCACAGCTTCACAAAGGAGGATTCGCGATGGCGACCCTGTCTTACAAGACCTATGCCGATATCTATGCCGACATGCTGGCCGATATTGCCGGGACGCTGGACGACCAGCTTGACCGGCTGGACGGCCTGAACACGCGGCGGGGCACGATGGGCAATGACGCCCTTTACGGCAAGTCGGGTGACGAGGGCCTTCTGGGTCTTGCCGGCAATGATGCGATCCATGGCAATGGCGGCGTCGATTTCGTCCTTGGCGGGACCGGCGATGACAGCATCTGGGGTGGCGAGGGCGGAGATTTCCTGTTCGGCGATCCGGGCAATGACCGGATCTGGGGCGAGGCCGGCAACGACTTCATCGCCGGTGGAACGGGCAATGACACCGTCTTTGGCGGGGTCGGCCACGACAGCCTGTTCGGCGAGGGGGGCAATGACCGTCTGCGCGGCGAGGCCGGGAACGATTCCATTCACGGCGGCTATGGCAATGACTTCGTCGCCGGGGATGCCGGCAATGACACGCTGCACGGCGACTTTGGTGACGACACGCTGAGCGGCGGGGCGGGCAATGACGTCATGCTGGGCGGCTGGGGCCATGACGCCTTCGTCTTTGACGGCGGCAAGGATGTCATCCGCGATTTCGAGACTGGCTTGCGCAAGGACGGGACCGAGACCGGCGCGCCGGCGGAAAGCATCACCATCGACATGGACGGGATCGACAGTTTCGACGCGCTGATGGATGTCGCGGCGAAGGTCGGGAAGAACGTCGTGTTCGACTTCGGCCATGGCGACGTGCTGACGCTGGAAGGCGTGCCGATCGGCCAGCTTCAGGCGTCGATGTTCGATTTCGTCTGAGCGCGTCTCAGAGCAACTGCCAGATCAGCCGCAGCGCCAACACGGTCGAGGTGACGACCAGCAGCGGCTTGATCACGCGGGCGCCGATCCGCATTGCCAGCCTTGCGCCCAGTGTCGCCCCGGCGATCTGGGCCACGGCCATCGCCGCGCCGAGGAGCCAGAGGGGCTTGCCCACCGCAGCGAAGGCGACGAGGCCGCCGAGATTCGAGGCGAAGTTCAGCAACTTGGTATGCGCGGTCGCCTTGAGGATGCCGTAGCCCGCCAGCATGACGAAGCCGAGCATGAGGAAGGCCCCCGTGCCGGGGCCGACAAGCCCGTCATAGAAGGCGACCACGGGCACGAAGCTTGCGGTGAAGAGCGCGGGCGAGATGCGCCGATGGCGGTCGCGATCATCGAGGCCGGGCTTCAACGCGAAGAAGATGGCGATGGCGATCAGGATCACCGGCAGGCCGTAGCGCAGCGCATCGGTCGGGATCGAGGTCACGAAGAATGCCCCCGCGAGTCCGGCCGCGAAGGCCACCGCCGCCGCTCCGATCTGCTCGCGCGGGTTGACCAGCCCGCGCCGGGCATAGGTGATGGCGGCGGTCGCGGCGCCGAACGCGCCCTGGACCTTGTTCGTGGCCAGCGCTTGCGCCGGAGGTAGCCCTGCCAGCATCAGCGCCGGCACCGTGATCAGGCCACCGCCGCCGGCAATGGCATCGACGAAGCCGGCGGCGAAGGCCGCACCGACAAGCATCAGGACGAGGTCGAGGGAAAGATCGAACATGGCGCGGCGTCTTTGGTCCGTCGGCGAGAGATTGTAAAGGCCGCGACGGTTGCGCGGCGGTGGTGGGTATTTGGAAAACGGTGAAGATGCGGAGGATAGCGCCCGGAGCCTCAGCCGCGGGGATGGGCGGCGCGGTAGACCGCGAGCAGCCGCGCGTCATCGACGCTGGTATAGACCTGCGTTGTCGAGAGGCTGGCATGGCCGAGGAGTTCCTGGATCGTGCGCAGGTCGCCTCCGGCGGCGAGGAGATGCGTGGCGAAGGAATGGCGCAGCGCATGCGGGGTCGCGGTCGGCGGCAGGCCGAGGGATTGCCGCATCTGCCGCATGGCGCCACCCAGCACCGCCGGGTTGAGCCTGCCGCCGCGCGCGCCGCGGAAGAGGGGCTCGTTCGCGGCCATGGGATAGGGGCAGAGGCCGAGATATTCCGCCACCGCCGCACGCGCGACCGGAAGGACCGGAACCTGCCGCTCCTTCTGGCCCTTTCCGCGGATGGTCAGGACCTCGCGCAATGGCCAGTCGGAGCCGTTGAGTTGCAGCGCCTCGGAAATGCGCAGTCCGCAGCCATAGAGCATGGTCAGGACCGCCGTGTCCCGCGCCGCGATCCATGCCTCGGGGTGGCTTTCGGCGGCATTGTCGAGGAGGTCGCGTGCCTGATCGGGGCTGAGCGGTCGCGGCAGCGAGCGGGTGAATTTTGGGCCGCGCGAAGCCAGTGCCCGCGAGGCGTCGAAGCCATGGCGGTCCGACATCCAGCGGATGAAGCTGCGCGTGGCCGAGAGCCTGCGGGCGAGCGAGCGGGCCGAGAAGCCCCGCGCGCGCTCGGCCGCGGCGAAGGCGCGCATGTCGGACTGGGTCAGGCTGCCCAGTGTCGTGGGCAGGGCCGGTTCGCCCCGGTAGCCGCCGATGAAGGAGAGGAAGGCCAGCAGGTCGGACTGATAGGCCCGGATCGTGTGGTCGGAGCGGTCGCGGGTCGCGCGTTCGTTGTCGAGCCAGCGCTGGAGCTGATCGGCCATCAGCGGGGCAAGCGCGAATTGCGGCTCCGCGCCCTCGGTCATTCGCGCAACCAGGAGATCAGGACGAGGCGGAAGGCCTGGCCGAAGAAGCGCAGCAGGTCGGTGCCCTGTGCCGGGGTGAAGCGCCCCGTCTCGGCCGAGCCGATCAGCAGCAGCGCCGGGAAGCGGCCGGGGCCGAGGTCGATGGGCAGCAGCGCCTCGGACCGGATGGGGGCGCGGGCATCGCCGTGATAGGGCAGCGACTGTTCCGCGACGCGGCGCAGGATGATGTCATCGGCCCGCGGCGCGCGCCTTCCGCCCGAGATCAGGCCGGCGATGGTCCCGGCCGGCACGATGGTGAGCGGCCCCGCCATGTCGCGCGACGGCCCGGCCGAGCCGGATTCCATGATCAGGCTGAGCGTTTCGACCCGGAGGATCGGGGCGACGGCGGATTCCAGATTCTCGAGGAAGCCGTCGAAATCCATCGGCTCAAGCAGCGAGAGGACCGCGCGATGAACGGTGTTCATGCCCGACTGGTTCTCGTAGGCGGCCGAGATCACCGTCTCATGCGTCTCCTCGAGCCGGTCGAGCCGGGTTTCCAGCGCCTGCATGGCCCGGCCGCGGATGTCGATGACATTCTCGCCCAGATCGGCCTCGCGCGCGCCGATCAGCGCGCGCATCAGGTCGCGGTCCGAGAGGATCAGGTCGGGCCGGGCCAGCAGCCGGGCGCGCATCTCCTCGGGCAGGTCGGCGGCCTGATCGCTCATCATCAGCCGATCTTCTGGCCGGTCTTGGCCCAGTCGGCGTCGAACTGGGCGAGGCCCTTGTCGGTCAGGACGTGATTCGCCATCGACTTGATGACCGCGGGCGGGGCGGTGATCACATCGGCGCCGACGCGGGCGGCGTCGGTGATGTGGTTCACCGAGCGGATCGAGGCGGCGAGGATCTGGGTCCGGAAGTCGTAATTGTCATAGATCGTGCGGATGTCCTCGATCAGCTGCATCCCGTCGAGGTTGATGTCGTCGAGCCGGCCGATGAAGGGGCTGATGAAGGTCGCGCCCGCCTTGGCGGCGAGGATCGCCTGCGCCGCGCTGAAGCAGAGCGTGACGTTGACCATATGGCCCTCGGAGGAGAGCGCCTTGCAGGCCTTGAGGCCGTCCCAGGTCAGCGGAACCTTGACCGCGATGTTCGAGGCGATCTTGGCGAGGTGCTTGCCCTCGCGGATCATGTCGGCGGCGTCCTTGGCGACGACTTCGGCGCTGACCGGCCCCTCGACGATGTCGCAGATCTCTTTCGTGACCTCGGCGATGTCGCGGCCCGATTTCAGGATCAGCGAGGGGTTGGTGGTGACGCCATCGACCATGCCGAGGTCGTTGAGTTCACGGATGGCGGCGGTGTCGGCGGTGTCGACGAAGAATTTCATGGCTGGGCCCTCTCTTGGCGTTGGTCCGGGTTTAGCCCATATCGTTCTGCGGGTGAAGTCCGGGCGGGCGGGTTGCCGGGAAAGCCGCCCGCATGCCACAATCCCGCCACGCCGCGCCGGAGAATGCCTTGACCGTCCAGACCGAGATTTGCCTTTTCGCATGACCCGGCCGCTGTTCTATCCCCATGGTGCGCGCATCGCCGTGCTGACGCAGGAGGTGGTGGGCGTCCTCGACTACCTCGCCCCCGAGGGCGGGGTGCGGCTGGGCCAGCTTGTCGTGGTGCCCTTGGGGCCGCGCCGGGTGATGGGCGCGGTCTGGGGACCGGGGATGGGCGATTTCGACATGGCGAAGCTGCGCCCGGTGGCGCGGCTGATCGACGCCCCGCCGCTTGCGCCCGAAATGATCGAGTTCCTGACGCGCATGGGCGAATATACCCTGACGCCGCTGCCTTCGATGCTGCGGATGGCGACGCGGGCCCCGGATCTGGACCAGCCACCCTCGGCCCGGCGGATCATCCATCGCGCAGGCCCGGAGCCGGAGCGGATGACCGATCCGCGCGCCGCCGTCCTCAGGGTCATCGAGGAGCATGGCGGTGCGGGCTTTGCGCCGGGCGAGCTTGCGCAGCTTGCGGGCGTCAGTTCCGGCGTGGTGCAGGGTCTGGTCAAGGCCGGCACGCTGGCCGAGACGCTGGCCCCTCGCGATACGCCCTATCCGCGTCTTGACCCCGACCTGCCGGGGAAGCCGCTTGCCGCCGATCAGGCCGAGGCCGCCGCAAAGCTGCGCCGGGCGCTGGGTCAGCGCGGCTATGGCACGACGCTGCTGCGCGGTGTCACCGGCTCGGGCAAGACCGAGGTTTATCTGGAGGCGGTTGCCGAATGCCTGCGGCACGGGCGTCAGGCGCTGGTGCTGCTGCCCGAGATCGCGCTGTCCTCGGAATTCCTCGACCGGGTCGAGGCGCGGTTCGGCGCGCGTCCGGGCGAATGGCATTCCGGCATCACCCGGACCGAGCGGCGGCGGCTGTGGACGATGGCCGCGACCAATCATGTCGGCATGGTGGTCGGCGCGCGCTCGGCCCTGTTCCTGCCCTTTGCCGATCTGGGCCTGATCGTCGTCGATGAGGAGCACGATTCCAGCTATAAGCAGGAGGACGTGGTTTTCTACAGCGCCCGCGACATGGCCGTCCTGCGCGCCAGCATCTGCAAGGCGCAGGTCGTGCTGGCCTCGGCCACGCCCTCGCTGGAAAGCTGGGTCAATGCTGGTGCCGGGAAATACGGCCGGATCGACCTGCGCTCGCGCTATGGCACGGCGGAACTGCCCGAGATGGGCGCGATCGACCTGCGCGCTGAGGAGATGGAGAAGGGGCGCTGGATCTCGCCCCGCCTCGCGGCCGAGATCCGGGCGCGGAAGGCGCGGGGCGAGCAGTCGTTGCTGTTCCTGAACCGCCGCGGCTATGCGCCCATCACCACCTGCCGGGCCTGCGGCCAGCAGATCGGCTGCGACCATTGCGACGCCCGCATGGTCGAGCATCGCTTCCAGAACCGGCTGGTCTGCCACCAATGCGGCGAGACGAAGCCGATCCCGACCGCATGTCCAAGCTGCGGCGTGGAGGGGCGGATGACCGCGATCGGGCCGGGGGTCGAGCGGTTGGCCGAGGAAGTGGCCGAGCGTTTCCCCGAGGCGCGGGCCAGCGTTCTCAGTTCCGACCTGTTCCATTCCTCCCGCGCGCTGAAGGAGGCGATCGCCACGATCAGCGCGGGTGAGACCGACATCATCATCGGCACCCAGATCGTCGCCAAGGGCCACAACTTCCCGCGCCTGACGCTGGTGGGCGTGATCGATGCCGATCTGGGGTTGCAGGGCGCCGACATGCGCGCGGCCGAGCGCAGCTTTCAGCTGATGCGGCAGGTTGCGGGGCGGGCGGGCCGCGAGGGGGGCGAGGCGCGGGGCCTTGCGCTTCTCCAGACCCACCAGCCCGAGCATCCGGTGATCCGCGCCATCCTTTCGGGCGAGGACGAGGATTTCTGGGATGCCGAGGCCGCGCAGCGTCAGGCGGTCGGAATGCCGCCTTATGGCCGGCTTGCCGGGATCATCCTGTCCCATCCCGACCAGGCCGTTGTCGAGGGTCATGCGCGCGAGATGGCGCGACGTTCCGCGCCGCTGCAGGCCATCGGGGCCGAGCTTTGGGGTCCGGCGGTCGCGCCCATCGCCCGCATCCGGGGGCGCTTTCGCGTGCGGATGCTGATCCGCGCCGCCCGTCAGGCCCCGATTCAGAATGCCATAGCAGAGTGGCTGGCGCAGGCGCCAAAGCCGCCCACGAACCTGCGCCTCTCGGTGGATATCGACCCGCAAAGCTTCCTCTGAGGGGTCGCAGCGGGGGTGGAAGCCGAGCCCGGGGTTGCGGCGGGCCGGTCCGGGCGTGCTAGGCTTGCCCGAGTCGGTTGGAGGAAAAGCCATGACCAGCGACAGGTCCGACAAGCCGCAGCCCGTCCTGCTTTCGGGCGGCAATCCGCAGATCCCCAAGGGATATGGCGACGGCCCGGTTCAGAACTACATTGCCGCGATGCCCGGCTGGAAATCCCGCGTCGGGGCGTGGATCGACGGTGTGGTGGTCAGCACCGTGCCAGACGTGCAGAAGGCGGTGAAATGGAACTCTCCCCTCTACGGCATGGACGACAAGTCGTGGTTCCTGAGCCTGCATTGCATGACGAAATATGTGAAGGTTGCGTTCTTCCGCGGGGCCGAGCTTGAGCCGGAGCCGCCGGTCGGCTCGAAGCAGCCCTTGGTGCGCTATTTCCATATCCATGAGGGCGACAAGCCCGACGAGGCGCAATTCGCCGACTGGGTCAGGCAGGCCAGCCGGTTGCCGGGCGAGAAGATGTAGCGCGGCCTAGAGGTCGTGGCGTTCGAGGATGTCGCGCAGCACGCCGGCCAGACGCTCGGCCCAGAGCGCCTGTCCCGCCTCGTCCTCGATGAGGTCGTTGCAAAGCTCGATCAGGACATTCGGGCGGCCATGCGCCAGCGCGTGCCGGTCGATGGAATCGCCGTCGAGATGGCCGGAATAGGGCTCGTTGTCGCCGGTGATCCAGCCCTTGTCCCGGCATTCGCGGATCAGCGGCGGACCCAGCCGCTCGTCGCGATGGGAATAGAGGACGCCGACCGCCCAGGGCCGGCGCGGCCGCCCGCGAAGCTGGCGGGTGAAGCTGTGGATGGCGCAGATCGCGCGGCGGGGATGGGTCGCGGCCAAGGCCGCATAGGCGTCGTGATAGGGCCGGTAGAGCAGGTTCAGCCGCCGCTCGCGCTCGGCCTCGTCCATCCGGCGGTTGGCCGGAATCACCGTGCCGTCATAGATCCGCATGAGCAGCGTCGGGTCATCCTCGCCCCGGTTCGGGTCGATCACCAGCCGCGAGAAATTCGACTGGATCGCGGGCGCCTCCAGACGCTCGGCAAGCTGGCGCGCCAGCCCGGCCGCGCCCACGTCATAGGCGATGTGGCGGGCCATGTCCTCGGGCGCGATGCCCAGATCGCTGCCATTGATCCAGTCCGGGACGTGGTTCGTCGCGTGGTCGCAGGTGATGAGCCAGCGCGAGTTTCGGCCGGCGCCAAAGGTCGTATAAGCTGCTGCGGTCATGGTTCCTTCGCCTTGCATGCGGCAAGCTTTAGTGCAAGCCCTGATCCGGGCACAGTTGCCGCCGCACGGATCATGGGTCTATACAGCGCGTGCTAGCGCAAACATCGACAGGGGAATTGGATGAGACGGCATCGCAAGGTCAAGATCGTGGCAACCCTCGGGCCATCCTCCAGCGATTTCACCACCATTCGCGCCCTGTTCGAGGCCGGCGCGGACGTGTTTCGCCTGAACATGAGCCACGGCACCCATGCCGAGCAGAAGGCGCGCTATGACATCATCCGCCGGATCGAGGCCGAATCGGGTCGCCCGATCGCTGTGCTTGCCGACCTTCAGGGCCCGAAGCTGCGGGTCGGAACCTTTGCCGAGGGGCCGCATGATCTGGCCGACGGCCAGACCTTCCGCTTCGACCTCGACGCCGCGCCGGGCGATGCGACGAGGGTGCAACTGCCCCATCCCGAGATTTTCGCAGCCCTCCAGCCGGGTTCGCAACTGCTGGTCAATGACGGCAAGATCCGCCTGAAGGTCGAGGCATGCGGCCCGGATTTCGCCGATTGCACCGTGACCGCGGGCGGGCCGATCTCGAACCGCAAGGGCGTGAACGTGCCCGATGTGGTCCTGCCCTTGGCCGCGCTCTCCGAGAAGGACAAGGACGACCTCGAATTCGCCTGCCAGCTGGGCGTCGACTGGCTGGCGCTCAGCTTCGTGCAGCGCCCCGAGGACGTTATCGAGGCGCGCAAGCTGGCCAATGGCCGCGCCGCCATCCTCTCGAAGATCGAGAAGCCCGCCGCCGTCCGCGCCTTCCCCGAAATCCTGAAGGTCTCGGACGGGATCATGGTGGCGCGCGGCGACCTTGGTGTCGAATTGCCGGTCCATTCCGTGCCGCCGATCCAGAAGCGCCTGACGCGGGCCTGCCGCGCGGCGGCGAAGCCGGTGATCGTCGCGACGCAGATGCTGGAATCGATGATCGAAAGCCCGATGCCGACCCGCGCCGAGGTCTCGGACGTGGCGACCGCCATCTATGAGGGCACCGACGCGATCATGCTGTCGGCCGAAAGCGCCGCCGGGGCCTATCCGGTCGAGGCGGTCAGCACGATGGATGCGGTCGCCCGCTCGGTCGAATCGGACCCGACCTATCGCGAGATCATCGAAAGCTCGCGCATGGCCAAGCGCCAGACCGTCGCGGATGCCATCGTCGCCGCCGCGCGCGAGATCGCCGAGACCACCGACATCTCGTGCATCTGCGCCTTCACCGAATCCGGCACCACCGGCAGCCTGATCGCGCGCGAGCGTCCGCGCGTGCCGATCATCGCCATGTCCTCGGAAACCGGCACCCTGCGCCGGCTTTGCCTGACCTGGGGCACCCATTGCGTGCTGACCCCCTCGCTTGAACGGTTCAAGCAGGCGGTGGTCAATGCGGCCAAGGCGGCGCGCGAATTCGGCTTTGCCGACGAGACGAACCAGATCGTCGTCATGGCGGGCGTGCCCTTCAACAAGGCGGGCACCACCAACATCCTGCGCATCGCGCCCTGCGACGAGCGCTTGATCTATCGCACCGATCCGGAATAGTTCCGATAATCAGACGGATCTGCGAAGGCGAGGGGGCCCGCGATGATTGATATTCTTCTGCTTGCGGGCGTGGCGCTTTGCGCCGTGTCGGTATTGCTTGCCATCCTCGCCGTGATCAGGACCGAACCGCCGCGCGCTGCTGCGATCGCGCTGGTGCTGGGGCTGGTGCTGATGTTCGGGGGCACCGCGCTGGACGATCGGCCGCTGGGCCTGAACACCCTCGCCCAGTCCTGGTCGCGCCTGACCAGTGGCGAGTCACTGGGCACCAACACCGTCTCGGCCCCCAAGCCCGAGGAGGCGGCGCCCGCCGCCGCATCTGAGGCGACCCCTGAGGTCGCGCCCGAAGGCCAATCCGGCCAATAGGGCTTGTCTTTTCGCCTGCGCCCCCGTATAGGGCGCGCTTCCACCCGCGCGGCCGGCCGATATGGCATTGCCGAGTCGCGCGTTCACTCTGACCGCAAGGAGAGTAAAATGCCGAAGATGAAGACCAAAGCGGCCGCGAAAAAGCGGTTCTCGTTCACGGCCTCGGGCAAAGTCAAGGCTGGCCCGGCCGGCAAGCGCCACGGCATGATCAAACGCTCGACGAAATTCATCCGCGATGTGACCGGGACCATGATCCTGTCCGAAGCGGATGCAAAGATCGTCAAGAAATACATGCCCTACAACCGCTAAGGAGAACCAGACATGGCACGAGTCAAATCGGGTAAAGTCACCCACGCCCGCCACAAGAAGGTTCTTGACGCGGCGAAAGGCTATTACGGCAACCGTTCGCGCAACTTCCGCACCGCGACCCAGGCCGTCGACAAGGCGAACCAATACGCGACCCGCGACCGCAAGAACCGCAAGCGCAACTTCCGCGCGCTGTGGATCCAGCGGATCAACGCCGCCGTCCGCGCCGTCGATGCGGAAATGACCTATTCGCGCTTCATCGCGGCGCTGGCGAAAGCCGGCATCGAGGTGGACCGCAAGGTTCTGGCCGATCTGGCCGTGCACGAGCCCGAGGCATTCGCCGCGGTCGTCGAGCAGGCCAAGGCCGCCGCCTGATCCTTCTGATCTGAAAAAGATTCGAGTTGATGAAACCCGCGCCCCCCGGCGCGGGTTTTTCGATTCATGGACGATCTCGCCGCACCCCACCAGAAAAGCCAGAGATCCCGCTATCCGGTCCGCGTCCCTCTGGGGCGCAGGCCGCTTGGCGTGGTCGGCTCGGCTCTCGTGGCGCGGCGCAATGTGCTGGAGCTGATCCCCGAGATCGCCGTGCGCCAGCCCATGGTTTCGGGCCGCACCGGCAAGCGCTGGCACATGGTCATGGACCCCGACGCGCTGCGGATCGTTCTGAAGGACAGGGTTGACGACTACCCCAAGTCGCTGGTCACGCAGCTTATTCTTGAGCCCGCAATCGGCCAGTCGCTGTTCGTGGCCGAGGGCGCGCATTGGCGCTGGCAGCGCCGCGCCGCCGCCCCGGCCTTCGCGCAGCGCAATGTCGAGGCGCTGGCGCCGGTGATGACCGCCGCCGCCGAGGCCGGCCGCCGCCGCCTCTCGGCCGCCAACGGCGCGGTGGATGTTTTTGCCGAAACCGTGGCCGCGACCTTCGAGGTGATCTCGGACGTGACCTTCTCGGGCGACGAGGGGTTCGATCGCGACGCCGTCCATCACGCCATTGACGCCTATATCTCCAGCACGGCGCGCCTTTCGGTGCTGGACATCCTTGGCCTTCCGGGCTGGATCCCGCGGCCGGGCCGCCTCGGCTCGGGGCGGGATCTGCGGCGGATGAAGAAGGTGGCCGATGACGCGATCCGGGCGCGAGCGGTGGCCGGGCCGCGCACGGTTCCGGACCTCCTCGACCTGCTCAGGGCCGGCGAGGATCCCGAGACGCATCGCGCCATGTCGCCGGGCGAGCTGCGCGACAACCTGCTGACCTTCATCGTCGCAGGGCATGAGACGACGGCCCTGACGCTGGCCTGGGCGCTTTACCTGATGGCCTTCGATCCCGAGGTGCAGGACCGCGCGGCCATCGAGGCCCGCACGGTCCTGGGCGCGCGCGCCGCGACCGCGGCCGATGTTCCGCGCCTGACCTATATCCGCCAGATCGTCGAGGAGACGCTGCGCCTTTACCCGCCCGCCGCCTTCCTGTCGCGCACCTCGCGCATCCACGACCGGCTTGGCGGGCGCGAGGTGAGGCCGGGCGATACCGTGATGATGCCGGTCTATGCGCTGCATCGCCACCACATGCTGTGGGACGATCCCGACCGCTTCGACCCCGATCGCTTCGCACCGGGAACGCAGCGCGACCGCTATGCCTTCCTGCCCTTCGGCGCCGGGCCGCGCATCTGCATCGGCGCGAGTTTCGCCCTGCAGGAGGCGGTGATCATCCTTGCCACTCTGGTCGCCGGGCTGCGGTTCGAACTGACCCCGCGCGAGCCGGAGCCGCGCATGATCCTGACACTTCGGCCACATGGAGGGGTCTGGCTGCGCGTCTCGGCGCGGTGATTCTTGCGCGGCCGGGGGTGCTGCCCCACACTGCCGGCACGTAACAGGAGCAAGCCATGACCGCGATCATCGACTTCCTGAACACGATCTTCTGGGGATACGTATTGATTTACGGCCTTCTGGCGGTCGGGATCTTTTTCACCATCCGCCTCGGCTTCATCCAGTTCCTGCATTTCGGAGAGATGCTGCGCTGCGCCATCGGCTCGCGCGGAAGCGACAAGGACGGCATCTCGCCCTTTCAGGCGCTGAGCGTCAGCCTCGCCTCACGCGTGGGGACCGGCAATATCGCCGGGGTCGCGGTGGCGATCACGCTGGGCGGGCCGGGCGCGATCTTCTGGATGTGGATGGTGGCGCTGGTCGGCATGGCGACCGCCTACGCGGAATCGACGCTCGCCCAGCTTTACAAGGAGCGCGGGCCGGGCGGCATGTATCGCGGCGGTCCCTCCTATTACATCCAGAAAGGGCTGGGGCAGGGCTGGCTGGGCGCGGTCTTTGCTGTGGCGCTGATCGTCACCTTCGGGCTGATCTTCAACGCGGTGCAGTCGAACTCGATCGCGGCGGCTGCGGCCACGGCCTTCGGGATCGGGCACGGCACGATCGGGATCGCCATCGCGGCCCTGACCGCCGTGATCATCTTCGGCGGCATCCCGCAGATCGCCCGCGTGGCCGAATTCGCGGTCCCCTTCATGGCCGGGGCCTATCTGCTGGCGGCGGCCTGGGTTTCGATCACCAATATCACCGAGATTCCGGGCGTGTTCGGCCATATCATCGCCTCGGCCTTCGGGTTCGAGCAGGCGGCGGGCGGTGCTGCGGGCGGGATCGCAGCGGCGATGCTGAACGGGGTCAAGCGCGGCCTCTTCTCGAACGAGGCGGGCATGGGCTCGGCCCCGAACATCGCGGCGGTCGCGGTGCCGAACCCGCACCACCCCTCAAGCCAGGGTTTCGTGCAGGCGCTTGGCGTTTTCATCGACACGCTTCTGGTCTGCTCAGCCACGGCGACGATGATCCTGCTGTCCGAGGTCGTCCCCAGCGCCGAACTGACCGGGGTGAACCTGACGCAGGCCGCGCTGACCGAGCAATTCGGCATGGCCGGGCAATATTTCGTCGCCATCGCGATCTTCTTCTTCGCCTTCACCTCGATCATCGGCAATTACGCCTATGCCGAGAACGCGATCGTCTATCTTGGCCACGGCCATCAGTCCGTCGTCACGTTGCTGCGCGTGGCGGTGCTGGGGATGGTCGTCTGGGGCTCGCTCCAAACCGTGCAGACGGTCTTTGACTTCGCCGATGCCTCGATGGGGTTGATGGCGACGATCAACCTGATCGCGATCGTTGCGCTTTCGAAGACCATCGCCTATGTCACCCGCGACTTCGTCACCCAGCGCAGGGAGGGGCGGGATCCGGTCTTTCATATCGCCGATCACCCCGAAATCGCGCCGGGCGTCAGCCACGATATCTGGAAGTAGCTGTTGATCACGATCTATCACAAGCCGAACTGCTCGACCTCGCGCAAGGTTTTGCAGATGATCCGCGACGCCGGGTATGAGCCCCGCGTCATCGACTATATCCAGCAGGGCTGGGACCGCGAGGAACTGGCCGCGCTGCTGGCGGCGGCGAACCTCACGCCCGCTCAGGCGCTGCGCGTCAAGGGAACCGACGCGGCCGAACGCGGGCTGGTCGGCGCCGATGACGCGACGATCCTTGACCACATGGCCCAGAACCCGATCCTCGTCGAACGTCCGATCGTTCAGGGTCCGGGCGGCACCCGGCTTTGCCGTCCGGTGGAGCTGGTCACGGAAACCTTCGCCTAGCTGGTCTTTTCCCCTGCGCCCGCGCGTGTTAATCCGCGCGGGAACCGCAAGGAAAGCCGCCATGTCCGATCTGATCACCCTTCGCCAAGCCTATCTCGACCGTATCTCGGGCGCTGCCGACACGGACGCGCTGGAGCAGGTGCGCCTCGGCGCCCTCGGCAAGAAGGGCGAGATCAGCGGCATGATGAAGGAACTGGGCCGCATGACGCCGGAAGAGCGTCAGACACGCGGCGCCGAGCTGAACCGCCTGAAGGACGAGGTTGACGCAGCACTCCGCGCCCGCAAGCAGGGGCTTGAGGATGCGGCGCTGGATGCCCGCCTCAAGGAGGAATGGCTGGACGTGACCCTGCCGGGCCGCCCGCGCCCGCAAGGCACCATCCACCCCGTCAGTCAGGTGACTGAGGAAGTCACCGCGATCTTCGCCGACATGGGCTTCCGCGTCGCCGAAGGCCCGCAGATCGAATCCGACTGGTTCAACTTCGACGCGCTGAACATCCCGCCCGAGCATCCCGCCCGGCAGGAGCATGACACCTTCTTCATGGCCCGGGCCGAGGGCGATGCCCGTCCGCCGCATGTGCTGCGCACCCATACCTCTCCGGTCCAGATCCGCGCCATGCAGGCGACCGGCGCGCCGATCCGCGTCATCGCGCCCGGCCGCGTCTATCGCATGGACATGGACCAGACCCACGCGCCGATGTTCCATCAGGTCGAGGGGCTGGCCCTTGGCCGCGACATCTCGATGGCGAACCTGAAATGGACGCTGGAGGAATTCTGCCGTGCCTTTTTCGAGCTGGACGAGGTCGAGCTGCGCTTCCGCGCCAGCCACTTCCCCTTCACCGAACCCTCGGCCGAGGTCGATATCCGCTGCTCATGGGAAGGCGGCAAGCTGACGCTGGGGCAGGGGAATTCTTGGCTGGAGATCCTCGGCTCGGGCATGGTCCATCCCAAGGTTCTGGCCGCCGCGGGGGTTGACCCCGAGCAATGGCAGGGCTTCGCCTTCGGCATGGGCATCGACCGCATCGCCATGCTGAAATACGGCATCCCCGATCTGCGCGCCTTCTTTGAAAGCGACCTGCGCTGGCTGCGCCATTACGGCTTTGCCGCCGGCGACATTCCCAGCGTCGCGGGCGGCCTGTCGCGCTGAGCCGTCACAGGGCGCCCTCGATCATCAGGAAGCCCGGCAGCCAGCCGGTGAATATCCCGGCCAGAAGCGTGGCCCAGCCGGCCTGCCGACCGGCGGGCCAGCGCAGCACCAGCGTCAGGAAATAGACGAACCACAGGGCGGCCCAGGCCAGCCAGTTCGCCGCCATCCACAGATCGCCGCGCGTCATCGCCGCCGCGAAGGTGCTTGCGGAAACCGGCAGCGCGGTCAGGGCGACAAACAGGCTGAACCAGCCAAGGCCGCGCCCGTCCGCGCCCGAGATCCGGTTCCACGCCACCCACAGATAGGTGGTGCAGAACAAGAGCGACAGCGTGGCATTGCGGATCGAGGCGGCATCCGCCCCGGTCCCGAAGGCGTCATGCAGGACCACCGCACCCGAAACAAGCGCGGTCACCAGATTGATCACCACGATCTCGCGCCCGTCGATGCGGTCGAGAAGCCAGAGCCCGTTGATGACTAGAACGGCGCCGACATAGAACAGAACGAACCCGGTCAGCATGTTCCCCCCTTTTCATGCCTCGCATGGGATAATCCGGGCCGGAAGTCGCGACTACGATCCGGTCCGGCAAATCACCATGTCGGAAAACGGAGGAATGGGCCGCGCGCCCCGTCCGGGTCGCGTGCCGCGAGGGCCTGCGGGGAGAGTGAATGCGCGCCGGCGCGGACCTCTAGGCGCGCTGCCTGAGGGCCTCGCCTGCCGCCCGGGTCTCGGCCAGCGTGGCGCCGGTCGAAAGCGCCTCGGGGTCAAGGCGAAGCTCGATCACCGCCAGTGCCCCCGCCTCGCGCGCGCGCAGGAAGGCCGGGCCGAAATCCTCCTGCCGGGTCACAAGCTCGCCATGCCCGCCATAGGCCCGCGCCAGCGCCGGAAAATCCGGGCTGGCAAGCCCGGTGCCCGAGACACGGCCGGGATAGGTCTTTTCCTGATGCATCCGGATGGTGCCGTAATGGCCGTTATTGGCGACAATGACGATCACCGCCGCGCCATGCTGGGCGGCGGTCGAAAGCTCGTTCACCGTCATCTGGATGCAACCATCCCCCGCCATGCAGATGACGGTGCGACCCGGATGCTCAAGCTTCGCGGCGATGGCTGCGGGAAGGCCATAGCCCATCGAGCCGGAGGTCGGCGCAAGCTGGCTGCCCCATCGGCGGAAGCCGTAATAGCGATGGATGAAGGCGGCGTAGTTCCCGGCCCCGTTGGTGATGACCGCATCCGGCGGCAGGTTTTGCGAGAGCCATGCCACCACCTCCTCCATCCTGACATTTCCGGGGGTGGGACGGGGCTTGCGCCAGTTCTCGTAGCCTGCGCGCAGATTGGCGGTCCAGTCGCTCCAGTTGCGGGGTGCGGGCAGTTCGGCAAGGCGGGCCACCACCTCGCGCGGGTCGGCCACCAGCCCCGGTGCCGGGCGCCACAGATGGCCAAGTTCGTCGGGCGAGGGGTGGACATGGATCACCCGCGCATGGGGCCGCTCGGGCGACATCAGCTCATATCCACGGGTCAGGGTGTCGCCCAGACGCGAGCCGAGCGAGAGGATGCAATCCGCCTCCTCCAGCGCCTTGCCGAGGGCGGGGTTCATGCCGACGCCAAGATCGCCGACATAATTTGGATGGGCATTGTCCATATGCCCCTGACGACGGAAGGGCACGGCGACCGGCAGGCCCCAATTCGCGGCGAAGCGGCCAAGATCCTCGGCGGCCTGCTGGGACCAGAGCGTGCCGCCCGGCACGACCAGCGGCCGCTCGGCACCGGCCAGTGCATCGGCGATGGCGCGGATCGACTCCCCGGCCACCGCCGAAAGCAGCGGGGCGAACGGGGCAAGGTCGGGCGTCTCGGCGCGGGCGGACAGCACGTCCTCGGGCAGGGCCAGCACCACCGGCCCCGGACGCCCCGACATGGCAAGGTGGAAGGCGCGGGCGACATATTCGGGGATGCGCTCGGTCCGGTCGATCTCGGCCACCCATTTCGCGAGCGGGCCGAACATCGCGCGGTAATCGACCTCCTGAAAGGCCTCGCGGTCGCGGTCGGTGCTGGAGATCTGGCCGACGAAAAGGATCATCGGCGTCGAATCCTGCCGCGCGACATGGACACCCGAGCTCGCATTGGTGGCGCCGGGGCCGCGGGTCACGAAGGCGATGCCGGGGCGTCCGGTCACTTTTCCGTGGGCCTCGGCCATCATCGCCGCGCCCCCTTCATGCCGGCAGACGATATTCTCGATGCCCGAGGCGTAAAGCCCGTCCAGCGCGGCAAGAAAACTCTCGCCCGGCACGGAAAACACGCGCTTCACCCCGTTGGCTGCCAAGGCATCGACCAGTATCTGCCCACCGTGACGCATTCCCCCGCACTCCTTTGCCTTTCCTCGATACCGGGGGTAGCCTGCCGGTGGCGGGCAAGGCAACGCCCGTGATGAGGAATGACATGCGAGTCCCTTCAGTTCTTTTCGTCTGCCTTGGAAATATCTGCCGCTCACCTCTGGCCGAGGGCGCGCTGCGCGCCGCCGCCGAGGAGCGCGGGGTCGATCTTTTCGTCGATTCGGCGGGAACCAGCGACTGGCATATCGGGTCCGAACCGGACCGCCGCGCGCAGGCGATCGCGGCCCGGAATTGCATCAACATCTCGCGCCAGCGGGCGCGGCAGGTCCGCCCGGAGGATTTCCTGCGCTTCGACCATATCGTCGCGATGGACGGCGAGAACCTCGCGAACCTCAAGGCCATCGCGCCCGCCGGGGCGACGGCCAGCCTGTCCCTGATGCTGGACCATGTTCCCGGCCGCGAGGGGCAGGCGGTCGCCGATCCCTATTTCGGCGACAGCGCCGGGTTCGAGGCGACATGGCGGGACGTGACCCTCGGCGCCGGCGCATTGCTGGAAAAGCTGTCGGCGCGGGGGCAGGGCGAAGCTTTACTTTACGCGGCTTCGGACCTATCTCTGCCCGATCATGGCCGCCAAGACTGACCCCAATTACAAGATCATCGCCGAGAACAGGCGCGCTCGCTTCGACTATTTCATCGAGAGCGATCTGGAGGTTGGCATCGTCCTGACCGGATCCGAGGTGAAGAGCCTGCGCACCGGCCAGTCCAATATCGCCGAAAGCTATGCCTCGGTCGAGAATGGCGAGCTTTGGCTGATCAACGGCTATATCGCCGCCTACAAGCAGGCCGGCGTCTTCGGCCACGAGGAGCGCCGCCGCCGCAAGCTGCTGGTCTCGCGCAAGGAGCTTGCGCGGCTCTGGCAGGCCATCGGGCGCGAGGGTATGACGCTGGTGCCGCTGGTGATGTATTTCAACGATCGCGGCATGGTGAAGCTGAAGATCGGCGTCGCCAAGGGCAAGAAGAACCACGACAAACGCGAAACCGACGCAAAACGGGACTGGAACCGCCAGAAACAGCGGTTGCTGAAGCAGGGCTGAGCTTTCGGTCCCGGCTTCTGCCATTGCAGGGGCGGGTGCCTCCGGTTAGATACGGGGCGTTTTCGGGGCTACCCGCGGGGAACAGAATGACCACAGATCCCGACGATCCCAGGTTGCTGGTCTCGACCGGCTGGCTGGCCGCGCATCTTTCCGATCCCGACCTGCGCATCATCGACGCGACATGGTTTCTGGAGCCGGGGCGCGACGCGCATGCCGAATACGCGGCGGCGCATATCCCCGGCGCGCGTTTCTTCGACCTCGACGCGATCGTGGACCCGCGCAGCAGCCTGCCTCATACCGCGCCCCAGCCCGAACTGTTCGCAAGCCGGATGCGGGCGCTGGGGATCGGCGACGGGCAGCAGGTCGTGGTCTATGACAATTCGCCCGTCCGCTCCGCTGCGCGGGTCTGGTGGACCTTCCGGCTGATGGGCAAGACCGATGTGGCCGTGCTGGATGGCGGGCTTGGCAAGTGGCTGGCCGAGGGCCGCCCGACCGAGGACGCGCCGCCCACCCTGCGCGACCGCCATTTCACGGTCCAGCGCCAGCCGGAACTGGTGCGCGACGTGACCCAGGTTGCCGCCGCCAGCAAGCTCGGCTCGCACGAGATCATCGATGCCCGCGCGGCCGAGCGTTTCCGTGGCGAGGTGGCCGAGCCCCGCGCCGGGCTGCGCCGCGGCCATGTGCCGGGATCGAAGAACCTGCCCTTCGGCCGCCTGTTCAACCCGGACGGCACGATGAAATCCCCCGACCTGATCCGTTCCGAATTCGAGGCGGCGGGCGTCGACCTGACGAAGCCCGCGATCACCACCTGCGGTTCGGGCGTGACCGCCGCGGTGCTGTTCCTCGCGCTCGAGCGGATAGGACACCGGGACAATTCCCTTTACGACGGAAGCTGGGCCGAATGGGGCAGCTTCCCGGACCTTAAAATCGCAACCGGAGACGCGTGATGCTGGGCAATCTGAAACCGCAGGCCCCTGACAAGATCCTGGCCCTGATGGGCGAATTCAAGGCCGATCCCCGCCAGGGCAAGATCGACCTGGGCGTGGGGGTCTACAAGGACGCGACCGGCCACACTCCGATCATGCGCGCCGTGCTGGAAGCCGAAAAGCGCATGCTGGAAGCCGAGACGACCAAGACCTATGCCGGACTTTCGGGTGAGCCTGATTTCCAGAAGGCGATGGCCGAGCTGATCCTCGCCGATGGCTACAAGCCCGAGACGACCGCCGCGCTGGCGACCGTCGGCGGCACCGGCGCGATCCGTCAGGCGCTGGAACTGGCGCGGATGGCGAACCCCGACCTGCGCGTCTTCGTCTCCGACCCGACCTGGCCGAACCACGTCTCGATGATGAACTTCATCGGTATTCCGGTCGTCACCTATCGCTATTTCGACAATGACACTCGCGCGGTGAATTTCGAGGCGATGGTCGAGGACATTTCGGCCGCGAAAAAGGGCGACGTGGTGCTGCTGCATGGCTGCTGCCACAACCCGACCGGCGCGAACCTGAATATCGAGCAATGGGCCGAAGTGGCCTCGATCCTCGAAAAGACCGGCGCGACGCCGCTGATCGACCTGGCCTATCAGGGCTTCGGCGACGGGCTCGAGGAAGACGCGGCGGGCACCCGCCTGATCGCCTCGCGCATCCCGGAGGTGCTGATCGCGGCCTCCTGCAGCAAGAACTTCGGCATCTACCGCGAGCGGACGGGCTGCTTCCTCGCGCTTTGCACCGACAAGGCGACCAAGGATCTGGCGCAGGGCGCGATGGCCTTCCTGAACCGCCAGACCTATTCCTTCCCGCCCTTCCACGGCGCGAAGATCGTCTCGACCATCCTGAACGATGCGGCGCTGCGCGCCGACTGGCAGGCCGAGCTTGAGGAGGTTCGCGGCGGCATGCTGCGCCTGCGCGAGCAACTGGCCCGCGAATTGCGCGACCTGTCCGGCTCGGACCGCTTCGGCTTCCTTGCCGAGCATCGCGGCATGTTCTCGCGCCTCGGCGCCACGCCCGAGCAGGTTGCCCGCATGAAGGACGAGTTCGGGATCTACATGGTCGGCGATTCGCGCCTGAACATCGCGGGCCTGAACGACGAGACCGTGCCGGTCCTCGCCCGCGCGATCATCGAGGCCGGTGTCTGACGCCAGCCGATCCCCGGAAAAAGCAGAAGGCCCGGTCAGATGACCGGGCCTTTTCGCATCAGCCGTGCTTGCCGAGCTTGCGCGCGATATAGTCGCGCAGTTCCTCGATCTCGATATGGGTTTCCTTGAGCTCGTCGCGGGCCGCCACCAACTCCACCTCGGCCTTGCCGAGGCGCTCGACCAGATCCCCCTCGCGCTCTTCCAGCTCGCGCACCGCCTTGTCGCGGCCCTCCTCGGCCTCGTGCAATTGCTGCGCCATGTTCTCCAGCTCGCCGATCTCGGCCCGGGTCACGCGGCTGAGGCGGTGGATCAGCCAGCTTGCGAACCAGCCCAGAAGAAAGGCTGCGAACAGGATGATCGCGGTGGCGATGATGAACTCATTGCGATTCATGCGCAGTCCTTTCTGGGCTGGCGGCAAGGGGATGGCGAAGCGGCCTGCATCATTCCTCGACCTCAGCCTCAGCCTCAGCCTCGGCTTCGACCGCGGCCTTGACGTCCGGCGGACCCAGCGGGATCATTTCGGGCAGATCCTCCGGCGGGATCTCGACGCCATGCGCGTCCTCTTCCGAGATTCCCTCGTGATTGTCGGGGAATCCCGCCTCCAGCGCGGGCAAAGTCAGCGCGTCGGTTATCTGGACCGCGACCGCGACATTGGCGGCGGCGCTCGCGGGCCCGGTCGCGGCGGCGATCGCCGCCTGCTCGCCGGTCCCTGCGGCTTCCGAGGAGGGCCGTTCAAGGGCCAGCCCAAGCGCCCCCGATGCCGCCCGTGCGGCAGCCTGCGAGGCCTTGGCGGCCACGGCCTCGGCACTGTCGGTGATGCCGCTGACCTTCTGGGCGGGCGAGATCTCGGGGGCCACGGCGGGTTCCTCGGAGAGCAGGGTGAACTCGATCCGGCGGTTGGCTTCGCGCCCGGCCTCGGTCTCGTTGTCGGCGATGGGCTGCGATTCGCCATAGCCCTTCGCGGACATATGGGAGATGTCGACGCCGTGGTCACGGATCGCATCCAGCGCGGCGTGCGCCCGGCCACGGGACAGTTCGGCATTGGTGTCGTCCCGGCCCTGGCTGTCGGTATGGCCGCCAAGCTCGATCCGGTAATCGGTGCAATTCTGCATGATCGCGGCGATCCGGGTCAAAGTCGCCTCGGGATCGCCGGCGATGACGGTCTTGCCCGGCTCGAAGCCGATCTCGGATTCGTTCATCGCCGCGTTCAACTGGTCGACGCATTCGACACCCGAAGGCAGCGCCAGCAGCGGATCGAGGCGGCGGTCATAGCGGATCGACAATTCATAGCGCGCGCCCGCCCCAAGCCGCTGAGACAGCCGCGCCGCGGCCATGTCCGATGCGGTCTGGTTGCCCGAAATGCCGGAAAGCCGGATCAGTTCTGGCGTCACGCTGACCGTGCCCTGATCCAAAGTCGCCAGCGCGTCGATGGCGGCGATGGTGCGCAGGGTCCAGCCCTCGGGCATGGCGTCATCGACGCGCAGCGCGTTGTCGACATCGCCGAAGCGCGACCGCGCGAGGCTTTCGACCGCGTCGCGCATCCGCTCGTCCGTGATGCGGCCGCGCAACTCGACCCCGTCGCCCTTGACCATGGCGGTGAACTCGGCGGGACCGGGATTGGGGTCGGCCTTCTCCTCATGCTCGGCCTTGAGGGTGAAGAGCGAGGGCAGCGAGGACTCAAGCCGCCCGACGGCATCGTCAAAGGCGGCGGGGGCGACCGTGGCGGGGGCAAAAAGCGTGATGTCGGTATCCGAGATCGTCACCGAGCCGGACCCGAGCGCGCCGACCGCCGCGATCGCCGGGACCGCGGCATCCGCCCAACGCGAGGTCGGGGCGCCCAGACCGAGCGTGCAGCGCGGTTCGCCCGCGATCCCGGCCTTGACGCCCGCGGCGATGATGCGGTCCCTGCTGGCCTCGTCATCCGCCGCACAGGCATCGAAGCGCGCGCCCTCGGCGTCCTTGACGAAGCGCAGGGTGAAGGGAGTGATGACAGGGCGGGGGGCGGTCACGTCCAGCGTCAGGGGCACGCTCAGCGGCCTTGCGCGGCCAAGCGCGGCCTCCAGATCGGCCTTTTCGCGGGCGCTGTCGGTGATCGCGCGCACCTCGACCCCTTCGGGCGAGATCGAGACCTTGGCCCGGCGGGCCAGCTGCGCGGCTTCGAGCCCATAGGCGAAGGCGGCATCCCAGCCCTCGGGGGCCTTGTAGTCGGCGGTCTCGACAAGATCCGAGATCTCGCCCGAGCCGATCTTCCGGCGCAGTTCCGCGACCATCGCCGCCCGGTCCAGCCCGGCGGGCACGAGGCCCACGATCGAGACGCCGTGATCGTTGCGCAGCAGCTCGACCTCGAAATTCGGCGAACCCAGCTTTTCGCGCGCCGCGACCTGCATCTCGTCGATGACTCGGTCCGGCTCGACCACGGTTTCGGCGCGCGTCTTGGCGCGGAAGCGCTGGATCTCGTCCGGCGCGGTTCCGGTCAGGCGCACCTGCAAACCGTCGATCGCGACCTCCGCCCAGTCATAGCCGCCCGAGCGCAAGGCTTCGGAGACTTCTGCACGGCTGTGCGTTTCGATCATGTCCGCCGCTTCGCGCGCAGCGACATAGGCAAGGCCCCCGGCAGCGGACAATGCGATCAGCGTGGCGACCACGGCGGGGCCGCGGCGCGTTCTTCGATTGGCCATCAAGAGGGGCCTTCGGCAGTTTCCAATCCGCCGCATTTAATGCGCGGACCGGAAAATCGCAATCAGACCAACCCCGCCAAGGCGAGAAACAGCGCAACGATCAGGCCCGCATCGCGATTCGCGCGGAAGAGCCGCAGGCAACCCGCGCTGTCGTTCATGTCGAACCGCTTGAGTTGCCATGCAAGATGCCCGGCGAAACCGACGACGCCCAGCAGGGCCAGCGTCAGCGCGAAGCCCTGCGGCCGTGTCGCAAACACCGAGAGCGCCAGCAGCAGCACCGCGCCAATTCCGAACCATGTCAGCCAGCGCGCCGAATCACGTCCAAAGAGGCGCGCGGTCGATTTCACCCCGATCAGCGCGTCATCCTCGGCATCCTGATGGGCATAGATCGTGTCGTAGAAAACGGTCCAGCAGATGCCCGCCAGATAGGCGAGGACCGGCGCCGGGGCGATATTGCCCATATGCGCGGCCCAGGCCAAGAGGACGCCCCAGTTGAAGGCCAGCCCCAGAAACACCTGCGGCCACCAGGTGAAGCGCTTGGCGAAGGGATAGATCGCGACCAGCGCCAGCGACGCGACGCCCAGCAGGATCGCCGGGCCGCCCAGCGTCAGCAGGATGGCGAAGCCCAGCAGCGACTGCGCTACCAGCCAGCCGAATGCGCCGCGCACCGTGACCTGCCCCGACGGGATCGGGCGCGAGCGGGTGCGCGCCACCTTGTCGTCGATATCGCGGTCGGTGATGTCGTTCCAGGTGCAGCCCGCCCCGCGCATCAGGACCGCGCCCAGCCCGCAGGCAATGGCGATCCAGAGGTCGCGCCAGCTTGGGCTGTCGGCGATCATGGCGAGCCCGATCCCCCACCAGCAGGGCAGAAGCAGCAGCCAGGTTCCGATCGGCCGGTCCGCGCGGGAAAGCCGCAACCACGGGCGCCAGCTTTTCGGGGCGTAGCGGTCCACCCAATTGTCGGGCGGCGCGTCCGCGACGCTGCGCTGGCCCTCTGGCGTCTGGCGGCTGGTCTGCATTATCCTGCGCCCCATCATGGCGAAAATCAGGCTTTTCATAGATCACTCGCTGGCCCAGGGACAAGACGTCGTGATCGGCGCGGACCAGGCCCACTATCTTTCCTCGGTCATGCGGCAGGGTCCGGGGGCCGAGATCCTGCTGTTCAATGGCAGGGATGGCGAATGGCTGGCCCGCATCGAACGGCTGGGCAAACGCGAGGGAGCGCTGGCCCCGCTGCGCCAGACCGCGGCCCAGATGAACCCGCCCGACCTGTGGCTGGTCTTTGCCCCGATCAAGAAGGCGCGCACCGATTTCATCGTCGAGAAGGCGGCAGAGATGGGCGCCGCCCGCATCCTGCCCGTCCAGACCGACCATACCAATTCCGAGCGCATCCGTCAGGACCGCCTGCAGGCCCATGCGGTCGAGGCGGCCGAGCAATGCGGCGGCACCTTCGTCCCCGAGGTCGCGGATCTGGTTCCGCTCTCGCGCCTGCTGGATGGCTGGGACACGACGCGCCGCATCCTCTGGGCGGATGAGGCGCTGGTCGGCCCGGCCGAGACGCTGTCGGGCCTCCTCCGCGGGCCATGGGCCATCCTGATCGGCCCCGAAGGCGGCTGGAGCGAATCGGAGCGTGCCCGGCTTTCGGCGATGGAATGCGTCACCCGCATCTCGCTTGGCCCCCGGATCCTGCGCGCGGATACCGCTGCCGTGGCGTCACTGGCACTGTGGCAGTCCGAACTGGGCGACTGGCGCTAGTCTCTGGCGTCGCCAATCGCAACTTTGATGCGCCGTTTCGATGGTGGCGATGTGTTAATTGCACAAAATGCGGCTTTCGCCGCCGTTTCATAAAAGCTTAATCAAAACGGTCCCTTATGCGCATGCTGCATAGCGGCAATGCCCCTGCGGCCCGTAGTTTTCCCGAACTGCCCGGCCTATATGCCTGTCATCAGATAACCGCCCGAATTCAGGGCATTTTCAGAACAGGTGACATCATGTCGGCGATTGACACGAACCGCGTCCATGGCGGGACGCGCTCTTTCGGTATTGGCTCGAAATTCCTTGCGGCAGTGGCTGCCTGGAACGATGCGCGCGTGACTCGTAACGCGCTGGGCCGCCTGTCCGACCGCGAGCTGGACGATATCGGTCTGTGCCGCGGCGACATCGAGCGGGTTGCACGCGCCGCCCGCTGATACCGGCGAAGAGCGAAGCGAAAACGGGCCTCTGTCTTGCAGAGGCCTTTTTCATGTCCGCATTGCAAAAAAGCCCGCCATTCCGGCGGGCCTTTTCATGTTCCGTTTCGCCTTCAGGTCCGGGTGACGACCAGCGTGGACCATTCGCCGTGATCGTCGCGGCGGTCCAGCGGCAGCCCGCCCGCGGCATAGGCGGCGATCACCTCATCCGCCTGCGTGGTCAGGATCCCCGACAGGATCGCCTTGCCCCCCGGCGCGATGTTCTTCGCCATGTCGGGAACGAGGTCGATCAGCGGCTGCTTCAGGATATTGGCAAAGACCAGATCGAAGGGCGCGGCATTCTCGATCAGCGGATGGTCGAAGCCGACTGCCTCGACACATTCCACCCGCCCGTCGAGGCCGTTCGCGATGACATTCGCGCGCGCCACGTCGACGGCCACCGGGTCGATGTCGCCGGCGAGCACCATCACCGGAAAGGCGCGCGCCGCCGCCATGGCCAGAACCGCGGTGCCGCAGCCGACATCGACGATGCGCTGGGGCGCGGCCCCGGCCTCGATCATGCGGTCCAGCGCCAGAAGGCAGCCCTTGGTCGTGGCGTGGTGGCCGGTGCCGAAGGCCATCGCGGCCTCGATCAGCAGCGCCTCGGCGCCATCGGGCACCTTGTCCGCGTCATGGCTGCCATGGACGAAGAAGCGGCCCGCCTCGACCGGGGACAGCTCGCGCTTCACATGCGCGACCCAATCCACCTCGGGCAGTTCCGAGATGACGAAGGGGTCGGCCCCGAAGGCCGCCGCCATCAGCGCCAGCGCGACCTCGTCCGGGGCCTCGGTGAAATAGAGGCCGACTTCCCAGCGGTCGTGGCCGTCCTCGATCTCGAAGACGCCGCTGCCGACGGGCTCCGGGGTCAGCTCGTCGCCCATCTCGGCAAGGGCCTCGGCGGCCTCGCGTCCGGCGGTCTGGGTCAGCGCGGTCCAGGTCGGCATCAGATCTCCTCGGGAATATCGGTCAGCGGCGCCTCTACGCCGGTGCCGCGCAGCCCGCAATAGCCGTCGGGATAGCGGTCCAGATATTGCTGGTGATCCTCATGCGCGGGATAGAACGGCCCCGCCGGCTCGATCCGGGTCGTGATCGCCGGAAAACCCGCGACCGCAAGGCGGTTGTTGTAATCGGCCTTGCTGAGTTCCGCCGCCGCCTTCTGGCTGTCGGTGAAATACATGATCATCGAGCGGTATTGCGAACCGACATCATTGCCCTGACGGTTCCCCTGGGTCGGGTTGTGGTTCTCCCAGAAGATCTGCAACAGGCGCTCATAGCTGATGCGCGAGCTGTCATAGACGACCCGCACGACCTCGGCATGGCCGGTATTTCCGGCGCAGACCTGCTTGTAGGTGGGGTTTTCGACTGAGCCGCCGGCAAAGCCGACCTCGGTCAGCCAGACGCCTTCGAGGTCCCAGAACAGGCGCTCGACACCCCAATAGCATCCCATGCCGAAAATGGCCTGGTCGAAGCCCTTGGGAACCGGCGCGTCCAGCGGCCGGCCGAAGATACGGTGGAGGGGAGCGGTCATTGGCGCGTCCTTTCAAAGCTCTTGCCGTGGATTTAAGTGCGGTCATACCTTCGTGCAACGCCAGAGGCCACCTGCCGGTTCGCCCGGGCAGGGCAGACGAGCGAAAAGGAAACCCATGCGCGCCGGTCATTTGAACCTGATCACCGATGTCGAGGGCCTGCGGGTCGGCAATGCGCAGGATGACGCATTGCGGTCGGGAACGACCGTCCTCGTGGGCGACCATCCCCTTGCCTGCGGGGTCAGCGTCATGGGCGGCGCCCCCGGCTCGCGCGAGACGGAGTTGCTGGCACCCGACAAGACCGTGCAGGCCATCGATGCGCTGGTGCTTTCCGGCGGCTCGGCCTTTGGCCTTGCGGCCTGCGACGGGGTGTCCGAGGGGCTGCGGCGGCAAGGGCGCGGCTTTCAGATCGGGCCGGTCCGGGTGCCGATCGTGCCCGGCGCGATCGTCTTCGACCTGCTGAACGGCGGCGACAAGGACTGGGAGGCGAACCCCTATCCGACCCTTGGCCGCGCCGCGCTGGATGCCGCCTCGCGCCGGTTTCCGCTGGGCAGCGTCGGGGCCGGAACCGGGGCGCTGACGCATCGCTGGAAAGGGGGCCTCGGCTCGGCCTCAGCCGTGCTGGATTGCGGGATCACCGTCGGCGCGCTGGTCGTGGTCAATGCGCTCGGCTCTGTCACCATGGGCGAGGGGCGGCAGTTCTGGGCCGCGCCATGGGAGGTTGGGGACGAGTTCGGCGGCCTCGGCCTCTCTGCTCCCTTCGATCCGCTGCGCGAGCCGCCGATGACCAAGCGGCTGGGCGAGGCGACGACGATCGCCATCGTGGCGACGGACGCCGATCTGGACAAGGCGGCGCTGACGCGGCTTGCCACCGCCGCGCAGGACGGCATGGCGCGTGCGATCGTGCCCAGCCATACCCCCTATGACGGCGATCTGGTCTTTGCGGCCTCGACCGGCGCGCAGCCCTTGCCCGATCCGGTGCTGACGCCCTTTCAGCTTGGCCATGCCGCCGCCGCGACGCTGGCCCGCGCGATCGCGCGCGCCGTCCATTCCGCCACGCCGCGGCCCGGCGACTTGCAGCCTTGCTGGGGGTCGGAATGAAAGGGGCGACGGGAGAGAGATCCGCCGCCCCAGGTCGAACACGCCAAGAGGGAAAGCCTGACGATGGGTGGGAAACGCATCCGGGCCGTTTCGGGTCCGTAACGTTTCGGAGAGCCTGCATATTTTCTGACCCGCTTGCGCCGCGTCGGTAAAAGCGCAAGCCTCGGCACGACGCTTTGCGCAGAGGAGCCTGATGATGAACACGCATGCGACCGACCTCAGGATGCAGTTGAAGGATCCGTCCCTGCTGGAGACGCGCGCCTATGTCGCGGGGGAATGGATCGACGCGGATAGCGGCGCGACCTTCGACGTGACCAATCCCGCGCGCGGCGACGTGATCGCGCAGGTCGCGGATCTGGGCCGGGCAGAAGTTGCCCGCGCCATCGCCGCCGCCGCCGAGGCGATGAAGGGCTGGGCCGCCCGCGCCGCCAAGGAGCGGGCGCAGATCATGCGCCGCTGGTTCGACCTGATGATGGAAAATCAGGAGGATCTCGGCAAGATCCTGACCGCCGAGATGGGCAAGCCGCTGGCCGAGGCCAAGGGCGAGATCGCCTATGGCGCAAGCTTCATCGAATGGTTCGGCGAGGAGGCTAAGCGCATCTATGGCGAGACCATCCCCGGCCATATGGCCGACAAGCGCCTGACGGTGATCCGCCAGCCGATCGGCGTCGTCGGCTCGATCACGCCATGGAACTTCCCGAACGCGATGATCGCGCGCAAATGCGCCCCGGCGATCGCGGCGGGCTGCGGCTTCGTCGGGCGTCCCGCCTCGGAAACCCCGCTCTCGGCGCTGGCGATGGCGGTGCTGGCCGAACGCGCGGGGCTGCCGAAGGGGCTTTTCAGCATCGTGCCTTCAAGCAGCGCCTCGGAGATCGGCAAGGAGTTCTGCGGCAACCCGCTGATCCGCAAGCTGACCTTCACCGGCTCGACCAATACCGGGCGCATCCTGTTGCGGCAGGCGGCGGATCAGGTGTTGAAATGTTCGATGGAGCTTGGCGGCAATGCGCCCTTCATCGTCTTTGACGATGCGGACCTCGATGCGGCGGTCGAGGGGGCGATGGCCTCGAAATTCCGCAACAACGGCCAGACCTGCGTTTGCGCGAACCGGATCTATGTGCAGGCCGGGGTCTATGACGCATTCGCCGAGAAACTGGCGCAGGCGGCGGACAGGCTGACGGTCGGGGATGGCCTCTCCGAAGACGTGACCACGGGGCCGCTGATCAACGAAAAGGCGGTCGAGAAGGTCGAGGACCACATCAAAGATGCGCTGGATGGCGGCGCGCAGGTCCTGACCGGCGGCAAGCGGCTGGAGGGGCTGTTCTTTGAACCGACCGTCGTGACTGGCATCACCCAGTCGATGAAGGTTGCGAACGAGGAGACCTTCGGCCCGCTGGCTCCGCTGTTCCGCTTCGAGACCGAGGCTGAGGCGGTGGCCTATGCCAATGACACCATCTTCGGCCTTGCCGCCTATTTCTATGCCCGCGACATCGGGCGGATCACGCGGGTGCAGGAGGCGCTGGAATATGGCATCGTCGGCGTCAATACCGGCATCATCTCGACCGAGGTGGCGCCGTTCGGTGGCGTCAAGCAATCCGGACTTGGCCGCGAAGGCTCGCGCCACGGGATCGAGGATTATCTCGAGATGAAATATATCTGCCTGTCGGTCTGACGGCCGGCTGGCGGAAGCAAAAACCCCGGAGCCATGCTCCGGGGTTTTTCGTGATCAGCGCTTGTCGTCGTCTTCCGCCTCGTCGTCGTCCTCGTCCGAGGCCGGGAGGTTGAAGAAGCTTTCGGCGTCGAGGTTTTCCTTGCGCTCTTCCTTTTCGGAATCGGCGAGGCTGAAACTTCCCAGACCGCCGATCGAGGAGGGCATCCGGGGTTCGTCCGAGGCGGCAAGCGAGGTCTCGGTCGAGAGCAGCTTGCGGCGCTCGTCATCGGTCATCGCGCCACCCTCGGCGGCCTTGCGCTTGGCGGCTTTCTGGACGGCCGCGTCCAGTTCGGACTGACGGCAGAGGCCAAGCGCGACCGGGTCGATCGGCTGGATGTTCTGGATGTTCCAATGCGTCCGGTCGCGGATCGAAGCGATGGTGGGCTTGGTGGTGCCGACCAGTTTCGAGATCTGCGCATCGGCAAGCTCGGGGTGGAACTTGACCAGCCAGAGGATCGCGGCGGGGCGGTCCTGACGCTTGGAAAGGGGGGTATAACGCGGGCCGCGACGCTTTTCCTCGCCCTCGGCGGCGGGGTTGTGCTTCAGCCTGAGCCGGTAGCGCGGGTCCTTCTGGGCCTTGTCGATCTCGGCCTGGTCGAGCTGGTTCGAGGCGATCGGATCGAAGCCCTTCACGCCGACCGCCACGTCGCCATCCGCGATGCCCTGAACCTCAAGCTCGTGCATGCCGCAGAAATCGCCGATCTGCTTGAAGCTTAGCGTCGTGTTGTCGACCAGCCAGACGGCGGTGGCCTTGGCCATCAGCGGCTTGTTCATGACGTTCTCCTTAACAATATCTTCTTCGGCCGGGAAAACGGCTTCTGGCGGGCGCCATTCCATTTTCAGGGGGGATTGAAGGGCTATATAGGGCTTTGGAGGTCAGGAATAAAGTCTGAATTTCGTGGCGCCCTCCGGGGCAGGCGGATAGTTTCGCGCCATGAAAAGACTGATCGCCCTTGCCATCCTCCTGCTCTCGACCGCCGCTGCCTCCGCGCAGGAGCCTGCGCGGCATCAGGCGGGGGAGTTCGATTATTACGTCCTGTCGCTCAGCTGGTCGCCAAGCTGGTGCGCGCAGGAGGGCGGGGAGGATGGCGCCGGGCAATGCGATCCGGGCCGGAGGCTGGGTTTCGTGGTCCACGGCCTCTGGCCGCAATACGAGCGCGGCTGGCCTTCGGATTGCCGGACCGATGCCCGCGACCCCTCGCGGCGCGACACGCGGCAGATGGCCGACCTGATGGGGTCGGGCGGGTTGGCCTGGTATCAATGGAAGAAGCATGGCCGCTGCTCGGGCCTGTCGGCGGCGGATTATTTCGCCGTGACGCGGGAAGCGGCGAAGAGCGTCCACCTGCCGGAGGTGCTGCAGAAGCTGTCACGCGATGTCTCGCTGCCGGCCAAGGTGGTCGAGGAGGCGTTTCTGGAAGCCAATCCCGGCATGACCCGCGACGGAATCACCGTGACCTGCCGCGCCCGCGCCTTGCAGGAGGTGCGGATCTGCCTGACCCGGGAGCTGAGCCCGCGTGCCTGCGCGCCCGACAACCGGGCGGATTGCCGGGGCAGCTTTTCCATGCCGGCGCCGCGCTGAGGGAAGCGCCGCGCCGCCTCCGGCGGGAGTATTTGGGGAACGAAGAAGCCGGGACGGTTCAGGGCTCGGGCGCGACTTCGAGGACGATCTTGCCGATATGGTCGCCCGCCTCCATGCGGCGATGCGCCTCGGACGCGCGGGCGAGGGGGAAGCTGCTGTCGACGAGGGGGCGGACTGCCCCGGTTTCGACCAGCGGCCAGAGGTTGCGGCAGAGTTCCGAGGCGATGCTGGCCTTGGCGGCGTCCGATTGCGGGCGGAGCGTCGAGCCGGTGACGGTCAGCCGGCGCATCATGATCTGGGCGAAGTTGATCTCGGCCTTGGGGCCGGAGAGGAAGGCGATCTGGACGAGCCGCCCTTCATCCGCCAGCGCCTTGAGGTTGCGGGCGATATAGCCGCCGCCGACCATGTCGAGGATCAGGTTCGCGCCCCCCGCGGCCTGCAGGGCGGCGACGAAGTCTTCCTCGCGGTAGTTGATCGCATGGGCGCCGAGTGCGGCGCAGGCGCGGCATTTCTCGTCCGAGCCGGCCGTGGCCCAGACCCTTGCCCCGAGCGCGCGGGCGACCTGGATCGCCATGGTCCCGATGCCGGAGGAGCCGCCATGGATCAGGAAGCGCTCTCCCCCCTTGAGCGCGCCGCGCATGACCACGTTCGACCAGACCGTGAAGGCGGTCTCGGGCAGCGCGGCAGCCTCGCGCAGGGAGAGGCCCGCGGGGACGGGAAGGGCATGGTCCGCGGAGCAGACCGCATATTCGGCATAGCCGCCGCCCGGAAGCAGCGCGCAGACCCGGTCGCCGGTTTTCCAGCGGGTGACGCCGGGGCCGGTTCCGGCCACGATGCCCGCGCATTCGAGGCCGGGCAGGTCCGATGCGCCGGGTGGGGGGGCATAGGCGCCCGCCCGTTGCAGCACGTCGGGCCGGTTCACCCCGGCCCAGATGATGCGAATGAGGATCTGGCCATGGCCCGCGACCGGCACGGGACGGGTGGCGGGGCGCAGGACTTCGGCGGCGCCGGGTGCGGTGATCTCGACCGCCTGCATCACGTCGGGGATCATGCGTCGGCCTGCCCATGGGCGGGAGTGGTCGCGGGGCGGGCATATCCGGGCGCGGGATGGCGGCGCGGCGGGCGGATCCAGCCGGTGGCGAGCGCGGTCAGCCGGCCCATCCCCGGCAGGGCGCCGAGCTGTTCCTTGATCTTTTCGAAGCGCATCACGCCCTCGATACGGCGGCCGAGAAACTCACGCGTGTCGTGGAGGTCCGGTGATTCGTCGCCAAGCCAGTAGAGCACCGTGGCGCCGTAGACGGTCGAGAGGGTGGCGCGTTTCGAATACCAGTTGACGTCGTTCGAGGTGTCGCCGAGGCCTTCCCAAATCGCATCCGCCGTCTCCCAGACCAGCCGGGCGCCGAGCGCGGCGTTTTGCGGCAGGGCAAAGACCACGGCGCCCGCGCGGGCCATCTCGCGGTTGCTGAGTTCGAGGCGGTGCATGACGGCATCGGTGATGCGGTCGCGGAAGCGTCCTTGCAACATGCCCCGCGACAGCCATTCGCGCAGTGCGGCGTCGCCCCGGCGGTGATAGGCGGCGGCCAGATCGACGCCGCCACGGGGCAGGTGCACGCGGGCAAGCTGCGGGCTCATGCCGATGTCGCGGGCGCCGGCGGTGACGGCCTTGTCGCTCATCCCGTCGAAGACCACATGCTCAAGCGCTGCGTCTATCAAATGGTCCCGTTCATTGGTCATGCCACCCTCCCTGCGAATGGTCCCGCGAAATTCTGGACAAAAGTGATTCGCCCTGCTAGAAGGCCGCGACCTGCAATTCAGCTCAACTTTAACCTAGGAAGGTGGTGACAACCACATGCAGGTAAGTGTTCGCGACAACAACGTCGAACAAGCGCTTCGCGCCCTGAAGAAGAAACTTCAGCGCGAGGGGGTGTTCCGCGAAATGAAGCTCAAGCAGCATTTCGAGAAACCTTCGGTCAAAAAGGCCCGTGAAAAGGCCGAGGCCGTCCGCCGCGCCCGCAAGCTGGCCCGTAAAAAGGCACAACGCGAAGGCGCGCTTTAAGACGTGCGACCACATCAGTTCAGAAAACCCCCGCCTTTGCGGGGGTTTTCTATTTCAGGGGCCGTGTTCCTGCGGGCCTAGACCGGCAATGCCGTCGTGAAGGCCACGGTCTTCAGCGAGAAGGAGGAATGCATCTGCGCGACTCCGGGCAGCTTTGCCAGTCGTTGGCGGTGGATGCGGGCGAAATCGTCGGTGTCCTGCGCCACGACCTTCAGGAGATAGTCGGCGGAACCGGCCATCAGGTGACATTCCAGCACGTCGGGGATCTTGCGCACCTCGCGCTCGAAGGCGGCGAGAAGCTCGTCCGCCTGTCCTGAAAGCGTGATCTCGACGAAAACCGTGGTCGGGCGTTCCAGCTTGCGCGCATCGAGAAGCGCCACATAGCCGCGGATCATGCCCGCCTCCTCCAGCCGCTGGACGCGGCGATGGCAGGCGCTGGCCGAGAGGCTGACCTCGGCCGCGAGTTCGGCATTGGTGATGCGGCCGTCGCGCTGAAGCACGGTCAGGATGCGGCGATCTGTTGCGTCGATGTCGGTCATGTCGAAATTCCCTGCGCGCTTTTCCACCGCTGGCGATGGTTTCTTCGCAGGTTAGGCGCGGTTGCGGCAAAAGGGAACGCCGCGCCCAAGGCGCGGTCGCCTCTGTGGCCGGGAGCCGAAGTCACGCGCGGGTGGCGCGCAGCTCGTCCCGGATCTGGATCAGCAGTTCTTCCTGCGTCGGGCCAGCGGCAGCCTCTTCGGCGGCTTTCTGTTTGACCACGCTGGACTGGACCTTGTTCACCCCCTTGACGAGCAGGAAGACGGCCCAGGCGATGATCAGGAAGTTGATGATGGCCGAGATGAACGACCCCCAGGCAAAGACCGACGCGCCCGAATCGCGGGCCGCCTTCAGGCTGGCGCCGGCGGGGACATCGCCCTTGAGCACGAAATAATGGCCACTGAAATCGGTTCCCCCGGTCAGCAGACCAATGATCGGGTTGATAAGGTCGGTGACGAGCGAGTTCACGATCGCGGTAAAGGCCGCGCCGATGATGATGCCGACGGCAAGGTCGATGACATTGCCACGAGCGATGAACTCCTTGAACTCCTTGATCATATGCTTACCTTTCCTCAGACCTGCCGCGCCAATGGGGCCGAACTGCGGCCTCCCTGGCAGCCATCTCTCAAAGATTGTTCAGGATCTCTCACGAATGTCTACTCTTTCCGAATTTCCGATCACCCGTCGCTGGCCGCCTGTTCGCCCCGAGGTTATCCAGCTTTACACGCTGAACACGCCGAACGGGATCAAGACCTCGGTCATGCTGGAGGAATGCGGCCTCGACTATGACGCGCACCATATCAGCATCGGCGATCCCGAGGACCAGTTCACCCCCGAGTTCCTATCGCTGAACCCCAACAACAAGATCCCGGCGATGATCGACCCGAACGGGCCGGACGGACAGCCGATCGGGCTGTTCGAGACCGGGGCGATGCTGATCTATCTGGGCGACAAGACCGGCAAGTTCCTGCCGCGCGAGGGGGCCGCGCGCTATCACACCATCCAGTGGCTGATGTGGCAGATGGGCGGCGTCGGGCCGATGTTCGGTCAGGTCGGCTTCTTCCACCGCTACAAGGGCAAGGAGATCGAGGATCCCCGCCCGCGCACCCGCTATTACAACGAGGCGCGGCGGCTGCTGGGCGTCCTCGACCGCCAGCTTGAGGGCAGGGACTGGATCACCGGCGAGTATTCCATCGCCGACATGGCCGTCGCGCCCTGGCTGCGCACCGTGCGCGTGAACTACGAGGCCGAGACGGAAACCGGGATGGACGGCTTTGCCAATGTGCAGGCCTATCTGGACCGCTTCCTTGCCCGCCCCGCCGTCCAGCGCGGGCTGGTGGTCGGCGCGGCCTGAACGACCTCGGACCCGGCTGGCCCTGACCCGGCCGGGTCTCTAGATTGCATCGAAGACATTTCATGGACCCATTCGATGCCCTTCATTCAGCACGACGGCAAACGCGTTCTTCTGATCCACATTCCCAAGACCGGCGGCACGTCGCTGGAAAACTGGATGAAGACCATTGCTCCATTGCGGCTTTTCACCATGGGGATTCCGGCCACCAGCAAATGCACGCCGCAACATTACCGGATGCAGGACATCCGGGCGCTTCTGGGGCCGGGCTTCTTCGATCATGTCGTGGCGGTGGTTCGAAACCCCTATGACCGCATCGCAAGCGAATACCGGATGCGGGCGCAGATCGCGAAGGAAGGCTTCTACAAGGGCTTGCCCGACTTCACGCCCTGGCTTGAGGAATGGCTGACCCGACAGAAGCGCGAGGCCTTCTGCATGGACAACCACCTGCGCCCGCAATGGGAGTTTCTGGGCAAGGAGGTCGAGTTGTTCCGCTTTGAGGACGGCCTTGCGGCGCCTGCGGCGCGGATTGCCGAAAAGCTGGGCGTTCCGGCGCCTGATGTCCTGCCGCGCGATCTGAAATCCGATCCGCTGGAGATCGAATGGGATCTGGTCGACCGCATCCGCGTGCGCGAGCATTATGCCCGCGATTTCGAGACGCTGGGCTATCCGACCGAATAGCGGGGAAGGCCGGGGATTTCGCCCCGGCCATCCGTTCTAGCTGCGCAGCGTGCCACCGGTCGCCTTCGTGACCTTCTCGACGATCCTGGCTGAAACCGCCTCGATCTCGGCATCGGTCAGGGTCTTGTCCTTGGGTTGCAGGCGGGCGGTGATGGCGACGGACTTCTTGCCGCCTTCAAGGCCGGTGAACTGGTCGAAGACCGAAACCTTCTCGATCAGAACCTTGTCGGCGCCGGCTGCGGCATTCACCAGCGTCAGCGCCTCGACGCCCGCATCGACGACGAAGGCGAAGTCGCGCTCGACCGCCTGCAGGTCTGACAGGACCAGCGCGGGACGCGAGGGCGTCCTGACCTTGGGCAGTGGCACCGCGGCGATGCGGATCGTGAAGCCCACCACCGCGCCCTTGATGCCGAAGTGGCGCAAGATCTTCGGGTGGACCTCTCCGAAGGTCGCGAGCGCGTTCGGACCCAGCGCGATATTGCCCGCGCGGCCGGGATGCCACCAACCGTCCAGCTTGCGGTTGATCTGGGCCTTGGCGGGCGCACCGATGATCTGCAGGATCGCCTCGGCATCGGCCTTGGCGTCATAGATGTCGGCCTTGCGGCGCGAGGCGAAGGGATCGCGCGGCGCGGTCGCGCCCACGAGGATGCCCGAGAGGTGCAGGTCCTGCTCGCCCGGCTCGCCACCCGAAAAGACCGGCCCGCATTCGAACAGCGCGAGGTCCATGAAGCCGCGCGCCTGATTGCGGGCGGCTGCGGCCAGCAGGCCGGGCAGCAGGTCGGGACGCATATGCGTCATCTCGCTGCTGATCGGGTTCTCGATCCTGAGGGCGTCCTGCCCACCGCCGAAAAGCTCCGCCGCCTCGCGGTCGATGAAGCTGTAGGTCACGCATTCATTGTAGCCAAGGCTCGCGGCCATGCGCCGCGCCGCCTTTTCCCGCGCTTGCAGGGGCGTCAGGACGGGCTTCGGCACGCCTGCTTGCGGACGGGGCAGGGGTTGGCCCTGAAGCTTCGTCAGCGAGGCGATGCGGGCAACTTCCTCGACCAGATCGGCGCTGCCCTGCACATCCGGGCGCCACGACGGGACGAAGGCTTCGTTGCCTTCGAGACGGAAGCCGAGGGCCTCCAGCGTGCGGCGCTGCTCGGCCTCCGGTATCTCCATGCCGACAAGGCTGATAACGCGGGCCGGTTCCAGCGTGTAGCTGCGGGCGGTGTCGGGAACGCTGCCCGCCGTCACCACTTCCGAGGCCTCGCCGCCGCAGAGGTCGAGGATCAGTTGCGTCGCAAGCTCCAGCCCCGGCCGGGTGAAGGCCGGGTCGGCGCCGCGCTCGAACCGATAGCGGGCGTCGGAATTGATCTTCAGCGCCCGGCCCACCGTCGCAATCGCGATCGGGTCCCAATAGGCGCTTTCGAGGAAGACATTGACTGTCTCCTCCGAGCAGCCCGAATGCTCGCCGCCCATGATGCCGGCGATGCTTTCGGGGCCGTTCTCGTCGGCGATGATCATGGTGCCGGGGGCAAAGGCATAGGTCTTGCCGTCCAGCGCCAGCAGTTCCTCGCCCTCGGTCGAGGGACGGACATGCAGGTCGCCCTTGACCTTGTCCGCGTCGAAGACGTGCAGCGGGCGGTTCAGGTCGAAGGTGAAGAGGTTGGTGATGTCCACGAGCGTGTTGATCGGGCGCAGACCAATCGCAGTCAGGCGCTTTTGCAGCCATTCGGGCGAGGGGCCGTTCCTGACGCCACGGATCACGCGACCCGAGAAGTAGGGGGCCTTCGCGGCCACTTCCGGCGCGATCACCACCTTGATGGGCGAGGCGAAGCTGCCCGCGATCTCGGCGGTCTTTTCGGGCTTCAGCGTGCCGAGGCCGCGCGCCGCGAGGTCGCGCGCCACGCCGCGCACGCCAAGGGCGTCGGGACGGTTCGGGGTGATCTTGATCTCGATGACCGGATCGACCGCCTCGGGGCGGTTCGCGGCAAGCCAGTCGACGAATTTCTCGCCCACCTCGCCAGAGGGCAGTTCGATGATGCCGTCATGCTCCTCGGACAGCTCCAGCTCGCGTTCCGAGGCCATCATGCCGTGGCTTTCGATGCCGCGGATCTTGCCGACGCCAAGGGTCACGTCGATCCCCGGAACGTAATCGCCGGGCTTTGCCAGAACGACGGTGATCCCGGCCCGCGCATTCGGTGCGCCGCAGACGATCTGCTTCTCGCCCTCGTCGGTCATCACCTTGCAGACCCGCAGGCGATCCGCGTCGGGATGCTGGACGGCCTCCAGCACCTTGGCGAGGGTAAAGGACTTCAGCTTCGAAGCCGGGTCGGCGACACCCTCGACCTCGAGGCCGAGATCCGTCAGCGCCTCGGTGATCTCGTCGAGCGAGGCAGTGGTGTCGAGATGCTCCTTGAGCCAGGAGAGGGTGAATTTCATGTCGCGGCTCCGTCGGGTTTGCGCGTCCCTTACCCCATGACGCGGGGGATTGGTAGGGCCGCGCGCCTCGCGGGCCTAGACCTGCAGCAGCAGGACCAGCACGGCGGCAAGCGTCGCGTTCACCGGCACGGTGATCAGCCAGGCGCCAAGGATGGTCCGCACATATGAGCGGCGCACCAGATGGCGGCGGCGGACTTCCTCGTCCGGCATCGGTGCGCGCTTCTTGGCGATCCGCCGGTCGCGCCATTCGCGATAGAAGCCGACGCCGAAGACGCCCCCGATCGCGACATGGGTGGTCGAGACCGGCAGGCCGAGGATCGAGAAGCCCAGAACCGTCAGCGCCGTCGCAAGCGAGATGCAGAGCGCGCGCGAGGGGTTGAGCCGGGTGATCCGGCTGCCGACCATGTTGACGAGCTGGCCGCCGAACAGCACGATCCCGACCGCGATCCCCATCCCCGACAGCAACAGCACCGTCTGCATGTCGAGGGATGGCCCCTCCGTCCCCGGAATGTGTTGCAGCACGATGGTCAGCGGGGCCGCGACGTTCGAAGTGTCGTTGGCGCCATGGGCAAAGCCCATGACCAGCGCCGTCGCGACCAGTGGCAGGCCGAGCAGGTTCTTCAGCGCCAGTTTCTGCCCGGTATGGGCCGCGATCTGCCTGCCGAGCGTGATATGCGCATAGGCCGCCCCCAATGCCGCCCCGGCGAGCGAGAGCAGCAGCACGGCGACCCAGGACAGCGACTGGAACGAGGTCGCGGCCAGCGCGACTAACAGCCCGATCGTCACCGCGACCAGCATCGTCAGCCAGTTTCGCCCCGAGGGGATCGGATCGTCCTTCTCCAGAACGTGGCTGTAGAGGCTCGACAGGATCAGCGCGGCCAGCAGGCCCGAGATGACCGGAGAGACGATCCAGCCAAGCGCGATCACCGCCATCGCCTCCCAGTTGACCGCGCCGGGACCGAAGGCCGCGATGCCCGCGCCGGCAATCGCGCCGACGACCGAATGGGTGGTGCTGACCGGCGCGTTCATCCAGGTCGCGAGGCTGATCCAGCTTGCCGCGCCGATCAGAGCGGCCAGCATCATCATCGCCGTCGGCTCGCCCTGTCCGATGGTTTCACCGACCAGCCCCTCGGTCAGGGTTCGGGTGACAGCCTCTCCGGCCAGGACGGCGCCCAGCACATCCATCAGCGCGACGAGGATCAGGCCCTTGGCCAGCCCTATCGCCCCCGCGCCGACGGCGGGACCAAGCGCGTTCGCGACGTCATTGGCCCCGATCGAAAGCGCCAGATAGATCGCGATTGCCACTGCGGCGGCCATGATCCCCAAGGCGGGCTGGCCCGCCACCGCGGCCGCCACGAACTCGGCCACGGCGGCGACGAAGACCACCGCGATCCCGATCCGCACCCGCGGCCGCGCGGCAGCCATGGCGGCGCGCTCGGCATTGGTCATCCGGCCGAGGTCCTTGTCGAGGATGTGGTATTCGCGCTCGTCCTGATCCATCTCAGGTCTTCTGGTCGGATGCCGAGGGCAGGGTGTTCAGCAGCTTCTTCAACCCGGCCTCGGCGACAAGCTCGGCGGCACGCGCGGGATCATACCATTTGCGCTTGCGCTCGGCCGCCTCGGGAAACTCGTCGGCCAGCGATTGCACGTCCACGGCGAAGACATGCACGTCGACCGGGACCGCGAAGCCCTGATCCTGAAGCTTGTCATAGTGATAGCTGCCGATCGCGACCTGATCGACCTTGCCCAGCACGCCGGCCTCCTCCCATGCCTCCTGCATGGCGGCATCGGCCAGACTGCGGCCGGGCATCGGCCAGCCCTTGGGCACGATCCAGCGGCCGGTGCCACGGCTGGTCACCAGCAGGACCTTGCCCGTCCGGCTGTCGCGGCACAGCGCCGCAACCTGCATGTCCGCAGGTTTGCGCCCCAGAAGCCGCCCCAGCCTGTCTCGGAAACTCCCCTTCACTCGTCCTCCTCACTCCCGCGAAGCCTTCCGCGCAGGGACTTGACCGTCCCTCTTTGTGTCTTTGCCTGAAGCCGCCGTTTCTGGCTGCCAAGCGTCGGTCGCGTCGCGATCCGCTTGCGCGGCGCGACCAGGGCCTGGCGCACCAGTTCGGCCAGCCGCTCGCGGGCGATTTCCCGGTTGCGAAGCTGGCTCCGGGTCTCCTCGGCCCGGATCAGGATCGCGCCGTCCTGCGTCCAGCGCCGCCCCGCAAGCTTGCGCAGGCGGGATTTGACGGCCGGGGACAGGCTTGGGGAACGCTCGGCCTCGAAACGCAGCTCCACCGCGGTTTCGACCTTGTTCACGTTCTGTCCGCCAGGCCCCTGAGAACGGCTGAACTGCTCGGACAGTTCCCATTCCTGAATCGTCACATGATCATCTATGCGTAACATGAAGCAGATATGTCGCAAGCGGGGGCGAGGCAAAAGGGTGACATAACTCAGCGCGGCGTCAAATCCGGCGAATGCAGCCAGATGGTTGCACTTGCCGAGGCGCCGAGGGCGTCGATGACCGACAATTGGACAAAGCCCGGACCGGGAGAGGGCAGCAAACTCTCCGGTCGCGGCAGCGCCAGACCGGCCGGTGCGCCGTTCAGCAGAAAGGTCCAGGGGCCACGCCCGCCCTGCGCCCGGACGGGCAGGCTGTCCCCGGCCTCGACCGTCGCGCCATCGGGGGGAAAGACAAGGGCGAGGGTATCGGGACCGGCGGGATCAGTGGCGCGACGGCTGGCCTCGCCCGCCGGGGCAAAGCGGCGCAGCGGCAGGGGCAGGGCGCTGTTCGGGACGGTCAGCGCCTGCGGCGGCGGGGGCGGCAGCGGCACCGCCGGCAGCGCGTCGAAAAGATCGAACAGCACCGGCGCGGCAAGATCGCCGCCAAAGGCGCCCGGAACCGGGGTGCCGTCGGGCCGCCCCAGCCAGACCGCGCCGACATGCGCGCCGTCAAAGCCCACGGCCAGCGCGTCGCGATGGCCATAGGAGGTGCCGGTCTTGTAGGCCATCGGCCGCAGCCGCGCACCATGCGGCGCCGGATTCGCCGCCAGCACATTGCCGACCTGCCACGCCGCCACCGGCCCGAACATGGCCGAGGGCAACTCCCGCGTCCCACCCGGCAGCGCCGAGAGCACCATCCCGCGCCCGCCCCGCGCCAGCGCCGCATAGCCGGTGACCAGCCCCTCCAACGTGACGCCGCCGCCGCCCAGCACAAGGGCAAGACCCGGCGCTTCGCCCGGCAGGCTGAGCGCGATCCCGCCCCGGCGCAGGCTCTGGGCGATCCGGTTCGGCCCCAGCGCCTCGGCCAGCTTCACGACGGGGATGTTCAGGGACCAGATCAGCGCCTGCCGCAGGCTGACGGTGCCGCGGAACAGATGGTCGAAGTTCTGTGGCTGCCAGCGGCCGAAGGCGGTGGGCCGGTCCTCGATCAGCGTCTCGGGATGGGCCAGCCCCTCATCGAAGGCGAGGCCGTAGACAAAGGGCTTCAGCGTCGATCCGGGCGAGCGCCAGGCGCGGGTCATGTCGACAAACCCGGCCGAAGCCCTGTCGGACCATTCGGCGGCGCCCACATCGGCAAGGATCTCGCCGCTCCGATGATCCGCAAGCAGGATCGCGGCGGAAAGGCCGTGGCCACTGCCGCGAACCGCACGGCGCGCCAGATCCTCGGCCCGGCGCTGCAAAGCGGGGTCGATTGTGGTCTCGATCCGCCCCGCGCCCGGATTCTCGCGCAAGAGCCGCGCCGAAAGCAGCGGCGCGAGCGCGGGAAAGGCGCGCCGGACCCGTGGCACCGGCTCGGCCATCGCCGCCCGGACATCGCCCTCCGCCAGCAGGCCGGCGCGGCCCGCGCGCTCCAGCACCCGGTTCCGCGCCGCCAGCGCGGCCTGCGGGAAACGATCCGGCCGGCGCGTCTCGGGCGATTGCGGCAGGGCGACCAGCAAGGCGGCCTCGGCCGGGCTCAGGCGACGCGGCTCCTTGCCGAACCATTGCAGGCTCGCGGCGCGGATGCCTTCGACATTCGCGCCATAGGGCGCAAGCCGCAGATAGAGGTCGAGGATCTCGCGCTTCGACAGTCGCCGCTCCAGCGCCAGCGCCAGCCGGACCTGCCGCAGCTTGCCGGCCCATTCGCCGGTCGGACCCTCCTCGGCCAGCCGCGCGACCTGCATGGTCAGGGTCGACCCGCCCGAGACGACGCGCCCATGCCGCATCGCCTGCCAGCCCGCCCGCAGCACCGCCATCGGATCGACGCCATCATGGCGTTGAAAGCGCCGGTCCTCCCACAGCACCAGCATGTCGAGGAACAGGGGATCGACGCTGCCCGCATCCAGCCGCCAGCGGCCATCCGCGACCTGGAAGGCGCGCAGCAGGCTGCCGTCCCGCGCCAGCACCTCGACGCCCACCGGAATATTCAGCGGCGGCAGATCGGTCGCCGCGACCCAGCCCTCCAGCCGGTCCCGCCCCCAGGCCATAAGGCCGAGGCCAAGGACCAGCACGAAAAGGATCAGGGCAGGGCGGCGTGATGACATGTCCCGAGGTTACCGCAGGGACGCGGACGAATGAACCAGCCCGCGCTTCTCTGTTCCCCAAATACTCATGCGACGCGGCGCCCTGGCGCTCACTTCGCCTCGTCTTCCCCGAAAAGCCCCTTCAGCCCGCGCGCAATCAGGTTGCCGACCTTCGGCCTCGGCTGCTGGATGAAGGGCAGGGGGCGGCAGACCTCCATCGCGGCAATGCCGACGCGGGCCGTCAGGGCGCCATTCACCACCCCCTCGCCAAAGCGCTTCGAGACGCGGGCGAGGATCCCGCCCCCGGCGACGGTATGGATCAGATCGTCGCCCGCGGCGACGGCTCCAGTAGCGACCAGATGGGTCATCACCGTGCGGGCCAGCCGCCAGCCACCGACCGCGCCGGCGCGACCGCCATAGATCTCGGCCATCCGGCGGATCATGCGCAGATTGGCGGCGAGCGCCGCGATGACATCGGCCAGCGCCAGCGGGATCAGCGCGGTCGCGGCGGCGACGGTGCGCGCGGCCGCCTCGATCTCGCACCGCGCCTGCTGGTCCAACGGCGCCAGCAACTCGGTCTCGGCCATGGCGATCAGGGTTGCCGCCTCATAGGCCTCGCCCTTGCGCTCGGCCAAACGCTGGCGTCCCCAGTCAAGCTCCGGCCGGTCGCGATAAAGGTGATTGAGCCTGCCGACCACTTCCTGCGCCGCCTTCACATCGCCCGAGGCCATCGCGGCCCCGGCGGCGCGGTTGATGCCGTCGATCGCGGCAAAGCGCGACCAGGCCCGGTATTCGCGCCAAGCCATCGCCAGCGCGGCAAGGCAGAACAGCACCATCAAAACAAGACCGATCCAGCCGAGCAGCGGGTAGGTGTTCAGCAGATCGCTCAGATAGCGCAGCGCCGCGACCGACAACAGGAAGGTGAAAAGCGCGACCCCGGTATTCAGGAAGAACCGCGTCAGCTTCGACGGTCCCGCGCCCGCCAGCCGCGCGACAAGCTGCATCGTGCGCGGCTGCGGCAGGGCCAGCGGCGCATCGTCGATCATCGGCGCATCGGCGGGCGAGGGGGCGGCCTCGCCCTCGCGCGGCTCGCTGCGGGGCGCGCGGCGGCTGCGCCTGTCCGCCCCGGCGAGATCGGGGTCGAGCCGCGTCACGGGATCCGGCCCGCTCGGCCCGGCTGTCGTCGCCTCACCCTCGGGGGGCCGAGGGCTGTCGCCCATCTCGATCAGGACCGGGCCGCGTCTTTTAGGTGGTTCGGACATTGCGCCTCATCCTCGGATCTGGTCGCCGATCAGGAACTCGGCCGCCCGGTCCAGCCGGATATGCGGAGGGCCGTCGCCCGGCCGCAAGGTGCCGGGGGCGGGCGCGAAATCCATGATCGCATAATCACCGTCCAGCCAGCGCTCGGCACCCTGCCGGGCATGGACCAGCAGCTCGGTCGGGTTCGCGGGCAACTCGCCCGGATAGAAGGCCGCCTGCCGCCCGTCCATCAACGTGCCGCGTACCGCGGGCAGATCCTCGCCATCCTGATGGATCATCTCCTCGGTCGTGGTCCTGAGCGAGGCGATCGACATGGCCTCGGTCCGCGCGCCCGAGAAATCCGCGCGGTCGCGCGCCTCGCGCAGCATGGCGCCGGTGATCGCGGTCAGGCGCGGATGCTGGAGGTGGTGCAGGTGGTCCGCCTTGGTCGCGGCGAAAAGGATGCGCCCGACCCGGCGCGAACCCAGAAGCTGCGCCAGCCAGCCCGCCCGGCCGGGGCGGAAGGCGGTCAGGATATCGGCCATGGCGCGGCGCATGTCCTCGACCGCCTGCGGCCCGGCATGGATCGCGCCAAGGACATCCATCAGGACGACCTGCCGGTCGATCCGGGCGAAATGCTCGCGGAAGAAGGGCTTCACCACGCGCGACTTGTAGGCCCCGAAGCGGCGGGCGAACTCGCGCCAGACGGGGCTGTCGCGGAATTCCTCCGGCAGCGGGGCAAAGGTCAGCGCGGGCGAGCCCTCAAGCTCTCCCGGCATCAGGAAGCGGCCGGGCGTGCAGTCGGACCAGCCGGCGTCGCGGGCAAGGTGCAGATGCGCCGTATAGGCCGAGGCGAGCGATTGCGCCGCCGCCTCGTCGAACCGCGTGCGGTCGAAGCCGGCCAGCGCGGCCTGAAACTCGGCCCGGCCCGGACGGCCCTGCATGCGGTCCAGCACCTCGGCCGACCATTCGGCGAAATCCTTGTCCATCAGCCGCAGGTCCAGCAGCCATTCGCCCGGATAGTCGACGATATCCAGATGCAGCACCTGCTGGCCGCGCCAGCCGGAAAGCAGCCCCCGCGGCTGGATGCGCAGGGACAGGCGCAACTGGCTGACATGGCGCGTCCCCTCGGGCCAATGCGGGTCGGGGCCGGTCATGGCGGCAAGGTGGCGCTCATAATCGAAGCGGGGGACGGTGTCGTCGGGCTGGGGCTGTAGCCATGCCGATTTCAGCGAGCCGTCAGCCGCCGCCCGCAGCGCCGTCATCCGCCCGCGATCCAGAAGGTTCGCGACCAGCGAAGTGATGAACACCGTCTTGCCCGCCCGCGACAATCCCGTCACGCCCAAACGGATCACCGGGTCCGAGATCCCCAGCCCCTGCATCAGATCGTCGCCGATACCCATCCTGTCCCCGGTTCTGTTCCGCGTGTCCCAAGATATGCAGACCCGTCATGTATTTGTAGGGGGAAGGCTATCAGGTCTGGAAGTCCTGACAGGCGTTCAGGAACAGGTCCAGCGTCCCGCGGTAGCGCCAGCCCACCCGATGGGGAAAGCAGTAAAAAATAAGATGTTTTCGCGATCTTCCTGCCGTGGCTCTGGGGTCCGGCGAAAGGGCTGTCAAGCGCCCAGCGGGCTTTTCGCGGCGGTCGGGCTTTGCCATAAGGCGGGGATGGACCTGCCCATCGACGCCGCCCTTCCCGAACTGACCGCCGCGATTGCCGCGCATGGCCGCGCCGTGCTGGTGGCCCCGCCCGGTGCGGGCAAGACCACCCGGGTGCCGCTGGCCCTGCTGCCCGTGGTCGCGGGCCGCATCGTCATGCTGGAACCGCGCCGCCTTGCCGCACGCGCCGCGGCCGAGCGCATGGCCGAGACGCTGGGCGAGGCGCTGGGCCAGACTGTCGGCTATCGCATCCGGGGCGAGGCCGTGCCCGGTCGCCGGATCGAGGTCGTGACCGAAGGCATCCTGACCCGGATGCTCCAGTCCGATCCCGAACTCTCGGGCGTGGGCTGCGTCATCTTCGACGAGTTTCACGAGCGCAGCCTGAACGCCGATCTGGGCCTCGCGCTGGCGTGGGAGGCGCGGCAGGCGTTGCGGCCCGATCTGGCGCTGCTGGTGATGTCCGCGACGCTCGATGCCCGCCCGGTCGCGGTGCTGCTGGACGACGCCCCGGTGATCACCTCCGAGGGCCGGGCTTTTCCGGTCGAGACCCGCTGGCTGGAGCGTCCGCTGCCCGCCGGCATCCCCCTTGTCGCCGAGGCCGCCCGGCTGGTGGCCGAGGCCGAGGCGGCGACGCGGGACACCGGCGGGACCATCCTGACCTTCCTGCCCGGCGAGGGCGAGATCCGCCGGGTCGCCGCGCTGATCGGCCCCGGTTGCGAGGTGGTGCCGCTGTTCGGCGCCATGGATTTCAAGGCGCAGCGCGCCGCGATGCAGCCGGGGCAGGGGCGGCGGCGGGTCGTGCTTGCGACCTCGATCGCCGAGACCTCGCTGACCATTCCCGATGTGCGGGTGGTGGTCGATGCCGGGCGGGCGCGCCGGGCGCGTTTCGATCCCGGCTCGGGCATGTCCCGCCTCGTGACCGAACGCGTCAGCCGCGCCGAGGCCGAGCAGCGGCGCGGCCGCGCCGGCCGCGTGGCTCCGGGCATCTGCTACCGGATGTGGTCGCGGGCCGAGGAAGGCGGGCTGCCCGCCTTCGCCCCGCCCGAGATCACGGTCGCGGACCTGACAGGACTGGCGCTGGAACTGGCGAACTGGGGATCGGACGGGCAGGGACTGGCCTTCCTGACCCCGCCCCCCGAAGCGGCTTTGGCCGAGGCGCGGGCCCTGCTGCGCGACCTTGGGGCGCTCGACGCGGCGGGGCGGATCACCCCGCATGGCCGCGCGCTGGCCGCCTTGCCACTACATCCCCGGCTTGCGCATATGCTAGTCCTGTCGGGGAGGGGGGCCGCGCCGCTGGCCGCGCTGATGGCCGATCGGGACCCACTGAAAGGCGCGCCCGCCGACCTGAGCCTGCGGCTGGAGGCGATCCGCGATGCGCGCGCCTATGAGGCCCGCCATCCCTGGCCCCTGAACCATGCCGGCCTGCATCGCATCCGCGACGAGGCCGCGCGCCTGCGCCGTCTTGCGCCTGAGGGTCGGGCGGCAGGCCCCGGCGCGATGGCGGCGCTGGCCTATCCCGACCGGATCGGACAGCGCCGCAAGGGCGAGCAGCCGCGCTATGTGCTGTCGGGCGGCAAGGGGGCGGTGCTGCCCGAAGGGGATGCGCTGGGGGCGTCACGCTTCATCGTCGCGACCGATCTGGACGGCAATGCGCGCGAGGCCCGCATCCGCATGGCCCTCAGTGTCGATGAGGAGGACATTCGCGCGCTTTATGCCGACCGGATCGAGACGGTCGAGTCCGTCGAATGGTCGCGCCGCGACAACCGGGTCATCGCAAGGCGGCAAGAGCGGCTGGGCGCGCTGGTGCTGGGCGACCGGGCGTTGGACGATCCCGACCCGCAGGCGCTGGCCGCCGCCGCGCTGGAGGGGCTGCGCGGCATCGGCCTGAACTGGAGCCCGGCCGCGGCACGGCTGCGCGCCCGCATCGCGCTGGTTCCCGAACTGGGTCCGGTCGATGATGAGAGTCTGCTTGCGGAACCCGACTGGTTGCTGCCCTGGCTGGGAAAGGCGCGGACCGCATCGGACCTGCGCGGCCTCGACCTGCTGGAGCCGCTGCGCGCGCGGCTTGGCTGGGATGGGCAGCAGCGGCTGGACCAGGCCGCACCCGCGCATTTCGTCACCCCGCTCGGCCGCAAGGTGCCGATCGACTACGACCACGAGACGCCCTCGGTCGAGCTGAAGTTGCAGGAGCTTTTCGGCCTTGCCCGCCATCCCGTCATCGGCGGGCGGGCGCTGCGCATCCAGATGCTGTCGCCGGGCGGCAAGCCGATCGCGGTGACGACCGATCTGCCGGGTTTCTGGACCGGAAGCTATGCCGAGGTGCGCAAGGACATGCGCGGCCGCTATCCGCGCCACCCCTGGCCGGAAAACCCGCTGGAGGCGGACCCGACGACGCGGGCGAAGCCGCGCGGAACCTAGATCGCCGGCTTCATCTTGCGCAGCCGCAGCGAAAGCGCGACCAGTGAGATCCCGATCAGGATCGCAAAGACGCCGAGCAACCAGGCGATGCTGAGCAAGCCCGCCGCCGGCAGCATCGCCATCAGCACGCCCCAGACGACCAGCAGGACGCCGCTGAGGATCAGCTCCCACTCGCCCTTGAACTCGTTGCGCAGGCGGATCGCGGCGACGATGCGGAAGATCCCGGCAATGACGCCCCAGATCGCCATCCAGATGATGAAGGCGAGCGCGGTCGCCCCGGTCCAGAACAGCGCCATCAGGCCGATCGCGATCGAAAGCACGCCGTCGAGCGCCCAGGCCCACCAGCGATCATCGGATTTCCGGCGCTGGACGGCGGTGATCACCGCCATCAGGCCGTCAAAGATCGCATAGGCACCGAAAACCCACAGCAGGACAAAGACCGTCAGTCCCGGCCATAGCAGGGCGACGATCCCGAACAGGATTGCCGCGATTCCGCGCAGCAGAAGCACCCACCAGTTCGCGGACATGACGCGCACCAACTCGTCCATCAGGAAACCTCCTTGGCGATTGCAGTCGCGCCAAGCTATCACGGCTTGGGCCGCCCGCCGCGCAGGGATGGTGCGATTGTCAGGGCGTTGTGATGAAAATGCTGCAATCCTGACGGGTTAGCCGATGATCCCGGGCAGGGTCAGGCCGCGCAGGATCTCGGCCGCGGGCATCGGGCGCTTGCCTTCGCGCTGCGCCTCCAGCACCTCGACCGCGCCCGTGCCGCAGGCGATGGTGAAGGAGGAAAGCACCCGGCCCGGCGCGCCCGATCCTTCGACCAGCCGCGAGCGCAGGAGCTTCACCCGTTCCTCTCCGATCAGGCACCAGGCGCCGGGAAAGGGCGAGAGGCCGCGGATCTGGCGGTCGACCTCCGCCGCCGGGCGGGTCCAGTCGATGCGGGCCTCGGCCTTGTCGATCTTCTGGGCATAGGTCACGCCCTCGGCCGGTTGGGGAACCGCGGGCAAGGGCAGGCGGTCGAGGGTCTCCACGATCAGCCCCGCCCCCAGCGCCGACAGGCGGTCATGCAGATCGGCGGTGGTGTCCTCGGGACCGATGGCAATGCGCGTTTCGGCGACGACCGGGCCGGTATCCAGCCCCGCCTCCATCTGCATGATGGCGACGCCGGTTTCGGCATCACCCGCCATGATCGCACGGTGGATCGGCGCCGCCCCGCGCCAGCGCGGCAGCAGCGAGGCGTGGATGTTGAGGCAGCCCAGCCGCGGCGCATCAAGGACCGGCTGCGGCAGGATCAGGCCATAGGCCACCACCACCGCGACATCCGCGCCAAGCGCCGCGAAACCGGCCTGATCCTCGGGCGATTTCAGCCGGGCGGGCGTCAGGACGGTCAGGCCCAGCTCCTCGGCGGCGCGCTGGACGGGCGAGGGGCGGGGCTTCTGCCCACGCCCGGCGGCGCGCGGCGGCTGGGAATAGACCGCGACGACCTCGTGCCGGGCGGCGATGGCCCTCAGCGCGGGGACTGAAAATTCCGGGGTTCCCATGAAGACGACGCGCATCGGCCTGATCCTTGCTGTTACGCGGGCTTCATATCCCGGCCGGGCGGGGGGATGCAAAATCTTGCAGGAAGTCCTCGACCAGCATGGTCGCGCGGTTGCGGGCGCGCAGGTCGAACTCCAGCGGCGAGAGCGTCGAGCGTTGGCGCTGGTCGAAGCCGTGATCGGTGCCGGGCAGCACCACCGTTTTCAGCGGCACGCCCATCTCGCGCAGGCTGTCCGCCATGGCGCGGCAGGCGTCGGTGTCGATGATGCGGTCATGCTCGGCGAGGATCATCAGCCCGCGCGGCCCCTTGGGCCATGGACCCGCGCCCGCGCCGCTGATCAGGCCGCAATAGGGATAGAGGAGGATCACCGGCCCGATCTGCGCGGCCAGCGTCTCGGGCGGGGCGGGCCATTCGGTCAGTCCCGGCGGCGGTGTGTCATTCGGCAGCCGCGCCATCAGCTCCATCGCGGACCAGCCGCCATGGGACGCGCCCAGCACCAACACCTCGCTTGGGTCGATGCCCGGCATGTATCGCAGCGCCCAGAGCGCGACGGCAAGATCGCCCGCCCGTTCGGCTCCGGGCAGGATCTGGCCGGCGCAGACCGCGCGCCATGCCTGCGCCCGGCTCAGCCGGCGCGGGGCGTGGCTGTCGACGATGATCACGGCGCGGCCTTGCGCCCGCATGATCTGCGCCCAGTAGTCCATGTTGTCATGGACCCCGTCGCAGCCCGAAAGCAGGATCGCCGCCCGATGCGGGCCGGGTGTCGAGGGGCGCAGCACCCGCCAGCTACCGGCCAGCATCCGTTCCCTCTCGATCGGGCTGTGCAGGACCGGCTGCCAGCCGACGGCGTTCCGCGCGGTATTCGCGGCCAGAAGGCCCACCACCACGAACAGCGCAATGGCCAGCACGATCAGCGGTTGTCGCATCCGAGGAGGCCGCCCTTGCCGCATTTCGCCTTGAGCCGGGCGGTGTCCTCCGCTGTCCAGCCCTCGGGCGCGCTGACCGAAACCCAGCCGTCGATATATTCCTCGGCATCGTAGATATGGCCGAATCCGGGCGGGGTCGTGGTCGAGACCGCCATGTCCACGGCAAGCTGGAACTGGGTCACGATCGGCGTGAAGCTGAGGAGCGGCGAGACATCCGGCGCCGTCGGCTCGCGCATCCATTCCGGCGCGCGCCACAGCGAGGCTGGATTGTAGAAGACGATCGCGTCGCTTGCGTGCTGGAGGAACAGGATGCGCATCCGTCCCCAGGGCTGGCCGGAACGGTCGGGCGGATAGAACTGGCTGGCATAGCGGATCACCTCGCCGTCATCCACCTCGGGCAGGACGAAGGGACTGCCGGGACGGCGGGCGTTGTTGGCCTGCCGCCACAATTCCGAGGTGAAGGGCGGTCCGGCCCAGAATGCGCCCGAGACCGGCTCGTTCATCATCTGGAACAGGTTCAGCGAATACATGGACGACCATGCGCCAAGCGAGATGCCGTGCAGATAGAGCCGTGGCCGCTTGTCGGCCGGCAGGTGGCGCCAATGATCATAGACCGCGCGCATGGTCGCGGTCGCCTGCTCGAGCCCGGCATCGGTCTCGAAGATCAGGGCGAGCGGGCTTTGCAGATAGGAATATTGCACCGCCACCGTCGCGACATCGCCGTCATGCATGTATTCCAGCGCGTCATAGCTTGCCGGATCCATCCAGCCGGTGCCGGTCGGGCTGCTGACGATCAGCACCTTGCGGTCGAAGGCGCCGACGCGCAGCATCTCGTCCAGCGCGATCCGGGCGCGGGTCTCGGCGCTGCGGTCCTGCGCGAGGCCGACATAGATCCGCAGCGGCTCGCGCGCGGGGCGTCCGTTGAAAGCCTCGATCGCGGCGGCGCGCGGTCCGCCCAACACGAAATCGCGGCCCGGCTTGCCCATCAGATCCCAGTCCGACAGCGAGTCCGGCCCGCCCGAGCGCCAGTTTTCGGCCGGGGGCGGAACGGAGGGGTCGGTCAGGTGCTGGGCAGCGGCATAGGACTGGTCGGCGATCCGGAACGCCCAGTTCACCACGCCGTCACGGGTGACGATGAAGGCGATCAGCGCGGCGATGATCAGCCCCAGCACATTGGCGCTGGCCACCGGGATATAGCGCGCAAGCCTGCCGCGCAGGACGTTGAACAGTCCCTGAAACGCCCAGCCGAGCGCGTAGAGCACGAAGAAGACGAGCGAGGCGAGCAACATCATCTTGATGGTGTTGGCCGCTTCCAGCGGCGCCATCTCCATCCGCTCGCGGATGCTGTTCTGCCAATCGTCGGACAGGGCGACGCAGCGGACCAGCAGGGCGAGGACCGGCAGGCTGAGGATGGCATGGCAGATCGTCGCCCAGCGACGTGGCAGCATGGGGATCTGGAGGCTTCGCCATATCGCCAGCAGGAACACGGTGACGAGATAGCCGGCTGCCATGCAAACCCCGGCAAGCAGCCCCTGCAGGATCCAGTCGCGCGGTATCAGCGAGGGGGTGAGCGAGGCGGCTGCAAGCAGCAGTCCCACCAGCAGGGGAAATATGGCAACCATGCGGAACTGGGCCCCTTCGTTCAGGATCGGACCCGCGCGAGGCGGTTCGCCCCGGAGGTTAACCCCCGTCCATCACAAAGGAAAGTCCGGCGAGATCAGCCCCGCTGCAGCTTGGCGGACTTTGCGACCATCATCTTGCGCCGCAGGGGCGAGAGGTGGTCGACATACATCCGGCCGTCCAGATGGTCGATCTGGTGCTGAACCGAGGTGGCCCAGAGGCCGACGAAATCCCGGTCCTCGATCTCGCCGCTTTCATTGAGGAAGCGGACAGTGACGGCGCGCGGCCGCTCGATCCGGGCAAAGACGCCGGGCAGGTTCGGGCTGGCCTCGTCATGGGCGCGAAGCTGGACCGAGGCGTGAAGGATCTCGGGATTGGCCATGCGCACCGCCTGACCGCGCTTGTCCGAGGTGTCGACCACGGCAAGGCGCTGCATGATCCCGATCTGCGGCGCGGCAAGCCCGACGCCGGGCATCGCGTCCATCGTCTCGACCATGTCGTCCCAGATCATCCTGACGGTCTCGGTGATCTCGGTCACGGGTTCGGCCCGCATGTGCAGGCGACGGTCGGTATAGGGCAGGAAGGGGCGGACGGTCATTGGCGGCGGCCTTGCGATAGGTCAGGCGCGGGCGCGGTCGCGCTTCAGCTTGACCATCTTGCGGGTGATCATCTGGCGCTTCATCGGGCTCAGGTAGTCGATGAACAGCCGGCCGTCGAGGTGGTCGATCTCGTGCTGGGCGCAGGTCGCCCAAAGTCCGTCGAACTCGCGCTCATGGGTCTTGCCGTCGAGGCCGAGCCAGGTCACGCGGATTTCGGCCGGGCGGGTCACCTCGGCATATTGGTCGGGGATCGAGAGGCAGCCTTCCTCATAGGTGTTCAGCCCCTCCGAGGTCCAGGTGATCTCGGGATTGACCATGACCATGGGCTGCGGCTCGGCCTCGGGGTCCTTGTTGCAGTCCATGACGTAAAGGCGCGACAGCACACCGACCTGCGGCGCGGCAAGGCCGACGCCGGGCGCGTCATACATGGTGGCCAGCATGTCGGCGGCCAGCGTCTCAATCTCGGGCGTGATGCGGGCCACGGGTTCGCAGGGCTTTTTCAGCCGCGGATCGGGGTGGAGGAGGATGCTGCGCAATGTCATGAGCGTGATCTAGGGCATGGCTTGGCGTTCCGCAACAAGGCGCTATTGTGGCCCGGCGAATAGATAGCGAGTGAAACCATGACCAAACCCGATTTCGACGAGATCATCGACCGCACCGGGACCACCTGCTCGAAATGGGACGACATGCAGGCGGTTTACGGGATTTCCGCCGAGGACGGGATCGCGATGTGGGTCGCGGACATGGATTTCCGGCCCCCCGCCCCGGTCCAGCGCGCGGTCGAGCGGATGGCGGCGCATGGCCTCTATGGCTATCCCGGCATGAACCGTCCCTATCTCGACGCGATCTGCTGGTGGATGCGGACGCGGCACGATTGGGAAATCCAGCCGGAATGGATCCTCAACGCGCATGGCCTCGTCAATGCGACCAGCGTTTGCATCGACACCTTCACCCAGCCGGGCGAGGGGGTGATTCTGATGACGCCGGTTTATCACGGCTTCGCCCGCGTCACCCGCGCCTCGGGGCGCGAGGTGGTCGAGTTTCCCCTAGCCGTCGAGGACGGCCAGTACCGGATGGACTGGGAGGGCTGGAGCGCGCGGATGACCGGCCGCGAGCGGTTGATGGTCCTTTGCTCGCCGCACAATCCCGGCGGCCGCGTCTGGTCCCAGCAGGAACTGCGCGAGGTCGCCGCCTTCTGCGAGGCGCATGACCTGATCCTGATCTCGGACGAGGTGCACCATGATCTGGTGATGCCCGGCGCGCCGCGCCATGTGGTGATGGCCAATGCCGTGCCCGAGATCGCGCCGCGCCTGATCATGCTGACCGCTGCGACCAAGACCTTCAACATCGCGGGCGTGCATCTGGGCAACATGATCGTCGCCGACGAGCGGCTGCGCAAGGCGCTGCAGCAGAAGCTGATGGCGCTTGGTCTATCGCCGGGAATGTTCGGGCCGGACATGGTCGCCGCCGCCTATTCTCCCGAAGGGGCGGAGTGGGTTGACCAGTTGATCGCCTATCTCGACGGCAACCGGCGCATCTTCGACGAGGGGGTGAACGCTGTTCCGGGCCTGCGCTCGATGCCGCTGGAGGCGACCTATCTTGCATGGGTCGATTTCTCGGGCACCGGCATGACGGTCGAGGAATTCACCCGGCGGGTCGAGAAGGGCGCGCGGATCGCGGTGAACCACGGCGGCACCTTCGGCACCGGGGGCGAGCCCTTCCTGCGCTTCAACCTCGCGACGCCGCGCGCCCGCGTGGTCGAGGCCGTAGCGCGCCTGAAGGAGGCCTTCGGCGATCTGCAATGAAGCGGCTGGGGGCGCTCTTCTCGGCATTTTGCCTTGTCGCGCTGCTCGGGGGGCTATGGCTCATCTGGGCGCCGCAGCAGGAGCGCCCCGCAGCGACCCCGGAACGGCCGGGGAACGGCTGGTTCTGGCCGCGGATTCCGCCGTTGGGCTGGCCCGAGTTCCGCTTGCCCGACCTGCCACGGATCACGCTGCCGCCCCTGCCGCGCCCGCCGGCCGCGCCCATCGCCTCGCCCGTCGAGCGTATCCTGATCGAGAAGGGGGCGCGGCGCATGACGGTCTGGCAGCGCGAGGGCGCGCCGCGCGCGTTCACCATCGCGCTGGGTTTCGCGCCCGAGGGCGACAAGAGCCGTCAGGGCGACGGCCGCACGCCCGAGGGCATCTTCCGCATCGACCGGCTGAACCGGCAGAGCGCCTATCATCTATCGCTCGGGCTCGACTATCCGCAGAAGCGGCATCGTCAGGCGGCCCGTGACGGCGGCTATGATCCCGGCGGCGACATCATGATCCACGGCCAGCCGAACCAGATCGCCGAGGGCTACAAGGTCAAGGGCGACTGGACCGCCGGTTGCATCGCCCTGACCAATGCCGAGATCGAGGAGATCTTTGCCCATGCCGCCATCGGGACCGAGGTGGAGATTCTGCCCTGACGCACCATGACCTGCCACTTGCCCGAATGATTGCCCAAGGATAAGGCAGAGCAATGACATTCGATCGTTACGCCCCGCATCTGCGCGCGACTCTCGCGCTCGGCCTGCCGCTTGTCGGCAGCCACCTCGCGCGCATGGCGATCAGCGTGGCCGACACGATCATGGTCGGCTGGTATGGGGTCAACGAACTGGCGGCGCTGGTGATCGCGGTTTCGTTCTTCCACATCCTGTTCTTTCTGGGCATGGGCTTCGGCATCGGCGTCATGGGCCTGATCGCCGCCGCCATTGCGCGCGATGACGAAGTCGAGGTCCGCCGCTCGGCCCGGATGGCGCTGTGGCTGTCGATCATCCACTCGATCATCGTCCTGCCCCTGCTTTGGCATTCCGAGGCGATCCTGCTGGCCATCGGGCAGGCGCCCATCGTCGCCGAACTGGCGCAGGACTATCTGCGCATCGCGGGCTTCGGCCTGCTTGCCGTGCTGTGCCAGCTGACCCTGAACAGCTATCTTGCGGCGATGGAACGGCCGCAGGTCGTCCTGTGGATCACGCTGGCGGGGCTGCCGCTGGTGATCCTGCTGAACTGGGTGCTGATCTTCGGCAATCTCGGCGCGCCGGAAATGGGGGTCGAGGGTGCGGCCATCGCCGCCATCGTCGTGCAGTTCCTGCAACTGGCCGCAATCACCGCCTATGCGGCCTGGCTGCCGGCGGCGCGCAAGTTCCATCTGTTCCAGCGCTTCTGGCGCCCCGACTGGACCTATCTGCGCCATGTGTTCGTGCTGGGCCTGCCGATCGGGCTGACCATGGTGGCCGAGGGCGGGCTGTTCGTCGGCTCGAACGTGATGATGGGCTGGATCGGCACGCGCGAGCTGGCGGCGCACGGGATCGCCCTGCAACTGGCCTCGATCACCTTCATGGTGCATCTTGGCATGTCGAACGCCGCCACGGTCCGCATCGGGCAAGCGAAGGGCTGGGGCGACAGCGGCTGGATGCGCGATGCCGCAGTGACCGTGACCGCGCTGTCGATCGGCCTTGCCTTGCTGGCGGTGCTGGCCTTCGTGCTTTTCCCGCGCCAACTGGTCGGGTTCTATCTGGATGCCGGCAATCCCGAGACCCCGGCCTTGATCGACATCGCCGTGCGGCTGATGTTCTATGCCGCGCTTTTCCAGCTGACCGATGCGCTGCAGGTGATCGGGCTTGGCCTGTTGCGCGGGGTGCAGGATACGCGCGTGCCCATGGTGATCGCCGCGATCAGCTATTGGCTGGTCGGGATGCCGGTGGCCTATGGCCTCGCCTTCGGGCTGGGGCTTGGCCCCGAGGGGCTGTGGATGGGGCTGGTCGCGGGGCTGACCGTAGCCTCGGCCCTGCTGATGCGGCGCTTCTGGCGGGGTCATGCGCGGGGGGACTGGACCCCGGCCGCCGCCGCGGTCTAGTTTGGCCGCGCCAAGCCAAGGAGTTTCGCGATGCGCCCGGTCTTTGTCCAGTTCCGTTGCACGCCCGGCAAGACCTATGAGGTCGCCGATGCGATCTATGACCGGGAAATCGTCAGCGAGCTTTACTCGACCTCGGGCGAATACGACCTGATCGCAAAGATCTATGTCCCCGAGGACGAGGATGTCGGCCGGTTCCTTTCCGAGAAGCTGTTCGACATCCCGCATATCAGCCGCACGCTGACCACGATGACCTTCAAGGCATTCTGAGAGGGCGAGGACATGGGGGCGCCGCCCCCGCCGCGCGTTCCGCGCGACTCCACCGGAGTATTTTCCGAACGAAGAAGCGGCGCGGCAGGCGCGGGACGGGGCATGGCCGGAGGGTCCGGGCCCGCCGCCAGGCTGCTGCGGCCCGAGGCGCGGGCGCTGCGCCGGGCGAGCCTGCTGTCGGTCCTGGCGGGGCTGACATGGCTGCCGATGGCCTGGATCGTGGCCGGTTTCCTTGCCGGTCTGATCGACCACGGCGAGGCGCGGGTGGGCGCGGTCTGGCTGCTGCTGGGGCTGGGGCTGCTGCGCCTCGGGCTGTCGCTGGGCGCCGAGCGTCTGGCGCAGGGCATCGCGCGGCAGGCGCTTGGCCGGCTGAGGGGAGAGCTGCTCGACCATGTCGCGCGCCGGGCCCGCAAGGGCCGGGCCGGGGCGATCGCGTCCCTTGCGGGCGACCAGCTTGCCCTGCTGGGCGTCTTTGCAGCGCGCAATGCTCTGGTGCGGGACCGGACGCTTGCGGTGCCATTGGCGGTTTTGCTGGCGGCATTCGTGACCGCCTGGGCGGGCGGGTTGATCCTGATGGTCGCGGGGCCGGCGATCATCGTCTTCATGATCCTGATCGGGCAGGCTGCGGGCCGGGCCAGCCGCGCGCAACTGGGCGAGATGGGCAATATGGGCGCGCTCCTTGCCGACCGGGTTGGCGCATTGCCCGATATCCGGCTGCTGGGGGCGACGGCGGCGCTGTCCGAGGGCTTCGCGCGGGCGGCGGACCGCTTGCGGCGGCGCACCATGAGGGTGCTGGGCATCGCTTTCCTGTCCTCGGCTGTGCTGGAGCTTTTCGCGGCTTTGGGCATTGCGATGATGGCCGTGTTCTGCGGATTTTCGGTATTGGGCGAGATCGGTTTTGGAACCTGGGGCGGGCCGCTCGGGACGCGGCAGGCGCTGTTCCTGCTGCTGATCGCGCCGGAGTTCTTTCAGCCTCTGCGCGATTTCGCCGCGCTCTGGCATGACCGTGCCGCCGCGGAAGCCGCGGCCTCGGCGATGCTGCGCGAGATGGAGGAGGGCGAGATGCTGCCCGGTGACGGCATGGCCGGAGGGATCCTGCTGCGTGGCGTGTCGCTGCGCGGGGTTGATTATTCCGACCTGAGCCTTGCCCCCGGTGCCGCGCTGGCTCTGACCGGGCCGAGCGGGGCGGGAAAGACCAGCCTGCTGCGCATCCTCGCCGGGCTGGAGATGCCGGAACGGGGTGAGGTCCGGCGCCCGGCGCGAGGCGAGATCGGCTGGATGCCGCAGCGGGTGCATTTCCTCGATGCGAGCCTTGAGGAGAACCTGCGGCTGGGTCGCGAGGGCGATCTGGGCGCGGCGCTGGACGGGGCTGCGGCCGGCCATCTGGTCGAGGGCTTGCCCGAGGGGCTGGCGACGCGGCTGGGCGAGCGGGGGGCGGGCCTTTCCGGGGGCGAGGCGCGGCGGCTGACGCTGGCGCGCGCGCTTTACGGGGGGCCGGTCTGGATCCTTGCCGACGAGCCGACCGCCGATCTGGATGCCGAGACTGCGGCCGAGGTGACGCGCGGGTTGCTTGCCGCGCATCGGGCCGGGGCAGGGCTGGTGGTCGCCACCCACGATGCCGCGCTGGTCCGGGCGATCGGGCGCGAATACCCGGTTGGGAGGCCGTGATGCGGCGGGTCTGGCGCGTGATGGCGGCCTCATCGGCGATGGGCTGGGCCATGCTGCTGGCGGTGCTGGTGGTTCTGGCGGGCGTGGGCCTTTTGATGCTGTCGGGCTGGTTCATCAGCGCCGCCGCCCTTGCCGGGCTGGCGGGCTATGCCGGGGGCAGCGTCGCCTTTGACGTGTTCCGTCCGGCGGCCTCGGTCCGGGGGCTGGCGCTGATCCGGACGGCGGCCCGCTATGGCGAGCGGATCCTGGGCCATGACGCCACCCTGCGCGCTGTCGTGGGCCTGCGTGGGGCGGTCCTGACGGGCCTTTCGACCCTGCCCTGGCGGTCGATGCTGCGGTTGAGGCGGGGGCCCGCATTGGCGCGGGTGGTGAGCGATACCGATATCCTCGACGGGCTGCCGCTGCGGCTGGTGCTGCCCGGCCTTGCGGGGATCGTGGTCATGGCGCTGGCCTTCCTGCTGATCGGCACACTTGCCGGATGGGGGTTGGCGCTGTGGGTCTGCGGCTGCCACCTGCTTGCGGCGCTTGCGTCGATCCTTTGGGGGCTGCGGCGGTCTGTCCGGGTCGCGACCGGCCTTGACGCGGCCGAGCAAGATTTTCGCAGTCATGCGCTGGATCTGGTCGCGGCCCGTGACGACCTGCTGGTTTATGACCGGCTGGAGGCGCAGATCGCGCTGGCAATGGCGGCCGAGGCGCGGGCGGCGGAAAGCACCCGCGCCATGGAGGCGACCGAGCGCGGCATCGCGCTGCTGCAGGAAACCGGCCGCCTTGCCGCGATGGCGGCGGCGCTGGTGCTGGGGGCGAGGGGGGTGCTTGAGGGCACGCTTGATCCCGCGCTGGCCGCCATGTGCTTTTTCGCGGCGCTGGCGCTGGCCGAGGTGGTTGCGCCGCTGCGGCGTGCGGTCAGCGATTGGGGGCGTATCCGCAATGCGGCGGCGCGCGTCGCGCCGATGCTGGAAGTGCCGCGGCCGGAACCCTCGGGCGACGTGCCTGCGGCCCTGCCTCTGGTTGTCGACGGGATCTCGCTTGGACCGGGGGCGGTGCTGGGGATCTCGGCCCCCAGCGGAGCGGGGAAATCGACCCTGCTTGCCCGGATCGCCGGGCTTTTGCCGCCGGAGGGGCATCAGATCACTCTGGGCGGGCGTCCGGTCGGGGACTGGCCCGAGGCTGAGTTGCGGTCGGTCCTGACCCTCGTGCCGCAGCGAAGCGCGCTGATCGCCGGAACCCTGCGCGAGAATCTGGCGCTGGCCGCCCCCGGCGCAACCGAGGCCGGGATGCGCGAGATGCTGGCCGCGATGCGGCTTGATCAGCTTCCGGGCGGGCTTGACATGCGGCTCGCGGATGGGGGCGCGCCCCTCTCCGGCGGCGAGACGCGCAGGGTCGCGCTGGCCCGCGCGTTGCTGAAACGCCCGGCGATACTGTTGCTGGACGAGCCCACCGAGGGCATGGATGACGCACTCGCCGCGCAGATTATCACTGCAATACGATTGCTGGCGTGCGATATTCCAATCGTGGTTGCGTCACATCGTCGCTGCGACCTCGACATAGCTACTCAAGTTCTGAATTTGGAATAAAACTTTTTCCCGTACCGAGGAGAGAGCCATGGAATTCGGAGTCGTCGAACTTTCCCGCCTGCAATTCGCCGCAACGGCAATGTTTCATTTTCTGTTCGTTCCTCTGACGATCGGGCTTTCGGTCATCGTTGCGATCATGGAGACGGTCTATGTAATGACCGACCGTCCCATCTGGCGGCAGATGACCAAATTCTGGGGCACGCTTTTTGGCATAAACTTCGCCATCGGCGTGGCGACCGGCGTGACCATGGAATTCCAGTTCGGCATGAACTGGGCATATTATTCGCATTATGTCGGAGACATATTCGGCGCCCCCCTCGCGATCGAGGGGCTGATGGCCTTTTTCCTCGAAGCCACCTTTGTCGGCCTGTGGTTCTTTGGCTGGGAAAAGCTTTCGAAACGCCAGCACCTCGTCGTGGGATGGCTGGTCGCACTGGGATCCAATTTCTCGGCGCTCTGGATTCTTATCGCGAATGGCTGGATGCAGTTTCCGGTCGGGGCGGAGTTCAATCCGATCTCGATGCGGATGGAGATGCTCAATTTCTTCGACGTGGTGTTCAACCCGGTCGCTCAGGCGAAATTCGTCCATACCGTCAGCGCGGGATATGTCACGGCCTCGGTTTTCGTGCTGGGCGTCTCGGCCTGGTATCTGCTGCGCCGGCGCCATGTCGACCTTGCGCGGCGTTCGATCGCGGTGTCCTCGGCGTTCGGTCTGGCCGCGGCCCTGTCGGTCGTCGTGCTGGGTGACGAATCCGGCTATAGCGCCGGCGTCAACCAGAAGATGAAGATGGCCGCGATCGAGGCCATGTGGGAAACCGAACCCGCCCCCGCCAGCTTCACCGTGTTCGGCTGGCCCGATCAGGAAGCGCGGGAGACGAAATGGGCGATCCACATTCCCTATGTCATGGGCCTGATCGGGACACGCTCTCTGACGCAGGAGATCCCCGGCATCTATGAACTTGAGCGCGAGGCCGAGGCGAGGGTCCGCAACGGGATCATCGCCTATGACCTGCTGATGCAGATCCAGGACCAGCGCGGCGCGGAGGTCGATCCGGCGCTTCTCGAGCAGTTCCGGGAACATGGCGACGACCTTGGCCACGCTCTGCTGCTGAAGCGCTATCTGGATGATCCCCGTCAGGCGACGGAGGCGCAGATCCAGCAGGCCGCGATGGACACCGTGCCGACCGTCTGGCCGATCTTCTGGGCGTTCCGGATCATGGCCGGGCTGGGCTTCTGCTTCATCGCGACCATGGCCTATTTCTTCTGGCGGGCCTCGTTCAGGCGGATGAGCTTTCCGCGCTGGTCGCTGCACCTTGCGGTGATCATGATCCCCGCCCCGTGGATCGCCGCCGAAATGGGCTGGATCGTCGCCGAATACGGTCGCCAGCCCTGGACCGTGGCCGAGGTCCTGCCGACGGCGCTTTCGGTCAGCCATCTCAGCGTGGCCGAGGTCGCGCTGACGCTATGCGGCTTCTTCCTGCTCTACTCGGCGCTTTTCGTGGTCGAGATGGGGTTGATGTTCAAATACATCCGAAAAGGCCCGCAAGAGGATGTCGAATATACGCGGGCATGGGTCGAGCGGCATGAAGCGCTGCTGACCGCCGGAGCGGAGATACGCAAATGATCCTGTTCGAGCTTATCCCCTTCGAATACCTGCGCGTGATTTGGTGGCTTCTTCTTGGGGTGCTGCTGATCGCCTTTGCCCTGACCGACGGCTTCGACATGGGGACCGGGGCGCTGCTGCCCTTCGTCGCAAGGACGGATACCGAGCGGCGCGTGGTCATCAATACGATCGGCCCGATATGGGAGGGCAACCAGGTCTGGTTCATCCTTGGCGGCGGCGCGATCTTCGCCGCCTGGCCGCCGCTCTATGCGGTCAGCTTCTCGGGCTTCTACCTCGCGATGTTCCTGATCCTCGTCGCGCTGATCCTGCGCCCGGTGGGCTTCAAGTATCGCAGCAAGCGCGACGATCCGGCCTGGCGCAATTTCTGGGACTGGGCGCTTTTCGTCGGAGGCGCGCTGCCGGCGCTGCTGTTCGGCGTCGCGGTCGGCAATGTCCTGCTGGGCGTTCCCTTCCACCTGACCCCTGACCTGATGCCGATCTATGAAGGCGGGCTCTTCGGCAAGCTTTTCGGCCTGCTGCGCCCCTTCGCCCTGCTCTGCGGAGTGGTGTCGATCTCGATGCTGGTCATGCATGGCGCGGGCTGGCTGGTGCTGAAGACCACGGGTCCGGTTCAGGAGCGCGCCCGCGCCTTTGGCCGCACGGCGGCGCTGGTCGTGCTGGCGGGCTATGCGCTGGCCGGGCTGTGGCTGGCCTTCGGGATCAGCGGCTATGCCTTCGTCACCGAACCGCCCCGTGACGGGCCGTCCAACCCGCTTCTGTCCGAGGTCACGCGCTCGGGTAGCTGGCTTGCGGCCTATGCGCTGCGACCCTGGATCATCATCGCCCCGGTCATGGGCTTAGTCGGAACCTTCATGGCCCGGCGTGCGCTCTCGACCGAGGGGGAGGTCTCGCCGCTGCTCTGGTCCAAGATGGCGATCTTCGGGATGATCTCGTCGGTCGGACTGGTGATGTTTCCCTTCATCCTGCCCTCCTCGACCGACCCCAACAGCTCGCTGACGGTCTGGGATGCGTCCTCCTCGCATCTGACGCTGTTCGTGATGTTGATCGCGGGGCTGATCTTCCTGCCCATGATCGTGGCCTATACGGCCTGGGTCTATCGCGTGCTCTGGGGCAAGGTCACCCCCGAGGATGTCGAGGACCCCGATCGCCACGCTTATTGAGGAGATGCCGACATGTGGTATTTCGCCTGGATCCTCGGCCTGCCGCTTGCCGCGGGATTTGCCGTGCTGAACGCGATGTGGCTGGAGATGGACGAGGATCGCCGCCTGATCCGTGGCGAGGATCCCGGTCCGCAGCGGGGCAAGATCTGAAGCGCGGCCGCGGTTTCACCGTTGCCGGGGGGTATTTGGAAAACGGTGAAACAGCGAGGTCTGGGGCGAACGACACCTCTTGCATGGGGCGTCCGTTTCAGGTTCTGGTTCGGCCATGACACGTCTTCGCTTCGCCCCGATCCCCGACGCCCTGCCGGCCTCGGTTCCCTTTACCGGTCCGGAAACGCTGGAGCGTCGCCGGGGTGCTGCATTCCGTGCGCGGCTCGGAGCCAACGAGAACGGCTTCGGGCCCTCGCCCAGGGCGGTGGAGGCCATGGCGCGGGCCGCGGGCGAGGTCTGGAAATACGGTGATCCCGACAGTCATGACCTGCGCGAAGCTCTGGCCGCGTATCATGGCATCAACCCGGCCAATATCATTCTTGGCGAGGGCATCGATGGCTTGCTGGGCTTGCTGGTCCGGCTGACGGTGGCGCCGGGTGAGACGGTCGTGACCTCCGAAGGGGCCTATCCCACGTTCAACTATCACGTCGCGGGCTTCGGCGGACGGCTCCACAAGGTGCCTTATCGCGACGATGCCGAAGACCCGGAGGCGCTTCTCGAAGCAGCCCGGCAGACCGGGGCGCGACTCGTTTATTTCGCCAATCCAGACAATCCGATGGGAAGCTGGCATCCCGGCGCGACGGTCGCGGCGATGCTTGATCGGTTTCCGGAAGGCACGCTTCTCGTCCTCGACGAAGCCTATGCCGAATTCGCGCCGGATGACGCCATTCCCCGCATCGACCCCGAGGACGAGCGCGTGATCCGGTTTCGCACCTTCTCCAAGGCCTATGCCATGGCCGGCGCACGGATCGGCTACGCGATCGGGCCACGGCCGTTGATCGCGGGCTTCGACCGGATCCGGAACCATTTCGGCATCAACCGGATTGCCCAGATCGGGGCGCTCGCCGCGCTCGCGGATGGTGACTGGCTGGCCCGGACCCGCGAGAATGTCGCCGAGGCACGGTCGCGCATCGCCGAAATCGCCCGCGCAAACGGGCTCCACGCGCTGCCCTCGGCCACCAATTTCGTCGCGATCGACTGCGGCCATGATGGCGCCTTCGCCCGCCGCGTCCTTGCCGCGCTGGAGAGCCGGGGCATTTTCGCCCGGATGCCTGGCACCGCCCCGATGGATCGCTGCATCCGCATCTCCTGCGGACCCGCCGCCGAACTCGACATCCTCGCCGAAGAACTTCCGCTCGCTTTGGCCCGCGCCCGCGAGCGTTGATCGCTGGCGCGGCGCCTGTCTTTCACTGTTTTCCAAATACCCCCGCGACCGCGCCAGAGGCAGGGTCAGTCGAGGGGAAGCGCGGTCGTCGCCTTCAACTCCTCCATCGACAGAAGCGCGGTTACGTTGTGGATCTTCACCTCGGAGATCAGCGCCTGATAGAAGCGGTCATAGGCGCGGGCATTCCGGACCCGGACCTTCAGGATATAGTCGATATCGCCGGCGAGCCGGTGGGCCTCGATTACCTCGGGGCGGGCGCGCACCGCGGTCAGGAATTTTCGCGCCCAGTCAGGATCGTGCTCGCTGGTGCGGATCAGCACGAAGAAGCACGCATCTAGCCCCAGCGAATCCGGGTCGAGCAGCGCGACCTGTCCGCGGATCACTCCGGCCTCGCGCAGCTTGCGAATCCGGTTCCAGACCGGGGTCTTCGAGGCCCCCACCCGGGCGGCAATGTCGTCCAGCGACAGGGTCGCGTCCTCCTGCAGCAGGGACAGGATTTTACGATCAGTATCGTCCAGCCGGATGGGAGTTTGTCTGTCTTGGCTCATCGGGAAATCTGGTCCTGTTTGCGCGGCGGATAGCTGGAACACGTTTCTTATTTTTCCACCCCACTCGTCAATATGGGGGAGATTTTTCTATATAACAGAGACACATTCCGAAAGGCACAAGGCCATGTCCAAGACCTTCACTCCGACGCAAGCACGACCCGCTGTCATCACCGCGAATGACCTGCGCATGGGCCATTGCGTGTGGATGCGTGAAGGGGGCTGGACCTCCGACCCGCGCGAGGCGCAGCTTTTCGAGGACGAGGCGATTGCCGACCTCGCCATGCTCGAGGCGATGGGTCAGCCGGGCGTTGTCGTCGGCCCCTATCTGGCCGAGGCGAAGCGCGGCGAGGATGGCCGTCCCGAACCGACCCATTTCCGCGAGGCGTTTCGCCGGCGCGGCCCGTCCAACTACTTCCATGGCAAGCAAGCCGATCTAGAGGCCAGCAATGTTTGACGCCCGCCCCCAGCATAACGAATACCTGCGCCATCGGGCGCAGCAGTTCCGCCAGCAGGTTGCGCGGCGGCTCGACGGCAGCCTGACCGAGGACGAGTTTCGCCCGCTGCGCCTGATGAACGGCGTCTACCTGCAGCTTCATGCCTATATGCTGCGGGTCGCCATTCCCTATGGCACGATCAGCCCCGACCAGATGCGCACGCTGGCGCTGCTGGCCCAGAAATGGGACAAGGGCTATGGCCATTGGACCACGCGCCAGAACATCCAGTACAACTGGCCGACGCTGGTGGACATTCCGGACATGCTGGACGCGCTGGCCGATGTCGGCCTGCATGCCATCCAGACCTCGGGGAACACGATCCGCAACGTGACGACCGACGCCTATGCCGGCGCCGCCGCCGACGAGGTGACCGATCCGCGCCCCTATGCCGAGTTGCTGCGGACCTGGTCCACCGACCATGCCGAATTCCAGTTCCTGCCGCGCAAGTTCAAGATCGCCATCTCGGGTGGCGAGAAGGATCGGGCCGTCATTGCCGCCCATGACATCGGCCTGCGCCTGCGCCGGAACGACAAGGGCGAGCTGGGCTTTCAGGTCTGGATCGGCGGCGGCCTTGGCCGCACGCCGCTGCTGGGCCAGGTCGTCCGCGAGTTCCTGCCCGAGGCCGACCTGCTGCCCTACGTCGAGGCGATCGTCTCGACCTACAACCTCTCGGGTCGCCGCGACAACAAGTACAAGGCCCGGATCAAGATCACCGTGGCCGAGCGCGGTCTCGACGTGATGCGGGAGGAGATCGAGCAGGAGTTCGAGAGCCGCCGCGCGACCTTCACCGGCATCGATCAGGATCTGGTCGAGGAGTTCCGCGCCGTCTTCGCCGCCCCCGCCTTCCGCAACGAGGAGGAGGGCGACTTCGAGGCGCAGCGCGGCGCGAATGCGGCCTTCCGCAGCTGGACCGACACCAACCTCTCGGCCCACAAGGCGCCGGGCTATGCCAGTGTCATGGTGACGTTCAAGGCGCCGGGCCAGACCCCGGGCGACGCCTCGGCCGAACAGATGCGCCTGCTGGCCGATCTGGCCGAGCGTTATGGCCATTACGACCTGCGGATCAGCCACGACCAGAACGTCGTGCTGCCGCATGTCCACAAGTCGGACCTCTACGCGCTCTATCAGGAACTCAGGGCCGCCGGCCTCGCCACCGCCAATGCCGGGCTGATCAGCGATATCATCGCCTGCCCCGGCATGGATTACTGCGCGCTGGCCACCGCGCGCTCGATCCCGATCGCGCAGGAGATCGCCGACCATTTCCGCGCCCGCGACATCGAGGACGAGATCGGCAAGATCGACATCCGCATCTCGGGTTGCATCAATGCCTGCGGCCATCACCATCTGGGCCATATCGGCATCCTCGGCCTCGACCGGGCCGGTGTCGAGAACTACCAGATCACGCTGGGCGGCGATGGCTATGACATTCCCGCCATCGGCCAGAAGCCCGGCGCGGGTTTCCCGGCCGAGGAAGTGGTTGGCGCCATCGACCGCCTGATCGACACTTATCTGAACCTGCGCGACTCGGACGAGGAACGCTTCATCGATGCGTATCGTCGCGTAGGGGTGGCTCCGTTCAAGGCGGCGCTGTATCAGGCCGATGCTTGACGGGACCCTCGACGATCGCGCCAAGCTGCTCAACGAGCGCTACAAGCATCACGCCGCGACCGAGGTGTTGCGGCGCGCCCTGAACGATCCCGATCTTGGCCGGGTGACGATGGTGTCGTCCTTCGGCTCGGAATCGGTGGTGCTGCTGCATATGGTTTCGGTCGTCGCCCCCGGCACGCCGGTCCTGTTCATCGACACGCAGATGCTGTTTCAGGAGACCCTCGACTATCAGCTCGAGGTCACCGAGAAGCTGAAGCTGACCGATGTGCGCGTGGTCCGGGCGACCGAGCGCGATGTGGCGCTGAACGATCCCGACGGCACGCTGCACCAGTTCAGCACAGATTCCTGCTGCGACCTGCGCAAGACCGTTCCGCTGGAGCGGGAGCTTGGCAAGTTCGACGCCTGGATCACCGGGCGCAAGCGTTTCCAGGGTGGCGAGAGGAAGCAGCTCGAGTTCTTCGAGGCCGAGCCTCCGGCGCGGCTGCGCATCAACCCTCTGGCCCATTGGCGGGTCGAGGACGTGCAGGACTATCTGGCCGAGAACAACCTGCCGCGCCATCCGCTGGTCGCGAAGGGCTTTGCCTCGATTGGCTGCGCGCCCTGCACCTCGCCCACGCGGCCGGGCGAGGATCCCCGCGCGGGACGCTGGCGCGGCAGCCAGAAGACCGAATGCGGCATCCATTTCATCGGCGGCAAGATGGTCCGCGCAGGAGCAGGTTCATGAGCGATTTCTTCCTTGTCCGCGATGACGGCTTCCACCCCCATGACGGGGCGGAGCCGGTCGTGCTGGCCCCCGATCTTGATCCGGCGACGCTGGGCGACTATCTGGGGCACGATCTGCTTGCCATCGAGTTTCCCTCGTTCAGCGACGGGCGCGGCTTTTCGCTGGCGCGCATCCTGCGCGAAAAGGGCTATGAGGGGCGGCTTCGCGCCGTCGGCGGGCTGATCTCGGACCAGTATGCCATGGCGCGCCGCGTCGGTTTCGACGAGGTGCAGATCACCGCCGCGCTCGCAGAACGCCAGCCGCAGGAGCAATGGCTTTACCGCGCCGACTGGCAGCAATGGGACCACCGTTCGCGCCTTGCCGGCTGACCGGGTCGGGGTTTTCCCCCGGCCATTCCTGAACTAGATAGACCGGGACCCTGACATGACACTGGATCTCTCCGTGGCCGACGCCGCCGTAAAACCTGCAAAGACGCTTCCCGACGCGCAGACCGTGACCACGGTGACGCATTGGTCCGACAGCCTGTTCTCGTTCCGCGTGACGCGGCCTGCCAGCCTGCGCTTCCGCTCGGGCGAGTTCGTGATGATCGGTCTGCCGGGGGATAACGGCAAGCCGATCCTGCGCGCCTATTCCATCGCCTCGCCCAATTGGGACGAGGAGCTGGAATTCTATTCGATCAAGGTGCCGGACGGGCCGCTGACCTCGAAGCTGCAGCTGATCCAGCCGGGCGACGAGATCATCCTGCGCCCGAAACCGGTGGGGACGCTGGTGCTGGACGCGCTGCTGCCCGGCAAGCGCATGTGGTTCCTGGCCACCGGGACCGGCCTCGCGCCCTTCGCCTCGCTGATGCGCGACCCCGAGACCTATGAGCGCTACGAGCAGGTCATCATGATGCATACCTGCCGCACCGCCGAGGAGCTGAATTATGGCCGCGAACTGGTGGAGAACCTGAAGCACGATCCGCTGCTGGGCGAGATCTATGGCGAGGATTTCGCCAAGCGGCTGCTGTATTACCCGACCACCACCCGCGAGGAGAGCCCCTTCATGGGGCGGATCACCGACAATATGACCTCCGGCAAGGTGTTCGAGGATCTGAGCCTTCCGCCGATGGACGTGGCGAATGACCGCGCCATGGTCTGCGGCAGCCTCGCCTTCAACGTCGACGTCAAGGCGGTGCTGGAAGGCTTCGGGCTGAACGAGGGCGCGAACAGCGATCCGAAGCAATTCGTGGTCGAAAAGGCCTTTGTCGGCGACGGCGTCTGAGCCTGCTGCCGGGGGTCTCACACCCCCGGACCCGCACCAACACCGGGGGTTTCACACCCCCGGACCCCCGTGGGGTATTTTCGAAACGGTGAAGGCCCGGCGTTGACAGTGCGCCGGGCTATGCCCATTTTCGCGACCCGAATCATCTCGAAGGATTTTCCATGCCTGTCGTCGTCGTCGAATCACCGGCCAAGGCCAAGACGATCAACAAGTATCTTGGTGACGACTATACGGTTCTGGCCTCGTTCGGCCATGTTCGCGACCTGCCGCCCAAGGATGGCAGCGTCGATCCCGATGCGGATTTCGCGATGAAATGGGAAGTCGCCTCGGAATCGAAGAAGCATGTGAAGGCGATCAAGGATGCCCTGGCATCCGACCCGAACCTGATCCTCGCCACCGACCCCGATCGCGAGGGCGAAGCGATTTCCTGGCATCTGCTGGAGACGCTGGCGCCTGCGCTGAAGAAGGGTTCGGAGGTGAGCCGCGTCACCTTCAACGCGATCACCAAGAATGCCGTGACCGAGGCGATGGCCAATCCGCGCCAGATCGACCAACCGCTGGTCGACGCCTATCTTGCGCGCCGCGCGCTGGACTATCTGGTCGGCTTCAACCTGTCGCCGGTCCTGTGGCGCAAGCTGCCGGGCGCGAAATCGGCGGGGCGTGTGCAGTCCGTCGCGCTGCGCGTCATCGTCGACCGCGAGATGGAGATCGAGGCTTTCAAGGCCCGTGAATACTGGTCGGTTCATGCGAAGCTTGCGACGCCGCGTGGCGACCAGTTCGATGCGGCGCTGACCGTCTATGGCGGCAAGAAGCTGGAGCGCTTCGACATCGCGACCGAGAAGGATGCGATGCTGGCCGTGTCCGCGATCGCGAGCCGCGACCTGAAGGTCGCGAGCGTCGCGGCGAAGCCCGCAAGCCGGAATCCCTGGCCGCCCTTCATGACCTCGACCCTGCAACAAGAGGCCAGCCGCAAGCTGGGTCTTGGCGCGCGGGCCTGCATGTCGGCGGCGCAGCGCCTCTATGAGGCGGGGCACATCACCTATATGCGGACCGACGGCATCGACATGGCCCCCGAGGCGGTGATGTCGGCGCGCGATGCGATCAAGAAGCGGTTCGGCGAGGAATATCTGCCGAAGAGCCCGCGCATGTACAAGAACAAGGCCAAGAACGCGCAGGAAGCGCATGAATGTATCCGGCCGACGGACATGTTCATGTCGCCCGACAAGCTGCCGGTCTCGGACAAGGACCAGAAGGCGCTGTATGACCTGATCTGGAAGCGCACGATTGCCAGCCAGATGGAATCGGCGCGGATGGAACGCACAACCGTCGAGATCGCCTCGGATGACGCGCAGGTCGGTCTGCGCGCGACCGGTCAGGTGATGATGTTCGACGGCTTCCTGAAGGTCTACGATCAGGGCCGCGACGACGAGGAAGACGAGGACAGCCGCCGCCTGCCGCTGATCAAGGAAGGCGAGAGGGCCGAGAAGCGCGGGATCAATCCCGAGCAGCATTTCACCCAAGCGCCGCCGCGCTATACCGAGGCGACGCTGGTCAAGCGCATGGAGGAACTGGGGATCGGCCGACCCTCGACCTATGCCAGCATCGTGACCACGATTCAGGACCGCGACTATGTCCGCAAGGAGCAGAACCGCCTGATCCCCGAGGACAAGGGGCGGCTGGTCACGATCTTCCTGCTGAAATATTTCCCGCGCTATGTGAGCTATGATTTCACCTCGAGCCTCGAGGGGGAGCTGGACGACATTTCCTCGGGCGAGCGCGCCTATCGCGAGGTGCTGCGCCGCTTCTGGAAGGATTTCACCGCCGCGCTGGAGGGAACCTCGGAGCTGCGCATCGGCGAGGTGCTGGAGGCGATCGACGAGGCGCTGGCCCCGCATCTTTATCCCCCCCGCGCCGATGGCGGCGATCCACGCGAATGTCCGCTGTGCCACAAGGGCCGGCTGCACCTGAAGACCGCGCGTTCGGGCGGAGCCTTTATCGGCTGCACCAACTATCCCGAATGCCGCTATACGCGTCCGATCAGCAGTCCTGATGGCGAGGTCGTGGGCGATGCGGTGCTTGGCACCGACAATGGTGACGAGATCAGCCTGAAGAACGGCCGCTTCGGACCCTATGTCCAGCGCGGCGAGGCGACGGAGGAGAACCCGAAGCCGCCGCGCGCCTCGATCCCCAAGGGCTGGGACATCGCCTCGGTCGATCTGGAGCGGGCGCTGGCGCTGCTGGCGCTGCCGCGCGAGATCGGGGCGCATCCCGAGGATGGTGTCGCGGTCGAGGCCGGGATCGGCCGTTATGGTCCCTATGTGAAGCATGGCGCGAAATACGCCAATCTGCCCGATGTGGACGAGGTTTTCACCATCGGCATGAACCGCGCGGTCGAGGTGCTGGCATCGAAGCAGGTGCGGGGCAGGGCGGCCCCTGCCGCGCCGCTGGCGGAGCTGGGCGAGCATCCCGAGGGCGGCCCGGTGCAGGTTCTTGCCGGGCGCTACGGTCCTTACGTCAAATGGGGCAAGGTCAATGCGACCCTGCCGCGCGATCTGGAGCCGGGTTCGGTCACGCTGGAGCGCGCGCTGGAGCTGATTGCCGAGAAGAGCGCCAAGTCCGGCAAGAAGCCCGCGCGGAAGACGGCGGCGAAAGCGGCGGCGAAGCCTGCCGCCAAGAAACCGGCCGCCAAGAAGGCCAGTTCGAAGGCACCTGCCAAGAAACCCGCGACCAAGACGAAGGCGGCCGGATAACCGGCCGCCCGCTCGCCGCCATCGTTCATGCCGCAGTGCAGCATGTTGACAGCGGCCCGCAGGACCGCCAAAAGATTCCCAGCTTTGGCGGAGGGACGAATGAGTAAGATCTATGGCAGCGCGGCGGAGGCGCTTGAGGGCGTCCTGTCGGATGGAATGCTGATCGCGGCGGGCGGCTTCGGTCTTTGCGGCATCCCCGAATTGCTGATCGATGCGATCCACAAGGCGGGCGCGAAGGACCTGACCATCGCCAGCAACAATTGCGGCGTGGACGGGTTCGGGCTGGGCATCCTGCTGGACAGCCGCCAGATCCGCAAGATGATCTCCTCCTATGTCGGCGAGAATGCCGAGTTCATGCGCCAGTATCTCTCGGGCGAGCTTGAGCTTGAGTTCAACCCGCAGGGCACTCTGGCCGAACGCATGCGCGCCGGCGGCGCGGGCATCCCCGGTTTCTACACCAGAACCGGCGTGGGCACGGTCATTGCCGAGGGCAAGGAACACAAGGATTTCGACGGCGAGACCTATATCCTCGAGCGCGGGATCGTCGCGGACCTCGCCATCGTCAAGGGTTGGAAGGCTGATGAGAGCGGCAACGTGATCTTCCGCAAGACGGCGCGCAACTTCAACGTGCCGGCGGCGAAATGCGGACGGGTCTGCATCGTCGAGGTCGAGGAGATCGTGCCCACGGGCAGCCTCGATCCGGACGCGATCCACCTGCCGGGCATCTATGTCCACCGCTTGATTCAGGGCGAGCACGAGAAGCGCATCGAGCAGCGCACGACCCGTTCGCGCGTCTCCGACACGACCCGTAATAAGGAGGCCATCTGATGCCTTGGGACCGGAACCAGATGGCGGCGCGGGCCGCGCAGGAGCTTCAGGACGGCTGGTATGTGAACCTCGGGATCGGGATTCCGACGCTGGTGGCGAACTATATCCCCGAGGGGGTGCATGTTACGCTGCAGTCGGAAAACGGCATGCTGGGGATCGGGCCGTTTCCGTTCGAGGGTGAGGAAGACCCCGACCTGATCAATGCCGGTAAGCAGACCGTGACCGAGTTGCCGCAGACCGCCTATTTCGACAGCGCCGAGAGCTTTGCCATGATCCGTGGCGGCAAGATCGCCATGGCGATCCTGGGCGCCATGGAAGTGGCCGAGAATGGCGATCTGGCGAACTGGATGATCCCCGGCAAGCTGGTCAAGGGCATGGGCGGCGCGATGGATCTGGTCGCGGGCGTCAAGCGCGTGGTGGTGGTCATGGACCACACCAACAAGGCCGGAGAGTCGAAGGTGCTGCGCGAATGCACGCTGCCGCTGACCGGGAAGGCGGTGGTCAACCGCATCATCACCAATCTGGGCGTTCTGGACGTGGTCGAGGGTGGGTTGAGGATTGTCGAGACCGCCGAGGGCGTCAGCGAGGACGAGCTTCGCTCCGCGACCGAGGCTACGATCGTCGGTTGAGTTCGCCGGGGTTGGCGTGAGGGGCTTTCAGCCCCTCTTGCGGCCTTGCCGCAATTCACCCCGAGGGTATTTGAAGAAACGATGAAAGGGTCCTCGTGCTTGATGCCGACCAGATCGCCGGGCTTTTCACCCGTGACGGGCGCTATCTTTGCGCCCGCTGGGGGCGGCCGGTCGCGCCGGTCATCTTCGGGCTGGCCGACGAGACGCTCGACATCTTTCGCGAGGTGACGCGCGCGGCGCTGGCCCATGCCCGCCATCCGCTTGCCGAGACCGATCCCGAGATGGGCGCGAACATGATGACATTCTTTGTCCGCGACTGGCGCGAGCTGGAGGATGTGCCGGACCTTGAGCGGCTGACCGGGCAGGCGGGGCTTGCCGGGCGGCTGGAGGGGCAGGGGGCGGATCAATACCGCATCTTCCGCTTCGACGGCGATGGCGGGATCAGGGCCTTGATGAGTTTCGTCAATATGGGCGGCGCGCTTCGTGACGCCCATCCTGCGCAACTGGCCGAGATGCTGGCCATGCGCTCGCTGCTGACCTTCGCGCGGGATGTGACGCCCTCGGCCGGAATCGCGGCGCTGATCCGGGCGGCATATGACCCGGTCATGCCGGTCGCCGCGCGTGATCCTTCGCATGCGCTGCGCCTTGCGGCGCGGCTGGCGTGTGGGGGGGATGGGTGATGCATCGCTTTCCCGTCCGGGTCTATTACGAGGATACCGACCTTGCCGGCATCGTCTATTACGCGAATTATCTGAAGTTTATCGAGCGCGGCCGCAGCGAATGGCTGCGCGAGCTGGGCGTCGACCAGTCCCGCCTGAAGGACGAGGGCCTGGTCTTTGCTGTGCGCAGGATCGAGGCCGATTATCTCTCCCCCGCGCGGTTCGACGACCAGCTGGAGGTCGTCTCGCGGGTGAATGATCTTGGCGCGGCGCGGATCTCGATGTGCCAGAAGGTGATGCGGGGGGGCGCGGTGCTGTTCTCGGCCGTGGTGACGCTCGTGTGCATCAACGGGGCCGGGCGGCCGGTGCGCATTCCCCGGGACGTCGCGTCGCGCTTTCCGCAGGCACCATCCTGCGACAACTGACGCAGAATTGACGCCCATGGGGTTTGTCTGATGCGGGCATTCTGCTAATCGACGCCCGGAAGCCGCGGCGCAGCGGTCAAAAGCACAGGCCTGTCTACATGGAACAAATCGTCGGAGCCGGCCAGCCGGTCGACTTTTCTCTGATCGCTCTCTTTGCGCGTGCGTCGCTGACCGTTCAGATCGTGATGGTGATCCTGATCCTGGCCTCGTTCTGGGCCTGGGCGATCATCATCCGCAAATGCATCACCTATGCCGCCGCCAAGCGCGAGGCCGATCGCTTCGACCGGGCCTTCTGGTCAGGCCAGCCGCTTGACGATCTGTTCGACCGGGTGGGCGACAAGCCTTCGGGCGCGTCCGAGCGGATCTTTGCCGCGGGCATGACCGAATGGCGGCGCAGCCATCGTGACGATGGCGGGCTGATCCCCGGCGCCACCGCCCGCATCGACCGGGCGATGAATGTCGCGATCAACCGCGAGAACGACCGGCTGAGCCGCGGGCTACCCTTCCTTGCCACCGTCGGCTCGACCGCGCCTTTCATCGGACTCTTCGGCACCGTCTGGGGCATCAAGACTGCGTTCGAGGAGATCGCGATCTCGCAGAACACTTCGCTTGCCGTGGTGGCGCCGGGCATCGCCGAGGCGCTGGTCGCCACCGCGCTTGGCCTGCTTGCGGCTATTCCGGCGGTTGTCCTTTATAACAAGCTCAGCGCCGATTCCGACCGGCTGGTCGGCAGCTATGATTCCTTCGCGGATGAGTTCTCGACCATCCTGTCGCGCCAGCTGGACGACGCGTGATGGGTGCCGGGGTGGTTCGCAAGGGGCGCGGGCGCGGCGGGCGCGCCAAGGCGCAGCCCATGGCCGAGATCAACGTGACGCCCTTTGTCGACGTCATGCTGGTCCTGCTGATCATCTTCATGGTCGCGGCGCCGCTTCTGACCGTGGGCGTGCCGCTTGAACTGCCGAAGACCGCCGCGCAATCGGTTCCGGCCGAACCCGAGGAACCGCTGAGCGTCTCGGTGACGCCCGAGGGGCCGATCATGGTGATGAGCACCGAAGTTCCCGAGGATGAGCTGATCACCCGACTGCGCGCCGTGGCCGAGGAGCGGCAGAGCGACAAGATCTATCTGCGGGCCGATGGCCAGATCCCCTATGCGCGCATCATGGAGGTGATGGGGGCGCTGAATGCCGCGGGTTTCAACAATATCGTGCTGGTGACGGACACGGGCGGCCCCCGGATGGACGGCCAGAGCGTCGAAGGCTAGGGCGATGGATCGCGCCGACCGCATCGGCTACTGGGTTTCGGGTGTCGCGCATGCCGGGCTGCTCGGCTTTGCGGTCGTGGGCGGTGCGCTGTTCCGTCCCCAACCGCTTGAGGCGATCCGCATGGCCGAGGTCTCGACCATGTCCGAGGCCGAGTTTCAGGCGCTGGCTTCGGCCGCGGAGGGTCGCGCGCCTGTGACGGGGATTGCCGAGACGACGCCCGCCCAGCCGCGCCCGCCTGCCGAGGAGGTCGTGGCCGGTGCGCCCGAGGCGCAGAGCCCGCCCGACCCGCAGGCGAATGCGGCAGAACTGAGCAGACCCGCCGGACGGCCCGAGGCGCAGCCCGATCTCTCGGATTTCGAGGACCAGTCGCGCCCGGTTGCCGTGGCGACCCTTGCCCCGCAGCCGAACCAGCCGCCGCCCGCGGATGATGCCGCCGTGGTGCCCGCAAGCGCCTCGCGCCCGAACCCGTCGCGCGAGGCCGCGACCCCGGCCGAGCCGGCGCCGGTTCCGCAGCAATCCGAGGCTGCGGCCATCAATGCGCCGCGTCCGCGCGGCCGGCCCGAGGGGCTGGCGGAGGCTGTGCAGGCCCGTCGCGAGGCCGCCGAGGCCGCACGCCAGCGCGAGTTGACCCTTGCCCGCGAGGCCGAGGAAGCCGCCGCGAGCGAAGCCGCCGCAGAGCGGCGCGCCGAGGAGGCCGCAAAGCGTCAGGCCGAGCAGCGCGCCCGCGAGGAACGCCGCGAGACCGAACGTCGCGAGGAGGCTGAATCGGCCCGCAAGGCACAGGAGGCGCAGGAGCGCGCCCGCCGTCAGGCTTCCGCCGAGGCCGCCAAGGCCGAAGCCGCAGCCGCCGAGGCGGCCGAGGAACGCGCCCGCGAGGAGCGCGCGGCAGAACGGCGCGAAGCCGAGAAGAAAGCCGCAGCCGAGAAGGCGGCGGCGGAAAAAGCGGCTGCACAGAAAGCCGCCAAGGCTGCTGCCGAGAAGGCCGAGGCGGAGAAACGCGCCGCCAAAGCCAAGGCCCGAGAGGAGGCCGAGGAGAAGGCCGCCGCCAAGGCTGCCGAGGAAAAGCGCGCCGCCGAGAAGAAGGCTGCTGCCGAAGCCGCCGCCAAGGCCAAGGCCAAGGAAGCCGCCGAGGCCGAGCGCAAGGCCGCCGAGGCGGCTGCGAAGAAGGCGGCTTTGGCCGAGGCGAAGAAGGAACAGCAGGGTTCCGGCGGATCGGGCGGGGGCGGCGCCGCCGCCAGTGGCCCGCCGCTGAGTCAGGGCGAGAAGGACGGCTTCCGCGTCGCGGTCGAGGCCTGCTGGAACCGCGGTTCGCTCTCGACCGAGGCGAGCCGGACCAAGGTTTCGGTCAGCTTCTCGATGTCGCCGGACGGAATGCCGGAATCGGGCTCGCT
>Ga0160472_100120_pt1 | contig 123409 bp, 90 predicted proteins | sample HID1973M_E11MG_FD_108267 | JGI IMG/M metagenome (GOLD analysis project Ga0160472, IMG submission 108267) | Enriched mosquito-associated microbial communities from UW Madison campus, WI, USA - HID1973M_E11 MG | ecosystem: Host-associated > Arthropoda: Insects > Digestive system > Unclassified ... | reverse complement strand
GCGGCCGGTGAGGCCAGCGTCGCCGTCCGGACCACCGATCTCGAAGCTGCCGGTCGGGTTGATGTGATAGACCGTCTCGGCCGAGAGCAGCTTGGCCGGGATCACGTCGGCAACCACCTTCTTCACATAAGCGTGCAGCTCGGCTTCCTTGGCACCTTCGTCATAGCCCGGCGCATGCTGGGTCGAGACAACGATTGCGGTCGCGGCGACCGGCTCGCCATTCTCGAAGCGCAGCGTCACCTGGCTCTTGGTGTCAGGCTCCAGGAACGGCGCCGCGCCGGAATGACGGTCGGCAGACATCTTCTCGAGGATCTTGTGGCTGTAGTAGAGCGTCGCCGGCATGAGATCCGGCGTCTCGTCGCAGGCGAAGCCGAACATGATGCCCTGGTCGCCCGCGCCTTCGTCCTTGTTGCCGCTCGCGTCCACGCCCTGCGCGATGTGCGCCGACTGCGCGTGCAGGTTGTTCTCGAAGCGCAGCGTCTTCCAGTGGAAGCCGTCCTGCTCGTAGCCGATTTCCTTGACCGTGTTGCGAACGGCCGTCTCGATCTCTTCCAGAGCGCCCGGCACCCAGGCGCCATTCTCATAGACGCCCTTGCAGCGGATCTCGCCGGCCAGAACCACGAGCTGCGTCGTCGTCAGCGTCTCGCAGCCGATGCGCGCTTCCGGGTCCTTGCTCAGGAACAGATCGACGATCGTGTCGCTGATCTGGTCCGACACCTTGTCGGGATGACCTTCGGACACAGACTCCGAAGTGAAAAGATAGCTCGAACGCGTCATTATGCTTTGTCCTCTCTAGTGACTTCAAAACTGCGAAAAGGGTGTCGAGCGCGGCTCAGCGCGTCCGTTCGATGATGTAGCTCTCGTCGTTGAACCACAGCTCGCCATTCTTCCGAAGGACGGCGCGGGTGGCGTCGAGATAGTTGCTGTTGCTCATCGCCGTGGCGAGCCGCTCGTCGTCGATCTGGGCGACATAGGTGGCGGCATTCCAGGCGGCGAGCAGGGTCGAGGTGCCGATCGAGGCGCTCTCGCTGTCGATCTCGTCGGGCAGCGTGTGCATCTCGTAGCGGAAGATCGCGTCGCGATTGGGGAGGGGGTCGAAGCGGAACTTCGACGCCTCGGCGCCCATGGCCTCGCGGGTCGCGTCGAGCAACTCGCGGCGCGACACGATGAACGGATCCTCGCCCGGCCAGATCTTCTGAACGATCTCGATGCCCGGATCATTGCCGGCGGAATGGATGCCGAGCAGCCGGCCGCCGACGCCGAGCGCCTTGGCGAGCGGGGCAAGCACGCGGCCCGCCTTGAACTTGGTCGGCGCGCGCAGGCGGAAGGGCTGGCTTGCCAGGATGAGGTCATAGTCCGCGCGGGGCTCGCTCTTGCGCGGGATCACCCGGTCGAGCATGAACTTGCAATCCTCGCGGTAGAGGATCACCGTGGTCGGCGTCTCCGGGATCATGCTGCCCGTCTTCTCGCTGACCTTGGTCTTCCAGTTCTGGGCGAGGAAAGGCTGCAGCTCCAGGATCTGCTGCTCGAACTCGGCGGTCGTGCTGCCCTTGAGAGCCACTTCCTTCCAGACCATGTTCTTGGCCGCTTCCGGATTGGAGGGCTGCAGCCAGGGCGCGTCCGCATAGGAGATGTTCGTGAAGGCGAACACCAGCTCGGGATGCTCGAGGAACCGGTCGGGCATCTTGTCCAGCGTGAGGCGCACGTCCTCAAGGCTGATTTCCTTGCCGGCGATGAAGAAGGGGAAGCGCGCGAACTGGCGGTGCATGGCGCGCAACACGCGGGCCAGGACGGTGCCGTCGCCCATGCCGGCATCGAAGAAGCGGACTGCCGGGGGCTGGGGCGTCAGCGCCTCGATCTCTTTCTGCACGCGCTCCGAGACAACCCATTTCTCGGAACAGGTGTTCACGAACATGAGATACTTCTGACGGTTGTCGTAGAAACGGAAATTCTTTTCCGGATCATCCGCTGCCGCGGCGACAACCGGCGCCTCCGCGCTCTTCTTGATCATCGTGTCTCCGACCGAAGCCATTCCAAACTCCTCATCCTGACCCGCTGTCGTTTCCGCAGCGTCAAACTCCATGGCGGCAGGAAATCCCCGAGGTCGCGTTACCGGTAAACCACATTCGGTCCCACGGGGCGGGAGTGGGCAGCGGCCCAACGGTGGCGGGCTGAAATTGCGGCGTTTTCCGATTTTGTGCGCGCGAACATTCTTTCGTCGCGCTGTCTCACGCCTGCCCCGCGTTGGGCTCATATGGCTCACCCAGGCCCTGAAAAGACTCCAACGCGGATTGACGTTCATAATATGAATATATATTCATATTCATATTAGAGAGGCGCGACGCGGCGGGGGCCGTCGGGCGCCGACCATCTAAGGGGAGGGGACGATGCGAAGGGATCCGTCAGACTGGCTATTGCGGGGTGTGCGGAGCGTTTTTGCCTGCGGCGTGGGCATGGCCGCGCTTGCGGCGGGCGCGACGAACGCACAGGCGCAGGACGCTGCTGCGCCGCAGGGGGGTACGGCCGAGTCGGAAGAAGCGATCATCATCACCGGCTCGCGCCTGCGCCTGACGACCGGCATGGAAACGCCGGTGCCGGTGACGGCAGTCGCGGCGACCGAGATCAAGGCCATGGCGCCGACGACCCTCGTCGAGGGCCTCAGCCAGTTGCCGCAATTCTATGGGAACGGCACGCAGACCGGGAACAACTTCTTCAACAGCGGCAGCACCGGCAGCCTCAATCTGCGCGGCCTGGGCGCCAACCGAACGCTGGTCCTGTTGAATGGCCGGCGGATGATCTCGGCGACGGCGTTCGGCGGCGTCGACATCACCAACTTCCCCGAAGCGCTCGTCAGGACGATCGAGACGGTGACCGGCGGCGCCTCGGCAGCCTATGGCACGGACGCGGTGGCGGGTGTCACCAACTTCATTCTCGATACGGATTTCACGGGCCTCAAGGTCTCAGCGCAATATGGCCAGACGACGCGGAACGACGGCACCAATTATCTGGTTTCCGCGACCTGGGGCGTGAAGCTGGGCGATCGCGGCCACGTCATTCTCTCGGCCGAGATGTTCGAGCAGCAGGGCATCCACGACTACAACAAGCGTGGCTGGTACCAGTCGTGGAGCACGGTGCCGGACGCCAACAACGTGCTGAACATCTATCCCAACGTGGTCTCGCGCAATGCGACCTTCAACGGCCTGATTTCGGCGGCGCGAAACTCGCCGCTCTACGGCCTCATGTTCAATCGCGACGGGAGCATTTCGAGCTTCCAGAACAGCGGCACCCTCACCGGCGACATCGGCTCGGGCTCGGGCGCGCGCCAGTCGATCACGAATGGGGGCAGCGGCGTCGATCTGGGTGGGAGCGAGGTGAACACGATACAGCCCGATTTCCAGCGCAGCAGCATCTTCGCCTATGGCGACTATGACCTGACCGACAATTTCAAGTTGTTCGCGCAGTATATTCGGGGCCGCAAGACCACGAGCAGCTTCAACACGCCGCGCGGCGCGATCACCGGCGCGCCGACCGGCCTCACCATCTTCCGCGACAATGCCTATCTGCCGCAATCGCTCGCCGATCTCATGACCGCGAACAACATCCAGTCCTTCGCGTTCCGCCGCATGGGCAGCATCGCGGACCTGGCGGGAAACTACAAGATTTCGGACGAGACGGTGCTGAATTCCGCGACGGCGGGCTATGAGTGGGACGTCGCCAATGGCGGCGGCTTCCTCGATGGCTGGCATATGAGCGGCTATTATCAATATGGTGAGAGCACGCGCGAAGCCTATCAGGTGGGCCTGCGCGTCGACCGCATCTATGCCGCCGTCGACGCCATGAAGGACGCTAGCGGCAAGATCGTCTGCCGCACCACGCTGTTCAGCACCGCTTATGCCGGGTGCCAGCCGATCAACCTGTTCGGCGCGGGCAATGCCTCGCAGGCGGCGGTCGATTGGGTGATCGGCTATGATATCGGCCAGCAGATCAACACGAAGCTCTTCTTCGCCAATGGTGGCTTCACGGGCGAGACGGACAGCTACGTCACGCAGGAAGCCAAGGTGAACATCACCAAGATGAAGCAGCACATCTTCGAGTTCTCGGCCAATGGCGCGCTGTTCGACGGCTGGGGCGCCGGCCCGATCACGATGGCGCTCGGCGCATCCTACCGGAAGGAGAAGATCCACCAGATCGTGCGCGATCCCGGCAACCCGACCAGCGACCACACCCTCGGACCGGGGCGTACGGCCTTCCCGGTGCCTTGCGCCGGTTCGGCAGCGGCCGTTGCGGCTGGCCTTCGCGGCCTGCCGGCGGCGGGCGACTGTGCCAATACGGTCGCCACGCAGTTCTCGAAGGTGTCGAACATCGCCGGCGCCATCAGCGTCAAGGAAGCCTTCGGCGAGGTGCTGGTGCCGATCCTGGCGGACACGCCGTTCTTCGAGGACCTGTCACTGGACGTTGCCGGCCGCTGGGCGGACTATACGGGTTCCGGCTCGATTTGGGCCTATAAGGGCGGCCTTAACTGGACGATCGGCGCTGGCGTGCGACTGCGCGGCACCTATTCGCGGGACGTGCGCGCCGCCAACCTGTCGGAGCGGTTCGATGTCACCGGCGGCTCGGCGCAGGTCAACGATCCGCAATTCTCCAACGGCCCCAATGACCCCGGCCCGCTCGTAACGGTCACGCGCTATTCGGGCGGCAACCCGAACGTGAAGCCGGAGAAGGCGGACACGCTCACGGCCGGCATCGTCTTCCAGCCTGAGTTCATTCGGGGCCTGTCGCTCTCGTTCGACTGGTATCGGATCAAGATCGAGGATGCGATCGGCCAGGTCGGCAACCAGGCGGTGGTCAACAACTGCTATGCCGGGCAGCAGCAGTTCTGCGCGCTCGTCACGCGCGATCCGACCACCAAGCAGCTGGTGCTGGTCGGCGACATCTTCGTCAACATCAACCAGTCGAAGGTGGAGGGGCTGGACCTCGAGGCCAGCTTCAGCCGTCCGATCGAGCTGTTCGGCGGCGACGAGCTCATCTCCGTGCGCGCCTTTGCAAGCTGGCTGCTGACCCGCTCCGAGACGGGCGCGCCGACGGCAGCCTTCCCCAATGGCGAGACCAAGGACCGGGCGGGCCAGACGGGCATCCAGCAGTCGGACGGCATCGCCTATGCCTTCCCCGACTTCAAATATACCGGCAACATGACCTACAAGAATGGCGGTTTTTCCTACTTCCTGCAGGGCCGCTACATCTCGCCCGGCACGATGGAAAATGCGCCGCCGACGACCACCAAGATCGGCCACAACCATGTCGCGGGCGCTTTCTATGTCGACATGCGGCTTGGCTACACGCTCGATCTGGGCGGCAAGAATGTCGAGATTTTCGCGAACGTCACCAACATGTTCGACCGCGATCCACCGATCACGCCCTATTGGGTGCCGCTCGGCAACAACTCGCTGCAGACGAACCCGATGATGTTCGACACGATTGGCCGGCGGTTCGTGATCGGAGCGAAAGTCACGCTCTGATCTTTTCCCCATTCCCCGGCAGTTGAGGGGGCGGGCGAGGAGAGAGCGTCCGTCCCCTCCTTTATGCGGTTTGTGCGCCCGGTACTATCAGGCGGCGCAGGGTGGCTGCGCCAGCCGGGCCAGCACGTCCTTGAGGGGGGTACGCAGCCAGACCATCAACTCGTTCTCGGCCAGCAGCATTGGCCCGTCCGATGGGCCGTCGCCGGTGACGAACGCGAAGCAGGGATGTTCGCCGCGCTCCCCGATCCAGATGCCCGCCGCGCAGCTGAGCCGGTCGTCACCACCCGGCGAAATCCAGCGATGCGCCCAGACCTCGCCTTCGCGCACCGGCATGGAATAGCGGGTCAGCGGAATGATGCAGCGGCGTTTGGTCAGCTTGCGGTCCGCGCGGTTGGCCTTGAGCAGGTCGCCGATGCTAAGCGTCGGTTCGAGCAGACGCGCGTCCGGCCGTTTCGCGTCACCCGTCTCGCCCCAATGCATCCAGTCGAACGCGAGCGTGCCGTTGGCGCCTTCATGCAGGATGAGGCCGAGGCCGCCCGGCAGCATCAGCCGGTCGTGTGGCGCGCCTGGCGTCGCCGTGTCGGGAATGATCTGGTCGAGGCTGGCCTGCTCGTAGCTCAGCACCGAGGCAATGCGGCGGGTGCCGCCGAACAGCGGCGGCAAGGCCTGCTCTGCGTCCTCCCGCTCCGGGGTGCCGAAGGGCAGGGCAAGCTGCGTGGGGCGGGGTGGAAAGGCCGCGGCGGGCGCTCCGGTGCCGCGCGGCGCCTCCTCGCGGACGAGGAAGCGCTTGACGAGCCGGTCGGTGAGCGAAGTGGCTTGCGCAGGGAGCGGCGCCGGTGGCGCTTGCAAATCGGGGCCGGGGTGCAACAGCGCCACTCAGCGCGCTCCGCCGGGAAGGCTATGCGAGGCCGCGCCCGTAGCACGCCACAGCTGCGCGTTTTGCGCATGACGCGCAAAACCAAACATCCCTGCCATAGTGCGACCCCCGTCGCTCCCCGTTCGGAGCGTTCCCTCTTGTTTGCTGGGAGCGGTTCTAAGCCATTTTCATGCAACAGGCATGCGAAATCTTGGCTGGCCCGGCGGGCGCGCGCGATGGGATGAAAAGCGTACGACGAAGCGACGAATGTGGATTTGGCACCATCGGGCCAGCAGCACGGAATTAGCCCGATGATGCCAAATCGCTGGGCGGGTAATGAGCCAATCCCCAGATCGTTCCCGAACTGGGGTTATGGGCGTTCACGGGGAGGTGGTTGTCCCGTTTCAGGTCAGTCAGCGGGATTGCGTTTGCGCCAGGCTGCGTAGCCGACGAGCGCGACGGCCGCGCCGGTCGCAGCGATGAGGGCCGGATTGCGCAGCGCGAAGCGGCCCGCGGTGCGGAGCAATGGCGCTGCTTGCAGCAAAACGGAGCCGCGCTTGCTGCTCTTGTCGGACAGGGGTTCGTGCAAGGCCCGGGCCAGCGACCGCGAGGACGAGAGCGCAAAGTCCGCCACAGCCTGACCGGCGCTTTCCGTCGCCGCTGCCGCCTTCGGAAGATTGTCAGAGGCGAACTTCTGGGCCTTCAAGCGCAGGGCATCGATGGCTTCATAGCCGCGCTCGCGGGCGGATTGTGCTGTCAGGGTCGTCATAGCCACTCCCGGTTCAATGGATGGGATGTGATCTGAACCAAGATCGCCGCGGATTGGTTCCACGCGGGGCACGCCTCGGGCGCACCAAAGCGATGCGCCGGTCAGGGTGTCGGTTGGAAGGAAATTGGCCGGTTCCCGAGTGTTATGGGGGGTGAGGAGGGTCAGGAACCGGCCAGGGTCGAGGCTGGCATTTCGGGGGCAGGTTGAATGCCAGCGTCGAGGGGAAAACGCGCCTTGTTCCACATGGTTCCAGCGCCTCGAAAAAATAAAAATCTTGTCGAAAAGCACCGGGAACTCTTAAAATCCGGCCATTCCCGGCGGGCTTTGCTCGCCTCCCGAGGTGCTGCCCGGAAGGCAATGCCCACATATTTGCAGGAGGCCCAAGACATGGCATTTTCGGACCTGATCGCCAGGCAGCTTCCCTATTTGCGGCGCTATGCCCGCATCCTTACCGGATCGCAGTCTCTGGGCGACGGCCTCGTTCGCGAACTGCTGGAAGCGGCTTTGGCCGACCAGGGGCTGCGCGACCAGATTTCCGCATCGCGCGTCGGCCTCTTCGCGGCCTTCACCAGTATCTATTCGACGACGGGCGCCGAGCTCGCCGTGGGTGGCGCCGGCGGCACGGACGAGGCGGCGACCGTCTCGAGCCGGCTTGACCTGACCACCCCGCTCGAACGGCAGGCGCTGCTTCTTAGTTCTGTCGAGGATTTTTCCCCGGCCGAGATCGCCGAGATCCTGGACTGCGACGAGGACGAGGTGCAGCCGCTGATCGAGAGCGCACTGAGTGAGATCGAGGAAGGCAGCCAGTCGGACGTGCTCATCATCGAGGATGAGCCGCTCATCGCACTGCAGATCGAGGAGATCGTCACGTCGCTCGGCCACAATGTCGTCGGCACGGCCACCACGCATTCGCAGGCGGTCGCGCTGTTCGACGCGCACCGGCCGAGCCTGGTCCTCGCCGATATCCAGCTTGCCGACGGTAGCTCGGGCATCGACGCGGTGAACGAGATTCTCGCCAAATTCTCGGTGCCGGTGATCTTCATCACGGCCTTCCCGGAGCGCTTGCTGACCGGCGAACGGCCAGAGCCGACCTATCTCATCACCAAGCCGTTCAGCGACGATTTCGTCCGCGCGACGATCGGTCAGGTGACGTTCTTCGGTTCGACCGCGCCGCTCCGCTGAGCGGGGCGGTCACTGCCGCAGGCGAAAGGATTTCGGCGTCCGCAGCGGAATGGCGAACCGGCAGCGAAGGCCGCCCGGCAGGAAGTCGATCTGGATCGGGCGGCCCAGTTCCTGCGCTAATGCCCGTTCGATGAGATTGAGACCGAAGCCGCGCTTTGCCGGCTCGGTCACTGGCGGGCCGCCATGCTCTTCCCACAGCACCGCGATTTCCTCGCCCGAGACGTGCCAGTCGATGGAGACCTGGCCTTCGTTGGTCGACAAGGCCCCGTAACGGGCCGCATTGGTCAGCAACTCATGCAGCGCAAGGCCGATCGACAGGGCGTTGTTGGGGGAGATCAGCACGTTCGGGCCGTTCATGCTGATGCGCCCGCCCGCCTCGTCGTGGGAGCGCACCTGCGCCTCGACCAGCGCCTTGAAGTCGGTCGGCGCCCATTGCGCGCCGTCGAGCAGCGAGTGGCTGGCGGCGAGCGCGCGCACCCGCTCCAGCAGGCTGCTGGTGAAGCTGTCGAGATCCTTCGCGTTGCGGCGCGTGAGCGAAATGATCGAGGTCACGTTCGAGAGCGAGTTTTTCACGCGGTGATTGAGCTCGCGCACGAAGCTGGCCCGCTCCGCCTCGCGCTCGGCTTGCGCCGCGACCAGGGCATGCAAGTCCTCGTTCCGGCGCTGGACCAGCAGGATATAAGCCAGCAACAGCAGGGCGAAGGAGACACCGCCCACCAGCACGACCAGCGTCAGGGGAGAAAGGCTGCGGTCGGCATGGGGATAGTAGCGCAGCAGCCATTGTTGATCGAACACCGCGAGGCGCTGCTCCACCGGGTCCCCCACGGCCGTGCCATCCGGGTCGGATGAGAAAATCCGTTCCATGCCGCGCGGATTGAGATCAAAGATTTCGACATGACCGGTCGAGGGCAGCCGCGACTTGACGGCCGACAGGATGAAGTCCCGTGTGCGGACCGGCGTATAGACATAGCCTTTGAACAGGCCCCGGCCCATTGAGTTGACCGGGATGTAAACAAGGAAGCCGGGCGCCTCGGCACTCGCGCTATCCTGAAGCAGCTTTACGGGATCGCTGGCCGCGATGCCGTTCGTCTGCCGGGCGCGATACATTGCTTCCCGGCGCCGCGCCTCGGACGCCATATTGTAGCCGAGCGCCCGGCGATTGGAGGGCGTCTGCGGTTCCAGCATGGTGACGATGTTGAGCTCGCGATCTGCCGTGCCGGGGGCGGGGTAGACGCGAAAGCCGGTATGGCCGCGCGCTAGCATGCGCCGCTCCAGATCGGGAATCCCGGCCGGGTCCACCGCCTCGGACCAGCCGAGGCCGACGACGCCTCTCAGGTCGTATGCCAAGCGGAGGCGATCGACGAACTGGCGGAAGAAATCCGGGGAGACGTCGTGCAGGCTCATGAACAGCGCACTGGTTGCCTGGAGATAGGCGCTGCTCGCCGCGCCCTCGCGCTCAATCGCGGCGGCGATCTCGCTGGCTTGCATTTGCGCGTCGGCACTGTTCGTGCGGTCGCCCGCTACCTCCACGGACAACGCACTGCCGCCCACGAGAGAGAGGACGAACAGGAACACGGCGATCGGCGTGGCACGCGGATAATCGCGCAACCATCGGTCGAAACGCCCCTTCGTCCACTCGCCCGGTTTCCAGCTTTTCATCGCCCCGCCAAAACACTCCCGAATTCCGGAACTCTTTCAGGTTCAGATCGTTCCAGCGAAAACCGGTCAAACCTGTGAGGAGACGTTTCATGGCGAATGCGGCCCTGCAAGCCAAGCCCAAGGAGACATCCGTAGATACCGGCATCGATGCCAAGGGCACCGAAGCGGTGGCGGACGTCCTGGCGACGGCGCTTGCGGACAGCTTCTCCCTGTATCTCAAGACGCTCGGCGTTCACTGGAACATTGTCGGGCCGAGCTTCTTCGGTCTGCACAAGCTGACCGAGGCGCAATATGAGGATCTGGCGGGAGCGGTCGACGCGCTGGCTGAGCGCATTCGCGCGCTCGGCCATCTCGCGCCCGCGGCGTTCGGCGATTATGCCGATCGCAGCGTCGTCGAGAGCAAGACCACGATCTCGACAGCGGCGGACATGATCGCCGCGCTCATCAAGGATAACGAAGCGGTTGCGCGCCGCATGCGCAAGGCCGTGGCCGTCGCGGACGACGCCGACGACGTCTTCACGGCCGACATGCTCACGGCGCGCATCGGCAAGCACGAGGAAAATGTGTGGATGCTGCGGGCGGTCGCCTCCTGAGCCATGCTTGTGAGAGGGGCCAACATCATCACCGCGTGCGGGGCATTGCGGCATCACCAATCGAGGCGAGGAGGCTTTTGGACGTACCGTGGAATCTCAACTCGACATTTTGATGCGCGAGGGGGCAAATAGAGGGATGTCCAGCAAGACGGATACTCCTCGTGGCAAAGCCGCCGAGCGCAGAGCGCGCACCAAGCCGGTATGGGCCGAGGGTCTCAGGCGCATGTACGATGAAGTCGTGGAAGAGCAGCTTCCCGATGACTTCCTCAGCATCCTGAAGAAGCTGGATCAAAGTAGTGACAACAGCTAGCGCGCCGGCAAATTACGACTTCCGGGTGGAACTGACCCGGGTTCTCCCCCATCTGCGCGCCTTTGCACGAGGCCTGTGCGGTCGCCCCGATTATGCGGACGATCTGGTGCAGGAAGCGATGCTGAAGGCGTGGGCTGCACGGGATTCCTTCCAGCCGGGCACCAGCATGCGAAGCTGGACCTTCGTCATCCTGCGCAACGTCTATCTGAGCGAGGCACGGCGCAACCGATTCCGCGGCGATTATGACCCCGATCTCGCCGAAACGTTGCTCAGCCAGCCGGCGGGGCAGGAGGATGGCCTGCACATGGGCGATCTGCGCTCGGCGATGCTGCGGCTTTCGCCCGAGCGGCGCGAGGCGCTTCTGCTCGTTGGGGCCGGTGGCTTCAGCTACGAGGAAGCAGCGGACATCGCGCACTGCGCCGTCGGCACGATGAAGAGCCGCGTCGCCCGCGCCCGCCGGAGCCTGGAGGAGATGATGGCGAACGAAGGGGCGAATGCCGTCAAGAACCGGCCGCAGTCCGTCTCCCACACCGAGATCCTCGACGAACTCGACCGCGTCGCCAATCGCTAGGCCGGACGGGCGGAACCCCGCTCGGCCTTGCGCATTGTGCGGCTGTCGGGTCGCGCCCGGCCGTCATTTTCCGAGAACCGAACATGTCGACCCTCTCGAACTATCCCCGGCTCGCCAATCCGCACATCCGGCTGAACGGGCCGGTCGACCTCGGCATGTACAACAGCTTCCGCTCGGTGATGAACAATCCGCCCGACGAGGAACTGGTGGTGGCGATGACCACGCTTGGTGGCGATCCGGAAGTCGCGCGGGTGATGGGCGAGGACATCCGGCTGTTCGGCGAGCAGACCGGGCACAACGTACTCTTCCTCGGCAAGGTCGCAGTCTATTCGGCCGGGGCGACGTTCATGAGCTATTTTCGCCGCGAGAACCGCTTTCTCACGCATGGTACGCGACTGCTCATCCATGAGCGGCAAATGCAGCGGAGGGTTGAACTGGTGGGGCCGTTGAGGGTCTGCGTCACGCAGCTGCGGGCGGTGCTGCACGAGCTGGAAGAGTCGATCCGGATCGAAGAGGAAGGCTTCCTCAATCTGATCGATCAGTCCGCCATTCCGCTGCACGACGTTCAGGAGCATGCGCCCCATAACTGGTACATCGAGGCCGAGGAAGCCAAGCGGCTTGGGCTGGTGCTCGACGTCATCTGACCTCGACCGGGGAAACCCCGGCTGGGTCCGGGCGTTGTACCGCCATGGACCCGAAGGAATTTGACAGAGCCGCGTCCGGGAACGCGATGCCGTTGTGGGAAGAGGGCGCTCGTCCCGGCCACGTCTATCGTCTGCGTCGGCGCTGGCGGCGGTTGCCGCTGCCAGTCCGCATTCTCGCCTGGTTGCTGCTCGCGCTCTTCACCGTGTGGCTGGTCCTCTATGTCACCAAGGGACGCTTCCTCAAGCACACGACCGAGCGCATCGCCACCTCGCTGATGGAGCGCGAGGTGAAGGTCGCCGGCGACTTCCAACTCTATTTTGCGCCCTTCTCGCTCAAATTCTATGCCGAGGGGCTGACCGTCGCAAACCCGGACTGGGTGAAGCAGGATGGCCCCTTCTTCAAGGCCGACCTCATCGACGCGCGTATCTCGACCCGACGGCTCCTCTTCGGCAGGCGCACGATCAAGTCGCTGCAGTTGGAGGGCGGCCAGGTCGACCTTCGCTGGTCGCGTAACGGGGATCGCAACACCTGGACCTTCGGCGCCCCCAACCAGAAGGGCGAGCCCCTCAAGCTGCCGCGCATCTGGCGCGCCATCGTGAGCGGCACGCGGGTCCATTACGAGGATCCGCGCCTCCAGCTTTACACGGACATCACCATCGATACCGTGCGCGCCAGTGATCGCGCGATCGAGCGCGCCATCACGTTCGCGGGCAACGGGCGGATGCGGAACAACCCGTTCACGCTCTCCGGCAGCCTGCTGACCCCGACAGAGACGGTCTCGGGCGGCGAGAACCGCTTCGCGCTCAAGGCCCGGTCCGGCGCAACGGCGATGGACGTCGGCGGCACGCTGGAGGAGCCGACGCAGCTTGAAGGCGCGAAGCTGGATGTCGGCGTGCGCGGCGCCAATCTGGCGGACCTGTTCGACTTCCTCGGCGTCGCCGTGCCCGACACGCGTTCGTTCCGCTTCCTGTCGGACGTCACCTACGCCGACGAGGCGTGGCGCTTCGCGCGGCTGCGCGGGCGCTTTGGCGACAGCGATCTGGCCGGCAACATGACCATCACCATGCCCAACGACCGGCTGCTGATCGAGGCGAGACTGGCGACACAGCGCCTGCACATGATCGATGTCGGCCCCTTCATCGGCTATGATCCCAGGCGGCTGGAAGCGCAGGGCGCGAGCGGCGCGATCGAGCGCGTCAACGGCACGCCGCGTCTGCTCCCCGATGCGCCGCTGCGGGTCGAGGCGATCAAGCGCTTCGACGCGAAGGTGGATTACAAGGTCCGCGATATTGTCGGCCGCAACATCCCGATCTCGAACGTCGCCTTGAAGCTGGCGTTGGACAAGTCGCTGCTCATCCTCTCGCCGCTCACCTTCGACATGTCCGGCGGCCATGTCACGTCCGATATCGAGATCAATGCGCGCCGCATGCCGGTCCATACCGACTATGACGTTCGCCTGTCGCCCACGCCGATGGGCACGCTGCTGGGCCAGTGGGGCGTCGAGAAGAGCGGCACCACCGGCGTCATCAAGGCGCGCGCGCAGATGAGCGGCGAAGGCGACACCGTCCGCAAATCCCTCGCAACGTCCAACGGCCGCATCGCGATCATCCTGCCCAAGGGCACGATGTGGGCGCGCAACATCCAGCTTTCCGAACTCGATGTCGGCGTCTTCATCCAGAAGATGTTCGAGAAGAAGCTGAAGGAGCCGGTGCAGATCAATTGCGGGCTGATCGCCTTCACGGTGCGCGACGGCGTCGCCTCGGCTGATCCGATCCTCATCGACACGCAAAAGAACGTGATCCTCGGCCGCGGCGCATTCAGCTTCAAGGATGAGAGCCTCGACCTCGCGGTGCGTGCCGACGGCAAGAAGTTCAGCCTGTTTTCCGGCCAGTCGCCGGTGGGCGTGGACGGCTACTTCGCCGCGCCCGGGATCAATCCCATCAGCCCCGAACTGGTCGCGCGGGCGGGCGTGGGCCTGGGGCTTGGTGCCTTCGTCTCGCCGCTGGCCGCGATCATCGCCTTTGTGGACGTGGGCGATGCCAAGGCCGCCGATTGCGGACCGGTGCTGGCCGGCGCGCAGGCCCGCGCGCAGCGGACCGACAAGGGCAAGCCGCGCGACGATGTCGGGCGAGGCACGCCCTCCAAGAAGGAGCGCTGACCTCTCGCCGAAAGGCGCGAATTTCCTCCAAAGGTCACACTAAAGTCACACCCTCGCGCAATTTTATTGTCGCCGATTCCGCGTGATTACATCGATGAGAAAGAGTCGCGTCCGTCCTGCCACGGCATTGTCTCTGTAGGACAGGACTGATTTGCCCATTGACCGCCGGGGCGATTTCCGTCTCTCCTGCGCGTCGGTGTCCTTTCGGGGGGAGGGAGACGATGCAGGAATATGGTCCGCTGATAGGGCTCGGCCTGTTTCTGGCCGGGCTGAGCGCCCTGATCGTGGCGCGGGTTTCGGCACGCCGGTTGGTGCCGGTCATGCTGCTTTGGCTGCTTGGGCCAGCCATCCTGATGGCCGGGGTCCTGCTGCTCGGCAATCTCTTCTCGCCGGCGCAGGGGAGTGCGGGCTCGAACGCCATCTTTGGGGTCATGCTCATCGGCACGATCGTGCTGGTCCCGTGGCTTGCGATCTGCGAACTGGGCATGGCGGTCGGGTTCGTCCTTCGCCGCAAATGGCCGCCCGCAGAGCCGCCGCGCCCAGCGACGGCGCACGCGGAGCCGGAGCCCGCGCCCCGGCCTGCCGCCCCCTTCATCGCGCCGACGCTTGCCGCGCCCTCGCAGCGCATCCTCGCCGTCGACGCGCCAGATGCCCATTTCAGCCATCCCTCACCGGACGGCAGCATCCGCATCGACATCGAGCCGGTCGAGTGGGCAAGTGGGCAGTGGGTGCATACGCCGCGCGTCGTCGAGACGGCCAGCCGCCGAGTCCTGTGCGATCTGCTGGGAAGCGACTGGCAGGCGGACACGGCGTTTCCGCGCGAGCGCTATGTCTGGCTCGGCCTGCGCCGCTATCGCTCGCCGGGCCATTTGTTCGTCGAGTTCGATCTCGATGCGGACCGCTACCGGATCGCGCTCGATGCGCTGGAGGAGCCGGACGAGGAGGGGCCGCTGGGGGATGTCTCCGACCGGCTGGAACAATGGTGGCAAAGCGCGACCGCGCTGGCGATGGCGCGCGCGCCGGCCCAGCCTCCGCCGCCACCCAAGCCGCATCCCTTCGCTGCCTGGCGCACCGCGCTGGTGATCCTGATCGGCGCGATCGTCGCGATCGCGGCGCTGGTCTGGTTCTCGATGGAGACGGGCGTGCGGGCGCCGCACGTGCCGATCCTGCGGCCGGGTGCCTACGGGCCGCGGTGAGGTGTCGTTAGATCCTCTCCTTTAGGGGAACGATGGGGTTCGACGGTCCAAAATATCGCTGCGCGAGCGGTGCTACCGCATCGCCCCCACCCCTTGCCCCTCCCCTGAAGGGGAGGGGTTAGTAGAGGGTCAACTCACGAACGCCATAAGGTCCGCGATGAGATTGGCTTCTTCCGCCGGCTTGTCGGTGCGGATGCGGGCGATCCTCGGGAAGCGCATGGCGAGGCCGGATTTATGGCGCTTGGAGAGGTGGATGGAATCGAAGGCGATCTCGATCACCAGCGTTTTTTCGACCTCGCGGACCGGGCCGAAGCGATTGGTCGTGTGCCGGCGCACGAAGCCGTCGAGCCATTTCAGCTCCTCGTCGGTGAAGCCGAAATAGGCCTTGGCGACGGGGAGCAGCTCGCCACCCTCCGCCGCCGGCGCGGTCCAGCAGCCAAAGGTGAAGTCGGAGTAATAGGAGGAGCGCTTGCCTGAACCGCGCTGGGCATACATGAGCACGCAGTCGGCGGTCAGCGGCTGGCGCTTCCACTTGTACCAGAGACCGGTCTTGCGGCCCGCTGCGTAGGCGCTGTCGCGCCGCTTGAACATCAGGCCCTCGTATGCCTGCGCGCGGGCGTCGTCGCGCAGTTGCACCAGTTCCGACCAATCGGCGGCCTCGATAAGCGGCGAGATGTCGAAGCGATCGGGCGGGAGCCGATCCAGCACTGCCTCCAGCCGCGCCCGGCGGGTGCTCCAGGCCATCGGGCGCAGATCCTCGTCGCCGTCGATCAGCAGGTCGTAGAGCCGCGCGAAGGCCGGATAGTCGTCAAGCATAGCGGCCGTCACCTTCTTGCGGCCGAGACGCTGCTGCAGCGCGTTGAAGCTGGCCGCGCCGCCTTCCTCGCCACCTTGCAGGTCACCGCGCACCAGCAGTTCGCCGTCCATGACGCCGCGAAAGCGATAGGCGCCGGCAATCTCGGGAAAGGCGCCGCTGATCTCCTCGCCGCCGCGACTGAACAGGCGGGCGGTCTCGCCGTCGCCGATCAGCTGGATGCGGATGCCGTCCCATTTCCATTCGACCGCGAAGTCGGCGAGATCGAGCTGTTCCTCCTCTTCGAGCGGATGGGCGAGCATGAAGGGCTTGAACTGGAACGGATCGGCGACCGGCGCGCTGCCCCCGGGCGAGGTCGCCCAGGCGAACAAAGCGGCGTAAGGCGGCTTCACGCCGTGCCAATGCTCCTCGACCTCCTCGACATCCAGGCCGAAGGCCTGCGCGAAGGCGGTGCGGGCGAGGCGGCCGGAGAGGCCGATGCGCAGGGCGCCGGTCGCCATCTTGAGCAGGGCGAAGCGGCCGTCCGGCTCCAGCCGGTCGAGCAGGCGGGCAAGCTCGGCCATAACCGTCGAGCGCGACATGCCGGCCATGTTCTCGACTGCCTCGGCGACGGTGGGCGGCGGGAGATCGGTGGGTGCGCGCGGCCAGATCAGGCTGACGGTTTCGGCAGTATCGCCCACGAAATCGCGCGAAAGCGAATAGAGCACCGGATCAACTCGCGTCGCCACGACATCGCGGATGGTCGAGGCCTTGACCGCCGGAAAGTCGAGCCCGCCGGTGAGCGCGGCCAGTGCCCAGCCGCGATCCGGATCGGGCGTGGCGCGGAGATAGGCGGCGAGCAAGGCGAGTTTGTCGTTGCGCGAACGCGTGTAGATCAGCCGGTCGAGCAGGTCCGCGAAGCGCTCCACTGGCTACACCTCCACAACGGTGCTCTTGCGAAAGCAGGAGCCCAAGGCGGTTGTGTTTGTCGGTTGCGCCCTGGGCTCCTGCTTTTGCAGGAGCACGGATTGCTTTGGCGAGGCGACACTCATCCCCTCACATCTCGTCTTCGTCGTCATAGCCGACCAGCTCCAGCGCGCGGGCGCGGATCTGGTGCAGGCCGCACCAGTGGACCAGCGCATCCTCGCGGCCATGGGTGATCCAGGTCTCCTGCGGGGCGACTTCGACGATGGTGCCGGTCAGTTCCTCCCAGTCGGCATGATCGGAGATGACCAGCGGCAGCTCGACGGCGCGCTGCACCGCGCGCTGGCGCACTCGCATCCAGCCCGAGGCGAAGGCCTGCAGCGGATCGGGCAGGCGGCGGGTCCAGCGGTCGCTGAGGGCGGAGGGCGGACAGAGGACGATGCTGCCCTTGAGATCGTCGGGGCTCGCATCGGCGACCAGCGCCAGGGGGCCGAGCGGGACGCCGTGCGCCTCGTACAGCGCGCACATCCGCTCCATCGCGCCGTGCAGATAGATGGTGTCGGCAAAGCCGCGCGCCCGAAGCTCCGCGATGATGCGCTGGGCCTTGCCGAGCGCATAGGCGCCGACGAGCACGCAGCGGTCCGGGCGCTCGGCCAGCGCCGCGAGCAGCTTGTCCAGTTCCTGCCCGATCGGGGGGTGGACGAAAACGGGGAGGCCGAACGTCGCCTCGGTGATGAAGATGTCGCATGCCGTCGGCGCGAAGGGCGGGCAGGTGGGGTCCGGGCGGCGCTTGTAGTCGCCGGTCACGACCACCCGTTCGCCCTGCCGCTCCAGCAGGATCTGCGCCGAGCCGAGGACATGGCCGGCGGGAACATATGTGGCGGTAATATCGTCGCCCAGCTCGACCGTGTCGCCATAGGCGACGGCCCGCGCGTCGGGCGTCTCGCCATAGCGCAGCGTCATGATCGCCAGCGTCGGCTCCGTCGCGAGCACATGGCCATGGCCGCCGCGGGCATGATCGCTGTGGCCATGGGTGACGAGGGCGCGGGCGACGGCAATGGCGGGGTCGATCCAGGCATCGACCGTGGGAAGATAGATGCCCTGCCGCTCGGGCCGCAGCCAGCCGATGCCGCTCATGGGCGCGGCCGGTCGAAAGGCGGGCGGGAGTGGCGTTGGCGCATCGTTCATCCAAGCTAGGAACGCTGGAAGGGCCTGTCGAGTGCCGGGGGCGACGACATGGCCGTCGCTTTGCGTGGACGTCTTGCCGTCAAGCTGCCACATGCGGGGCATGAGCGAGGAGCAAACTTTCCGATGCCCGTCCCGCATTCTCCTCGTCGAGGACAATCCGGTCATCGCGATGAACACCGAAGTGTTGCTGATCGATCTCGGGGCAGCGCAGGTCAGCATCGCCGGAACCGTCGCGGAGGCATTGCGGCTGGTTGACGCCGAAGCGTTCGACGCCGCCATCCTCGATTTCAGGCTGGGCGACGAGGAGGACAGCCTGCCGATCGCCGAGCGGCTCGGCACGGAGGGAATTCCGTTCATTTTCGCGACGGGCTTTGACGAGGCTGTCGAGCTGCCTCCGGACTATGCCCCCGCCTTTCTCCTCAAGAAGCCCTATAGCTTCGACGACCTTGCTCGTGCCATGCGCAGCCTCTGACCGGCGAAGACGGCCAAGGAACCATCTGCCGTTCCAGATATTCTGCATTCAGGAACATAAGGAGACGCGACATGGGCCTTATCATTCTCTTGGTGGTCGGTGGCATTATCGGCTGGCTGGCCAGCCTCATCATGCGCACGGATGCGCAGCAGGGCATTTTCCTCAACATTGTGGTTGGGATCGTGGGTTCGATCCTGGCCGGGCTGCTGCTCTCGCCCCTGCTTGGCGCGCCGCCGATCACGTCGGGCGTCATCTCGGTGACGTCGATCGTCATCTCGCTGCTGGGCGCTGTTGTCCTGCTGGCGGCAGTCAATCTGCTCCGCCGCGGATCGATGCGCTGACTTGATACCGGCGCCGGTTCGGAAAGGACCGGCGCCGCTTCATTGCTGATCCCTCAGGCCGCGCTGCGCGGCCTGGAGCGTGCCCGTTCGGCGCGCACGAACTTGCTCCGGAACTCCTCGAGCGCGACCGGGCGACCGATATGATAGCCCTGGATGATGTCGCATTCCATCCTGGCGAGCGCATCCAGCACCGGCTGGTCTTCGACACCTTCCGCCACGACGCGCATGTCCAGCTCGTGCGCCAGCTTGATCGTCGAGTTGATCAGCACCGCGTCCGACCGGCTGGTGAGCACCTGGCGCACGAAGCTCTGGTCGATCTTCAGCTCGCTGGCCGGAAGCCGCTTGAGATAGGAGAGCGTCGACTGGCCGGTGCCATAATCGTCGATCGAAATACGAACGCCCATGGCGCGCAGCTTTGCCAATTCAGCAAAGCCCTGATCGTCCGCCATGGTCGCTGACTCGGTGATCTCCAGCGTCAGCTTCTCGGCAGGCATCTTGTAGGTTTGGAGCAGCTCGCGCAGCGGCGTCTCGAGCCGGTTCTTGCCGAGCATGCGCATCGAGAGGTTGACCGCCACGGAGAGGCCGAGTGGCGCAAAATCGGCGATCGCGCGCTCCAGCACGTAGAGCGTGAGCTTCTCGATGCGGCCCGCATCCTCGATCGCGCGGACGAAACGGTCAGGGCGGATGAAGCCGCGCTCGGGATGCGTCCAGCGGATCAGCGCCTCGGCGCCGGTAATCGCGTTGCTCCGCAGGTCGAGCTTGGGCTGATAGGCGACCCAGACGTCGCCACGGCCGAGCGCCTGCTCGAACTCGTTGAGGATCGAGAGCTTCCAGAACACCTCATCCGCATCCGTCTCGTAGCGCTCCCAGAGGATGCCGCGATTGATCGCGTTGTTGGCCGCGAGCACGGCCTTGGGCAGGGAGTCCTGGATCGAGAGCGTGCCCTCGTCGCAGAAGCCGGCGTGGAGCGTGATGTCGACGGTCAGCTTGTCGACCTGCACGCCGGGCGCGAACAGGGCCTCCAGACCTTCGAGGCTGGCCACGACTTCGGGCACTTCCTCGGCGGTGCGCCAGGCGAAGCTGTGATTGTCGATCTGGTAGATGCGATCATGACCGGCCGCGAGGATCAGGCGGTCGCGGATCTTGTTGAGCAGCGTGCCCTGTGCCGCAAAGCCGAGCAGCGCGGTGGTCTCGACATAATTGCGCAGGCAGACGACGACGGTGACGCCCGGCTCGCGCTCGTTGAGTTCCATCGCAGCCAGATTGGGCAGGCCGGCTTCGGCCGACTTGGTGATACGGTCCAGCATTGCCTGCGCGGTCGCCAGCAGCGCCTGCGCCAGCAGGGCGGCGGCCAGCGCGACCGTGGCGGCGCCGATCTCGACGCGGATGAGCGAGAAATTCTCGATGAAGATCTGGGCCGGGGCGAGCGCGAACATGCCGACCGCCAGTACAGCATAGCGCCAGACCGGCTTGATCATGAGGGCGCACATGACCAGCAGCAGCGCCGCGAGCAGCGCCGGGCCGTCGCCGACCTCGACGGGGCGGCCGGCCCGGAGCGTTTCGGCGGCAGCGGCCTGAATATACATGCCGGCGACCTTCCGGTGGAAGGGAACGCTGTACTGGTCGCCGATGCCGAACGCGTCCCAGCCGACGAGCACGTTCTTGCCGCGGAAGAAATCCTTCGGGAAACGGCCGGCCAGGACGTCCGAATAGGAAACGCGGGGGAAATTGGTGGGCCAGTAGGACCAGTCGATCAGCACGCGCCCGTCATCGGGATGATGCGTGTCGGCGAGTACCTGGGCCATGACCGGCAACTGCTTGCCGAGAACCGGCGCGCTGAGGGGCACGCGGCGGTGGAACTGGTCCGGATCGCTCTTCACCCAGATGCTGACCGGCGAGACGTAGGGCAGCAGACCGGGCGTTGGCAGCGCCTCGTGCCGCTCCTTGGCGTTCGACAGATTTTCCAGCAGGGCGGCGAAATAGACGTTGGCGTCGACGCTCGCCAGCGCCTTGGCGAAAAGCTTGTCCTGCGCGGGATCGGCGGCGGGCTGATCGAAGATGACATCGAAGGCGATGCGGCGTGCGCCGGCGCGATCCAGCGCCGTCACGACCTCGCCATGACGGCCACGCGGCCAAGGCCACTCGCCCAGAGACTTGATGCTCGGCGTGTCGATCGTGACCACAACGAGCTCGCCGCTCGGCTTCTTGGGGAGGTAGTGATAGCGCTGTTCGCGGACCTGATTATCGATATCGCGACCGGCACCCGTGAACGCCACGGTCACGCCGATAAGGCATGCCATGGTCAGAACAAGGCTCCGGGCCGACTTGGTCAGCCCCGCGAGGAGGCGCAATCGATACATGGTCACACTCGTGCGGGGGTTGGTCCGCAGATGTGGTTGATGGCAGAAAACTATGAAGAAGTTCTTCCCAAGCGCTGGAAAACACAGGACGCCTATCATCATAGGGATGGCGAAAGGCGCCAAATGTGCGTCCGGCTAGCGCTTTCAAATTAAGTCTTTTTCTTGTCACACGGTAACGGCGCGAGCGGGCGATCCGCGCGGTTCGCCGCGTCGCTGCCCGACCTTGCCGCTACGGTTCCCGGTCGATCCTCAGTCGGCGACGATCTTGCCGCCCACAAGGCGGATGACGCGATCGGCCGCGGCGATCGTCTCGGGGCGGTGCGCGATGATGATCCGCGTGATGCCGAGCGCGCCGATTGCGCGGTTGACCTGCGCCTCGTGCTCAAGATCGAGATGGGCGGTCCCCTCGTCGAGCAGCAGCACGTCCGGTTGCCGATAAAGCGCGCGGGCAAGCAGCACGCGCTGGCGCTGGCCGCCGGACAGGGTGGAGCCCATGTCACCGACCAGCGTGTGATGCCGCATCGGCATCGCCTCGACGTCATCGTAGATCGCGGCAGCCTTCAGGCACTCCGCCAGCCGCTCCATGTCGACATCCTCGAACGAAGCGACGTTGTTGGCGATCGAGCCTGCGTACAGGACATCATCCTGCAGAACGGCGGCGACATGCGCGCGGAAGGCGCGGCGGCCATATTGGCTCATCGGCCGTCCGTCGATCAGCACCTGGCCCTCGATCGGATCGATCAGGCCGAGAATGACTTTGGCGAGCGTCGTCTTACCGCCGCCCGAAGGGCCGGTGATGGCGAGATAGTCGCCCGGCGCGATCGAGAGGTCCACGCCCGCCAGCACCAGCGGATCGTGCGGGCCATAGGAGAAGTGAATGTTGCGCAGCTCGATCCGGCCGTCGAAGGTCGGCTGCGTAAGCGGCTCCGAAAAGCCGCCATCCTCGTCGGTCTGGGCAATGTCGGCGAGTTGATCGAGATGGAGTTCGAGAAGGCGCAGCTTGATGCCCTCATCGAGCAGCGACTGGCCCGCGGCCACGAACTGCTGGCGGTAAGCGAGATAGGCGAACAGCGTGCCGAGGCTCAGCGCGCCGGCCATGCTGCCGCGGATCGCCAGGAACAGCACGATGACGAGCTCGACAGCGGGGATCAACGTCCGTGCCGTCTCGTGCCAGGCCTTCACCCGCTCGTGCAGGTAGCGCGCGCCGAGCGCGTCGGTCAGCCGGTTTTGCCAGTAAGCGTGACGCATCGCCTCGCGCCCGGCGAGGCGGAGCGTGACGATGCCGCGCAGCGTCTCGATGATCGCGCCCTGCTCGCGGCCGAGCGCCTTCACATAGTCGGCCTCGCGCAGCTTCTCTTCGCGCAACAGCACCAGGCGGATCGCGCAATAGACGAGCAGGCCGACGAGGGTGACGACCGCGAGCAGCGGCGCCGTCAGCAGCATCATGCCGAGGGTGAGGACGGACAGGAGGCCGTCAATGAGGGCAAGCGGTGCACTCTCGATGAGGAAGCGCTGGATGGGCAGGACCGACTGGAACTTGGTGAGGATGTCGCCGACCTTGCGCTTCTCGAACCAGGCGATCGGCAGCCGAAAGAGGCGCCGGGCGAGATTGGATGTCACGCCATAGGAAAGCGCCGCGCCGGAGGAGAGCAGCACGAACTTGCGCAACAGCGCCGCGCCCGCGCCGATCAGCGCCAGCGCGCCGAAGCCGATCGCCAGCGTGACCAGCAGGTTGCTGTCCAGTGCCGGCAGCGCCTCGTCCACCGCGGCCCGCAGATAGAAGGGCGCGGCGAGGATATAGGCCTGCATGACGATGCTGAGAATGATCGTCTGGGCGAGCGCGCGGCGAAAACCGGTGATGTTGCTCCACAGATCGCGGAAGCGCAGCTTGCGCTTCGCCTGCACCGGCTGGAAATCGTGCGACGGGCGCAGTTCCAGCGCGACGCCGCTGAAGTGCTTGCCCAGTTCCTCATGATCGTACCAGCGCTCGGTGCCGCCCGGATCGACGATCAGCGCACGATCGCGCTCGACGCGCTCCAGCACCACGAAATGGTTGAGGTCCCAGTGCAGGACCGCCGGCAGGTTGAGCAGGTGCAGCCCGGCCAGATCGAGCTTCAGCGGCCGCGTGAGCAGATGCATCGCGTCGGCCGTCTGCATGAGCTGGCGCAGGCTCATGCCCCGCGCGCTGACGCCGAAGCGCTGGCGAAGCATGTTGAGATCGACGTCGTGGCCGTGCCAGTTCGCCACCATGGCGAGGCTGGCGAGGCCGCACTCGGCCGCCTCCGTCTGGCGGATGAGGCGGATGCGCTTGCGCCCGCTGAAATTGGCCGGAAAGATGTTCATCGCTGCGCCACCGCCGCGAGCGGATCGAACAGCCATTGCAGGAAGGAGCGGCGGGCGAGGACGATGCGCGCGTTCAGCGCCAGGTCCGGCCGCAGCACGACGCCCCGTGTGCGCTGCCGCTCGGTCAGCGGATCGATCCGCGCGGTCACGAGGAAATAAGGCTGGGCGTCCTCGACCGGCGCCGAGCCGACATTGGTGATCGTGCCGCGCAACGTGCCGTAATCCTGCACCGGATAGGCGGTTAAGGTGATGCGCACCTCCTGCCCCGGCGCAATCTGGGCGATGGTGGAGGTCGGCACGCGCAGTTCGACCAGCCAGTCCGGCGCGGGCGGTACGATGCGGCCGTAAATGGCGCCCCGGGGCACGCTCTCGCCTTCCCGGTAGCGCAGGGCGGTCAACGTGCCGGCGCGGCTGGCGACCAGATCGATGGAACCGGCATTGCCGAGCGTCGCGGCCTCGCGGCGCAGCTCGGCGAGGCGGGCGTCATAATCGCTCTGGCCGGCGCGCATGTGGCTGGGGATCTGCGCCAACTCGATCTGCGCGGCGTTGAGTGCGTTGGCATGCATGCTCCGGTTCTGTTGGAGCTGCGCGAGATCCTGTTGGCGCGTGATGAGCAGTTCGCGGCGCTGCTGAAGGTCGCGGCCGGAAATGAAGCCGCGCTCGGCGACGCCCTCGATGCGCGACAGCTCCTGCTGGGACGAGGTGATGAGCGCTTGCTGAGAGGCGATCTGCGCGTCGATCGCGCTCAGTTGGCGCTGCTCGTCGCGGATGCGCTCGGCCAGCTTGCGGCGGCTCTCATCGACCGCGTCGCCCGCCGAGCGGCGCTGGGTGACGAGAGCGCTTTGCTGCGCGCTCAGCGCCTCGCGCCGCTGCGCGGTGAGGGATTGGCCGTCCGCGGCCTGCGGGCGGACCAGTCGGGCGATGACCTGGCCCTCGCGAACGCTCTGCCCATCCTTCACCAGGATTGCGGAGACGACGGCATCCTCGGGCAGGGCGATGCTCGCCACGCCCCCCGACGCGCGCAGCGCACCGCTCGCCGAAATGGTGCGGCTGTAGGAGCCGAGAGACAGGAACACGGCGACCGCGGCGATCAGGACGAGCAATAACCAGCCGATCGCCTGCCAGCGCAGCGGCGGAACGAGAAGCACCTCGCCGTGGAGGCGATGCTGGTGATCAAGCGCCTGTTGTCTGAAAAGCTGCATATCACGACCCCTGCGCGCTTGTAGGTCGGGAAGCGGGGGCAGGGCCACAGCAAAGTTGCACGGGGCGTGCTGACGGCATCAACGAAGCCCCAAAATGAAATCCGGGCGGACGCTCGGCGCCCGCCCGGCTATTTCGTTCTCACCCCCGAAGGAGCTGGCAGGGGCTCAGTTGCCCTTGTTGCCGCGAACGCCGGTGTTCGACTCATCGTTCGGCTCACCGCCGGCGACGAGGTCGATTTCCTGCTCGCTGAGCTCAACGAGCGTATTCACGTTAACCATCGACGACTCCTGTTTTCCGTCGGTTTTTATCCCGACATCAGGTCGATACCCCATGGTAAAGCAGTCGTAAACCAAGTTAACCCTTGCTTGCGCCGAGCGGAAAACGGGTCTGTATTCCGCAGTTTTCCTCGCATTTTTTATGGTTAATTCCGTAACTTAAATAATATGTCCCGAAAAGAGACTGGCTCACATTCGTTCCTGTCGAATAGCATTCAAATCACTGGTTGATGTGGTCAATTCCCGATGCGGGACCCGAAAGCTGTGGTTGGAGGCGTTCCGAGTCGCGATTCCTTTGGGCCGAAACGGCGAACGGGACAGCGCGTTTCGACATGCCGTCGACGGGTGCGTCGCGCTCGCCTTGCGATATGTCAGCGCGAAGGAACGAGCGCCTGGCCGAGCGGAAAATTGCCCTCATAGGGCTCCCAGTTGGGAATGGGCAGCTTGGGGTCCGCATAGACCATCGCGGCATAGACGGCGCTGATCTTGCCTCCGTCCATGTAGAAGACTTCCATGAAGTTGTTGCGGCGCTTGGGGTTGAGCGGCTCGCGGACGAACACCGCCGACATCACCACGACCTGGGCCTCCTCATCCACCAGCAGGTAGCGGCGCGAGGCGACGTTGACGATGTTGAGGCCCATATAGCCTGAGCGGCAATCGGTGGTCTTCTGGAAGTCGGCATCTTCCTTGCGCGCCTCGCGGACATTCCAGGAGGGACCGCCGAGGCCGTTCTCGAAGCGCAGGCAGCCCGGATTGGCCTGCACATGGCGGCCGGTCTGCGCGACGACACCGTCAAAATAGCTGTTCACTGCGGCGATGAGCTGGTCGCGCGGCGCGCGCTGGGCGACCGGTACGGTGCGCGCGGCGGGCGGGTGCTTGAGCAGATTATCAACATCGAACACGCTGCGATTGGGATCGCCGTCGATGCCCGGATCGCCGGCGCGGGCGATGTGCCACTCCGCCTCGGTGATCTGGCCGCCCTGGCCGACCTTGATCCGCACCGAGGCGACCGCCGTCTTGTCGCCTTCGCGGATGGTGCCGAAGAACTCGGCATTGCTGGTGACGGGATCGTAGTAGCGCCGGTCGAGCGTGCCGAGGCCGGTGTTCGTCTTCCAGATGCCTTCCCCCTGATGGGTCAGAACGGTGTTCTGCGTCTGGCGGAAGCCGATCCAGAGATTGGCCTTGGCGGGATCCCTTGCGACGACCGCGCCGAGGAACTGGTCGAGCTTGCCGGCGAGGCATTTGCGGTCGCATCGCTCCTGCGCGCTCGCCGGAGCGGCAAGGCCGAGCAGGCCGAGCGCGGCGGCGGCGAAAATCCGGCTGTTCATCGGTCCCCTCCCTCTGGCCCCCTTGATCGGCAGGGGCGGTTGTTGGCGCCGATCATGCCGGACGACACCGCATCATACTTTCCCGGATCGGCAGTCAGACTGGCCCGGTTCCCGTCGTGTCGCCACGTTGCGAAACGGAGCGCGCGCCGCCGGTAGGCAGCCCCTGCATGCGTCGCTATAGCGACCCCTCGCAGGATTTAGACGGAAGCAGGCCCCTCATGACATCGGTACTCGCAGCGACGCAGGACGCAGGGAAAGGCGCGGCCGTCATCGCGCGCCTCAAGGCGGAATTGGGCGTGGACATCATCAAGGATGCGGCGGAAGCGGACTTCGCGCGGCACAGCACCGACTTCACCAATGTCATGCCGCCCGAGATCGAGCTGCCCGGCATCGCCTATCCACGCACCACCGAGCAGGTCTCGCAGATCCTGCGGATCTGCAACGAGGAGCGCTATCCGGTCGTGCCACAGGGCGGGCTGACCAGCCTGTGCGCGGGCGGCCTCGCGGACCGGCCCTGCCTGCTGCTCTCGATGGAGCGGATGCGCGGCATCGAGGAACTGGACGAGGCGGGCCGCACGATGACCGTGCTGGCGGGCACGGTGCTGGAGACGGTGCAGGTGGCGGCGGACGAGGCGGGTTTCCTGTTCCCGCTCGACCTGGGCGGGCGCGGCACCGCGCAGGTGGGCGGCAACGCCTCGACCAACGCCGGCGGCAACCGCGTGCTGCGCTACGGCATGATGCGCGACCTGATCCTCGGCTGCGAGGCGGTGTTGGCGGACGGGACCATCATCAGTTCGCTCAACGTCATGATCAAGAACAATGCCGGTTATGATCTCAAGCATCTCTTCATCGGCAGCGAGGGGACGCTGGGCGTCATCACGCGGCTGGTGCTGCGCATGTTCCCCAAGCCGACCACGGCCTGCACCGCTGTCGTCGCGGTCGAGGACTATCCCGCGACGCTCGAATTGCTCAAGCAGTGCAACGCGGCCTTCGCCAGCACGCTCTCGGCGTTCGAGGTGATGTGGCCGGACTTCTATCAGCTGGGCACCACCGCCGTCGGCCGCCAGCCGCCGTTGCCGCACGGCTATCCGGTCTATGTGCTGGTCGAGATCCTCGGCACCGATCCCGAGCGCGACCCGGAACGCTTCGAGGAAGTGCTGGGCGGAATGATCGAGGGCGGGCTGGTCAAGGATGCCGTCATCGCGCAGTCCGACAAGCAGCGCACCGAAATCTGGGCGGTGCGCGACAGCCCGGGCGAGTGGCACCAGGGTGAGCATTGGCCGCAGATCGCCTTCGACGTCAGCTTGCCGACGAGGCTGATCGGCGACTTTATTCCCTATGTGCGCGACCTGCTGCTGGAACAGTGGCCGGACTGCGTCACGATGTTCTTCGGGCATTTGGCGGACTCCAACCTCCACCTCTCGGCCCGCGTGCCGCGCGATCCGATGCCGGAGAAGGAAATGGAGGAACTGGTTTACAAGGCCGTGGGTGAATGGGGCGGCTCGATCACCGCCGAGCACGGTATCGGCAGCATCAAGCGCGACTTCCTGCGCTTCTGCCGGACGCCGGAGGAACTGGCACTTATGCGGACGCTGAAGGCGGCGATGGACCCGAACAACATCCTCAACCCAGGGAAGGTGATCTAGGCTGTATCGGAGCGGACCGCAGCCTTCGCCGGGAATAGTTTCATCCGGGTATCTGGATGACCGAAAACCACGAAGGTTCTGGAGGCGCGGCAAGAGCTTGCCTGCGCTTGGGCGTTTTTCGGGGGGCTCATGTGGCGCGTGTAGGACGGCAGTAGTGCTCCTGCCTCCGCAGGAGCACTGGTTGGGCTTATTCCGCCGGTTGCGCGGCGGCTGACCTGCTCCACCCCGCCCGCAATCCCGACACCCACCGGCCAAGGTTGCGGCACGCCACATAGAAGACCGGCGTGAATAGCAGGCCGAGCGCGGTCAGGCCGATCATGCCGAAGAACACAGCCGTGCCGAGCGCCTGGCGCAGTTCGGAGCCGGCGCCGGTCGCGAAGGCGAGGGGAATGACGCCGGCGATGAAGGCGAGCGAGGTCATCAGGATCGGGCGCAAGCGGATCTGCGCGCCAAGCGTCGCGGCTTCCTCGGGCGTCTTGCCCTGCTCCTCGGCCTGGCGCGCGAACTCGACGATGAGGATCGCATTCTTGGCGGCAAGGCCGATCAGCACGACCATGCCGATTTGCGTCAGAATGTTGTTGTCCGCTCCGCGCAGGTTCACCCCCAGAATGGCCGCGAGCAGGCAGAGCGGCACCGTCAGGATGATCGCCAGCGGCAGCGTGAGGCTCTCGTAAAAGGCGGCAAGCGCGATGAACACGAACACGACGGCGAGGACGAAGCTCAACTCCCCGCTGCCACCTGCGACGCGCTGCTGATAGGCAAGGTCGGTCCACTCGAAGGTGAGGCCGGCAGGCAGGCGCTCGCGGGCTATCCGCTCCATCGCGGCCATGGCTTGCCCAGAGGAGTAGCCCGGCGCGGCTTCGCCCTGCACGTCGGCGGCGGGATAGAGATTGTAGCGAAGAACGCGATAAGGGCCGGTGGCGGGCGTCAGCGTGGCGACCGCCTCGATCGGCACCATGGCACCGCTGTCCGAGCGGGTCTTGAGCTGGCCAAGCAGCGCGGCGTCCTGCCGATAGGCGGGATCGGCCTGCGCTATCACCTGAAATGTATGGCCCAGCAGGTTGATATTGTTGACATAGGAGCCGGCCATATAGGTCTGGAGCGTCGCGTAGACGTCCTGGCTGCGGACGCCGAGCATCTCGGCCTTGTCGCGATCGACCTCCACCGCGATGCGCGGGCTGCGCATGTTGAAATTGGCGAAGCTGTTGGCGATGGCGGGGTCTTCGGCTGCTGCTGCTGCGAGGTCTCGCGTCGCCGCGTCGAGCGCCGCGTATCCGAGGCCCCCGCGATCCTCGACCATCAGGCGGAAGCCGCCGGCCGAGCCGAGGCCGCGCACCGGCGGTGGCGGAATGACGCGAATGTCGGCGCCCACGATCCTGGCATAGCGCCGGCGCAGGTCGTTCATCACCTTCTCGGCGGTGAGGCCCTTGGCCAGCCGTTCCTCAAACGGAGCGAGGATGGCGTACATCTGGCCGCTGCTGGCCTGGATGGTGAAGCCAAGCGCATCGACGCCGGAATAGACCGAGGCGGCGGAGATGCCGGGCGTCTCGAGCATGATGCCGATGGCCTGTTTGGTGATGGCATCGGTGCGGGCGAGGCTCGCGCCGGGCGGAAGCTGGATCGAGACCATGGCGACGGCCTGATCCTGCTGCGGGACGAAGCCGCGCGGCGTGTCCCACAGGCGCCAGCCGGTGAGCAGCAGCAGGCCGACATAGAGAAGGAAGACGAGGCCGCTCATGCGCAGCAGGCGCTTCGTCAGCCGGCCATAGCCGGCGCCGAACCGATCGAACGCAGTGCCGAACCGCTCGCCCTGATGCGCGAGCCAGCGCAGCGGCGCCGAGCGCGGGGTCGAGCTTTCGTCATGCGGCTGGAGGATGAGCGCACAGAGCGCCGGCGACAAAGTGAGCGAGACGACAAGTGAAATGACCGTCGCGGCAGTCACCGTGAGCGCGAACTGCTTGTAGAACTGGCCGGTGATGCCGCCCATGAACGCGGTCGGCACGAATACGGCGACCAGCACCAGCGCGATGCCGATGAGCGCGCCGCCGACCTCGTCCATGGTCAGGTAGCTCGCCTCGCGCGGGCTCATGCCGTCGCGGATATGGCGCTCGACATTCTCGACCACCACGATCGCGTCATCGACCACGATGCCGATCGAGAGGACGAGGCCGAACAGCGAGAGATTGTTGAGCGAGAAGCCGGCCGCCGCCATCACCGCGAAGGTGCCGATCAGCGAGATGGGGATGGCGAGCAGCGGGATGATCGCGGTGCGCCAGCGCTGCAGGAACAGGATGACGACGATGACGACGAGGATGATCGCCTCGACCAGCGTATCGCGGACCTTCTCGATCGACTGGCGTACATATTGGCTGGGATCGAAGACGATCTTGTAGTGCACGCCCGGCGGGAAGCTTTTCGAGAGCTCGGCCATGGTCGCGTAGACCGCGGAGGCCGTCTCCAATGCATTGCCGCCCGAGGCTTGAGCGACGCTCAGCGGATAGGCCTCGGTATGGTCGAGATAGGCATTGATCGAATAATTCTGCGAGCCGAGTTCGACGCGGGCGATGTCGCCGATGCGGGTGACGCGGCCGAGCGCGTCGCGCTTGACGATGATCTGGGCGAATTGCTCAGGCGTGTTGAGCTTGCTCGTCACCTGCAGGTTGAGCTGGGTCGCAGCCGGGTTCTGCGTGAACGGCGCGGTGCCAACGGTGCCAGCGGCCAGCTGGATATTGTTGCCGCGCAGCGCCGCAAGGATCTCCTGCACGGTGAGGTTGCGCGCAGCCGCCTTGTCCGGATCGATCCAGATGCGCATCGCATAGTCACGCGCGGCGAACGCGCCGATGTCGCCGACGCCGGGCAGCCGCAGCAGCCGCTCGCGCACCTGAAGCATCGCATAATTGGCGAGATAATCGCGATCGACCAGCTTCGAGGTCGAATACATGTGCACGATCATCAGATTGTCGTTCTGCGCCTTGCGCACGGTGATGCCGAGATTTTGCACTTCCTGCGGCAACTGGGGCAGGGCTGTCTGCACGCGGTTCTGCACCTTGACCTGGGCGAGGTCCGGATCGGTACCGATCTTGTAGCTGATATTGATCGTCACGCGCCCGTCGCCGATCGCGGTCGAAGCGATATAGAGCGTGTCGTCGACGCCGTTGATCTGCTGCTCCAGCGGGGCGGCGACGGTGTCCGCCATCACCTCGGCCGAGGCGCCGGGATAGACGGCGGTGACAGTGACCACCGGCGGGGCGATCTGGGGATATTGGTCGACGGCGAGGCGGCCGTAGCTGATGAGGCCGATCAGCGTGATGAACACGCAGATGGCGCAGGCGAAGACCGGGCGCGCGATGAAGAAGTGCGAGAACTTCATCTTCGCCGCGACGGCGCTCATCGGCCGCTGCCCAGCGCCGGGGCGGTGCCGCGCGTGACGCCGGCGGGGAACTGCTCGATCTTGCCGGGCTTGGCATCGACCTTGAGACCGGGGCGGGCGCGCTGCATGCCGCTCACCACCACCTTGTCGCCGGGCGCGAGGCCGGAACGGATGACGCGCAGGCCATCGACCAGCTTGCCGCGCTCGACGATCTTCTGCTCAATCGTGCTGCCCTTACCCACGACATAGACGATCGGACGGGTCTGATCGATGAGGATGGCCTCGTCCGGCACCAGCAGGGCAGGGGAGGGCGCTCCGGCCATCCAGCGCATGCGGCCGAACATGCCGGGCGTTAGCAGGCCGGTGGGATTGGCGACGAGCGCCTGCCCGCGGATCGTCCCCGAGCCCCGATCGAGCGCATTGTCGAGCATCTCGAGCTGCCCATCCCATTTGTAATCCGTCTCGTCCTCGAGCCGGATATGGACCGCGCCGCCGTTACCCTGCGCGCGGCGGAACTTAAGGAAGGCTGCTTCCGGCGCGTCGAAGATGAAGCGGATCGGGTTCTGCGTGACGATGGTGGTCAGCAGGCTCTGCTCGGCGCTGACGAGGTTGCCCGGCGCGAGGCGGCGATAGGAGGCGCGGCCGGAGACCGGCGCGGTGATGCGGGTGAAGGAAAGGTCGAGCGATGCCTGCTCGGCGGCGGCGCGGGCCTGCGCCAGCTCGGCGGCAGCCTGGCGCTGGTTGGCGAGGCGGCTGTCGGCAAGCGACTGGCTGACGAACCCGTCGCCGACGAGGACGCCGGCGCGCTTATATTCGGCACTGGCGTTGGCGAGCACGGCCTCGGCGCGCTGCACCCCGGCGCGGGCTGCGGCGAGGCGGGCGGCGAACGGACGCTGGTCGATCACGAACAGCACTTGCCCGCGCGTGACGGCCTGACCATCGCGGAAATTGACGGACTGGAGCAGGCCCGAGACGCGCGGACGCACCTCCACTGCGTCGACCGCCTCGAAGCGGCCGGCATAATCCTCCCAGTCGGTGATCTCGCGCTGGAGCGGGGCGGAGACGAGCACCTCGGGCGTGGGCGGAGGCGGCGGCGCGCTCGCACCGCAGCCGGCGAGGGCCGTGAACAGGGTCGATAGGGCGCACGTCGCGGCAGTCCGAAACGTCATGCGCACCCGTTCCATCTCGCCGTGCCGCCCATGTCTCTCTCCCCGATTCGCCGGCAGCGCCGGTCGCTCCTGTTAGACGCGATCAGGGAGCGTTTGTGCAGGGGCATAATTGCGGAGCTAATGAAATGCGCGAAGTCTAATCTTTGCCCGGGGCGAACAGCGCGAGCCATTCGTCTCAAGGCGAGCGGTTCGCTTCCGGCGCGTCGGGGGTGGCCTGGTAGCCGTTGCGGTCCAGGCGCAGGTCGGGGCGGACGAGGCACGGCACGCAATCGGTCTGGTGCAGCGGTGGTACCCGGCCGCTCACCGGGTTGGTGTAGTCGAACCACATCGGCAGGATCATCGGCCAGTCCCAGGTCTCCCCGGTGCCGCCCCAATAATGCTCAGCGCGCTTGCCGAGCGCCTTGAGCGGGATATCGGGCGGGAAGTTGCCGCCGGAGAAGGTCCGCGGGGGCGCATTGGGATCAGGCGGCGGCGGATCCTTGGCCTTGGCCCAGAGGCCGTCGCCCCAGGCGGCCGGATTGATGAAAGGCTCGTCCAGCGACAGGTTCCAGAGGCGCCAGTTACCCTTCTCCAGCACATATTGGTTGTAATACATGCCGCCCCAGAAGGAGGCGCCGAAGAAATCACCCTTCTTGCCGACGCTCTTGCCGGTGCGCGGCTGGAACAGGCGAACATGGCCGGTCACGGAGCGGCCGTCTTCCGAGATCAGGAACACCGGCTGGACCAGCCAGTGATAGGAGATGCCGGGCCGGGTCTGCGGCACCTTGCCCGCCGTGCGTGCCGCCAGCACCCGCTCGCGCGTGATGTAGTAGCCCGCGAACGGCGTGACCTTGAAGCCCTTCTCGGCGATCAGCCCGCCGAAGCCCGCCGGATTGGAATCGTCGAGGAAGAAGCCATAGGCGGACGAAACGTTGACCGACCCGTCATAGGCGGCGGCGCGCGCCAGCCGCCGCTTCGCTTCGTCGAACGTGATGGGCGCGGCCACACCACGCGCGATGGCGCCTGTAAGCGGAACCGACGCGACCAGCTTGGCTTTGCCCCGCACCGCGACGGGCCTGCCGGTGACTGGATGAACCCCGAGGAAGGCGGGCAGCGCGGCCATCGTCCCTGTGGCATCCGCACTGGGTAGCGGCGCGTCCGGCGCATTGGAACCGGCGGGCACGGGATCGGCGATCCGGCTCTTGCCCCAGCCGAGGAAAATATCGGTCTTCATCTGCGGGAAGCGGCGCATCTCGCGGATCTTCCACACGCCGTTTTCCCGCACGAACCGGTTGCGGAAGGTCCCGACTTCCCACCAGCCCTTCTCCTGGTCCGCCTCACCCAGCATGCCGAGTTCCAGGCCGCGCGCGTAGGCCTCGTTTCCGCCCGGCGAGATCGTCACGGTAACGTTGAACTGCACGCGATCGTTGAGTTGGCCGTGGCTGAGTCCTGCAGGGCCGATGCTCTCCAGCCAGCGGCGCACCCCGGCCTTGCCGCGCCAGATGCCCTGGCCACCGACCTCGATGGCGCTCTCGTCCGTGAACAGGTCGACCACATCGTCCCACATCCGGCGGTCTGCATAGAAGCCGTACATCGCCTGGAGGTTACGGATGCGGTCCTCCTCGTTGAGCCGGTCGACGCGGCCCTGCAAGGCGACCAGCGTGGCCTGCGTGGCGGGTGCGGTCCCGCTCGCCCGAGGGATCGGGATGCCCGCCGTTTCGACGTCGAAATGATAGGGCGGGACAGGAAGGTCGGCGCCGCCCCAGTTGGTCCAGCCCGCCTCATAGGGACCGTCGAACTGCGGATAATAATGGGCCACGGCGATCTTCCACACGCCCCGCTCGCGCACATAGTCATTCTCGAACACGCCGCCTTCGATGCGCGCCTGCCCGTCATGACCGTGGAAGATCAGCGCCTGCCAGCGGGCCTTGGCGCTCTCGCCATCGGGCGTGAGATTGATGACAGGGGAGTCGATCATCATCGCGGAGAGGCCGCCCTGCGCCTGACCTTCGCGCCCGCCGCCATAGCGCGTGCGCAGAAAGGTCGCGATGGCGGTTGGGCCGGTCGCGGTCTCGGCCGCCTTGATCTGCCCGTCGAAGACGAACTGCCCCTTGAGGGAAAACAGCGCGCCGACCTCGCGCCAGAGGCCATATTGGGCATAGTTGGCATAGCTGTTTTGCAGTGTGCGCACCGCCCGCAGGCTTTCCGTGCGCGCGACATCGCGCGCGAAGCTGTCCAGCGCAGCATCGGCGAGCGCGGGCATGGGCAGGAGCCAAGCCAGCAGGGCGCAGATCAGGGCGAATGGGCGCGGCATGGCTCTCTCCTGTGTCGACCGGCCGACCTTAGCGGAGAGACGATGCGGGACAACGGCGAGGAGCGCGGGGTCGCGCCTTGCCAAATATTCGTGCCGTTCCGGGCAAATGTCGCGCTGGTGGCAAACGCGCCTTAGTCGCAGCCCTCGCCTTCGGCGCGCGCGGACCAGCGGATCGCGCCCGAGATCATCGTCTGGTGCAGCGGCTCGGCATAGGTCTCCGCCTTGTGGCCCAGCGCCGAGAAGAAGACGCGGCCCTTGCCGACACAGCGGGTCCAGATCAGCGGGTGGACCGCGCCCATGCGGGTGCGCTCGGGATAGGGCTCGTAGCTGGTCTCGTCGAGCGTCGCGAGGATGCGCGTGTCGTTGCCGGTCGGCACCTTGTCGAAGGAATACCATTCCTCGGTGCGCGTCCACCGCTCGGGCAGGTCGCGCGTCGCCGGATTGCTGCGGTCGCGGATGTCGATCGTGCCCTGCTGGAACTGCTTGGGGCGACCGGTATGGCCGATGAACTGCGCGCCGATCAGCGTCTGCGGATACCAGGCCCAGTCATATTGGGGATCGCCGCCGGCACCGTGGAGCAGCACGACACCGCCGCCTTTCTCGACCCAGGCGCGGAAGGCCCCGCGCTGGGCCTCGTCGAAGATGTTGCCCGAGGTGCTGTTGAGCACGACGGTCGAGAATCTGGCGAGGTCGCGCGCGTTCATCACCGCGGCATTCTCGGTCTCGAACACGTCGCGGCCCTGCTTGCGGACGAGATCGACGAGCACCTTCTTGGCGGCGTCGATCTGCTCGGGATCGCGAAAGCCATTGGTCTTGGAGAGGACCAGCACGGTGCCGCGCTTGAGGGCCGGCAGCTTGGGCGGGGCCTTGTCCATGACCGGTGTCGGCCAGTTGCGCGGATCGCGAACGGGAGCGGGCGGCGTGGCGGCGGCGGGCTCGGCGGCCAGCGCGAGGGCGAGAAAGGCGGAGAACATCGGATCAAGCCAGTTCGTTGGTGGGTTTGCTGCCCCAGAGGGCATAGAAGAGCACGTAGAGTTCGCAGGCGGCGGCCAGCAGGAAGGACATCTGCAGGCCATAGGCATCGGCCAGCCAGCCCTGCACCACCACGAGCGCGCCGCCGGCAATGGCCATGATGAGCAGGCCCGAACCTTCCTCGGTGAGGGGGCCGAGGCCGCGGATGCCGAGGGTGAAGATCGTCGGAAACATGATCGAGTGGAACAGGCCGACGAGGATCAGCGACCACATCGCGACCGGACCGGTGGTGAACACCGTGACCAGCATCACGATGAACGCGCCGATCGAGAAGGCCGCCAGCACCGTGCCTGCGGGGATGCGCTGCATGATCGCGGAGCCGACGAAGCGGCCGACCATCATGCCGCCCCAGAGCAGGGTGAGATAGCGCCCCGCCGTCTCATGCGTAAGATTGGCGATGTGCGGCTGGCTGACGAAGTTCACGAACAGGTTGGCGACGCCGATCTCGGCGATCAGGTAGATGAAGATCGCGGGGACGCCGAACACCAAGTTGCGGTGCCGCCACAGGGAATGATGCTTGCGCTCCTCCTTGGCGAGGCGGCTGGTCGCCGAGCCCATGGCGGGCAGAGGAAAACGCGCGATCACGAAGGCCAGCACCATCAGCACGACGGCGACCAGCACATAGGGCAGGATGACCGACTGGGCGTCGGCGAGCTTTTCGGCCTGGGTGAGCACCGTGCCGGCCTCGGCCGTGCCGCTCTTGGAGCGGCCGAGGATGAGATAGGCACCGAACAGGGGCGCAAGCATCGTGCCCGCCGAGTTCATCGCCTGCACCAGATTGAGCCGCGAGGAAGAGGTCTCGGCCGGACCGATCACCGCGACATAGGGATTGGCGGCGACCTGCAACAGCGTGATGCCGCTGGCGATGACGAACAGCATGACCAGAGTCACGCCATAAGAGGGGAGGCTGGCGGCGAGCGTCATGCCCAGCGCACCCGCGGCTATGATGAGCAGGCCGATGACCAGCGACTTCTGGTAGCCGACGCGCTCGATAAGCTTGGCCGAGGGGATGGAGGCGAAGAAATAGGCGATGAACCATACGCTCTCAATCAGCGTGGTTTGCGTGTAGCTGAGGTCGAACACGCTGCGCAGATGCGGCAGCAGCGTGTTGTTGATGACGGTGATGAAGCCCCACATGAAGAACAGGCTGGCCAGCAGCATGAGCGCCGATGTGTAGGCCGGGCGCGCGCCGCCGCCTTGCTCGCTCAACGCCTGGGATCCCGGTGCAACTGCCATCCAACCTCTCCTGGGACGGCTTGCTTACCGTCATATAGTATGACTATATAGCCGCTCCGGGCGTCGTCAACATGCCATGGAAAGGAGAGGTGATCCGCGCGTGCCGACCGTTCCGTCGCGCCACAGGTTTTCCGCTCTTTTCCACGCGGCGCGCATCACCGATTTTCCACGAGCAAGCCCCCATATGACCGATAGCCCAAAGCTCCGCAGCCGTGCCTGGTTCGACAATCCCGACAATATCGACATGACGGCGCTCTATCTGGAGCGTTACCTCAACTTCGGCCTCAGTCTCGAGGAGCTGCGCTCGGGCAAGCCGATCATCGGCATTGCGCAGACGGGATCGGACCTCTCGCCGTGCAACCGGCATCATCTGGTGCTGGCCGAACGGGTGCGCGAGGGCATTCGCGAGGCAGGCGGCATCGCGCTCGAATTTCCGGTGCACCCCATCCAGGAGACGGGCAAGCGCCCGACCGCCGGGCTGGACCGCAACCTTGCCTATCTGGGGCTGGTCGAGACGCTATACGGCTATCCGCTTGATGGCGTGGTGCTGACGATCGGCTGCGACAAGACCACGCCGGCTTGCCTGATGGCGGCGGCGACGGTGAATATTCCCGCGATCGCGCTTTCGGTCGGCCCGATGCTGAACGGCTGGCACAAGGGTGAGCGGACCGGCTCCGGCACGATCGTGTGGAAGGCGCGGCAGATGCTCGCGGCGGGCGAAATAGACGATGCGCAGTTCATCAAGCTCGTCGCCTCCTCGGCGCCCTCGACCGGCTATTGCAACACGATGGGCACGGCGACGACGATGAACTCGCTGGCCGAGGCGCTGGGCATGTCGCTGTCCGGATCGGCGGCGATCCCGGCGCCTTATCGCGACCGGCAGGAAGTCGCCTATCTGACCGGCAAACGCGCGGTCGAGATCGCGTTGGAGGATCTGAAGCCCTCCGACATCCTGACCAAAGAGTCGTTTCTCAATGCCATCGCGGTCAATTCCGCGATCGGCGGATCGACCAATGCGCCGATCCATCTTGCCGCGATCGCGCGCCATATCGGCGTCGATCTGCCGCTCAAGGCCTGGCAGGACCATGGCCATGCGATCCCGCTGCTCGTCAATCTGCAGCCGGCGGGCGAATATCTCGGCGAGGACTATTATCACGCGGGCGGCGTGCCGGCGGTCGTCGCGCAACTGATGGAGCAGGGGCTGATCGCGGAGGATGCGCTGACGGTCAACGGCAGGAGCATCGGCGACAATTGCCGTGGCGCCGAGATCGAGGACGAAAAGGTCATCCGCCGCTATGCCGATCCGCTCAAGGCCGAGGCGGGCTTCATCGTGCTCTCGGGCAATCTGTTCGACAGCGCGATCATGAAGACCAGCGTGATCTCCGAGGAGTTCCGGGCGCGCTATCTCTCCAACCCGGCCGACCCCGATGCATTCGAGGGGCCGGTGGTCGTGTTCGACGGGCCGGAGGATTATCACCACCGCATCGACGATCCTGCGACGGGCATCACCGCCGAGACGCTGCTGGTAATGCGGGGGGCCGGGCCGATCGGCTATCCCGGCGCGGCCGAGGTGGTGAACATGCGCCCGCCGGCGCACCTGATCCTCGATGGCGTGCATGCGCTGCCGTGCCTGGGCGACGGGCGGCAGTCCGGTACCAGCGGCAGTCCCTCGATCCTCAATGCCTCGCCCGAGGCGGCGGCGGGCGGTGCGCTGGCGCTGCTGCGCTCGGGCGACCGCGTGCGCATCGACCTGCGGCGCGGTACGGCGAACGTTCTGGTCGACGAGGCCGAGCTGGAAGCGCGGCGCAACGCGCTGGAAGCGGCGGGCGGCTATGCCTATCCCGCCTCGCAGACGCCCTGGCAGGCGCTCCAGCGTTCCGTGGTGGGACAGCTTGGCACCGGTGCGATTCTGGAAGGCTCCGAGGCGTTCCAGCGGATCGCGCAGACAAAGGGCCTGCCGCGCGACAATCACTGAGGGGAAAAGCCGTCCTGCCGTGCTCCTGCGAAAGCAGGAGTCTAGGGCGCAGCCGACGGGCCTAGCCGCCCAGTGCTCCTGCTTTCGCAGGAGCACTGGTCCGCTCGATCAGGATGAAGTCCCGTTTTCCCGGTCGAGCGCGAACTCGGCGATGATCGCCTCGCTATGCTCGCCGACGCGCGGGGCGCCCCGGTCGGTGCCGGCACGGTGGCCGTCGATGCGCAGCGGGCTGCGGGTGGTCGCGATGCGGGCGCTACCCCGGCGGATATCCTGGAGCATGTCGAGCCGGCGGAAGGCCTGCTCGGAGAGAAGCTGCGGCCAGTCGTTGACCGGCGCGCACCAGATGTCGTGCAGGCGCAGCCGGTCGATCCACTCTGTGGTTGTGTGCTGGGCGAGCCGCTCCGCGATCAGCGCCTTGACCGGGTCGCGCTCGGCAAAGGCGTCGTGGCCGGCGAGCGGCAGGTCGAGGAGCGGGGCGAGCCGGTCGAGCGGCATCATCGCCAGCGCGAGCCAGCCGTCGGCAGTGCGATAGGCGCCATAGGGCGCGGCGAGATAGGCGTGGGCGTTGTTGACTGCGGCGCGCTGCGGCGTACGGCCGCCGTCGTTGAGGTGCGTGGTCAAAACCTCGAACTGCAGGTCGACCAGCGCTTCGAGCAGGCTGGTTTCGACCCTCGCACCCTCGCCGCTGATGCCGCGCCGGACCAGGGCGGCGAGGATGCCCTCGACCAGCACATGCCCCGCCAGCATGTCCGCCACGGACAGGCCGAAGGGCACCGGGCCGTCGCCCGCGCTGCCGCTCAGCCACATCGCGCCGGAGAGCGCCTGCGCCAGAAGATCCTGCCCCGGCAGGTCGACCCACGGACCATCCTCGCCATAGCCGGAGATGCTGCCGACGATCAGCTGTGGGTTTCGCGCGCGCAGGGCAGCAGCGCCGAAGCCGAGCCGGTCGGCGACGCCGGGCCGGAAATTCTGGATGACGACGTCCGCGCGCTCGATCAACCGGTGGACGCGGTGCGCGTCGCGGGCGTCCTTGAGGTCGGCGGCAAGGCTCTGCTTGTTGCGGTTGATCGCGTGAAAGAGCGTGGAATCGCCTTCAATGTCGGTGTCGCTCAGATAGAGCGTGCGGCAGATGTCGCCGGTGCCGGGCCGCTCGACCTTGATGACGCGCGCGCCCAGATCGCCCAGCCGCAGCGCCGCCGAGGGTCCCGACAGGAACTGCGCCATGTCGACGACGAGCAATCCGTCGAGCGGCGCCGTCATTGGCTGTCGCGGTAAAGCTGGTTGAGCGCGGCGATCGCCTTGTCCGCCGGCTCGCCCGCGCGCAACGCCTCGTTGATGCGCTCCGAGGCGGCATGCTGGAACGGCATGTAGCCGTGGTGGCGCGGGCGGATCCAGGCGCGGTCGAGCGTCGCGCGGGTCGCGCGGTAGAAGTCGTGCGTGGCGGCGTTGACGCTATCTGCTTCCCAGGCGTCGGCATGGCCCGGCTGCCCGCCGTTGGGCGCGACGATATCGCGTTGCACCGCGCCGCCCGAGACCCAGGCCGCGAAGGCAGCGGCGCTCGCCGGATCCTCGGCATAGGCCGAGACTGCCATGCCGGTGCCGCCGAGGGTGGAACCGCTGGGGCCATGATCCAGCGCCGGAATGTCGGCGAAGCGGATGAGCTCGGGGCGGAAGCCCGCGATCGCATAGCTGACATAGCCGTAGATGAGCGGCGCGACAGCGAGCCTGGCGCCGGGCTGGGCCATCAGTTCGAACATCGCGATCGGGTCCATCTCATAGGCCGCCGGATCGACTCGCCCGGCGAGGGTCGCAAGCAGATCATAGGCGCGCATGGCCTCCGCCGGAAACAGGTCGCCGCCCTCCAGCGCGAGTGGGACGCCAGCGATCCCGCAGAGCGTGAACAGGCTCATCAGGCTGTGCGGGGCGCGCAGCGGCAGCGATGCGCGGCCATCGGCGACGAGCGCGGCAAGCTCGTCCCAGTCCGTGATCGGCGCGGCGATCCGCGAGGGCACCCAAGCCTGCACCTGCGTCGCGGCATCGACGGGCAGCGCCCATTGGTGGCCGTTCCAGTTGTAGCTCTCGTAGGAGCCGCCGATCGACCCGGCCGCGATCTCGGCGAGCGTCGGCGCGTCGATCGCCGTGTCCAGCGCCAGCAGGCAGCCACTGTCGGCGACCTGGCCGACATGGGGATGGTCGATGACGATGAGGTCATAGCTTCGCGCGAGATCCTCGACGGGATAGCTCTCGAAATCCTGCAGCGAGCGCTGATCCCAGCTGATCGCTTGCCCCGTTCGCGCTTTCCATGCGGCGGAGGCGGCAACGAGCGGATCATAGCCGCGTGAATGGTTCCAGGTCATTCCGCGCACGGCAGTTCCCTCCAGTCTCGTTCGATCCCCGACGTCGGGGAAATCGGTTGACTCGCCATAGCCTCGCCAATAGCGTTTTCAAGCATACATCATATAAAATCACTAATAGGAGTTTGGGGCGTGCAGGCAGAGGATCGGAGCGACGGCCAGTCGACCGACGGCGGGCTCATGGACGGGCTGCCGCTCGACGGCCTGATGGTCCTCGATTTCAGCCAGTTCCTCGCCGGCCCTTCCTGCGCGCTGCGCCTTTCCGATCTTGGCGCGCGCGTCATCAAGGTCGAACGGCGCGAAGGCGGCGATGCCAGCCGGTCCCTGTTTCTTGCCGACATGGCGTTCGATCAGGACAGCGCGCTGTTCCACGCGATCAACCGGGGCAAGCAGAGCTATGCCGCCGACCTCAAGGATCCGGGGGATCTTGCCGCGGTCCGGCGCCTCGTCGCCAAGGCTGACGTGCTCATCCACAATTTTCGCCCCGGCATCATGGACCGGCTGGGGCTGGGCTGGGCCGACGTGTCGGCGCTCAACCCGGGGCTGATCTACGCGGGCGTCAGCGGCTACGGGCCGGACGGGCCGTGGCGCGACAAGCCGGGGCAGGATCTGCTTGTCCAGTCGCTGTCGGGCATTGCCTGGCTGTCGGGTGAGGGCGGCGGGCCGCCGGTGCCGGCCGGCCTCTCGATCACCGACATGACGGCGGGAGCGCAACTCTGCCAGGGCATTCTCGCGCTGCTGGTGCGGCGCGGGCGGACGGGACGCGGCGGGCGGGTCGATGTGAGCCTGCTCGAGACCGCGATCGACCTGCAGTTCGAGCATCTCTCGGTCCACCTCAATCGTGACGAGCCGATGCCCGCGCGCGCAGGCATCGCCAACGGCAATGTCTATCTCGCCGCGCCCTACGGCATCTACGCGACGGCAGACGGCTATCTCGCTCTGGCCATGACGCCCGTCGACCGGCTCGGCGATGTGATCGGGCTTCCCGCGCTCGGCGCATTTCCACGCGAGAGCTGGTTTGTCGACCGGGACGCGATCAAGGCGGCGATCCGCGACCACCTCGCGACAGGCAGCACGGCCGACTGGCTGGCGCTGCTGGAGCCGGCGGGCATCTGGGCCGCGCCGGTGCTCGACTGGCCTGCGCTGCGCGCCGAACCGGCCTTCGCTGCCCTCAACGCCACCCAGGCCGTGCGCGCGCCCGACGGCGCGGAACTGTCGCTGACGCGCTGCCCCATCCGCGTGGACGGCGCCATCCTCACGTCGCCACGCGCCGCCCCCCGGCTGGGCGCCGACCGCGCGGCCATCGACCAGGAGTTCGCCCAGTGATTGTCGAGCAATATTTCGAGGACTATGAGATCGGGGAGGGCCGGACCACCTTCGGCCGGACGATCACCGAGACCGATTTCGTGGTCCATGCCGGCCATACCGGCGACTTCTTCCCGCATCATATGGACGCCGAATGGTGCGCCACGCAGGAGATCGGCCAGCGCATCGCGCACGGCACGATGGTCTTCTCGATCGGCATCGGCCTCACCGCCACGACGATCAATCCGCATGCCATGTCGTATGGCTATGACCGGCTGCGCTTCATCCGCCCCGTGCATATCGGCGACACGATTACCACGATCACGCGCATCGCCGACAAGCGCGATCATCCCAAGCGCGCGTCGCACGGGGTGGTGACGGAGGCGGTCGACATGCGCAATCAGCGCGGGGAGACGGTGCTTGCCTGCGAGCATCTCTACCTCGTCGCGCGGCGTCCTGCGGCCTGAACTCCATGCCGCGACTACGCCCGGTCCCGTTCGTCCTGACGCTGGCGGTGGTAGTGATTGCCGTCGCCTCGCTGGTCGGCGTACGGCAGGCGGCGCGGGCGGTGAACGGATCGGTTGCGGCGGGCACCGGCACCGGGCCGCGCTACGGCCTGTCGACGGTGGGCCTCAGCTATCCCTTCGCCGCTGCGATCGCCAAGGGCTTCACCGAGGCGGCCGCGCGCGCGGGTGCGACCGCGATCGTGCTCGACGCCAAGGGCGACGTGCAGAAGCAGGCCAATGATATCGACGACCTGATTGCGCAGAAGGTGGCGGGGATCGCGGTGATGCCGCTCGATTCCGTCGTCGCGCAGGGCTGGGTCAAGCGCGCCAACGCGCAGGCGGTGCCGATGGCGGCGGTCGCGGCGCTGGTCGGCGATCCCCGCACGCGGGCCATCACAGACGTCTATCCGGGTCTGGTCGCGCTGGCATCGCAGGACGAGGTCGAGGCTGGGAAACAGGCCGGCAAGCTTGCGGCGACTTGGCTGCCGACGGATCGCGTGGCACGCATCGCCGTGATCGAAGGTGCCGCCGGCTTCCCGGAAGTGGAGCAGCGGGCGCGGGGCTTCAAGCTTGGTCTGGATGCAGCCGGTGCGCGCTACCGGATCGTCGCGTCGCAGCCCGGCAACTGGACCAGCGAAGGGGGCGAGGCGGCTTGCCAGAACATCCTTGCCGCGCAGCCCGGCATCGACCTCTTCTACAATGAGGCGGACGATATGGTGATCGGTTGCGCGCGCGCCGTCCGCGCGGCGGGATCGCAGGCGCGGCTGATCGGGGTCGGCGGCTCGAAGCTGGCCATCGCGTCGATCAAGGCGGGCGCTGTCGACGGGACGGTCTGCTTCAAGCCCGAGGCGCTGGGCGCGCTAGCCTTCGAGGCGCTGCATGCCGGGGCACGCGACGGGGCGCCGCGCTTCCGCACCTATCCGATCCCTGCGGTGACGCAGGCGACCGTCGGCGCGTGTGTCGGCCAATGGTAGCGCCCTTGCTCTCGCTCGCCGGGGTCGAGAAGGTCTGGCCCAATGGGACCATTGCGCTGCGCGGCGTCGATCTGACGGTGCAGGCGGGGCGCGTGCATGGCCTGCTGGGCGCCAATGGCGCCGGCAAGTCGACGCTCATCAAGATATTGGCGGGCGCGATCCCGCCGAGCGGCGGCAGCGTGAGCTGGCAGGGCGAGCCGGTGCGCTGGAGCAATCCCCGCGCCGCGCGGGCCGCCGGCGTCGCGACCATTTATCAGCATATCCCGCTCGTGCCGACCCTGTCGGTGGCCGAGAACATGCTGCTGGAGCAGCGCGGCGGCTGGCGCCATGACCGATCCGGCCGCACCCGTGCCGCCGAAGTCGCGCAGGCGCTCGGCGATCCGTTCGATCTCGATGCCATCGTCGGCGACCTGCCGATCGGCACGCGCCAGATGGTCGCCATCGCGCAGGGGCTGATGAGCGATCCCGCGTTGCTTATCATGGACGAGCCGACCGCCTCGCTGGCCGGGCACGAGCGCGAGCAGGTCTATGCGACGATCCGCCGGCTGGCCGGCGAGGGGCGCGCAGTGCTGTTCGTTTCCCACTTCCTCGACGAGATCGTCGCCCTGACCGATGAAGTGACTGTCCTGCGGGACGGCCGCGCCGTGCTGCACGAGCAGACGGCAGACCTGGATGAAGCGGCGATCGCGGCGGCCATTGCCGGCCGGTCGGTCGCGGCGCTGGAACGGGCGAAAACGGCGCGCGCCATCGGCGCACCGGTGCTCGACGTTCGCGACCTTGCGTTACGGGGCGTGCTCGCGCCGACGAGTTTCGTCGTCTCCGCCGGTGAGATTGTCGGCATTGCCGGCATGCTGGGCGCAGGGCGGAGCGAATTGCTGCATGCGATTTTCGGTGCCGACCCTGCCGTCGAGGGAATGGTCGCACTGAATGGCGACGTCGTCGGGCGTTCTCCGGAGGATGCTGTCGCGGCGGGCATCGCGCTGGTCCCCGAGGATCGCGCGGCGCAGGGCTTCGTGCCCGGCATGACCATATCCGAGAACCTTGCGCTCCCCCGCACCGGCATCCTGATCTCGCACGAGCGCGAGGATCCGGCCGCGCGGGCGGCGATCGACCGGCTGGCGATCAAGGCGTCGGGCCCCGACGCACTGGTCAGCGAGTTGTCCGGTGGCAACGCGCAGAAGGTGGTGATCGCCAAATGGCTCACGCCGGAGACGCGGGTGCTGCTGCTCGACGAGCCGACGGCCGGCATCGACATCGGCGCACGCACCGACATCCTGCGCTTGATCCGCACGCTGGCCGACGAAGGCCTGGCGGTGTTGCTGGTCAGCTCCGAGTTCGAGGAATTGATCGCCGTCGCGGACCGCATCCTGGTGATGCGCGACGGGGCGGTGGTGGCGCAGGTCGATCCTGCCGCCATCGATGAGGCGGGGCTGATCCAGCTCGCCAGTGGAACAACGGCCGAGACGGGGATGGCTGCATGAACAGGACGACCGACTGGCGTCAAATCTTCGGGCTGCGCGAGGCGGGCGTCTATTATGCTCTGCTGATCCTGCTCGCGCTGCTGGCGGCAATCGCCCATTCGCGCGGCCTGCCCAATTATCTTTCTGCGCAGAATCTCGGCAACATCGCCTATCAGGCTTCGCTGGTCGGGATCATGGGCGTGGCCATGACGGTGATGCTCATCACCGGCGCGTTCGACCTCTCCGTGGCCTCGGTCGCGGCGCTGGCGGCGGCGGTGCTGGTCGGGCTGGCGCCGGGCATCGGCTTTCCGCTGGCAGCGGTGGCGGCGATCACCACCGCGATCGGGGTCGGCATCGTCAACGGCGTGATCGTCCAGTTCGTCGGGATCAACGCCTTCATCGTCACTTTGGGCACGCTGACCGCCGTGCGCGGCCTCGTGCTGGTACTGACCGACGGGCGCTCGCTGATGGTCGAGCAGCCGCATGTGCTCCAGCAGATGCTGGCCTTCGAGAGCACGCGCGTGCCACTGTTCTGGCCCTTGCTGGCGATTGCGGTTGCGCTGCTGGTGCTGGCCGTCGTCAGGAAACACGCGCTCCCCGTTGTGGGCGGCGTGGTGATCGGGGCGCTGGCTCTGCTGGCGGGACCGGCCTTCGCCGTCGCCGCGCCGGTGGTCTATCTCGCGCTGTTCACCGCGATCGTCTGGGCCGTGCTGCGCTTCACGGTTGTCGGTCGGCGGGTCTATGCGGTCGGCGGCAATGCCGAGGCGGCGCGGCTCTCCGGCATCAACGTGCATGCCTACAAGCTGGGCGCCTTCGTGCTGTCGAGCGCGGCTGCGGGATTTGCCGGCGTGCTGTTCGGCTGCCGGCTGGGCGCGATCAACCCGACCGCGCTGCAGGGCGCCGAGCTGACCGTGATCGCCGCGGCGATCCTCGGCGGCACGTCGCTGCTCGGCGGCGCAGGCAGCGTGCTCAAGACGGTGGTCGGCGCGCTGCTGCTGTTCACCCTCACCAACGGCTTCAACGTGCTCAACCTCGGCGCCAGCTATCAGGGCCTGATCGAGGGCATTGTCGTGATCGCCGCCGCGGCGATCTACACGGTCGGCGGCAAGCGGAAAGCGACGGCCCGATGACGACCTTGCGCATTGCCGTTCGCCGCTTCGGCCCGTTCGAGAGCGCCATCGCCAAACAGTTCGCCGATTTCGCGCGGGGGCAGGGCGTGGATGCGACGATCGAGGCTGTGCCGATGGACCTCAATCCGCTGCACCAGAGCATCATCGCCGAGCGGGGTCTTGCGACGGGCGAGTGGGACATTGCCTTCCTCAACACCGACTGGCTGGCCGAGGCGGTGGCGGACGATCTGCTCGAGGATCTGACGCCGCACATGGCGCGCGCGCCGATCGCGGACTGGCCCGATGCCTGGAGCCCGTCGCTCACCGGGCTTCAGCAGTTCGGCGACGGGCTATGGGCGATGCCCTATCATGACGGGCCAGAATGTCTGGTCTATCGCAAGGACTTGATCGCGCACCCTCCCAGAACATGGGAGGAATTCCACGCGCTCGCCCGGCAGCATCATGCGCCGGCAGACGCGCGCTACGGCACGGTGCTGGCGCTGTTTCCGGATGGGCACAACAGCTTCTACGACTTTTGCATCCATATCTGGTCGCGCGGTGGCGAGGTGTTCGGTGTCGACGGGCAACCGGACTTCACGTCGGACGCCGCCCGTGCCGCACTCGATTTCCTTCGCATGCTGGCAAAGGATGATCGGGCGATCGCGCCCGATTGCCGCTCGCTCGACAGCGTCCAGTCCGGCGCCCTGTTCGCGCAAGGCAAGGTCGCGCTGATGGCGAACTGGTTCGGCTTCGCGGCCCATGCCGACACCGCTCCGGAGAGCGAAGTGCGCGGGCGGGTCGACGTCGCGCCGCTGCCGGCGGGGCCGGGCGGGCGCAGCGTGTCGCTCAATGTCTTCTGGGTGCTCGCGATCGGTTCGGGGTCGCGGAACAAGGCGCTGGCCTGGGACTTCCTGCGCCACTGCGCCACGGCGGAGATGGACCGGCTGACCACCACCGAAGGCGCGATCGGCGTACGTCGTTCGACCTGGGCGGACCCGGAGATCACCGCGCAGCTGCCCTATTATCACCGCCTCGAATGGCTACACGAGCATGCCCGCGAAATGCCGATCACGCCCGATCTCGCGCGGATCAGCCATATCGTCGACGATCTGATGACGCAGGCGGTGACCACCGACCGGCCGACCGCCGATCTTCTTGCGGAAGCGCAGGCGAGAGCCGCGCGATGAGCGATCTGCAGCAAGCCTGGCCGATGCCGAGCGCGCCCCGTCCGATCGTCATTATCGGCACCGGCGGGATCGTGTCCGACGCGCATCTGCCGGCCTATCGCAAGGCGGGCTTCACCGTCGCCGGCGTCCATGATCTCGATCGCGCGCGCGCCGAGGCGCTGGCCGCCAAATGGGATATCGCCCGCGTGTTCGGTTCGGTCGAGGAGGCGGCCGCGCAGGATGCGGTATTCGATGTCGCCGCGCCGCCCGTGGCGCATCGCGCGATCCTCGATGCGTTGCCCAGAGGCGCCGCCGTGCTGCTCCAGAAGCCGATGGGTCTCGACCTCGCCGAAGCGACCGCGATCCGCGACACCTGCCGTAAGCGGGGACTGGTCGCCTCGGTCAATTTCCAGCTGCGCTATTCGGCGACGATGCTCGCTATCGCCGACGCGATCCGCCGGGGGCGGCTGGGCCAGCTCACCGAGATCGAGGTGCACATCAACCTCGTCACGCCGTGGCACCTCTTCCCGCATCTCAAGCCCAACCCGCGGGTCGAGATCGTCAGCCATTCGATCCATTATCTCGACACGATCCGCGCGCTTGCCGGCGACCCGAAGGGCGTGTTCGCGCGCAGCTTCGGCCATCCGACCAGCGAACTCGCCGATACGCGCACGTCGATGATCCTCGATTATGGCGACACGCTGCGGGTAGCGCTGTCGATCAACCATCATCACGATTTCGGCCGCCGCTTCCAGGATGCGAGCTTCCGCGTCGAGGGCGTCGAGGGCGCGGCGATGGCCAAGCTCGGCCTGCTGCTCGATTATCCCGTCGGCGAGCCCGACGAGCTGTGGTTCGCCCGGCGCGGCGGGCCGTGGGAGCAGCTGCCGCTGGCCGGCGGCTGGTTCCCAGACGCCTTCATCGGCCCGATGGCCAACCTCCAACGCTTCGCCGGAGGCGAGGACGCCGCGCTCTCGAGCAATGTCGAGGATGCGTGGCGGACCATGGCGCTGGTTGAGGCCGCCTATCGTGCGGGCAGTGCGCCCGCCACGTCCATTCCAGAGAATTGAGGATCTGATACCGTGACCGACCTGACCGGAAAGACCGCCCTTGTCACCGCCGCCGCACAGGGCATCGGCCGCGCCTCGGCGCTGGCTCTGGCTGCTGCCGGCGCGCGCGTGATCGCGACCGACGTCAACGAAGCCGGGCTGGAGGGCCTCGCGAGCGACCGCATCGAGACGCGCCGGCTCGACGTGCTCGACAGCGCGGCCGTCGCCAGGCTTGCCGATGAGACGATCGACATTCTGTTCAACTGCGCCGGCGTGGTCCACGGCGGCACTGTGCTGGAGACGAGCGACGCCGACCTCGATTTCGCCTGGAGGCTCAATGTCGTGGCGATGACGCACACCTGCCAGGCGGTGCTGCCCGGCATGGCCGCGCGCGGCGGCGGCGCGATCATCAACATGGCTTCGGTCGCGTCGAGCGTGAAGGGCGTGCCCAATCGCTTCGCCTATTCGGTGACCAAGGCGGCGGTGGTGGGCCTCACCAAGTCGATCGCCGCCGATTTCGTCGGCCAGAACATCCGCGTGACGGCGATCTGCCCCGGCACGGTCCAGACGCCCTCGCTCGACGAGCGGCTCGCGGCCGGCGGGGATTATGAGGGCGCACGCGCCGCGTTCATCGCCCGCCAGCCAATCGGCCGCATCGGCGCACCCGAGGAGATTGCCGACCTCGTCGTCTATCTCGCCGGCGCGACCTACACGACCGGCCAGGTGCAGATCATCGACGGTGGCTGGACGGTCTGAGGAGTGAGCGGGATGCTTGATCGACGCGGGCTGCTGGGCGGCGGAGCGGCCATGATGGGGGCGATGGCCCTGCCGAACGTCGCCGGTGCACGCGCGGCAAGCGATCCGGTCGCGCCCTTCCGCACGCCATACAAATATCCCAGCCGCATCCTCAGCGGCTCCGGCGTGCCGGGCAGTTTCGACGAGAAGGCGGTCGATTGCCCGTTTGTCTTTTCGGCGAACGCAAGTTCTACCTGACCCATGTCGGCTTCGACGGGCAGGGCTATCAGACCGGCATTTGCGAGTCCGACGATCTGATCAACTGGAAGCGGCTCGGCCTGATCATGGCGCGCGACCCCAATGATCCGATCACCCAGCACAACATCGCCTGCGCCTCGATCCTGCGCGAGAACGAGCTGTTCTCGCCCGGCCGGCTGATCAAGGTCGACGGGCGCTATGTCGCGGCGTGGCATGCCTATCCCAATCCGGGTTATGAGAAGGGCGCGGCGGTGATCGGCCTCGCGTTCAGCGATGACTTCATGCACTGGGAGCGCGGCCCCGTGATCCTGCGCGCCGAGGATGGCGCGGAGTGGGAGCGCGGCGGGCTCTACAAGCCCTATCTCGTCAAGATCGGCGACACCTTCCACCTCTACTACAACGCCAAGACGACCGGCGAGCCCTGGAAGGAGCAGACCGGCCTCGCGATCTCGAAGGACCTCAAGAGCTGGACGCGCCACCCGGCAAGCCCGCTGCTGCGTAACGGGCCGGAGGGCTCGCCGGACTTCCGCTTCGCGAGCGACCCGGTGGTCGTGTCTCACAAGGGCAAGTGGGGAATGTATTATTTCGGCCTCGCCAAGGACGGCTACGCGCGCGACCTGCTCGCGCTCGGCGACAGCCCGACCAGCTTCACGAAAGTCGACGAGGTGCTGATCGACGTCGGCCCGCCCGGCACCATCGACGAGAAATATGCGCACAAGCCGGCCGTCATCTATCACGACGGCGCGCTCTATCACTTCTACTGCGCGGTCAGCGGCAAATGGCCCAATGACGTGCGTGGCCTCGCGGTGGCGCGGTCCAGGCCCTGGAGCTAGGGCGCTTCTTCCCGTCGTCATTCCCGCGAACACGGGAATCCACCTCGGGCGTCGAGCCACCGAGCGGGCAAAAGAACATCGTCACCCCGGGCTTGACCCGGGGTCCCGCTTACTGTCGCGTTAGGACATCACCGCGCATTATAGCGGGACCCCGGATCAAGTCCGGGGTGACGGCGATGCTTTTGGCAGCAATGTCGTCGTGTCCGAACAGTCCGCTTTCGGGCGTCGATGTGCCATAGCTGAACGGCAGGAATGTCGGGGGAGCGGTCGTTTACTCTATGTGAAACGCGTCGATGATTTGCTGCTCGGACAGCCCTTGCTGCCGCGCCCAGAGAACAAGGTATTCGGCAAGATACCAGTCCACGACCTCATCCGGTCTGGCGAGACAGTTGGAGAGGCGCAATCCGCTTTGCTGATCGACGGGCAAGGTCATAATCATGGCCCACATCTCGTGCTGAAGCGAGACGCCGTGTGCGTCTTGCTCATCACGATCGAAGGCGTCCAATGCCCTCCGTTGGACCGCTGCCTCTAACAGCATATGCTGATGAAGCGCGCGAACCACCCTGTGAGTTGTCGGTCGCAGCGCGCCCTCGTCGATTTCCCCGATGATCGTATCTGCGTTTGCCATGCGATTAACCATGGTCGGAAAATAAGCCAAAGCGGAACCTCCGCAACGCCGTCGTGTCCGAACAGGCCGCTATCAGGCGCCGGTGCGCCAGAGCAGAACGGCACGATTGTCGGGGCTAGCCGCCGCTACTGCGCCATCTGTTAACGGCCCAACGCACAACGAAGCCGACCGCAAGGGCCACAAATGCAGATGGCAACGCGACGTGGCTCCAGAACCCTTTTCCGCAGGTAATATCGGGAGCACAATCCCCGAGCGTGTCGACTAACAGGAGAAAAATGAAAATCGGCAGCGTGACGAAGATAGCGGAAGCACAACCCCATTTCGCACCAAGCGTCGAGCCGCTCTTGTATCTGCCGTCGTCCATTAGCCAAATGCTATTGCGCACTGTGAACGTCCGCAATGTCGTCGTGTCCGGACAGGCGGGTTTTAACACCGAATCCCCAGTAGCCGCCGCCCGCCGCCCCGCTACAGCGGGACCAATCGCGCTCCCAGCAGGCGCACCGGGCCGAGCAGGCCGGACTCAAGCAACGGCGCATCCGCCGTGTAATGCTGCCAGGTGGTGAAGGCGACGCGCTTGCCCGGCGGCTTGGGTTGGCCGGTGCGGTACCATTCGGGTAGCGCGGAAATGCCGCCGTTCCAGCCAAAGGCATTGACGCGATACTCATATTCGGCGGGAAACTGCTCGTCGCCGATCAGGCGGTTGGGCCACAGGTTCGTCACCTGCACCTCCAGAGCGTTGTCGCCGGCGCGCACGGCGTCGGTAACGTCGATGCGATAGGGCGGCTTCCACAGGCTGCCGAGCGGCTTGCCGTTGACGACCACGCGCGCCATCACCTCGACCCGGCCGAGATCGAGATAGACCCGCCGATTGCCGCCGAGCGAAGCTGCGGGGACGGCGAAGCGCGTGCGATAGCTCGCCGTGCCGGAGAAATGGCGCACGCCGAAGTCGGCGTGCCGGTGCAGGGACGCAAGCCGGTCGAGCGTGATCGCCGTCGGCGCGCCGAGATCGGGCGGGAATGCGATCTGCCACGGCCCGTCGAGCGCGGTGGTGCGCGCGACCGCACCGGCATCGAGCGTGCGCGCGCCGAGCCGATACTGGCCGCCCTGCCAGACGAGCAGGCCGGCCGGGACGCACTCGGCCGCCGGCGGTTCGGGCGATAACGGTAGAGGTTGTGCCGCCAGCTTTGCGATCTCGGCCGCTGCGAGGGCGCTCGGGTGCAGGGTCAGCGCGGCTGTGTCGCCTTCGAACAGCCGTGGCCGTGCGATGGTTGCGCCGAGCACCGCGTGGAGCTTGAGCGGCGCCGCGTCACCGTGCGCGACCTCCGCGCCGTTCAGATAGAGCTTCGAGCCATCGGGGTCGCAGGTGACGGCGAGATGCGTCCAGCCGGCGATCGGCACCGGCGCGGTCAGCGCGGCGCGGTAGGTCGGCCCGACATTGTGATAGAGGATCGCGCCGTTGCGCCCCGCCGAAATGCCGAGCGTCGCGTGGCCCGCGCCGAACAGATCGGCGCCGGAGGGCGGATCGACGAGGAAGCTCGCGCCGCCCGCGCCCAGCATCTCCAGGCTGCCGCCCCGAGCCATCGCATTGGTCCGCGCCTCGACGACCTCCGGGCGGCTGTCGCTGGAGGCGATCTCCGGGCTGATCGGCCAGAGATCGGTCTCGGGCTTGATCCAGGCCGTGACGCTGAACCGGTCGCTCGCCTCCTGCCGGGGCTGTGCAGGCGCCGGCTGTGCCGAGAGGATGGCGCCGCTCGGGCCAGTGAGGGCGCTGGAGCCGCCAGTCGCGGGCTTGCGGAACACGACGAAGCACGACCCCGCTTCATCAAGCCGCAGGGCGACGCGCGTGCGGCCATCGGCGGTGTCGTAGACCGGCAACGCGTGGCTCTGCCCGGTCATCGGATCCCAGCATTCCGGCGCGCGCCCGGCGACCCGGAAGGTGGCGACCACGTCCTCGGCGCGGCGGCGGGCATTGGAGACGAAATAGACTTCGGCGTCGCCGATGCGGCGGTGGATCCAGTGCAGCACCGCGTCGCCTGTCCGGGCGCTCAGCTCGACATCGGGGGCAAGCCCCGCCTCGCGCAGCACCTGATCGAGCGGCATGCCCCAGAAGACGCGGCCCTTGCCGTGCGTGCGGGAGGTGCGGATGCGTCCGTCGAGATCGCCCCACAGGTCGGCCGCGAGTCGCTGCACCGCGCCGTCGCTCTCGGGATAGCCGGCAAGGCCATGCGACTGCTCGACCCGTCCGCCGACCAGCCACATGCCCTGGCTGACCAGATCGCTGATCCTCGCGAGCGTCTCGCGCGTGATCCGCCGGTCGTCGGGCATTACCAGCACGCGGTAGCTCATGCCGTCCGGCAGGACGATGCGATTGCCCTCGATCCGCGCGCGCTTGTGCAGCACGTCCGCGTCGCACACGTCATAGTCGTGGCCCGGCGGCACCGGCTGCGCCAGTTTCGGCCGCGCGCCGGAGAGGGTGGCGGCCACCGGCTCCTCGATATGCACCGGGCACTGCACCGGCGAGTTCTCGCCCGCGAAATAGAGCAGGTCGGCGACGAAATTGCCCTGCGCGAGCATGTTCTGGCAGCGCGCGGCATAGCTCAGCCACGGTCCGGCTTCCTCGAACCAGGTGTTGGTCCGCTCGAAATGGAAGCCCCACGGCCCCATCGTCATGCCCGGCTTCGCGGTGGGATGCGGCTGCTGCGCGTAGCGGTGGAAGACGAAGTGGTTGAGGCCGTACGAGTACATCTCGTCGCCCAGCCCCTTCATCGCATAGGGATATTCGAGCCAGCGCGACTGCGCGGGGCGCCCGGTGAAGGATTCTGCGCCCACGAAGCGCTTGCCGTGGACATGCGCGGTGGTCGCCGCGACCTTCACCGAATAGGCGGCCGCCCCGCCGCGCACCCAGAATTCGCCCATCAGCGCGTCGACCCTGGCGCCGGCCTGCTGGTCGTCGAACGGGCCGTTGCCATAGGGCTCGGTGTAGCTATGCAGCCCATGCTTCTCGCACAGTTCATGGAAGCGCCCGAAATAGCGGTCTTCCATGAGGGTCGCGTGCACCCGGCGCAGGTCCCAGAGGAAGCGCTCGGTGATCTCGGGACTGCCGACCAGCCGGCCGGTGACGGCGGGCATATAGTGCGTGAGCGGATAGCCGCGCCGCTCCTCGAACGCGCGGGGGAAGTCCGCGGTCCAGTTCTGCATGCCGGTCTCGTAGCTGTCGATCAGCGCGCCTGCGAGTTCGCGTTTGCCGAGGCGCTCGAGCGTCGGCAGCAGTTCGCCGAAATATTTCTCGAAATGGAAGTCGAGTGCGGCCGCGCTGAACTTGTCGCATTCCAGGCCGCCGCCCGCATCCGGGTAGGAGAGGTTGCGCGCCCCCGTGGCGGTGTGGCCGAAGCGCAGGACGGTCCATTCGCCGGCCGGTGGCGTCCAGCGCAGCCGGCCCTTGCTGTCGACCTGGGACGTGAGATCGATCACCGTCGCGGGATCGATCGTCGCGGCGGGATCGCTGTCAGGCTCCGGCGTCTCGCCCACATTGGGGCGGCGTCCCCAGCCGGCCTTGACGCCGATGTCGGCAATGCGCGGGTCGGAGGAAAGGGTCAGTTCGGACAGGCGGCAGGTGGCCGGCACGGAGAGGCGGAAGAAGCGCGCGCTGGTCGCGAGGAAGTTGGCGATGATCAGCGGCGTGGTGTGCAGCCGCCACACGGGCACGGGCATGTCCGCGAGCGGATGCCAACGCTCCCCGTCGTTCGACGCCTCGATCCGGAACGCAGCCTGCGCCGTGAAGTTGGCATTGTCGTCGACGGGCGCCGCCTGCACCACGAGCGAACGCGCGCGATACGGCCGGGCAAACTCGATGACGAGTTGCGAGGGCGTGGCGCCCGGGGTCACGTCGAGCGTCGTCGCGGCATTGCCGTCCGTGATGACACGCACGTCCGTGGTCGTGCCGTTGAGCGACGTCCGGACGATCTGGCCGCGCGCGGCGGCGCGGTCGCCGGTCAGGGCCGGATAGGCGATGACCAGCGCGTCGCGATAATGGTCGAGCCGGGTGAAGGGCTGCGGCAACACGCGGTCGACCGGCTTGCCGCCCGCCAGCGTCACCTCGCTCCACACCAGCTGCTGCATTGCCAGCTCGGGCGTGATCCAGGGACCACCGCTGGACGACCAGCCGGGGCAATTGTGCATGGTGAAGTGCAGCCCCAGCCGGCCGCATTCGTCCGCCGCGTGTCGAACGAGCCGGACCCATTCCGGGCTGAGCGTCGCGGCAGGGCCCTGCGGGATGCCGCATCCCACGTCGAACATCTGCACGCCGCCGACGCCGACTCGGGCGAGCGCTTCCAGGTCGCGGGTGATGCCGTCGGCGGTGACGTTGCCGTTCATCCAGTGCCACCAGGTGTGCGGCCTGGCTTCGGGGCCGGGCGTGCGGAAGCTCTCCAAAAGGGCGTCGTCGCCCTGTGCAAGCGCGGCTACGGGCCAGTTCAGCGTGACGGCGAACGCGCCCACCGCACTGCCCAGAAGAAAGTCGCGCCGATCCATCTGGCTTCTCCCCTTTGCCGGCGCGATCCGATTGTGGCACCGATCTTCTTATGTCATCATACCAGTTGAAGGCGCGGCGTCCACAGCGACCGTGAAAAATTGGGAGATGGGGAAGCGCGATGAAGAAGCGTCACCTGGTGGTTTCGTTGCTCGCCGGCCTGTCGGTAATCACCTTCCTCGATCGCATGGTGATCGCGGTCAGCGGCCCGGCGATCCAGCAAGACCTTGCCATTGATCCGATTAGCTGGGGCTGGGTGCTGAGCGCCTACGCACTCGCCTATTCCGCCTTCGAAATACCGTCTGGTATCGCGGGCGATAGGCATGGCGGCCGCCGTGAATTGAGCCGGATCACCATCTGGTGGTCCTTCTTCACGCTCATCACCTCGGTGTGCCACTCGGTCTGGCAGATCGCGACGGCGCGCTTCCTCTTCGGCGCGGGCGCGGCAGGCGCTTATCCCAACATCTCGGGCGTGCTCTATCGCTGGTTGCCGACGCGCGAGCGGGCGCGGGGGCAGGGCGTGATCTGGTCGGCGAGCCGGCTGGGCGGCATGCTCGCGCCTCTGCTGCTGGTGCCTCTGGAGTTGCTGGTCGGCTGGCGCTGGGTGTTCGTGATCATGGGGCTGATCGGTTTCGTCTGGGTGATCGCATGGCGCCGCATCTACGTCGACCGGCCCGCCGACATGCCGGGCATCACGCAGGCCGAGCTCGACGAGATCGGGACCGGCGAAGCCGGGCTGCACGGCGGGACACCCTGGCGGGAGTTGTTCGCGCTGCCGCAGCTGTGGCTGATCGCCGCGGCCTATTTCTTCTACTGCTTCGGTGCCTGGTTCTTCTTCAGCTGGTTTCCGACCTGGCTGATCAAGTCCCGCGACTTCTCGACGGCGCAGATGGGCCTTTACGCCGCGCTTCCCTTCGCGATGGGCGTTATCGCCAACCTTGCCGGGGGCGTGCTGTGCGACTGGCTGGAGCGGAAGATCGGTATCCGCTTCGCCTATCGTCTGATCGCGGCGAGTTGCCTGGCGACCAGCGCGCTGCTGATGCTGCTCCTGTCCCATGTCGAGAACAGCCTTGCCGTGGTGCTGCTCGCCGGCGCCAGCTTCGGCGTGATGGACCTCATGCTGCCGAGCGCCTGGGCGATGTGCATGACGATCGGCGGGCGGCTCGGCGGCACGGCAACAGCCGTGATGAACACGGCGGGCAATTTCGGCGGGTTCGTCTGCGCTGCCGCATTCGGTTATATCGTTCAGGCAAGCGGCGACTACGACCTGCCGGTGCAATGCGTCGCCGCGATGGTGTTCGTGGCGGCTGGCCTGTTCGCGATGGTGGACTGCACGCGGGGCTTTGCCGGCACGCGCGAACGCCCCGCTATCGTCCAGCCGACATGACCGCTATGGTGATTGCCTGATGAGACCAGAAGGCAGGAAAACGGGTGGTTCTTGAAGCGCATGAGCCGATTGTCCGGCGCAAGCTGTCCGACGAGGTGTTCGATCGGCTGAAGGCGATGATCGTCAGCGGCGAGCGCGGACCGGGAGAAGCGCTCCCGTCCGAGCGCGAACTGATGGCGCGCTTCGGCGTGGGCCGTCCCGCCATTCGCGAGGCGATGCAGGCCCTCGCCAATCTCGGGCTGGTCACGATCAATCATGGCGAGCGGGCACGTGTGCGCCAACTCACTGCGGAATCGGCGATGCGCCAGCTCGATCCAATCGCGCAACTGCTGCTGTCGATCTCGCCGGAATCGCTGGAGCACCTCAAGGAAGCGCGCAGCTTCTTCGAGGCCGGCATGGTGCGGCGCGCGGCGGAGTTGGCCACGGAAGCGGACGTTGCGGACCTGCGCGAGATCTGGACGCGTCAGGCCTCGCTGGTCGGCGATGCGCCGGCTTTCATGAGCGCCGACATGGAATTCCACACGCGCATCGCCCAGATCACCGGCAATCCGATCTATATGTCGGTGAGCGAGATGATGCTGGGTTGGTTGCGCGACTATCATGCCCATATGCTGATCTGGCAGGGCCATAGCGACCGGACCCTGGCCGAGCATGCCGAGGTGATCGACAGGATCGCCGCGCACGACCCTGACGGTGCGGAGCAGGCACTGACCCGGCATCTGGCGCGCTCCAATCATTTGTATGCGCACCCCGAGGGGCACGCGGCTTAGGGCTATCGTCTAGGCGAGCGGAACCCAGGCGAAGCCGAAAGGCGCAACCGCGACCGTCGTTTTGCCGATCTGCGCGATCTGGTTTTGTGCCGTCAGATTGGCGACCAGAGCCATGTCCTTCGTGGCAATCGCGGCAACTTTGTCCGGCGCGGTCGAGCGGCACGCGCGGCGGTCCCGACCCGTCAGCCGCGCCAGCGCCGCGACAGCCGCGAACACCGGTCGTGGACCGGCCTCGCCGATCACGCCCAGCGGCCCGGTCAGGGCGCCGAGTGTCAGCGTGTCGAGCGCGCCGTCCTCGGTCGCGGCGGCATAGCCGATCGTCCAGGCTGCGGCGAAGTCACCATCCTGGCGTGGATCGGTCGTCGCCATGGCGATCCGCTCGCGCCGGGGGTTGGGCATGGTCCGTGATCCATAGGGATTCTGCCGCATGCCAATAGTCACCGGGCCGAGACGATAGGGCAGGTCGCCCACGATCGCGCGGGCCGAACGCAGGACGTGCGGGATCGCCTCCAGGGCCTGCATGACGCTGATGTCGTCGGCCGCGTGGACGATCGGACAGGTTGCGTGGGATATGAAGTCGAGTGCGTCGAGCGGCGGCCGCTTGCGGTTGAGCTCGGTAAAGTAGCTGTACATGCCGCCGCCGAGGGACAGATTCGGGAAGGCACGACGGGCAGCAGCATAGACGTCGGCGAGAGGCGGGCAGTCGGGCCATGCGCTTCCGGGCGGCGTCGATTGCAGGTCTGGCGCGGGATAGACCGCGACGGCATCGAGGACGAGCCCGGCTCGGGCGACATGACCGGCGATCGCATGAAGCTCGGCGTCCAGTTCGCCCGTCGCGGCGATCACGCATTCGAGCGTCTTGCGTTGCGGCAGACCATCGACGGCCTCAGCCAGCGCCTGCATCTCGGCCAGCCCATGGCCGAGGTCGGCGCGAAAACTCAGCAGCAGATCCTGCACGCCGGCATCGAGCAGAGCGTCGCGCGCCCTGTGATCCGCCGTGGCCTGCTCGGGCGTGAGGACGAGCCCGATGCGCGGCATCGTGCCGACAGGCGCGCCGATTTCGATTTCGATTTCGATGGAATCCCTGCTGTCCAAGGACTTGCGGGCCAATTCTCCGGTGATCTCGATGCTCACGGACTGGCGATCGATCGTCCCCGCGGGAAACTGATAGGGCCAGGGCTTGGCAAGCGGCCGGACATAAGTCTTGTACGAGGCGTCCGACCAGTTGCGCTGGTCTTCCATCTCAAAGCTGTCGCCCTCGAGCCGGCAAGCGACGCTGAGGCCGTCCTGCCGATGGACCAGCGCGCTGATGTCGGTGAACGGCTGCCAGGGATCGATCCGCTCGGGGAAGCGGCTCTCCTGCACGGTGCCGTCGCCATGCTCCACGCGGAGCGGCGCACCAGCGAGTCCGGCGGGGTGGAGGACGCAGAAGCCGAGCCGATTGGTGGTCACATCGTCGATCGCCGTCGCTTCCACGGCAAATGTGAGGGCATTGGCGCGGGCGAGAATCTCCGCGCGATAGGCCAGGCGATCGCCGCCAGGCCCGGTGCATTGGGCATCTAAGGCAATGGCCAGTTCGCCATCCCGTTCCTCGGCCCTCAGGTCCGACATATCCGGCACCAGCGTGCCCCAGTCGCGGTCGCGCACCAGATACTGGATGCCGCGCACCACCTCGGCCCCCTTGAAGCGGATGGCCCGCAGATTGCTGCCGATCAGCTCAAAGGAGAGCGGCCCCACCGCGAAGTGCCGCGCGGCCGCATCGGGCAGGGCGGTGCCGTAAAGCGCCAGCAGTCTTTCCGCGTCCGCGTCGTCCACGTCCCCTCCTTTGCCGACTCGTGCCGTTCCGCCGCTGCTCACGCAAGGCTTGCGTAACTCATCATACCATCATACCATTAGCGCAAGGACGGAAGGGACAAGTATGACGGCGATCGCGCTTTTTGGTGCAGGCGGAAAAATGGGGTCGCGGCTGTCGCGCAACCTCGCCGCGAGTGACTATGACGTCCGGCATGTCGAGCCGGGCGAGGCGGGGCGGGCGCGCCTGCTGGACGAACTCGGCATCGCATGCGTGGACAAGGCGACCGCGCTGGAAGGCGCCGATGTCGTGATCCTGGCCGTGCCGGACACGCATGTCGGCGCGGTGGCGCACGATATCGCGCCCTCGCTCAAGCCCGGAACCATGGTGATGGCGCTCGATGCCGCTGCGCCCTTTGCTGGCCATCTGCCCGAGCGCACGGATCTCACCTATTTCGTGACGCATCCCTGCCATCCGCCGATCTTCAATGACGAGACGGACCCTGCGGCGCGCGATGACCGCTTCGGCGGCCTGCATGCGCGCCAGAGCATCGTCAACGCGATGATGCAGGGGCCGGAGGAGCATTACGCGCTGGGCGAGGCGATCGCGCGGACGATCTGGGCGCCGATCCTGCGCTCGCACCGCGTCTCCGTCGAGCAGATGGCGCTGCTCGAGCCGGGCCTGTCGGAAACGGTATGCGCGTCGTTGCTGGATACCATGCGCGAGGCGATGGACGAGGTCGTGGCGCGCGGCGTGCCCGAGGAGGCGGCGCGGGACTTCCTGCTCGGCCACATGAACATTCTTGCCGCGGTGATCTTCAAGCATGTGCCCGGCCAGTTCTCGGATGCGTGCAACAAGGCGATCCAGTTCGGCAAGCCGACGATGCTGCGGGACGACTGGAAGCGGGTGTTCGATGCGGACGAACTGGCGGCGAGCATCCAGCGCATCACCTGAGTTTCGGTTTCGGAGACGCGAACGGGGATTGACAGTCCGCCGGAAGTCGTGATCTCATCATACCAGTTGAGAGAGTTTGAAGGCGCGGCCTTTGCGTCGCGCTCGCTAGGGAGGGGATCATGACGCGTGCCCTGTGGCAGCGGAAAGTGCTGCATGTCTGTCTGAATGCCGTCACGCTGGCCGGCTCGCTTGGTCTTGCGCAGGGCGCCCTGGCCGCCCCGAAGATCGATGGCGAGCGCAGGCAATGGCACAATGTCACGCTCAGCTTTGCCGGCCCCGCGACGAGCGAGACGGCAGAGGTCAATCCCTTCCGCGACTATCGGCTGAACGTCACCTTCACCAAGGGTCAGAAGACCTATGTGGTGCCCGGCTATTTCGCCGCGGACGGCAACGCCGCCGAGACCGGCGCGACGCAGGGCAATGTCTGGCGCGTCCACTTCGTGCCCGATGAGGTCGGAACATGGGACTATCAGGTGTCCTTCCGCACCGGCAAGGATGTCGCCGCGAGCCTGGATGCCGACGCCGGCTCCGCGGTCTCGATCAACGGCGAGAAGGGCAGCTTCCAGATCACGGCCAGCGACAAGACCGGGCGCGACAATCGCGGGCAGGGCATGCTGCAATATGTCGACCAGCATTTCCTGCGTTACGCCGGCTCGGGCAAATATTTCGCAATGGCGGGCACGCAGAGCCCCGAGAACTTCCTCGCTTACTATGAGTTCGACAACACCAGGGATTATCGCGGCGAGAAGGGCTTCGCGACGGCGGACCAGCTCCACCATTACGAGCCGCATGTGAGGGACTGGCGCCCCGGCGACCCGACCTGGCAGGGCGGCAAGGGCAAGGGCATCATCGGTGCGCTGAACTACCTCGCCGGCAAGGGCATGAACTCGTTCTACACGGTGACGCTCAACAACTACGGCGACGCCATGGATACTAATCCGTGGATCGGATATGACGAGCACACGCGCTACGACGTGTCCAAGCTCGGCCAGTGGGAGATCGTCTTCTCGCACATGGACAAGCTGGGCATGCAGGTGATGCTCATCACCCAGGAAGAAGAAGGCGAGCAGACGCTCGGCAAGATGACGCCGGAGCGCAAGATCTACTATCGCGAGCTGATTGCCCGCTTCGCGCATCATCACGGGGTGATCTGGGATCTCGACGAGGAGATGGACCGGTTCCGCTACTTCACGACCCAGGACATCCAGGACATCTCCAACTACATCAACGCGCTGGATCCCTATAAGCACCCCATCCAGTATGTGCAGTGGAAGGCGGAGCTGATCGCCGACGACAAGACCTACGGGCGTCTGCTCGGCTTCAAGAATTTCGATGCGACCGCGCTCCAGCACGATGCCGAGAACACCCATAGCGAGACGATCAAGTGGGTCGACAAGTCGGCGGCCGCCGGCCACCCGTGGCTGGTTCATCTCATCGAGATGAACCCCGGCGTGCGGACCGACATCGAGGATCCGGGCCACAACCGGGTGCGCAAGCTGGCGATCTGGGGCCATTACATGGCGGGCGGCACGGGGACGATGTTCTTCTTCACCGATCCGATCGGCGATCTCAACGTCGAGGATTTCCGCACCCGCGACCAGCTGTTCGACCAGATCCATTACGCGCACGACTTCGTGACCAAATATCTGCCGTTTGTGGAGACGCGCCATGCCGACGCGCTGACGCCGCTCGCCGACGATTATGTGCTGGCCAAGCCGGGCGAGGCCTATGCGGTCTATCTGCCGAACGGTGGCACGACGACGCTGGATCTTTCCGGTGCGACCGGGCGCTTCGAGGTCAAGTGGTACAATCCCCGCACCGGCGGCGCGCTCCGCGACGGCAGCGTGCGGACCGTCGATGGCGGCGGCGCGCGGGCGCTGGGCAATGCGCCGAGCGACAGCGCGAACGATTGGGCCGTGCTGGTCCGCAAGGCCGGCGCCCGCTGAGCCGATCGATCAAACAGATGATGGATGGGATCAAGTCATGAACAAGACATCGAACCTCCTGCTCCTCGCCGCCCTGCTGCTGCCCTGTGGCGCGCTCGCCCAGGAAGGCCCGGCGGAAGGGCCGGTTATCGCGGACTCGAACAGCACCATGCTGGTCAAGATGACGAACTCCGTCAGCTCGACCGCCAGCAAGCCGGGCGACAAGGTGACCGGGATCCTGATCGATCCCCGCCAGCTGCGCGGCGCCACGGTGGAAGGCAAGGTTATCCGTGCCGATCACGCGATCCTGAACTTCTCGTTCGATACGCTTTACTTCAACGGCAAGACCTATCCCATGCAGTCGCGGCTGGTCTCCGTCACCAGTTCGAAGGGCAATGACGGCATGGACGACCTCGATCAGCGGCTGCGCATCGAGGGCGTGGGCATCATCACCTACGGCACCAAAACCGCGATCGACGAGGGCGCGGAGATCCGCATCACCGCCTGGAAAAAATAGGCGCTGCGCTGCCGAACTTTGCCCGTTCGGCAGCAATATAAAATAATAGTATGATACGATAAAATCCTTGATCGCCGCCCGGTGCGGTGATTTAAAACGAAGATCGGACGGCCCTGGGCCACCGTTCCCAGGAGAGATGCGAAAGTGACGTCGTTCAAGCTCATCGTCCGTGCTTCGGTCGCCTGCGCCGCGCTGGCGTTCGGTTGTCCGGTCGCGGCGGAAGTGCCCGGCTATCAGGCCAAGGTCGACGCCAAGCTGCGCGACGTGAAGGCGGAGGTCGCGAGAGGCCCGTTCAAGGCTGATTGGGACAATCTGCGCGCAAAGTATCGCACGCCCGATTGGTTCCGCGACGCCAAGTTCGGCATCTTCATCCACTGGGGCGTCTATTCGGTGCCGGCGTTTGCCAACGAATGGTACTCGCGCAACATGTATGTGCCGGGCAACTCGGCCTATGAGCACCACGTCAAGACCTACGGTTCACAGTCGAAGTTCGGCTACAAGGACTTCATTCCGCAGTTCAAGGCAGAGAAGTTCGACGCGGCGCAGTGGGTGCAGCTGTTCGCCGATGCGGGCGCCAGATATGTGATCCCTGTCGCCGAGCATTGCGACGGCTTCGCGATGTACGATTCCGATTTCACCGAGTGGGACGCCGCCCAGATGGGGCCGAAGCGCGACACCACCGGCGAACTCGCCAAGGCGACGCGCGCGGCGGGCCTGCATTTCGGCCTGTCATCGCACCGCGCCGAGCATTGGTGGTGGTACCACAAGGGCCGCAGCTTCCCCTCGGACGTGAGCGATCCGAAATATGCAGGGCTTTACGGCCCCGCCGCACCGACCGGCCTGCCTTCCGACGATCCCGATCTCTGGCCGGACGGCGGCCAACTCCAGCAGTGGATGCCGCCGAGCAAGGCGTTCCTCGACGACTGGATGGCGCGCACCGCGGAGCTGGTCGACAAGTACGAGCCCGAGCTCATCTACTTCGACTGGTGGACCGCAGCGCCGCTCTACGAGCCGCTGATGCGCGATACCGCCGCTTATTATTACAACCGCTCCGCCGCGCGGAACCAGCAGGGCATCATCGCCTACAAGGGCTCGCAGTTCGCCGAAGGCAGCGCGATGTTCGACATGGAGCGCGGCAAGAGCGATGCGCTCAAGCTCACGCCCTGGCAGTCGGATACCTCGATCAGCGTCCACAGCTGGGGCTATGCCCAGAACGACACCTATCGCACGCCGCAGTCGCTGGTCGCAGACCTCATCGACATCGTCAGCAAGAACGGCAACCTGCTGCTCAACGTCGGCCCCAAGGCCGACGGAACGATCCCCGCGGAGATCGTCACCGTGCTGCAGGGCATGGGCGGCTGGTTGAAGGTCAACGGCGAGGCGATCTACGGCACGCGCCCGTTCCACTATTTCGGCGAAGGCCCGACCAAGTCCGGGCAGGTCCGCGTTGGCGGGCAGGTCGAGGAATCGGCGAAGAAGGGCTTCGTCCCCGCCGACATCCGCTTCACGACCAAGGGCGAGACGGTTTACGCCCTCGGTCTTGCCTGGCCCGAGGACGGTCAGGTGCTGATCAAGACGCTCTACAAGGGGACGCCGTATCTCGATGCGCCGATCAAGGGCATCGAACTGCTGGGCGGCGGCACTGTTAGCTGGGAACAGTCGCCGACCGGGCTGCGCATCAAGCTGCCGCCGGCTCCGGCGAACGCCTATCCATATGCGCTGAAGATCCGGGTGCGCTGACACTCGGCCGACGGGGAAGGTTGCCATGGCTGGAATGCGGGGACGCGGCGGGTGGCTCGCTGCGATCTGTCTCACTGCGATTTGCCCGCTGGGGGCGGCGGACGTGGCGGCGCAGGATGCGCCGGTGCCGCTGCAGCCCTATGCGGTCAATCATGAGCTAAGAGTCGCTTCCGACGCCGACGTCCGCTTCCTCCATGACGGGCCGGCGGGCAGTCACGGCTTCATCCAGGTGCGCGACGGTCATCTCTACCGCGCCGACGGCAAGCGCTTCCGCTGCTGGGGCGTCAACATCACCGGGTTCAGCACCGGGTCGGCCGAAATCCCGGCCGGGGACGATGCGCGCCAGACTGCCGCCTTTCTTGCGCAAATTGGCGTCAATTGCGTGCGCATGCACTTCCTCGACATGCCCGTCACGCAGGGCCCGCGCGAGCGCAGCGGGGGCGCGGACCCGACGCCGGCCAAGAGCTCGCCCTCGGGGCTGATCGCCGACGGGCCGACCTCGCGCGTACTCGATCCCGCGGCGCTGGACCGGCTCGACCACTGGTTCGCCGAGCTCAAGAAGAACGGCATCTACGTCAACTTCAACCTGAACGTGGGTCGGACCTATCGGGCGGGCGATAACGTGCCGGACGCGGAGCTGATCGGCATCGCCAAGGCCTACACCTATTTCGGCCCCGAGCTGATCGCGCTGCAGAAGGAATATGCGAGGCAGCTGCTCGATCATCGCAATCGCGTCACCGGCCTACGCTACGCAGACGATCCGGCGGTCGTCACCGTCGAGGTGGTGAACGAGAATTCGCTGCTCGAGTTCTGGATGCGCAACTGGCTGCGCGGCGAGCGCGTGCCAGGTGGCAGAAATACCCAGCTGGACATGACGCCGCATTACCAGGCGCTGCTGGTCGGCCTTTACAACGACTGGCTGGCCAAGAACCGCAAACCTGCCGAAGTCGCGCAGCTTCGCATGCTTGCCGGGGTCGCCGCCGGCCAGCCGGTGCCGTTCATGCGTCGCGGCGATCACCCGGATGCGCCGCGCCTGCGCCTCGATGCCGAACTGGCGTTCCTCACGCAGGTGGAGATCGATTTCCACGCGGAGATGAAGCGCTATCTCAAGGACGAGGTCGGCGTGAAGTCGCCGATCATCCCGATGGCCGATCACACCTATTTCATCGCCAACCAGCCTCTGATGCGCACCGCGATCCGGTCCGACATCATGGATGCGCATGTCTATTGGCAGCATCCGTCGATCTACGGGAAGCGCAACGAGCCGATGGTCAACAGCCCGGAACTGTCGATCATCCAGAAGCTTGCGCGGTCGGCTGTGGCGGGCAAGCCGTTGACGGTCAGCGAGGTCAATCATCCCTGGCCGAGCGGCGATTATGGCGCGGAGATGATCCCGATCCTGGCTTCCTACGCGGCGCTGCAGGATTGGGACGGCATCTATTTCTATACCTACGAGCCCAAGGTGCGCGGCAAATGGACGCCGCTGGTGACGGGCGAGTTCGACATCGCGCTCGACCCGGCGAAGATCGCGCAGATGCCTGCCGGGGCGATGATCTTCCTGCGCGGCGATGTGTCTGCCGCGAAGGAGACCCTGACGCGCTCCTATTCGACCGACCAGATCAACGAGGCCTCGCGGCTGCCGCGTGCCGAAATGCCCTATTACACGCCGGGCTTCGATACGATGATCCCGCTGGTCCACGGCTCGCGCGTCGCGTGCCTCGATTGCAAGCCGAGCCTGCCCGCTCCGCTGCCGACCGCCAATCCGATCGTCTCTGACACCGGCGAGCTCAGCTGGAAGACAAGCGAGGGCAAGGACGGCCTCGTCAGCATCGACACTCCGCGCAGCCAGGCGCTGGTCGGCTTCGTCAACGCCAATCCCAAAGTGCAGACGCGTAACCTCGCCGCCGACATCAAGAACGCCTTCGCCGCGATCACCCTGTCATCGCTCGACGGCAAGCCGCTGAACCTCTCCGACAAGATGCTGCTCACCACCACCGGCAAGGTCGAGAATACGGGGCAGCTCTGGAACGATCGCCGCGCGATGCTCTCCAACTGGGGCACGGCGCCGACGCTGATCGAGCCGATCACCGGCTGGCTGCAGCTCAAGGATCTGGAAGGCGCGATCGGCGTGACCGCGCAGGCGCTTGACGGCTCCGCGCGGCCCATCGGCCCGGAAATCCGCGGTAAGATGATCGAACCGGGCTGGGAAATCGCGGTCGGAGCGCCCGCCGCCACCACGTACCTCATCCGCGTCGAGCGCTGACATACGAACAAGGGAAACGATCATGAAGCTTGGTTTCATCAGTGCGCTCGCGATGATCGCGGCCATGCCGGCGATGGCGCAGGACATCGCCTTGCAGCCCTATCCGGTCGATCATGAGGCGCGCGCCGATTCCGAGGCCGATGCGCGCTTCCTCCATGATGGACCGGCGGGCAGCCACGGCTTCATTCAGGTGCGCGACGGGCATCTCTACCGCGCCGACGGCCAGCGCTTCCGCTGCTGGGGCGTCAACCTCACCGGCTGGACCGTCGGCGGCGAGGAAATCCCCTCGCACAAGGATGCCGAGACCTATGCAAGGGCGCTGGCGCGGCTGGGCGTCAATTGCGTGCGCATGCACTTCCTCGACCGGCCAGACACCGAGAACAAGGTGCGCAACGAGGGCGCCGATCGCGGACCCAATGCAGGGCCGTTCACGCACGGGCCGCGCGGGCTGATCCGGGGTGATGTGAACAACAGCCGCGAGTTCAACGCCGAGCGGCTCGACCGGCTCGACTATTGGTTCAACGAGCTCAAGAAGAACGGCATCTACGTCAATTTCAACCTGAACGTCGGCCGCGTCTTCAAGCCGGGCGACGGAGTGCCCGATGCAGACCTCATCGGCAACGCCAAGGCCTATACCTATTTCGGCCCTGAGTTGGTCGCGCTGCAGAAGGAATATGCCAAGCAGCTGATCGGCCACCTCAATCCCTACACCAAGCTGCGCTATGCGGACGATCCGGCGGTGATGACCGTCGAGGTCGTCAACGAGAACTCGATTCTCGAATTCTGGATGCGCAACTGGCTGCGCGGCGAGCGGGTGAAGGGCGGCAAGAACCTCCAGCTCGACATGACGCCCCACTATCAGGCGCTGCTTGTGAAGATGTACAACGACTGGCTGGCGGCGAACCGCAAGCCCGCCGAGGTCGCGCAGCTGCGCACCATGGCGGGCGTGGCGGCCGGTCAGCCGGTGCCGTTCATGCGCCGCGGCGACCACACCGAAGCGCCGCGCCTGCGGCTCGATGCCGAACTCGCCTTCCTGACCCAGGTTGAGATTGATTTCCATGCGGACATGAAGCGCTATCTCAAGGACGAGCTGGGCGTGAAGGCGCCGGTCGTGCCGCTCGCCGACCATACCTATTTCATCGCCAACCAGCCGCTGATGCGCACGGCGATCAAGTCCGACATTCTCGACGCCCACGTCTACTGGCAGCACCCCGCCATTTATGGGAAGCGCAACGAGCCGATGGTGAACAGCCCGGAGCTGTCGATCATCCAGAAGCTGGCGCGCAGCGCGGCGGTCGGCAAGCCCTACACGGTGAGCGAGGTCAACCATCCCTGGCCGAGCGAATATGGCGCGGAGATGATCCCGATTCTCGCCTCCTATGCGGCGCTGCAGGATTGGGACGGCATCTTTTTCTACACGTTCGAGGCGAAGGAGAGCGGCAAGTGGACGCCCGCCGTGGCAGACCATTTCGACATCACGCTCGACCCGGCGAAGATGGCGCAGATGCCGGTCGGCGCAATGATCTTCCTGCGCGGCGACGTCTCGGCGGCCAGGCAGGTGATGACTCGCTCCTATTCGACCGACCAGATCAGCGAGGCCTCGCGCCTGCCCCGCGCCGAGATGCCCTATTATTCGCCCGGTTTCGACAAGCTGATCCCGCTCGTACACGGTTCGCGCGTCTCCTGCCTCGATTGCAAGCCGAGCCTGCCGGCGCCGCTCCCGGCGGCCAATCCGATCGTGTCGGACACCGGCGAACTCAGCTGGAAGACCGATGAAGGCAAGGACGGGATCGTCACCGTGAACGCGCCGCGGACGCAGGCGCTGGTCGGCTTCGTCAGCGCCAATCCCAAGGTACAGACGCGCAACCTCTCGGCGGGCGACATCAAGAACCGTTTCGCCGCAATCACGCTCTCGTCGCTCGACAACAAGCCGCTGAACCTCTCTAACCGCATGCTGCTCACCACCACCGGCAAGGTCGAGAATACCGGCCAGAAGTGGGATGAGCGCCGCGCGATGCTGACCGACTGGGGCACTGCGCCCACGCTGATCGAGCCGATCACCGGCTGGATCCAGCTCAAGGATCTGGAAGGCGCGATCGGCGTGACGGCGCAGGCGCTCGATGGCGCCTATCGCCCGATCGGGCCGGAAATCCGCGGCAAGATGATCGAGCCGGGCTGGGAGATCGCGGTCGGCAGCACGGCGACGACGACCTATCTCATCCGCGTCGAGCGATGATCCGCACGCCGCGCCTCACCCGTCGCGGCGTTCTCGGCGCGACGCTCGCAACGTCGCTCCTGCCGCGTCCGGCACTCGCGGCGGACCGAAGCAGCGCTCGGCCTACGGGCCTGCGCGTCGAATGGCGCAGCCAGCCCCTCGGCATCGATGCGCTCTGCCCGCGCTTCACCTGGACCCTCGCGGCCGGCGCGGACGAACGCGGCGTGCGGCAGTCGGCATGGCGGATCGTCGTGGCGAGCAGCGAGGCAGCAGCAGCAGCCGGGCGCGGCGACATCTGGGACAGCGGCCGGGTCGCGGACGGCAAGCTGCGCGCCCGACCGGCGCGCGATCTCGCGCTCGCTTCGCAGACGCCCTATTGGTGGTCGCTGATGGTCTGGGACGAGGCCGGTCACGCCTCTGCCTGGTCCGGTCCGGAACGCTTCGTCACCGGCGTCCTCGGCGACTGGCAGGCCCGATGGATCGCCGCCGAGCAGGGCTGGCCGGTCGCAATTCCCGAATCCCGCAAACCCGCGCAGGTGCCCGGCCCCAAACCGATGCCGCTGTTCCGCCGCGATTTCGCCGTCGCGGGACCGGTGGCTCACGCCTTCCTGTCGATCGTGGGCCTCGGTCATCACGCCGTCAGCATCAACGGGCGCGAGGCGCACGCCTCGATGCTCGATCCGGGCTGGACCGACTATCGCAAGACCGTCCTCTACACGACCTATGACGTGACCGCGCTGCTGCAGCCGGGGGAGAACGCCATCGGCGTGATGCTCGGTAACGGCATGTACAATGTCGAGGGCGTCGCCGATCGCTACAAGAAGTTCGTCGGCACCTTCGGCCAGCCGCGGCTGCTCGCGCAGCTTGTGGTCGTGCTGGCCAGCGGCAAGCGTATCGTCGTCGCGAGCGACGGCAGCTGGACCACGCGGGCGGGGCCGATCATCTTTTCGTCCATCTTTGGCGGCGAGGATCATGACGCGCGGCGCGAGATCGCCGGCTGGGACCGCGCCGGCGCGGCGCGCGTGGGCTGGGCGCCGGTCCTGACGGTCGACGGACCGGACGGGCGCCTCAAGGCGCAGGGCATCCCGCCGATGGCGGTCGGGACGACCTATCCGACCGTCGCGGTGACGGAGCCGCGCCCCGGCGTGTTCGTCTATGATTTCGGCAAGAACTGTTCCAGCCGCCCGGTCCTGGTGGTGCGCGGCCCGGCGGGCGCGACAGTCAAGCTCAGCCCCTCCGAGGTTCTGGGCGCCGATGGCCTGATCGCGCCCCGCAGCATCGGCGCGCGGCCGGGCCTGCCCGTCTGTTACAATTACACCCTCGCCGGGCGCGGCGCGGATGAGACATGGCGCCCGCGCTTCACCTATTGCGGCTCGCGCTACCTGCAGATCGAGGGGGCGATGCCGGCCGATCGCGCGAAGGTGGGGGACGTGGCGATCGTCTCGCTCGCCAGCGAGTTCGTGCACACCGACATGCCGCAAGTCGGCCGCTTCCAGGCGAGCCAGCCCTTGCTGGTCCGGACCCACGACCTGATCCGGCAGGCCGTGCTCAGCAATTCGGCAAGCGTGTTCACCGATTGCCCGCACCGCGAGAAGCTCGGCTGGCTCGAGCAGGATCATCTGAACGCCGAGACCGTGCTCTACGTCGAGGACGGCGCGACGATGTACGAGAAGACGATCGCCGACATCGTCGATGCGCAATTGCCGAGCGGGCAGATCCCCGAGATCGCGCCGGAATATGTCCAGTTCACCGGGCCGGACGAGATGTTCCGGGATTCCCCGGAATGGGGTGGGGCCGTCGTCATCGCGGCGTGGAAGGCCTATAAATTCTACGGGGATCCGCGCATCCTGGAAGTCGGCTATCCGGCCATGGTCCGCTATGCCGATCATATCGAGGGCAAGCGCACGGCCAAGGGCCTCGTCGATTACGGCCTTGGCGACTGGCTCGATCTCGGCCCGCGCGTCGATGGCAAGCGGACACAGTTGACCAGCATGGGCGTCACGGCGAGCGCGACCTACTACCAGATGCTCACGTGCCTAGGGGACATTGCGCGGCGGCTGGGGCGGCCGGCAGCGGAGATCGCCGGGTTCGCGCGGCGCGCGGAGAGCATCAAGGCGGCGTTCAACGCGGCCTATTTCAGCGCTGACAAGGGCAGCTACGACACAGGCAGCCAGACCGCCAATGCGATGCCGCTCGCACTCGGCATGGTGCCGGCGGGGCAGGAGCGCCGCGTGCTCGATGCGCTGGTCGCGGACATCCGCGCGCGGCAGGATCATGTCAGCGCGGGCGACATCGGCTTTCATTATGTCGTTCGCGCGCTGGCCGAGCACGGGCGGCCCGATGTCCTTCACGCCATGCTCTCGCGCACCGACGCGCCGAGCTATGGCGCGCAGATCGCGGCGGGCGCCACGGCGCTGACGGAGAATTGGGATCCGTCGCACGGTGGCTCGCAGAACCACTTCATGCTCGGCCACGCGCTCGGCTGGCTCTACGGGGGCCTCGGCGGCGTGACGGTCGATTTCTGGCAGGCGCAGGCGCCGCCGATCAGGATCGCCCCGCACTGCGTGCCAGGGCTGACCTCGGCGGCGGTGGACTATGCCTCCGTGCTAGGCCCGATCCGCAGCGCCTGGACCCGCGAGGGCGGCAACATGCGGTTCGATATCGACATCCCGCCCGGCAGCAATGCGACGATCGTGCTTCCCGTCGCGCTGTCGGCATTGCGCGAGGGGCGGGGACCGGCGCGACAGGCGCGCGGCGTGACTAGCGCCGCCGAGCATACCGGCGCGTCGGTGCTGACCATCGGCTCCGGGCGCTACCGGTTCGAGGGGGCTGCGTAGGCTTGCGGCCTTACAGGGCGGACTGCCGCGATACCGGCGTTTGTCCAAGACCTCTCGTCATGCGGGGCTGTACCGGGCGCGGCGCCCATCGCTGCAAATCCGCCCACGAGCAAACGACTTGCTTGCGGAATCGATATTTCGACGATATTCGAAATATCGAATTAAGGAGATCGCGATGAAGCGTTTGCACATGCATGTAAGCGTGCCCGACATCGAACAGGCCATCCAGTTCTATAGCACCCTGTTCGACGCACCCCCGGTCGTGGTGAAGGCCGACTATGCCAAATGGATGCTGGACGACCCGCGCGTGAACCTTGCCGTTTCTTCGCGGGCTCGGGCGACGGGCATCGATCATGTCGGCATCCAGGTGGATGCGCCTGAGGAACTTGCCACGCTGGCCACACGGTTGAAAGCGGCGGGCAAAACGACGTTCGATCAGGAGGCGACGACCTGTTGCTATGCGAATTCCGACAAAAGCTGGGTAACGGATACCGCCGGTGTCCGGTGGGAAACCTTCTACACGCACGGCGAGGCGACCTCCTACGGCGAGGATGAGCTGCTGCCCGAGCCCTCGTCCACCGCATGTTGCGCGCCGCAGAAGGCGTGTTGCTGATGCTCCTGTCTGAAGCTGTCGAGGCCCTGTCGGCGCTTGCTCACGGGCACCGACTGGCCGTGTTTCGGCTGCTGGTGCGTGCGGGTGCCGATGGCGTGCCGGCTGGAGAAATCGCGCGGGAGATCGGCGTGCTGCCGAACACCTTGTCCACGCATCTCACCATTCTTGGCCATGCCGGGCTGGTCAGTTCTCGGAGAGAGGGCCGTTCTGTCATCTATCTCGCCAATTTTGACGGGATGCGCGATCTTCTGGGCTTCCTCGTCGCCGATTGCTGCGGCGGTCGGTCGGAGATTTTCGAGCCGCTCGCCGACGTCGTGCAAGGCTGCTGCGAAACGCGATGAACCACCCCCGACGCCTCGTTGCCGAGCTATTCGGTACGGCCCTGTTGCTGGCAGTCGTCGTCGGCTCAGGCATCATGGGCGAACGTCTTGCCGCCGGGAACGGCGCGATCGCCTTGCTGGGCAACACGATTGCCACGGGCGCCGGGTTGATCGTGCTGATCCATATTTTCGGCCCCGTTTCCGGCGCACATTTCAATCCGGCGGTGACCCTGGCTTTCGCGATGCGCGGCGAAACCGATCGCCGGTCCGCAATGGCCTATGTCACGGCGCAACTTGCGGGTGCGGTGCTTGGCGTCTGGCTGGCGCACGTGATGTTCGCCGAGCCGATCCTTCAAGTGTCGACCAAGCTGCGCGCCGGCCCGGCGCAGGGCATTTCCGAATTCGTCGCCACATTCGGACTGATCGGCACGATCTTCGGCACGCAGCGGTCACGCCCGGAATTCACGCCGGTTGCGGTCGGGCTCTATATCACGGCCGCCTATTGGTTCACGGCGTCCACGTCGTTCGCGAACCCCGCCGTCACCATCGCCCGAAGCCTGTCAGACAGCTTTGCAGGGATCGCACCGGTGTCGGCCCCGCTGTTCATCGCCGGACAGCTCCTGGGCGCCGCTGCGGGCGTCGGCTTTTTCGCATGGCTGTTCAGGGAGGAGCATTCCAGATGAGCGACGAATTTCCCATCACGATTTATCATAATCCCGATTGCGGCACGTCGCGCAACGCGCTCGCGATGATCGAGGCGGCCGGTTACGCGCCGACCATTGTCGAGTATCTGAAGGCAGGCTGGACGGTGCCGCTACTGGAGAACCTCCTCTCGGCGATGGACGTGCGGCCGCGCGATATCTTGCGGGAGAACGGCACGCCGGCGGCCGAACTCGGGCTTCTGGCCGGAGACGTCACTGATGCTGCAATCATCGAGGCGATGCTGGCGCACCCGGTCCTCGTGAACCGGCCGATCGTGGTCACACCCAAGGGCACGAGGCTGTGCCGTCCGTCCGAGGTCGTGCTGACATTGCTGGAACATCAGCCGGGGCGGTTCACGAAGGAGGACGGCGAGGTGGTGATACGGCCCTAGCTGAGAGGTTGACCCATCTGATCCTCACCCAAGCTCGTCCCCGGCGCCGATTACCTCTGTCCTACAGCCATGCATTCATGGCAGGCCGTCCGCATGGCACGCCGCATGCTCCCCACCGTCCCTTTCTCGCCCAACCGGGCCCGGGAACCGGGAAGGGAAGAAACTCTCCGATAGTGTGACTTTGGTGTGACTTTAGGGGGTGAAGATCCCTGTTACCTTCGACGACAACCTCGCCCGCCGGCCCCAAGCCCCTAGCGGCAGCCCTGCGCGAGGATCACCGGCAGCGCCGTCTTCGCCATTGTCGCGTAGCCCGCGTCATTGGGATGGAGATGGTCGCCGATCTGCTCGGAGAGGCGCATCACGGTCGGCTTGCCGGGCTCCTGCATCGCCGCGTCGAAGTCGATCAGCCCGTCGAAGCGCGCGCGGTTGGCGCGGATCCAGGCATTGACGGCCTGGCGTCGCTGCTCGCCCGCGGCGCTGGCATAGGCGGCGCCTTCATAGGGGAGGAGGGTGCCCACGATCACCTTGAGCCCGCGACCCCTGGCGCGGGTCAGCAACTGCTCATAGGCGGCGATCAGCCGGTCGGCGGGCGGCTGCCATTGCGTCGCCGGATCCTTGACGTCGCCGATATCGTTGATGCCTTCGAGGATCACGACGTGCGTCGCATTGGGCACGCCGAGCACGTCCCGGTCGAAGCGCGAGAGCGCGGCCGGGCCGCGGCCCTGGCTCAGCAGGCGGTTGCCGCTGATCCCCTCGTTGGCGATCGCCCAGCAGCGCCCCCTGGCACTGTCGGCGAGCAGGCGGCCGAGCTGGTCGGGCCAGCTCATCGCGCGCGAGGCGCCCGCTCCCTCGGTGATCGAATCGCCGAAGGTCACGAGCACCCGCGTCGCCGCCGTGCCGCTGATTTCAAGACCGCTGGCGAGGCCCGACGCACGCGCCCGGCGCGGCTCGGTGAGGTCGATCTGTGCGGTAGCGTCGCCCGGCACGATGTCGACCATCTGCGCATGCGCGGGCGGGGCGACTTCCTCGGGAAAGTAGATCGACAGCGCAAGGCGCTCGCCGGCCTTCACCGGATAGTCGATCGGATCGGAGAGGATCGGCGCGCGCCCCGGGATGCGCGCGTCCCGTGCGCCACCGAAGGCAAGCGCGCGCAGGCTGCCGGCGACCGGCTTGCCGTCCGCGTCCAGCCGCACGATGGATGCCGCGCCGACGCGCAGCGGCGTGTCCGAAAGCTCGTTGGTCAGGCGGACGCGCACCGTCTTGCCGCCGATCCCCGCGCGCAGTTCCTGGCGCACCGTCTCGTCCTTGAACGGGCGGCCGAGACCGTCGCGGATCGCCGGCTCGTAGCCGATCGGCGGGCCGGACCAGCCCCGCACCCAGCGGTCCGGCTCCGCGGCCTGCGCACCGCCGGCAGCAAGCAGCGTGGCAATGGCGAGCAGCATCCTCATTTGGCGCCTCCGGCCAGCGTGAACCAGGCGACGCCGTGGGCCGCGACCTGACCGCCCGTCCAGTCGCCGCCTGCCGGTCTCGCTCCGGCGGGGAGCGTGAGCGGGTGGGCTTCCTTGCCGTGGTTGATCGCGATCAGCACGCGCTTGCCGCCGCCCGCGCGCTCGGCGATCTCGAAGTCGGGATGGGCGCCCGCGATCACCGGACCGATCTTCGCCTCGCCGAGCAGGCGGGTCGCCAGCGTGCTCATCGTTGCGGGATCGAGCCATGCGCCGACATAGGTGATGCTGCCGTTGCCGACCTTGCGCGTCACGATCGCGGGCTTGCCTTCGAGCCAGCCGCCCTTGTCCTGATAGGTGGCGACGACGCGCACGTCGCTCGCCACCGGCACCAGCTCCTCGGCCCAGATCGTCACCTTGCCGGCAATGTCACCCGTCACCGATACGCCTTCGTCCAGCGCATAATATTGCGCGACATGGGCGCCGAGCAGGTCGGCGAGCGGACCGGGCTGCGTAACCGGATACAGCGCGTTGGCATCGTCGCGCATGCCGGAGCGCGGGCCGAGCACGAGATGCCCGCCGCCTCGCACATAGGCTTCGAGCGCAGCCGCATCCTTGTCCGTCATCACCATCATGTTCGGCGCGACGACAAGGCGATAGCGGGACAGATCGGCCTGCGCCGAGATGACGTGGACGCCCTGCGACTGCACCCGGATCGGGCGGTAGAAGTCGGTGAAGGCCTTGATCGGATCGAAGTCCTTGTGATGCCGCTGCATGTCGATCGCCCAGCGGCTGTCATAGGAATAGAGCACCGCCACATCGGCAACGGGCGCGGTGTCCGCGAGCAGGGGCGCGGCCTTGACGAGGTCGGCGGAGACGCGCGCGATCTCGGGCTGGAGCGGGTTGGGCTTGCCGTCCTGGCCGAGGACCGCGCCGTGATAGGTCTCCTGTCCGTTGGCGGCCGGGCGCCATTGCCAGTAGAGCACCGCGTCGGCGCCGTGCGCCACCGCCTGCCACGCCATCTCGCGCACCTGGCCTGGGTCGAGCGCCCTGTTCACCGGTCCCCAGTCGACGCGGCCGGGCTGGGTTTCCATCAGCCAGAAATTGCGCTGCTTGTAGCCCCGCACCAGATCGTGATTGGCGCCGTTGGCGACCCAGTCCGGGCGGCCGTCCGGGAAGTAATTGTCCCAGGAGGCGATATCGAGGTCGCGGTGCATGATGAAATGGTCGAAGCCCGCGTTCCAGAACATCGTGTTGGTGGTGATGAAGGCGCGCTTGTCGATCAGCGGGCGGATCGCCTTCACCTGGTTCTGGACGAAATCCGTCCAGGTCGCGGTCGTGAAGTGCCGGAAGTCGAGCAGAAGTCCGGGGTTCTGCTGGCCCGTCTGGCGCAGCGGCACCTGATCGAAGCTGTTGTAGAACTGGCTCCAATATTGCGTGGTCCAGCGCTTGTTGAGTTCGTCGATCGTGCCGTAGCGCTGCTTGAGGAACGCGTGCCAGACGGCGATGGATTCCGGATCCCAGGACGGCGGCCCGACCTCATTGTCGATCTGCCAGCCGACCACGGCCGGATGCTTGCCGTAGCGCGTCGCCATTTCGGTTGCGATGCGGCGGGAGAACGCGCGGTAACGCTGGCTCGCGAAGGAGAAGTGGCGGCGCCCGCCATGGCTGGCGCGCATGCCGTTCTCGTCGATGCGCAGCGTGTCGGGATAGGTTTGCGTCAGCCAGGCCGGCGGCGCGGCCGTGGGCGTGCCGATCACCACCATGAAGCCATGGCGCTGCGCGGCGGCGATGGCGCGGTCCATCCAGGCGAAATCGAACTTGCCCTCGCTGGGCTCCATCCGGCTCCACGCGAACTCGCCGATGCGCACCGTGTTGAAGCCTGTGTCGCGCATCATCTTGAGGTCGGCGTCCCAGCTTTCCTCCGGCCACTGCTCGGGATACCAGGCGACGCCCACCGCGATCGCGGGCTTGTCGGGATAGGCTGTGGCGCGCTGGGGGAAGGGGACGGGCTGCGCTTGGGCCGCAGTTCCGGCCATCGCAATCGCCATCAACGCCACTCTTCCCCAACCCGTCATAGCCCCTCCTGAATGTCATTCGTGTTTGAACGCTTGAGCAGCGCATAACATGATGGCGTCTCAAAATAATAGTTTTATATGATATTTGGAGGCGGCCTGCTATTCAGCCGCACGAGTCAAAAATGACGAGGGGAGAGAGATGACGCGTTTCGGATATTGGCTGGCCGGAAGCGCCCTGATTCTCCCCGCCTGGACTGCGACGGCGCAGACGGCGACGCCATCCCCGACTTCGATCGCGCAGGAAGGGCCGACGCCCGAGGCGTTTCGCAACCCGCCCGCCGATGCGCGGCCGGGCACCTTCTATCACTGGATGAACGGCAATGTGACCGCGGCCGGGCTCGATGCCGATCTCACCTCGATGCACGATATCGGGCTGGGCGGCGTCATCGCCTTCGACGGCAGCAACGACGTCCCCAAGGGACCGGTCGACTATCTGAGCCCAGACTGGCTGGGGCTCATGACGCACATGATGCGCAAGGCCGACCAGCTGGGCCTGAAGGTCGGCATGCACAATGCGCCGGGCTGGTCCTCGTCGGGCGGCCCCTGGATCACCCCCGAGCGATCGATGCAGCAGATCAGCTGGACCGAGACGACCGTGACAGGCGGGAAACCGCTCCAGCTCAAGCTCGCCCGGCCCTATGCCAAGCAGGGCTATTATCGGGACGCGGTCGTGCTCGCCTTTCCGGCAAGTGCCGGCGACGACAGCGTCTATCGGGACGCCATCCAGTCCATGCGCGCGGCCGGGCCGGTTCAGCCGGCGATCCTGACCGATCGCGACCTGCACAGCGCGGTCGAGATCGCACCGGCTTCGCCGCTCGTCATCACCATGAAGCAGCCGTTCACGGCGCAGGCAGTGACGCTCTACAGCGATGCGGACTCGGGGCCTTTCACGGCGACGATCGAATCCTCGGACGACGGCAAGACCTGGACGCGAATAGGGCAGGTGACGGCACCAGCGCAGCACGAACGCGGGATCGAGGCGCCGGGTGCGCTCAACTTCGCGCCCGTCACCGCGCGTCATTTCCGCGTTACGCCCCGAGGCAAGATGCGGCTGACGGAAGCGCTGTTCCACGCCACTCCGCGCATCGACGCCTGGGATGCCAAGGGCGGGCATCTCTATCGCCCGCCCGTGGCGATCGAGACGCACCCGAGCGACCTGCGCGCGGGCGATGCGATCGATCCTGCCAAGGTGATCGACATCACCGCCAAGCTGGACGCGACCGGCACGCTCGGCTGGACGCCGCCGCCGGGGCGCTGGACGATCCTGCGCTTCGGCCACACCACGACGGGGCATCTCAATGTTGCGGCGTCGGACGCGGGACGAGGACTCGAGGTCGACAAGCTGAGCGCCGATGCGGTCGACTTCCAGTTCGACAACAGCGTGAAACGGATGATCGCGGCTGCCGGTCCGTTGGCGGGCAAGGCGTTCGACGGGCTGATGATCGACAGCTACGAGGCCGGCCTGCAGAACTGGACGGCAAATCTTCCCGCCGAGTTCGAGAAACATGCCGGCTACGCGATCACGCCCTATCTGCCGGCGCTGACCGGCCGCATCGTCGGCGATCTCGACGTCTCCAACCGCTTCCTGTTCGACTTCCGGCGGACGCAGGCCGATCTGGTCGCTGACAATTATTATGGCCGGTTGCAGGGGCATGCGCGTGCCGCCGGCCTCACCTTCCATGTCGAAGGCTATGGGTCGGGTCCGTTCGATTCCTTGCAGGTATCCGGACGGGTGGACGTGCCGACCGCCGAATTCTGGTCGCGGACGCCGTGGACCGACAACCGCACCGTCAAGATGGTCGCCTCGGCGGCGCATACCTATGGCCGCAGCGTCGTCGCGGCCGAATCCTTCACCGGTGAGGCGGAGACCAGCCGCTGGCAGGACTATCCCTATTCGCTCAAGGCGCTGGGCGATCAGATGTTCGTGCTGGGCGTGAACAAGATCCTGTTCCACCGCTACGCGCACCAGCCCAACCCCAATGCCGCGCCGGGCATGGTGATGGGGCCGTGGGGCATCAACCTCGACCGGTCGAACACCTGGTTCGGCCAGGCGCGGCCCTGGATCGATTATCTCACCCGCAGCCAGTATCTGCTGCGCCAGGGCCATTATGTCGCGGACGTGCTGTTCTTCGCCGGCGAGGAGACGCCCAATCAGGCCGAATATGTGCGGCCCGACGTCTCGCCGGACACCTATCCTAAGATCGGCCAATATTTCGACCCGAAGATGCCGGCGGGCTACAATTATGACCTGGTCAATGCCGAGGTGCTGCTGACGCGGGCGAGCGTGAAGGACGGCCGGATCGTGCTGCCCAATGGCGCGAGCTATCGTTTGCTGGTGCTTCCCTCGACGCTCTCGAGCATGTCGCCGCACCTTGCCGCGCGTATCCACGAACTCGTCGAGCAGGGCGCTGCGCTGCTTGGCCCCAAGCCGGTGCATCCCATGGCAATGACGGGCAAGGCGGACGGCGACGCCGGCTTCCGCAAGGCGCTCGACGATCTGTGGGGCGCAACGTCCACGGACGGTCCGCCCCGGAAGGTCGGCGCGGGCACCGTGTTCACGCAAGGCAGCATCGGCGACGCGCTCACCGCGCTCAAGGTCGCGCCGGATGCGCAGTGCCGCACGCGGACGCCGGACGGACAGGTGGTGTGGATGCACCGCGCACTGCCGCAGGGTGACATGTATTTCGTCGCCAATCGCCAACGTCGCGCCGAGACGGTCACGTGCACCTTCCGCGTCGGCGACGCCGCGCCAGCCCTGTGGGACGCAGAGACGGGCACGGTCACGCGGCCTGCGCTGTTCGCGACCGACAGCGAGGCGACGACCGTGACGTTCGATCTGACGCCCTCGGGCTCGGCCTTCGTCAAGCTCGACGGTGCGGCGGGCGCCAGGGGGATCGGCTGGGTTGCCAGGGACGGGCAGCGCGTCGCCGAACTCGCGCCGCAGACGCCGCAGGTCACAGCGCCGGCCGACAGCTTCACCCTCTCACTCTGGGCCAAGCCCGACATCGACCTGCGCGTGATGCCGGACGAGAAGATTGAGGGCCGGATCAACGAGACCGGCAAGAACTATCTGATCAACGCGCGCTCGGGCCGCGACATGCATGGCGAGGGTACGGCGGTGGCGGGACTCGCGATCGGCCGGAACGGCGCAATGGTGATCGAGCGGGTTTCGCCGGACAGCGTTCCCGCCGTGCTGGTGAGTCATGCGCCGATCGCGGGCTGGACGCATGTCGCTTTGGTCTATGACAAGGGCACGCCGAGTCTTTACCTGAACGGCAAGCTTGTCCGGACCGGCCTCAAGAGCGGCCGCCGGGTGTTCGCGGGCGGCAGCGATGCGCCCTCGCCGAGCGGCGTCACTTACTTCTTCGAGGGCAATGCGACCCCGCTTGTCACGGTGCCGCGTGCCCTGACCGGGGCGGAGATCGCTGCTCAGGCGGAAGGCGGACCTCCGCCTTCGCCGCTGGGCGCCACCCCGGTCACGCTCGCGCGCGGCAGTGATGGACGTCTGATCGCGCTCGCCTGGGAAAGCGGCCGCTATACGCTCGACGGCGGCGGTGCGTTCGCCGCCAGGGTGCCGGACCCGGTGACGGTCGACGGCGCGTGGACGGTCCGCTTCCAGCCCGGCCGTGGCGCGCCCGAGACGATCACGCTCCCGCGCCTCGAAACGCTGAGCCGCCATGCCGAGGAGGGCGTGCGCCATTTCTCAGGCACCGCGACCTATGAGCGGACCATCGACGTGCCGGCGGCGCTGCTCAGGAAGGGGCGGCGCGTGTTCCTCGATCTGGGACGGGTTGAGGTGCTGTCCGGCGTCAAGGTCAACGGCACCGATCTCGGCGTCGTTTGGAAGGAACCGTATCGCGTCGACATCACCGACGTCGTCAAGCCGGGCGCCAACAGCGTCTCGCTGGCTGTCACCAATCTCTGGAGCAACCGGATGATCGCCGACGCCGCGCTGCCCGAGGAAGGCTCGTTCGTCGACGCCGAATGGCAGGTCGGCGAGCGCTTTGCCGCGGACGGCAAGAAGACCGCGATCATGGCGCGCAAGATCACCGCGCTGCCCGATTGGTACAAGGCGGGCCAGGCCAAGCCGGCGGGCGGCCGCGTCACCTTCACGCCCTGGACCTTCTACGGCAAGGATGAACCGCTGCTCGATTCCGGGCTGCTGGGGCCGGTGCGCCTGCTGTTCGCGCAGGAGGTGACGGTCAAGTGACGGGAGAAGGCGGATGAAATACGCGCTGCTGGGCAATACCGGCCTGATCGTCTCGCGCATGGCTTTCGGCGCGCTGACGCTGACGCGCGGCGATACCATGTCCGGCATCGCGAAACTGCAGGGCAGCGATGCCGACGCGATTGTCGGCCAGGCGCTCGATGCCGGCATCAATTTCTTCGATACCGCGGACATCTATGCCTCGGGCCAGTCGGAGGAAGTGCTGGGGCAGGCACTCGCGCCGCATCGCGACGGCGTGGTGATCGCCACCAAGGTGATGGGCCGCATGGGTGGTCCTGTCATTCAGGCGGGCCTCACCAAGAGGCATGTGACCTGGGCGGTCGAGCAAAGCCTGCGCCGGCTCGGCACCGACTGGATCGACGTCTATATCGCGCATAACGAGGATCCGCATACGCCGCTGGAGGAGACGCTCGAGGCGCTCGATGCGGTCGTCCGCGCCGGCAAGGCGCGCTATCTCGGCTTTTCGAACTGGTCTGCCTGGAAGGTCGCGGCGGCGCTGGAACTGCAACGCGCCAACGGCTGGGCGCCGTTCACCCATGGCCAGATGTATTATTCACTGATCGGCCGCGACATCGAGCGGGATCTGGTGCCGCTGACGGAACGCTACGGCATCGGTATCACCGTCTGGGGGCCGCTCGCGAGCGGCTTCCTGTCGGGCAAATATGCGCGGGATGCCGCCGCGCGGCCGGATGACCGGCTCGCATCGATCGATCCGTTGCCGTTCGACCGGGACGAGGGGTTCGCCGTGCTGGACGAACTGCGCGTCATCGCCGGAGACCTTGATGCAAGCATCGCGCAGGTGGCGCTTGCCTGGTTGCTGGCCCGGCCCGCCGTCACCAGCGTGATCCTTGGCGCCTCGAAGTCGGCGCAACTCGCCGACAATCTCGGCGCGATCAATCTGGTTCTGCCCCCGGAAACGCTGGCGCGGCTCGATGCGCTCACCGCGCCGGCCGAGCTCTATCCGCACTGGCATTGGCGCAATGCTGCCGATCGGATCGTCGACGAGGCGATCGGCAAGGGCAGGGGACCGTAAGACGTCGGTGCGCTTGCGCCTTTGAGCGCGATAATATTATGAATTGTTGCTGCGTTGAAACGCCCGATCGTTTGGAGAAACAACAATCATGCAGGGGCATTCGAATTTCGGGCGGTTTACCGACGCCACGCTGTCCAGCCACGATCAGGTGGCCCGCGCGCTTGGCGGCGAGATCCTTTCCGGCGTCTATCCGCCGGGCGCCAAGCTGCCGTCAGAGGCGGACATGCTGAACCGTTTCGGCGTCTCGCGCACGGTGCTGCGGGAAGCGTTCAAGACGCTTACCGCCAAGGGGCTGATCGTCTCCAAGACTCGCGTCGGCACGACCGTGCTCGACAGCGCGCAGTGGAACTTCTTCGATGCCGACGTGCTGGCATGGAAGGTCGCGCAGGGCTTCGACATCGCCTTCATCCGCGATCTTGCCGCTATCCGCGTTGCGATCGAGCCTGCAGCGGCCCGCTCGGCGGCCGAGCATGCGACGGCGGAGGACATCGCGGCGATGCGCCGTCACGTCGCCCGCATGGGAGCGGCGACCGGCAGCGCGAGCGAGTTCGCCGAGGCTGATCTCGAATTCCACAAGGCGGTCGGGCAGGCTTCCGGCAATGTGTTGATGCGCTCGCTGGCCGCGGTGATCGAGACCGCGCTGCTGGCCTCGTTCCGCATGAGTTCGCCGGTGCGCGAGGCGGAAGTGCACGACGAGAGCGTGGCCGGCCACAGCCGCATCGTCGATGCGATCGAGGCCGGCGACGGTGACGGCGCGGCCGCGGCGATGCATGTCATCATCGGCCATGGTGTCGAGCGCATCGAGCGGGCGAGTACGTCGCGCAAGGGCCGCTCCTCGCGCTGAGTGCGCCAAGCTGTCGCCTCGGGACGCACGCAATGCTTGCGCCGTCAATTCGTATTATTATAAACAAATCCGATCTGGGAAAGGCGCTCGAATCGGCGGCCTGAATCGCATGAGAGGATTTGTATGAAGGGCTTGGAGTCAGCCGGCGTGTCCCGCCGGGAGTTCGTCCACTGCGCGGCCTGCGCCACGGCGGCGGCGAGCACGCTGGCAGTCAGCCCAATGGCGATGGCTGCGGTGCAGGGCGGTCTGCGCGGCAAGGAAGCCGTTCACGAATTTCCCTACGGCGCCGTCAAGTTGACCGGTGGCCGCATCAAGCGCCAGTTCGATCATATCCACGCGCACTTCCTCGCGCTCGACAATGACCGCATTCTCAAGGTCTTCCGCCAGAATGCGGGCCTGCCCGCGCCCGGCCCGGACATGGGCGGCTGGTACGACAAGGACGGCTTCGTCGCCGGCCTCACCATGGGCCAGTATATCTCCGGCCTCGCCCGCCTCGGCGCCGCGACCGGCGACAAGGCCGCGCACGAGAAGGTTGCGCTGCTCGTCAGTGAGTGGGGCAAGGCGATGGTCACGGCCAGCAACCCCTATGCCGGCCCCAAGGCGCAGGCCCAGTGGGCCGCCTATGTGATGGACAAATATGTCGTCGGCCTGATCGACGCCTATAGGCTGAGCGGCGTGCAGCAGGCCAAGTCGCTGCTGCCGATCATCATCGAGAAGTGCCGCCCTTACATCTCGCCCGTCTCGCGAGACCGGATCGGCAAGGTCAATCCGCCCTATGACGAGACCTACGTCATCTCGGAGAACCTGTTCCACGTCGCCGAAATCACCGGCGACCAGAAATATTACGACATGGCCGTCCACTACATGCTCGACAAGGAGTGGTTCGATCCGCTCGCCGCGGGCCAGGACGTGCTGCCGACCAAGCACGCCTATAGCCACACGATCGGCAATTCGTCCGGCGCGCAGGCTTATCTGCACCTCGGCGACGAGAAGTATAAGAAGGCGCTCGTCAACGCCTGGAAATATATGGAACCGCAGCGTTTCGCGAGCGGCGGCTGGGGGCCGGAGGAGCAATTCGTGGTGCTCGGCCAGGGCAATCTCGCCAAGAGCCTCACCAGTTCCAAGGCGCATTTCGAGACGCCGTGCGGCGCCTTCGCGGACCTCAAGCTGGCGCGCTATCTGGTGCGCTTCACGGGCGAAGCGCAATATGGCGATGGCCTCGAGCGCACGCTCTACAACACCATGCTGGCCACGCGCCTGCCCGACAGCGACGGCGGCTATCCCTATTATTCGGACTATGGCGCGGCGGGCGAGAAGCGCTATTATCACCAGAAGTGGCCGTGCTGCTCGGGCACGCTGGTGCAGGGCGTCGCGGACTATGTCCTCAACACGTATTTCCATGACGACAACAACCTGCTGGTCAACCTCTACACCCCGTCGGAAGTGACGTGGGATCGCGCCGGCGGCGCGGTCGAAGTGGTTCAGGAGACCGATTATCCGGTCGGCGACACCGTGAAGCTCACCGTGCGCAAGCCCGGCAACGGCAAGTTCGCGATGAAACTGCGCATCCCGGCCTGGACCAAGGGCGCGACGCTCAAGGTCAACGGCCAGGCGCAGACCGCGACGCCGGGCCAGCTTGCCGTGGTGAGCCGCAGCTGGAAGGCGGGCGACACGGTGGAGCTCGTTATTCCGCAGCCGCTCCGCACGCTGCCGATCGATCCGGAAAACCCGAACCTGCAGGCGCTGATGCGCGGCGCGATCATGTATGTCGGCATCAATCCCTGGGAAGGCATCGACAAGGAGACGGTCGCGCTGCCGGGCGCGCTCGAGCCGATGCCGGGCCATCCGGAAAGCTATCGCGCCAAGGTCGGCCAGCGCAATCTGGTGTTCGTGCCATATTATGCGGTCGATACCGAGCGCACCACGACCTACTTCAAGACTGCCTGATCCATGCGCCGCTTCGAGGACAAATGCGTCGTCATCTCGGGCGGCAACAAGGGCATCGGCCTCGCCATCGCCGAGCGGTTCGCGTCGGAAGGCGCGAACCTGGTGATCGGCGCGATCGAGGAGGATCTGTCGCCGGCCGAGCGTGCGCTTGCCGGCTACGGGACGAAGGTGGTGACGCGGCGCTGCGACGTCACCAGCGGCGACGATGTCCGCGCGCTGTTCGAGGCGGCCGAGCCGTTCGGCGGCGTCGACATCGCCGTGCAGAATGCCGGGGTCATCACCATCGCCAAGGTCGAGGATCTCACCGAACGTGAATGGGACCTCAATCTGGCGGTCAACACCAAGGGCGCGTTCCTCTGCTGCCAGGAGGCGATCCGGCGGATGCGCGTCAGGGGCAAGGGCGGGCGTCTCGTCAACACCGCCTCCGGGCAGGCGCGTGACGGCTTCATCTACACGCCGCATTATGCCGCCTCGAAATTCGGCGTGGTGGGCCTCACCCAGAGTCTGGCCAAGGAAGTCGCGACGGACGGCATCACCGTCAACGCGATCTGCCCCGGCATTATCCACACCGACATGTGGGATTATAATGACCGCGTGTGGGGCGAACTGATGGGCGATTACGCCCCCGGCGAGCTTATGGCGGAGTGGGTCGCGGGCATTCCCATGAAACGCGCGGGCAAGGGCAGCGACGTCGCCGCTCTGGTCGCCTTCCTCGCCAGCGACGACGCAAGCTATATCACCGGCCAGACGATCAACGTCGACGGCGGGCTGATCATGTCCTGACAGAAACGAACCGGAACATCATGACTGAACCGCGCATCTACGCCACCTACTGGATCGAAACCGCTTTCCCGCTCGCGCAGGCGGCCGAGACGATGGCCGGCGAGCAATCGACCGGCACTTTCGTCCGCGTCCCCGGCGAGACGGATGAACTGCGCGAGGCGCATGCCGCGCGCGTCGAGGAGATCGTCGAGCTGGGCGAGGTGGCGGCACCATCCCTGCCCGGATCGGGCCTGCCCAAATCAGGCGATGCCACACGCCGCGCGGCCCGCGTGGTGCTCTCCTGGCCCATTTCGAACATGGGGCTTTCGCTGCCTAATCTGCTGGCGACGATCAACGGCAATCTGAGCGAGCTCAAGGCCTTCTCCGGCTTGCGCCTGCTCGACGTGAAGCTGCCGCCGGAGTTTCTCACCCGCTACCAGGGGCCGCAATTCGGCGTGGCGGGCACGCGCAAGCTGGCCGACGTTTATGACCGGCCGATCATCGGCACGATCATCAAGCCGAGCGTCGGCCTCTCGCCGGAGGCGACCGCCGAGCAGGTGCGCGGGCTGGTCGAGGCGGGCATCGACTTCATCAAGGATGACGAACTGCAGGCCGACGGGCCGCATTGCCCGTTCAACGCGCGCGTCGACGCGGTGATGCGCGTCATCAACCAGCATGCCGACAAGACCGGCAAGAAGGTGATGTATGCGGCCAATCTCACCGGCGAGATCGACGAGATGCTGGCGCGGCACGACTATGTGCTGGCGCAGGGTGGCACCTGCATCATGGCGAGCATGAACTCGATCGGCCTGCCGGCGATGAAGGTGCTGCGCGCGCATAGCCAGTTGCCGATCCATGGCCATCGCAACGGCTGGGGGCTGCTCGGGCGCTCGCCGGCGATCGGCATGAGCTACATCGCCTTCCAGAAGCTGTGGCGGCTTGCGGGCATCGATCACACCCATGTGAACGGCATCGATAACAAGTTCTGCGAGACGAACGAGAGCGTGATCGCCTCCGCGCGCGAATGCCTGACGCCGATGTTCGACGCGCCGCACAAAGGCTGCGAGATCATGCCCGTCTTCTCGTCCGGCCAATCGGCGCGGCAGGCGGCGCCGACATATCAGGCGCTCGGCTCTGTCGACTGCATGTTCGCGGCGGGCGGCGGCATCATGGCGCATCCGGGTGGTCCGGCGGCGGGCGTGCGGGCGCTTCGTCAGGCCTGGGACGCTGCGGTGGCCGGCGTTCCGATCGAGCAGGCGGCCAAAGATGCGCCCGAGCTGGAGGCGGCTCTGGGCGCGTTCGGCGGGTGAGCTTGCTCTACGCCTTTTACGGGGACGATTTCACCGGCTCCACCGACGTGCTCGAGCAGCTTGCCGAGGGCGGCGTGCCGGCGGTCCTGTTTCTGCGCGTGCCGGACGAGGCGCTGCGAGCGCGCTTCGCCGACGTGCGGGCGATCGGCATTGCGGGCGACAGCCGCAGTCGGTCGCCGGACTGGATGGAAGCCAATCTCCCCGCCGCCTATGCGGCGCTCGGCGAGGCGGCCATCGTCCACTACAAGACCTGCTCGACCTTCGATTCCAGCCCGGACGTGGGGTCGATCGGGCGGGCGCTGGACATCGGCCTGCGCGGGTTCGAGGGGCGCGCGGCGATCGCCGTCGGCGCCCCGCATCTGCGGCGCTACGTCGCGTTCGGCAATCTCTTCGCGGCGGCGGGGGAGACGGTCTACCGGATCGATCGCCACCCGACGATGTCGCGCCACCCGGTCACGCCGATGCACGAGGCCGACCTGATCCGGCATCTGGCCGGGCAGACGGAGGCCAAGATCGCGCTGGTTTCGCTTGAGACATTGCGTGGCGGCGAGGCGGGCGCGGCATTCGATGCGGCCGATGCCGATGCAGTGCTGTTCGACGGCGTGTCGATGGAGGATCTGGCGGCAACTGGTGCTGTGCTCATCGAGCGCGGAGTGCGTTTTGCAGTAGGCAGCTCGGGCGTCACGCGTGCGATGGTGCTGGGCTGGCGCGCGGCAGGAGCAATTGACCAGACCCGCCCCGACGTGCGCGCCGGCGAAGTGGATCGGCTGCTGGTGATCAGCGGTAGCTGCTCGCCGGTCACCGCCCGTCAGATCGCGCGCGCGCCGGCCTCCGGTTTCACCACCATATCGGCCGACGTGCCGGCGCTGCTGGAAGGCTCGTCGGCGGAGACCGAGCGGCTGGCCGAGGCGGCGCTTGCCGGCCTGGCGGACGGGCGCCGCGCCGTGATCCATTCGGCCGAGGGGCCGCTCGACGCCGCCGCACCGGCGGCCGGAGAGAAGCTGGGCGAGGCGCTCGGGCGGATCAGCCTCGACGTGGTGCGTCGTGCGGGCCTCAAGCGGCTGTTGTTCGCGGGCGGCGACACGTCGAGTCACGGTGTCGCGCAGCTCGGCATCGATGCCCTCACCTGGGCCGCGCCGATCGAGAGCGGTGCGCCGCTCGTTCGTGCTCATGCCGCAGATCCGGCTATTGACGGCCTCGAGCTGGTGCTCAAGGGCGGGCAGATGGGCGGCGAGGATTTCTTCGAGACGGTGCGCCGGGGCGGCTAATTTTCATCCCTCCCCTGAAAGGGAGGGGCTGAAGAAAGTTCTCAGCGCTGCAGCACCGCCACGCCCTCGACTGCGAGCGTCACCTTGCTGACCTTGCCGCCGCCCAGAACATCACTCATTGCTGCCGGCAACGTCACCTCGCGGGTCTCGCGGCCGTGGTTCACCAAGATGACGATGCGCTTGCCGTCGCCCTCGCGGGTCATCAGTTCGACGTCCGTGGGGACGGCGAAGTCGCGCGCCACGGCGGCGTCGGTGAGGGCGTTGTCGATCAGGCCCTTCATCACAGCATCGTCGACGAGCGCGCCGACATAGGTGATGCGGCCCTTGCCGACCTTGCGGCTGATGACGGCAGGTTTGCCGTCGAGCCAGCCATTCGCCTTGCCGTAGCGCAGCAGCACCTGCGTGTCGGGCGCGCTGGTGGAGAGCGACTCAGCCCAGATGGTCGCCTTGCCGGAACCGACCGCGATCTCCTCGTCGAGCGCGTAGAATTGCTCGACCTGCCCGCCGAGCAAGGTCGCGAGCGGGCCGGGCTGCCGGACGGTGTCGAGCCGGTTATATTCGTCCTTCATGCCCGAGCGCGGGCCGAGGATCAGGTGGCCGCCGCCCTGGACATAGTCGGCGAGGCGCTTGGCCGTGGCGTCGGTGATGACGTTGAGGCTGGGCGCGACGACCAGCTTGTAGCGCGCCAGCGGCGCATCGGCCGCCTCGACCATGTCGACCGCGCCGAGCGCGTCCTTGAGCGGCTGATAATAGTCGAGCAGCACCTCGATCTGGTCGTAATCCTTGTGGTGGAGCTGGAAGTCGACCGCCCAGCGGCTCGGATAATCCTGCAGGATCGCGACCGGCGATATCGGCGTCGTGCCCTTGAGCGCTGGCGATGCCTTGGCGAAATCACGGCCGATCTGCTGCACTTCCGTGTAGACCGGGAGCGGCTTGCCGTCGGGGCCCACGATCGAGCCGTGCATCGTTTCCTGGCCGTTCAGGGCGTTGCGCCATTGCCAGTAGAGCACCGCGTCGGCGCCATGGCCGACCGACTGCCACGCCAGCGCGCGCGTCTCGCCAGGGTAGAGCATGTTGGAGACCGGCGCCCAGTTCACGAAGCCTGGCTGCGTCTCCATCACCCAGAAATTCTGCCGCTTCCAGCCGCGCACCAGATCGTGCGTGGCGCCGTTGCGATAGGGCTTCAGGTGACCCATGCCGACATAGTCGTCCCAGGATGTCACATCGAGGTCGCGGTTCATCTCGTAGCGGTCGAAGCGGTTGGCCCAGCCCAGGCCGCCGAAGTTGATTGTGATGAACTGCCTGTCACCGATCACCGCGCGGACCGCGTCGATCTGATTGCGATGGAAGGCGCGCCATTGCGAGGTGATGAAGCGCTTGAGTTCCAGCATCCAGCCGGGATTGGCCTTGTCCGTGTTGAACGGAACCTGATCCCAGTCGGTGTAGGTCTGCGACCAGTAGGCGGTGGTCCAGGCCGCGTTGAGCTTGTCGAGCGTGCCGTAGCGCTGCTTGAGCCAGGCCACCCACGCGGCCCGCGCCTCGGGATCGTAGCTCTCATCGGTCGGCTCGTTGCCGATCTGCCAGCCGATGACGTTGGGTTCGTCCTTCACCGCCTGCGCCATCCTGGTGACGATGATGCGCGCGAATTCGCGATAGCGCTGCGAGGAGATGGAGAACTGGCGACGACCGCCATGGCCGAGGCGCTTGCCGTTGCCGTCGATCTGAAGCGTGTCCGGATATTTCTGCGTCATCCAGGCCGGCGGCGTGTCGGTCGGCGTGCCGATCACGACCTTCATCCCGTATTTGCCGGCGAGGCGGACCGCACGGACCAGCCAGTCCATGTCATACTGGCCCTCGGTCGGCTCCATCTTGCTCCAGGCATATTCGCCGATGCGCACGACATTCGCGCCGTGCCCCTGCATCAGGCGGAGATCCTCTTCCCAGGCGCTTTCCGGCCACTGCTCGGGGTACCAGGCCGACCCCAGCCACAGCCGCTCATGCGCCACGTCGCGGGCGGATGGCGAGGCCTTGGCCACGGGCGCCTGCGCCTGTGCAAGCGCGGGGAGGGGCGCGGCGGCACTTGCCAGCAGGGCCAGGGCAGTGAAGCGAAGGGCAAGCGGGGTCACTGAGTGGTCCTTGTCGTTGAAGCGTCGTCGAGCAGCAGAGCCCAGTCATTGCCGGGAGTCGGTTTGCCTGGAGGCGTGAACAGGCGCGCGCCCTTGTTGGCGAAGGTGCCGATCGGCGTCGTCGCGCCGGTGCGCGGATCGAACCAGGCGGCGCGCACCTGCTTGCCGCTGATCTTGCCCATCTGCACGCGGAACGGCTTGCCGGTATAACTGTAGGCGATGGCGTAGCTCAGTCCGCGCGTCGCGGCGACGCGCTCGTAGCGGGTGCCATTGCCGAGGATCAGCGACTGGTCCGCCACGCGCTCGAAATAGGGACGCGAGAGGAGCAGGTCCTTGAGGAGATGCATCTGCTTGCCGCCGGGAGCCTCCAAAGCTTCCTGCCATGAAAGCTCGGGCCAATAGGCGTTGGCCTTGGTGCCGCGTACGAAGAACTGCATGACGCTGTTCTCGCCATAGGTATGGCCGAAGGCACCGGCGAGCACCGACCACCATTCGTAGCGGCGCACGTCAGCCGCCAGCCAGCGCGGCTCGGGTGCGCGATCGAGGCCATGGGGGATGTTCTCGTAGCTCGGCTCGCCGTCGATCGTCGGCTTGGCCGGGCTGCGCGAGAGGTCGTCCTGCGTATAGACCCAATTGTTCTCGCCGCGGGCGTTCAGCTGCTGGTCCTGTTCGTAGCTCTGGTGACCGGACTGATACATGTTGAAGTCCAGCCACGCCGCCTTGTGGAACATCCAGGAGGAGCTGGCGCGGCCGGCCGGGTGATAGGTCATCAGATGATTGGGATCGATCGCGCGGATCGTCTTGCCGAGCGTGTCCCAGGCGAGAGGGGAGAGCTCGGGATAGCGATCGCCGCCATTCATCCAGATGAGGTTCGGCTTGTTCCTGTAGCGTTCGGCCACGAACTTGCCGATGACCGGGGCGGTGTCCGCGTTGAGCAGGCGGAAGTCCGCAAAATCACCCCAGACCGGCACGAGCGCGATGTAGAGGCCATGCGCTGCCGCACGATCGAACACCCAGTCGAGATGATCCCAATAGTCATATTCGCCGGGCTTGGTCGGATCGTTGCCGGGCGTGACGCGCGGCCGAGTGAGGTCGCCGTCGACCAGCGCCGCGCCCGCGACCGGACTGGTCATGGTCGGGCGATGCAGCATCATCACCTGGATGACATTGTAGCCCTGTGCCTCGCGGGCCGCGAAATACTGCTCGGTCTCCTCGCGGTTGAGCTTGGCGAGCAGGAGCCAGCCGGTGTCGCCGAGCCAGAAGAAGGGCTTGCCGTCGGCTTCCAGATAGCGGCCGTTGGCGGAGACCTTCAGCGGCGGCGTCCTCTCCTGCGCGAGGGAAGGGGCCGCCATGGTCGACAAGGCGGCCGCGACGAGCGCGGTCATCCAGTGGCGCATCCTGTTCCTCCCCTCTCTCGGTTTCAGGCCGCGATGGGCGCGGGCTTGTGGTCGAACCCCTTGGTGCAGTCGATCAGCGCGAAGAGCGCGGCGGCGATCACCACCATCATGGCGATGCCCTGCAGCGGCAGATTGTAGTTGCCGGTCGCGGCGACGACGTAGCCGAAGGCGACCGAGCAGACGAAGCCGCCGAGATTACCGGCCGTGTTCATCACCCCGCTCGCCGTGCCGCCGTAACGCCCGCCGATCGACATGCACATCGCCCAGGCCGCAGGCAGCATCAGGTCCATGACCATGAAGGCAAGGCCGGCCAGCACGACGATAGCGATCTTGCCGGTGGCGAGGCTCATCGCGACGAGCAGGGCTGCGGTGAGTGTGAGGCAGACGCTGGCGATCAGGCTGTAGGCGCGCCGCATGCCGATCCGTTCGGCCATGCGATCGCACAGCACGCCGCCGGCGAGATTGCCAACGATGCCGAGCAGGAACGGGATCGAGCCGTAAAGACCCATCTCGTCCACGGTGAAGCCAGCGCCCTTGACCATCCAGGTCGGGAACCAGCCGAAGAAGAACCAGCTGCCGAAGGCATAGAAGAGATAGGCGATGGCGATCAGCCAGAGCTGCGGCAGGCTCATCAGTTTCTTCCACGGCGTGCCAGCATGGCCCGCGGAGTCGTCGCTGCCGATGAGCGCGACTTCCTCCGGCGTAATGCCGGGCTGCTGCGCCGGTCGATCATGGAACCATCGCCACCAGGCGACCGCCCACACGAAGCCCACCGCGCCGAGGATGATGAAGACGGCCTGCCAGCCCAGATATTTGTTGGCGGGCACCAGCAGCAGCGGGGCAAGGCCGCCGCCGAGACGGCTGGCCGCCCAGATCACGCCCTGGCCGCGCGCTCGCTCGCGCGCGGGCAGCCAGCGATAGAGCACGCCGGTCATGTTGGGATAGGCACCGGCGGCACCCAGGCCGAAGAGGAAGCGCGCGCCGGCAAGCTGCCAGAAATTGCGGCAGACAGCGGTGATCGCCGTGAAGAACGACCACCAGACGGTGATGCGCGTCAGTTCCTTGCGATAGCCATGCTTGTCGCCCATCGCGCCGGAGGGAATCTCGAACACCGCATAGGCGATGACATAGGCGCTGAGCACCCAGCCCCATTCGTCGGGCGTGATGTTCAGATCCTTCTGGATCGTCGGTCCCGTGACGGCGATCGCCAGCCGGTCGATGAAGGTGATGATCGACAGCGCGGCGAGGAAGCCGAGGACGGCGCGCCGCTTCATCATTTGCCGATGCCCGCCAGCACGTCGCGCGCGTGCAGCATGCCGAGCTCTGGGCTGGCATAGACCGGTGCGGACACCGCGCCCTCCGGCAGGCTGGCGACGACGCGCGCCATCGAGGCCTGCGCGAGCACGATCGCGTCGACATCCTTGAGGCTCACGGTCAGTCCTTCGCCGACGATGCGGTCATGGGTAGCGCCGTCGCCCGCCATCACGGCATCGAACGCGCCTTCGCACAGATGCTCGACCAGTTCGATCTCCTGGCCCTGCTCGGCGGCGACGCGACGGATGAGGTCCGCCGTCGGCTTGAGCGTGGTCGAGAGCGTCGCGACGACGCCGATGCGCTTCCCGGTCGCGATCGCCTTCTCCGCCATGGCGCGGTCAACGCGCAGCACGGGCTGGTCGTAGAGGTCGGCGGCCATCTCAACGGCCTTGCCGATGGATGAGCAGGTGACCATCGCCACGTCGCAGCCGGCGTCGAAAGCCGAGCCGACGAGGCGGATCACCTGGCGCATCGTCGCCTTTTGCAAATGCCCGGCGGCGATCGTGTTCTTGATCGTGCTCTCGTCGACGAAGTGCAGCAGCTTAACGTCGGCGGGCATCACGCGCGCCGCGATCTCGTTGAACACGCCGGCGAGCATGGGCGAATTGTGGATGAGTCCGAGCGTGGGCATGGGTCGTTCCTCTCAGGATCTTGTGAAATCGTGGCTGCCGGCGCCGACGGTGACGCGGGTGACGGCAGCATCGCTGATCAGGCTCAGGCTCCCGGCGCGCCAGCCTGCGCCGGGCAGCTCGACCTCGGCACTGGTGTTCGCGGGAATGGTGAGGCTGAAGCGGGTGAGCCCGGTCGCGTCGCCATCGGTCTCGGCGGTGATGGTGCCGACGACCGAGTCATAGCTGGCGCTGACCCGGCCGATCGCCGGGTACCAGAGCGGCCGCGCGGAGATCGTACGGAAGCCGGGTGTGGCGGGCGCGATGCCGGCGAGGCGGCGATAGAAGAAGCCGACGATCGCGCCGAACGCGTAATGGTTGTAGCTGTTCATCGACAGGTCGCCGGTGTCGCCGTTCCACCGCTCCCACATCGTCGTCGCACCCTGGCGCGGCATATAGCCCCAGCTCGGATATCCGGTCTGGAGGAGCAGCCCGGCGACTTCCTCGTGCAGTCCGGCTTCGGCGAGAACATCGAGAATATAGGGCGTGCCGAGGAAGCCGGTCGAAAGCTTCATGCCCCGCGCGCGAATGTCCTTTGCGAGTATGGCGGCGGCGTCGGCGCGGCGATCGGCAGGCACCAGGTTCATGTAGAGCGCGAGGACCTGGCTGCACTGGCTGCCGTTGCCGGCGATGCCGTCCGCCCCGAGGAACGCGCCGGCGAAGGCCTCGCCGATCTTCTCGCGGAGGTCTTGGTACAGCACCGCGTCGGCATGGCGGCCGGTCGCCTCGGCCATCTCCGCCATCAGTTCGGCGCACCAGGCCCAATAGGCGGTCGCGCACAGGATGCGCGGCGTGGTCTCGTCATCGGGCTTGATGGCGTCGACCGAGAGCCAGTCGCCCAGATCCAGCCCGCGATCGTTGCGCCAGATGCCGTCCGGGTTGGCGCGCGCGACGAAGGCCATCCAGGCTTCCATCGCGTCCCAGTTCTCGTCGATCACGGCGGTGTCGCCATAACGCTGCCAGAGCTGCCAAGGCAGGATGATCCCGGCCTCGCTCCAGCCCGCCGTCACCACGTCCGGGAAGGAGAGGGGCTGGGGCACCACGATCGGGTAAGCGCCGTCCTCGCGCTGCGCAGCCCGCGCCTCCAGCAGGAAGCGGCGGATGAAGGGGTCGACCTCCATGTTGAATGCGGCAGCATCGAGGAACACCTGGATGTCGCCCATCCAACCCATGCGCTCGTCGCGCTGCGGGCAATCTGTCGGCACGGCGAAGAAGTTGCTGCGCTGGCTCCACAGCGCGTTCTGCCAGATCGTCTGCAGCAGCGGCGCATCGTGGAAGGTCATGCTGCCGGTCTCGCGGCAGGCGCTGTGGATGACGATGCCCTCGATGTCGTCGGCGGTCGGCTCGCCCGGATAGCCGGCGATCTCGACATAGCGGAAGCCGTGATAGGTGAAGCTCGGCTCGAACGTCTCTTCGCCTGTGCCGGCAAGGATGAAGCTGTCCGTTGCTTTGGCGAGGCGCAGATTGGCGAGGTCGGCCGTGCCGTCCGGGTTGAGCAGTTCGGCAAATTTTGCCGTGATGCTCGTGCCCGCCGGCCCCTCGGCGCGGATACGCACCCAGCCCGAGAAGTTCTGGCCGAAATCGAACACGTAGCGGCCGGGCAGCGGCTCGCTCACGCTTTGTGCGCGGCGGCTGCCGGTGCGTTCCAGCGCGGGCGAGGTCTGGGCGATCAGGCGCCCTGCGGGCTCGGCGCCGCGCGTGGCAACGGCCCATGCTGCATCGTCGAAACCGGCGCGGTCCCAGCCTGGCTGCTCGCACCGCGCATCGCGTGTTTCGCCGTCATAGATTTCCGACTTCGTGATGGCCGACGGCGCGAGCCGCCAGCCCGGTCCGGTTGTCACCCATTCGCCGCTGCCGTCGTCATAATCGAGCCGCAACTGCGCGCGGAAGCGGCGCGGCGCGGGTCCAAAGCCGTAACGCTCGATGCGCCAGCCGAACGGGCTCGCATACCAGCCGTCGGCGACGGTCGCGCCGAGGGCATTGGCGCCGGGCTGGATCAGATCGGTGACGTCATAGGCCTGATAGAGGATGTGGTCCGTGGCGACACTGATCTCGGGGGCGAGGATTGCGTTGCTCACTGCGCGACCGTTGATGCACGCATCATAGGCGCCCAGCGCCGTCGCGTAGAGGCGCGCAGCGACGACCGACTTCGCTGGCGTGAACTTGGTGCGCAGCAGCATCGCCGGTTCGCTCGGGCGCGGATCGCCCTGCGCCCAACTGGTGCTCGGTACGACGGGCGTCCAGCCGCTCGCGTCGAAACCGGGCTCGGTCCAGCCTGCGGGTGCATCAGGCATGACCCGGAAAGCCCGGCTGACGATACGCTCGATGGAGCCGTCGGCCCGATGGAGGCGGATCAGCGCGGCAAAGGCGCCGCCGTCGACCGGGAAGAAGCCGACCGTATCCGCTTCGACCAGCGCGCAGACGCTGTTTCGGCCGGGCCTGACCTCGCCGGCATAAGGCGCCAGCGTGCCCCAGAAGGGCAGGTAGGTGTCCCAGTCGAAATGCCAGTCGAGCGGTGACTTCACACCGTTGACCCAGACGCCGCGCAGATGGTCCTTGCCGGCAACCAGCACTTCGGCGCGGACCAGATCGGCGGGCGCGTCGAAATCGAGGCGGAAGGCATGCGGGCGGGCGTCGAGCGACGTTTCGCCCCACACCCAGCCGATGCCGGCGGCGCGTTCCTCGGCGGCGAATTGGTCCTCCGCCTCGATCCAGTCGGCACGCCAGTCGTCGGACGAGAGGAGGCCGGTCTCGAACCAGGCGGGCGCCGAGCGGGTCGTAACACCGGCGTTGTCCGTCACCTCGACCGACCACCAGACGCGCTGCATGGAGCGAAGCGCAGGGCCGCCATAGGCGACGTCGAAGGTCGTTTCGCCGGCGATGGCGCCGGAGTCCCAGAGCAGATCGCCATCCAGCGCTTCGACGCTGGCGGCGGCGCGGATGCGATAGCGGGCTTGCGCGGCATCCGGCGCATCGCTCTCGATCCGCCAGGACAGGCGCGGGCGTGCAGCTTCGGTGCCGAGCAGGTCGACGGTGTATTCGGTGCGCAGATCGACGATGTTCATGGTCTAGAGCGCAATGCCCAGCCGGTAGATGCGATTGGCATTGCCCGCGAACAGTGCGGCGCGCTCGGTCTCCGAGAAGCCGGCGGTGATGGCGTTATAGGCATCGAGATGCTTGTCGAAGCTGCCGAACAGCTTGTCGGTCGGGAAATTGCTGGCGAACATCGCGCGATCGGTGCCGAACAGGGCGATCGTCTCCAGCACATAGGGGCGCGCCTGCGCGGCATCCCACGGGCGCCAGGTGAAGCCCATGCCCGAGATCTTGACCGCGACGTTGGGCAGCCTAGCGAGCGCCGCCATGCCGTCCCGCCACACGTCCCAGCCGTCCTCGTCGGCCGGGATGGCCATGCCGGTGTGATCGAGGATTACCTGCGTATAGGGATGCCGGGCGATCAGCGTAGCGAGATGGGCGAGCTGGCCCGGATAGGCCTGGAGGTCGAAGCTGAGGTCATAGCTGGCGAGCAGACCGAAGCCGTGCATCCAGGCGTCCGAGGTCGTGATATCGGCTGTCGAATAGCTGCGCTGCGGATTGGGGTGCCAATTGATGATGTGGCGAATGCCGCGCACGTTCTTGTGCGCGGCATGGGCCGCCAGCAGCGCCTCAAGGTTGGGGTCTTCGAGCGCGGCGAAGCCGACGATGCCGTTGGGCATGCCGCGCGTGTCGGCCATCGCCTGCAGCCACTCGGTTTCCTTCAGCGCGTCGTCGGGATGCGCTCCCGCGTCGATATGCACGATGCCCCGCACGTCCCAGTTGCCGGCATCGGCGAGATACTCGTCGAGGCCGTAATTGGATGCGATCGCCTCCACGCTGCCATTGGGCCCGTCATCGCTGAACGGCGGCATCAGCCACGGATAGCGGACGTGCGACAGGTCCCACAGGTGGACGTGCGGATCGACGAAGGCGGGGCGCGTGGTCATCAGTAGGTGGCCCGTCCGCCGGAAGTGTCGAACACCGCACCGGTGGAGAAGCTGGCTTCCTCGCTGGCGAGGAAGCAGATCATTGCGGCATTCTCATCGACCGTGCCGAAGCGCCCCAACGGGATCTTGGAGAGCATGAAATCGATGTGCGCCTGCGTCATCTGGTCGAAGATCGCCGTGCGCACCGCCGCCGGCGTGACGGCGTTGACGGTGATGTTGTCCTTGGCCAGTTCCTTGCCGAGCGACTTGGTCATGCCGATCACCGCCGCCTTGGACGTCGAATAGGCGGAGGCGTTGGGATTGCCTTCCTTGCCGGCGACCGAGGCGATGTTGACGATGCGGCCATAGCCGTTCGCCTTCATCAGCGGGACGACCGCCTTGTTGCAGTAGAAGGTGCCGTCGACGTTGATCGCCATCACCTTGCGCCAGGCGTCGCTGGGATAGGTTTCCAGCGTCGTGTTGGGGCCGGTGATGCCGGCTGAGACCACGAGGATGTCGAGGCGGCCGAGCTTCGCGACGACGTCCTGCGCGGCGGCGATCACCGCCGCCTCGTCCGACTGGTCGACCTGCGCGGTGTGTGCGGCGAAGGCGCAGTCAGCAAGAGCCTCGGCCGAGATGTCCCAGACGGATACCTTCGCGCCCTCGGCTGCCATCCGCTCGGCGGTGGCGCGGCCGATGCCGGCGGCGCCGCCGGTGATGACGGCGACGCGGCCCTCGAAGCGACCGCTCACTTGGCGGCTTCCCAGGCGACGAAGTCCTGGCGCTGCTGGCCGAGCTTCTCGATGCCGAGTTCGACGACGTCGCCGGCCTTTAGATACCAGGGCTCGGGCTTCTGCCCGAGACCCACGCCAGGCGGGGTGCCGGTGGTGATGATGTCGCCCGGCAACAGCGTCATGAACTGCGAGAGGTAGGAGACGATCTGCGCGACGGTGAAGATCATCGTCGCGGTCGAGCCGTCCTGCTTGCGCTCGCCGTTGACGTCGAGCCACATCGAGAGCTGCTGCGGATCGTCGACCTCGTCCGCCGTGACCATCCACGGGCCGACGGGGCCGAAGGTGGGAAAGCCCTTGCCCTTGTCCCAGGTCGCGCCGCGCTCCTGCTGCCAGTGGCGCTCCGAGACGTCGTTGATCACGCAATAGCCCGCGACATGATCGAGCGCGTTCGCCTCGTCCACATAGGATGCGGTGGTGCCGATGATGACGCCGAGCTCGACTTCCCAGTCGGTCTTCTTGCTGTCGCGGGGCACGGTCACCGGGTCGTTCGGGCCCTGGATGCAGCTCACCCACTTGTTGAAGACCACTGGCTCCTCGGGGATCGGCAGGTTCGATTCCGCGGCATGGTCGGCATAGTTGAGGCCGATCGCGACGAAATGGCGCGTGCCGGTGACACAGGGGCCATAGCGCACGTCACCCTCGACAAGGGGAAGGCTGGCCGGATCGATCGCGGCAAGCTTCGCCAGGCCGTCCTTGCTCAGTTCGGCGGGGCCGAGGTCGGCCACATGGCCGGACAGGTCACGGATGCGGCCGTCCGCGTCGATGAGACCGGGCTTTTCGGTGCCGGGGGCGCCATAGCGGCAAAGCTTCATGTTCAGTTCCTCAGTTCGGATAGGGGCGGTGAAGAGTGATGTCGCGATTGAGCTCGACGCCGAAGCCGGGTTTATCGAGTTCGCTCGCGCGGATCTTGCCGTTCACGGGTACGGGCTCGCCGAGCAGTTGCGGCGCGAACATCGGCACCACTTCCGTCGGCCCCGGATGCATCATCAGGAACTCCGCGAACGGCGAATTGTGGCGCGTGATGACGAAGTGGTAGCTGTAGACGCTGGATCCGTGCGGGATCATCAGCACGCCCTTGCTGTCGGCATAATTGGCGATCTTCATGAGCTCGGTGACGCCGCCGCACCAGCCGACGTCCGGCTGGATGATGTCGCAGCAATCCATGTCCATCAGCATGCGGAAGCCCCAGCGGGTCGCCTCATGCTCGCCGGTGGTGACGAGCAGGCCCTTGGGCGCATTCTTCTTGAGCTGCGCATAGCCCCAATAATCGTCGGGGCTGAGCGCTTCCTCGATCCACTTGAGGCCGCACTCGTTATAGGCGCGATGGGCGAGGCGGGTGGCATAATCGATGTCGAGCGCCATCCAGCAGTCGTACATCAGCCAGAAGTCGTCGCCGCATTTGGACCGCATGTCGGCGAGCAGCGCGATGTTCTTCTCGAGGCCCTCCAGTCCCTCGGCCGGGCCGTGGTGGAGCGGCAGCTTGCCGCCGATGAAGCCCAGCTGCTTGGCGATATCGGGGCGCGATCCCGTCGCGTAGAATTGCAGCTCCTCGCGCACCGCGCCGCCGAGCATATGATAGACCGGCTCCCCGCGCAGCTTGCCGAGAAGGTCCCAGATCGCGAGGTCGACGCCCGAGATGGCGTTCACCACGAGCCCCTTGCGCCCGTAATATTGGGTCGAGAAATACATCTGGTCCCAGATCAGCTCATATTCGGCCGGGCTGCGGCCGATGAGGAAGCGGGAGAGATGCTTCTCGACGATGAACGCGGCGGGCTCGCCGCCGGTCGTGACCGCGAAACCGATCGTGCCGTCTTCGGCCTCCAGCTCGACCACCAGGGTTCCGAGCACGTTGATACCGAAGCTCTGCCGCGACTGGCGGTAGGCGGGATATTTCGCCATCGGGGTCGCGATATGGTCGTCGATCCAGTGGCCGGCGCCCTGGTCGTGATAGTCCGCCCCGCCGCCACGGATGGTGAAGGCACGAACATGTTTGATCTTCGGCAGAGCCAAGGCCAGGGTCCCCTTATTCAGTCGTCGTGCGCTGGGCGTCGTCGAGCACCAGCACCCAGTCATTGCCGGGGGCGGTCTCGCCCGGCGGATCGAAGCGGCGCGTGCCGCTGTTGGCGAAGGTTCCGATCGGCGTCGTCTTGCCGTCGCGCGGCGAATACCAGCCCGCCCGGACCTGCTTGCCCGAGAGAGCGCCGAGACGCATCGTGAACGGCCGGCCGGTGTAGGTGTAGGCGAAGGCATAGGCCTTGCCGCGGCTGGCCAGCACACGGTCGTAGCGCTCGCCATTGTCGGTGATCAGCGACTGGTCGGGCACGCGCTCCAGCATCGGGCGCGCTTCGATCAGCTTTCGGACGAACTGCATCTGGTCGGCGCCGGGGGCGCGTGGCGCCTCGAGCGCCTCGGGCCAGGGTATATTGGCCTCGAAGTTCCGCGTGTCGGCGCCCGGCAGGAAGAACTGCATGATGTTGTTCTCGCCATAGGTGTGGCCGAAGGCACCAGCCATGACGGCCCACCAGGCGTAGCGGCGCACGTCCGGCGCCAGCCAGAGCGGCTGCGGCGCCGGCTCGTGCAGGCCGTGCGGGATGTTCTCGTAGGAAGGCTCGCCGTCGATGGTGGGCTTGGCCGGCAGGCGCACCCAGTCCTCGGCGATGTAGCGCCAGTTGTCCTCGCCCTTCGCGTTGGCGCCTTCCTGTGCATAGGATCGGTGGCCCGACTGCAGCATATTGAAGTCGAGCCACCGCGCGTCATGCCATTGCCATGACGAGTCCGTCCGTCCGATCGGATGAAAGGTCATCAATTGCTGCGGCGCGATCGACTTGATCGTGGTGCCCAGCGCGTCCCAGGTGCGGCTGTTCTGCTCGGAGCGCGTGTCGCCGCCGTTCAGCCAGATGATGTTCTTCCGCTTGCCGTATCGCTCGGCCATGAAGCGGCCATAGACCGGCGCGTTTGCCGGGGTGAGGACCTTGTTCATCGCGATGTCGCCCCAGACCGGCACGAGCGCGAGATAGATGCCGAGCTCCTCGGCGCGTGTCGCGACCCAGTCGAGATGATCCCAATAATCATATTCGTCGGCCTTCGCCGGATCGCTGCCCGGCGTGACGCGCGGCCGCGCCGGATCGCCGTCGATCAGGGCGGGGGAGCCGTTGCGGCTGGTCATCTTCGGGGTGTGCAGCACCATCACCTGGATGACGTTGAAGCCCTGACGCTTGCGGGTCTGGAGATACTTTTCCGTCTCGGCGCGATCGACCCGGCTGAGCAGCAGCCAGGCGGTGTCACCGAGCCAGAAGAAGGGTTTGCCGCCCGCGAGGAGATAGTGACCGCCGGGCGCGACAGACAGCTCGGGAGTCTCGGCCAGCGCGGGCATCGTCACCGTCGCGGCGAGCGCGGCGAGCAAGATCGAGCCGAGCTTCATATCCAGACGTCCTTCCCCTCAATGGGCAGGCATTTTGGAAGCCCGCCGCCAGAGACGTCTCATTGTATAATATTATTAATTGAGTCAACCGTCGACGCGCGATTCATGACCCTTGAGTTGCCGTGGCGTGGGGCCGCCGGTGGCCCAGTCGAGCAGTTCGACCGTGTGCACGACGGGCACGCCGATCCGCGGGCCGATCTGCATGGCGCAGCCGATATTGCCGGTCGCGATCACATCTGCGTCTAGGCGCGCGAGGTTGGCTGCCTTGCGGTCGCCGAGCTGGCCGGCGATCTCGGGCTGGAGGATGTTGTAGGTGCCGGCCGATCCGCAGCACAGATGCGCCTCGATCGGCGTGCGCACGATATAACCCGCGCCGACCAGCAACCGCTTGGGGGCATCAGTGACCTTCTGCCCGTGCTGGAGCGAGCAGGCGGCGTGATAGGCGACGGTCAGGCCGCGCCCGTCGCCCGGCGGAAGGTCGGCATCGACCAGCAGTTCGCTGATGTCCTTTGCCAGCGCCGAGACCCGCGCCGCCTTTGCGGCATAGGCAGGGTCGTCCCGCAGCATGAAGCCATAGTCCTTGATCGTCGTGCCGCAGCCGGACGCCGTGATGACGACGGCGGCGAGCCCGTCCGCCTCGATCTCGCGCGTCCAGGCGTCGACATTGCGGCGGGCGGCATCCAGGCCGTCATCCTCGCGGCCCATATGATGCACCAGCGCGCCGCAGCATTGCTCGCCTTGCGCGAACACCACGTCATAGCCCGCGCGGTTGAGCAGGCGCACCGCCGCCGCGCGGAACTCGGGGCGCAGCACCGGTTCGGCGCAGCCCTGCAGCAGCGCGACGCGGCCCTTGGCGTGCGGCACGCGGGAAGGCTCCAGGCTTGCCTGCGGCGGCAGGCTGCGCGGTGCGAGCGCGAGCATCGCCGCGAGAGGCTTGAGCGCGGAGACCTTGGCGAACAGCGGGGCGAGCGGCCGGCCGAGAGCGGCGGCGTCGAGCGCAAGGCGAAAACGGCCGGGATGAGGCAGGACCCAGGCGAGAATGCTGCGCAGCATTTTCTCGTGCCACGGCCGCTCGTAACGCTCGTGGATATAGGCGCGGGCATGATCGACGAGGTGCATGTAGTTCACGCCCGAGGGGCAGGTGGTCATGCAGGAGAGGCAGGAGAGACAACGGTCGACATGCTTGACGACCTCGGCGCTTGGCTGCCGCTCGTTCTCGAGCATGTCCTTGATCATGTAGATGCGCCCGCGCGGGCTATCGAGCTCGTCGCCGAGCAGGACATAGGTCGGGCAGGTCGCCGTGCAGAAGCCGCAATGGACGCATTTGCGGATCACGCCTTCGGATGAAGCCATGGCGGGATCGGTGAGCTGCTCGGGAGAAAAGCGGGTCTGCATGACTAGAAACGTCCCGTCTCGAACACGCCGTTCGGGTCGAAGGCGCGGCGCACGCGCTCCTCAAGCGCGGCGAGCGGCGCGGGCTGGGGGTGGAGGGTCGGCACCATGGTTCGCATTGCGGCGTCGGCGCGGATCAGCGTGGCGTGGCCTTCGGCTTCGCTCGCGGTGGCGCGGATGGCGTGAGGATCGGTGTCGCTTGCCAGCCAGATGAGGCCGCCGGCCCAATCGAACAACCAATCGGCATCGCCGAAAGCGGAAATGAAAGCGGGCGACCGTGCGGCGGGAACGATCACGCGCCACAGCGGCTTGCGGGCGGGGAGCGGGCTCGCATGGCGCACGGCCTCCCAAAGTGCGGAGCCGCTCACCGCGTCAAGTGTGTCGAGGCCATCGAGCAGCTTGGCGAGGGTCGCGGCGCGGGCATCGATCGAACTCGGGAAGCCGTCGAGCCGGAGCGCGGTCAGCGTCTCTCCCTGCCAGGCTGGCAGATGTGCAGCGGCCGAGACTTCCGCCGCCGAGCCAAGGGCGCCGGCCATTGCCGCCACGGCGGCGGTCGGGTCGCGGCCGCGCAGCACCAGAGTGCGCTGCTCGCGCGGCGCCGGTAGGACCTTGAGCGTCAGTTCGGTGATCGCCGTCAGGCGGCCCCAGCTTCCGGTGATGAGCTTGGAGAGATCGTAGCCGGTGACGTTCTTGACGACCTTGGCACCGGCGATGAAGCGTTCGCCGCGACCCGAGACCCCCTCGAAGCCGAGCAGATGGTCGCGCGCTGCGCCACGGCTAAGCCGCGCGGGGCCGGAGACACCCGCGGCGATAACGCCGCCGATCGTTGCCTGTCCGGGTGTGCCGCCGAGCAGGGCCGCGTGATCGAACGGATCGAAGGCGAGCATCTGGCCTTCGCTGGCCACCAGTGCCTGCACCTCGGCCAGCGGCGTGCCGGCGCGAACGGTGAGGACAAGTTCGGGCGGATCGTAGTCGACGACGCCGGTGAAGCCGCGCATGTCGAGGACTTTGGCGTCAGGCGCAGGCGCGCCGATGGCGTCCTTGCTGCCGCCGCCGCGCAGCAGTAGCGGGCCGCCTCTGGTGATGGCCTCGCACAGTTCGTCGATCGTGGTTGGGCGCAACATTTAGAAGCGCGGCAGATCGGGGAAGGGGACTTGCCCCTTGTGGACATGCATGCGGCCGAGTTCGGCGCAGCGATGCAGCTCTGGGAACATCTTGCCGGGATTGAGCAGCAGTTCCGGGTCGAACGCGCATTTGACGCGTTGCTGCTGGGCGAGGTCGACCTTGCTGAACATCACGGGCATGAGGTCGCGTTTCTCGACGCCCACGCCATGCTCGCCGGTCAGCACCCCGCCGACCTCGACGCAGAGCTTGAGGATGTCGGCGCCAAATTCCTCGGCCGTGTCGAGCTGGCCCGGCTGGTTGGCGTCATAGAGGATCAGCGGATGGAGATTGCCGTCCCCGGCATGGAAGACGTTGATGACGCCGAGCCCGTGATGCTCGGAGAGCTCACGCATCCGCGCCAGCACGTCGGGCAGGCGACGGCGGGGGATCGTCCCGTCCATGCAGAGATAATCGGGCGCGACCCGGCCGGCGGCGGGGAAGGCGGCCTTGCGCCCGGCCCAGAAGGCGGCGCGCTCGGTATCGTCGACCGAGGTGCGCACCGACATTGCCCCGTTGGCGCGGGCAATGGCCTCGACCTCGCCGAGCAGATAGTCGCACTCGGCCGCCGGGCCGTCGAGTTCGACAATGAGCAGCGCCTCGACGTCAAGCGGATAGCCGACCTGAACGAACGCTTCGGCGGCGTGGACGGCGGGCCGGTCCATCATCTCCATGCCGGCCGGGATGATGCCGGCGGCGATCACGTCCGCGACGCACTGGCCCGCACCCTCGACGGTCGGGAAACCGATCAGCAGTGCGCGCGCGGTCTCGGGGCGGGGGAGGAGCCGCACGGTGACCTCGGTCACCACGCCGAGCAGCCCTTCGGACCCCACGATCAGCCCGAGCAGGTCCAGTCCGGCGGGTTCCAGCCCGCGACCCCCGAGGCGGATGATCTCGCCCTCGATCGTGACCAGCTCGACGCCCAGCACGTTGTTGGTGGTGAGGCCGTATTTCAGGCAATGCACGCCGCCCGAATTCTCGGCCACATTGCCACCGATCGTGCAGGCGATCTGGCTGGAGGGATCGGGCGCGTAATAAAAGCCGTCGTCCTCGACCGCGCGGGTGATCGCGAGATTGGTGACGCCGGGCTGCACGACCGAGATCCGGTCGGCATAGTCGATGTCTAGGATTCGGTTGAACCGCGCCATGCCGAGCAGCACGCCGTCGGCCAGCGGCAGCGCGCCGCCGGAAAGCGACGTGCCCGCGCCGCGCGGCACGACCTTCACCGTGTTGGCATGACACCAGGCGAGCACGGCGGCGACCTGTGCTGTCGTCTCGGGCAGCACGACGACCATCGGCAGCTGGCGATAGGCGGTCAGCGCATCGGTTTCGTAGGGGCGCAGGCCATCCACATCGTCGATCACGCCTTCGCCCGGCACGATCGCGCGCATCGCGGCGACGATCTCGCCGCGGCGTGCGAGCGTCTGCTCGTCGGGTTTGGGCATGAGCAGCGACATGGCGGTCTTGCCTATTGCAGGTTCACGAACGCACCGCCGTCGACCAGCAGCGCCGCGCCGGTCACATAGGCGGCCATGTCCGAGGCGAGGAACACGATCGGCCCCGCCAGATCCTCGGCCTCGCCCAGTCGGCCGAGTGGGATGCGCGCCGTCATGCGGTCGCGCTTGTCCTGATCGGCCAGATCCTCCTTGTTGATCTCGGTGAGGATCGTGCCGGGGAGGACGGAGTTGCAGCGAATGCCATGCTTGCCGAGCGCGATCGCGGCCGACTGCATGAGCGAGTGAACGCCGGCCTTGGTGGGCGTGTAATGCGTCTGGAACTCGCCGCCGACGAGGGCAGAGATAGAGGAGACCGCCACGATCGCGCCGCCCTGACCCTGCTTGACCATCTGGTTGGCGGCCGCCTGCACCATGTAATAGGCGCCGTGGAGGTTGACGCGGAAGGTGCGGTCGACCGTCTCGACCGGCATGTCGAGAAAGGCGTGGAACGGGCAGATGCCGGCGTTCGAGACCATGACGTCGACCCGGCCGAACGCCTCCACAGCCTTGGCGATGAAGTTGCTCGCGGTCTCGGGGAGAGCAACGTCGCCCTTCACGGCCAGGCCCTTGCGCCCGAGCGCTTCGATCTCGGCCACGCACGAGGCGGCCTTGTCGTCGCTGGAGGCATAGTTGATCGCGACATTCGCGCCGTGCTGCGCGGCGCCGATAGCGGCCGCGCGGCCGATGCCGGTCGATCCCCCGGTCACCAGCACGGTCTTGCCCTCGAGAAGCTTCATTTTACGTCCTTTGCAAGGATCGAGCCGTCGATCGCCTCGATCCGGTTGACGCCGGTGAGCGTCATCGCGACCACCATTTCCTTGGTGATCAGCTCGAAAAGTTTCGCAACGCCGGCCTCGCCCTGCGCGGCAAGGGCGTAGATCCAGGCACGGCCGAGCAGCACGCCCTTCGCGCCGAGCGCCAGCATGCGCACCACGTCCAGCCCGTTGCGCACACCGCCGTCGGCGAGCACGGTCAGTGCGTCCCCCACTGCGTCGGCAATGGCGGGGAGGGCGCGCGCGCTCGACTTGACGCCATCGAGCTGGCGGCCGCCATGATTGGAGACGACGATGCCGTCGGCGCCGATTGCCGCGGCCTCACGCGCATCCTCGGGATCGAGAATGCCCTTGATGATGAGCGGCCCGTCCCATTCGGCACGGATCCAGTCGAGGTCGCGCCACACGATCGACGGATCGAAGTTGGCGCCGAGCCAGCCCATATAGTCGTTAAGCCCGCTGTTGTTGCCCAGCACCGGCCCCAGATTGCCGAGCGTGTGCGGGCGGCCGAGCACGCCGACATCGAGAGCCCAGCGCGGATGCGTCATCGCCTGCAGCACGCGCCGCAGCGGCCCATAGGGGCCCGACATGCCGGAATGGGCGTCGCGATAGCGTGCGCCGGGCACCGGCATGTCGACCGTGAACACCATCGCCTCGGCGCCACTGGCCTTGGCGGTGGCGATCAGGTCGCGCATGAAGGCGCGGTCCTTGATGACGTAGAGCTGAAACCAGAACGGGTCGGCGACCCGGGCAACGTCCGGGATCGAGCAAATCGACACCGTGGAGAGGCACATGGGCACGCCCGCTGCTCTGGCTGCGCGCGCCGCCTGCAACTCGCCGCGCCGGGCATACATGCCGCCAATGCCGACCGGCCCGAGCGCGACGGGCAGGGCGATCTGCCGGCCGAACAGGGTCGTCCTGAGATCGATCGAGGCGACGTCCTTGAGGACGCGCTGACGCAGCTCGATGCCGGCGAGGTCGCTGACATTGCGGCGCAGCGTCTCCTCGGCATAAGCGCCGCCATCGGCATAGTCGAAGAGGAAGCGCGGCAGCTTGCGCCGCGCAGCCTCGCGAAAATCAGTGGCGGACGAAATAATCATATTATTTGCCGTGCCGTGGCGTCAGCGCGCCGTCAAGAGGAGTATCGGCCGAAAGCCCGCCTCAATAAGAGGTGAACAGGGCCTCCCGCGCAAGCTTGAGTGCCGTAACGGCATCATGCGCGTCCTGCGCCTTCTGCATCGCATCGAAGTCCAGCTTGTCGAGCGCGCGCTCGATGCCTTTCAGGAAGCCGATGGCCGAGTTGGCCGCTGCCACCGAATCCTCGCGGAACGGGAACTGGTCGAGCTGCCACACGCCTTCCCATTTGTTCTTGCGGAGCGTGTAGAAGAATTCGAACAGCTCGATCGGATGGATCGACCCGGCGATCAGATCGTCGTCCCAGCTGCGAAGATTGTCGTTCACATCCATGCCGAACAGGCGGCCATGATCGATGGCGAGCTGGGCCGCGTCGGCAGGGCTCTCACCGCCATAGAGCGAGTGGCCGAAGTCGAGCAGGATGCCGACATTGGGCTGGCCCATCTTCTCGATGCCGAGCAGGGTGCGGGCCACACTATCGTAGCTCATGTGCACGCGCGGCTCGCGCGGCTTGTATTCGATCACGAACTTGAGGTCGGGATTCTGCTCGGCGAGTTCGCCGATGCCTTCGATCGATTGCTGCCACAGCTTCTTGTGGTCGACCTGGAAAGGATAGTCCCAGCCGTCCTGGCCCGGCCACAGCTTGACGTAATTTGCGTTGAAGTGCCGCACGACATTGGCCGCGTCGTTCACCATCTCGTTGGCGAGACGGCGGACGCCCGGATCGGGATTGGTGAAGGCGCCCTTGGCGAACTGGCGCGTGTAGATCTCCGGCGTGATGCCGATGACCGAGAGGTTGTTGCGCTTGAGCGCTTCCTCGACCTTCTCGAACGACGTCTCGCCGCCGGGGAAGGGGTAGTTGATGTCGACCACGGACAGATCGTCTACCTGGCCGGCAAGGTCGATCATCTCGATCAGCGTGCGTGGCGGGCCGTAGCCATCGGTGGCGTAGCGATCGACATAGGTCGCGAAGTGCCAGATACCGGCGCCATATTTTTGAGTGCTCACGGCAAATTCTCCTGTGAGGGTTATGCGTTCAGGCGACGATCACCTCGACGCCGATGGCTTCGATCGCGGCGCGATCCTCGGGTCGGATGCCGTCGTCGGTAATCAGGACATCGACCAGGTCGAGGCCGCCCAGGGACGAGAAGGAGCGCACGCCAATCTTGCTCGAATCGGCGACGAGATAGACGCGCTCGGCGGCTTCGATCATGGCGCGTTTCACCGCGATGTCGGAGAGGGCGGGGTAGGTCAGCCCGGCGTCAAGATCGAGCGCTGCGGTTGCGAGGAACAGTTTCTGGACGAACAGGCCCTTGAAATAGTCCGCGGAGCGCTCGCCGCTCAGCGAAAGCGTCGGCGCCTTGAAGTGCCCGCCGGACATGTGCACTTCAAAGCCGGACTCGGCGCCGAGCATCAGCGCGATGTTGAGCGCATTGGTAATGACTGTCATGTCGCGACGATTGAGCAGGTTTGCCGCGACCTCGGTGGTGGTCGAGCCGGAATCGAGAACGATTGTCTCGCCATCGCCGACGAACTGCGCCGCCGCGCGGCCGATGCGCTGCTTGGCGTCCATATTGTCGCGATGCTGCAGCGCCATCTCGCGCACCTGCTGCGGCACGGACTTGAGGAAGGCGCCGCCATGTTCGCGAGTGATATAGCCGTCGGCCTCGAGCTTTTCGAGGTCCTGGCGCATCGTGACTTCCGAGACGCCAAACGCGTCGGCCAGCGCCCGCACGCGCGCGCTGCCTTCTTCCTGAAGCCAGTCGAGAACTTTTCTGCGGCGGGTTTCGGCGAGGAGACGGGTCCGCGGTTGGCTCTTCATAGGCGCGCGCTCGCTGAATAGTCGGTCGGACGACGACTGACGGTTTGGATCGCTGCCGTTCTACAATCGTGTGACAAGCTCTTTGCAAGACCTTTCAACGTCACATCCCCCTGGTGCCGCACCTCGGACAGGGCGGTCGTTGCGATACTTGGTATCGCCGAGTTTCGTATTTTGTCAATTTTTATGCCGCAGCTTTCGAAACGAAAAAAAACGAAAGCAAAATTCTTGCGAACTTGGGGAGGGTGAGCTAGTGGGAGAGTCGAAAGAGGGGATGATGGGCAATCCGGACATATCACCGTCCGTTTCGACGGATATGCGCGCATCGGTCGCAAAGCGGGCCGAGAACGTTCGCGCGCGTGCCAATTGGATGCGTCGTCGGCTGCTGAAAATGATCGTCGATGCGAAGCAGGGGCACCCTGGAGGTGACCTTTCATCCGCAGATATCGTGGCTTCGCTCTATTTCGATATCCTTCGTGTTAACCCGAAAGATCCGGCCGCGCCTGACCGCGACCGCTTCGTGCTGAGCAAGGGGCATTGCACCGGCGCGCTCTATACTGCGCTGGCTGGTGCGGGGTTCTTCCCGGAGGAGGAGCTCGACACTTATCTTAAGCCCGAGTCGCGGCTTAACGGCCATCCCAACCGCGCCTACCTCCCCGGCGTCGAGACCAACACGGGCCCCCTCGGCCACGGCTTGCCGGTTGGTGTCGGCGTCGCGGTGGCGGGGCAGATCGACAATGCCGACTATCGCGTGTTCGTGCTCACCGGCGACGGCGAACTGCAGGAAGGCAGCATGTGGGAAGCGGCGATGTTCGCCGGCCACCGCGGCCTCGGCAACCTCACCGTTATCGTCGATTGCAACCGCCTGCAGCAGGGTGCGACGACCGAGGACACCAACTCGCTCGAGCCGCTTGGCGACAAGTGGCGCGCCTTCGGCTGGGACGTCGTCGAGGTCGATGGTCACGATCATGCGGCGCTGCTTGCCGTGTTCGATGCGTCGGCCGAGCCGCGCGACAAGCCGCGCGTCATCATTGCCAACACCTTCAAGGGGCAGGGCGTAAGCTTCATGCGTGACCAGGTCGGCTGGCATCACGGCGTGCCCAATCCCGAGCAATATGCGCAGGCTCTTGCCGAGCTTGACGCGGAGATGTCCAAGTGAGCGCCGCCGTTTCTGCCCCCTCCGGCATGTTCGACTGCCGCGACGCCTATGTCGGCGCGCTGGAAGAACTTGCCAGGAACGACAATCGCATCGTCGCGGTGGTCAACGATTCCGTCGGTTCGTCCAAGCTTGGCAAGTTCCGCGAGCTGTTCCCAAACCGCCTGGTCAATGTCGGCATTGCCGAGCAGAACATGGTCAGCGTCGGCGCGGGACTCGCCAATGGCGGCAAGATCCCGTTCGTGAGCGGCGCCTCCTGCTTCCTGACCGCCCGCGCGATGGAGCAGATCAAGGCCGATTGCGCCTATAGCGAGCAGAATGTGAAGCTGTGCGGCATCTCGTCGGGCGTCGCCTATGGCGAACTCGGTGCCACGCACCACAGCATCGAGGACATTGCCTGGCTGCGCGCCATCGACAAGCTGACCGTGATCGTGCCTTCGGATCCGTGGGAAACGGCCGAAGCGATCAAGGCAGCGGCGGCGTTCGACGGCCCGGTCTTCATCCGCATCAGCCGCATGCCGGTCCCCGCGCTGGCCCGTCCCGAGGGCGCGGCCTTCGCGATCGGCAAGGCCGAGACGCTGCGCGAGGGCGGCGACGTGGCCATCATCGCCAACGGCACGCTGGTGCACCGCGCGCTCGACGCAGCGGCTGCGCTTGAGGCCGAAGGCATTGCTGCGCGCGTGGTCAATATGGCCACCGTTTCGCCGCTCGATGTCGACGTCGTTGCGGCGGCCGCAGCGACCGGCGCCATCGTCACCGCCGAGGAAGCACTTGCTGCTGGCGGTCTTGGCGGCGCGGTCGCCGAATATTGCGCCGAAAACCATCCGGTGCGCGTCAAGCGCATCGGCTTCCCCGGCTTCCTGCCCACAGGTTCGGCAAGCTGGCTGATGGAGCGCTTCGGCCTCACCGCCGACGGCATCGCCGCCGCCGCGCGCGATCTGGTCAAAGGCAAGGGCTGATGGCCGAGCAACTCGTCCTCGCGATCGACCAGGGCACGACCAACACCAAGGCGCTGTTGGTGGCGCCTGATGGGTCGGTGCGTCTGTCGCGCGCGCGGGCGATGAAGCTCGATTATCCGCATCCCGGCTGGGCAGAGCAGTCCGCCTCGGACATCTGGGAAGCCGTCGCCGCACTGATCGCCGAGATCGCCGCGGCGGCTGGCACCGCCGACATCGTCGGCGTCGCCATCTCCAATCAGCGCGAGACGATCGTGGTCTGGGACGCGGAAAGCGGCCGCCCGATCGGGCCCGCGATCATCTGGCAGTGCCGCCGTTCGGCCGAGCGCTGCAATGCCCTGCGTGCTGCAGGGCATGAAGCCGACGTCGTGGCGCGCTCGGGCCTGGCGCTCGATCCGCTGTTCCCCGCTGCGAAGATCGCCTGGCTGCTCGACGAGACGCCGGGCGCACGCGAACGCGCCGAGCGCGGCGAGCTCAAGTGCGGCACGATCGACAGCTGGCTGCTCTGGAACCTGACCGGCGGCGCGGTGCACGCGACCGATCATAGCAACGCCTCGCGCACCCAGCTGTTCAATCTCGAGACCCTGTCCTGGGATGCCGAGTTGGCGCGCCTGTTCAACGTGCCGCTGGCGCTGCTGCCGACAGTCATGCCGTCCGACAGTCGCTTCGGCACCGTCGCGCCCGGTCTCACCGCGCTGGCCGACGGCACGCCCGTCCACGCGATGATCGGCGACAGCCACGCCGCCCTGTTCTCGCATGCCGCCAGTGGCGCCCGCAACAAGGTCACGATCGGCACCGGCAGTTCGCTGATGACCGCGACCGAGGGGCGCGTCCATTCATCGCACGGCCTGTCGAGCACGATTGCCTGGAGCCAGGGCGACGCCGTCCAGCACGCGCTGGAAGGCAATATCTCGGTGTCCGGCCATGCCGCCTCGTTCGTGACGACGCTGCTCGGCCTGCCCGACGAGGCGGCGCTGACCGCGCTTGCCGAAAGCGTCGAGGACAGCGACGGCGTCGTGTTCGTTCCCGCACTGGCGGGGCTCGGGGCGCCGCATTGGTGCAGCGACGCACGCGGCGAGATTACCGGCCTGTCGCTCGGCAGCCGCCCGGCACACATCGCACGGGCGACGATCGAGGCGATCGCGCTGCAGATCGGCGATGTCGTCGCCGCGCTGGACGCCGATCTTGGCACGAAATTGCCCGAGCTGTCGGTCGATGGCGGCGCGTCCCGCAACACGCTGCTGATGCAGCTTCTGGCCGACCTGCTCGATCGCGAGATCGTGCGGCCCGCCATTGCCGAGGCGAGCGCGTTGGGCGCGGCGCGGTTGGCGCGCGAGGCCCTCGGGCTCGCGACGGCAAACGGCAGTTCAATTCAAGCGGAGCGTTTTGCCCCGGCCATTTCGGCCGATCAGCGGGCGCTCGTGGTGCGCCGGTGGCGCGCCGCGGTGGCACGCGCGGTGCGTGACGCCGCGGGTGGTGAAGAGACGTGACGATATGGCGGGGGTCATATCGCGGAACGTGAGGTGTCCGGTGGACGCCAGAACACAAGAAGGGAGTGGATCATGAGAGTCTCCAGAACATCGCATTCCGCGCTGGTGCGCGGAATGCTGCTCGGCACAAGCGTTCTTACGCTTTTTGCCGCGCCTTCGGCCTTCGCGCAGGATAACGCTGCGCCGCAGCAGAGCGAGGACCGATCGGCCGAAACGGAAATCGTCGTTACGGGCAGCCGCATCCGCAGCCCGGAACTGACTTCGTCGTCGCCGCTGCAGGTGGTCACGGCCGAAACGCTCGAGAACACCGGCGCGACCAACGTGCAGAAGGTGCTGTCGCAGATTCCGGCTGTCGGCGTGCCGAGCCAGACCCGCGTTTCCAACGCCGGCGACACCAACCCGGGCCTTTCCACGGTCAACCTGCGTAACCTCGGTTCGGATCGCACGCTGGTGCTGATCGACGGCCGCCGCACGGTTGCCGGCATCCCCGGCACCGCCCAGGTCGACCTGTCGATGATCCCGGCTTCGTTCGTCGAGCGCGTCGACGTGCTGACCGGCGGCGCCTCGGCCGTTTACGGTTCGGACGCCATCGCCGGTGTCGTCAACTTCATCTACAAGAAGGACTTCCAGGGGCTCCAGGCCAACGCACAGGCCGGCATCTCGGAAATCGGCGACGACAAGCGCTTCGCGCTCAACGCGACGTTCGGACAGAACTTCGCGGACGATCGCGGCAACATCATGATTTATGCCGGCTACCAACATGAAGGCGCCGTCGCGAACAGCAATCGCGAGCGCACCTCGGCCGGCTACAGCAGCGTCGGCAACCTGATGCGCGTCGGCGGTAACTCCGATGCCAACCTCGTGGCCGCGCAAAACCTGTTCAACCGCTTCTACCAGCCGTCGAACGTCGGTTCGGGTGGTACGTTCAACTTCGGCGGCGCCGGCAGCCGGCTGATCCTGCCCGATGGCACGCTGGACACCTATCCGGCTGTCAACGGCACGAACTACAACAATCCCGCGATCGTCGATAAGATCAACAAGTACGGCTACAATGCTGCCGCGCTCGGCCAGCAGGCGTCGCCGTCCGATCAGCTCACCGTCGCCTTCCGTCTCAACTATGACGTGACCGACAAGCTGAACCTGTTCGCGGAGTCGACCTTCTCGAACTACAAGACCAACGGCAAGCGTGAAGCATCGCCGATGCGTACCGACAGCGCGCTCGGTGCGTTCACGGGATCGAACGGCTTCTACCCGATCCAGTTCCAGGTCGTGAATCCCAATAATCCGAACGACGTCCGGATTCTCACCAACCCGCTGGTGCCTGCTTCGGTGGTCGCCGCTGCCGACAACCGCTTCGTCAACGATGGCATCGCTTCGAAGGATGTGAGCTTCCTGCTCCGCACGACCATGTTCGGCGACGGCACGCGCAGCACGCCGACCGAGCGCGACAATTTCCGCGTTTCGGTGGGCGGCGATTACGAGCTGGGTGGCGACTGGAAGGCCGACTTCTACTATCAGTATGGCTATACCAAGCAGCGCCAGGGGATGACGGGTCTCGCCGACCTCTATCGCCTTGCCCAGGCCGTGCAGGCGATCCCCGACGTGTTCGACTATGACCGCGACGGCAACACGACCGAGGCGGTCTGCGTCGACGCCAATGCGCGCTCGCAGGGCTGTGTCCCGGTCAACGTCTATGGCCTGAATGCGGACGGCAGCAGCAAGATCTCGAAGGATGCCGCCTCCTGGCTCTACACCGAGATGAGCCGCTACTCGAAGCAGGAGATGCAGTCTGCGGCCGTCAACATCGGCGGCACGGTCTTCAATCTGCCCGCTGGTCCGCTGCAGGTCTCCGTCGGTGGCGAGTGGCGCGACGAGTCCAGCAAGGACGATTTCGATCCGCTGACCAATGCCGCGCGTAACGGCTACGTCCAGCTGCTCGACACGGCCGGCAGCTTCAACGTCAAGGAAGCCTATGGCGAAGTCGTCGTTCCGCTCATCCACAACACGCCGTTCATTCACAACCTGACGTTCCGCGGCGCTGCTCGCATCTCCGACTATTCGACGGTCGGCAGCTTCTGGGCCTGGAACGTGGGTGGCGAATGGTCGCCGGTCGAGGACGTCCGCTTCCGCGCGGTCTATGCCCACGCCGTTCGTGCACCGAATATCGGTGAGCTCTATGCGGCGACGGCTGCCGGCATCATCACCATCACCGACCCCTGCCAGGGCGTGACGATGGCGCAGACCAGCGCGACGGCGGTCAACTGCCGCAAGGATCCGTCGGTCCTTGCCAACATCGCGGCGAACGGCGGCGTGATGACGCTGACGTCTTCGGATACGGCGGGCGTCGGCAGCCTCACCGCAGCCAACCCGAACATCCAGGAAGAGACCGGCAAGACGCTGACTCTCGGCATGGTTGTCAATCCGCGGTCGATCGACGCACTGCGCAACTTCACGTTCACCGTCGACTATTTCGACATCAAGCTTGAAGATGCGATCAACCGTCTCGCGGCGGCCACGGTGCTCAACAAGTGCTACGTCAACGGCCTGCAGGACTTCTGCCAGTTCGTCACGCGTCGCGCGGCACCGTCGGGCGCGTTCAGCCAGGGTTCGGTCGAGCAGGTCGTTCGCGGCCTGATCAACAGCGGCGGCCAGTTCGCCCGCGGCCTCGACTTCACCTTCACCTACAGCCACAACCTGTTCGGCGGCAATGCGACCATCAACGGCACCTGGACCCACCTGCTCAAGCAGGGCAGCATCCAGCTGACCGGCGACGCCTATGACAACACCATGGGTGAAATCGGTACGCCGACGGACTCGGCCAACCTGACCATCGGTTGGGAGAACGACACCCTCGGCTTCACGCTGGGCAACCGCTACATCGGCAAGCAGATGTTCGATTATGAGAACTACCAGACGACTTTCCGTCTGGCGAATGGCTCTCTGCCCGACCAGAAGTACTTCACCGTCGGCTCGAAGATCTACACGGACCTGCAGGTGCGCTACAAGATCCCCGAGAACTTCGAGTTCTTCGCGGGTGTGGACAATCTGTTCAACGTGAAGGCTCCGCCGCTGTGGGTCGGCACGCCGAACGGCAGTCCGAACTCGATCTGGGACATCATCGGTCGTCGCTACTACGCCGGCGTTCGTACGAAGTTCTGATCCGACTACCTCTCTCCACTCCTGGGGCGGCACTTCGGTGCCGCCCTTTTTGTTTGCGAAGATCAAAGCGGACCGTCCGGGCAACACGACGAGGGCGCCTTTGGCCACCTCTCGGAGAAGGACGGAATGGGTGAGGCGCTGCCGGGCCGGGCCTATCGGTCAGTAGAGCAGATCGATGCTGGCGGTGAGCGTCACGCCGTCCTGGCCGCCGACATAATAGCCGAACACGCTGCTCACGGAGGAGTCGATGACGCGGATCACCATGGCGTTGACCTTGAGATTGCGGGTCTTGCTCGGATACCAGTTGGCGCCGAGGAAATATTCGCTGGAATCCCCGAACTGGCCATAGATCTGCGAGGTGCCGGTATAGAGTTGAAGCGTGCGCGGCAGGATGTCGTACGACCCCTGGACATAGAAGCCCTTGTCCTTGACCGTCTGCAGCGGCAGCGGGCCGTCGGCGTCGAAACTGGTGAGCCAGCGATAATAGCCCTCGGTGTGGAGCGCCCAGCCGCGATATTTGAACCCGGCGTTGACCGCGACGAGGTTGAAGTCCGCCTCGTCGATGGTGACGCCGGGCGCCAGCGAGCCGGTCTCGAAGAATAGGGTGGAGTCCGAGAGGCGGATCTGCGTGTTGTCCGGGCTGGAGATGTCCGCCTGGTTGAAGCGGTCCTCGCGGCTGTGGACATAGTGGGCGCCGAAGCGGGTCGCGAGTTGCGTGTGATATTCCGAATCGCCCATGCCGCCGCGGGGACCGAATTCGCCGGTCGTGGGCATCCACCACAAGGCGAGGCCTTTCGCGTTGTGGCGGGTGAGCTTGACCGCGCTGATCCCGAGTTGGCTCAGATTGTCGCCGAGCATGGCGAAATAGTGCAGCCTCGGCAGCACTTCGCCGGTCGCCCAGATGCCGCTCGTCATGCCCGGGCGGAAGAACTCGTCGGCCAGGACGCGATCGGGCGCGAACCAGTAGGGATGCGACCCCATCATCGTATAGCTGCCCGGTAGCCGGTTGATGCCGATACCGATCTCGATCGCTTCGTTGAAATGATAGGTCAGCGCACCCGCGATCGCGACCTGATTGGTCGAGTTCACCGACCAGAAAATCGTCTGGAAATGAAATTTCGGATCTATGGCCCAGCCGCTGAGCCACACCATCATGCGCTGCAGCTGGATGTCGCGACGCGGATCGATCGGGCGCGTGCGCCCGTTATGGTCGACGAACGAGAGCTCGTCGGCCGGCAACTGGTTGATGTAGCGACCGAGGAGATAGGCGCTGACGTTCAGCTCGGCATTGGGCGTGTCGGCGATTTTGAAGCCGCGTCCGGGCGAGAAGGCGCCGTAGCTCTGGGTCGACTGAGCGCTCGCATAAGGGTCGCCGGCCTCGGTTGGATAGCGGACCGGCGCGGCAAGGGGGTGGCTCAGCGGCCCCGGAGGCGGAGGGGTGGCCTCGGCCATTTGCGGCGGAGGCGAGGGGGGCTGGGCACCGGGCGTCGGTGCCGTTGTTGATGGCGCAGCGCTGGCGGGCGCGGGTGCTGCTCGGGCTACGGTCGATTGAGCGGCGGATATCTCGTCGAGGCGCTGGCGCAATTCCCGGTTCTCGGCGCGCAACTCGGAGAGTTCCTTGCGGATCTCGGCGAGGGTGCCGGCGTCAATCGCTTCCTGTCCGCGAGCCGGCATCGCCATGCCCGAGCCGCAGCCCAAAAAAAGACTGGCGATGGTCGTCGCGCGCCACGACATGACAGCATCCTCCGCTGCGCGGATGCTATATCCGGGCAGGAATTTGTCTGTCCCTTGTGATGCTGATCTTTGGAGCGGAATTATCCCGATGCTGCGCCGATGGCGCGCTCCGGTGCCTGACAGCGGACGCCGCAAAGCAAAAGATATTCCGAAGCGCAAAAAAAAGACCGCGCGACATGACGCCGCGCGGTCAGGGGGGATGGACGGTAGGGCCGGCTCGGCGTGTTTCGCGGGGCCGCAGGCCCGCTCCGCCGAAATACCGGCGGTCAGGCGGCTGCCTTGAGCTGCGCCTCCAATTCCTCGAGCGATTTGCCTTCATTGCGCGGCGCCCAGATGAAGCCGATCACGCCGCTGACCACCAGGAAGCCGACCAGGATCCAGGCGAGCGTGGTGAAGCCGGTCGCGGTCAGCACGGGCACGAAGAAGCTGAAGATGCCGAGCGCGATGCGGACCACGGCGAACATCACGCCCTGCGCGGTCGAGCGCAGCAGCGTGGGGAACATTTCCGAACTCCAGAGCTGGAAGAAGCTCTGCGCGCCGAAGCCGCCGCCGATCGACATCAGGAACACGTGGATGATCGCCAGCGGCAACGTGAGCGGGAACAGCGCCAGCAGCGACATGCCGATGATCTGGGTAATTGCGGAAATGCCGAACAGCAGGCGTTGGTTCACGCGGTCGGAGAGCTTCATGAAGATGAAGAAGATCGAGGCCATGCCGAGGACGAAACTGAGGGTCTGCACGGCCACGGCGACCACCTGGCTCTGATCGCCCACCGTGCGCAGGATGTAGGGGAAGAAGAAACCGTTGGTGCCGGCCCACAGGTTCCAGAAAAGGTACATGCCGGAGAGGAACGCCATCGATCCGATATGCTGGCGCGTGAACAGGTCGCGCACCCGGCCCGGCCTGGCTTGCGGCTTATCGCGCGGGGCGGCCTCCTGCGCTGCGAGCCAGCGCTTCGATTCCTGCATGCGCGATCGCAGGAAGGTGAGGGCGACGGCAAGGATCGCCAGATGTGCGAACACGATGCGCGCGCCGAGCAGGCCGAGCGGGGCAAGCACGAGGAACATCAGCAGCACTACGACCGGACCCAGATACCAGAGCACCTGCGCCACGCCGCTATGCTTGCCGCGCCCGTCCTTGGGCGCCATCTCGGCGATCAGCGACCAGGAGGCGGGGATGTCCGCGCCGACCGCGAGACCGACGAGGAAGAAGCCGAGGATGAGCATCCAGGCGTTGATCGCGAAGATCAGCCACAGCATTCCGAAGGCGTAGAACAGCATGTCGTACTGGTAGATCTTCTTGCGACCGAACAGGTCGCAGAGCCGCCCGCCGATGAGCGCGCCGACGCCGGCCGAGATCGCATTGGGGCCGAACGCGCCGATCATGCCGATCAGGTCGGTGTTGAGGTTGTAGGCTTCCTGCCAGAGCGCCAGCGCGGCCGAGCCGGCGACGATCGATCCGGCGTCGATATAATTGGCGAGACCGGCGAGGATGGTGTTCTTCCAATCCTCGTTGCGCGGTTCCGCCGCGACGCTGCTGGTCGGCATGGACAGACTCTCCCTTTGAACATATGATAGTATTATTGGCAGATTAGCCGCGACCGAGCGCGTGAGCAAGCTTTGCGTCGATGATATTGCAGTTTGGGAGGGATTAGAGTGACGATTTCGCGCCGTTCGGTGCTCACCCATGCGGTCGCGGTCGGCGCGGCTTCCCTTGCCTCACCGCTCGTCGCGGCCCGGACGGCTGCCCCGTCGCGCAGCGTCGAGCGCTGGGGCGTGTACGAGATCGTGCTGGATGGTCCCCGGGAGGGCAATCCGTTCGTCGACCTGACGCTGGCCGCCACCTTTGAAAGTGCCGGCAAGCGCATCCGGGTGCCGGGTTTCTATGATGGCGAGGGCGTCTATCGCATCCGTTTCAGCCCGCCGGAACTCGGCCAGTGGCAATGGCGCGTGGAAAGCAGCGCGCCGGCGATGAACGGGCGCACTGGTGACTTCGCGGCGACCGCGCCGTCGAAGGGCAATCATGGCCCGGTGCGAGTCACGAAGGATGGCTATCACTTCGCTTATGCGGACGGCACGCCGTTCCGCCAGATCGGCACGACCGCCTATAGCTGGGCGCTCCAGTCGGACGCCAAATGTGCCGAAACGCTGAAGACGCTCGCCAGCGCGCCGTTCAACAAGATGCGCATGCTGGTGTTTCCCAACGTGGAATCGGTCGCGACCAACCCGTTCGTGCGCACCGGCGACGGCCCGCGCGACTGGGATCCGGCCCGCTTCGATCCCGCCTATTTCCGCCGCTACGAGGATCGCATCCGCAAGCTCGGCGCGCTCGGGATCGAGGCCGACATCATCCTCTTCCATCCCTATGACGAGAAGCGCGGCTACAACGACATGAAGCGCGCCGATGACGAGCGCTATCTGCGCTATGTCGCGGCGCGCTGGGGCGCCTATCGCCACGTCTGGTGGTCGATGGCCAATGAGTACGACAACATCGAGACCAAGACGATCGCGGACTGGGATCATCTGTTCGAGGCGCTCGTCGCCGCCGATCCGCATGACAGGCTGCGCTCGATCCACCAGATCAACATCTATTACGACCACCGCAAGCCCTGGATCACCCACGCCAGCGTGCAGAACGGCGCCGCGGTTCTCGACGATCTTCGCGCGGAGTTGCATCGCGCAATGACCCTAAAGCCCGTAATCTTCGATGAGGTCGTCTATGAGGGCAATTCAACCAAGCGCTGGGGCAATCTCACCGGCGAGGACATGGTCCAGCGCTTCTGGTGGGGCCTGATCGGCGGCACCTATGTGGGGCACAGCGAGACTTTCGATCCGAACCGCAATGCCGACCTCTCGTGGCTGGGGCAGGGCGGCAAGCTCGTCGGCACCAGCGCGCCGCGCCTCGCCTTCCTGCGCAAGGTGATGGAGGAGGGGCCGGTGCCCGGCATCGAGCCGATCCAGCCCTGGTGGAACTATCATATCGGCGGGCAACAAAACGCCTATTATCTCAAATATTTCGGTGCCGACATGCCCACCGAATGGGCGGTCGTACTCCCCGGACGGGGCCAGGAAGCGCTGCAACGCTACCGCGCCGAGATCCTCGACACCTGGAATATGACCGTCACCCCGGTCGAGGGCGTGTTCACCATGGCGCGCAAGAATGACTATGACGTCCACGACCCCGCGCGACCCACGCTGGCTCTGCCCGGCAAGCCGTGGATCGCGCTGCGGTTGGTGAAGGTGTAACAAAGAGTGTCTTTACCTGCAAACCTGCCATGGGTCGGACGTGGGAACAAGGTGCGATTGTCCGACGCCCGAGATTGGAGGAGGCGAACCGAATGGCTGCAGTTAGGCTCAGGACTCATAGCCAGAAGAGGACCGTGGCAGCAAGAGCGACAGCGGACAGGAATACGTTTGGGCAACTCTCATAGCGTGTCGCAACACGCCTTCAGTCGTTGAGGCGGCCGAACACGCACTCGATCCGGTTGCGGCTCTTATATCGACGTGTGTCGTATTTGACGGTCTTACTGCGGGCTTTTCTGCCCGGGATGCAGGGAGTAATTCCTTTTTCCTGCAACGTGTCGCGGAACGAGGCGGCATCATAGCCCTGGTCTCCCAGCAGCCTTTGGGCTTTGGGCAAGGCGTCCAGCAAAGCCGCCGCCTAATGTAATCGCTGACCTGCCCCGACGTCATTGACCCTATCTCGCAAAATGTGTCGGGTTGGAACGAGAGGATTCTGGCAAGGTCGAAGCTGATTGAAGTTAGAGATTTTGCATGAAGAAGTCGAAGTTCACGGGCGAGCAGATCAGGTTCGC
>Ga0160472_100119_pt1 | contig 124226 bp, 120 predicted proteins | sample HID1973M_E11MG_FD_108267 | JGI IMG/M metagenome (GOLD analysis project Ga0160472, IMG submission 108267) | Enriched mosquito-associated microbial communities from UW Madison campus, WI, USA - HID1973M_E11 MG | ecosystem: Host-associated > Arthropoda: Insects > Digestive system > Unclassified ... | reverse complement strand
CTGGCGCGACTCGCGCATGATCTCGCGCAGGATGTCGTAGCAGACCGTGCGCGGCGTCTTGACCTGCCCCTTGCCGGTGCATACCGGGCACTGCTCGCACAGCACGTGCGCCAGCGACTCGCGCGTGCGCTTGCGGGTCATCTCTACCAGCCCGAGCTGCGAGAAGCCGTTGACGGTGATGCGGGTGCGGTCGCGCGACAGCGCGCGCTTCAGTTCCGACAGCACCTGATCCCGATGCTCGACATTCTCCATGTCGATGAAGTCGATGATGATGATGCCGCCGAGGTTGCGCAGCCGCAGTTGGCGGGCGATGGTGTGCGCCGCTTCGAGATTGGTCTTGAAGATCGTGTCGTCGAAGTTGCGCGCGCCCACGTAGCCGCCGGTGTTGACGTCGATGGTCGTCATCGCCTCGGTCTGGTCGATCATCAGGTAGCCACCCGACTTCAGGTCCACCCGTCGCGACAGCGCTTTCTCGATCTCGGCGTCGATGTTGAAGAGGTCGAAGATCGGCCGCTCGCCGGTGTAGTGCGACAGCCGCGACAGCACGGCCGGCGTGTATTCTTGCGCGAACTCCAGCAGCTTCTGGAAGTTCTCGCGCGAGTCCACCTGGATCACGCCGGTGGCGTCGTTGATGAAGTCGCGCAGCACGCGCTGGGCGAGGTTCAGGTCCTGGTAAAGCAGGCTGGGTGCCGGCTGGGTCGTGGCGCTCTGGCGGATCGTCGCCCAGATCTTGCGCAGGTAGGCGATGTCGTTGCCGAGCTCTTCATCGGTGGCTTCCTCGGCGATGGTGCGCACGATGAAGCCGCCGCGCTCGTCGGACGGCACCAGCCCCTGCACGCGCGAGCGCAGGGCCTCGCGGTCCACCTCGCCCTCGATGCGCTGCGAGATGCCGATGTGCGGGTCCTGCGGCAGATAGACGAGCGTGCGCCCGGCGATGCTGATCTGCGTGGACAGCCGCGCGCCCTTGGTGCCGATGGGGTCCTTGATGACCTGCACCGTCAGCGACTGGCCCTCGAACAGTGTCTTCTCGATGGCGAGCTGGCCGTTCTTGTCGCCCTTCTCGCCGTCGCGCGGATGCCAGATGTCGGCCACGTGCAGGAAGGCGGCGCGTTCCAGGCCGATGTCGATGAAGGCCGACTGCATCCCCGGCAGCACGCGCACCACTTTGCCCAGGTAGATGTTGCCCACCAGCCCCCGCGTCAGCGTGCGCTCGATGTGCAGTTCCTGGACGGCGGCCTGCTGCACGATGGCCACGCGCGTCTCTTGGGGCGTGATGTTGACGAGGATGTCTTCAGTCATGGCGGATGCAGCGCGCGGCCGTGTGGCCGGAATGGGTGGTGGGCGTGCTGGACGGGTGTCCGGGATGCGTCGTCAGAACCGCAGATTTGCCTGCCTGAGTAGCGCAGCCGTCTCAAACAGGGGCAGGCCCATGATACCCGAATAGCTGCCTTCGATCCGCTCCACGAACTCCGCCGCGCGGCCCTGGATGCCGTATGCGCCGGCCTTTCCGAGCGGCTCGCCGCTGGCGACGTAGCGGTTGATTTCGTCGGGCGTCATGGCGCGAAAGACCACGTTCGACACCGACAGCGCGTGACGCATGCCGAGCGTCGAGACCACCGTGACGGCGGTCAGCACGCGATGGGTCGAGCCGAACAGTTTCGCCAGCATGGCGGCGGCGTGCGCGGCGTCGTCGGGCTTGCCGAGGATCTCGCCGCCGAGGCAGACCGTGGTGTCGGACGTGAGGATGGGGGAGTCGGGCAGGGCGCGGCGCTCGCGGCGGCGCAGGGCGGCCTCGGCCTTGAGGGCGCAGACGCGCTGCACGTAGTCGTCGGGCGACTCGCCGGGCAGGACGGCCTCCAGCGATTCGGCGTCTTCGTCGGCGTCGGCCAGCAGCAGTTCGTGGCGCACGCCGAGCTGGGTCAGCAGTTCCGCGCGGCGCGGGCTTTGGGAGGCGAGGTAGAGGTAGTCGTGGAGCACAGCGGATCTGGTATCACTGGCGGGGCTCGCACTGGACTGCTGCGCGTCAGGCCCGGTGGTAGGGATGGTTCTGCGTGACGGACCACGCGCGGTACAACTGCTCGGCCAGCAGCACGCGCACCATGCCGTGCGGCAGCGTCAGGCTGGAGAGGCGGATCATGAGGCTGGCGCGCGCCTTGAGCGCCGGGTCCAGCCCGTCGGCCCCGCCGATCAGGAAGGCCGCGTCGCCGCCCTCGCGCTGCCAGCCGGTGAGCTGGTCAGCCAGCAGCACGGTGGTGAGATCGCGCCCGCGTTCGTCCAGTGCGACGATGCGGCACTGGCGCGACAGCGTGCCGAGCACGGCCTCGATGCGGGCCGCCTCGCGCTGCATGACGGTGGCGGCGTTATTGCTCGACGACCGCGCCTCGGGCTTGACCTCGCGCAGCTCGATGCGCAGCTCGGGCGGCATGCGCTTGGCGTACTCGTTGAAGCCCGTCTCGATCCAGCCGGGCATCTTGTGGCCGACCGCCACGATGGTCAGTTGCATGTCAGCCGTCCTGCGCGTGCTTCAGCCCTGGCGAAACCCGGCAGCCTCAGGCCGAACGCTTGCGCGCGGGCGACTTGGCGGCGGCGGTCTTCGTTGCGGCCCTGGTGGCCGGCTTGGCCGCCGTCTTCGTGGCGGTCTTGCGGGCCGTGGTGGTGGTCTTGGCGGCAGCCGTCTTGCGCGGAGCGGCCGACCTGGTTGCCGTGGTGGCCGTGGTGGACGTCTTGCGGGCCGGAGCTTTCTTCGCGGCGACCTTCTTCGCCGGGGCGGCACCGCCGGCGCTGGTGGTGCGCGGCGTGCGGCGGCCCATCGTGGCGATGGCGTCCGGGTCGGTGTCCTCGTGGCCCATCGGCGGCGACGGCTCCTTCATGCCTTCGGGCAGGCGGGCCAGGGCCGGACGCAGGCTGCTGGCGCGGCGCAGGCCGCGGGCGGCCGGCACTTCGTCCTCGTCCTCGCCGTCGAGCGGCTCGCTGGCCTTGACCAGGCCCTTGCTGGAGGACAGCTTCAGGCGCACCGGCTTGCCACCCCAGATCTCTTCCAGGTTGTAGTACAGGCGCAACTGCGGCTGCATGATGTGCACCACGGCGTCACCACAGTCCACCAGCACCCATTCGCCGGTCTCCAGCCCTTCCACTGCAATGATGTGGCCCCCGGCGTCCTTCACCGTGTCGCGCACCGAGGCGGCCAGCGCCTTGGTCTGGCGGTTCGACGTGCCGCTGGCGATCACCACGCGGTCGAAGAGCTCGGTCAGGTGCGAGGTGTCGAACACCTTGATGTCCTGTGCCTTGACATCTTCGAGGCCGTCGACGATGGCGCGTTGCAGTTTGCGAATATCCATGGTGCCTTCTTGTTCAGCAGAAATCGGTAGGTCGCTGCAGCGCAGCGTGAATGGATCCGGGCGCCCGATGGTCAGGCGCGGCGGTACAGGCCGTGGTGCGCGATGTAGTGTGCCACGCCGGCCGGCAGTTGGTCATCTGCGGCCTCGCCCGCGGCCAGGCGCTGGCGCAGGGCGGTGGAAGACAGGTCGACGGCGAGGGTCTGGTCGACCCACATGCCGCCGCAGGGCGTGGATTGTATCAGGTGTGTGTCGGCCCGCCGGCGCCCCAGTTCGTCCAGCACGGGGCCGTCCAGCGCGCTCAGGTCGAAACCGGGCCGGGTCGCCGTGCACAGGTGGACGTAGTCCAGCAGCGTTTCCCAGCCGCGCCATGTGTGCAGGCGCAGCAATTGATCGGCGCCCATCAGCCAGCACAGCGAGGCCGCCGGGCCGTATTCGTCGCGCAGCTGGCGCACGGTGTCGAGGGTGTAGCTGGGGCCGTCGCGGTCCACCTCCATCCGGCTCACGCGGATCAGGGCAGGGGAGCCGTCGAGGGCGGACGCCGCCAGCTGGGTCATGGCGAGGCGGTGGGCGGCTGGCGTGACGTCGTCGCCCTTCTGCCAGGACTGGCCAGTCGGGATCCACAGCAGCTCGTCCAGCGCGAGGTGGTCGATGCACAGGCGGGCCAGGGCAACGTGGCCGATGTGGGGAGGATCGAAGGTGCCGCCGAGGATGCCGAGCCGGCGAGGCCGCTGCTGAGGCTGGCCAGGAGTGTCAGGAGTCATCAGGCCCAGTCCCGCGGGGGCAGGAAATCGGTGTAGAGGGCGGCCTCGGGGCTGCCCGCTTCGGGCTTCCAGTCGTAGCGCCAGCTCACTTGCGGCGGCATCGACATCAGGATCGACTCGGCGCGTCCGCCCGACTGCAGGCCGAACAGCGTGCCGCGGTCGAAGACGAGATTGAATTCGACGTAGCGCCCGCGCCGGTAGGCCTGGAACTCGCGCTCGCGGCTGCCGTAGGGAATGTCCTTGCGGGCGTCCAGGATGGGCAGGTAGGCGTCGAGGAAGGCGTCGCCGACCGATTGCATCATGCCGAAGCTGCGCTCGAAGCCGAGCGCGGCGAAGTCATCGAAGAAGATGCCGCCGATGCCGCGGGCTTCGTTGCGGTGCTTCAGGAAGAAGTACTCGTCGCACCACTGCTTGAAGCGCGGGTAGAGGTCTTTCCCGAACGGGTCGAGCGCGCCCTTGCAGGTGCGGTGGAAGTGCTCGCAGTCGCCCGTGTTGCCGTAGTAGGGCGTCAGGTCCATGCCGCCGCCGAACCACCACACCGGCTCGCTGCCCGGCTTGACGGCCATGAAGCAGCGCACGTTGGCGTGGACTGTCGGCACATACGGATTGCGCGGGTGAAACACCAGCGAGACGCCCATTGCCTCGAAGCTGCGCCCGGCCAGTTCGGGCCGGTGGGCGCTGGCCGAAGGGGGCAGGGTGTCGCCGGTGACGTGGGAAAAGCCCACGCCGGCGCGCTCCATGACCGCGCCGCCTTCCAGGATTCGGGTGCGGCCGTCGCCCCGCAGCCGCTCGGTGGGGGGCTTCTGCCAGGCGTCGGTATGGAACGCCTGGCCATCCACGGCGGCGATGGCGTCGGTGATGCGGTCCTGCAGGCCGAGCAGGTAGGTGCGGACGGACTGGGCGTCGATCATCGCCGCTGTTTTCCCAAGGTTAGCGCTTGACGGCGCGGTAGCCGATGTCGGTACGGTACTGCATGCCGTCGAACTTGATCTGCTCGACCGCCGAGTACGCGGCGCGCTGGGCCGCCTTGACGGTGTCGGCGAGGCCCACCACGCACAGCACGCGGCCGCCGGTGGTCAGCAGCGTGCCGTCCTGCAGCGTGGTGCCGGCGTGGAAGGTCACGCTGTCGTCGGTCTCGGCCGGAATGCCGGTGATGGCGTCGCCCTTGCGCGGCGCATCCGGGTAGCCGTGGGCAGCCATCACCACGCCGAGCGCGGTACGGCGGTCCCAGTCGAGCTGGACTTCGTCGAGCTTGCCGGACACGGCGGCTTCCATCACGTCGACCAGGTCCGTCTTCAGGCGGGCCATGATCGGCTGGGTTTCCGGATCGCCCATGCGGCAGTTGAATTCCAGCGTGCGCGGGTTGCCGTTGGCATCGATCATCAGGCCGGCGTACAGGAAGCCGGTGTAGGGAATGCCGTCCTTCTCCATGCCGCGCACGGTCGGCAGGATGATCTCGCGCAGCGCGCGGGCGTGGATTTCCGGCGTCACGACCGGGGCGGGCGAGTAGGCGCCCATGCCGCCGGTGTTGGGGCCGGCGTCGGCGTCGAGGAGGCGCTTGTGGTCCTGGCTGGTGGCCAGCGCCAGCACGTTCTTGCCGTCGACCAGCACGATGAAGCTGGCTTCCTCGCCTTCCAGGAACTGCTCGACCACCACGCGCGCACCGGCGTCGCCGAGCTTGTTGTCGGCCAGCATCATGTCCACGGCGCCGTGGGCTTCTTCCAGCGACATGGCGACCACCACGCCCTTGCCGGCGGCGAGGCCGTCGGCCTTGATGACGATGGGCGCGCCCTGCGCGTCGATGTAGGCGTGGGCCTGGGCGGCGTCGGAGAAGGTCTGGTAGGCGGCGGTCGGGATGCCGTGGCGCTCCATGAAGGCCTTGGCGAAGTCCTTCGACGACTCGAGCTGCGCGGCGGCCCTGGTCGGCCCGAAGATGCGCAGGCCACGGGCGCGGAACACGTCGACGATGCCGGCCGCCAGCGGCGCCTCGGGACCGACCACGGTGAACTGCACGCCCTCGCGCTCGGCAAAGGCGGCCAGCACTTCGGGGTCGGTGATCGGCACGTTCTGCAGGCGCTTGTCGAGCGCGGTGCCGCCGTTGCCGGGCGCGACGTAGACCACCTGGACCTTGGGGGACTGGGCCAGTTTCCAGGCCAGCGCGTGTTCACGGCCTCCCGAGCCGACTACCAAAACTTTCATGATTCACTGCCAGAGAAAAGAACGATGCAAAAAGCGGCAGCGGGGCGATTCTGGCCGGGCTGCCGCCGTTGGGGGCGTTTGCGGTGACTTACTCGTCGATCACTGCGTTGGTGAAGACTTCCTGCACGTCGTCCAGGTTTTCGATGGCGTCGAGCAGTTTCTGCATCTTCACGGCGTCGTCGCCGGTGAAGGTGACTTCGTTCTGCGGCTTCATCACCACGTCGGCCACCTCGGCCTTGAACCCGGCGGCTTCCAGCGCGGCCTTGACGGCGCTGAAGTCGTTGGGCGGGCAGGTGACTTCGATGGAGCCGTCGTCGTTGGTCACGACGTCGTCGGCGCCGGCTTCCAGTGCGGCGTCCATCAGCTTGTCCTCGGGCGTGCCGGGGGCGAACAGGAACTGGCCGCAGTGCGTGAACATGAAGGCTACCGACCCTTCCGTGCCCATGTTGCCGCCGTGCTTCGAGAACGCGTGGCGGACTTCGGCGACGGTGCGGGTGCGGTTGTCGGTCAGGCAGTCGACGATGATGGCGGCGCCGGCCAGGCCGTAGCCCTCGTAGCGGATTTCCTCGTAGCTCACGCCTTCCAGGCCACCCACGCCGCGCTGGATGGCGCGCTGGATGTTGTCCTTGGGCATGTTGGCGTCCATGGCCTTGTCGACCGACAGGCGCAGGCGGGGATTGGAGTCGGCATCGCCGCCGCCGAGCTTGGCGGCGACGGTGATTTCCTTGATCAGGCGTGTCCAGATCTTGCCGCGCTTGGCGTCAGCGGCGGCTTTCTTGTGTTTGATGTTGGCCCATTTGGAATGACCGGCCATGATTCTCTCCGAGGCGGAAGCGGTGTGACGCGGGCAGTCCGATGGGGATCGGGACCGATCAGAGACGATCTGAGGTGATCGGACGTGATCGGAAATGCCCGGGTGCTGGCTATAATCAGCCGGGGATTTTATCACGCGGGCCTGTCATCACCGGGCCACGCTTGCCTGCTACCCGCCCCGCCGTGGCGGGCCTTTCACGGAATGTGGACAGATCATGGCCGACCCTATCCTTCTCGCCAAGAATGCCGACCACGAACTGGTCCTCCTGCCCGAGATGGGCAACCGCCACGGCCTGATCACCGGCGCCACCGGCACCGGCAAGACGGTGAGCCTGCAGACACTGGCGCAGGGCTTCTCGCGGCTGGGCGTGCCGGTCTTCATGGCCGACGTCAAAGGTGACCTGACCGGCATTTCCCAGTCCGGCCAGCCGACCGACAAGCTCAAGAAGCGCCTGACCGACCTCGGCCTGCCCGAACCCGCCTGGGGCGCCTGCCCGACCACGCTCTGGGATGTGTTCGGCGAGAAGGGCCACCCGGTGCGCGCCACCATCTCGCACATGGGGCCGCTGCTGCTGTCGCGCATGCTGGACCTCAACGACACCCAGCAGGGCGTGCTGAACCTCGTATTCCGCATCGCCGACGCGCAGGGCCTGCTGCTGCTCGACGCCAAGGACCTGCGCGCCATGCTGCAGTACGTGGGCGAGCACGCGGGCGAGTTCACCACCGAGTACGGCAACATCTCGGCGGCGTCGATCGGCGCCATCCAGCGCGGGCTGGTGGGGCTGGAGACCCAGGGCGCGGACGTATTCTTCGGCGAGCCGATGCTGAACCTGGAGGACTTCATCCAGACCGTGCAGGGGCAGGGCGTCGTCAATATCCTCGCGGCGGACAAGCTGATGACGTCGCCGAAGCTGTACGCGACCTTCCTGCTGTGGATGCTGTCGGAACTGTTCGAGAAGCTGCCCGAGGCGGGCGACCTCGACAAGCCGCGGCTGGTGTTCTTCTTCGACGAGGCGCACCTGCTGTTCACGGACGCCCCCAAGGCCCTCCTCGACAAGATCGAGCAGGTGGTGCGGCTGATCCGCTCGAAGGGCGTGGGGGTCTATTTCGTCACGCAGAACCCGGCCGACATCCCCGACACCGTGCTCGGCCAGCTCGGCAACCGCGTGCAGCATGCGCTGCGCGCCTTCACGCCGCGCGACCAGAAGGCCGTGAAGGTGGCGGCCACGACCATGCGCGCCAATCCGTCGCTCGACATCGAGAAGGCCATCGGCGAGCTGGGGGTGGGCGAGGCCCTGGTGTCGATGCTGGATGCGCGCGGCACGCCGTGCGTGACGGAGCGGGCGTGGATGCTGGCGCCGGGCAGCCGCATCGGCCCGATCACCGATGACGAGCGCAAGGCGCTGGTCGCCGGTTCGCTGGTGGCCGGCACCTACGAGAAGGCCATCGACCGCGAATCGGCCTACGAGAAGCTGCGCGGCAACGTGGCCGGCAACGGCAACTCGGCCGGCCGGGGCGCGACCCCGGTGGGCGGCGCGCCGGCACCGGCGCCGGAGGACGGCGGTGGCTGGGTCGGAGGCGTGTGGGGAACGCTCACGCGCGGCACCGGCAAGACGGGCCGGGGCGATTCGATCCTGGAGTCGGTGGCGAAATCGGCTGCCCGCACAGTGGGCTCGCAGGTGGGCCGCGAGTTGATCCGCGGTGTGCTGGGCAGCCTGCTGGGATCGGGAAAGAAGAAGTAGATCAGGCCTGCTGGCGGGATGCGGCCGCCGCCGCCGCGTCCTCGCGGGCCTTCGTGGCGAACAGGCGGCCGAAGAACCAGCCCATGCCGATGATGAAGAGGATCACGGCCAGGCTGGCCAGGCCGACGGCCGAGGTGAAGAGGATCTTGAGTGCTTCCATGTGGGGACTCCCGTTGTCGGGGGCGACAGCCCCAAGTGTAGGGAGCCCTCGGTGGCGGGCATTGCTTCAGGTCAACGCCCGCCGACGCCGCACCGGGCGTCAGTTCCGCCAGTTCCGTCAGTTCTTCGTGCCGAAGAGCCGGTCGCCCGCATCGCCCAGCCCGGGGATGATGTAGGCGTGGTCGTCGAGGTGGCTGTCGAGCGACGCCACGTACAGCTGCACGCCCGGATGCGCCTTGTGGAAGACCTCCACGCCTTCCGGCGCCGCCACGAGCGCGACGAAGGTAATTGCCTCTTCCTTGACGCCGCGCTTGCGCAGCACGTCGACCGCGTGGACCGCCGAGTAGCCGGTCGCCACCATCGGATCGCACAGGATGAAGGAGCGGTCCTCCAGGTCCGGCAGGCGCACTAGGTATTCCACCGGGCGATGCTGCTCGTCGCGGTACACGCCGATATGGCCGATGCGCGCCGACGGGATCAGCTCGACCAGCCCGTCGCTCATGCCCACGCCCGCGCGCAGCACCGGCACGATGGTCAGCTTCTTGCCGGCGATCACGGGCGCTTCCAGCGGCACCAGCGGCGTCTCGATATGGCGCGTGGTCAGCGGCAGGTTGCGCGTGATCTCGTAGCCCATCAGCAGCGTGATCTCGCGCAGCAGTTCGCGGAAGGTGCGCGTGGAGGTGTCCTTGTCGCGCATGTGCGAGAGCTTGTGCTGGATCAGCGGGTGATCGAGGATGTACAGGCTGGGGAAGCGCGGATCTTGTTTCATGGCGGACTCTGGGCTCTCGGCAGGAAGGGGGAGGGCGGGCGCGGCGGCCAGCCTGCACGGCGGATTGTAAAGGATGGCGCTTGCGGCGCGGGGGCGGGGAAGGGCGGCAGGCCTGACGAGGATCGTCCGGACGGGGCGCCGACGGCTTTGCCTCTTTTCACATACAATCGTCGCGGTTCGCCGTCGTACCCCCCGCCGATCGTGTCAGTTTCCCAAGCCTCTTCCGTTGCCCGGCCCGAATCGCATGCCTCGCAGCGCGTCGGCCTCGCGGTCGCCGCCGTCGGCGCGGTGCTGTTCTCGGCCAAGGCCATCGTCGCCAAGCTGATGTACCGCTACCAGGTGGATGCCGTCATGGTCATCACCCTGCGCATGCTGTTCGCGGTGCCGCTCTTCATGGCGATCGGCTGGTGGCAGTCGCGCAAGCTGGCGCCGCTGTCTTGGGCCGACCGGCGCCGCGTGGTGCTGCTCGGCTTCATCGGCTACTACCTGTCCAGCTTCCTCGACTTTGTCGGCCTGCAATACATCACGGCCGGGCTCGAGCGCCTGATCCTGTTCCTCACGCCGTCCTTCGTCCTGCTGACCACCGCGCTGTGGTTCCGGCGGCCCATTGCCGGGCGCCAGTGGATGTCGCTCCTGCTGGCCTATGCCGGCATCGTGCTGGTATTCGCCCACGATCTGGACATCAGCGGCGCGGCGGTCTGGCTGGGCGGTGCGCTGGTGCTGGCCAGTGCGTTGTCGTATGGTATGTACCTGATCCTGAGCGGGGAACTGGTGGCGCGCGTCGGGTCGCTGCGTTTGGTGGCGTATGCGATGTGCGTTTCCACGGCCTGCTGCGTGATCCAGTATTTCGTGCTGGGGCGGCCCGTGGCCGCGCTGGCGCAGCCGGCGCCGGTGATGTGGCTGTCGGCGGTCAACGCGGTGTTCTGCACCGTGCTGCCGGTGTCGCTGACGATGATCGCGGTCGCGCGCGTCGGGGCGCCGGTGGCGTCGCAGGCGGGCATGGTCGGGCCGGTGTCGACCCTCGCGCTGGCCTGGTGGCTGCTCGGCGAGCCGGTCACCGGTGTGCAACTGGCCGGCAGCGCGCTGGTGCTGGGCGGCATGTACCTGCTATCGAATCGCAAGGCCTGACAATCGCCAGGCTTGGGACTGAATCTAGGAGAAACCAGATGGATCTCGGACTGCGCGGAAAGCGTGCGCTGGTGTGCGGCGCCAGCAAGGGACTAGGGTTTGCCTGCGCCGACGCGCTCGCGACCGAGGGTGTCGACGTGGTGATCGTCGCCCGCGGGCAGGACGCGCTGGAGAAGGCCGCGGCCGACCTGCGGGCCCGTCACGGCCGCCGCATCATCCCGGTGGCGACGGACATCACGACGCCGGAGGGCCGCCGGCTCGCGCTGGAGGCTGCAGCGAAGCTGGGCGACCTCGACATCCTCGTCAACAACGCCGGCGGCCCGCCGCCCGGCAACTTCCGCGACTGGGGCCGCGATGCGTGGATCGCCGCCCTCGACGCCAACATGCTGACCCCGATCGAACTGATCAAGGCGACGGTCGACGGCATGATCGCGCGTCGCTGGGGCCGCATCGTCAACATCACGAGCGGCGCGGTGAAGGCGCCGATCGACGTGCTCGGCCTGTCCAACGGCGCCCGCTCGGGCCTGACCGGCTTCGTCGCCGGCCTGGCGCGCGAAGTGGCGCAGCATGGCGTGACCGTCAACAACCTGCTGCCGGGGCCGTTCAACACCGAGCGCCTCTACAAGACGATGGAAGGCAGCGCGCGGCAGACCGGCGCGTCCATCGAGGAAGTCGCCAGGCGGCGCGCCGCGCAGAATCCCACCCGCCGCTTCGGCGACCCCGCCGAGTTCGGCGCCACCTGCGCCTTCCTGTGCAGCAGGCAGGCGGCGTACATGACCGGCCAGAACGTGCTGCTCGACGGCGGCGCCTATCCCGGCACCTTCTGAAACCTTCGCATCCACCACGACAAAAGGACTTCCGCGATGACTCGCCCCCGCATCGCCCTGATCGCGCACGACCAAAAGAAGGACAACATCGTCGCATTCGCAGGGCGGCACCGTGAATTCCTGGCCACATGCGAACTGCTGGCCACCGGCACCACCGGCGGCCGCATCGCCGATGAGGTCGGCCTGCACGTGACCCGCATGCTCTCCGGCCCCTGGGGCGGCGACCTGCAGATCGGCGCCCAGCTTGCCGAAGGCCGCGTGACGGCGGTGATCTTCCTGCGCGATCCGATGACGCCGCAGCCCCACGAACCCGACATCAACGCGCTGGTGCGCGCCTGCGACGTGCACAACGTGCCCTGCGCGACGAACGTCGCCACCGCCGACCTGCTGATCGCGGAACTGCGCCGCCGGATCGAGGCCGGCAGCTGAGCCCCCCTTTCAACCCGAGGAAAAACAAATGACAAAGGCAATTCGCATCCGCGAAACCGGCGGACCGGAAGTCATGGAATGGGTCGATGTCGAGGTCGGCGATCCCGGCCCCGGCGAGATCCGCGTGCGGCACGAGGCCGTCGGCCTGAATTTCATCGACGTGTATTTCCGCACCGGCCTGTACAAGCAGCCGCTGCCCGGAGGGCTGGGCATGGAAGGCGCGGGCATCGTCGAGGCGGTGGGCGAGGGCGTGACCCACCTGCGCGCCGGCGACCGCGTGGCCTACGCCGGCCGCCCGAACGGCGCCTATTCGGAAGTGCGCGTGATGCCGGCCGATATCGTCGTGCGACTGCCCGAGGCGATCTCGTTCGAGACCGGCGCCGCCATGATGCTGCAGGGCCTGACCGTCCAGTACCTGCTCCGCGACAGCTACCGCGTGCAGCCTGGCGACACGGTGCTCTTCCACGCCGCGGCCGGCGGCGTCGGCCTGATCGCGTGCCAGTGGCTCAACTCGCTCGGCGTGACGGTGATCGGCACGGTCGGCAGCGACGAGAAGGCCGAACTGGCGCGCGCGCATGGCTGCCACCACACCATCGTCTACACGCGCGAGAACTTCGTCGAGCGCGTGAAGGAAATCACCGGCGGCAAGGGCGTGCCGGCGGTCTACGACTCGATCGGCAAGGACACCTTCAATGGCTCGCTGGACTGTCTCGCGCCGCGCGGCACGATGGTCAGCTTCGGCAGCGCGTCGGGAGCGGTGCCGCCGTTCGAACTGTCGGTGCTCGGCAACAAGGGCTCCCTGCGCCTGACGCGGCCGACGCTGATGACCTACGTGGTCCACCGCGAACTGCTGGAGCCGATGGCGGCCGACCTGTTCGACGTGGTGGAGAGCGGCCAGGTGAAGATCGACGTCCGCCAGCGGTATGCGCTGAAGGACGTGGCGCAGGCGCACCGGGATCTGGAGGGGCGGAAGACGACGGGGTCGACGGTGTTGGTGCCGTAAGGGGAACGGGGAACGTGAGGCGGGCGGCCTGGCTGCCGGGGTCGCCCGTCACATTCCCTCTCTAACTGGCACCTGTCACATCAAGGCAGGCCGAGACGCTGCGGTATGGCTTCCTGGGGTTGCAGCAGCGCTTCCGGCGTCCAGGCCGGGAGTCCCTCAGGCACGAATGGTCTTGCCTTCTCCAGTTGGATGCCAGGCTGAATCCTGTCTTGTGGCCCGCCTTGTGGTACATACGCGCCGCTGAAGCCCGGCGCCGACGTGTCGGTACGTCGGCAAACAACCACGTCAACAGCGCCTTGGCTCAGAGTGACGTCGCCTTCGTTCGTGATGTCCACGCCGCCGTGCTCCCGACACCAGGCCGCGCGACGTTCATTGGCTTCCGGAAGTTGCTGCGAGCGCAGGATCGTGCGCGAACCGTCCGGGTTGACGATGGCATTGTCGGGGGCGTGCTGCGCGTGAGAGGTGGTGACGGCTGCCAGCGCGAGGCACGACGCGAACTTCCGCGGCCTCACCGCGACCTCACCGTCGTCGCCTCCGCCCGCGCCTGTGCCGCCCGCAGCACATGCGGCGGCAGCCATTTCAGCATCAGATGCACGGCAAGCGGAATCAGGACCACGTCATCCGCGAGCCCCAGGCCGACGATAAAGTCCGGAATCAGGTCGATCGGCGACACAGCGTACAGCACCAGCCCGAACGCCGCCGGCTTCAGCCACCGCGGGGCATCCGGGTGCTGGAGGGCGTACCAGAACAGCCGGCCGTCGCGGCGCACCAGCGTCCACAGGGCGGAAAATCGCTTCCACATGAGAGTCCTCCTTCACATCAGGCGCGCGGCGGCGCATGTCCGGATAGCTTGGGCCGGTGGGCGGCGCTTCAAGTTCCGCAAGGAGGGGGAGAACCGCCGGAGGCGCCCGATGAGGCGCCCCCGGGGATCGGGGGCCGAGGGGATCAGCCCGGGATGTTGCCTTCCACGCCTTCGACGTAGAACTTGATGCCGTGCAGGAAGTTGTCGTCGGCGGTCTGGCCGGCCGGGATCTGCTCCTTGCCGGTGTTGTCCTTGAGCGGACCCTTCCAGATCGGCGCGCTGCCGGTGATCACGCCCTGGCGGCGTTCCTCGACCAGCTTCCTGACGTCTTCAGGCACCACGGTGTTGAAGTCCTTCAGGTCGATCATGCCTTCCTTCAGGCCCCACCACGTCGTACCGTTCTTCCACTGGTTGTTCAGCACGTCGTCCACCACCTTGGTGTAGTACACGCCCCACTGGATCTCCGAGGCGGCCAGGTGGGCCTTCTCGCCGAACTTGCTCATGTTGCTGTCCCAGCCGAAGGCGTACACGCCCTTCTCCTGCGCGGTCTGCACCACGGCGGCGGAGTCGGTGTTCTGCATCAGCATGTCGACGCCCTGGCCGATCAGCGTGGTCGCGGCTTCACGCTCCTTGCCCGGATCGAACCACTTGTTCACCCACACCACCTTGACGGTCGCCTGCGGGTTGACGCTGCGCGCGCCCAGCGTGAACGAGTCGATGTTGCGGATGACTTCGGGGATGGGCACCGAGGCCACCACGCCCATCTTGCCGCTCTTGCTCATCTTGCCGGCCACCACGCCGGCGAGGTACGCGCCTTCATAGGTGCGCACGTCGTACTGGGCGAGATTGGGGGCGGTCTTGAAGCCGGTGGCGTGCTCGAACTTGACGTCCGGGAATTCCTTGGCGACCTTGAGCATCGACTCCATGTAGCCGAACGTGGTGCCGAAGATCAGCTTGTTGCCCTGGCTGGCCAGGTCGCGGAACACGCGTTCGGCGTCGGCGGCCGACTCGGGCACGTTCTCGACGAAGGTGGTCTTCACCTTGTCGCCGAACTTGGCTTCCACCGCCTTGCGGCCGAGGTCGTGCGCGTAGGTCCAGCCGGCGTCGCCGACCGGTCCGATATAGACGAACGCAACCTTCAGCGGCTCGGCGGTGGCAGCGGCGGGGGCGGCAGCCGGGGCCGCGCTCTCGGCGGGCTTGGCCTCTTCCTTCTTGCCGCAGCCGGCCATGGCCAGTACGGCGGTGGCGGCCAGCGCCGCCAGCGTCATCCTGCGAGTGATCTTCATTGATTTCTCCTTGTTGATGTTGCGGACCCGGTAATACGAAAGAACACGAAAGCGAAAAGACGGATGCGGCCGGTCAGGCGTTGCCCGGCCGGAAAGGCTTGCCCAGCGAGGCCGGCATGTTGAGCCGGATCCAGGCCGGATTGCGCGAGATCAGCGCCAGCACGACGATGGTCGCAGCATACGGCAGCATCGACAGGAATTGCGACGGCACGGAGACACCGATCCCCTGCAGGTAGAACTGCAGGATGGTCACGGCGCCGAACAGCCACGCACCGACCAGTACCCGGCCCGGCCGCCACGTGGCGAAGGTGGTCAGCGCCAGCGCGATCCAGCCGCGTCCGGCGACGAGGTTCTCCACCCACATGGGCGTGTAGACCAGCGACAGGTAGGCCCCCGCCAGGCCGCAGCAGGCACCGCCGAACAGCAGCGCGCCGAAGCGGATCCAGCGCACCGGATAGCCCAGCGCGTGCGCCGATTCCGGCGATTCGCCGATGGCCCGCAGCGTCAGCCCGGCGCGCGTGCGGAACAGGAACCACATGATGCCGAGGCACAGCAGCAGGCTGAAGTACACCATCCAGTGCTGCTGGAAGAAAGCCGGACCGAAGAAGGGGATGTCGGCCAGCACCGGGATCGCCTTGGCCTGCGCCGGCATGGCGAGGCCGACGAAGTGCTGGCCCATGAAGGCCGACATCCCGGTACCGAAGATCGACAGCGCCAGCCCGGTGGCGACCTGGTTGGTCGCCAGCACCAGCGCCAGCCACGAGAAGAGCGAGGCCATCACCATGCCGGCCACCGCGCCGGCGGCAAAGCCGAGCAACGGGATCTGCGTCTGGTAGCCGACCATGAAGCCGGCCACGGCGGCGACCAGCATCATGCCCTCGGCGCCGAGGTTCAGCACGCCGGAGCGTTCGTTGATGAGCAGGCCGAGCGCGGCCAGCAGCAGCGGCGTGCCGGCGTTGATCGCCGTGGCGATGAGAGGAGCGAGTTGTTCCATGTTGATGTGTGCTCCGCTCAGGCGTTGGTCGCGCGCCAGCGCAGGCGGTTTTCGATCAGGGTGTCGCAGGCCAGCAGGAAGAAGAGCAGCATCCCCTGGAACACCCAGCCAATGGCGGACGGCAGGCCCAGCCGGGACTGCGCCATCTCGCCGCCGATGTAGAACAGCGACATGACGATGCCGCCGAAGACCGTGCCCACCGGATGCAGTCGCCCGACGAAGGCGACGATGATCGCGGTGAAGCCATACCCTGGCGAGATCGACGGCAGCAACTGGCCGATCGGCCCCGTCACCTCGAACGCTCCCGCCAGCCCGGCGAATCCGCCCGACAGCAGCAGCGAGCGCCACAGTGCCGCGCGCGCCGAGAAGCCGGCATAGCGCGCCGCCGCCGGCGCGGTGCCGCCCACCTGCAGGCGATAGCCGGAAAAGCTGCGGAACACGAAGACCGTCATCAGCACGACCAGCACGAGCACCACGGCGAAGCCGGCGTGCAGGCGCGAGCCGGACAGGAGGTTCGGCAGCAGCAGTTCGGACGGGAAGACCTTCGACTGCGGGAAGTTCATCCCGTTGGGGTCCTTCAGCGGCCCGTTGACCACCCACAGCAGCAACTGCTGCGCGATGTAGGTCAGCATCAGCGACACCAGGATCTCGTTGGCGTTGAACTTGTCCTTGAGCAGCGCGGTGAGCGCCGCCCACAGCATGCCGCCGACGATGCCGGCCACGCAGGCAAGCACAAGACCGCCCGTGCCTGCCAGCGGCGTGCCGTCGAACTGCAGCACGGCCGCGCCGGCAAAGATGCCGCCGAGGATCAGCTGCCCGTCGGCACCGATGTTCCACACATTGGCCCGATAGCACACCGAAAGCCCGAGCGCGCACAGCACCAGCGGCACCGACTTCAGCAGCACCTCGCCAATGGTCCGCTTGTCCTGCAGCGGATCGAGGAAGAAGACCTTGAGCGCGCCGACCGGATCTTTCCCCAGCGCGAGGAAGAGCAGGGCGCCGAACAGCAGCGTCAGCGCCAGCGCCAGCAGCGGCGAGGCGTAGGCCATGCGGCGCGACGGCGTGCCGCGCGGGGCCAGCGTAATCGGGGAGCGAAGCGCGAGTTCAGCCATGGGCCACCTCCGCCGCAACCGCGGCGCCGGCACCGGCCGGTCCGCCTTCCCACAAGCCGCTCATCCACAGGCCGACCTGCTCGCGCGTGGCCTCGCCGATGGGGATCGATGGCGACAGATGGCCCTTGGCGATCACGTGCAGCCGGTCGCAGATGCCGAACAGCTCGTCCAGTTCTTCCGACACGACGAGGATCGCGCAGCCGGTGGCCTTCAGCGCGAGGATCTCGTTGTGGATCTGCGTGGCGGCGCCCACGTCGACGCCCCACGTCGGTTGCGCGACGATCAGCACCTTCGGCCCGCTCTCGATCTCGCGGCCGACAATGAACTTCTGCAGGTTGCCGCCCGACAGGCTGCGCGCCAGCGCATCGGGGCCGCTCGCCTTGACACGGAAACGCTGGATGATGGCGCCGGCCAGCGTGGATGCCGCCTTCGGCGAGATCATGCCGTGCCGCACGTACGGCGGCGTCTGGTGCGACAGCAGCACGTTCGACGCCAGGCTCATGCCCGGCACGGCGCCGCGCCCGAGGCGCTCCTCGGGCACGAAGGCCAGGCCGGCGCGGCGGCGCGCGCGGGCGTCGAGGCGGCCCACCGGCTTGTCGGCGAGCAGCACGGCCCCGCTGGCGGCGCGCACGTCCTCGCCGGACAGCGCCGCCAGCAGTTCCTGCTGCCCGTTGCCCGACACGCCCGCGATGCCGACGATCTCGCCGCCATGCACATCGAGCGAAATGCCGTTCAGCTCCGTGGCGAAGGCGTGCGAGCGCGGCAGCGACAGTTGCCGCACCGCCAGCTTCACCGGCCCGCGCTCGGCCGTGACACGCGCCTCGCGCGGCGGCTCGCCGCCGATCATCAGCCGCGACAGCGAGGCCGCGCTTTCCTGGCGCGGATCGCACACCCCGGTCACCTTGCCCATCCGCATGACGGTGGCGTGATGGCACAGCGCGCGGATCTCGTCGAGCTTGTGGCTGATATAGAGAATGCTGGTGCCCTCGGCGGCGAGCTGGCGCAGCGTGACGAAGAGCGTTTCGACCGCCTGCGGCGTCAGCACCGAGGTCGGTTCGTCGAGGATCAGCAATTGCGGGTTGGCCAGCAGCGCGCGCACGATTTCCACGCGCTGGCGTTCGCCCACCGACAGGGTGTGCACGTGGCGGTTCGGCTCCAGCGGCAGCCCGTAGCGCGTGGCGGTGGCGCGGATGCGCTCGGCCAGCTGCTTCATGTTGGCGCTTTCCGCCTTCGGCAGCCCGAGCGCGATGTTCTCGGCCACGGTCAGCGTGTCGAACAGCGAGAAATGCTGGAACACCATGGCAATGCCCAGGTTGCGGGCATCGTGCGGGCTGTTGATCGTGACCGGCGCACCGTTGAAGTGCACCTCGCCGGCATCGGGCCGGACCGCGCCGAAGATGATCTTCATCAGGGTCGACTTGCCGGCGCCGTTCTCGCCGAGCACGGCGTGGATCTCGCCGGGGGCGACGCTGAGGCTGGCGTCGTCATTGGCAACGACGCCGGGATAGCGCTTGGTGATATGGGCAAGCGCCAGCCTGGGTGGTAGGGGTGTTGTCACTGAGGCGGCTCGGTTCTTGTAATGAGTTGGCACGGGTGCCGGGGCGGGCGCAGGCACGTGACGGCTGCCGCGCGTGGGGCAGCTTCGCCTCGACGCACTGCAGCATTCATCACAAATTCCTGATGCCAGACATTTGCCCCGGATTATATATAGGCGGGGTGCCGGATGCGGGGGATCGGCCTGCCTGGCCCATCGCGCTCCAGATACGACAAGGGCTGGCGGGAGGTTGCAAGTCGCGTGCCGGCCACATGGCGCAAAAAAGCCGCCCGGCCGTGAGGCGGGGCGGCTTGCAGCGCGGAGGTTTGCGGCGGATCAGGCCGGGGTCGACGCGTGGATGGTAGCGAATCGCCCGTCGCGGTAGTCGGCCAGCGTCTGGTAGATCTGCTCCTGCGTGTTCATCACGAACGGGCCGTACTGCGCGATCGGCTCGTCCAGCGGCCTGCCCGCGATCAGCAGGAAGCGCGCGTCTGCGGTGGCGGTGATGGCCGCCCCGTCGGACTGGCCGAGGTTGTCGAGCACGCCCATGCGCTGGGCTTCCACCACGGCCGGCGTTTCGCCGTCGCCGACCGCCACCTCGCCCCGGTACACGTAGAGGAAGGCGTTATGTCCGGCCGGCAGCGCCTGGCTGAACGTCTGGCCGGCCGGCAGGTGCACGTCGAGGTACACCGGCTCGGTGACGGGCCGCGTGACCGCGCCGGCCACGCCGTGCGAGGCGCCAGCCAGCACGCGCACCGTGGCGCCGTTGTCCAGCGCGACGGTCGGGATGGCCGCCGCCGGCATGTCGCGATACCAGGGCTGCGTCATCTTGTCGGCGGCGGGCAGGTTCAGCCAGAGCTGGAAGCCTTCCATGCGGCCGTCCTCCTGCTCGGGCATTTCCGAGTGCACCACGCCTGCGCCCGCGACCATCCACTGGGCGCCGCCGTTCTCCAGCAGGCCTTCGTTGCCCGCGCTGTCGCGGTGGCGCATACGGCCGGCCAGCATGTAGGTGATGGTCTCGAAGCCGCGGTGCGGGTGATCGGGGAAGCCGCCGATGTAGTCGTCCTTGCTGTCGGTGCCGAAGGCGTCGAGCATCAGGAACGGGTCCAGGCGGCGTTGCAGGTTCTGGGTCAGCACGCGTGTCAGCTTCACCCCGGCGCCGTCCGACGTCGGGATGCCGCGCACCACGCGATCCACGCTGCGCGCGCGCTTCACCGTCTCGGTGGCAGTCGCGGGTTGGGTGACGATGGTGGTCATATGGGTTCTCCAGTCATGCGCGGGATCGGGATTGTCCGGGCCACGCGCGGTTCGGCTATGCCAACAATGTAGTGGCACGATGGCTGGAACAGTAGAGGGGGGCGGGACAACAGTTCGTTCTGCCGGTGGAACGAAGGGGGGCGTATCCGTGCTTACCGGATACGCGGCTGGAACATGATGATCCCCATGCCGGCCAGCGCGACCAGTGCGCCTGCCACGTCCCACGGCGTCGGCCGCACGCCATCGACACCCCACAGCCACACGATCGCCACGCCGATATAGACGCCGCCGTAGGCCGCATACACGCGGCCGGCTGCGGTGTCGTGCTGCGTCAGCAGCCAGGCGAAGAGCGCGAGGGAGAGGGCCGCGGGAACCAGCAGCCAGGGCGTCCGGTTTTCCTTCAGCCAGAGGTATGGCAGGTAGCAGCCGGCGATTTCCGCGAGGGCGGTGGCGACGTAGAGCAGGAAGGTTTTCATGTCCTGGGTCTGCGGGGCCTGGCCGGGAGCAAGGAGAAGGAAGAAGGAGGACGAGGGAAGAGGATTGGCGGAAGCGGTGAGATTCGAACTCACGGATGGGTCACCCCATCGGCAGTTTTCAAGACTGCTGCCTTAAACCGCTCGGCCACGCTTCCGTGGAGCGCGATGGTATCACAGGGTGCCCGTGCAGCAATCAGAAAACCCCCGCGACCGCCGCCCGGCGGCGGGGGCGTATTCGTGGAGAAAGCTGGGGCCGGCTCGGTTGCGTTCAGCCGTGCGTGCCGCCCTGCGCGGCGATGCGGCGCGTGACGGTGTCGTTGAACCAGCGGTCCATCATGGCCTTCTCGTAGCGCAGCGGATCGTAGGAGGTGTAGGTGTTCACGCCGAAGTTGAAGTTCTGGTCGACGATGCGCTGCTCGCCGCTGGCGACCACGGTGTCGCCCTGATGCAGCGTGTAGCGCAGGGTCATGCGCGGCCAGGTGACGTCGCGCACCACGCGCAGGTCGTAGCCGGGCGAGCGCCAGGGTTCGAACTGGCCGGCGAGGTCGACGTCGAGCACATCGATGTCGAGGGCATAGCCGTCGGGCAGATTGCGGGCCGCCAGGTCCTCGAAGTGCTTGCGGATGTCGTCGGTGACCGCGGCGCGTTCGCGGGCGTTGCCGTAGGGGCTCCTGTAGGCCGCGTCCGTGTACTTCTCGGGGTCGACGAAATTGACGGAGAGGGTGCCCGCCGACAGGGCGGCGAGCGGCCATTGGGCGGCGATGGCGGCGGCCAGAAGGAGGGGGATGCGTGACATGGCGCTCTCCTTGGATACAACTCGATACACGCGATACCGCGCTTGTATTGATTCTAGGACGCCCCACCGTGATACTGCGGCAGCCCAGTTCCAAGGCCCGCGATGTGATCGATGGCCGCCTCGGTGCGTGACGGATGCGGCACCGCTTGTCGGTGTCCGTCCCACATGGCGGAACCTTGCCGCGCATCGATGGCTCATACCCCGGTACCTCGGGAAAACCCGGCATGCCGGTGTGGCGTGTCCGCCCCGGGCTTCATAGTTGGCAATGAGGAGAAAGTCCGCATGATTCAGAAGAGCAAGATCGCCCTGACCCTTTCCGCCGCAGCCGCCGCCTTCGCGATGGCGGGCTGCGCGCAGCCCGGCTACAACCAGGGCTATAACCCGGGCTACAACCAGGCTGGCTACACCCCCGGCTACAATGCGCCGCCGCCCCCGCCCAACTCGGGCTACCAGACCGCGCCGAACACGACCATGGCGCCTCCGGGCTCTGTCTTCTATGGCCGCGTGGAATCGATCGAACCGATCCAGTCGACCTCGCAGAGCTCGGGCATTCTCGGCACCGTGCTCGGCGGTGCGGCCGGCGGGCTGGTCGGTCACCAGATCGGCGGCGGTACCGGCCAGACGGTGGCGACCATCGGTGGCGCCGTGCTGGGCGCGGTCGCTGGCAACCAGGTCGAGAAGCGCGTGGGCAGCAACACGAGCACGGCCTATCGCGTAAACGTGCGCCTGGACGATGGCCGCGTGGCGACCGTGACGCAGACCGATGCCAACGGGCTGGCCATCGGCGCCCGTGTGCAGGTGGCGAACGACCGCGCGACGCCGATCTGATCGACGCAGCGATCAACGCAAGCGCAAGCGAAACGGGCCGTGCAGCGATGCACGGCCCGTTTGCATTGGCGTGGAAGCAAGCCGCTTCCGTCCACGAGGTCAGTCCTTCAGGAACATCTCCTGCAGGTCGTTGAGGAAGCGCCGCCCGAGTTCGGTCGGACGGATCACCGTGGGGTCGGCTTCCAGCAGTCCCTTCTTCTCCGCCGCCGCAAGCTGCCGGCCGATGGCGTTGGGCTGCAGGCCGGTGGTGTCGTGGAAGAGCGTGGTCGGCACGCCGTCGGTGAGGCGCAGCACGTTCAGCATGAACTCGAAGGGCAGTTCGTCGGCGCCCACGTCGTGCGCTTCCTGCACGGCGTTGCCGGCCATGGCCTGCGTCATGTAGGTGGCCGGATGCTTGTGCCGCATCTGGCGTAGCACGCGATGCGGGAACGACAGCTTGCCATGCGCCCCGGCGCCGATGCCGAGGTAGTCGCCGAAGCGCCAGTAGTTGAGGTTGTGGCGCGACTCGCGGTGGGGCCTGGCGTAGGCCGACGTCTCGTAGTGGCGGTAGCCGGCCTGCGCGGTGCGGGACTCGATCAGGTCCTGCATCGTGTAGGCGGTGTCGTCGTCGGGCAGCGCGGGCGGGTACTTGGCGAACAGCGTGTTGGGCTCGAGCGTCAGGTGATAGAGCGACAGGTGCGCGGTGCCGTACGACAGCGCGGCCTCGAGGTCGCGCTCGCATTCCTCGATGGTCTGCCCGGGCAGGGCGTACATGACGTCGAGGTTGACGTTGTCGAAATGCTTCAGCGCGATGTCGATGGCCGCGCGCGCCTCGCGCTCGCCGTGGATGCGGCCGAGCGCCTGCAGGTGGCGGTCGTTGAAGCTCTGGATGCCGATCGACAGCCGGTTGATGCCGCTGGCGCGGTAGCTGGCGAAGCGCTCGGACTCGAAGGTGCCGGGATTGGCCTCCATCGTGATCTCGGCGTCGGCGTCGAGCGGCAGCAGGGCGCGCAGGTCCGACAGCAGGCGGTCCATGCCGGCGGCGGACAGCAGGCTCGGCGTCCCGCCGCCGATGAAGACGGTATGCACCGGGCGGCCCCACACCAGCGGAAGGGACTGCTCGAGATCGGCGCGCAGGGCGTCGAGGTAGGCATCTTCCGGGATCTCGTGACCGTCCGCACCGGGCGCCGCGTGCGAGTTGAAGTCGCAATACGGGCACTTGCGCACGCACCAGGGGATATGGACGTAGAGCGACAGCGGCGGCGAGGCCGGCAGGTTGAGTTGGCCGGGCCTGAGCCAGAGCTGCTTGCTGTCGGCCGGAGCGGCCGGGGTAGCCGGGGTAGGGGCGACGGATGAAGCGGGAACGATCGGGATCATCAAATGGGGTCAGGCGGGCCGGCCGTTGTTGCCGTTGGTGCTGGCAGCCGCCTGCAATCGGGCCAGCAGCTCCTTCAGCGCGAGCGCGCGGTGGCTGATGGCATTTTTTTCCTCGGCGGAGAGCTCGGCCGCGGTCTTGCCGAGGCGGGGCAGCATGAAGTGCGGGTCGTAGCCGAAGCCGCCGGCGCCGCGCGGCGCATCCACCACTTCGCCGGTCCACGTGCCTTCCGCGATGAGCGGGCAGGGGTCGGCGGCGTGGCGGACCAGCACCAGCACGCAGTGGTAGTGCGCGCGGCGGTTGAGCTTGCCGGCGAGCTGCGAGATCAGATGGGCGTTGTTGGCGGCATCGGTCTTCGGCTTGCCGGCCTTCTGGGCGTAGCGGGCGGAGCAGACGCCCGGCTCGCCGTCGAGGGCCTCGGCGCAGATGCCCGAGTCGTCGGCCAGCGCCGGCAGGCCCGAGAGCCGGCTGGCGTGCCGCGCCTTGGCGATGGCATTCTCGACGAACGTCGGGTGCGGCTCCTCCGCCTCGGGGATGCCGAGGTCGCCCTGCGGTACCACGTCGATGCCGAGCGGCGCGAGCAGTGCGCCGAACTCGCGCAGTTTTCCGGGGTTGTTCGAGGCCAGGACCAGGCGTTGGATCATGATGTCTGCCATCAGCTTGCCAGGGCCTGCCGCTGCAACGCCACGAGCTGCGCGATGCCGGCTTCGGCCAGCCGCGTCATGGCGTCGAGGTCGGCGCGCGAGAAGGGGGCCCCCTCCGCCGTGCCCTGTACTTCGACGAAACCGCCGCTGCCGGTCATCACGACGTTCATGTCGGTGTCGCAGCCGCTGTCCTCAGCGTAGTCCAGATCGAGCACTGGCACACCGTCGACCATGCCCACCGACACGGCGGCCACGTGGTCGCGGATGGGGCTGGCGGCGATCAGGCCGCTGCGCAGCATGGTCGAGATGGCATCGTGCGCCGCAACGAATGCGCCCGTGATGGCGGCGGTGCGGGTGCCGCCGTCGGCCTGGAGGACGTCGCAATCGAGGTGGATGGTGTGTTCGCCCAGCGCCGTGAGGTCGAACACCGTGCGCATGGCGCGCCCGATCAGGCGCTGGATTTCCTGGGTGCGGCCGGTCTGCTTGCCCCGGGCGGCCTCGCGGTCGGAGCGGGTATGCGTGGCGCGCGGCAGCATGCCGTACTCGGCAGTCACCCAGCCCTCGCCGCTGCCCTTCTTGTGGGGCGGCACCTTGGCCAGCACGCTGGCGGTACACAGCACCTTGGTGTCGCCAAAGGCACACAGGACGGAGCCTTCGGCGTGGCGGGTGTAGTGGCGGGTGAGGGTGACAGGTCGCAGCGCGTCGGCCGCGCGTCCACTGGGTCGCATGGGGAGTCTTGTGGGAATCGGGAAGAGACCGCGATTCTACCGCCGGGCGGCCCCGCGTGCCCATGCCGGGCCGGAGCGGTGTCCGGCCCGGGCGTAGCGCATGAACTCAGCGCATGAAGGTGGTGGTCTTGTCGATGGCCGCGCGGATCTCGGCGATGGAGCGCTCGATCTCCTCCTCGGAGAGCAGGTCGGCCTCGGCGCCGGTGCGTTCCAGGATGGAGGTGGTGAAGGCGTTCAGCGGCAGGGTGGTGGTCACCACGCCCTCGTCGCTCTGGGCGGTGGGGTCGTGCTCCCACATCATGCCGATGGCGGTGGTGTTGTCGGCGCCTTCGCCGGCGTTCCGGAGCGCCTGCTCGATCAGGTCGGGAATGGCCTGCGCCACCGAAAGGCTGGTGACCTTCTGCACCACTTCGCGGTCCTCGAGGCTGCCCCACAGGCCGTCGGAGCACAGCATCGCCACGTCGCCCGGCTCCATGCGCATCGGGCCGCCGATGTCGATCAGCGGCAGGTTGGGCGAGCCCAGGCAGTTGTAAAGCTTGTTGCGCTCGGGATGGTTGGCCACCTGCATCGGCAGTACGCGCTCCTGCTGCAGCAGGTTCTCGACCTTGGAGTGGTCGCGCGTGCGGGTCAGCAGTTCGCCCTTGCGGACGAGGTAGAAGCGAGAATCGCCCGCGTGCGCCCAGTGGATCTGGCCGTTCTGCACGAGGCAGCACACCACCGTGGTGCGCGGCACGTCGGCCAGCCGGTTGACCTCCGCGTAGCGGTGGATCTCGCGGTGGGCCAGCATGATGGTGTCCTGCAGGAATTCCGCCGGGTTGCGCAGCAGCGGCCGCGCCTGCGCCTGGAAGCGGCGCGCCAGCGTCTGCAGCGCCTGTTGCGCTGCCACTTCGCCCAGGGCATGGCCGCCCAGGCCGTCGGCCAGCACCATCAGCAGGGCATCGCGCGTGAAGCAATAGCCCATGCGGTCCTGGTTGATGCGGCGGCCTCCCTTCCTGCTTTCCTGATAAACGGAGAATCGCATGTGTTGTAGTTGTGTGGATTCGGTGAGCCGGGTAGGTCGTCGATGCAGCCGCTACGTGCGGCTGCGTGTCACTCGGTGCGCGAGGCGGCCGGCTGGTGCGGTGCCGCCGGCTCCTCGCGCCGGCGCAGCAGGGTCATGAAGCGGCTGACGGCGGGCTTGTCGGCCGGCGCGGCAGCCGCGGGCATGACGGTGGTGGCTTCGAGCAGGGCCGCGGCAGCCTGCGCGCCCAGCGCGTTGCTCTGGTCGCGCAATTCCTTCTGCAGCCGGAAGACGCTCTGCGGCCGCTCGGAAGGCGTCAGCCGCAGGCACCATTCGACCAGGTCGACCAGTCCGTGGGTATAGCTGCTGCGCAGCCGCGCGATGCCCTCGGCCATGCGGTCGCCCTTCTCGCGGTGGTTGGCTTCCTGCGGCGGCATGCCAGCCATGCAGGCGTAGAGCGTGGCGCCGAGGGAGTAGATGTCGGTCCACGGGCCCAGCTCGTGGTGCTTGCCGTAGAGCTCGGGCGCGGCGAAACCGGGGGTATACATGGGCTGGAAGCGGGCGGCTTCCATCGTCAGCGTCTGGCGCGCGGCGCCGAAGTCGAGCAGGATCGGCGACTCGTCCTCGCGCAGGTAGATGTTGCCGGGCTTGATGTCGAGGTGCAGCAGCTTGTGGATATGCACCTCGCGCAGCCCGCCCATGAGGTCGTGGAAGACCTTGCGGATGAAGCGTTCGCGCAGCACCTTGGGACGACCCTGCTGGCGCGCGGCAAGGATGTGCTCTTGCAGCGTCTTGCCCAGCTCGTAGTTCATCACCATGTAGACGGTGCTGTTCTCGCGGAAGAAGTTGACCACGCGCACGACGCTGTGGTGCGAGATGCGGGCCAGCGAGCGGCCTTCCTCGAAGAAGTATTTCAGGCCGAGCCGGAACGACGCGGCATTCTCCTCGGGCACCACCGGCACCAGTTCGCCCGGATTGCGGCGCGCCAGCGACGACGGCAGGTATTCCTTGATGGCGACCGGGACGCCGGTCTCGTCCGTTGCCAGGTAGACGAAACTGAACCCCCCGCTAGCCAACTTCTTTACAATACGGTAGTTGCCCAGCAGCGTGCCGATCGGCAGCGGAGCACTCTTCGGTGGGGTTGTGCCCTTGGATTCGGTCATGGGAATGAGACGTGGCTTGCCACCGATTGTCCGGGCTAATCCATCACTTGTAAAGAAACAGGCAGTGGGGTGTTGCGCGCCTGTTGTTGCTTTGCTGCCGCTGGTTTACTGCCTTTCACGGGGGCGTATTTCCGGGCGTTCCAGGCGCTTCCCGGCAGCCCCTCCCGGCCCCGAACTCACGAGAAAATTCAATGATCCACAGCATGACAGGCTATGGCCTGGCAACGCGCCAGGCGCCACTGACCAACGCGCAAGGCGAGCCCAGCGGCCGGACCGCCTCGGTTTCGGTCGAATTCCGTACTGTCAATTCGCGTTTCCTCGACCTGTTGTTCCGCGCTCCCGAGGAGTGCCGCGCCTTCGAGCCCGCCCTGCGCGAGATGCTGACCGCCGAGCTGTCGCGCGGCAAGCTCGAATGCCGCATCAACCTGCAACGCACCGATAACGGCGGCGCCACCCTGGCGCTGAACGACGGGTTGCTCGTGCAGATCCGCGAGCTCGAAGGCAAGGTCGCCGAGACGTTCCCGCAGGCCGGCACCCTGCGCATGGGCGAGATCCTGCGCTGGCCGGGCGTGCTGATCGAGCCGGAGCTGACGCAGGACGTGCTGCGCGAGGCCGTGCTGGGTGCCGCCCGCGAGGCGCTGGACCAGCTGCGCGAGTCCCGCCGCCGCGAGGGTGCCGCCCTCAAGGGCGTGCTGGAGGAGCGCATCGACGCCATGCTGGCCATCGTCGAGCGCCTGACGCCGACCATCCCCGACCTGATCGCCCACCATCGCGAGAAGCTGACCGAACGCCTGCAGGAGGCATTCAACCTCGTGGCGCCGAGCGGCATGCCGTCGATGAGCCGCGACGAGATCGCCGAGCGTATCCGCCAGGAGGCGACCGTCTACGGCATCCGCATCGACATCGCCGAAGAACTCTCGCGCCTGCAGACCCACCTGAACGAAACGCGCCATATCCTGAAGAAGGGCGGCCAGGCCGGCAAGCGCCTCGACTTCATGATGCAGGAGCTCAACCGCGAGGCGAACACGCTCGGCTCCAAGGCCGCGGCCAAGGAACTGGCGGACGCCGCGATGGAACTCAAGCTGCTGATCGAGCAGATGCGCGAGCAGATCCAGAATCTCGAATAAGACCCCACCATGAGCGAATCCCACCCGCAAATCGATACCGTCTACCCTGGCAACCTGTTCATGGTGGTGGCGCCCTCCGGCGCCGGCAAGTCCACGCTGGTGAATGCACTGCTGGCGCAGGACCCGGCCATCCGCCTGTCGATCTCGCACACCACCCGCGCGCCGCGCCCGGGCGAGACCAATGGCAAGGAGTACCACTTCACCTCCATCGAGGCCTTCCGCGCCGCGCGCGACCGGGGCGAGTTCCTCGAATGGGCCGAGGTCCACGGCAACTACTACGCCACCTCGCGCGTCTGGATCGAGGAGCAGATGGCGCAGGGCAACGACGTGCTGCTGGAAATCGACTGGCAGGGGGCGCAGCAGGTGCACAAGCGCTTCACGAACGCGGTCGAGATCTTCATCCTGCCGCCGTCGCTGTCGGCCCTCGAAGACCGCCTGAAGAAGCGCGGCCAGGACGAGCCGAACGTGATCGTGCGCCGCCTGCTTGCCGCCGGCAGCGAGATGGCGCATGCGAACGAGGCCGACTACGTCATCATCAACGAGGACTTCAACGCCGCGCTGGAGCAGTTGAAGGACGTGGTGCGCGCCACGCGCCTGCGTATCTCGTCGCAAAAGGCCCGCCACAGCGAGCTTTTCATCGAACTCGGCATCCACTGATCTGTCGTTGACCCGGGTCAGGCGGCCACCCGCGCGGTGGCCGGCCGGAGCGTTCCGGCCGGCTGCTGTAAAATGGTGCCTTGAACAGGTTTTGTCCAAGGTGGATTGAATATGGCGCGTATTACCGTCGAAGATTGTCTGAAGCACATCCCCAACCGTTTCGAGCTTGCCCTGGCGGCCACTTACCGTGCCCGTCAACTGGTGCAGGGTCACACGCCCAAGGTCGAGGCGAAGGACAAGCCCACCGTGGTGGCGCTGCGCGAAATCGCGGCGGGCCAGGTTGGCATCGAGATGCTCAAGAAAGTCCCGACCTGATGTTCCGGGCGGCCTGACGGGCATCCTTGCAACGCCGTTGCGCAAAAGATCGTCGCATAGCACGCATCCAGCAGGACTCCGCAGGCCGTCGTCATGCCTACCTCGCAGCCGCCCCGGCCATCCCAGCCCTCCCAGCCGTCCATGATCGCCCGCACTGGCGCGCCCAACCTGCCTGACCCGCTCGGCAACGACGTGGTCGGCGAGCGCGCCATCGTGCCCCCGCTGGCACAGGGCAAGGCGGCGCGGGCCAGCCGCACGGCGGAGGCCCTGGCGGAGGCGCAGCCGGCGACGGCTGCCGCCATCACGTCCGCCGGCGCCGCCACCACGACGGCACCGGCCGGCGAGCTGTTCATCGACGCCGTCCTGGCGCAGTCCTATCGTCACTTCTTCGGGCCGACCTCGCAGCCGGCCGTGCCGCCGCGCCAGCAGGTGATCTCGATCACGCGGCTGATGGAGAAGCTGTCGTACCTGAAGGCGCCCGACCAGGCACTGGTGCGCGAGGCCTTCCAGTTCTCGGACGAGGCCCACCTCGGCCAGTATCGCCAGAGCGGCGAACCCTACATCACGCACCCGGTCGCGGTGGCCGAGCTGTGCGCCGAGTGGAAGCTCGACGTGCAGTCCATCATGGCCGCGCTGCTGCATGACGTGATGGAGGACCAGGGCATCACCAAGAGCGAGCTGGCCGAGAAGTTCGGGCCCAAGGTCTCGGAACTGGTGGATGGCCTGACCAAGCTGGACAAGCTCGAATTCCAGAGCCGGGAGCAGGCGCAGGCGGAGAGCTTCCGCAAGATGCTGCTGGCGATGGCGCGCGACGTGCGCGTCATCCTCGTCAAGCTGGCCGACCGTACGCACAACATGCGCACGCTCGACTTCGTGCCGGCCGAGAAGAAGCGCCGCATCGCGGGCGAGACCATGGAGATCTATGCGCCCATCGCGCACAGGCTCGGTCTCAATACCATCTACCGCGAGTTGCAGGACCTGTCGTTCAAGGTCGGTTCGCCGTTCCGCTACGCCACGCTGGAGAAGGCCGTCAAGGCCGCGCGCGGCAACCGCCGCGAGGTGGTCAGGCGCATCCTGGAGGCCGCGCAGAAGGCGCTGGCCGATGCCGGGATCGTGGCGGAACTGTCGGGGCGCGAGAAGATGCTCTACAGCATCTACCGCAAGATGCACGACAAGCAGCTGTCGTTCTCGCAGGTGCTCGACGTGTACGGCTTCCGCGTGGTGGTGGAAACGCAGATGCACTGCTACATGGCGATGGGCGCGCTGCACGGGCTGTACAAGCCCATGCCGGGCAAGTTCAAGGACTACATCGCCATTCCGAAGATCAACGGCTACCAGTCGCTGCATACGACGCTGGTCGGCCCCTTCGGCACGCCGGTGGAGTTCCAGATCCGCACGCGCGGCATGCACCAGATCGCCGAGGCCGGCGTGGCCGCGCACTGGATGTACAAGCACCAGGCCGATCACGCGAACGATATCCAGCAGCAGGCGCACCAGTGGCTGCAGTCGCTGCTCGACATCCAGAGCCAGACCGGCGACTCGCAGGAATTCCTCGAGCACGTCAAGATCGACCTGTTCCCCGATGCGGTCTACGTGTTCACGCCCAAGGGCCATATCCGCGCGCTGCCGCGCGGCGCCACCGCGCTCGACTTCGCCTACGCGGTGCACAGCGACCTGGGCAACCAGTGCGTGGCGGTCAAGATCAACAACGAGCTGCTGCCGCTGCGGACGGAGCTGAAAAGCGGCGACATCGTCGAGGTCGTCACCGCGCCGTACTCCAAGCCGAACCCGGCATGGCTGGCCTTCGTGCGCACCGGCAAGGCGCGTTCGGCGATCCGCCACTATCTCAAGACCACCAAGCTCGACGAGGCCATCCAGCTCGGCGAGCGCCTGCTGGAGCAGTCCGCACGCCAGCTCGGCATCGACCTGAAGGCGGTGCCGCAGCTGATCTGGGACCGCATGATCCAGTGGACCGGCAACAAGCACAAGGAAGACATCTTCGCCGATCTGGCGCTCGGCCGGCGCGTGCCGGCGGTGGTCGCCAAGCGCATGGAGATCCTGCTGCAGGAACTGTCCGGCGACGCCGACAGCGCGCTGATGGCGGCCGTCCATACCTTCTCCGGCGAGGAAGTGCCCGCCGTGCCGATCACCGGCGACGAGGGCATGGCGATGATCTTCCCGGCGTGCTGCCGCCCGATTCCCGGCGACTCCATCGTTGGCTACCTGGGCAAGGGCGAAGGGCTGCAGATCCACGTGCAGGACTGCAAGGTCGCCAAGCGCCTGCACAGCAAGGACCCTGAGCACTGGATCGAGGTGATGTGGGCGAAGAAGACGACCCGCTCGTTCGACGTGTCGATCAAGGTGCTGGTGCGCAACGTCAAGGGCATCGTCGCCCGGGTGGCGGCCGACCTGACGGCGGCCGACGCGAACGTGGCACACGTCTCGATGGAGCAGCAGGAGGGCGGCCACCACGAGGCGACCTTCATGCAGTTCATCATCCAGGTGCAGAACCGCCTGCATCTTGCCAACGTGATGCGCGCGCTACGGCGCAATCCGGATGTGATCCGAATCTTCCGCGACCGCAACGACGGCTGATCCGCCGTCCGCCGCTCAGTTCTTTGCCGCGCCCTGCTTCGGGTAGCGGACTTCCAGAATCTCGATCTGTTCGACGCCGGCCGGCGTGCGCAGCGGCACGGTGTCGCCCTCGCGTGCCTTGATCAGGGCCTTGGCGATCGGGGAGATCCAGCTCACGCGGTGGGTATCGAGGTCCACTTCGTCCATGCCGACGATGGTGATGGTGGTCTCGTCTCCCGCGCCGTTCAGGTAGGTGACGGTGGCGCCGAAGAAGATCTGGTCGTTGTCGCCCTGCAGGGAAGGATCGACCACTTCGGCCTTGTCGAGGCGGCGCGTGAGGAAGCGGATGCGGCGGTCGATCTCGCGCAGGCGCTTCTTGCCGTAGAGATAGTCCCCGTTCTCGGAGCGGTCGCCATTCGAAGCGGCCCACGACACGATCTGCACCACGTCCGGACGGTCCACGTCGATCAGGTGCATCAGTTCGTCGCGCAGGCGGTTGTAGCCTTCGGCGGTGATGTAGTTCTTGGTGCCGGGCGGCAGCGGGGCGGCGCCTTCGGGGAGGTCGTCGTCCTCGTCGCCGGACGACTCTTTGACGAATGCTTTGTTCATGGAGGGATCACTTCTTCGGGCTGTCATTATAGGAAAGCGGCGCCGGCCCACACAAAGATGCAAAAAAACACGCCGGGGGCTTCCAAAAATTCGATTTCCGGTTATAATCTTTTTCTCGCGTGCGGCTGTAGCTCAGTTGGATAGAGTACTTGGCTACGAACCAAGGGGTCGTGGGTTCGAATCCTGCCAGCCGCGCCACCTCTTCGAAGGGCTTCCGGAAACGGAAGCCCTTCGTCATTTCTCCTTCGCTGTTCCCGCCGCCCCCTCCTTCCGCATATATCGTGCTTGACGAACTGCCCACGGTTCGTCAGTCTGGTCTGCATCTGCAGTCTCATGGAGTCCGTAATGAAGCGGCCTGACTGGCGTGTGGAATCGTATCGGGGCCTGGATGTGTATGCCCTCATCTCGCGTAGCGGCAAAGGCTATGGCTACGAAGTGCGCGTAGGGCAGGAAGGTTGCGATCCGGCCGACGCTGGCGAGGTCGAGATCCTTTCCAGTGACGGGCAAGTCTTCGTCACCAGCCATGCCGCCGAAGTGGCGGCCTTCGGTGCCGGCTATGCCTATGTGGACCGCGTGGTCGGTCCTGTCACCTGAACGCTTCTCCGTAGAGATCACCTGAGAGGATCACCTGAGAGGTTCCTTGCCGGATGCGCAATGGCGTGTAGCACAGAGCGGTCCGGCAGTATTGACCAGGATCATTTCGGCGGCGAGCCGTGACTCCTACTCTCGAACTGCGGCCCAGTTTGTCGGGCCGGAGTTGGAGCAGGTCACATGCCGGAGTATGAAGGGTACAAAGTTGTTTACGAAGTGATCGCCATGCCGAAGGGCAAGTGGGCGATCTTCATTGAAATCATTCGCACGAAGGATGGGGACGCGCTGGTCGCACGTCACAACCCCTTTCCCGATCATCCGTTCGACACGAAGCTCGAGGCGCTCGATCACGTGAACCGTTATATCGGGCGCACGGTGGCCGCTCTCGACAGCGAAGAAGGCGTGGACACGGTGCGTCGCGTCGCATGATGCGAGGGCCTGGCAGGGCGCGGAACGGGAAAAGCAGACAATGACTTGCCACGCCCGTGTGGATCAGTCATAATCTTCTTCTTCAGACGCGGGGTGGAGCAGTCTGGCAGCTCGTCGGGCTCATAACCCGAAGGTCGCAGGTTCAAATCCTGCCCCCGCAACCAGTTCCCTTCAGGAGCTGGCCCTACAGACCGTCCGGTCACGCAAATCCCAGAAGTAGTCCCCCGGCATTCCCGAACGATTGCGTCGCTCGCAGGCCTACGTCGCCAGCGCTGCCGCACGCGCAAACGTGTCGCGCACCGACGGCTGGTCCTCGCGCTCCGCAGCTTCCGCATGTTCGCGCAGGCGCGTCGCCAGTACCGTGAGGCTGCCTTGCGCATCGGGGCCCGCGCGGCACTGCGCGACGGCTTCCTGCATTACCTGCTGCAATTCGCGACTCACGTCGGCGCCGTCGAAGGCGCTCACGGAGAGGGCGGAGATGCGTTCCACAATGCCATTGACCAGGGCTTCGTCGTGTCGCGGCTCGGGCATGTCGACTCCTCGTCTGTCACTCAGTCACGGATGGTCGATTCATTGTAGTGGAGGCGGCGGCCGTGTCTGATCAAACGTTAATGATTCTCGTTTGAGGCAAGGGCGGCCTTCCCCTACAATCGGCGTTTCTCCATTTTGCTATCGAGGTGGCCACGCCATGCTGCTGCAGATCCCGGACGTACTGTCCAAGGAACAGGTTGCCCAGTGCCGGGCGTTGATGGATGCGACGGACTGGCAGGACGGCAACTACACGTCCGGCCACCAGTCGGCACTGGCGAAGGCCAACATGCAGTTGCCGGAAGGCTCGCCGGTGGCGACGCAGGTGGGCGACCTGATCCAGGACGCGCTCGCCGGCAACGCGCAGTTCTTCTCGGCGGCGCTGCCGCAGAAGGTGTACCCGCCGCTGTTCAACCGCTATGCGGGCGGCCAGGCGTTCGGCAATCACGTGGACAACGCCATCCGCTACCTGCGCGGCACGAGCTTCCGCATCCGCAGCGACCTGTCGGCCACGTTGTTCCTGACGGAGCCCGAAGACTACGACGGCGGCGAACTGGTGATCGAGGATACCTACGGCCAGCAGCGCGTGAAGCTGCCGGCGGGACACATGGTGCTCTATCCGGCGACCAGCGTGCACCACGTGACGCCCGTCACGCGCGGCGCGCGGGTGTCATCGTTCTTCTGGATCCAGAGCATGGTGCGCGACGACGGACAGCGTGCGTTGCTGTTCGAACTGGATGCGCGGGTGCGCGAGGCGGCGCAGGCGATGGGGCAGGGGAGCGAGACGGTGATCGGCCTGACCGGCGTGTATCACAACCTGCTGCGGCGCTGGGCCGACGCCTGAGCGCGGCCCTGCCGGAATCGTGGCGCAGTCCGCGAATCAGCCGCGGTTGGGATGCGGCAGCGCGTTGACGCGACGGCGCACGGGCTGCAGCGCGCGGTTCGGCCACAGCACGTAGTTCGTGCGCGGGTCGAGCGGGTTGCCGAAGTAGGACACCCATACCTGAACGCCTTGCTCGGTCTCGGAAATGATCGCCGACACGGCGCGCGCGGCGGCCGAGGGCGACTTGAGCAGTTCGGCCAGCGCTTCCACGCCCTGTACGACGTGATGCTTGACTTCACTGAAGAGCGCGTATTGACGCATGGCGGAGAGCAGGCGTTGCGGCATGTATATGTGATGTCCTTCTGTTTTTGGCGAGTCGGTATGAGACCACACGGCCTCGGGTTTGTTCATTGGGGTATGCGCTGAGGAAGGCAACAAAATGTAGCGATGCGGTTCGTGCATCACTCGGGGCAGCCTGTAAATCACCCCGGCGCAAGCTCAGAGAGGACGGTACGCAACCTGTCGAGCGCCGGGTCGATGTCGAGCAAGTCGATTGCCCCGAAGCCGAACAATATGCCCGCGCATTGTTGCGGCCGCGTGGCAAAGAACGGGTCGAGCGTGGCAACCGACAGGTCCGCCAGCCGCGCCAGCGACACGAGTGTCTCGCCCGCCACCGGCACGCGCAGCCGCGCTGCGAGGTGAAAGCCCGCCGCCGACGGCAGCGGTTCCAGCCACGCCTGGAAATCCGCTTCCAGCCGTTCGAGAAGCCGCGCACGGCGCTGCGCGTGACGCGCATGGGAGCGTCGGATGTGGCGCATCAGATGCCCTTCGCCGATAAAACGCGCCAGCGCCTGCTGGACCAGCGTATTGGTATGCCAGTCCATCAGGTGCTTGACCTTGCGCGCCGCCGGTGCGAGCCACGGCGGCGGCACCACGTAGCCGCAGCGCAGGCTCGCCAGCATCGTCTTGGAGAAGGTGCCGAGATAGGCGACGCGGCCGGACCGGTCGAGCGTCTGCAGCGCCTCGAGCGCCTGCCCGCCGTAGCGGAATTCGCTGTCGTAGTCGTCCTCGATGATCACCGCGTGCCGGCGCGCGGCCCAGTCGAGCAGGGCCTGCCGGCGCGGCAGGCTCATCGGCACGCCCAGCGGCGACTGGTGCGAGGGCGTGACGTAGACCACCGCCGCATCGTCGGGCAGTGCGTCGACGACTAGCCCATGCAGATCCACCGGCACCGGCACCACGCGCGCGCTGCAACCGTGGAACATGGCGCGCGCCATCGGATAGCCGGGATCTTCCATCGCCACCACCGTGCCCGGTTCGACCAGCAGCCGTGCAAGCAGATCGATCCCCTGTTGCGCGCCGCTGGTCACGATGACCTCGGCCGGCGAGCACTGCACCCCGCGCGTGAAGGCGATATGGCGCACGATTGCGCGGCGCAGCGCCATGTCGCCCGAGGCATCGTCGGGGACCGAAGGATTGCTGCGCGCGGCGCGCAGGGCGTCGCGCACGCAGCGCGCCCAGTCGTCGTGCGGGAACCGCGTGGCGTCGGCCTGGCCGGGCTGGAAGGCGTAGCGCGGCGCGCCGGTGCCGGGCGGCATCAGCAGGGGCGTGTCGATGTCGAGCCAGCGGGCGACGGCCGGGGGCAGGACGACCTCTTGCGAGACCGATGCGGCCGGCCGGGCGAGCCCGGCGCCGACGTAGGTGCCGTCGCCCACGCGGGCTTGCAGCCAGCCTTCCGCCACCAGCAGTTCGTAGGCCGAGGTCACGGTCTTGCGCGCCACGCCGAGCTGCCCGGCCAGCAGGCGCGTGGGCGGCATGCGGTCGCCGGCGGCGAGGCGGCCTGCCTGCACGCCGTCGCGGATCTGGCTGGCGATCTGCGCGGTCAGGTCGCGGCCCGGGTCGAGGGTCAGGTGCAGTTCCATGGGCGGCTTGTTCGAATTGGTCTACCGGAATCTGCCGGAATTGGTCGTGTACGTAGCCAATGGCTCCCTCTATCTTAGGCACATGGGCGCCGCGCAGTGCGGCTCCCGGAAGTCACCAACCGAAGACACCAACCCCGATCAAGGAGCCAATCATGAAAAATCGCCTCGACTGGTACAAGGCCGCCCCCGACGCCTACAAGGCCATGGTGGGCCTCGAGACGTATATCGCCCGCACCGGACTCGAAGCCAGCCTGAAGGAACTGGTCAAGATCCGCGCCTCGCAGCTCAACGGCTGTGCCTTCTGCCTCGATATGCACACCGCCGACGCCCGCAAGCACGGCGAGAACGACCGCCGCCTCGCCGTGCTGCCGGCCTGGCGCGAGGTGGCGTGGTTCAACGCCCGCGAGCGCGCCGCGCTGGGCTGGACCGAGGCCCTGACGAAACTCACGCAGGGGGCCCCGTCGGACGAGGACTTCGCTGCGGTGCGCGAGGTATTCAACGACAAGGAAATCGCCGACCTGACGCTGCTGATCGCCGCCATCAACGCATGGAACCGCTTCGGCGTCGGCTTCACCCTGCAGCCGCCCGGACTGGGCTGACCGGGGCCTCCCGATCAGACCGATTGACAAGGACGGGGTGCCTGCTCTAGCGTGTGTTGCATATCGTGCACGTCGCGTGCACGTCGCCAGGGGGCATCATGGATGAGCCGCGCGTCAGACCGACATCCCGCCAGAAGCAGGCCGCCACGCGGGCGGCCTCGCAGTCAGCCAGGTCGGCCGCGAAGCCAGCCGCCGGCGCTGCCGTGAAGAAGGCGGCCGCGACGGCATCCAAACGCGCTATCAAGAAGGCCGCCCAGCCGGCGGCCCCGTCCTCGAACGGTGACAGCGCCGCCCGCCGCAGCCTTCCGCGCCGCGAGCATGCCGCGCTGGGCAACCTCGACCGCGATCCGATCGAGCTGCTCGATATCAGCAGCGCCGGCCGCGTGGCCGGGCTGGTCCCGCTGCGCTACGGCCGCATGCTGGAATCGCCCTTCGCGTTCTTCCGCGGCAGCGCGATCATCCAGGCGCACGACCTGGCCGGCACGCCCAACTCGGGCATCATCATCCAGATCGCCGGCGACTGCCATCTGTCCAACTTCGGCGGCTTTGCCTCGCCCGAGCGCAAGCTGCTGTTCGATCTCAACGATTTCGACGAGACCGCGCCGGGCCCTTGGGAATGGGACCTGAAGCGTCTGTCGGCCAGCCTGATGCTTGTGGCGCGCCACCTGCGCCACAAGCGCGGGGTGGGCCATGACCTCGTGTATGCCATGGTGCGCAGCTACCAGCAGCGCATGCAGGAGTACGCGCAGATGAGCCTGCTCGACACCTGGTACGACGCCATCAGCTTCGAGCGGCTGGTCGCCGAGACCGACGAGCCCGACGTGCAGAAGCGCATCCGCCGCGCCATGGAGCGCGCGGCCGACCGCACGCACCATTCACTGCTGTCGAAGCTGACGGAGGTGGTCGACGGCCGCATGCGCATGATCGACGCGCCGCCCCATGTGTTCCACATCCATGGCCACCACTCGCTGTTCGACCCCAAGGACGACTGGCTGCACCTGAAGGACCTCGACGAGAGCCGCGCCGTCAGTGCCACCCTCGACAAGGCGTTCAAGGACTATCTCGAATCGCTGGCACCCGACCGCCGCGAGTTGCTGAGCCATTTCAGGCGGCAGGACACCGCCTTCAAGGTGGTGGGCGTGGGCAGCGTCGGCACGCGCTGCCTCGCGCAACTGCTGCTCGACCCGGCGGGCGAGCCGCTTTTCCTGCAGATCAAGGAGGCCGACGTCTCGGTCATCTCGCGCTATTTCCGCAGCAAGACACCGGCGCACCAGGGCGAGCGCGTGGTGCAGGGCCAGCGGCTGATGCAGGCGGCCAGCGACCTCTTCCTCGGCTGGTTCAAGGGGCCGCGCGGGCGCTGCTTCTACGTACGCCAGCTGCGCGATATGAAACTGTCGGTGCAGATCGAACTCCTGGACGCCGAGATGCTCGGGCGCTACGCCGGCGTATGCGGCTGGGTGCTGGCGCGTGGCCACGCCAAGGCGGGCGGACGGGCGCGCGACATTGCCGCCTACCTGGGCCGGAGCGACAAGTTCGCCACTGCCATGGCCGCCTACGCCGATGGCTATGCCGACCAGGTCGAGCGCGACTACGGCAAATTCGTCGACGCGTGCCGCTCGGGCCGCTTGCAGGCGCGCTCCGATGCCGACATGGCACAGGATTTCAGGATCTGACCCAGGGCGCCCGGTTGCCATGCAGCTTCCGGACGCGCAACTTGCATCGCTGCCATCGCCCCCCATCTCTGCATTGCCAACTTGCCAGGAGTCCTGCCGATGACCGAAGACACCCTGCTGCAACTCATGGAGGAAGTCGAACGGGAAGACCCCATCGACTACGCCAACCTGCCGTTCGATGACGCCGCCCTGCGGGCGCTGGCCTGCCGTCTCATCGCGGAACGCTCCAGTCAGCTCGAAGCCTCGGGGTTGCCGACGGAAGCGCTGCTGGCCACCATGTGGGCCTCCACCGCCAAGCTGGTGCTGGAGAACATGGTGCTGAACGCCCGCCTGCTGACGCTGCAGGGCATGCCGGATGACGCCCGCGCGCTGATCGAGCGCATCGCGCGGCAGTCGCGCGGCGAGCCTGGCGAGGAACGCGGCGAAGACTAGAGAAGGTAGAGGCGGCATGTGCCCGGCACGCCGCTTCGTGTCGGGCCGTCCGCCTTTCGCTAAAATACCGGCTTTCGTCCGGCGCCCCCCGTCTCGCACATGCGAGCGCGACGCGCTGCCGGCTTGGAGGAATTCCGGTGATCAAGTGGATAATCGTCGCGGCCTATCTGGGTGCCATCCTGTATGTGCACTTCCGCGGCAAGGTAAGACTGCGCATCTGGCGCCAGTTATTGGACCATTCGGCGCTGGTCGCCCCGGTCAACTGCTTCATGTACATGTTCTCGGGGGTGCCGCGCACGCCGTACATCCCCGTCGACCGCTTCCCCGAGCTGGAAAAGCTGCGCGCCGCCTGGCCGCAGATCCGCGACGAGGGCCTGGCGCTCGGCCACAAGATCAAGGCGGCCGAGAAGAATGACGACGCCGGCTTCAATTCCTTCTTCAAGTACGGCTGGAAGCGCTTCTACCTGAAGTGGTACGAGGCGCAGCATCCGTCGGCCGAAGTGCTGTGCCCCAATACCGTGGCGCTGCTACGCGCGCTGCCGAGCGTGAAGGCGGCGATGTTCGCCGAACTGCCGCCGGGCGGCAAGCTCAATCCGCACCGCGATCCGTTTGCCGGCTCGCTGCGCTACCACCTGGGCCTGGCCACGCCGAACGACGACCGCTGCTGGATCGCCGTGGACGGCGAGCGCCATAGCTGGCGCGACGGGCAGGGCGTGGTGTTCGACGAGACCTACCTGCACTGGGCCGAGAACAAGAGCGACGCCAACCGCCTCATCCTGTTCTGCGATATCGAGCGCCCGATGCGCTTTGGCTGGGCCGCGAAGGTCAACCACTGGCTGGGCCGCAAGGTGATGACCGCCGCCAGTTCGCCCAACGACGAGCACGACCAGACCGGGGGGATCAACCGCCTGTTCCGCTTCGTCTGGCTGGGCGGCCAGTACCGCCGCAAGTTCAAGGCATGGAACAGGCCGCTGTACTACGTCACCAAGTTCGGCCTGATTGCCGCCGGCATCGCGCTGATCGTGTTCCTCTGATCCCGACGCGGGGCGTTCAGCCCCGCCGCTCGCTTGCCACCGTCTCGTAGTGCGCCCGCTTGGCGGCGTACATGCGCGCATCGGCCAGCTTGACCGTGTCGGTCAGGTGGCCGCCCTGGTGGCACGTGGCCGACCCGATCGCGAAGCTCAGCGCGGTGCCGGGGTAGAACTGGTTGTTCAGCACCACCACCTTCTCGATCTGGTCGACGACCGTCGCCACGGAGCGCTCGTCGCCGCCCGGCAGCAGGACCATGAACTCGTCGCCGCCGACGCGCGCGATGCAGGCCTGCTCTCCCACCGCCTTCTTCAGCACCTCGCCCGCGCGTCGCAGCAGCGCGTCGCCGTCGCCGTGGCCGTACTGGTCGTTGACTGCCTTCAGGCCATTCAGGTCCAGTGCCACCACGCTGACCGGCCACGGGCCCTTGCGGCCGAGCCTGGCGAGTTCGTCCTCGTAGTAGGCGCGGTTGTAGAGCTTGGTCAGCACGTCGTGCTTGCCGAGGAATTCGACGTAGGCCTCGGCCTTCTTGCGCGCGGTGATGTCGGTCAGCGAGACCAGCACCTTGTCCCAGTCCGCCTCGTGGCCGGGGAAGACCGACCACTGCATGAAGACTTCCACCGCGCGGCCGTCGAGCGCGTAGTTGCAGACCTCGCGCTGCTGCCACAGCTTCTCGTGCCAGAGGTCGACCAGCTGCTCGGCGAAATGGTGGCGCATGTCGTCGCGGAACACGTCGCCCAGGCGCGTCAGCAGGATCTCCTTCGACGGCGCGGCGAACATCTGCAGGGTCTGCTGGTTGACGTCGAGCACGCGGATTTCCTGCATGCAGCGCGAGACGAAATCCGGATGCACGTTGAGGAAGGTGCGGAAGTCGGTGATGCCGGCCGCGCGCACCTCCTCCAGCAGCATGCGCACGGCGCTGAAGTCCTCCACCCAGAGCGAGACCGGCGAATGCTCGAACAGGCCGAGCGAATACTGGTCGCTGCGGCGCAGGTCGCGCTCGGTGCGCACGCGTTCGGTGATGTCGTCGACCGACAGCAGCACGCGCGCCCAGGTGTCCTCGTGACCGGGCATGACGGTGGCGTCGAGGCAAATGTCGAGCCGCTGGCCGTCGAGCGTGTAGTTGACGGTCTGGCTGGCGAAGTGGTTCTGGCCGTCCCAGAGCTGGCCGAGTTCTTCCACGTGCTGGTCGAACATGTCGTCGCGCAGGATGGCGTCGAGGTTGCCCACGAGGTCGTCGAGATCGGCGGCGTGGAAAAGGTCGAGCGTGCGCTGGTTGACGGCCAGCACGCGGATCAGCGAGGAACAGTACGCCACCTCGGCCGGATTCGCGCGCAGGTAGGCGCGCAGGTCGGTCAGGCCGGCGGCACGCAGGTTCTTGAAATGGGCGCGTACGGCGCTGAAGTCTTCCAGCCACAGCGACACGGGGGCGAGCTGGAACAGGCTTGCGTAATCCTCTGCAACGGGCGCGGCTTGGGCGCTGAGTACGGCCATCTGTCTTTGTATCCTTGTTATTCCGGGCGGCGCGCCTGCGTTTCGGGGTATCTGGGGGGCTGCTGGGGGGGCTACTGGGGGCTGCGGGGGCGCCAACGCGACAGCATAAGGCCAGCCGGGCCGGATTGGGGAGGAGGGACGTCTCAGTGTTGCAAAAGTGGCGCAGGCGGCCCGGACCGCCGTCAGTTGGCGCGCTTCGGGCGCGGGTGTGGCTGGAATCGGCTGGAATCCGGGAAAACCCGCTAGAATTGCGCTCCGGCCGGGAATCCAAAGGATTCCCGCCGCTTGTTTCCGCCATGTTCCGGGCCGCTCTCCGCCACAGGGGAGCCGGTCGTTCCGGCTGCGATTGCAGTCGCCCCCTCCGCAGGTTTCCCATGCTACGTCTGTCCGAACTCAAGCTCTCCCTCGATCACACCGAAGCCGATCTCGAGGCCGCCGTGCGCGCCGCCCTCGCGCAGATCGGGGTCAGGCACGACGGGATGGTGCAGTTCACCGTCTTCCGCCGCGCCCACGATGCCCGCAAGCGCAGCGACATCAAGCTCACCTACATCATCGACATCGAGGTCGCGGACGAGGCCGCCGCGCTCAAGCGCATGGCGGGCAAGCCGAACTGGAGCGTGACGCCGGACATGACGTACCGCTTCGTTGCCCAGGCCCCGGCCGGCGGCACCGCGCCGCGGCCGGTGGTGATCGGCATGGGCCCCTGCGGCCTGCTGGCCGGGCTGCTCCTCGCGCAGATGGGCTTCCGCCCGATCATCCTGGAACGCGGCAAGGAAGTGCGGGAGCGGACCCGCGACACCTTCGGCCTGTGGCGCAAGAGCGTGCTGAACCCGGAGTCGAACGTACAGTTCGGCGAGGGCGGGGCGGGGACGTTCTCCGACGGCAAGCTCTACAGCCAGATCAAGGACCCCAAGCACTACGGCCGCAAGGTGCTCGACGAGTTCGTGCGGGCCGGTGCGCCCGAGGACATCCTCTACAAGGCGCGCCCGCATATCGGCACGTTCCGGCTCGTCAGCATGGTGGAGAAGATGCGCGCCGAGATCCGCGAACTCGGCGGCGAAGTGCGTTTCGAGACGCGCGTGGACGACTTCGACATCGACGGCGGCAAGCTGCGCGGCCTGAAGCTGTCGACCGGCGAATACCTGCCGGCGGAGCACGTCATCCTGGCCGTGGGCCACAGCGCGCGCGACACTTTCCACGCGTTGCACGACCGCGGCGTCTTCATGGAGGCCAAGCCGTTCTCGCTGGGCTTCCGCATCGAGCATCCGCAGGGCCTGATCAACCGCAGCCGCTTCGGCAAGTTCGCCGGCAACAAGCTGCTGGGCGCGGCGGACTACAAGGTCGTGCACCACTGTTCCAATGGCCGCTCGGTCTACAGCTTCTGCATGTGCCCGGGCGGCACGGTGGTGGCGGCAGCGTCGGAGCCGGGGCGCGTGGTGACCAACGGCATGAGCCAGTACAAGCGGGCCGAGCGCAATGCCAATGCCGGCATCGTGGTCGGCATCACGCCGGCGGACTATCCGGGCGGGCCGCTGGCCGGCATCGAGTTCCAGCGCAAGTGGGAGGAGCGCGCCTTCGAGCTGGGCGGGCGCAACTACAGCGCGCCGGGCCAACTGGTGGGCGACTTCATCGCGGGACGGCCGTCGACCTCGCTGGGTTCGGTCGAGCCTTCGTACAAGCCGGGCGTGACGCCGACCGACCTGAGCACGGCGCTGCCCGACTACGTCATCGCGGCCATCCGCGAGGCGCTGCCGGAACTGGACAAGAAGATCGCCGGGTTTGCCATGCATGACGCGGTGCTGACCGGCGTGGAAACGCGCACGTCGTCGCCGCTGCGCATCGAGCGCAAGGCCGACTACCAGAGCGTGAATGTCGAGGGCCTGTATCCGGCCGGCGAGGGTGCCGGCTATGCGGGCGGGATCTACTCGGCGGCGATCGACGGCATTGAAGTCGCCCAGGCCGTTGCACTGGCCATCGTCAACGGCCGGTAAGAGACCGCTTCAGAAGGATTCTGGCGTCGTTGTGCGGCCTTGCCGTGCCACTTGCACTGGCTGCGGCCGCACGCCTGGCCAGAACCGCTTCGCTTCCTTCTGAAGCAGTCTCTAAGCAAGGTACGCCGCCGCGCCCAGCCCCGCGGCGCGGCCGGTGGCGAAGCACGCCGTCAGCAGGTAGCCGCCGGTCGGCGCCTCCCAGTCCAGCATCTCGCCCGCGCAGAAGACGCCGGGCAGGGCCCCGAGCATCAGGCCGGCATCCATCGCTTCGAACGGCACGCCGCCGGCGCTGCTGATGACTTCGTCGATGGGCCGCGCGCGTTCCAGCCGCAAGGGCAGGGCCTTGATGGCGGCGGCCAGTGCCGCCGGGTCCTGCATCGTCTCGCGCGGCAGGCATTCGCGCAGCAATCCCGCTTTCACCCCCGTCATGCCGAGCCGGCTTTGCAGATGGCTCGATATCGAGCGCGCCCCGCGCGGGTGCGTCACTTCCGCCGCCACGCGCTCGGCGCTCAGGCCGGGCGCGAGGTCGAGACGGATCACGGCGTGGCCGTCGGCTTCGATCACGTCGCGCGCGGGTGCGGACATGGCGTAGACGAGGCTGCCCTCGATGCCCTGTTCCGAGATGACGAATTCGCCCTGGCGGTAGTGCGCGGTGCCGTCCGGCCCGGTCACGCCGATGGCGACGGACTTGACCGGCTCGCCGGCGAAGCGCGTGCGGAAATGCTCGCTCCAGGCTACGTCGAAGCCGCAGTTGGCCGGCCGCAGCGGGGCGACGTCCACGCCGCGTGCGGCGAGCAGCGGCACCCAGGCGGCGTCGGAGCCGAGCCGGGCCCAGCTTGCGCCGCCGAGCGCGAGCACGGTGGCGCGGGCCGGCACGATGATGTCGCCTGAAGGCGTGGCGAAGTGGAGAGCGTCCCCCTCCCATCCGAGCCAGCGGTGGCGCATGTGGAAGCGCACGCCAGCCTCGCGCAGCCGATGCAGCCACGCGCGCAGCAGCGGCGCGGCCTTCATGTCGGTGGGGAACACGCGGCCGGAGCTGCCGACGAAGGTCTCGATGCCGAGGCCGTGCGCCCAGTCACGCAGGTCGCCCGCGCCGAAGTTGGCCAGCAGTGGAGCCAGGTCGGCGCTGCGCGGGCCGAAGCGGGCGAGGAAGGCGCCGGCGTCTTCGGCGTGCGTGAGGTTCATGCCGCTCTTGCCGGCCATCAGGAACTTGCGGCCGACCGAGGGCATGGCGTCGAACACGTCCACCTGCACGCCGCGCGCGGCCAGCATCTCGGCGGCCATCAGCCCGGCGGGACCGCCGCCGATGACGACGGCTTGCACGGGGGTGGTGGGGGTGGAATCGGGGGGCGTGGACATCGCGTGGAGAGCAGGGGGGATCACGGCGGATTATACGGGTGCAAGCCGGGTGCAAGCGGGGTGCAAGCCGGATGGCGAGGGGCCAGGGCGGTAGAATGGCGGCTTCCGCAGTCACCCTCGCAGTCCCATGTCACAGCATCCCGACCACGACGCCATCGTCGCCGCCACCCGCCACTGGCTGTCGCGCGCGGTCATCGGGCTGAACCTGTGCCCGTTCGCGCGCAGCGTCTACGTGAAGGACCAGGTGCGCTACGCCGTCACCACGGCCACCGCGATGCCGGACCTGCTCGAGGTGGTGGAGAACGAGCTGAAGCTGCTGGCCGAGGCCGATCCGGCGCAGGTCGATACCACGCTCATCGTCATCCCCGACGCGCTGCAGGATTTCCTCGAATACAACGACTTCCTCTTCTTCGCCGAACGCCTGCTCGGTAGCCTGCGCCTGTCGGGCACGCTGCAGATCGCCAGCTTCCACCCGCAATACCAGTTCAGCGGCACGGACGCGGACGACGTCGGCAACCTCACCAACCGCGCGCCCTGTCCCACGCTGCACCTGATCCGCGAGGCGAGCATCGCCCGCGCCGTGGAGGCCTTCCCGGATGCGGCCGATATCTACGAACGCAACCAGGCCGTGATGCATGCCCTCGGCCGCGAGGGCTATGACGCGTGGATGCGTGGCACGGGCGAGGACGACGAACTGCCCGAGGCGCTCAAGTCGCTGGGCCCGCTCAAGCCGACCCGGAACGGCTGACGCGCCGGCCTGCGCCGCATCCTGCGGCGGCTGAGCCGAAAATCCGAATTTCCCTGCAAGACGTGTCGACACTTTCCTGCTGACGCGCATCGCTGCCGTCCCTATTCTTGCTGCGTCGATTTGGCCGCGCAGGATCGAGGACGACGTGACGGACACGCAGGCGCTGCATGCATTGGTGAGGCAGGCATTCCACGGCGAGTGCCTTGCGCTTGCACCTGCCCGGGGCGGGCAAGGCAGGCGCTGGCCGGCATACCGGTTGCCGCCATGGCTGGGGGCCGGCGTGATCGGCGTGGTCCTCGTCTTGCTCGGCGCGCTCTACGCGTGGGCCGAGGTCAGCCTCTGGCGCAAGGACTACGCGGCGGCGCGGCGCACCGAGATGGCGGGGGTGGTGACACAGTCCGCGCCGGCGCGGCTGTACCTGAAGGCCCTGCTGCAGGAAGAACTGGCACGTGGCCTCGTGACGGTCCACGCGGGCAGCGCACGCAGCACCGTGGTGTTCCGCGGCGACGACATGTTCGCCAGCGGCGAGGCCGAGGTCGGACGGAAGATGTTGCCGGCGCTGGACAAGCTCGCCGGCGCACTCAGCCTGGCAACCGGCATGGTGCTGGTGATCGGCCATACCGACAGCGATCCCATTACCACCGCACCCTTTGCGTCCAACCAGGAGTTGTCGGAAAGACGTGCCGCCGCGGTCGGCGAATACCTGGCCAGCCAAGGGGTGCCGCGCAGCCGGCTGGAATACGTCGGCAAGGGCGACAGCGAACCGCTGACCGGCAACGCGACACCGAAGGCGCGTGCCGCCAATCGCCGCGTGGAAATCGTCCTGATCCGGTAGGGACCGCTTTGCCTGGGGCGCTGCCGTGTTCAGGCCGGCACGAAAAACCGTTCCCGCATCTCGTCCAATCCAAGCGTCTCCAGCACATTCGCCAGCCGCTCGGCCGGGCGGCGGCGCGGCAGGTCCTTGTAGTGGGCGATGATCAGCTCGTTCTTCATCGAGTGTTCCCAGCCCACCAGCTCGGTCACGCTGACCTGGTAGCCGTGCGCCTCCAGTTGCAGGCAGCGCAGCACGTTGGTCAGCTGGCTGCCGAACTCGCGCGTGTGCAGCGGATGGCGCCAGATCTCCGTGAGCGGATTGCCGGCCAGCAGGCGGCCCTTGTTCTGCCGCAGCACCGAGGCGACCTCGGCCTGGCAGCACGGTACCAGCACGATGAAACGCGCCTGCTTGGCGAGCGCGAAACGGAGGGCGTCGTCGGTGGCGGTATTGCAGGCATGCAGCGCCGTGACCATGTCGACGGTCTCGGGCAGTTCCTTCGACGTGATCGAGTCGGCCACCGACAGGTTGAGGAACGACATCCCCTTGAAGCCGGCGCGCGCGGCCAGGTCCTGCGAACTCGTCACCAGTTCCGGGCGGGTCTCGATGCCGAAGATGTGCGAGTCGTCCTGCAGGTCCTTGAAGAACAGGTCGTACAGGATGAAGCCGAGATACGACTTGCCGGCGCCATGGTCGACCAGCGTGACGCGGCCGCGCTCGTCCTTGATCTCGCGCAGCAGCGGTTCGATGAACTGGAAGAGGTGGTAGACCTGCTTGAGCTTGCGGCGGCTGTCCTGGTTCATCTTGCCGTCGCGGGTCAGGATGTGCAGCGCCTTGAGCAGTTCGACCGATTGGCCGGGGCGGATTTCGTGGGTCTTGTTTGACATGACTGCGGGGTCACACGGGGACGCCTGAGGCGCGCAAGGCGACAGTTTAGCCTGCCGCGCGCGCTCAAGCTTTCCGGCACCCCTGCCGATAGTCAGGCGCGCGGACTGCATCCGCACCGCGCACGAGCCAATCCTTCCAACCGATGCCACCAACCGCTGGGGACGCATGACCTTCGATTCGGCGCTGCAACTGAGCCTCGGGGAGCCGGCCGGGGCACTTCACGCATCCTTCCAGCCGCAACCCCTCATGCCGGTGCCGGACCGTCCCGCGCTCATGGCGGCGCTGGCGGCGCATGGCTGGCGCGGGGCCCGGCTCGACGAAGCTGCGGTGGCCGCCTTCCTTGCGGCCTGCGCGCAAGCGATCCGCGCGCTGGAACCCGACGCGGCCCTGCCGGCGGACGAGGGGGACGAGGTGGGCGGGACCGAGGCCGTGCCACCCCTGCAGCCGCCTCCGCCCGTCGAGGCCGTCATCGGTGCCGTGCTCGACGGCGAATTCACCCTCGACATCCCGCCCGACAGCCTGGCGGTGCAACTAACCCTGGTCCCCCCGCAGGGTGGCCGCCCGGTCGCCGTGGAGGCCGTCCGCCAGGCCCTGGCCCAGCGCGGCGTGACCGTCCCCCTGCTGCCGGGCGTGCTCGACAGCGCCGTCAGCGCCGGCGCCTGCGAGCGCACCGTCATCGCCGCCGGCCATGCGGCCATCCCCGGCAAGCCGGTCCGTTTCATCGACCTGACCGGGGCGGTGAAGCGCAACGTGGCCGACGACAACAGCCGCGTCGACCTGCGCGACCTGGGTACGCTGGTGCTCGTCAGTCCCGGCAATCCGCTGATGCGGCGCCTCCCGCCCGAGCCCGGCGTGGACGGGGTGGACGTCTTCGGCAGGACGCTCCCCGCGCCGCCCGTGCAGGATCTGCGCTTCGGCGGCGACCTGGGCGGCGCCGCCATCGACCCGGCCGACGCCGACCTGCTGGTCGCGGCCATCGCCGGGGCGCCGCACGTGGGGCCGCAGGGCGTGTCGGTGAGCCCGGTGGTGGAGGTGAAGTCGGTCGACCTGCACTCCGGCAACGTTGCCTTCGACGGCACGCTGCAGGTGGCAGGCGACATCCGCAGCGGCATGTCGGTCAGGGTGACGGGCGACGTGCTCGTCAAGGGCACCATCGAGGCGGCGCGCGTGGAGGCGGGCGGCGACGTGGTGGTGCAGGGCGGCATCATCGGCAAGGCCGAGACGGTGCATGCCACATACGGCGGGGCGGTCGACACCGCCGTGATCCGTTGCCAGGGCAAGCTGCAGGCCCGCTTCATCGAGAACGCCGTGGTGCAGGCGGGCACCGACGTGGTGGTCGCCAGCGGCATCCGCCATAGCGACGTGGCCGCCGGCGCCAGCGTGCTGGTGGGTCCGCCGCGTTCGGGGCAGGGCAGCATCAGCGGCGGCCGCACGCGGGCGCTGCTGGCCGTGCGCGCCGGTGTGCTGGGCGCCGTGGCGGGTCCGGATACGCTGGTGCAGGTCGGCGTGAATCCCTACGCCGAGTCGCAGCGGCTGGCGCTGGAGGCCCGGCGCCGCGCGCTGGAAGACGAACTCGGCAAGCTGCGGCAACTCGTGGCGTTCTTCACCCAGCATCCGGAACGGGCGCCCGGCGACCTTGCCGAAAAGACCGTCGCCACGCAGGCTCACGTGGACGAGGAGATGGCCACGCTCGACGCCGAACTGGCCCGGCTCGCCGCCCGGCAGGTCGCGCCCGCCGACGCCGTGATCGAAGCCGGCCGGCGCCTGCATGGCGGCGTGGTGCTGCGGGTGGGCGCGCGCAGCCTGCCCATCGTCGAGGACCGCGTGGGCGGGACGGCGCGCATCGTCGAGGACAAGGTCGCCCTGACCTGATCCGGATGCGGCGCCGCCGCCACACCGATCCGGAAAGAGAAAACCCCGGCGCAAGGCCGGGGTAGAAAATGATGCCGTACGGGCGGGGTCGCAGTCCGCCCGCGCTGACAGGTTGCGCGACCCTGGGCGCGCCTGCATCCCGCAATTGGGGGAAACATGCGCATCAGGGTTTGTCCGGAGATCCGCCCCCTCTGCTCCCGCGATCTCCCCGCCACGCGGGTTTTCCCCCTCCGTCGTCCCCCGGTACCGCCCCCCCGGTCAGGGTAGTGTGATCGCCCCCCGCCGTCACGATCATTGCAACACCGAGGCATCGCCGCGACCAGACGCGCGATGCCGGATCGACCAACCGGAGGGGATCAAGTGCAAGTCGTTCGCAATGTCTATCGTGAAGATCACGAGCAGTTCCGCACCACGGTGCGCCGCTTCCTGGAGAAGGAATGCGTGCCGCGCCAGGAGCAGTGGTGGGCGGACGGCATCGTGGACCGTGAAACCTGGCAGAAGGCCGGCCGCGAAGGCCTGCTGTGCACGGCCCTGCCGGAAGAGTACGGCGGCGGCGGCGGCGACTTCGGCCATGCGGCCATCATCGCCGAGGAAATGGCCTACACCGGCTGCAGCGTCTCGTTCGGCCTGCATTCGGACATCGTCGCCCCGTACATCACGCACCTCGGCACCGAAGAACAGAAGCAGCGCTGGCTGCCGAAGATCTGCGCCGGCGAGACCATCCTGGCCGTGGCCATCACCGAGCCGGGCGGCGGCTCCGACGTCAAGGCCTGCCGCACGACCGCCGTGCGCGACGGCGACGAGTGGGTCATCAACGGTTCGAAGACCTTCATCTCGAACGGCTTCATCTCCGACATGGTGATGGTGGTCTGCAAGACCGATCCGTCGGCCGGCGCCAAGGGCATCAGCCTGATCATGGTCGAGACCGACCGCGAAGGCTTCCGCCGCGGCCGCAAGCTGCACAAGGTCGGGATGCACTCGCAGGACACCGCCGAGCTGTTCTTCGACAACGTGCGCGTGCCGGCAACCAACCTGCTGGGCGAGGAGAACAAGGGCTTCGGCTACCTGATGCGCGACCTGGCCCAGGAGCGCTTCATCATCGCCGTGACGGCCGCCGCCAAGCTGGAGCGCCTGCTCGAGCAGACCATCGAGTACGTGAAGGACCGCAAGGCCTTCGGCCAGACCGTGTGGGATTTCCAGAACACCAAGTTCAAGCTCGCCGACATCAAGGCCAACTCCGTCGCGCTGCGCACCATGGTGGACTACTACCTGAAGGAGCACATGACGCGCCGCCTGACGGGCGAGGAGGCTTCCATCGCGAAGCTGCACTCGACGGAAGTGCTGTGGAAGTGCATCGACGACATGGTCCAGCTCCACGGCGGCTACGGCTACATGCTGGAGTACCCGATTGCCCGCGCCTTCGTCGACATGCGCGTCTCGCGCGTCTACGGCGGCTCGAACGAAGTCATGCGCGAACTCATCTCGCGCAAGCTGTAAATCCAGATTACCCGAACGAATTTCCCAGGAGACACACATGTCCAAAGTAGTCGTTGCCGGCGTCGGCATGATTCCGTTCAAGAAGCCGGGCCAGAGCGAGTCGTACTCCGTGATGGGCTCGACCGCCGCAAAGCTGGCGCTCGAAGACGCGGGCCTGCCGTACGACAAGATCCAGCAGGCCTTCGTCGGCTACGTGTACGGCGACTCGACCTGTGGCCAGGCCGCGCTGTACAAGGTCGGCATCACGGGTATTCCGATCGTCAACGTCAACAACAACTGCTCGACCGGCTCGTCGGCCCTGTTCCTGGCCCGCCAGGCCGTGGAAAGCGGCGCGGTGGAATGCGCGCTGGCGCTGGGTTTCGAATTCATGCAGCCGGGCGCGCTCGGCAGCAAGTGGACGGACCGTGAAGGTGCGCTGGACGCCTTCACGCACATCGCCAACCCGATGATCACGGATGCCGTGGAAGCCGGCGTGCCGCGTGCGCTGACGCTGTTCGGCGGCGCCGGCCGCGAGCACATGCAGAAGTACGGCACCAAGCTGGAAACCTTCGCCAAGATCCGCGCCAAGGCCAGCCGCCACGCCGCCAACAACCCGCTGTCGGTGTTCCGCACGGTCGTCACGGAAGAAGACGTGATGGCCGAGAAGGTGATGTGGCCGGGCGTGATGACCCGCTCGATGGCCTGCCCGCCGACCTGCGGCGCCGCTGCCGCCATCGTCTGCACGGAAGCCTTCGCGAAGAAGCACAACCTCCGCACCGACGTGCGCATCCTGGCCCAGTCGATGACCACCGACGTGCCGTCGAGCTTCGAGCCGGCGTCGATGATCAGCCTGGTGGGTTTCCACATGGCCGAGAAGGGCGCCAAGTCGGTGTACGAGCAGGCTGGCGTGAGCCCGTCGGACATCCAGGTCTGCGAACTGCACGACTGCTTCGCGCAGAACGAACTGCTGACCTACGAATCGCTGGGCTTCGCCAAGGTCGGCGAGGGCGAGAAGATGGTGCTCGACGGTGACAACACCTACGGCGGCAAGGTCGTGATCAACCCGTCGGGCGGCCTGCTGTCGAAGGGCCACCCGCTGGGCGCCACCGGCCTGGCCCAGTGCTTCGAACTGACCCGCCAGATTCGCGGCACCGCCCAGGCCACGCAAGTGGAAGGCGGCGTGAACCTCGCGCTGCAACACAACCTCGGCCTCGGCGGCGCCTGCGTGGTGACGCTGTACGGTCGCGGTTGATCCTGATAATGGGGCGGACGGGCAGTCCGGCCGCTCCACTCACTCGCTGGAGATTTTCAGATGGCTGACAAAAGCATGATTGGGACGGACCTGGGCAAGGGTTCAGTCGACGTGGAAAAAGGGCGCCTGCGCTTCTTCGCCAAGGCCACCGGTGAGACCAACCCGGTCTACATCGACGAGGCCGCCGCGCGTGACGCCGGCCACCGCTCGCTGCCGGTGCCGCCGACCTTCCTGATGTGCCTGAACAGCGATGTGTCGAACGCCTCGGGCATCGACCGCATGAAGGTGCTGCAACTGGACCTCGGCCGCATCCTGCACGCCGAGCAGGCCTTCGACTACCACAAGATGGCCTACGCCGGCGACGTGCTGCACTTCGCCACGACGCTGACCGACGTCTATGACAAGAAGGGCGGCGCGCTGCACTTCGTGGTCAGTGAAACCAAGGTCACGAACCAGAACGGCGAACACGTGGCCGACCTGCGCAGCACCCTGGTGGAACGCCGCGGTTAATCGTCGACAAGGAAAATAGAGAATCATGCAAGCACCCCGTTTCGACGATGTGAAGGTTGGCGACAAGCTGCCCGCGCTGGCCCTGCCGGCCATCAACCGCACCACGCTGGCCCTGTACTGCGGCGCCTCCGGCGACCACAACCCGATCCATATCGACATCGACTTCGCCCGCAAGTCGCGCATGCCGGACGTGTTCGCGCACGGCATGCTGTCGGCCGCCTACCTCGGCCGCCTGCTGACAGCCTGGGTCCCGCAGACCGCGGTGCGCAACGTGGCGATCCGCTTCACCGGCATCACGCACCTGGGCAACCAGCCGACCTGCACCGGCGAGATCGTCGAGAAGTTCGAGGCCAACGGCGAGAAGCGCGTCAAGGTGGCGATGAAGTGCACGAACCAGTTTGGCGAAGACAAGCTGGTGGGTGAGGCTGTCGTCGCGCTGAACTGACCACTGTCTTTCGCCCCTCTCCCTCCGGGAGAGGGGCGGGGGTGAGGGCAGGCGGTACAACAGGCGATATCGTCTGACGATGCGCCAGCCCTCACCCCCAACCCCTCTGCCAGGGGGAGAGGGGAGTCAACCATCGACATCCGCATACGTAAGAAGGAAGAGACAAATGACCAAGCTCGCAGGCAAGTCCGCCATCGTTACCGGCTCGGGCCGTGGCATCGGCCGTGAAGTGGCCCTGAAGCTGGCGTCCGAAGGCGCCCGTGTGGTGGTGAACGACCTCGACGCCGATCCGGCCAACGAAGTCGTCGAACTGATCAAGTCGCAAGGCGGCGAGGCCGTGGCCTGCGTCGGCAGCGTGACCGCTCCCGACTTCGCCGACCGCCTGATCGGTACGACCGTGAAGAACTTCAAGGGCATCGACATCATCGTCAACAACGCCGGCTTCACCTGGGACAACGTCATCCAGAAGATGACCGACGAACAGTGGTACGCCATCATCGACTGCCACCTGACCGCCCCGTTCCGCATCCTGCGCGCCGCCCAGCCGATCATCTCGGCCGCCGCCAAGGCCGAAGCCGCCGAAGGCCGCGAAGTGTTCCGCAAGATCGTCAACATCTCGTCGGGCGCCGCCGGTGGCAACGCCGGCCAGTCGAACTACTCGTCGGCCAAGGCCGGTATCCTGGGCATGACCAAGACCCTGGCGAAGGAGTGGGGCCGCCTGAAGGTCAACGTCAACGCCGTCGCCTTCGGCCTGATCGAAACCCGCCTGACGCAGGCGCTGGCCGGCGCCGAGAGCAAGACCGTCAACATCGAAGGCCGCGAGATCAAGGTCGGCGTGCAGCAGGCCATGCTGGACGGCGCCAGCCGCGTGATCCCGCTGGGCCGCGCCGGCAAGCCGGAAGAGGCCGCGGGTGCCGTGTACCTGTTCTGCACGCCCGAGTCGAACTTCCTGTCGGGCCAGGTCATGTACTGCGGCGGTGGCCCGGGCGCAAACTTCTGATCGGTTTTTGCGCTATCCTGCCCGCCCTTTCGTGGCGGGCAGCTGTCCTTTGTGTGACGAAAGCGGCCCGCCCAGAGGCCGCCTCGCCCCGCTCCCGGGGAAGCAGTATCAAGGAGAGACTTTCATGTACATGACCCAAGGGCTGCACCGTTCCATGCAGCAGCGGCCCAACCAGGTGGCGATCCGCTACATGGGGCGCGACACCACCTACGCCGAACTGGGGTCGCGCGTGGCGCGGCTGGCGGCCGCCCTGCGCAAGCTCGGCGTGCAGGAGGGCGACCGCGTCGCCATGTTCTCGCTGAACTCGGCGCGCTACATCGAGTACTACATGGCCGTGCCCTGGGCCGGCGCGGTGCTGAACCCGGTCAACATCCGCTGGAGCGCAGCCGAGATCCTGTACTCGTTCGAGGATTCCCAGACCTCGGTGCTGATCGTCGACGACAATTTCAAGGCCGTCGCTGCCAAGGTGGCGGCGGACTGCAAGCACATCCGCCACGTGATCTACGCGGGCGACGGCGAGACGCCGAAGGGCATGCTCAACTACGAGGCCCTGATCGACGACAGCCAGCCGGTGGAAGACTTCCATCGCCACGGCAACGACTTGGCCGGCATCTTCTACACGGGCGGCACCACCGGCTTTCCCAAGGGGGTGATGCTCAGCCACAACAACCTGGTGGCGTCGGCTTGCAACTCGATCATGGCGGGCACCATGGCCAGGGACGCGCGTGTCCTGCTGGTCATGCCGATGTTCCACCTGGCCTGCTTCGCTACCATCAACGGCATCTTCCTGGCGGGCGGCACGCACGTGGTGATGGCGTCCTACGATCCGGGCCGCGCGCTGGAGGTCATTGCCGACAGCCGCGTCACCGACGTGCTGCTGGCGCCGACCATGATCCAGATGGCGCTCGACTGGCTGGAGCAGAACCCCGAGCAGGCCGCGCGCCTCGACCTGTCGTCGCTGCAGAACCTGCGCTATGGCGCGTCGCCGATGTCGCTCGCGCTGATGAACCGGGCACGGGCCGCGTTCCCGAGCGCCGGCTTCGCGCAGGGCTACGGCATGACCGAGATGTCGCCGGTGGTCACGCTGCTGGGGCCGGAATATCACAACGAAGAAGGGCTGCGCAGCGGCAAGATGGGCTCGGTCGGCAAGCCGGCGCACCTGATCGAAGTGAAGATTGTCGATGCGGAAGACAACGAAGTGCCGCGTGGCACGGTGGGCGAGATCTGCGCGCGCGGTCCCGGCGTCATGCTCGGCTACTGGAACAAGCCCGAGGCCACCGCCGAGGCCATCCGCAACGGCTGGATGCATACCGGCGACGGCGGCTACATGGACGAAGACGGCTTCGTCTTCCTGTGCGACCGCCTGAAGGATATGATCATCTCCGGCGGCGAGAACGTGTACTCGGCGGAAGTCGAGGCCGCGCTGGCCAGCCATCCGGCGGTGGGCATGTCGGCGGTGATCGGCGTGCCGCACGAGAAGTGGGGCGAGTCGGTGCACGCGGTGATCATGCTGAAGCCGGGCGCGCAGACGGACCTGGAGTCGATCCAGGCGCACTGCCGCGAACGGATCGCCAGCTACAAGATCCCGCGCAGCCTGGAGTTCCGCGAAGCCCTGCCGATGTCGAGCGTGGGCAAGATCCTGAAGGTGGAGTTGCGCAAGGAATACTGGAAGAAGTGACCATTCCGGTCCGATTTGCGATAGGAAGAGGCTGGCGTCCGCAAGGACGCCAGCCTCTTTTTTCTCAGAACAACCATAACGAGGAGACACATGACGATGAACATCCCGCGGGCGCTGACGCCCTTCGAAGGCTGCGACATCCGCACGCTGGTCGACGGCCAGGCCGAGCGTTTCGGCAGCCGTCGCTTCCTGACCTGGGAGCCCTATGAAGGCGAGGGCCGCACCTGGACCTACGCCCAGTTCGCCGACACGCTGCGCCGCTTCGCGGCCGGCCTGCAGGCACGCGGCGTCAAGCCCGGCGAGCGCGTGCTGGTCCATCTCGACAACTGCCCCGAGTCGGTCATTGCCTGGCTCGGCTGCGCCTATGCCGGCGCGGTGGCGGTCACCACCAATGCCCGCTCCAGCCAGGACGAACTGGCCTACTTCGCCGCGCATAGCGGCGCCGTGGCCGGCATCACCCAGCCGCGCTTCGCCGCGCTGATGGCCGCCGCCGCGCCGCAACTGCGCTGGCAGGTGGTGACCCGGACCGACAATGGCGCGCCGGCGCAGGCCGACGTCTCTGCCTTCGAGCCGTTCGGCGCCATCGACGCCGATCCCGACACGCTGGCCGAACGCCCGCGCGACCCGTGGGCGCCATTCAGCATCCAGTACACCTCGGGCACCACCTCGCGCCCCAAGGCCGTGCTGTGGACGCATGCCAACGCGATGTGGGGCGCCCGCGTCAATGCCGACCATGAGGACCTGCGCCAGGACGACGTCCACATGGTGCAGTTGCCGCTGTTCCACACCAATGCGCAGGCCTATTCGATCCTCGCGTCGCTGTGGGTGGGCGCCCGCTCGGTGCTGGTGCCGAAGTTCTCGGGATCGCGCTTCTGGGACCTGTCGCTCAAGCACGGCTGCACGTGGGCGTCGATGATTCCGTTCTTCGTGCGCGCGCTGCTCGGCAAGCCGGTGCCGCCGCATTCCTACCGCTTCTGGGGCAGCGGCGTCTGCTCGCCCGAATACGACCGCATCTTCGGCGTGAAGACCATCGGCTGGTGGGGCATGACCGAGACCGTGTCGCATGGCACGGTCGGGTTGCCGCACCATCCGAACGCCACCCTGTCGATGGGCCGCGCCGCGCCCGAATACGGCATCCACGTGCTCGGCGACGACGGCCAGCCGGTGAAGCCGGGCGAGACCGGCGACCTGTACGTGGCGGGCGTGCGCGGCGTGTCGCTCTTCCTCGAATACTTCAACGACCCTGCCGCCACCGCCGCCTCGTTCCGCGAGGACGGGCTGTTCCGCACCGGCGACCGCGTGCGGGTGGGCGAGGACGGCTTCCTCTATTTCGGCGACCGCTCCAAGGACATGCTCAAGGTCGGCGGCGAGAACGTGGCGGCGTCCGAGGTCGAGCGCGTCATCATGACCGTGCCGGGCGTGCAGGAGGTGGCGGTGGTGGCAAAGAAGGACCGCATGCTGGACGAGGTGCCGGTGGCCTTCGTGATCGCCTGGCCGGGACAGGAAGACGGACTGGCGCAGCGCATCGAGGCGGCCTGCCGGAGCGGACTGGCCGACTTCAAGCGTCCGCGCGAGGTGCGGCTCGTCGAGTCGATGCCACGGGCGACGCTGGAGAAGGTTGCCAAGGCCCAGTTGCGGACATTGCTGGAGGCGGAGGCGCGGGAGCCCGCCCGGGCGGCATAGCGGGCCACGGCCCCGGAGTGCCGCAAGCGCCTGTATCGACGGCGTAACAGATTGGTCGTTTTTACCTGGGGCCGGGGCGCACGCAGTGGCCCCGTAGGGCTCCGCATGGCCTCCGGTGCCGGATGGCTCGCCTTATGCATGCCCACGAGGTTCGGCCGTGCTGCCAGGCATTCGTGGTCCCTCTCTCGCCCGGCGGCGTCCGGCCGACGAGAGGAGAACTGTCATGCCTGCGATCCCGAATGACCGAATCGATACGCTGCGCCAGGGGCTGCGCGGCGCGGTCCTGACTCCCGCCGACGCCGGCTACGATGCGGCGCGCACCATCTGGAACGCCACCTGCGACAAGCGTCCCGCGCTGCTGGTGCAGTGCGCGGGCGTGGCCGACGTGGTGATGGCGGTGAACTTCGCCCGCGACAACGGCCTGCCGCTGGCCGTACGCGGCGGCGGCCACAATATCGCCGGCAGCGCCATCTGCGAGGGCGGCCTCGTCATCGACTTCACGCGCATGCGCTCGGTGCAGATCAACCTGTCCACGAGCCGCGCCTACGTCGAGCCGGGCGCCACGCTGGCCGATATCGACCACGAGGCGTTGGCGGTCGGCCTGGCCACGCCGCTCGGCATCAACTCCACCACCGGCGTCGCCGGCCTGACGCTGGGCGGCGGCTTCGGCTGGCTGTCGCGCAAGTACGGCATGACGATCGACAACCTCGTCTCCTGCGACGTGGTGACCGCCGACGGCCAGCGCGTGCTCGCCAACGCGAAGGATCACCCGGACCTGTTCTGGGCGCTGCGCGGCGGTGGCGGCAATTTCGGCGTGGTGACGCTGTTCGAGTTCCGCCTGCATAAGGTGGGGCCCGACGTGCTCGCCGGCCTGATCGTCTTCCCCGCCGACCAGGCCAAGTCGGTGCTGCGCAAGTACCGCGATTTCGTCGACACCATGCCCGACGACCTGAGCGTCTGGGTGGTGCTGCGCAAGGCGCCGCCGCTGCCGTTCCTGCCGCCGTCCGTGCACGGCACCGATATCCTGGCGCTGCCCGTCTTCTACGCCGGCGATCCCGCCCAGGGGCAGGCGCTGCTGGCACCGGTGCACGCCTTCGGCACGCCGGTGGGCGCCCATGTGGGGGTGATGCCCTACACCGCCTGGCAGAAGATGTTCGATCCGCTGCTCGGCCCCGGCGCGCGCAACTACTGGAAGTCGCACAACTTCTCGACGCTGCCGGACGCGGCCATCGACGCCATGGTCGACTACGCCGCGCGCCTGCCGTCGCCGCTGGCCGACATCTTCATCGGCCTGATCGGCGCCCAGACCGCCCGCGTCGCGCCCGATGCCATGGCCTACCACCATCGCGACGCCCGCTTCGTGCTGAACGTCCACTCCCGCTGGGAACGCCCCGACGAGGACCAGGCCTGCATCGCCTGGGCGCGCGACTTCTTCCGCGCCACCGAGCCGTACGCGACGGGTGGCGTCTACGTCAATTTCCTGACCGAGGAGGAAACCGGCCGCATCGGCGCGGCCTACGGGCCGAACTATGCCCGGCTGGCGCAGATCAAGCGGACCTACGACCCGCAGAACCTGTTCCGCGCGAACCAGAACATCGCCCCGGCCGACGCGCCGTAGTGCAGGAGGCGTCGCGTGTGAGGCGGTGGTGGCCGGAAAAACCCTAGTGGGCGCGGTGCCCCGGAGCGACTAAGCTGGTCCATGAATAATCCCCGGGATTAAAACGGGGTGCCACAGAGCGAACGAGGAGCAGACAAGCATGGCAGAGATCCTGATGCCGTCATCGCGGCAGGCCGACGCGCCGGCCGACGCGGCCACGGACGTCCCGGCGGGCGTCTATCAGCCGCGCAAGGCGTGGACCATCGCGGTGTGGCTGACGGTCTTTTCCGCCATCAACTTCCTCGACAAGGTCGTGCTGGGCATGGTGGCCGTGCCCCTGATGCGCGACCTGCACCTGAGCCCGTCCGAATTCGGCGTGATCGCGGGCAGCTTCTTCTGGCTGTTCTCGATCTCCGGCGCGCTGGTGGGCTTCGTCGGCAACCGGGTGCCGGCGCGCTGGCTGCTGCTGGGCATGGCGGTGCTGTGGTCGGTGGTGCAGTTGCCGGTGGCGTTCGCCACCACGGCCACGGCCCTGCTGGTCGCCCGCGTTGTCCTGGGGGCGGGGGAGGGGCCGGGCTTTCCGGTCTCCGTGCACGCGATCTACAAGTGGTTTCCGCATGAGAAGCGCAACCTGCCGGTCGCGCTGATCAACCAGGGCGCCGTCATCGGCCTGCTGGTGGCGGGGCTGATGGTGCCCTACATCACGAAGCAATGGGGCTGGCGGGCGAACTTCATCGTGCTGGGCTGCGCCTCGGTGGTGTGGGCGCTGGGCTGGCTGTGCTTCGGGCGCGAGGGCACGCTCCGTACCGTGGTCCCCGCCTCCGGCGCCGCGCCGCAGGCGCAACCGGACGACCGGCCGCGCCACATTCCCTATCGCAAGTTGCTGACCGATCCGACGGTCCTGGCGGGCTGCTGCACCGGGTTCGCTGCGTACTGGGGGCTGGCGCTGGCGCTCACGTGGCTGCCCTCGTACCTCGAACGGGGCCTCGGCTACGACGGCATGGCCGCCGGCCGCATGTACGCGGTCATCGTGGCCTGCGGCATGCCGGCCGTCCTCGGCCTGAGCTGGTGCTCGCAATACCTGCTCAAGCGCGGCGCGTCGAGCCGCGTGGCGCGCGTGATGTTCGCCTGTGGTTGCGTAGCCATCGGCGGCCTGATCTTCCTGGCGCTGCCTTCGCTCGCGACCACGCCGGGCGGCAAGGTCGCCCTGCTGGCCGTAGCGTCCATGCTGCCGCCACTGGCGTTCGCGCTGGGGCCGGCCGTGCTGGCCGAGATCATTCCCGACGAACAGCGCAGCGCCATGATCGCGCTGAACACCGCGGTGTCGACCAGCGCCGGCGCCATTGCCCCCATCGTGATGGGACGGCTGGTGCAGTCGCAGGGACTGGGCGGCACGCACGGCTTCGAGCTGGGCTTCATGGTGTGCGGCGCGGTGATGGTGGTCGGCGCCGTGATCGGCGTGCTGGGGCAGCATCCGGAGCGCTCGCGGCGGCGGTTGCAGGCCTGAGGTGCCGGGAGGGATAAGCAGAAGGGCAGTCCGCGGGGGCTGCCCTTTGTTCCTGGAGGGCCGCGGAAAACGACGGCTGAAAACAAAAAGGGCAGTCCTGATGGACTGCCCTTTTTGCCTTGAGTGGTGGTGCCGGAGATAGGAGTCGAACCTACGACCTTCGCATTACGAATGCGCTGCTCTACCAACTGAGCTACACCGGCATTACCTGAAACCTTGTTGTCCCGGTGAACTGGAACAGCCCGCAATCATATCAGCGTTTTTTGGGCTTGGGAAGCCCCGCAGAAATGACACGGGTCAACCGGTTCACCGCTTACCCGGGCCCAACCTTACGATGCCTGCTCGGCCTCGCGGTGATAGCGCGTCACCCGTTCCACCTCGTTCTTCGAGCCGAGGATTACGCTCACGCGCTGGTGCAGCTTGGTCGGCTGCACGTCCATGATGCGCTCGATGCCGTTGGTGGCGGCGCCGCCGGCCTGTTCGACCAGGAAGGCCATCGGGTTGGCCTCGTACATCAGGCGCAGCTTGCCGGGTTTCTCCGGCTCGCGCTTGTCCCACGGATACATGAAGACGCCGCCGCGCGTGAGGATGCGGTGCACGTCGGCCACCATCGAGGCGATCCAGCGCATGTTGAAGTTCTTGCCACGCGGGCCTTCGTCGCCGGCCAGGCATTCGTCGATGTACTGGCGCACGGGCGGGGCCCAGTGGCGCATGTTCGACATGTTGATGGCGAATTCCTTCGTGTCTTCCGGAATCTGCACGTCGGACTGGGTCAGCACGAAGCTGCCGGCCTCGCGGTCGAGCGTGAAGACATGGACGCCGTTGCCGACCGTCAGCACCAGCGTGGTCTGCGGGCCGTACACGGCGTAGCCGGCCGCCACCTGCTGCGAGCCCGGCTGCATGAAATCGGCCTCGGTCACGGTCTGGCCCGGCTTGGGCATGTGCAGGACCGAGAAGATGGTGCCGATCGACACGTTCACGTCGATGTTCGACGAGCCGTCGAGCGGATCGAACAGCAGCAGGTATTCGCCCTTCGGGTAGCGGTTGGGGATCTCGTAGAAGGTGTCCATCTCTTCCGACGCCATGGCGGCGAGATGGCCGCCCCACTCGTTGGCGTCGAGCAGGACTTCGTTGGCGATCACGTCCAGCTTCTGCTGGGTCTCGCCCTGGACGTTGCCGGTGCCGGCCGAGCCGAGCACGCCGGCGAGCGCGCCCTTGGCGACCGAATTGGAAATGGCCTTGCAGGCGCGGGCGACCACCTCGATCAGCAGGCGGAGTTCCGGCTGGATCGTGTTGTGCTTGCGCTGCTCCTCGACCAGATAGCGGGTGAGGCTGATGCGACTCATATCTGTTCTCCTTGACTGGGCGCAATTCTACATGCGCCCGGCCGCTATCCCAGGCGCGATCCAAGCTTTCCCCCCGGTTTCAGCCCGCCAGCGCCTTGTTGACGATCTCGCTGACGTCGCGCGACAGGTCCTTGCTGGCCGCCACGCGCTCCAGCGCGCGCTTCATGCGGTCGCGCAGCGGCAGCACATATTTCTGCCAGCGGTCCATGACCCGGGCCAGCCGGGCGGCGACCTGCGGGTTGATGGCGTCGAGCGCCAGCACCTGGTCGGCCCAGAATTCGTATCCGGAGCCATCCTCGGCGTGGAACTGCGCCGGGTTGCCGGAGCAGAAGCTGAAGATCAGCGAACGGGCGCGGTTGGGGTTGCGCAGGGTGAACGCGGGGTGCTCCATCAGCTTGCGCACGGTGTCGATGGTGCGCTTGCCGGCATGCGGGCCCACCTCGCCGCGCTGCATGGCCTGCAGCGAGAACCACTTGTCGATGACCAGCGCGTCGTTCTCGAACAACTGGTAGAAGTTGGCCAGCGCATGCTCGCGCTCCGGCGCATAGCTGTTGACCAGCGCGCCGAGGGCGGCGAAGCGGTCGGTCATGTTGTTGGCTTCGCGGTACTGGCGGGCGGCGAGGGCCTGCATGTCGGCGTCGCCCGTTTCGACGAGATAGCCCAGCGCGAGGTTGCGCAGCGCGCGGCGGGCGGCCGGGTCGGGGTCCGGGCGGTATTCGCCCGCGACGGCGTTGCTCTCGTAGGCGGCCAGCCATTCGGGCCGCAGCGCGCGCGCCAGCCCTTCGCGCAGGAACTGGCGGGCGCGGTGGATGGCGGTGGGGTCGGCCACGCCCATGCGCTCGGCCAGGTACGCCTCGGCGGGCAGCATCAGGGCCTGCTCGCGGAAGGCCGGGTTCAGCGTCTGGTCGGACAGCACGGCGCGCATGGCGTTGACGAGGGCGGGGTCGATCTTCAGCTCGCGGCCGGCCTGCACGTCGGATACCAGCTGGAGCAGGGCGCGCGTGGCCAGGCGCTGGCCCGCTTCCCAGCGGTTGAAGGCGTCGCTGTCGTGCGCGAGCAGGAAGGTCAGCTGCGCGTCGGTGTACTCCGCGTCGACGATGACCGGTGCCGAGAAATCGCGCAGCAGCGAAGGCAGCGGGGCGGCGGCGCCGCGCGGCAGGTTGACGAAGCGGAAGGTCTGCTCGGCCTCGGTGAAGTCGAGCACGCGCGTGGCGGCGCCGGGCGCGGTCTCGCCTTCGAGCTGCAGCGGCAGGTCCTTGCCGTTGGCGCCGAGCAGGCCGATGGCGAAGGGGATGTGGAAGGGCTGCTTGTCGGGCGTGCCGGGCCGGGCCTCGATGCCGACCTTCGCGCAGGTCTGCGAGAGAGTCAGCGCGAGCGTGCCCGCGCTGGCGTCCCACGCGGTGCGCACGGTGACGACCGGCGTGCCGGCCTGGCTGTACCAGCGGCCGAACTGGGTCAGGTCGCGGCCATTGGCGTCGGCCATGGCGGCGCGGAAGTCGTCGCAGGTCACGGCCTGGCCGTCATGGCGCTGGAAGTAGAGGTCCATGCCCTTGCGGAAGCCGTCGCGGCCCAGCAGGGTCTGGTACATGCGCACGACCTCGGCGCCTTTCTCGTACACGGTGACCGTGTAGAAGTTGTTGATCTCCTCGTAGCTCTCGGGGCGCACCGGATGGGCCATGGGGCCGGCATCCTCGGGGAACTGCACCTGCCGCAGCACGCGCACGTCCTCGATGCGCTTGACCGCGCGGCCCGACTCCGAGCCCATCATGTCGGCCGAGAATTCCTGGTCGCGGAAGACGGTCAGGCCTTCCTTGAGCGAGAGCTGGAACCAGTCGCGGCAGGTCACGCGGTTGCCGGTCCAGTTGTGGAAGTACTCGTGGCCGACTACTGACTCGATGTACGCGAAGTCCGTGTCGGTGGCGCTCTCGGCGTTGGCCAGCACGTACTTGGTGTTGAAGATGTTGAGACCCTTGTTCTCCATCGCGCCCATGTTGAAGTCGCCGACGGCGACGATCATGAAGCGGTCGAGGTCGAGTTCCAGGCCGAAGCGCCGCTCGTCCCAGCGGATGGCGTTGATCAGCGAGTCCATGGCATGGCGCGTCTTGTCGAGGTCGCGCGGCTCGACCCACACCTGCAGCAGCTTCTCCTTGCCCGACGCGGAGCGGATGCGTTCCTCGATGCACGACAGCTTGCCCGCCACCACGGCGAACAGGTACGAGGGCTTGCGGAACGGGTCTTCCCACACGGCTTCGTGGCGGCCGTCGCCCAGGTCGCGCTCGCCGATCAGGTTGCCGTTCGACAGCAGCACAGGGTAGGCGTCGCGGCTCGCGCGCAGCGTCACGCGGTAGGTCGCCATGACGTCGGGGCGGTCGAGGAAATACGTGATGCGGCGGAAGCCCTCGGCCTCGCACTGGGTGAAGAAGTTGCCGTTGGAGACGTACAGGCCCGACAGCGAGGTGTTGGCGGCCGGCTGGCAGGCGGCGACGATCTCCAGCGTGCCCTGCCCGGGCAGGTTCGACAGCGTCAGCGAATCGGCAGTCGCGGCGGCGCCGGCGAAGGGCTGGCCGTCGAGTTTGACGCCGATCAACTCAAGTGCTTCGCCAACGAGCACCAGCGGCGTACCGGGTGCAGCCTTGCGGTCGAAGCGTAGCGTGCTGGTGACGATGGTGCGTTGCGGGTCGAGGTCGAGGGCCAGCTCGACGTGGTCGATGGTGAACGCGGGGGGCGTGTAGTCCTTGCGATAGACGGTGACTGACGTATCGGTGCGCAGCATGGATGGGTCCGGTTGACCGTGAAGGGGCGGCGCAGCGCGGCGGCATGCAGGCGGGTGCATGGGGGCGCGGCGCCGAAGTCCTCATTGTAGCCACCGCGGGCAGCGGAACGGCGCGGCGGCGGGCTGGGAATTCCCCGCGGGCGGGGGTAGTCTGAAAGGCATGTTTTGCCAATGCAGGAGCTGGATCATGTTGCATCGCGCGGGAAGCCGTGGGGAACGGACGGGGGCTGCCGGACTGGCGGCGAGGCTGGCAAGGTGGTGTGCCACGTGTGGCGTCCTGGCGGGGGCCTTGCTGCTGGGCGGCTGTGCCAGCACGGTCACCACGGAAGTCACCGCTTTCGGTGGGGCGAACTGGCAGAACGACCCGCCTCGCACCTACGTCCTGGACCACGCCAGCGGGCAGGCCGACCAGCTCGACCGGCAGACCTACGAGAAGTGGCTGGCCGAGGCGCTGGCGAAGGTCGGCTTCGAGCAGGTCGCCGCGGCGCAGGCACGCTACCGCGTGAGCATGGAGTACGACGCCGCGCCCGGCCTGATGCGGGTGGCGGAGACGGTCTATCCGGACCCCTGGTATGGCGGTCCGTGGGGTCCTTACTGGGGCCCGTGGGGCTACCGCCCGTGGGGGCCCTGGGGCTGGGGGCCGGGCTACTGGCCGCCGCAGACCGTCTCGCGTGACGTTCCGGTCACCTACGCGAGCCTGCGCGTCTACTTCAAGGACGCCAGGACCGGCCAGCGCGTCTACCAGGTCACGGCAGAGAACCAGAGCGAGGACGCGCACAGCCTGGCCGCGCTGATGCCGTACATGATCCGCAGCGCCTTTGCCACCTTCCCGGCAGAGAACGGCAAGCCGACGCGCGTGACGCTGCCGGCGGAGCCGGTCGCCCAGAAATAGGCCGAAACGCCGATACTGGTGTGTCGGGCCTGCGCCGCCCCGTCCGGACCGGCGGCGCGGCCTATCCTTTGAGGGGAGACAAGTCAAAGCTGTTTTGCCTTCGTCGTCGAGTGGAGGGGTAGCGCAGGAGATCGCCATGCCCCGATGCTGGGCTAGAATGGCCGCTCGCATTTTTTCGGGCACCGCCGCCGGAACCCACCAGGTCCCCCGGTCCGCTGTGTCCGCCGGAGCGCCTCGCCATCCCAGGGCGCGCCCGGCGCGGCCGTACCCTGCAGTTCCACATAAAAAATCAATCTGAATTTTCAGCCGGACCGACAAGTATGAGCAGCAAGCCGAGCGATACCGCACCGCAACACGTTCCCAACAGCCCCGAGGCGCAACTGCGCGCCGCCGCCCTCGAATATCACCGCACGCCCACGCGCGGCAAGATCCAGGTGACCGCCACCAAGGCGCTCTCCAACCAGCGCGACCTGTCGCTGGCCTATTCGCCGGGCGTGGCCTACGCCTGCGAGGAGATCGCCAGGGACCCGGCGATGGCCGCCGAGTACACCTCGCGCGCCAACCTCGTGGCGGTGGTCACCAACGGCACCGCGGTGCTGGGCCTGGGCGACATCGGCCCGCTGGCCGGCAAGCCGGTGATGGAAGGCAAGGGCTGCCTGTTCAAGAAGTTCGCCGGCATCGATGTGTTCGACATCGAACTGGACGCGCGCGACCCGGACAAGATCGTCGAGATCGTCGCCGCGCTGGAACCCACGCTGGGCGGCGTGAACCTGGAAGACATCAAGGCGCCCGAGTGCTTCTACATCGAGCAGAAGCTGCGCGAGCGCATGAACATCCCCGTCTTCCACGACGACCAGCACGGCACCGCCATCATCTCGACGGCGGCGCTGATCAACGGCCTGAAGGTGGTTGGCAAGAACATCGGTGAAGTGAAGGTGGCGGTGTCGGGCGCGGGTGCCGCGGCGATTGCCTGCCTCGACACCATGGTCAGCCTCGGCGTGAAGCGCGAGAACGTCTATGTGGTCGACTCGAAGGGCGTGATCTTTTCCGGCCGCGACGCCAACATGGAGCCGAACAAGGCCCGCTACGCGCAGGACACCTCGGCCCGCACGCTGGCCGACATCGTCAAGGGCGCGGACGTGTTCCTCGGCTGCTCGACCGCCGGCGTGCTGACCGGCGACATGGTCAAGACCATGGCCGACCAGCCGATCATCCTGGCGCTGGCCAACCCGGAGCCGGAGATCCGCCCGGAAGTCGCCAAGGCCGCGCGTCCGGACTGCATCATCGCCACCGGACGTTCGGACTATCCGAACCAGGTGAACAACGTGCTGTGCTTCCCGTACATCTTCCGTGGCGCGCTCGACTGCGGCGCCACCAAGATCACGGAAGCGATGAAGCTGGCCTCGGTGAAGGCCATCGCCGAACTGGCCGAGGCCGAGCTGAACGACGCCGTGGCCGCTGCCTACGGCGGCCGTGAACTGAAGTTCGGTCCCGACTACATCATCCCGACGCCGTTCGACCAGCGCCTGATCGAGAAGATCGCGCCGGCCGTGGCCAAGGCCGCGGAAGAGTCGGGCGTGGCAACGCGTCCGATCAAGGACCTCGACGCCTATCGCCAGCAGCTGTCGCAATACGTCTACCACACCGGCCTGATGATGAAGCCGGTGTTCAGCGCGGCCAAGGTGGCGCCCAAACGCGTGGCCTACGCCGAAGGCGAGGAAGAGCGCGTGCTGCGCGCGGTGCAGGGCGTGGTGGACGAAGGCCTGGCGCGCCCGATCCTGATCGGCCGCCCGCACGTAATCCAGATGCGCATCGAGAAGGCCGGCCTGCGCCTGCGCGCCGGGGTCGACTTCGAGCTGATCAACCCGGAAGACGATCCGCGCTACCGCGCCTACCACGAGGCCTACCACACGCTGCGCGGCCGCGACGGCGTGACGCCGGACATGGCCAAGGTGGCGCTGCGCCGCTCCAACACGCTGATTGGCACGATGCTCGTCCACATGGGCGATGCCGACGCGCTGCTGTGCGGCACGGTCGGCCGCTTCGAGGCCCACCTCGAACACGTGCGCGACGTGATCGGCCTGGCGCCCGGCGCCAAGGTCTTCGCGGCGATGAACGCGCTGATGCTCGACAAGTACAACCTGTTCATCACCGACACCTTCGTCAACGACGATCCGACCGCCGAGGAACTGGCCGCCATCACGCAACTGGCCGCCGAGGAAATCCAGCGCTTCGGCCAGCATCCGAAAGTGGCGCTGATGTCGCATTCGATGTTCGGTTCGTCGGACCGCCCGTCGGCCAGGAAGATGCGTGCAGCGCAGCAGATCCTGGCGACTGTTGCACCGCACCTCGAAGTCGAAGGCGAGATGCAGGGCGATGCGGCACTGGTCGAGGACGTCCGCCGTCACTTCCTGCCGTCGACTACGCTGGCTGGCAGCGCCAACCTGCTGGTCATGCCGACGCTGGACGCCGCCAACATCGCCTTCAACCTGCTCAAGGTGACAGGCGGGCAGGGCGTGACCGTCGGGCCGATCCTGCTCGGCGCGGCACGTCCGGTCCACATCCTGAACCCGCAGGCGACCGTGCGCCGCATCGTCAACATGACGGCGGTGGCAGTGGCCGAGGCCAACGCCCAGGCGCGCGGCTGAGACGCCTGAGCCGTTCCTGAAATGAAATCGCCCCCGGCTTGTCCGGGGGCGATTTTTTTTTGGCGCCTAGGTTCTGCCCGTTAGCGCCCGTTACCCCGCGATGCCATCACGAGGCCGACCAGCACCCCGACGCCGATCCCGGCCATCAGCGACCGGAGCGGCTGCTCGCGTACGTGCTCGGTGGTGGCGTCCACGCATTGGTTGATCTGGTCTCGCACGCCGTCGCGCAGATGGCGTACCTGGCGCTGCGCCGTTTCGGCCCTGCTCAGGAATTCGTCCTTGGCCGCGCTCAGTGCCTCGGCCGACAGCGATGGCACCTTGCCGATCAACTCGTCGAGGTCCTGGCGCAGATCGGCCGCGTGCCTCGCCACTTGGGCGAGTCCATGGCCGGCGACCAGGGAGGCCTGGTCCTTCCCGGGGACCGGGCGCGGGGATTCGCTGCCGGCGTTGCTGCCCGGGCGGGTGGTGGTATCCGTATCCATATCTATTGCCTCCTGTGATGTTGGCAACGACGTCCACTGCCGGCGGAATGCCGGCAGCGTGCCCCATTGCTTGCCCCCGGGGTGCGCGGATGGGCGCGCCCCGGGGCTGGCCTGGCCGCGCGTCAGGCGGCGCGGTAGCGGTTGCGCATGTCGCGAATCAGGTCGTGGTTGCGCAGCACGCCCTGGTATTGCCGTTCGATCAGCAGGCGCACGTTGGGCGCCAGTTCGCTTTCCTGCAATGCCTCGGCGTAGCGTTGCTTGGCGATGTCCTCGCCCTTCTCGGTTTCTTCGAGGATCACCTTGTCGTCGCGGCTGCTGACCGCTTCGCGCAGGCTCATCCAGCCCCGGTGCAGGGCGCCGGAAATGGTGCCGCTATCTTCCGGCTTGCCGCCCAGCGCGGCGACTTCCGACTGCAATTCCATGACCGCTGCGCCGATCTCCGCCGCGCGGCTGGCGAACAGGGTCTTCAGGTCGGGCGAATGCGCGTCTTCGGCGGCCTTGCGGAAGCCCGCCTCGCCGTCGCGCGAGATCTCGATCAGGTCATTCAGGGTGGAAACGTTCTTGTCTGCCATGACGACTCCTTAAGGTCAGCGCAGCCGGCACGGAAGGCCGGCGTGATGGATGGCAGGGCGCGCCGACGTTTGCAGCCGCCCTTGCTGACCACGATAAGGGACCGGGCCCGGACATACCGTCAGGTGGGGGCGGAAGGCGTTGTCGGAGGATGCCTACAGGCCGGGAGCCGACGGCCCGGAGGGAGCGTGGCAGAGTGACGGTAAAAACGAAACCGCGCCCGGAAAGGGCGCGGCGGGGGAGGGAGAGAAGGGAGGTTGCCGGACTACTGCAATACGTTGTAGTGCTCGCGCATCATCACGATGATCGAACGCGCTGCCGCCAGTCGGTCCGACAACTGGGCCAGGTCGTCGACTTCTTCCTGCGGAGACACCTGCGGGAAATCGACCTCGGCACTCCAGTTGCAGCCCGTATGGTCCGGGCTGTGGACGCGCACGGCATGCAGCTCACATTCGCCGCACTCCGGGTTGTTGTCCAGGCACTGGTTCAGAATCGCCATCAGTTCCGACCGGGTCTTTGCATAGCGCCCCATGAGTCACCTCACTAGTTTTCTGCAGTCAACAGGCCACAGTGGCCTCGGCTGGGTCCGGAGAAACAAATTTAGGCACCGTGGCGGGGCATCGCCAATTGAATCAGGCTATGGAGTGCGGGGCGCGATGTGACGAAAGGATGGTGCGGTGCGGCATTGGTGCGGGGCGGGAGGCCAGGATGAATGGATGTGGGCGCACACGGGAAAGAAGGGGCGGTGGATTTGCTGGACAGAGTCGGTCACCACTTCTACATACACATAGATATTCACGGAATACCAAATTTCGATATATTCTATATGTATGCCAAAAACCGCCCGCGCCCTTCTTCAACTCCCGCCGGCCACTGCCGCCGCCATCGAGAAGCTTGGCGCTGACCTCGCCGTAGCCCGCCTGCGCCGCAAGGAATCATTGAAAACGTGGGCAAAGCGGATGGGTGTCTCGGTACCGACGCTGCAACGGCTCGAGGCCGGCGACCCGTCCGTGGGCATCGGCATCGTGGCGACCGCGCTCTGGCTCATCCAGCGCGATGGCGAACTGAGACAGCTTGCGGCGCCGGAGCACGACCGGGGTGCCATCGAGATGGATATCCGCGAGGCCGTCGAACTGGGTCGCGCACGCGCGCAGGCTGCAGCGGAAGCCCGTATGCGCAAGGAAAGGACAAAAGACTGAGATGCGTCTGGACGACTTGTTCCTCTGGTACCTGGGTGACCCGGCCACTCCGCGCTACGTCGGGGCGCTGAGACTGGTCTCCGCTGGCAAGGGCGTCTCCTTGCACTACGGGGACGAGTGGCTGGCCAACGGCTTCGCGCTGAGCGAGGACCTCCCTCTCGTCGCCACCGAGTTCCTTCCGCCTGGCCGCCTGGCCGCCGATGCGCAGCGCGCGGTCGGCGCAGTCGACGACGCGAGGCCGGACCGCTGGGGCGAGAAGGTCATCCGCTTCGTTGACAAGCCCAGGCGCCTCTCCCTGATGGAGTATCTGTACTACGCCGGAGATGACCGATTCGGCGCGCTGGGGGTTTCCACATCGTCGCGTTCCTACATCCCGCGGGCATCCGGTCCGCTTCCACGGCTGGAGGATGCCCAACAGCTCGGCGAGGTCGTGGCCAAGATCGAGGCCTCGGAGCCTACACCCCCCTGGAAGCAAAGATCATTGCCGGCGGCGGCAGTCCGCTCGGTGGCGCGAAGCCCAAGGCGCTCATCGACATTGCCGGCGAGCAGTGGGTGATCAAGTTCTTCAACAACGAGCCCGTCGACGTCCCGCTCATCGAGCACGCGACGATGACGCTGGCCGCGCGCGCGGGCATCACGGTAGCCCGGACGCAGGTCATCCATCTTCCCGGGGCAAACGCGGTCGCCATTCGCCGTTTCGACCGCGAAACCGGCCGGCGCATTCACAGCATCTCGGCCGGCACCGCCATCCGGGCGGCCACCGCGTCGGGCGAGGAGCCGGAGATGGGCTATCCCGAACTGGCGCGAATTCTCCGCCGGGTCGGCATCACCCGGGACGACGTCAACCAGCGGGACGCGCGCGAACTGTTCCGCCGCATGGTTTTCAACATCCTCGTCGACAACACTGACGATCACGAGAAGAACCACTCCCTGCTGGTCGTGAGTCCGTTCGAGAACGGCCGCCTGAAGCTGGCGCCGGCGTACGACGTCCTGCCGACGAACTCGGGGCAGGGATACCAGGAGTTCATTTGTGGCGCGCATGGCCGGGATTCGACGCTTGAAAACGCCATGTCGCAGTGCGACGCATTCGGCCTGCTGCCCGCCGGGGCGGCGGCGGAAATTGCCGCCGTGATCGACGTCGTGAACACCTGGAAGGAACACTTCGCGCGGGCCGGCGTCACCGGGCGCGATATGGAGAGCCTGGCCGAGCGCATCGACGGCGATTCGCTCCTGATGCAGCGCACCGGCTTCGAACCGGTCCGGTTTCAGTCCGCTCCGGCAAGGAGAAAGCGGGGAAGTCCGTTCAGGCGCACCTGAATACCCCGCGCAGGCAAGGAAAAAGCCCGCCGGCGGTAGGGCCGGCGGGCTTTCCGGACGCCATCCGCCCGGATACGACGCCTGCCGTCAGAACTTGTGACGCATGCCCACGCCGAACGTATCGCCGTGCGCCGAGTCGCTCAGCTTGTCGTAGAAGTAGGCGGCATACACGTCGGTGCGCTTCGACAGGTTGTAGTCGTACGCCACCGCAGCCGTGTTGCGGTTGAAGCTGTTCAGGTCGTTCTTGGTCTTGTCGTAGCCGTACGAGGCCAGCAGGCTGCCTGCGCCGATGGGCACCGAAACGCCGGCCTGTCCGTTGGTGTGCTTCAGGTCGCCGGCCGGGTTGTTGTTGACGCTGCTCTTGATGTACTGGCCTTGCACGAAGACCTTGACCACGCGGAAGTCATAGCTGGCGCCAGCCAGGACAGCGCTCTGCTTGTCGAAGCCGACCAGTGCCGGATTGTTGCCGAAGCCGCCGTTGAGCAGGTCGCCCGGCGCGCTGTCGAACTTGACCTGCTGGTAGGCGACCGTCGCGGCGAACGGGCCGTTGAAGTACATCAGGTTGCCGCCCCACTTGTTGGAGCCGTTGTTGCCCGCGCGCTCGCCGAAGCCATACATGACGTTGGCCTGCAGGCCGCCGAAGTCCGGCGTGGTGTACAGCACCGAGTTGTTCCAGCCCGAATCGCCGACGATGCCCGGGTCGGTCAGGTTCCGGTTGCCGGCGCTCAGGTACGTGTGGAACACCATCGGCGAGAACACGTACGAGTCGATCAGCGGGTTGAACAGGATGGTCGACACGAAATACGGCGTGGTGTTGCGGCCGAGCTTGACGGTGCCCCAGTTGTTGCCCTGCAGGCCGACGAAGGCGTTGCGGGTGAACATGGCGTCGCCGTCGAAGCGGCCCATCTTGCCGTTGTCGACGCGATAGAAGCCGTTCAGGTCGAAGATCGCCTTCAGGCCGCTGCCCAGGTCCTCGGTGCCCTTGATGCCCCAGTACGACGTCTGCATGCCGCCCGGGTCGGCCACGAACGAGCGGCCGCTCGGCGCGCCCGGCGCGACCGATTGCGACGGCGTGAACTTGCTGCCGACGAACATGTCGGCCTGGCCGTACAGGGTGACGCTCGACTGTGCCATGGCTGCACCGCTGAAGAGCGCGGCGGCGGCGGCTACCAGCCTGAGCGCTGGCGTGAACTGCTTGGACATGAAAATGACCTCCGTGGTTGTGGTATGGCTGGGATGCGATGTGCTGGAAAGCCGAGTGGCGACCTTCGGCGCGCTGTTCGTCGCCGCCCCGCATGCTGGCTGCACGGAGCGGATGCCGGACAGGACCGGGCGTGGCAAGGCCTGCGCGCGGTCTGTCCTGTTTTTTAAGTCACTGCTTTTTTGAGTCAGGCGGATACTAAGTCGTCAAGCCGGAACTGCGCAATGCGATGGACCTGGTTGATGCAAGTTTGCAACTCCACGTCGGGCGTGTTGTCGACGCGGCGGGCGAACTCGGCGAGGATGCCGGCGCGGTCGTAGCCACGCACGGCGAGGATGAACGGGAAGCCGAACTTGCCGTTGTAGCGCGCGTTGAGGTCCTGCAGGCGCGCGAATTCTTCGGGGCTGCACTGGTTCAGGCCCGCGCCGCTTTGCTCGCGGGTGGATTCGGCAGTGAGTTCGCCGCGCACGGCGGCCTTGCCCGCGAGTTCCGGGTGGGCGCGCAGCAGCGCGAGCTGGGGCTCCCGGCCGGCTTCGTCCACGGCGGTGCGCATGGCGGCGGTGAGGTCGGCTGCCGAGGTGAACGGGCGGCGCGTGGCGACCTGTTCGGCCACCCAGGGGGAATGCTCGTAGACGCCGCCCAGCGCCGCGATGAACTCGGCGGTGGGCATGGCGTTGAGTTGGGCGAGTGTGTACGTCTGGCTCATGCTGTCTTCCTGGGTTTTCGATTACTTCGCGTTCTTCGGGGCGTAGGGGTGCTGCTCGGCCCAGTGGCGGGCGATGTCGACACGCCGGCAGATCCAGACCTTGTCGTGGCCCTGGATGTAGTCCAGGAAACGCTGCAGCGCACGGAAGCGCCCCGGACGGCCGAGCAGGCGGCAGTGCATGCCGATCGACAGCATCTTGGGACGGTCGTCGCCCTGCGGGTCGCCCTCGGCGTAGAGCACGTCGAACGCATCCTTCAGGTACTGGAAGAACTGCTCGCCGGTGTTGAAGCCCTGCGGCGTGGCAAAGCGCATGTCGTTCGAGTCGAGCGTGTAGGGCACCACCAGGTGCGGCTTGCGCTCGCCGCCGGTCACTTCCACCTCGGTCCAGAAGGGCAGGTCGTCGCCGTAGTAGTCCGAGTCATACAGCAGGCCGCCTTGCTCCACCACGAGGCGGCGGGTGTTGGGGCTGTCGCGGCCCGTGTACCAGCCCAGCGGCATGGAACCGGTCAGTTCCTTGATGATGTCCAGGCCGATGCGCATGTGCTCGCGCTCGGTGGCTTCGTCGATGCCCTGGTAGTGGATCCAGCGCCAGCCGTGGCAGGCGATCTCGTGGCCCAGTTCGACGAAGGCGCGCGTCAGGTCGGGATGGCGCTGCAGCGCCATCGACACGCCGAACACCGTCAGCGGCAGGCCGCGCTTCTCGAATTCGCGCAGGATGCGCCAGGCGCCCACGCGCGAGCCGTACTCGTAGACCCCTTCCATGCTCATGTGGCGGTCGGGGTAGGCGGCCGCGCCGATGATCTCGGAGAGGAACTGCTCGGAGCCGGCGTCGCCATGCAGGACGTTGTTCTCGCCGCCTTCTTCGTAGTTGAGGACGAACTGCACGGCGATGCGCGCGCCGCCCGGCCACCGCGCATGGGGTGGCTGGCTGCCGTAGCCGATCAGGTCGCGTGGATAGTTATCGCTCTTCATGTTGTGCTTGCTGCTTCAGGGAGATACGGAATAAACAGGGGGTCCCGGGTGAGCCTCATTCCGTGCCGTGCGAGTTCGCTGCCGCGTTGCGCAGGGCCTCTTCGGCAGACTGCATGCCGTTGTAAAAGAGGTTCAGCGCCACGGCGACGACGGTACCCAGCACGATGCCGCTGTGGGTGAACGGGTCGGTCCACTTCGGCAGGTATTGGAAGAAGGTCGGCGACAGGGTCGGGATCATGCCGAAGCCGATCGAGATGGCGACGATGAACAGGTTGTGGCGGTTCTTGTTGAAGTCGCAGCTACCAAGGATACGGATACCCGTTGCGGCCACCATGCCGAACATCACGATGCCGGCGCCGCCGAGCACGAATTGCGGCACCGAGGCGACCACGTGGGCCATCTTCGGGAAGAGGCCGAACGAGATCAGGATCAGGCCGCCGGCCGCCGCCACGTAGCGCGAGCGCACGCCCGTCACCGTCACCAGGCCCACGTTCTGCGAGAACGAGGTGTACGGGAAGGTGTTGAACAGGCCGCCGATCACCGTGCCGAGGCCGTCGGCGCGCAGGCCGCGGGTCAGGTCCTGGTTGGTCAGGCGCTTGCCGGTGATATCGGCCAGCGCGAGGAACATGCCGGTGGACTCGACCAGCGTGATCAGCATGACGATGCACATCGACAGCACGGCGCTCAGCTGGAAAGTCGGGATGCCGAAGTGCAGCGGCGTGACGATGGCCACGTAGCTCACGTCTTCCAGCCCGGCGAACGACACCTTGCCGAATGCCATCGCCACGAACGTGCCGATGATGATGCCGAGCAGCACCGCGCAGTTGGCCACCAGCCCGCGGCCGAACTTGGTCAGCAGCAGGATGCTGACCAGCACCAGCGCGGCGATGCCGAGGTTGCCGAGATCGCCGTAGGCCAGGTTGGGGATGTCCTTGGCCACGCCGTCGATCACGGCGCGCACGGTCGGCTGGCCGCCGGCGGCCCAGTTGATGCCCACGCGCATCAGCGACACGCCGATCAGCGTGATCACCGTGCCCGTCACGACCGGCGGGAAGAGGCCGAGCAGACGTCCCATGAGCGGCGCCATCAGGATGCCGAACAGCCCCGAGGCGATCACCGCCCCGTAGATGCCGAGCAGGCCGACGTTGGGGTCCGTGCCGATGGCGATCATCGGCGCCACGGACGCGAAGGTCACGCCCATCATCACGGGCATGCGGATGCCGAAGCGCCAGAACCCGAAGGCCTGGATCAGCGTGGCGAGGCCCGCGGCAAAGAGGTCCGCATTGATCAGGAAGGCGAGCTGGTCCTTCGGCAGCTTGAGCGCGCCACCGACGATCAGCGGTACGGCCACGGTGCCGGCATACATCACCAGTACGTGCTGCAGGCCAAGGGCGAGCAGGCGGCCGGCGGGCAGGCGCTCGTTGGTGAGGTCGATGGGCACGGACGTGGCGTTGGTGGTCGCCGGGGTTGCCGTGGGGGTGGCTGACGTCATGGGTTGTCTCCTCTCCATGGGATCGATGGGAACACCGTCATGCCTGCAGTCTCTCTGTCGGGGATGGGATGGAGACCTTTGCGCAGGCTGAGGCGGGAACACCGCGCTAGGTGGAGCGTCCCAGCACGCTGCGAAGGTCGAAGTTGCCTGGCGTTTCCGGCTCGACACGGTCCGCGCAGGCGCCAAGGTGGTGCGCCATGCGGGTCTGTGCCAGTGCGGCATCGCCCTGTTCAAGTGCGTCGAGAATCTCCTCGTGTTCGTCGAAAGAGCAGGCGTTGTTGCCCGGCGCTTCCACGCTGGCGATCATCAGCGTGGTCCGTGAGACCAGCCGGCGCATCATGTCCACCAGCAGCGCGTTGCCCGACAGGCCGGCCAGCGCGGTATGGAATTCGGCCGACAGCCGGATCCAGCGGGGACGCTGATGCGTCAGGAATGCCTTCCGTTCCTCGGCCACCATCGCGCGCAGCGGGGCGATGGTCTGCTTCACGTCGGGCCGGCTGGCGAGTTTCTCTAGCACGGCGCGTTCCAGCATCTGGCGCAGTTCGAACATGTCGTGCGCCTCGCTGGTGGACGGGCTGGCGATGAAGGCGCCCCGGTTGGGTTCGAGATCGACCATGCCGTCGGCCGCCAGGCGCGACAGGACCTTGCGCACGGTGTGGCGCGCGGTGGCATAGATCTCGCAGAGGGATTGCTCGGTGAGCTTGGTGCGCGGCGGGAGGCGGTGCTCCATGATCGCGTCGTAGATCTCGTGATACATGCGCTCCTCCACCGAGCCGCGGCGGGCGGGCTTGTCGGCGGGCGCCAGTTCGGCGGCGGCGCTGGGAATCAGTTTGAGCGGCTTGGACATCGTGTCACCTGGCCTTGACGATTCAAAAATTGTTGACAATTATTTGGATAAGGCCTGAACATTGTCAACAAAACGAAGTCAGGTTTTCGACAACTAAGGGTAACTCCTGAATTGTCAACGGGGCCGGGGCGGCGCATTGTCGCGTCCGCAACGACCCCAGCGCCGGGATGCGTTACAAGACGTACCGAGCGGGCATCATCCGCCACAGCAGGGCGAAAGATGGTGCTAGTGAAGGCAGCGGCGCCCCTCACAACCCACAATCCAAGGACATAACGATGGGACGCTTGACCACTCACGTTCTCGACACCGCCAACGGCACCCCCGGCCACGGCATGTCGATCACCCTGCATAAAATTGTCGACAATCAGCGCGAGACGCTGAAAAAAGTCGTCACCAATGACGACGGCCGCTGCGACAAGCCGCTGCTGGAGGGCGAATCCCTCACTTCCGGCGTCTACGAACTGGAATTTGCCGCCGGCGACTATTTCCGCACCCTGGGCGCGAAGCTGCCCGAGCCGGCCTTCGTCGACGTGGTGACCCTGCGCTTCGGCATTGCCGACACCGCCGCGCACTACCACGTGCCGCTGCTGGTCTCCCCCTGGTCGTACTCGACCTACCGCGGTAGCTGATCCACGCGGTCCAAAGGAAACAGGAGACAAAGATGGAAGGCTATATCCTCGACTGGGCCAACATGCTGTTGCGTTGGGTCCACGTGATCACGGCAATCGCCTGGATCGGTTCCTCGTTCTACTTCGTCTGGCTCGACAACAGCCTGACGCGTCCCACCGACACCGGCCTGAAGGACAAGGGCGTCGACGGCGAACTGTGGGCGGTGCACGGCGGCGGCTTCTACAACCCGCAAAAGTACCTGACCGCGCCCAAGTCGCTGCCGGAGAACCTGCACTGGTTCTACTGGGAGTCGTATTCCACCTGGATGAGCGGCTTCGCGCTGCTGGTGGTGCTGTACCTGTTCAACGCCAGCACGTTCCTGATCGACAAGAACGTATTCGACATGTCGCCCGGCGCGGCGGTCGGCTTTGCCGTCTCGTACCTGCTGATCGGCTGGATCGTGTACGACAGCATCTGCCGCCTCTTCGGCAAGAACGACAAGCTGGTCGGCATCCTGGTGGCGGTGTACGTGGTGGCAGCCGCCTACGTGGCCTGCCACATCTTCCAGGGCCGCGCGGCGTTCCTGCTGACCGGCGCGATGATCGCCACCATCATGAGCGCCAACGTGCTGGTATGGATCATCCCGGGCCAGCGCAAGGTGGTCGCGGCGCTGAAGGCCGGCCAGCCGGTGAACCCGATCCACGGCAAGCACGCCAAGCAGCGCAGTGTGCACAACACGTACTTCACGCTGCCGGTGCTGTTCGCCATGCTGTCGAACCACTACAGCATGACGTACTCGTACAAGTACAACTGGCTGGCGCTGGTGCTGATCATGCTGGCCGGCGTGATGATCCGCCAGTTCTTCATCCTGAAGCACAAGGGCAAGATCAACGTGGCCTGGCCCGCCGCCGGCGTCGCGCTGCTCGGCACGGTGGCCTTCCTGATCGCCCCGGCACCGTCCGGTCACCCGACCGTGGCCGCCGGCGACGACCATGGCGCCGCCACGCAGGTCAGCTTCGCCAAGGTGCAGGAAGTCATCAACACGCGCTGCGTGCAGTGCCACGCCGAGCAGCCGAAGATGATGCCGACCGCCGCCAAGGGGATCAAGCTGGATTCGGCCGACGGCATCAAGGCGCACGCCCAGCTGATCTACCAGCAGGCGGTGCAGCAGAAGTCGATGCCGCTGGGCAACGTGACGCAGATCACCGATGACGAGCGCGCGCTGCTTGGCCAATGGTTCGAAGGGGGGGCCAAGACCACCAACTAAGTCAGGCGGTCTTGCCGTTCGAAGCGCGGCCTCGTCCGGTCTATCCGGGCGGGGCCGTTTTCCTTTGCCGTTGGCTCGGGCCTCGTTTGATCCAGGTGAAACGTAAAGATCTGATAGGCGAGTTCTAGGAAAAATACGATGTAGACGGGTCCGGATGCTTCCGACAACTCAGACATGCTGTCCGGCAAGGCTGGGCATCACCGTCCAGGTTGAATCCATTTCAGGGAGTTTCCCCCATGCGCTACATCAAGACGATCCTGCCCACCGCGTTGGCGCTTGGCGCGCTTCTGCCGCTGTCGCCCGCGCAGGCCGCCGACGGCACCATCAACTTCCGGGGCAGTGTCACCTCGCAGACCTGCAAGGCGAGCGGCAACGGCGGCAGTACCAGCGATTTCACCGTGATGCTGCCGAACGTATCGGTCGTCTCCCTCGCCGTGAACGGCAAGACGGCGGGGCGCACGCCCTTCACGATCGCGCTGTCCAACTGCAACCCCAAGACCGGCTATGTGCGTGCCATGTTCGAGGCCGGCACCAGCGTCGACAGCGTGACCGGCCGGCTCCGGCCCGACGCAGGCGGCGCGGTGAATGTACAGGTCGGCCTCGCCAATGCCGACTTCAGCGACATCAAGATCGGCCAGACCCTGGCCTCGCAGAACACTGCCGCGGTGACGCTGGTGGACGGCAATGCGACGCTGCGCTATTTCGCGCAGTATGTGGCGACGGGGGCGGCGGGTAGTGGGGCGGTCAATACGCGCGTCACCTATGTGCTGGTCTACGACTGAAGCCGTAGCCAGGAACTGGAAGCACAGAGGGCCAGACCGGAAGGAGAGGCGGGGGATTGTGGTCTCCTGACTTGTCCTTCCGGAAGATCCGACGGAAATTTCGCACGAAACTATCGCATTTAAGGGAACTGCGATTTTTCCGGTCCTGCTGGTTTCGCCAAAATCTGGGTTCACGTTTCCGGGCGCCGTCCGGACGTCGTCACTCCCAATTGCGGAACTCCAAAAGGACCATTTTCATGATCAAGCTGAAGTCTCTTCTTCCCCTCGTCATTGCCGCTGCGGGCGTGACAGGCATCCCGGCCGCGCATGCAGCCGACGGTACGATCAAGTTCGTCGGTGAAATCAAGGGAAATATCTGCAAGATTTCGGGTGGCGGAGCTGCCGGTCCGAACTTTACGGTGACGATGGATCCGGTTTCCATTACTGCGCTGACCAAGGCCGGTGAAGTCGCGGGCAGCAAGCCGTTCAGCATCGAACTGTATGATTGCAACCCCGACAGCGGCACAGTGCAGACCCTGTTCGAGTCGGCCTCCAACATCGACATCAACACCAACAATCTGAAGCTGGACGGCGGCGGTGCGGAGAACGTACAGATTCGACTGCTGAACGCTGCCGACAACTCCCGGATCATGCTCGGCCTGGGCTCGGAAGCACAGAATTCGCAATCCGTGAAGCTGAGCGGGGGCAAGGCCTCGCTGAAGTACTACACCCAGTACTACGCTACGGGTGCCGCCAAGCCAGGCAAGGTGAGCACCGCCGTGACGTACTCCATCTTCTATCGCTGAACCGCGGGCAAACCGGGGCCGGCAAAGCAAAGAAGGCCGGGCGGCGCAGTGCCGCCCGGCCTTCTTTCATCGGGTCAGCCGCCGATATTCAGCAACGCCAGCACACCCAGCACCAGGAACACCCCGGCCGCAATCTTGTGCACCAGCCCGATCGGCAGCTTGTTGGCGAAGCGGTCGCCCAGCAGCACGGCCGGCGCGTTGGCGAGCATCATGCCGACGGTCGTGCCGAGCACCACGTGCAGCACTTCGGTGCTGAAGCGCGCCGCCAGGGCGACGGTGGCGATCTGCGTCTTGTCCCCCATTTCCGCGAAGAAGAAGGCAACGATGGTGGTGCCCAGGATGCCGAGCGCGCTGCGCGCGGGCCTGGTGTCCTCTGCATCGTCGAGCTTGTCGGGGATCAGCATCCAGGCGGCCATGGCGATGAAGCCCAGGCCGAGGATCCAGCGCAGCAGGCTGGCGCCGACCATCTGGGTGATCCAGCCGCCGACGGCGCCAGCAAAACCGTGATTGACGAGCGTGGCGATCAGGATGCCGGCGATGATGGGCAGCGGCTTGCGGTAGCGCGCGGCCAGGACGAGCGAGAGCAGCTGCGTCTTGTCGCCCATTTCGGCCAGGGCGACGATTCCGGTGGAGACGAGGAAGGCTTCCATTTCTGTTTGTGTGCAGGGCCGGCGTTGCGAGATGCCAATGACGCGCGCCTTTCCCCCGGCCCAGCCGGAAAGGTGCGGTCATCGGTCTCGCCAGGCCCTGGACATCGGCTGCGCCATTGCGGCGCGCCAGAGGTCGTGGAGCTGCATGCGCCATAACCGCTATGAACGTTCGCGGTCAAGTCTGTTGACGCATGCCCCGACCGTGCGGTCAGGCGGCTACTCCCCAATGGAAGCGGCGATTGTAGCGGCGCGGGCAGCGGAAGTCCACCGCCCGGCCGCCGGTTATGCCATGAATGTGCCTTTATGCCGGCACGGGTGAGTTGTCGCTCGTCTGGCGGCCGCGGAAATCGGTCCAGCAGAGGCTCTTGAAGTCGTACAGCTTGCAGCGGCGGGCGGTGTCGAAATACCAGCGCCACGAGAAGTTCTCGATGATGATGCGGCCCGGCAGCGCGTGTTCGAGCAGGGACTGGGCGCGCTTCAGGTGGTACAGCGGCACGCTCATGTCCACGTGGTGGGCGGTGTGCTCCATGATGTGGTGCAGCGCCCCGCCGATGCCGTGGCGGAAGCGCAGGTGGACCGTGGTCGAGACGAAGGGCTGCGCCTTGGCCCACATGCTCTTGGTGTCGTACCACGCCACGCTGGTGTGGGTATGGTGGACGTACAGCACGAAGCCGACGGTCATGTTCCAGACGAGGAACGGCAGCACGAAGCCGGCACCGACCATGAGCAGCACCGATTGCTCCGTCAGCAGCGCGGCGGCGACCAGGCCGCCGATCCACGCGGCGGCAAACGCGGCCACCAGCAGGCAGTCGGCGGTGAAGATGCCGCGTCGGGTCGGCATCTGGCGCCGGCTCGGGAAGAACAGCTTCTGCCACCAGATCTCGACCAGGTAGTACAGCCCGGCGCCGTAGCCGGTGCGATAGACGCGCTCGAGCGCGCGGCGCCAGCGCGGCAGCGCCTGGAATTCGTCGAGCGAGTAGGGCGCCCACACGAAGTCGAAGCCCTTCAGGTTGGTGTAGCCGTGGTGGACCACGTTGTGGCCGACTTCCCACAGGCTGTAGGGCGTGACCGACGGCAGGAAGGCGATTCGGCCAAGCCACTTGTTCAGGCCGCGCCGGGGCGTCAGGCTCTGGTGGCAGGCGTCGTGGCCGATGATGAACAGGCGGGCGATGATCAGGCCCGCCAGCACGCCGAGCGCCAGCTTGGCGGCCCAGTGCGAGGCCAGCACGATACCGGCGAGGGCCGCGCCGAACAATGCGATGTCGAGCGCCAGCAGTGCCAGCGCGCGCGGTGTGCTGCGCTGGCCGAGCGGGATCAGCCAGCCACGGATGATCTTGCGCGAAGGCAGCGGCTGGTCGGCGGCAATGGGATCGGGCAGGAGCGGTCCGCGCTTGCTGGCGGACGGGGAGGCGGTGCGGGTCTCGGGCAGGTTCGCCGCGGCGTCGGGCGAGAGAGGGCGGGCGGTCATGAGTCCTTCGTGGTCCTGGGGCTGGCGCGCGGTTGGGGGCACGCGTCGAAACATACAGGGTAGAAGGGTTTGACAGAGCCACACTTGATGATCGTCAATCCAGCCGGGATCGACATGCCGTATGGGCTCCCGCAGTGATCAATCCGCGACGGCCGCATGCCGAATGCAACACTCCCTTGGCTCCGGCGGGCGGCGGTGTGGCGCTTGCGGGGACCGCGATGGATTGTTGCGGGGCGTCCCCGTCCGCTCGCTGTCCGCAGGCGTCAGTCCCCGCTCCCCTGCGCTTCGTCAATGGAGTGCAGCAGGTGACGCAGGGCGCTTGAGGCGGCCCTAGCTTCGTCGGCATCCACCAGTGTCGTCAGTTCGTTCAGCCGCCTGACCCGCTCGTCGAGCGCACGGTCGATGGTTTCCTTCCCCGGCGGCGTCAATTCCACCTCGATGCGCCGGCGGTCGTTCGGATCGCGCAGCCGGCGCACCAGGCCCTTTTCCTCCAAACGGTCCAGCAGGACGGTCATGGTGCCCGTGGTCAGGATGGCGGACCGGCTCAGGTCCGACGGCGACGCCGTTCGCGGGTAGCGGCGGCGCAATGCCGCCAGCACCTGGAACTGCCCGGAGGTGATCCCGTGCGACTGGGCCAGTCTCACGAGTTCCCGCTCCAGGATCCCGCCCAGGCGGATCACCCGGACCAGGAAATCGGCGTGTTGCAGGTCGAGGTCCGGGCGCGCGGCCCGCCACTCGTCGAGGAATCGGTCGGTGTAGTCAAAAGCAGTCATATCTCATTTTAGCTTGAAGCCAAGTCGCTTCTCAACAAAGTATCTTGATATCAAGATACTTGTGATCTAACATGTCGGGCATACCGAACAAGACACCGTGGGCTCCGCAAGAGAGAGCCACCGGCAAGGAGAACAACAAGAATGACGACCAGGTTCCGCACCGTGCATGAAGCTTTCGCTGGCGCTTGCCTTCGCTACCCGTCCCGTCCTTTCCTCCATATCCCGGCGCAGGCCACGGCCGGTTACGGCGGGCAGCCGGTCGACTGGACGTACGAGGGTGCCGGCGAGCGCGTGAGCGTGCTGCAGGCGAGCCTGCGTAACGCGGGAGTCCAGCGGGGGCACCGCGTGGCGCTGATGCTCGACAACCGCGCCGAGTTCTTCCTGTACTGGCTGGCGCTCAATGCGCTGGGCGCGTCGATCGTCCCGCTGAACGGCGAGGCCTCGGCGGAGGAAACGGCCCACATCCTGCGCGATAGCGCAGCCGTGCTGGTGATCGCGCTGGACGTTCGCCGTGCGGCATTGGCAGCTGCGCTGGCGCTGGTCGATGTCGTGCCGCCGGTGCATTGGCTCGACGAAGGCCAGGTGCCCGCTCCCGGCGGCCCGGCTACCGCCAGCGCCGACGAGTGCGCGCTGGTCTATACCTCGGGCAGTACCGGCGCGCCCAAGGGCTGCATGCTGTCGAACGCCTACATGCTGGCCTTCGGCCGCTGGTACACCTCGCTCGGCGGACTGTGCGCGCTGGAGCCCGGCGCCGAACGCCTGATCACGCCGCTGCCGCTGGTGCACATGAATGCGCTGGCCTGCTCGTCGATGGCGATGATCCTGTGCGGCGGCTGCATCATCCAGCTGGACCGCTTCCATCCAGGCACCTGGTGGGAAACGGTCGCGCAGAGCCGCGCCACCGTGCTGCACTATCTCGGCGTCATGCCCGCCATGCTGTTGCAGCTGGCGCCGGACGACCAGGACAGCCGCCACGCCGTCAGGTTCGGCTTCGGCGCCGGTGTCCATCCGAAGCACCACGCCGCGTTCGAGGCGCGCTTCGGCATTCCGCTGGTCGAATCGTGGTCGATGAGCGAGGTCGGGGCAGGGGGCGCGATCATCGCCAACGTCGAGCCGCGCCACCTCGGCACCCGCTGCTTCGGCAAGGCATCGCCGGCGGTCGAATGCCGCATCGTCGACGAGGGCGGCGCCGACGTGCCGGCCGGCGCGGCGGGCGAGCTATGGGTGCGCGCCGCCGGCGACGACCCGCGTGCCGGCTTCTTCTCGGGTTACGCCAACCAGCCGGCCCTGACCGAGGAAGCCTGGGCCGGCGGTTACTTCCATACCGGCGACATCGTGCGGCAGGGGCCGGACGGCGCCTTCCATTTCGTCGATCGCAAGAAAAGCATCATCCGGCGCAGCGGCGAGAATATTGCCTCGCTCGAGATCGAGGCCGTCCTGAACCAGTTGCCCATGGTTCGCGCCGTCGGCGTCGGTCCCGTCGACGATGAGTTGCGGGGCGAGGAAGTGATGGCCTGCATCGAACTCGCAGCCGGCCACACCGCTACCCGCGAGCTGGCGGAGACCATCTTCGATGCCGCGCGCGAGCGGCTGGCCTACTTCAAGCTGCCCGGCTATATCGCTTTCGTCGCGTCGCTGCCGCTGACCGCTTCGCAGAAGCTCCAGCGCGGCGTGCTCAAGGAGGTCGCGCGCCGGCTGGTGGAGGACAAGTCCGCCTTCGACCTGCGCGGCATGAAGAAGCGCCCGGCTTCCCACGTTGGGGAGGCCACGCAATGAGGCCGCTCGAATACCTCGAAGTGGCGCTGGCCGTTCCGGTCACCACCGGCTACGCCCGCTACAGCGACGAGCCGGCCGACTGGCACGTCGCGCAATGCCTGAACCAGTTGCTGAAGCAGAGCGGCCTGCAGAAATCCGACATCGACGGCCTCGCCGTCTCCAGCTTCACGCTGCCGCCCGATCCGGTAGCCGCCCTATCGCGCTCGCTCGGCCTGTCGCTGCGCTGGCTCGAATCGGTGCCGTTCGGTGGCGCCAGCGGCGTCATCACCCTGCGCCGGGCGGCACGCGCGGTGCAGGCGAACGATGCCACGGTGGTGGCCTGCATCGGCGCCGACACCAACCCGCGCGGCGGCTTCGCGGAAATTGCCAGCCGCTTTTCCCGGGCCGCCGTGGACGCCATCCATCCCTACGGCGCCGCGGGACCGAGCATGCCCTTTGCGCATGTGACACGACGATACATGGAGTCGACCGGCGCCACGCGCAGCGACTTCGGCCGCCTTTGCGTTGCGCAACGCCGCAACGCTCATGCTTTCCCCTCGGCGCTGCTTCGGACGCCCATTGCGTTGCAGGACTATCTGGATGCCCCGCCGATCGCTCACCCGCTCCACAAACTGGATCTGGTGATGCCGTGCGCCGGTGCCGAGGGGTTTCTTGTCATGGCGCCGTGGCTGGCGCGCGAACTGAAGCTGCCGCACGCGCGCATCCGTGCGGTCGTCGAGCGGCACAACGCCTATCCCGACGACACGGCCATCCTGCGCGGTGGCTGGCTGCAGGAGCGTGGCCGCCTGTACCGCGAAGCGGGCGTGGGCCCGCAGGACATCGACGTGGTTGCCACCTATGACGACTGTCCGGCCATCGTCTTCATGCAACTGGAAGGGCTCGGCTTCTGCCAGCCCGGCGAAGCTGCCGCCTGGGTGCGCGACCACGACCTGACGTTCGAGGGCGATTTTCCGCACAACACCAGTGGTGGCCAGCTTGGCTGCGGCCAGGCCGGTGCCGCCGGCGGCTACCTGGGATTGGTGGAGGTGCTGCGGCAGGTCACGGGGCAGGCCGACCGTAACCAGGTGCCCAACGCCAGCCTCGGCCTTGTCAGCGGCTACGGCATGGCCGTGTACGACCGCTGCCTGGCGACCGGTGCGGCAGTGATCGAAGGAGTCGGGGCATGACGGGCCAGTCGCGTTCGCTCGCATGGGAGGCGATGGCCGGAAGCGTCATGCGCCATGGCTTCGCGCTGCCGCACTGCCCGGCATGCGGGCACCTGTTCTATCCGCCGCTGCGGCACTGCCCGCGCTGCCTGGGCGGCCGTGTCGACTTCCGGCCGGACAGCGGGGCCGCCGTGGTGCTGTCCACCACCTGCCTGCATACCACGATGGACGACTTCTTCCGCGACAAGCTCCCGCTCCATGTGGCCAACGTACTCACGGACTCCGGCGTGACGCTGTTCGCCCTCGCCACGAAGGACCTGCCGGCCGGCACGCGCGTCGAGATCTCCATGCACCCGGACGGGCAGGGCGGCGGCACCGTGCTGCACGCATGCACGGTGGATGCCGACCATCAAGGAAAGCAGCCATGACCCTCACACCTTCCACGCGCCAGCCGCTTGCCGGCCGCAGCGCGCTCGTCACCGGTGGCAGCGCCGGGATCGGGGAGGCCGTGTGCGAGGCCTTGCTCGCGCAGGGCGTCGACGTGACGGCGGTCGGGCTCGAAGCGCCGGCGCTGGGGCACCCGCGCCTGGCCAGCTTCGTCGTCGATCTCTCCGTGCCGGAGGAGACCGCTGCGTTGGCCAGCGAGATCGCGCATGCGGGGCGGTTCGACATCCTCGTCAATAACGCCGGCGTGGTGCGCAACACCCTGCTCGGCGACGTGGACGAAGCCGAATACGCGCTGATGATGAATCTCCACGTGCGCAGCGCCATCCTGCTCGCGCAGGCCTGCCTGCCGCACATGAAGGCGCAGGGCTTCGGCCGCATCGTCAATGTGGCGTCGCGCGCCATCGTCGGCCTGGCCGGACGCACGGTCTACGGCGCCAGCAAGGCCGCGCTGGTCGCGATGACCCGCACCTGGGCCATGGAACTCGGCCAGTTCGGCATCACCGTCAACGCGGTGTCGCCGGGACCGACCGTGACGCCGATGCTGACGCGCGATATCCCCGAAGGCAGCGAGCGCGCCGCCGCATTGGCCGCGTCGCTGCCGGTCCGGCGGCTGGGACGGCCGGATGACGTGGCGCGCGCGGTGATGTTCTTTGCGGACCCGGCGAACGACTGGATCACCGGACAGAACTTGTTCGTCTGTGGCGGCGGCAGCCTCGGCGCTTCGCTCGCGCTCTGAGGGTTTTCTCCCCTCTCCCCTTGGGAGAGGGGCCGGGGGTGAGGGCCGCCGCTACGTCAGGCGATATCGCTGGCACAACCGCTGGCCCTCACCCCCAACCCCTCTCCCGCAAGCGGGAGAGGGAAGCCAACCGCCGGCGTTGGCAGACGTAGACCGGCTTGAAACGGATTCCAGATAGCGACACGAAGCGAAATCGGAGACAACTCGTGAACCAACCCCTTCCCCCCTCCCTCCCCGCCGGCATGCCGTCGCTCGACGAAGTGCTGCTGCAAAGCGAAGCCATGCCGTGGCGTCCCAAGTCACTGGCCGGGCTGCACGAAAAGATGCTGTGGCGCGACGAGGAAACCGGCGCGTCGATCGCCCTCATCCGGTTCGAGCAGGGCGTCTCCATCCCCGTACCGCATTCGCATGCCTCGAACCAGTTCATGTTCTGCCTGCAGGGCCGCTACGAGTACACGGCCACCAGGGTCGTGCTGACGCCGGGATGCTTCTACTGGAATCCCAAGGGCAACGTCCACGGCCCGACGCTGGCCCACGAGGAAACCATCGTGGTCGAGATCTACGACGGCCCGCACTACCCGCAGAAGCCGAGCTGGTACACCGACGAGCGCGACGCGCACTGATGCACAGGACGGAGAACAACAACGTGTCGACTCCCCACAAGATCGATGCCCGGGCGCTGACGACCACCGTGGCCGGCATCTTCGCGCGCCTTGGACTGACAGCCGATGCCGCCTCGCGCGTGGCGATGGCGCTGGTCGAGGCCGACCTCGAAGGGCTGCCGTCGCACGGCGTCATGCTCGTGCCGATGTATGCCAACCGGCTGCGCAGCGGCTCCGTATCGCTGGCCTCGGATGCCACCGTCGTCAGCGATCGCGGCGCCTGCGTGGTGCTCGATGCCGGCAACATGCTCGGGCAGTTGTCGGCGGACCAGGCGGTGGTGCTGGCCGGCGAGCGCGCCCGTCGTCATGGCCTCGGCGCCGTGGCGGTGCGCAACGCCTTCCACTTCGGCGCCGCCGGCCCCTATGCGCGGGCACTGGCCAAGGCCGGCTGCGTCAGCATCGTCATGTCGAACACGCGCCCGCTGATGCCGGCGCCCGGCGGCGCGCAGAGCGTGGTCGGCAACAACCCGCTGGCCATCGCATTGCCGGGCGCGGACGAGATCCCGGTCGAACTGGACATGGCCATGAGCGCCAGCGCCATGGGCCGCATCCGCATCGCCGCCGCCAACGGCACGCCGATCCCGGCGGGGTGGGCCACCGATGCGAGCGGGCAGCCGACCACCGACGCGCTCGCCGCGCTGGAGGGCATGTTGCTGCCCGCAGCCGGCCCCAAGGGCTTCGGCCTGGCCTTCATGGTCGACCTGCTGTGCGGCGGCCTGTCCGACGGCGCAACCGGCGCGCAGGTCCGCCCGCTCTACGGCGACGCCGCCCAACCCTACAACTGCGCCCACTTCTTCCTGGCGCTCGACGTGGCGCATTTCCGCGACGTCGACGCATTCGCCCGCACCGTCAGCGACGACGCGGCCCGCGTGCGCAACTCGCCCCCGGCGCCGGGCACCGGGCGCGTCTACAGCCCCGGCGAATTGAACTGGGCGAAGCGCCGCGAGAACGGCGCCGCCTGTCCCGTCGAACCCGAGACGCTGGCGGCCATCGTCGACCTCGCGCGCTCGCTGTCGGTCGGGACTCCCGCAGAACTTGTCAACGTCAACTGAGATCAACCATGAAACAACAGATCCAATCCCCGCACCTGCGCCAGCCGAACGGCCATTTCTCGCAAGCGACCGCCATCGAGGCGCGCGGCCGGCTGGTGTTCATCTCCGGCATGACGGCACGCCGCGCCGACGGCAGCATCGCCGGCATCGGCGACGTGGAAGCGCAGACCCAACAGGTCTGCGAGAACCTCAGGGCCGCCGTGGAAGCCGCCGGCGGCACGCTGGAAGACATCTGCCGCGTCGACGTGTACGTGCGCAACATCGAGGACTTCGAACGCATCCACAAGGTTCGCCGCGAGTACTTCAAGGTGCCGCTGCCGGCGTCGACCATGGTCGAGGTCAGCAAGCTGGTGTCGTCCGACTACCTGATCGAGATCAGCGCCATCGCCGTGCTGTCCGACGCCTGAACCCACGAGCCGGACCATTCATCATGCGATTTGCGAACTTCCTCTTCGAGGGCCGGGCACGCATCGGCGTGCTCGAAGGCGACGAGCTGGCAATACTGCCGGACTATACGGGCGACCTGCTCGACGTGGTCTCCGGCGGCGCGCTGGCGCGCGAGACCATCGATACCTGGCTGGAGAGCGGGGGACTCCCGCGGTGCCGGCTGGACGCCGTGCGGCTGCTGCCGCCGCTCAAGCGCCTGCGGCGCGACGTCCTGTGCGTGGGCTGGAACTACTGGGACCACTTCGAGGAAGGCAAGGGCAAGCGCGAGGGCCAGGACGTCCCGCGCCCCGAGGCGCCGACGTTCTTCACCAAGCGCGCGGACACCCTGATCGGCCCGTACGACGACATCGCCTTCGACCGCCGCATCTCGGCCAGGTGGGACTACGAGGCCGAGCTTGCCGTCGTGATCGGCATGGACGGCCGCAGCATTCCTGCGGCCCGCGCCATGGAGCACGTGTGGGGCTACTGCCTCGCCAACGACGTGTCGCAGCGTGACCTGCAGCGCCGGCACGGCGGCCAATGGCTGAAAGGCAAGAGCATCGACGCCACCATGCCGCTCGGTCCCTTCCTCGTCACGGCCGACGAGATCGACCCGGCCGAAGTGCGCCTGCAATGCCTGCTCAACGGCGAGGTGATGCAGGACGCTTCGGTGGCGCAGATGGCATTCCCCATCGCGGAACTGATCGCCGAACTCTCGTTCGGCATGACCCTGCACGCGGGCGACCTGATCATCACCGGGACGCCTGCCGGAGTCGGCAATGCCCGCGATCCCCAGGTCTTCCTGAAGCCCGGCGACCAGCTCACCGTGCGCGGCACCGGGCTGGGCGAGCTGGTGAACCGCGTCGCCGAGGTCGACCTGTACCAGCAATCGAGCGTGATGGAAATGGGGAGCCGGCCATGAAGGCGCAATTCGATGCAACCGGCGATGTGGTGGTCATCACCGGCGGTGCCAACGGCATCGGCGCGGCGCTGGCGCGCGCCTGTGCGCAGGCCGGTGCCCAGGTGGTGATCTGCGATGTCGACGAAGATGCCGCGCACGAACTGGTGGCGCAGGTGCCGGGCATCCGCTACTGCCCGCTCGACGTCAGCGACCAGGAAGCGGTGCTGCTGACGATGCAGGTCATCGAGGCCAAGTTCGGCCGTATCGACGGCCTCGTCTGCGCCGCGGCGGTCCAGCCGCGCGTGGACGTGCACCGGATGGAGCCGCGCGCGTGGGAGCGCACCCTCGACATCAACCTGAACGGCGTGGTGTGGTGCTACCAGGCGGTGGTGAAGGGCATGATCCGGCGCCGGCGCGGCAGCGTGATCGCCTTCTCGTCCGGGCTGGCGCACAGCGGCTGGGCGCAGTCGGCCGCCTATGCGTCGAGCAAGGCCGCGCTGGGCGCCTTCGTCCGCAGCGCGGCCAAGGAAGTGGCCCGGCACCGGGTGCGCGTCAACCTCGTGGCGCCGGGCGTGATCGACACCCCGCAATACCGCGCGGCCAATGCCGGCAGCGACAACGCCCACTGGGCCGAAACCCTCGGCGTGGGCACGCCGGATGACGTCACCGGGCCGCTGATGTTCCTGCTGTCCGACGCCGCCACCATGACCGCGTCGCTGCTGAGCCGCGACTACGCTTACCCGGCACACGACGCCGCACACGACGCCGGCGCTGCGGCGGGCTGATCCCGCACGGGCCATTCACAGAGAGCGAACCATGCAACCCGTATTGATCGTCGGCGCGGGCCCGGTCGGCCTGACCACCGCGCTCGGCCTCGCGTACTACAACATTCCCTTCCTGCTGTTCGAGGAAGACGGCAGCCTGTCCCTCGACACCAAGGCCGGCACCATCCTCACCCGCACGCTGGAGGTGTTCCGCCGCTATGGCGTGGCCGACGACGTGCTGGCGCGCGCGCTGCGGGTCGAGGAGATCGGCGAGCTGGAGCGCGAGAAGAACGTGTCCGGCCAGTCGGTCCGCACGTCCCTGCTGCGCGAGGAGACGCGCTTTCCCTTCGTCGTCAACCTGCCCCAGCATCACCTCGAGCCGATCCTGCGCAACGCGGTCGAGCAGGTGCCCAATGGCCGCCTGTTGATGGAGCACCGGCTGGTGCACTTCGACTCGAAAGCCGGCGGGGTGGTCGCCGAGTTCGAGACGCCAACGGGGCGGCAGCGCTTCGAGGGCAGCTACCTGCTGGCCTGCGACGGCGGCCGCAGCACCGTGCGCTCCCAGTGCGGCGTGCCGGTGGATGGCATGTCGCTCGACGTGCGCTACATGCTGGTGGACCTTACCGTCGACCTCGACGTCGGCAACCCGCGCGACTATCCCTACCTCGCGTACTTCTCCGACGCGCAGGAGTGGATGATCCTGGTGCGCCAGCCGCACTGCTGGCGCTTCCTCTACCCGCTCGCCAAGGACGCCGACGAGCCCACCGACGACGAACTGCGCGACAAGGTGCTGCGCTTCATCGGCGACGTGGACAAGGTCGAGCTGATCGGCCGCGTGACCTACCGCGTGCACCACCGCATCGCGCGCCAGTGGCGCCATGGCCGCGCCTTCCTGATGGGCGACGCGGCCCACCTGATCACGCCGATGTGGGCGCTCGGGCTCAACACCGGCGTGCTCGACACCATCAACCTGCCGTGGCGCCTCGCATGGGTACTGCGCGGCTGGGCGGACAGCAGCCTGCTCGACGGCTACGAGCGCGAGCAGCGCCCGGTGGCCGCCGATGGCGCCGGCGAGATGGCCGAGGCCGCGCGTCATCACATGGCGATGCAGGATGGCGAGACGCATCCAGAGACGCTGCACGACTGGGGCAACGCCTATACACGCACGCTGCTCGGCGTGCGGCTCGACATCCACGGCACGGGCGACTGGTCGATGGTCCGCAACGATGCGGCCCCGCCGCCGCTGCGGGTCGGCGAGCGCATTCCCGACTTCGCCCTGCACGGCCCGGGCGGGCGTGCCGTGCGGGTGCATGACCTGGTCGACGGCAACTTCCTCGCGCTCTACTTCAGCGACGTGCGGCGCCGGCCGGACATCCCGCACAACACCTCGCCGGCGCTGCGCCACATGGTGGTCTCGCGCTGGGACGCGCCGCTCGACTCGGGCCTGCGCGACCGTGCCCTGCTCGACGTGGGCAACTGCCTGCGCGAGCGCCTCGGCGTGCCCGACGGCACGCTGGTGCTGGTCCGCCCCGACGACCACGTTGCCGCCATCGTGCCGATCGCGCCGGGCCGCGCCGAATCCCTCTACCAGTCCATCGTCGGCGCACCGCTACCGCACGCAGACAAGCACGGAGACAAGCAATCATGAGTACACCCAAAGTCCTGGGCCTCAACGGCTTCGGCCTCGAGGTTCCCAGCCTGGACGAAGCGCGACGCTTCTACGAGACCTTCGGCCTCGAGGCCAGCGAGCGCGACGGCGCGCTGCTGATGCGTTCGCCCGGACGCAGCAACGATGAACTGGTGCTGTCGGCATCGGGGCAGAAGCGGCTGCATCACGTGTCGTTCCATATCGATCCGCTCCAGCGCGAGGCGTTCATCGAGCGGCTGGAACGCGCCGGGCGCGCGGTCTTGGAAGCGGCCCCCGCCGGCGGGCATCGCGATGGCCTGTGGTTCCAGGACCCGTGGGGGACGTGGATCAACCTGTCGCCGCGCGCTCCCGGCGGCGTCGTGCAGGCGCCCCCGCCAGCCATCGGCGCCCGTGGCGTGGACGTGGCGGCGTGGCTGGAGATGGAGGCGGAGAAGAAGATGCGCCGCCCCCCGCGCCGCCTCGGCCACGTGCTGATCTTCACGCCCGAACTGGCCGAGGCCGAGCGCTTCCTGTGCGACGTGCTGGGCATGCGCGTGGCCGACCGCGCGGTGGGCAAGGTCAGCTTCCTGGCAGCGGGCGAGGGCGTGATCGACCATCACTGCTTCGGCCTCGTGCACGGCACGCATCGCGGCTTCCAGCACGCGAGCTTCCAGGTCGACGGCATCGACGAGATCGGGTTCGGCGCGTGGCGGATGCGCGAGGCGGGCTACCGCGACAGCTTCGGCCCGGGACGCCACGCGCTGGCGTCGAACCTGTTCCAGTACGTGCGCGACCCGTGGGGAAGCTGGGTCGAGTACTACGCCGACATGGACAAGATCAGCGACCGCTGGGTCAGCCGCGACTGGTCGGTGCTGCCCTATGTCTGGGGGCCGGAATGGTCGCCGGAGTTCTGGGGCGGCGAGATGAATGCGAATCTGGAGGCGCGGTAAGCCATGGCACCGAACGCCCCCGCATCGGTTCCTGCCGGCGAGACCGTCGCCCGGATTCCACTCGATGTCCACGCCCACCTCGTCCCGGTCGACCACGCCGCGCTGGCGCGGATCGCGGATGTCGAGTGGCAGGCGGAGGACGGCGCGCTGTGGGTCGACGGCCATCTGCTGCGCGTCGCCGATCTCTACCATCCAGAGCGCCTGCTTGGCTGGATGGACCGCAACGGCGTGCAGCGCGCGTTGATCTCGGCACCGCCGCCGCTGTACCGGCAGCACCTGAAGGCCACGCAGGCGCTGGAGTGGGCGCGCTACCTCAACGACGGCCTGCTGGAGATCGCGGCGCGCCATGGCGAGCGGCTCGGTGCGCTGTTGCACCTGCCGCTGGAGCACCCGACGGTCGCGCAGCTTCTGGAAGCGGCCTACGAGGGCAGCGGGTGCGCCGGATTCGCTCTCGCCGCCGGCGGTACGAGCCGCATCGATTTTGCCGACGCGCGGCACGCCGACCTGTGGCAAGCGCTCGACCGGCGCGGCGCCTTCGTGTTCATCCACCCGGGCCACTGCTGCGACGACCGGCTCGCGCGCTTCTACCTGGAGAACTTGCTCGGCAATCCGTACGAGACCACCGTGGCGGCCACCCAACTCGTGATGGCCGACATTCCACGGCGGTACCCGGGGATCCGCTTCTGCCTCGCGCACGGCGGCGGCCTGTTCGCGGCGGTCTGCGGACGGCTGCAGCGGGGATACGACACCGGGCGCCCCGGGGTGCCGCGCGATATCGAGCCGCCGCTGCAGGCCGCCCGGCGCTTCTACGTCGATGGCATCACGCACCTTCCCGCCGGGCTGCGCCTCGCGGCCGAGGTGTTTGGCGAATCGCACGTGCTGTTCGGCTCGGACTGGCCGTTCCCGATGGGAATGCCGGAGCCGGCCATCGAAGGGGGACGGACGGCCTGACGTGAACGGGCCGACCGCCATGACAACGCAGTACCAGCAGACAAAAACAAGCAAGGGGACAAGACATGAGTGCGGAAAAGGTATTGACCGGCGGCGTTGACGTTGACGTTGACGTTGCCGCGGGCGCAGGTCCGGATATTGCCGTGGCCGGCGCGCAGCCGGCCACGCTGCGCAGGACGATCCTGACGTCGATCGTCGGGCAGGCACTGGAGTGGTACGACTTCTTTCTCTACGGCACGGCCTCGGCGCTGATCTTCGGCAAGCTGTTCTTTCCGCTTGCCTCCGATCCGCTGGTCGGCACGCTGGCCGCGTTCGGCGGCTTCGCGGTGGGCTTCGTCGCGCGGCCGCTGGGCGGCGTGATTTGCGGGCACCTCGGCGACCGCTACGGCCGCAAGCTGGTGCTGATCCTCACGCTGGTGCTGATGGGCGTGGCGACGGCCGCGATGGGCCTGCTGCCCACCTACCAGCAGATCGGCATCTGGGCGCCGATCCTGCTCGTCGCGCTGCGCTTCCTGCAAGGCCTGGCGGCCGGCGGCGAATGGAGCGGCAGCATTCTCATCATCAGCGAGAATGCGCCACCCGCGCGCCGCGGCTTCCTGTCGGCGTGGAGCCCGAGCGGCGCGACCCTCGGCTTCGTGCTGTCGGCGCTGGCCTTCTGGCTGGTGCAGAAGCTGCCGCAGGACGACTTCCTCGAATGGGGCTGGCGCGTGCCGTTCCTGGCGAGCGTGCTGCTGGTCTGGGTCGGTTACTACATCCGCCGCCGCATTCCCGAGAGTGCGGACTTCGTCGCCGCCAAGCGTGCCGGGCGACAGGTGCGCCTGCCGGTCCTCGAAGTGCTGAGCAAGCATCCGCTGCAGATCCTGATGGTGCTGGGGCTGCGCATGGCCGAGGGCGGCGGGTCGTACATCTTCTTCGCCTTCTCGCTGGCCTATGGCGCCTATCTCGGCATCCCTGCGCACGTCATGCTGGAGGGACTGACCATCTCGATGGTGATCGTGACGGGCTCGGCGCTGTTCTTCGGCCACTTGTCCGACCGCATCGGCCGGCGCACGGTCTACATGGCCGGCGCCTGGGGCCTGATGCTGGTGGCCTTCCCGTTCTTCTGGCTGATCGAGACGAAGGAGCCGTCGCTGGTGCTGCTGGCCTACGTGCTGGCGGACTCGGTGGTGCTGGCCGCGATGGTGGGCGTGCAGCCGAGCTACATGGCCGAACTGTTCAAGGCCGAGGTGCGCTATTCCGGCATGGGGATCGGGCGCGAGCTCTCCTCCGTCATCGGCGGCGGCATCGCGCCGATGGTGGCTACGGGGCTGCTGGCCAGGTACCACTCGTCGACGCCGGTGTCGCTCTACCTGATCGTGATGGGCGGCATCACCGTGTTCACGCTGCTGTTCACGCCCGAGACCAAGCCCGGCAGCCTCGGCTACCCGGCCGACAAATGAGCGAGGCCACCATGACCACGCTCGTTCAGCGACTGGAGTTCGACCAGGCGCGCGGCGAAGTGCGCGACCAGGACCGCCGCTATCTGCTGATGCGCCCCGATGTCCTGATGGGCACGTTGCGCCAGCTCGACGACGGCACGCGCAGGGAAGTGCTCGCCGCCTTCGCCGACTCGACGGCCATCCATGGCATGCACAGCATCATCGCCTACCTGTCGGGCCTGGAGGCGGCCGGCGAGGACGGTGCCAGGGCGCTGCTCTCGCTCATCCGCGAAACCTCGCCCGCGCTTGGCTGGGGCCTCTGGGACTTCGCGCCGGTGGAAGAGGGCCTTGGCCTGACGGTCGCCAACAGCCCGTTCGCCGTGGGGTACGGGCCGGCAAGCGAGGCGGTTTGCGCGCCGATTGCCGGCATGTTCAGGACGGTCGCCGGTATCGTGCTGGGCAGCGCGGTAGAGGTGGAGGAGACGGCATGCGCCGCCATGGGCCATCACGCCGAATGCCGCTTCATTGCCCGTCGTTGCCCGCAGGGAGATGCCGCATGATCCGCTACAGCGAAACGCCCGAAGCCATCCGCGCGCTGGTGCAGGAAGACCGCGTGCACCGCGACGTCTACCTCAGCGAGGAACTGTTCCGGCTGGAGCGCGAGCGCCTGTTCGCGCGCAGCTGGAGCTACGTCGGCCATGAAAGCCAGGTACCGAAGCCGGGGGACTACTTCACCACCGAGATCGCCGGGCAGCCGCTCATCCTGGTGCGCCAGGCCGACGGCGGCGTGAAGGTGCTGATGAACCGCTGTGCCCACAAGGGGGCGCGGCTCGTGTGCCAGACCCACGGCAATACCGGGAAGTTCTTCCGGTGCCCCTACCACGCCTGGTCGTACAAGACCGACGGCACGCCGATCGCCATTCCCCTGAAGACGGGATACGAAGGCACCCGCATGAAGGAATGCGAGACCGGCGCCGGCCTCGTGGCACCGGCGATGGCGGCCTACCGTGGCTTCGTCTTCGTGCGCCTGTCGGCGCAGGGTCCGGATTTCGCCCCGCACTTCGGCGACGTGCTGGCGGTGCTCGACAACCTCGCCGACCGCTCGCCACAGGGCGAGTTGCAGGTCGCGGGCGGCTGCTTCCGCAGCGTGATGCGCTGCAACTGGAAGATGTACCTGGAGAACGTCAACGACTCCGTGCATCCGGTGTCGACGCATGAATCGGTGTCGGCCACCGCGAAGTCGGTACACGAGGCGATGGGGGAGGGCGAGCCGCCTTCGATGGCGCTGGAGCAGTTGCTGCCGTTCGGCTCGACCTACGAGTTCTTCGCCAGGACCGGGGCACGCGTCTACGCGGGCGGGCACAGCATCCTCGGCACCAACGCCAGCATTCATTCGGCCTACGGCATGCCGGCGGACTACGAGCAGGCGATGGAGCAGGCCTATGGGGCGCAACGGACGCAGGAGATCCTCGGCTTCACGCCGCAGAACGCCATCCTGTTCCCGACGCTGGCGCTCAAGGGTTCGCCGCAGACGCTGCGTGTGCTGAAGCCGCTGGCCGCCGACCGCACGCTGGTGGAGATCTGGTCGCTGGCCCCCAAGGGGGCACCGCGCGAGTTCCTGGAGCGGACCATGACCTACAACCGCCTGACGTTCTCGCCGATGTCGGTGGTGGCGCACGACGACATCCATATCTTCGAGGGCGTGCAGGCGTCGCTGCCGGCGCAGGGCAACGAGTGGGTCAGCCTGCACCGCGAGTATCGCGCCGACGAACGCGAGCACGCGGTGCTCGACGTGAGCGGCAGTAACGAAGTGCTGATGCGCAACCAGTTCCGCGCCTGGGCGGCGCTGATGGCGGAAGGGAGTTGAAATGACGATCGAAGTTTCGACGCTGGAACTGGAGGTCGAGGCGGCGACCGCACTGACCGACACCATCACCGCGTTCCGGCTGCGCGACCCGGGTGGCGCAGCGCTGCCCGCCTTCACCCCGGGCGCGCACCTGCGCGTGCAGGTAGAGGTCGCCGGCAAGGCGGACTGGCGGCACTACTCGCTCATCAATGGCGAACCCCGGGTGGATGCAACCGACGCGCCGGCGTCCTATCACATCGCCGTGCGCCGCGACGACGGCGGGCGCGGCGGCTCGAAGTGGATGCACGCGCAACTGAAGGTCGGCAGCCGGCTGGTCACCAGCGCGCCGCTGAACGCCTTCGCACTCGATCCCGAGGCCGACGATGCCGTGCTGATCGCTGGCGGCATCGGCGTGACGCCGCTGATTTCCATGGCGGCGGCGCTCGCTGCGGCGGGGCGGCGCTACCGCTTCCACTATGGCGCGCGGCATCCGGCGCAACTGGCATACGCCGCCGAGCTGAGGGCGCTCGCGGGCGAGGCCCTGACGCTGTACGCCGACGAAGGGGAAACGCTGCCCCGGCTCGATCTCGCCAGCCTGCTGGACGGCCTGCGGCCGACGCAGCCGCTCTACGTCTGCGGACCCGGCGGCATGATCGACGCCGTGCTCGCGCTGGCCTCGGCACGCGGATGGGCGCGGCAGGACATCCGCTTCGAGCTGTTCGCCGCCGCGCAACCGAAAGCGGAAGACCTGGCCTTCGAGGTCGAATTGCGCCAGTCCGGCATGGTGCTGGAGGTGTCGCCCGACCAGACCATCCTCGACGTCATGCTCGCGGCAGGCCTCGATCCGCTGCATGACTGTAAGCGCGGCGAATGCGGCATCTGTCTGACGGAGGTGGTGTCGGGCGAGATCGATCATCGGGACTATTGCCTTTCCGACGGCGAGAGGGCCGGTGGAAAGGTCGTGCAGATCTGCGTATCGCGCGCCAGATGCCGGCGGCTGGTGCTCGAGGCATAGGGGTGGTTTGCTCCCCTCTCCCTCTGGGAGAGGGGTTGGGGGTGAGGGCAGGCGCAACGCGTGGCGCCGCCGCTTGACGACACGCCGCCCCTCACCCCCGCCCCTCTCCCAAGGGAGAGGGGAGCAAACGAGAGGTGTGCTGCACGTTGAAGTGAAAAGGAGACAGGAAAGCATGGGCAAGTACAGGGAGCACCCTGGTGCATTGCGCGACCTGGTGCAGGACGAGCAGGTGCATCGCGACGTCTATATCGACGAGGAAGTCTTCGCGCTCGAGATGGAACGCCTCTGGGCCGGGGTGTGGATCTATGTGGGGCACGACAGCCAGGTCCCCGCGGCCGGCGACTACATCACCGCCGATATCGCCGGCCAGCCCGTCGTCATGGTGCGGCAGGCGGACGGCGCGGTGAAGGTGCTGCGGAACCGCTGCGCGCACAAGGCTGCGAAGCTGGTCGTGAACAGGTCGGGCAATACCGGCAGGTTCTTCCGCTGTCCATATCACGCCTGGACCTACAAGACCGACGGCACCCTGCTGTCGGTGCCGGTCAGGCAGGGCTACGAGGGGACCAGCATGGAGGCCTGCCCGGCGGGGAAGGGGATGGCCGCGGTGCGGCATGTGGAGAACTACCGGGGGTTCGTCTTCGCCCGGCTATCGGAGGAAGGTCCCGCCTTCCACGCGTACTTCGGCGAGTCGCTGTCGTCCATCGACAACATGGCGGACCGCTCGCCGGAAGGAAAGCTGGAAATCGCGGGCGGCGTCCTGCGCTATACGCACAACTGCAACTGGAAGATGTTCATCGAGAACCTCAACGACACCATGCATCCGATGGTGGCGCACGAGTCCTCGGCGGGCACCGCGAAGCAGCTCTGGGCCGGCGAGCCCGAAGACGCGCCCAAGCCCATGGTGATCGAGCAGCTCGTGCCGTTCACGTCGGGCTACCAGTTCTCCGACGAGATGGGCGTGCGCGTATTCGCCAACGGGCACAGCTACACCGGGGTCGGGGCCGTGTCGCTGCACGCCGAATACGCGGAGATGCCGGAATACGAAGCGACGATGCGCGACGCCTACGGTCCGGAGCGCGCCGGGCGGATTCTCGGCACGGTGCGGCACAACACGGTCTTCTATCCGAGCCTGACCATCAAGGGTGCGATCCAGGCCATCCGCGTGGTACGGCCGATCTCGGTGGACGAGACCGTGATCGAGTCGTGGACGTTCCGGCCCCGGGGCGTGCCGGACGAACTGGCGCGCCGCAGCCTCGTCTACAGCCGCCTGATCAACTCGCCGATGTCGGTGGTCGGCCACGACGACCTGCACGCCTACCGCTCGATGCAGGAAGGCCTGCGCGCCGGCGGCAACGAATGGGTGAGCCTGCACCGCAACTTCCGTCCGGAGGAACTGGAGCAGGACGACATCACCACCAACGGCACCAGCGAAATTTCCATGCGCAACCAGTTCCGCGCCTGGATCCGACACATGACGTCCGACCAGGACAAGAACATGAACAAGGAGAAACGAAATGGATGAACCGTCGCGCGACGACCTGATTGACTTCGTCTACGCGGAAGCCGGACTGCTCGACGACAAGCGCTTCGAGGCATGGCTGGCGCTGTTCGCGGAAGACGGCCGCTACTGGATTCCGCTGGTGCCGGACCAGGAGAACGCCATCGATCACGGCTCGCTGATGTATGAGGACCGCCTGCTGCTGAAGCTGCGCATCGAACGCATGCGCAATCCGCGTGCCTTCTCGCTGCAGCCGGAAAGCCGGAGCCTGCACGTGCTGCAGCGGCCGGACGTGCTGTCCGTGAGCGCGCAGAAGAACGAATACGTCACGCGCACCCGCTACATCTATGTCGAGACGCGCGGCGACGAGCAACTGGTCTATGGCTGCACGGCCGTCCATACGCTGGTCGTCCGTGATGGCACGCTGTTGATCCGCGAGAAGCGGGTGAACCTGCTGAACTGCGACGCGGCGCTGCCGTCGATCCAGTTGTTCATGTGATCCGGCCACACCGGCCATTCAACAGGCGCCGCTGAGGAGCCAGCGGCGCCCCTTCCCATCGTGAAACGAAATGCGGTGTCCTGTCGCATCGGGCACCGGGACAGCGTTCGCCCGTCGACATCGCATCGCCGGACAACCCGAAGACCCAAGGAGGAGACAATGAAGAAGATCAAAGTGGCCGTTGCGGCAGCCGGTACGGCAATCGGCCTGCATGGGGCCGCGCATGCGCAGGGCAGCGTCACGCTGTATGGCGTGCTCTCGGTCGGTGTGGGCTACGTCGACAACGAGGGCGGCCATGCGGCCACGAAGATGATTCCCGGCACGATGCAGAACAACCGCTGGGGCCTGCGCGGGGTCGAGGATCTCGGCGGCGGCACCAGCGCGGGCTTCGTGCTGGAGAATGGCTTCGCCCTCGACGACGGCAAGTTCCAGCAGGGCGGCCGCATGTTCGGCCGCCAGGCCTACGTCGGACTGGGCAACGACAGCTTCGGCACGCTGACGCTCGGGCGGCAGTACGACGCCATCTACGACGGGTTCAACACCATGACGGCGCCGGTGGCGGCCAGCGGGCTGGCGACGCACGTCGGCGACAACGACAATGCCTTCGGCAGCTTCCGTCACAACAATGCGCTCAAGTACGTGACGCCGAACTGGGGCGGCCTGCGCGGGGAAGCGACCTATGCCCTGTCCGACGTGAACAGTGCGGCCAACAACCGCTCGTTCAGCCTGAATGCCACGTATGACGGCGGCCCGCTCAGGCTGGCGGCGGGCTACCTCCAGGTGGACAGGCCGGGGCTCGTGGCCAGCAACAACCCCAACGGCGCGGTGACCGACGACTATGCGGGCGCGCCGTTCGTCCTGTTCCATACCAGTCCACTGTCGGCGACCGCGGGCGTCGCGCGGCAACGCGTGGGGGCCATTGCCGCCGGCTACACCATCGGGCCGGCGCGCTTCAACGCCATGATGACGACCGCCCGGTACGCCTACCAGGACGGTACGGGCCTGCGCCTGAACAACTATGACCTCAACTTCAGCTACAGCGTGGCGCCCGCCGTCGTGCTGGGGGCGGGGTATGTGTTCACCAACGGCAAGTACAGCGGCGCGATCGGCAGTCCCAGATGGCATATGGGGCAGCTCAGCGTCGACTACTTCTTTTCCAAGCGGACGGATGTCTACGTCTACGGCGTGTACCAGCGGGCGCAGTCGGCGAATGCGGATATCTACCTGTTTGCGCCATCGGGGAATGAGCGGCAGGTGGTGGTGATCACGGGGATCCGGCACAAGTTCTGAGACGGTTTACTCCCCTCTCCCCGTGGGAGAGGGGCGGGGGTGAGGGACGGCGTGTCGTCCGGCGAAAGCGCCGCGAGTCGCGCCTGCCCTCACCCCCAACCCCTCTCCCAAAGGGAGAGGGAGCGGAGAGGCGCCAGTGACCTGGCGCGTGGCACTTCAACGCACCGCCACCCCCACCCGCTCACCCATCACATACACCGCATCCACCGCCCGGTCGTCGCCCAGCATGGCGAGCGCGAACAGGTGTTCCTCCAGCGTCTCGCAGCGCTCGCTGCGGCGGGCCAGCAGCGGCGTCGAGGCCGGGTCCAGCACCACGCAGTCGGCCTCGTTGCCCACCGCGAAGCTGCCGATGCGGTCGGCCCAGCCCATCGCCTCGGCGCCGCCGCGCGTGGCGAGGTAGAACATGCGCAGCGCGGTCAGGTGGTAGCCGCCCATGCGGGCCACCTTGTGCGCGCAGTTCATGGTGCGGAGCATCGAGAACGAGGTGCCGCCGCCGACGTCGGTGGCGAGCGTCAGGTGCAGGCGGTTGGCGTCGGAGGCGGCGAAGTCGTAGAAGCCGCTGCCGAGGAAGAGGTTGGACGTGGGGCAGTGGGCCACGGCGGCGCCGCTGTCGGCGAGGCGGCGGCGGTCGTCGTGGTCGAGGTAGATGGCATGGCCGTAGAAGGCGCGCGGGCGCAGCAGGCCGTGGCGGTCATAGACGTCGAGGTAGCTGCGCGCGTCGGGGAACAGGTCGGCCACCCATTTCACCTCGTCGCGGTTCTCGGCGACGTGGGTCTGGATGAAGGCATCCGGGAAGGCCTTCGCCAGTTCGCCGCAGGCCGCAAGCTGCGCGTCGGTCGAAGTCGGCGCGAAGCGCGGCGTGATGGCGTAGCCGAGGCGGCCCTTGCCGTGCCAGCGGTCGGCGAGATCGGCCGAGTCGCCCGCGCCGGTCTCGGCGGTGTCCTGCAGGAAGTCGGGACAGTTGCGGTCCATCATCACCTTGCCGGTGACCAGGCGCAGGTTGCGCGCTTCGCTGGCGGCGAACAGCGCGTCGGCCGAGCCCTTGTGGACCGTGCTCCAGACCAGCGCGCTGGTGGTGCCGTTGCGCAGCAGTTCGTCGGTGAAGAAGCCGGCCACGGTGGCCGCGTAGGCCGGGTCCTCGAAGCGGCGTTCCTCGGGGAAGGTGTAGGTGTCGAGCCAGTGCAGCAGGCCGGGCGAGGGCGAGGCGATGATGTCGGTCTGCGGATAGTGGACGTGGGTGTCGATGAAGCCCGGCACGATCAGCTTGCCGCGATGGTCGATCACCTCGGCATCGGCGGGAATCCGCGCGGCGAGCGCGGCGTAGTCGCCCACGGCGGCCACGCGTCCGGCGGTGACGACCAGCACGCCGTCTTCCCAATACTCGTAGGCCCCGTCCTCATGGAACTGCGGGTCGCGCAGGAAATGCAGCACGCGGCCGCGGATGGCACGGGTGGCGGTCGGAACGGGAGGGTTGGTGGTCATGTCTGCTCGTCTCTCGGGGCACGCCGGTACTGCCGGGGGCGCTGTCGTCGCGGCCCCCGTGCGTCACGGCTCTCTGGAAACGCTGCGCTCAGGCAGCGGGCGGGGATCCTGGCGGGGCGGACCAGAAATGGTCGACCTCGGCCAGGAAGGCGGTTCTCTGCTTCTCCGGCAGGAAGGCCGCTTCAAAGCTGTTGCGGGCAAGCTTGCGGGCGTCGGCGGCGTCGAGCGGCAGCGCGGCGAAGGCGGCTTCCCAGTTGGCGTTCATGTAGCCGCCGAAGTAGGCCGGATCGTCGGAATGCAGCGTGATCGCCACGCCGGCGTCGAGCATCTGCTTGAGCGGGTGGTGCGACAGGTCCGGATACACCTTGAGCTTCTGGTTCGACAGCGGGCACACGGTCAGCGCGATGCGCGCGGCGGCCAGTCGCTCCACGAGTGCGGGGTCGTCGGCGGCATGCACGCCGTGGTCGATCCGTTCGACTTCGAGGATGTCGAGGGCGTCGGTCACATACTGCGCGGGGCCTTCCTCGCCGGCATGGGCGACCAGGCGCAGGCCCAGTTCCTTCGCCTTCGCAAAGACCCGCGCGAACTTCTCGGGCGGGTTGCCGCGTTCGGACGAGTCCAGGCCGATGCCGATGAAGCGGTCGCGGTAGGGCAGCGCGGCGTCCAGCGTGGCGAAAGCGTCTTCTTCCGGCAGGTGGCGCAGGAAGCAGAGGATCAGGCTGCTGGAGAAGTCGTGCTCCGTGCGGGCCTGGGCCAGCGCGTCGGCGATGCCGTCGATCACGGTGCCGATGGGCACGCCGCGGGCGGTATGCGTCTGCGGGTCGAAGAAGATCTCGGCATGACGGACGTTGTCGGCCACGGCGCGGCGCACGTAGTCCATCGTCATGTCGAAGAAGTCTTCCTCGGTCAGCAGCACGCTGGCGCCGGCGTAGTAGATGTCGAGGAAGGACTGCAGGTCGGTGAAGGCGTAGGCGGCGCGCAGGGCTTCCACGTCCGGGTACGGCAGGGTCACGTGGTTGCGTTGGGCCAGCCGGAAGATCAGTTCGGGTTCGAGCGTGCCTTCGATATGCACGTGCAGTTCGGCCTTGGGGGTACGGCGGATCTTGTCCGCCAGCGCGGCGTCGAGCGTCATGGGGCCTCTTGTGGGTGTGAGGGATTACGGATGCGTCGCAAGCGCCGTGCCCGCCTCCCTGGCGGACGGTGCTGCGGCCAGCGCGGCGCGGCGCTGGTCGCGCACCTGGAGCAGTTGCGCGACGATGGCTACCGCAATCATAGCCGGAGCCTTGTCCGTGATCCCTTCGACACCCATCGGGCAGATCATTTCGGGGAACCTGGCGGGGTCGATCCCGTGCGCGGCCATGCGATGCTCGAATCTGGCGCGCTTGGTCTTCGAGCCGATCAGGCCGAAGTAGCTGAAATCGGTGCGGCGGAGGATCTGCTCGCACAGGGTCTGGTCGAGCGCATGGCTGTGCGTCATGACCAGGAAATAGCTGCCGGGCGGCGCCGCGTCCACTTCGGCCTCGGGCGTGTCGGTGGCCTCGGCCGTCACGTTGGCGGGCAGGTCGGAGGGGAAGAGCGTGTCGCGCTCGTCGACCCAGCGCACCGAGCAGGGCAGGGTGGCGAGCACCCGGACCAGCGCGGCGCCCACGTGGCCGGCGCCGAATAGCACGACGTGCATGGCGTCGGGCACCAGCGTGTCGGTCCAGCTGCCGTCGGCGTGCAGCGCCACCCCGGCGGTGCTGGCGACGGACGACGCGGTCCGCACCAAACCGTTCACCGGCACGGTGCGCTGCAGGGCACGATGGGCGCCGAACGCCGCTTCCACTGCTTCGAGCCAGCCCAGGTCGGACTCGCCCAGGCTTTCGAACGCCAGATGCACCACGCCGCCGCAGCATTGCCCCAGCGCGGGGCCGAGCGGGATGCGGTCGACCCGGCGGGTTTCGCCGTCACGCAGCATGGCGCGGGCGATGTCCATGCCGCGCCACTCCAGGTGGCCGCCGCCGATGGTCCCGGTGAGGTCATCGGCCGTCACGAGCATGCGCACGCCCGCCTCGCGCGGGGCCGATCCCCTGACCTGCGCGATGGTCACCAGCACGGCCGGCACGCCGGCGCGGATGGCGCGGACGCAGTCGGCGAAGTGGAAGGGTTTGAGGGGGGCGTCTTGCATGGGGGTCCTGCTGCTCGTGATCGGTTCTTCTCCCTCTCCCGCTTGCGGGAGAGGGGTTGGGGGAGAGGGGACAAAGCCCTGCCCGCTAGGGTTGCGCGATCTCCCTGGAAGCCGCCGCGGCCTCGCGCACCGCCTCCACCGCATTGAGGATCGCCTCGCCGGTGGCCGGTGCCGGCAGCGGCGGGTTGACCCGGTAGTCGCCCACCGCGGCCACCGCGTCGCGGATGGCGAAGAACACCGAGAACGGCAGCAGCAGCGGCGGCTCGCCCACCGCCTTCGAGCGGTGGATGCTGTCCTCCACGTTGCTGTTCTGGAACAGCCGCACGTTGAAGTGCTCGGGACAGTCGTTGATCGTCGGGATCTTGTAGGTGGAAGGCGCGTGCGTCATCAGCTTGCCGTTCTGGTTCCACCACAATTCCTCGGTGGTCAGCCAGCCCATGCCCTGGATGAAGCCGCCTTCCACCTGGCCGATGTCGATGGCCGGGTTCAGCGAGCGGCCCACGTCGTGCAGCACGTCGGCGCGCAGCAGGCGGAATTCGCCTGTCAGCGTGTCCACCAGCACTTCCGAGCAGGCCGCGCCGTAGGCGTAGTAGTAGAACGGCCGGCCATGCAGCTTCGCCTGGTCCCAGTGCAGCTTGGGCGTGGTGTAGAAGCCGTCGGACCACAGCTGCACGCGCGCCACGTAGGCCTCGCGGGCCAGGTCGCCGAAGGACAGGCGCAGCTCGCCGGCGACCACGAGGTCGTCGTTGAAGCGCACCGTCTCCGGCGCCACGCCTGCGCGGCGGGCGGCGAATTCGGCCAGCCGGTTGCGGATCTGGCGGGCGGCATCCTGCGCGGCCTTGCCGTTCAGGTCGGCGCCGGTCGAGGCGGCGGTGGCCGAAGTGTTGGCGACCTTCGAGGTGTCGGTGGCGGTCGCACGCACGCGCTCGAGGCGGATGCCCAGTTCATGGGCGACGACCATCGCTACCTTGGTGTTCAGGCCCTGGCCCATTTCGGTGCCGCCGTGATTCACCAGCACCGAGCCGTCGTTGTACACATGCACCAGCGCGCCGGCCTGGTTGAAGTGGGCGACGTTGAACGAAATGCCGAACTTGACCGGGGTGATCGCGATGCCTTTCTTCAGAACCGGGCTGGTCTCGTTGAAGGCGCGCGTGGCGGCGCGGCGGGCGCGGTACTCGCTGCTGGCTTCCAGTTCGTCCAGCAGTTCGTGGATGACGTTGTCCTCGACGGTCTGGCCGTAGGGCGTGACGTTGCGCTCGGTCTTGCCGTACAGGTTGGCGCGGCGCACGTCGAGTGAATCCTTGCCGACCGTGCGGGCGACGTTGTCGAGGATGTACTCGACCGCGAACGCGCCCTGCGGGCCGCCGAAGCCGCGGAAGGCGGTGTTGCTCTGCGTGTTGGTCTTGCCGCAGTAGCCGTCGATCTGCACGTTCGGCAGCCAGTAGGCATTGTCGAAGTGGCAGATGGCGCGGGTCATCACCGGGCCGGACAGGTCGGCCGAGAAGCCGGCGCGCGAGACCATCTCGACCTGCACGCCCTCGATGCGGCCGTCGGCGTCGTGGCCGACCTCGTAGTCGAACACGAAGTCGTGGCGCTTGCCGGTGATCATCATGTCGTCGTCGCGGTCCGGGCGCAGCTTGACCGGGCACAGCAGCTTCCACGCGGCCAGCGACGCGCAGCAGGCGAACATCGCCGACTGCGATTCCTTGCCGCCGAAGCCGCCGCCCATGCGGCGGCATTCCACCTGCACCTGGTGCACGTGCCAGCCCAGCATGTGGGCCACGGCGTGCTGCATCTCGGTCGGGTGCTGGGTCGAGCACCAGACCAGCATGCCGTCGTTCTCGCGCGGGGCGGCGTAGGCGATCTGGCCTTCGAGGTAGAACTGTTCCTGGCCGCCGAGGCGGATATTGCCGGCGCCCCGGTAGGCGGCGGTGTCGATGTGCTGGCGGGCCTCGCCGCGCTTCAGGTGCATCGGCGGCAGCACGTAGCTCTGCGCGGCGTGCGCGGCCTCGGGCGAGAGCACCGGTGGCAGGTCCTCGTACTCGATCACGCCCAGGCGGGCGGCGCGGCGGGCGGCGTCGTGCGAGGTGGCCACCACCACGAAGATGGGCTGGCCGACGAACTGCACCACGTCCTTCACCAGGATCGGGTCGTCATGGATGATCGGGCCGCAGTCGTTGACGGCGGGGATGTCATCGGCGGTCAGGACGGCCACCACGCCGGGCGCGGCGCTGACCTTGGCGAGCGACATCGACTTGATGCGGGCGTGCGCCTTCGTGCTCATGCCGAGGGCGGCGTGCAGGGTGCCGGCCAGCTCGGGGATGTCGTCGGTATAGGTGGCGGTGCCGGCCACGTGCAGGTGGGCGGACTCGTGCGGACGCGAGATGCCGACTTGCGGCGTGGTCTCTTCGGCCACGCTTGCGTCCAGCAGGAAGGGCTCGGTGTGCTTGTTCATGCCGATCTCCCTGTTCAGATGGCCACGCCGGGGGCGCGGACGTTGACGGCGGTGGCGGGCAGCGCGTCGGCGCGCGTCTCCAGCCAGAAACGGTACAGCAGGTTGGCGGCGCCCCTGGCGCGGTAGGCGGCGGTGGCGCGCATGTCGGTGAGCGGCTGGTAGTCCTGCGACAGCGCGGCCATGCCGGCGCGCGCGGTGGCTTCGGTCCACGGCTGGCCGGTCAGCGCGGCCTCGGCGGCGGCGGCGCGCCTGGGCGTGGCGGCCATGCCGCCGAAAGCGATGCGCGCTTCCCTGACGATGCCTTGCTCGACCGTGATGGCGAACGCGGCGCACACGGCGGAAATGTCCTCGTCAAAGCGTTTGGACAGCTTGTACGTCCTGAAGTGCTGCGGCCCGGCCACCGGCACCCGCAGCGCGGCGACGAACTCGCCCTCGGCCATGGCCGTCTTCTGGTAGGCGAGGTAGAGGTCCTGCAGCGGGAGGGTACGGCGCACATTGTCGCGCTGCAGCACCACTTCGGTGCCCAGGGCGATCAGGGCGGGCATGGAGTCGCCGATCGGCGAGCCGTTGGCGATGTTGCCGCCCAGCGTGCCCGCGTTGCGGATCGGGAGCGAGGCGAAACGCTTCCACAGTTCTTCGAGCTCGGGGTGGATGGCGTTCAGCGCGCCATAGGCCTTTTCGAGCGTCACGCCGGCACCGATCTCGGTCATGCCGTCGCGTTCCTCGATGTACTGGAGGTCCTTCACCTGGCCGACGTAGAGCAGGTTGCCCAGTTCGCGGAACTGCTTGGTGACCCACAGGCCCACGTCGGTGCTGCCGGCCAGGATGCGGGCCTGCGGCTCGGCGGCCTTGAGGGCGCCGAAGGCGTCCGCGTTGCGCGGCGCATAGAAATGCTGGCCGCCAGCGCTGTAGTGGAAGGTGTCGTCGCGCTGCAGCGCGTGCAGCGTGTCGGCGATCTTCTTCGGATCGAGCTTGCTGGCGTGCGGGGCGGGAAGCTGCATCATGCGCTGGCCGGCGTCGATGATCGGACGGTAGCCGGTGCAGCGGCAGAGGTTGCCGGTCAGGGCGTCGCAGATGGTGGTGCGCGACGGCGCCTCGGCGCCCGGGGTGTACTGCTGGTAGAGGGCCCACAGCGACATCACGAAGCCGGGCGTACAGAAGCCGCACTGCGAGCCGTGGCACTCGACCATGGCTTCCTGCACCGGGTGCAGCGTGCCGTCGGCCTGGCGCAGGTCCTCGACCGTGACCAGAGCCTTGCCGTCGAGCGTGGGCAGGAACTGGATGCAGCTGTTCACGGCCTTGAACTCGACCTGGCCGTCGTCCTGCAACTCGCCGATGACGACGGTGCAGGCGCCGCAGTCGCCTTCGGCGCAGCCTTCCTTCGTACCGCTGCAGTGCGCGTCTTCACGCAGGTATTGCAGCACGGTACGGGTGACGGGGGCGTCCTTGACTTCCTTGACCTGGCCGCGGTGATAAAAGCGGATCGGTTGCGTCTCCATGATCTTTCTTCCTCTTGTGATGACGGAAACATAGCATTGCGTGATCCGCAGCAATATTCGGCCCAGGTGATATGCCCCATCAGGGGGGAGCCGAGGCTGATGCGCCGCAACGAATCGTCATCGCTGTCGCCATGTCTGCCATGCCTGGCATACACTATGCGCCGTTCCCTCCCCACACGCTATCGGCGGCCGCCCCCAATCCTCGCCGCCCCCCGCCATGCACGGACGCGACCATCTCGATACCTATTTGCTGCGCGTGCTGCACACCCTGCTGACCGAGCAGAGCGTGACCCGTACCGCGGTACGCCTCGGCCAGTCGCAACCGGCCATCAGCAACACGCTCAAGCGCCTGCGCGAGATCACGGGCGACGCCATCCTGGTGCGCGGCAAGAACGGCATGGTGCCGACCGAGCGCGGGCGCGAGCTGCTGGCGCTGGCCGAGCAGAGCCTGGCGGCGATGGACCGCATCGCCCGTCCGCCGCAGCAGTTCGATCCGGCCACCACGCAGCGCACCTTCCACCTCGGGGCGCCCGACTACCTCGACGCGTTCTTCCTGCCGAATATCGTCGAGCGGGTGCGCCGGCTGGCGCCGGGGGCAAAGCTGTACGTCCACGCCATGACGTCGTCGGCGGACTTCCTGGAAGACCTGGAACAGGGGAACCTCGACATCGTGATCGGCAACTGGCTGTCGCCGCCCGAGCACCTGCACATTTCGCCGCTGTTCGACGACGAAGTGGTCTGCATGCTTGGCGCCCAGCACCCGCTGGCGCGCAAGGAGCTGACGCTGCGCCACTACCTCGAGATGCCGCACCTGGCCCCGGCGCCGTATGCGTCGATGCAGCGCAGCATGATCGACCAGGCGCTGGCCGAGCAGGGCTACAAGCGCAATATCCAGGTCACGCTGCCGTATTTCGGGCTCGTACCCTACGTGCTGATGAAGACCGACATGGTGTTCACCACCGGCCGGCAGTTCGCCGCCCACTATGCGCAGCATCTGCCGATCCGCATGGTGCCGTCGCCGGTCTCGTTCCCGCGCATGCGCTTCTACCAGCTCTGGCACGAGCGCTGCCATGCGGCGCCAGACGTGGTGTGGCTGCGCCGCGTGATTGCCGAAGTGGCGACGGAACTGCCGCACCTGCCGCGGCTGGAGGCGGTGGAGGGCGGCCAGGCCTGACCTTCGCGGGGCGTTTGCCCCGGCAGGAGTGCTGTCGGCGGCGCCCGGTGTCCGGGTGCCCGGGCGTAGCTTCCCCCTTGGTTCCCCCTTTGGCGGCCCGTATTACACTGGCCGTCATGCCGACCGACCCGACCCCCCGCACGCATCCTGACGAACCCGCCGCCCCGCGTTTCTCCGCCTGGCGGCAAGCCCTTCGCATGGCCGGCCGCGACTGGCGCGCCGGCGAGCTGAATCTCCTGCTGTTCGCACTCGTGCTGGCGGTGGCGGCGCTCGCGAGCGTCGGCTTCCTGGCCGACCGCATGCGCCTCGGACTCGAGCGCGACGCCCGCCAGATGATCGGTGCCGACGTGGTGCTGGTGTCCGACCAGCCCTTCGACGAGGCCTTCGCCACCGAGGCTGCCCGGCTCGGCATGGCGGTGGCGCACACGGTGACCTTCCCGAGCATGGCGACGGCCACGAGCGCCCCGACCGGCGGCGACGCGCCGTCCCAGCTCGCTGCCCTGAAGGCCGTCAGCCCCGGCTACCCGCTGCGCGGCAAGCTGAAGACGGCCGCCATGCCCGGCAGCGCGGACGCGATCGAGCAAGGCATCCCCGCCCCCGGCACCGTGTGGGTCGACGAGGCGCTGCTCGGTGCGCTCGGCCTGCATGTGGGCGATGCCCTCAAGCTCGGCACCCGCGCCTTCCGCATCGACCGCATCCTGACGCAGGAGCTCGACCGTGGCGCCGGATTCATGAACTTCGCGCCGCGGGTGATGCTGCCGCTGTCCGACCTCGACAGCACCGGCCTGGTCGGCTGGGGCAGTCGCGTCTCGTACCGGCTGCTCGTGGCCGGCCCGGACCGGGCAGGGGCCAGCTACCGCCGCTGGGCGCGCGACGAAGTCCAGCGCCGCCACCTGCGCAACACGCGCGTCGAATCGCTCGAATCGGGCCAGCCGCAGATGCGCGCGACGCTGGACCGCGCCGAGCGCTTCCTGTCGCTGGTGGCGGTGCTGTCGTCGATGATCGCGGCGGTGGCCATCGCGATGTCGGCGCGGCGCTACATGCAGCGGCACACCGACGCCTGCGCGGTCTACAAGTGCATGGGATTGTCGCGGCCGCAGATCCTGTCGGCATTCGGGCTGGAGTTCCTGCTCCTCGGCGCGGGCGGCGCCATGGCGGGCGTGGCGCTGGGCTACCTGGCGCACTACGGGCTGCTGCTCTCGCTCGGCGGGCTGCTGACCGTCTCGCTGCCGCAGCCGTCGGCGCGGCCCGCGCTGGTGAGCGTGCTGGCCGGGCTGGTGCTGCTGGCCGGCTTCGCGCTGCCGCCGCTGCTGGCACTCACACGGATCGCGCCGCTGCGCGTGCTGCGGCGCGATATCGGCCTGCCGCCGGTGTCGGCATGGGTGGCCTACGCCCTCGGGCTGGGCGCCTTCATCGCGCTGGTGATGGTGGCGGCGCGCGACCTCAAGCTCGGGCTGACCACGGCAGGCGGCTTCGTCGGGGCGGGGCTGGCGTTCGCGCTGCTGGCGCTGGGGCTGCTGACCGGCCTGTCGCGCCTGCTGCGGGCGCGGAGCGGGGCCGGGGTGGGCTGGCGCTTCGCCATGTCGGTGCTGGAGCGCCGCCGCGGCGTGACCGTGCTGCAGACCGTGGCACTGGCGGTCGGCCTGATGGCGCTGCTGCTGCTCGCCATGACCCGCAACGACCTGATCGCCTCGTGGCGCAACGCCACGCCGGCCGATGCCCCCAACCGCTTCATCATCAACATCCAGCCCGACCAGCGCGACCCGCTGCGCCAGATGCTGGCTGGCGCGGGCATCCACGACCTGCTCTATCCGATGGTGCGCGGCCGCCTGACCCATATCGACGGCCAGCCGATCCATGCCGACCGCTATGCCGACGGCCGCGCGCGCAACCTCGTCGAGCGCGAGTTCAACCTTTCCTATACCGATGCGCTGCCCGAGGGCAACCGCGTGGTGGCGGGGCGCTGGAAGAGTTCGGGGGCATCGGTGGAGGAGGGCATCGCGAAGACGCTCGGCATCCGGCTCGGCGATACGCTGCGCTTCGACGTGGCGGGGCAGCAGGTGGAGGCGCCGGTGACGTCGCTGCGCAAGCTCGACTGGTCGTCGATGCGCGTGAATTTCTTCGTGATCCTGCCGCCTCAGGCCATGCGCGGCATGCCCGAAACCTACATCACGGCCTTCCACCTGCCGCCCGCCAGCGCGGCGCTCGGCAACCGGCTCGTCGCCAGCTTTCCGAACATCACCGTGGTCAATACCGACCTGATCCTGCGGCAGGTGCAGGACGTGCTCGACCAGGTCATCGCCGCCGTCGAGTTTCTCTTCGTCTTCACCCTGCTGGCCGGCGTGACGGTGCTGTATGCGGCGCTCTCGGGCACCCGCGACGAACGCCGCCGCGACGCCGGGCTGCTGAAGGCGCTCGGCGCGCGCGCCGCGCTGGTGCGGCAGACGCAGTACGCCGAATTCCTCGTGGTGGGCGGGCTGGCCGGGCTGCTGGCGAGCCTGGGCGCCATTGCCGTGGGCTGGGCGCTGGCGCAGTTCGTCTTCGATTTCCCCTATCGGGTGAACGGCTGGATCGTGCCGGTAGGCGTGCTTTCTGGCATGCTGTGCGCCTTTGCGGGCGGCTGGCTCGGCCTGCGCGAGGTGCTGCGCCAGCCGGCGCTGGCCACCTTGCGTGAAGAGTAAGCCGCCCGGGCTTCATTGATTTCGACTCATGACCAACGATTCCACCGACAAGCCTGCGAGCGACGCCGGCGCCGAAGTGACCGCCTACGACCTCGTCGGCGGCGAAGCGCGCGTGCGCGAGATGGTCGACCGCTTCTACGACCTGATGGACCTCGAGCCGCAATTCGCCAGCCTGCGCGCCATCCATCCCGCCTCGCTCGACGGCTCGCGCGACAAGCTTTTCTGGTTCCTGTGCGGCTGGCTCGGCGGCCCGAACTACTTCATCGACCGCTTCGGCCACCCGCGCCTGCGCGCCCGCCACATGCCGTTCGAGATCGGCGTCAGCGAGCGCGACCAGTGGATGCGCTGCATGGCGATGGCGATGCAGGACGTGGGCCTGCCGGAAGACCTGCAGATGCGCCTGATGCAGGCCTTTTTCCAGACCGCCGACTGGATGCGCAACGTCGCCCGCTGACCCTTCTCCCAACGACCACCGCCCGATGACCGCGCCCCTCCATCCCGACGCCCGCCGCCTGCTGGACTTCTGGTTCGGCGCCCCCGGCTCGCCCGACTGGAATACCGCCCGCCGCGCCTGGTTCGTCAAGTCCGCCGACTTCGACGCCGCCTGCCGCGAGGCCTTCCTGCCGATGTGGGAGGCCGCCGCGGCCGGCGAATCCGACACGTGGTCCGCGTCGCCCGAGGGCGCCTGTGCCCGCGTGGTGCTGCTCGACCAGTTTCCGCGCAACCTGTTCCGCGCCGACCCGCGCAGCTTCGCCACCGATGCGCAGGCGCTGGCCCTGGCGAAGCATATCGTCGCCACCGGCATGGACCGCCAGATGCCGACGCCGTACCACCGCATGTTCTGCTACATGCCGTTCGAGCATTCGGAAGCCCTGGCCGACCAGGACGAATGCGTGCGCCTGATGGGCGCGATGCGCGAGGAAAAGGTGGGGCCGGACGACGGGCTGGAGTGGGCGGAAAAGCACCGCGCCATCATTCGGCGCTTCGGGCGCTTCCCGCATCGCAATGCCGTGCTGGGCCGGACCAGCACGCCGGAGGAAACGGCGTTCCTGGCGGAGCCGGGTTCCTCCTTCTGACTGACGAAGACGTCAGGACGTCAGGACTTCAGGTCTTGTCGCGCGCTTCCTGCCACTTGTCGACCCGCACGCGCGGGGCGGCCGCAAGCTGGGCGAGGAGGGCGGCCGGGGTGTCGGCCACGTGCAGCATGTCGGCGTGGATCCGCTTCAGGAAGCCTTCCTCGACCGCGTGCGACAGGAAGCCCAGCATGCCGTCCCAGAAGCCCGCGAGGTTCAGCAGGCCCACGGGTTTGTCGTGATAGCCGAGCTGCAGCCAGGTGAAGGTCTCGAACAGTTCCTCGAAGGTGCCCACGCCGCCGGGCATGGCGATGAAGGCGTCGGCGCGGTCGGCCATCATCTGCTTGCGCTCGTGCATGTTGCGCACCACGTGCAGCTCGGTCAGGCCGCGGTGGCCGACTTCCTTCTGCATCAGCGCTTCGGGAATGATGCCGACGGCCGTGCCGCCATGCGCCAGCACGGCGTCGGCCACGATGCCCATCAGTCCCACCTTGCCGCCGCCGTAGACCAGCGTCAGCCCGCTTTCGGCGAGGGTCTTGCCGAGCAGGCGGGCGCCCTCGGCATATTCGGGCCGGTGGCCGGGGCTGGAACCGCAATAGACGCAGACGGATTTCATGGCTTGCTCTTGGCTTGACCGGCGGCCGCCTGCGCGGCGGACGCGTCGGTGAACTGGCGGACGAGCTGGTCGAACGCCTCGCGCGCCGGGCCGCGGAGATAGGGCCCCAGCACCGAGAAGATGTGATAGCTCGCGCTGTGCAGGTAGCCGCGGATGCGGTCGGGGTCGTTGTACTGGCGCGGGTGCTGCACGAACTGGAACGATAGCCAGTACGTGGCCAGCACGACCATGTTGGTGGTGATCATGTCGATCTGCTGTGGCGTGGCTTCCATCTCGCCGTCGTTCAGGAACTGCTGGCACATCTCGTGCGCAAAGCGCTTCTTGCGCTCGACGATGCGCTTGAAGTTGGTCTCCAGCATCCGGTTGCGCGCCAGCAGGTCATTGATGTCGCGGTACAGGAAACGGTAGGTCCACATGAATTCCGACATGCGCTGCAGGTAGCCCCAGCTCTCGTCGAGCGTGGCCTTGTGGTCGTCGGGCAGCTTCAGGCGGCGCTCCATCTCCTGCTCGAATCGCACGAAGATGGAGTTGATGATGTCGTCCTTGTTGCGGAAGTGGTAGTACAGGTTGCCGGGGCTGATCTCCATCGCCTCGGCGATGGTGGTCGTCGTCACGCTGGGCTCGCCGACTTCGTTGAAGAGCTTCAGCGAGACGTCGAGAATGCGGTCCTTGGTGCGGCGCGGGCCGGTCTGCGGTTTGGGTTCCATGGGCGTCTGTTGGCGATCCGCGATGCCTCGGCCGGCTGCGGCCGGCGGGCGGGATGCCAATTATAAGAGCAATGCCCGCCCAGCCCGCCGCGCGCGGCCGGCGTCACCTGCGGTCCCCTCAGCCGGCGAGCGCCATGATCCAGTGCACCACATGCGGCCCGGCGATGGCGATCCACGTTCCGCCGCACAGCACCAGCGCCAGCATCACCGCCGCGCTGCCGAAGTCCTTGGCGCGTTTCGACAGGCCGTGCCGCTCCAGCGAGATGCGGTCGACCGCGGCTTCCACGCTCGAATTCAGCAGCTCGACGATCAGCACCAGCAGCAGCGTGCCGAACAGCAGGATGCGCTCGGTGACCGTCACCGGCACCAGCAGCCCCAGCGGCAGCAGGATGGCGGTGAGCGTCAGCTCCTGCCGGAAGGCGCTTTCCTCCAGCACGGCGTAGCGCAGCCCCGCCCAGGAATTGATGGCCGCACGCCAGGCCCGGACGATGCCCTTGTTGCCCTTGTGCGGGTTCTGCTCGATGGTGTAGTCGGCGCCGGCATCGCCATTCACGTGGTCGGCGGGCACGTCAGGCCTGGCTGGTGGGAGCCTCGGCGACTCGGCTTTCGGACGACTCATCGGCGTGGTGGGGCTCGTCATGCGTGGCAGTGCGGCCGTTGGGACGCAGCGGGTGAAGGTGGGCGAGGAACTGCGTGGAGGCGGCCCGCCACGAGAAGCGTTCGGCATGGGCGCGCGCGGTGGCACGGTCGATGCGCAGCGCGTCGAGGCAGGCTTCGCGGAGGTCTTCGTGCATGACGCCGGCGGGGCTGTCGCCCAGCACGTCGATCGGCCCCGTCACCGGGTACGCCGCGACGGGCAGGCCGCTGGCCAGCGCCTCCAGCAGCACCAGCCCGAAGGTATCGGTGCGGCTCGGGAACACGAACACATCGGCGGAAGCATACACCCTGGCCAGCTCCGTCTGCGTCAGCACGCCGAGGTAGTTGACGTTGGGATAGCGCGACTTCAGCGCGGGCAGCGCGGGGCCGTCGCCCACCACCCATTTCGAGCCGGGCAGGTTGAGCGACAGGAAGGCCTCGACGTTCTTCTCCACGGCCACGCGGCCCACGTAGAGGAAGATCGGGTGCGCGGTGTTGAGCACGTTGTCGCTGCGGGGGACGAAGACGTCGAGGTCGACGCCGCGCGTCCACAGCACCGTGTTGGCGATGCCGTAGCGGCGCAGGTCGTCCACCACCACCGGCGTGGGCGCCATCACCGCCTGCGCGCGGCCGTGGAACCAGCGCAGGAAGCGGTAGGTCCACGACAGCGGCACGCCGAGGCGCGCCTGCACGTATTCCGGGAAGCGCGTGTGGTAGGCCGTGGTGAAGGGCATCCCCTGGCGCAGTGCATGGCGCCGCGCGGCCAGGCCGAGCGGGCCTTCGGTGGCGATGTGCAGCGCGTCCGGCGCGAACTCGGCAATGCGTGCCGACACCTTGCGCGACGGCGCCAGCGACAGGCGGATCTCGGGATAGGTCGGGCAGGGCAGCGTGTGGAACTCGAGCGGGGTGAGCAGATCCACCTGGTGCCCCAGGGCTTCCAGTTCGCGCCGGGTCGACTTGAGCGTGCGCACCACACCGTTGACCTGCGGTTCCCAGGCATCGGTGACGATCAGGATTTTCATTGTGTTGTCCTGTGGACGAGGTGGACGAGGGGGATGAGCGGGGCGATGTGGACGGCCGCGAACGATCGGACGTGTCGGATGCGTCAGGCAGTGGTGGCGCCCTGGCGCCGCCGGCGCACGCCGCGCGTGGCGGCCGGCGGGTCGAGCAGGGTGGTCCAGTGGACGATGCGCAGTTCGCCTTCGAGCGTCTCGACCAGCGCCGACAGGCTTTCCACCCAGTCGCCGTCGTTGCAGTAGAGCTGGCCGTCGATCTCGCGGATCTCCGCCTTGTGGATATGGCCGCAGACCACGCCGTCGCAGCCGCGCCGCCGCGCCTGCTCGACCATCGCGTGCTCGAACGAGCTGATGTAGCTGACGGCGTTCTTGACCTGGTGCTTCAGGTATTGCGACAGCGACCAGTACGGAAAGCCCAGCCGGGTGCGCACGCGGTTGAAGTGCCGGTTGGCGGCGAGGATCAGCGTGTAGAGCGAATCGCCCAGGTAGGCCAGCCAGCGCGCGTGCTGCACCACGCCGTCGAACAGGTCGCCGTGGATGACCCACAGGCGCTTGCCGGTGGCGGTGACGTGGAAGTCCTCGGTGCGCACGGTGACGTCGCCGAACTGCAGGCCGTCGAACTGGCGCGCGTGCTCGTCGTGGTTGCCCGGCACGTAGATGACCTCCGTGCCCTTGCGCGCCTTGCGCAGGAGCTTCTGCACCACGTCGTTGTGGCCCTGCGGCCAGTACCAGCCGCGGCGCAACTGCCAGCCGTCGATGATGTCGCCGACCAGGTAGAGCTTGTCCGACTCGTTGTGCTTGAGGAAGTCGAGCAGGTAGTCGGCCTGGCAGCCCGGCGTCCCGAGATGGATGTCGGACAGCCAGATGGTGCGGTACTGGCCGACGGGATGCGGGTTGTTGCCGGTGCTGGTGACGACCGGCGTGGCGGCCGCTGCGCGCGTGACGGCGGTCAGGTAATCGCGGGCGGATCGGAGGGCATCGACCATGAGGGCCCCGGTAGCAGTGATGGCTGCATTGGGCCATCGGTCCGTGTCGGTGCCGTGACGGAAACATGACCGTCACATGAAGCGTGCTTTCTCTGACGCAGTATTGGGCGCGGTCAGCGCAGCGCGGCCAGCGCGTCGAGCGTGGCGCGGACGGCGCGCGGGTGGCGCAGCAGGGAGACGTGGCCGAGCCCGTCGAGGGCGATGTGCCGCGCGCCGGCCAGCCAGCCGGTGCAGGCCGGGCCGGCAATCGAATCGTGCCAGCTGAAGACGCACACCATGCGCGCGCGCCATGCCGGGGACTCGGCGGCATCGAGGCGTTGCAGCCAGTGGCTGCCGCAGCGCATCTGGCGGGCGTTGCGGCCCAGGCCCCAGCGCGCCAGCGCGCAGCCGTGGTGGGGCGAGCCCAGGGTGACGAGGCCGGCGAAGAGGGCTTCCCCGCCTTCCTCGCCCTCCTCGTTCGCCCGCACCTGCGCGGCGCGGGCCACCAGTCCGCCCATGCTGTGGCAGAGCACCAGTGGCGCGCGGCTGGTGCGGGCGCGGATCTCGCGCAGGCGGGCGGTCAGGGCGCGGGCGTAGCCGTCGATGTCGCCCAGCACCGGCATCAGGTCGATGGCCTCGCAGTGGTAGCCGGCGGCGGCGAGCGCGGGCTGCATGTCGAGCCAGACGGCGTGGTTGCAGCCGTAGCCGTGGACCATCAGCACGGTGGTGTGCGGCGTCTGCGCGGGCACGAAGCAGCGGCCCGACGCCATCGGCTGCAGCCAGTTGAACATGCGGGAGACGGCCAGGTATTCGTGGAGGAAGCAGGCCAGCGTCTGCCGGGGGCCCAGCGGCACGCGCTGCGCCAGCAGGTCGGCTGGCACCGGCGGCCGTTCGCCGGCGCGCAGGCCCAGTCCGGAAGTCGTGATCAGGAAGGCGAGGGCGATGCCGAGGCCGAGCGCGAGGGAAACGATGACGGCGCCGCCGGCGAGCGCCAGCGGCCAGGGCCAGCCGGCGCAGCGCACCAGCATCCAGCCCAGCCCGGCAGCCGCCGCGGCCTGCAGGGCCAGCGCGGCGCGGCGGACGGCGCTGGCCGACAGGCCCATGCCGCTATGCCCGTTGCGCTCGCAGGTCCACCAGCCGGGTGCGGGCAAGGCGGTCGTGCAGGAACTGGCGGTTCGGATCGAGCCAGGCGAGCAGGACCCAGACGAGCAGGCCGAGGGCGAGTACGCCGAAGAACGGGCCCATCGATCCTTCCTTCGCCAGCCCGAGCAGATGGCCGGCCGCGGCCGACGGCGGCAGCCACAGCCAGGCCAGCAGGAAACGCAGCACCGCCCGCGGCCAGCGCGGCGGCTTGCCGTCGGCCGCTTCCACGCGGATGCGCCAGGTTTGCATCGCCAGCGTCTGCCCGCTGCGCTGCCAGAACCAGGTGAAATAGGCACCGAGGACGAGGAAGCTCCAGACCTGTGGCGTGGCCGGATGGTCGAGTCCGAGCCCGTGCAGCGCGGGGCGCGCCACCACGTAGACGGCTGTAGAGGCCATCAGCACGCCGAACAGCAGCACGCACTCGTAGAGCATGCAGGCCAGGCGGCGGCGCAGCGTGGGGGCGGCAGGGGTGGCGGCGGGCGCCTGGGCGAGCGTGGCGGCGGGCATGGCGCGAAGGACGGTGGGGAGTGGCGGGTCCGGGGTGGGTGCCGGAAATGGCTACCCTGCGGGCACAGGGGTGCGAGGCGCCCCGGAAACGGCAATTATGCCAAACCGGACCCGGCTATTGCTGACCCGGCGCAGGGATGGTCGCGGCTGCCTCGCCCGGCAGCGGCGAGCTGGTGGGCACGGGCGACGGCGCCGGGGCCGCCGGTGCCGGCGCCGCGGCAGGTGCGGAAGCAGGCGGCGCCGCATGCACGGCCGACGCCGCGACGGGCGCCGGGGTGCCCCGGCCCGCCGCCGACTTCGGCACCACGCCCGAGGCCGGCTTCTTGCTGTCGGCATGCAACTGCTGGCTCGGCTCGACGGGCAGGCGCTTGCCCGTGGGCAGCGCGCTCACGGCGCCCGGGTGGCGCGGCACTTTCTCGGCCGCGGCCAGCTTCTTCTTCTGGTCTTCCGGCAACTGCTGGTACTTGTCCCAGGCCTCGGCCTTCTTGGCCTGCGGCAGGGAGCGCGTGATCTGGTAGTTCTCGCGGGCCAGCTTGCGCTGCTGCGGCGTCAGCTTGACCCACTCGGCCATGCGCGTCTGCAGCCGTGCCTGCTCTTCGGGCGAGAATTTCGGGTAACGCGCAGCGATCTGCATCCATTTGTGCCGGTTGATCTCCGGCAGTGTGTCCCACAACGGGCCCAGCGGCGCAAGGATGCGCTGCTGCACGGAGTCGAGTTCGGCCCAGGTGGGGTGCGCGTTGATGATGGGCGCTGGCGCTGGCGCTGGCGCCGGCGTGGAGGCGGCCGGCTGCGAAGCCTGCGGCCCCTGTGCCGGGGCCGTGGCGGGCAGCGCGCACAGCGCGGCCACGCCCACGGCGGCAAGCAGCAGGCTACCCAGCCGGCGTCCGAAAGCGTCGGATCGGTTCGGGGAGCGGCGCATCATTCGCCGCGCTTCAGGAAAACGTGAAACCCCTGGTCCGCGTAGGCGGCGGGCGGAAGATCGTCAAGCAGCATGGCAGCGTCCACGTCGGCCATTTCTTCGATTCGTTTTTGTTGCTGCCACTGGTAGATGCCGAACAGGCCGGCTGCGAGTGCCACCACGGTCCAGACCAGGCCGAAGCGTCGCAGCCATGCACCGGCGCGGTGCAATGGCGTCTCGTCTTCTTCGAACACGGGGGGCGCGTGCGGGCCGGCCACTGCGTACACCGGCTGGCGTACGGTGGCCTCGGCCTTCTTGTGGGCGAGGGCGATACGGCGCGCGGCGGCCAGCCGCGCCGAAACGTCGGGCGGCAGGTCGCGGGCGGCTGCGTCAAGTGACGCGCACACCTCGTGCGCAAAGCGCCTTTCCTGGATTTCTCGTTCGTTTCTGCTCATAGTCGGACTCCGCGCGCCCGCAGGGCTTGCGCCAGCGTGTGCGTGGCACGGGAACAGTGCGTCTTGACGCTACCTTCCGAGCAGCCCATTACGGCGGCGGTTTCGGCGACGTCCATATCCTCCCAGTAACGCATCAGGAATGCCTCGCGTTGACGCGTCGGCAAGCGCTGGATTTCCTGCTCGATGATGTGCATGACCTGTGCCCGCTCGACCTGGTCGGCGCTGCTCTCGGCATGCTGGCTGCCGGCCTCGGCTTCCAGGGTGTCGAGGAGGTCACCATCGTCGCCCTCACGTTCGTCGCGCAGGCTGGAGAAAAGGGTGATCCAGGTATTGCGGACCTTCTGGCGGCGGAACCAGTCGTGGATGGTGTTCTGGAGGATGCGCTGGAACAGCGGCGGCAGTTCGGCTGCGGACTTGTCGCCGTATTTCTCCGCGAGCTTGATCATGGCGTCCTGTACCACGTCGAGCGCCGAGTCGTCGTCGCGCAGCGCGAAGACGGCTTGCTTGAAAGCCCGCCGTTCGACGCTGGAGAGAAAATCTGAGAGTTCCTGATCGGTTGCCATGCAGGCGGGATACTGACGTGCAGAGAGGGGCGCCCGTGCGGCCCGCGGCACTTCCAAAATGGGGCATCCTAGCAAAAAAATGCGCCAGCTCCGAGAAAATAGGCCCGCGCTGCCAGATTGTGGCGCCCGTCACCCAAAAATCCGTAGACCGTACTGATGCGTTGCAGTATCATCGACGGTTCACGACATCAGTGGTTTGTCTCATTAAGCCGCTTATGAGGCGGTCTCCCCATGCAGACGCGCACCGCTTGAACCCGAGCCAAAAGCCCGGCAGAGAGCATCCAAACAATTTTTTGCCGAAAATTGCAAAGGACTGACATGAACATGCCCAGCGCGGAATTCTCCCACGCAGACAGCAATTCATCCTCCGCACCCGAAATGATCGGAGCGGAAATCCTCGTTCACGCACTTGCCGAAGAAGGCGTCGAGTACGTCTGGGGCTACCCCGGCGGCGCAGTGCTGTATATCTACGACGAGTTCTACAAGCAAAAGAAAATCGAGCACATCCTGGTGCGCCACGAGCAGGCCGCGGTCCATGCCGCAGACGGCTATGCCCGTGCGACCGGCAAGGTGGGCGTCGCCCTCGTGACCTCGGGTCCGGGCGTCACCAACGCCGTGACCGGTATCGCCACCGCTTATCTCGATTCCATCCCGATGGTCGTGATCACCGGCAACGTGCCGACCCACGCCATTGGCCAGGATGCCTTCCAGGAATGCGACACCGTCGGGATCACCCGCCCGATCGTCAAGCACAACTTCCTGGTGAAGGACGTGCGCGACCTCGCCGCGACCATCAAGAAGGCGTTCTATATCGCGGCAACCGGCCGTCCGGGCCCGGTCGTGGTCGACATCCCGAAGGACGTCTCGCGCAACGCGTGCAAGTACGTCTATCCGAAGTCGATCGACATGCGCTCGTACAACCCCGTCAACAAGGGGCACTCGGGCCAGATCCGCAAGGCACTCGCGCTGCTGCAGGGCGCGGAGCGTCCGTTCATCTACGCCGGCGGCGGCGTGGTGCTGGCCAACGCCAGCGAGGAACTGCGCCAGCTTGCGGCGCTGACGGGCCATCCGGTCACCAACACGCTGATGGGCCTGGGCTCGTTCCCCGGCACCAGCAAGCAGTTCGTCGGCATGCTCGGCATGCACGGCACGTATGAAGCCAACATGGCCATGCAGAACTGCGACGTGCTGATCGCCATCGGCGCCCGCTTTGACGACCGCGTGATCGGCAACCCCGAGCATTTCACCTCGCAGGCCCGCAAGATCATCCACATCGACATCGACCCCTCGTCGATCTCGAAGCGCGTGCGCGTGGATATCCCCATCGTCGGCAACGTCAAGGACGTGCTGCAGGAGATGATTGCCCAGCTCCAGACCAGCGACGTCAAGCCGAAGAAGGAAGCGCTGGCGAAGTGGTGGGACCAGATCGAGCAATGGCGCTCGGTGGACTGCCTGAAGTACGACCGCCATTCCGAGATCATCAAGCCGCAGTACGTGGTCGAGAAGATCTGGGAACTGACCAAGGGCGATGCGTACATCTGCTCGGACGTCGGCCAGCACCAGATGTGGGCGGCCCAGTTCTACAAGTTCGACGAGCCGCGCCGCTGGATCAACTCCGGCGGCCTGGGCACGATGGGCGTGGGCCT